>JAABUM010000149.1_pt1 | contig 137992 bp, 112 predicted proteins | sample 5559161 | NCBI WGS metagenome assembly JAABUM01 (sample SAMN10711868, study PRJNA513369) | rock metagenome | isolation source: Antarctica rocks | place: Antarctica: Victoria Land, Siegfried Peak nord
TTCGGGCGGCGCATGAATTGCGCCGCCCACGGCTGTGTTGTTTTCCCGGCTGGGGCCCCAACCCCGGCCTCCTCCGTTCGGGCGGCGCATGAATTGCGCCGCCCACGGCTGTGTTGTTTTCCCGGCTGGGGCCCCAACCCCGGCCTCCTCCGTTCGGGCGGCGCATGAATTGCGCCGCCCACGGCTGTGTTGATCCGGCTCGTAGGCTGAGAACGATGGCTTTCCCCCGACGCCACACGCGCCAGATCGTCCTGCCCCACCCCAAGAGCCCGGTGGCGGTGGGCGGCGACGCGCCGATCACGGTGCAGTCGATGACCACCACCAAGACCGCCGACGTCGAGGGCACCATCCAGCAGATCTACGCGTTGTACGGCGCCGGTGCGGACATCGTGCGCTGCACCTGCAACGACCAGGGCGCCGCCGAGGGCCTGGCCCAGATCGTCCCCCGCTCGCCCGTTCCGATCGTGGCCGACATCCACCACCAGTACAAGATGGCGCTGGCCGCCCTGGAAGCCGGGGTCCACTGCCTGCGCCTCAACCCCGGCAACATCCGCAAGCCCGAGCACATCAAGCTGGTGGCCGCCGAGTGCAAGGACCGCGGCGTACCCATCCGCATCGGCGTCAACGGCGGTTCGTTGCATCCTGACCTGTACGCCAAGTACGGCGACAAGGTCGTCCCCGAGGCGCTGGTCGAATCGGCCCAGCAGGAGCTGGCTTACTTCGACGAGGTCGGGTTCGACGACGTCAAGATCTCGGTCAAGGCCTCCAACGTGCCGCTGATGATCGAGTCGTACCGGATGCTGGCCGACGTCACCGACCACCCCCTGCACCTGGGCGTCACCGAAGCGGGGCCGCCGCCGGCTGGCATCCTCAAGGCCACCGCCGGCATGGCCACCCTGCTCAGCGAGGGCATCGGCGACACCATCCGCTACTCGCTGACGGCCGACCCGGTGGAGGAAGCCCGTGCCGGGCGCCAACTGCTGGAAGCGCTCGGGCTCCGGGAGCGGACCGGCCTGGACCTGATCGCCTGCCCGTCCTGCGGCCGGGCGGAGATCGACGTCATCGAGGTGGCGAACCAAGCCCAGGCTGCCTTTGCCGAGCACAAGCTCCCGATCCAGGTGGCGGTCATGGGGTGCGTGGTGAACGGGCCGGGCGAGGCGCGGGAGGCCGACCTGGGCATCGCCGCCGGCCGGCGCCGCGGCCACCTGTTCGTCAAGGGCAAGGTGGTCAAGGTCGTGCCCGAGGACGAGATGGTGCAGTCGCTGGTGGAGTGGGCCGACATCATCGCCAACGACGGTGTCGAGGCGGCGCTGGCCAAGGCCGATGACGGCGCCGCCGACGAAGCCGAGAAGGACCGCCAAGCGCTGCTCCAGGAGCAGGGTGACGACGCCAACGACACCGGCACCAAGGTCGACCTGATCCGCAAGATCTGACGCCGCCGTCCGGTCCATGCCGGCTGCGCGTCACCGGACGATGACGTAGACGATCGAGGCGACGATGGCGGCCACGGTCACGATGCCCAAGAGCACTTGGACCCACACCGGCTGGTTGGACACCTCGTCCACGTGGGCCTTGCGGCGGACGGTCTTGAGCAGCCGATCGGCCCATGCGAACTCCTGGGCCAGGATGCCGAGGCCCACCAGGATGGCGACGATCCCGGGGCCCGGCAGGACCATCATGGCCAGCCCGGCCAGCAGCACGACCAGGCCCAGCACGATGATGCCGATCCGCACCACGATGTTGCGTTGGGCAGCGGACTCGGTGCGCTCCCGGTCACCGGTGCGGTACTCAGCTTCGAGGGCGGCGGTGCGCAGGCGGGACCGCATGGTGTCGAGCTCTGCGGTCGTCAACCCGGCGGTGTGCGGAGGCTCCTGGGAAGCTCCCGGGACCGGTTCGGCGCCGTGATCCGGTTCAGCCATGGCTCGGAGCATGGCAGGTCCCGGCCGCAACATGGGCCCGCTCGGCCTTTGGCCTCACCGGGCCTGGCTTCGCCATGAAACCCCAGGGTTCGTCGCTGCTCCGCCTGGCGGACTGCGCAGCCTCACGTGTTGCTTGGGCGCGCCAGCGAGGGAAGCGCCAGCGACGAGCTGGGAGCGAGCGCCGCAGGTGCTCGCCATCAACACGGCCATCACCAGGTCAGGTCCAGCGTCGAGCGCATGGCCGCCTCGAAGGTCTCGTCGTCGAGCTGTGACCGGGTGGCCAGGATCACCTCGGCGTCGGCGCCGACCGGCCAGCGCAGCTTGGGTTGGTCGGTCTCCACCGCCTCGGCGATGGCAGTGGCCACGATCTCGGGCCCAGGTCGTTCGGCGCCACCGAGGACCTTGCTGTCGGTGCCCTCGTACTGGCGGCGCAGCTCGTCGTAAGGGGCCTCCTCGCCGTGGCGCTGGCCGCCCTTCATGCCGGGGGCGATGTAACCCGGTTCGATGATGACCACCCGGACCCCGAAGTGGCCGGCTTCGTAGTGCAGCGACTCCGACAGCGCTTCCAGGGCGTACTTGCTGGCCGAGTAGGCGGCGCCCAGCGGCGTGGCCACCCGCCCCTGCACCGACGAGACGTTGACCACCGCCCCGTGACCCCGCTCCTGCATGCCGGGTAGGTAGGCCTGGATCATCCGCAGCGGGCCGTAGAAGTTGGTCTCCATGACCCGGCGCATGACCACCGGAGGGAGGCGTTCGACCGGGCCGGTCTCGGTGATGCCGGCGTTGTTGACCAGCAGGTCGATCTCCGGCACCTGGTCCTTCAGGTCCTGCACTGAAGCGTCGTCGGTCACGTCCAGATGGAGGCGCCGGGCGACGCCGGCCTCGGCCAGCGGGTCAAGTGTGGAGGTGTGGCGAGCGGTGGCCACCACGTCGTAGCCGCGGCGGGCGAGCTCGACGGCGGTGGCCCGGCCCATGCCGCTGCCGGCGCCGGTGATGAGAGCGGTGGTCATGGGCGGGAGCCTGTCACGGGGCGGCGAGAGGTTCGACCAGCCAGTCGGCGCCCTGGCCCCAGCGGTCGTCGAAGGCCAGCTCCTGCAGCGGCCGTCGCCGCAGCGGTCCGTGGTGGCCCTCGGGCTTGCCGATGGCCATGGTGGCGGCCAGGAACACGTCGTCGGGGACAGCCAGAAGCTCCCGGAGCTCGGCCTCGACCATGACGTGCCAGACCGTCATCACCCCGCCGTAGCCGAGCGCCCGAGCCGACAGCAGCAAGTTCTGGCAGGCCGGGTAGATCGACGCACCCAGGTACACGTCCTCGCGGTAGCTCTGCACGCCGGCCAGCACCACCAGCGGCGTCTGCTCGAACTGGTCGACGAAGCGCTGCATGGTGCGGGCCATGCGCGCTTTGGGCGAGCTCTCCTCGACGCCAGAGCCCTGGTCGTAACCGTCGGCGGCCCGCTTGGAAGCCCACATCTCCCGGAAGCTCACACCCAACAGCGCCTTGGCCTTGACCGCGTTGGGTCCGTCGCGCAGAGCCAGGAACCGGTACGGCTGGCGGTTCGATCCCGACGGCGCCCGGGTGGCGCCGTAGAGCATGGCAGCCACGTCGGCGTCCGGAACTGGGTCAGGCCGGTAGCGGCGGATGGCCCGGGTGGTGCAGAGGCCTTCGTACAGGCCGGGCTCGAAGTGGTCGGCGGGTTCCATTCCCATGGAAGGTACGCCGTAAGGACCGCCGCCGGCGTCCACCGGGCCAGCCCCTACCATCGCCGGCCATGGCCAAGGCACCGGTGCTCACCCCCCAGGCGGACGACTTCCCCCGCTGGTACCAGGACGTGCTGGCCAAGGCGGAGTTGGCCGAGAACGGTCCGGTGCGCGGCACCCAGGTCATCCGCCCTTACGGCTACGCCCTTTGGGAGCGCATGCAGGCCGAGGTCGACGCCCGCATCAAGCAGGCCGGGGCCGAGAACGCCTACTTCCCGCTGTTCATCCCTCAGAGCTACCTGACCCGCGAGGCCGACCACGTCGAGGGCTTCAGCCCCGAGCTGGCCGTGGTCACCCACGCCGGCGGCAAGGAGCTCGACGAGCCGGTCGTGGTGCGCCCCACCAGCGAGACGGTCATCGGCGAGTACATGGCCAAGTGGGTGCAGAGCTACCGCGACCTGCCCCTGCTACTGAACCAGTGGGCCAACGTGGTGCGCTGGGAGCTGCGGCCGCGGCTGTTCCTGCGCTCCACCGAGTTCTTGTGGCAGGAGGGCCACACCGCCCACGTGACCGAAGGCGATGCGTCCTCGTATGCGATCCAGATCCTCGAAGACGTGTACCGCGACTTCATGGTGAACGTGCTGGCCATGCCGGTGTGGGTGGGTCGCAAGACCGCCCACGAGCGGTTCCCCGGCGCCACCAACACCCTCACCTGCGAGGCCATGATGGGCGACGGCAAGGCACTGCAGATGGGCACCAGCCATGAGTTGGGCCAGAACTTCGCCAAGGCCTTCGACATCGACTACCTGGCCGAGAACGGTGAGCAGGAGCTCTGCTGGACGACCTCGTGGGGTGTCTCGACCCGCATGATGGGCGGCCTGATCATGGGCCACGGCGACGACCGGGGCCTGCGGGTGCCGCCCCGCCTGGCGCCCATCCAGGTGGTGGTGCTGCTGATCCGAGACGAGGACGGGGCGGGGGAGCGCGCCCACCTGGTGACCGAATCGCTGCGGGCGGCCGGCATCCGGGTCCGGCTTGACGACCGGACGGCGATCTCCTTCGGCCGGCGGGTCACCAACTGGGAGCTGAAGGGCATCCCCGTCAGGGTCGAGCTCGGCCCGCGGGACCTGGCCGAGGAGCAAGCGACGTTGGTGTGGCGCCACACGGGACTGAAAGCGCAAGTGCCGCTGTCCGGGCTGCGGCAGCAGGTCGAAGCGACGCTTGCCGCGGCGCAAGCCGAGATGCTGGCTTCCGCGACCGAGCAGCGCGACGCCCGCACTGCTGATGTCGCTTCGCTGGCAGAGGCGGTCGAGGCCGCCCAGTCGGGTTTCGCCCGGTTGCCCTGGGCCATGGTCGGCCCCGAGGGCGAGGCCGAGCTGGCTAAGGAGAGCATCACCGTCCGCTGCATCCAGCGGCCCGACGGCACCGTCCCTGCCGCCGAGGACGAGCCCAACCTCACTTGCCTGGTCGCCCGCAGCTACTGACGGCCCGCAGCCGGGGACCTTCCGCGATCATCTTCCCCCGCCGGCTGGACGACTGTCGGCAAGGTGTCACCGGTTGTCACACCGCTGTCCACTGACGTTCTGGCGTAGATGAGTCGCGCTGAGCGCGCTTGATCTACGCCAGAACGGTTGGATGGGGGTCTGCGCCACCGGCCGGCTGCGCACCGGGCGACCATGTGGCGGCTGGCATTCAGGCGGTGGCGGTGGTGACCAGGGCGGCGGCGCCCAGCACGACCCGGCCGTCCCGCTCGTAAGGGCGTAGCCCGTCGGCGATGGCGGCTCGCATCTCGTCGGCCATCTCGGGCTTCTGGCGGAGGGCTTCGGCCAGGGGCGGCACGTTGCCCAGGACCATCTCGGCCACCGCGTTCGCATCACTGGCGGGGTGCGGTGCTTCTACCGAAACTGGCTGGGCGTCGACATCGGACCAGCCGGCGCCACCCAGCACTTCGTCTAGCCGGTCGGCGCAGTCGAGCGAGAACGGTCCCGGCTCGCCCGGTTCAGGGAACTGCGGGGGGCCCAGCAACGGGATGGTCGCCATGACCGGCACCGACATCCACGGGTTGTCGAACGGTCCTTGCCACGTGCAGACGGCCAAGCGGCCGCCGGAGCGCAGCAAGGACCGGAGGCGTGCAAAGGCGGCCACCGCGTCGTCGAAGAACATCACCCCGAACCGGGAGAACAGGGCGTCGAACGGCGCGCCCAGGTCGAGGGACAGCACGTCACCCCGAGCAAACCGGACGTGATCCAGTCCGGCGGCTCCGGCTTGGGCAACGGCGGCGGCCAGCATGCGTGAAGACAGGTCCACTCCCACCACCTCCCGGGCACCCCTTCGTGCCAGCTGGCAGGTGGTCGTGCCGGTCCCGCAGCCGACGTCGAGCACCCGCAACCCTTCCAGCGGTTCCAACCGGTCGAGGGCCGCCGCCCCGAACGGTTCGCTGTGGGCGTCGATCTCCGCCGAGTACCGAACCCACGAGTCACCGACCAGGTCGTCCCACATCTGCTCAGACTCCATGGGAACGGATGGTATGGTCGCGGGCCGGTACCTTCGGGCCGCTATGCCGTTCACGTTCCTGCCTCACCAGGCGCCGGTGCTGCCCCTGCTCGGCCGCGGGCAGCGGGTGGATCCTCGCTTCGACGGCGTGGCGTTGGTCATCGGCAGCATGGCGCCGGACCTTCTGTACGTGCTGTCCGGCACCGGCTTCGCCTTTGACAGCCACGCCCTGGTCCCGCTGCTGTGGACCTCGGTACCGCTCACCGTTGCCCTCTGCCTGATGTTCCGGCGATGGATGGCGGCGCCGTTGGCTGCCCATCTCCCCGACGGCGGGTTGCTGCACCTGCGGGACTTCGGCACGGTCGCTCGGCGCCGTCCCGTCTGGGTCGTGACGGTGGCCAGCGCCATCGTCGGTGCGGTGAGCCACGTGGTGCTCGACAGCTTCACCCACAAGGACGGGTGGGCTGTCCAGCATTGGGCCCCGTTGCGGGCCGTCGTGTTCACCCGCCACGGCATCGGCTATCACGTCAGCTCGGTGCTGCAGTACTCCCTCTCGTTCCTGGGCGCCGGTCTCACGCTCGGGTGGCTGTGGTGGGCCGGCCGCCAGCGGCTGCTGCTGGCCGACGGGACCCGGAACCCCTTGCCGGCCACCACCCGGCTCAGCCGCAGGCGGTTCCTGGTTGTCACTGCGGTGGCTGCCGTCCTCGGCCTCGTTGTCCTGGTGGTGACGCCCGGCTACGGCAGTTCGGTGGCGGCGTTCATGCGCGGTGCGGTGGTGTTCCTGGCCGGGCTGGGGCTGGCCTCGTGGTGGGCGGGTCGGTCGATCGACCGCGCCATGCCGCCGCCGGGCGGCGATCGCCAGCGGGAAATGGTGCTGCCCTAGCGGTGCCTCGACGGCTTGAAGCGGCCGCGGATGCACGGTTGGCCCCTCAGTCTGGACCTCCGGCCTCGGCCAAGAGGTCGACCACCTCATCGTCCGACACGGCGGAGAAGTCCTGGTACCAGTAGCCCACCGCCCGCAACCGTTCCGGTTGCTCGACCACTACCACCACGTCGGCCGCCTCCGTGACCACCATGGGTTCCGGCCAGGGCCCTACCGGTGCGGCCAAAAGCACCCGGGCCCCACCCTTGGCCCGGGCCACACGGCAGGCGGCGGCGGCCGTCGACCCGGTAGCGATCCCGTCGTCGACCACAACCACCACCTTGCCGTCGAGCGGGACCGCCGGCCGACCGGCCCGCAACCGGCGCACCCGTTCCTCCAGCACCTGTCGCTCCCTGGCCTCGACCGCTTCCAGCGTTGGTGTGTCGACGCCGGTTGCCGCCAGCACCACTGGGTCGAGCACCCGGATGCCGCCTTCGCCGATGGCCCCCATGGCCAGCTCCGGCTGCTGGGGGACTCCGAGCTTGCGGACCACGATCACATCGAGCGGCGCCGCCAGCAGCCGGGCCACTTCGGCCGCCACCGGGACCCCGCCCCGTGGCAAGCCGACCACCACGAGACCTTCGCCTCCGGCCAGGCGCGGCTCGCCGGCGAGCCGCCCGGCCAGCCGCCGGCCCGCCTCGACCCGATCGCGGAACATGGGCCGAAACGTAGCCAGCGGCGGTTCGACCCGCAGACGACGGATGAGACGGCCACTGGCCCGGCATCGCCGGCTGGGCTGAGAGTTCAGCCGTACATGAGTGAGCCAGGGGTGGTGAGCAGCTCGCCGCTCTCCAGCCACGTCTTCAGGCCGGACAGGATCATGGGCCAGCCGCCGTACAGCTCAGGGTTGGCGCCGTCGCGGAGTTGGTCGTGGGTGAGGGTCAGCCGGCAGGAGTCTTCCACCGGTTCGATCTCCCATGTGACGCGGGAAGCGCCCTCCCCCTTCACCTCGTCGCTCCACAGGGCGGTCATGGTGTGGACCAACCGCTTGGGCGGATCCGACTCCAGGACCTCGCCCTCACCCAATGGGGCCGGGGCGTTGGGATGCCCGGTGTCGATCCTTGAACCGGGCTTCCAGTCCGAGTTGACGTGAACGCCGAAGTTGTACTTGGCCCTGATCTCGGGGTCGGTGATCGCCTCCCACAGACGTTCGGGGGTAGTGCGGATGTAGATCTCGAACACCTTTTCCATGGAGCTCTCCAGTTCTGTCTTGAGGCCGCTGAGCCCGGCGGCCCAGGGTTCGGCGTACTTGCTCACCCACCGGTCGTGGACGAGCCGGATCGGGACCGGGTTCAAGTAGTGCAGCTTCTCCCGCCCCCGCCGTTTGGTGACGACGAGGCCGGCCTCTTCCAGTTGCTTCAGGTGCTTCATCACGCCGAAGCGAGTCATCTCGAAGCGCCCTTCCAGCTCACCGAGGGTCTGCCCGTCGCGGCGGAACAGCTCGTCGAGCAGGCTCCTCCTGGTCGGGTCAGCCAAGGCTTTGAACACCATGTCCACGCACCCGAAGATAGGTGACTGAACAGTCACATGTCAATTGGTCTGGCGCGCATTTGGTTACGCCGGCGCTCCCACCCGATAGCCGAGGGCGCGTGCCGCGCTGGCCATGCGTGCGTCGTAGGTGATCAGTTGGCTGAGTTGCTGACCGAGGCGCCCGGCGGTGGCCAAGTGGATGGCGTCAAGTGAACGCAGTTCCAGCGGCCGCAGAGTTCCGGCCACGTTCAGGACCCGATCGTCGACGCGGACCAGATCACACCGGGCCAGAACGCTCCGCCCTGCGGCCAGGGCAGGTTCCCCGCCTGGGAGCAGCGCCCGCGAGATTTCAGTTCGGGCCAAAGCGCTGGTGACCCAAGTTCGCCGGCGTCGCAGGTGCTTGCGCAATGCCTGTGACTCGGGCTCCTCGACAGCCAGCTTCACGAGGGCCGACGAATCCAGGTAGACGGCGGTACTCACCGTTCCTCGGCTCGGAGCCGGTTCAACACCGACGAGGGCGATTCGACGTCCGGGCTGAGGACAAGCGGCTTGGGCAGGTCGGCGTGGTCTTGGGTCGCCGCTTCGATGTCGCCGGCCGCCTGCATGCGCTCCAACGGCGTGCCGTCGGGTAGGGGGACCAGCAATGCCACCGGATGCCCCCGATCGGTGATCTCGACCTTCTCGCCCTGCGCGACCAGGCGCAGAAGCTCACTCGTACGTTGCCGCAGCTCTCGCACCCCGACCGAAGGCATGGACTACTTGTAGCACAAGCATGGACCAAATCGCGTACGGCGCGCCTCCAGGGAGGTGCGACTCAGCCGGCGACGCCCGCCACCAGGGGCCACGGCATCTCGCGCTCGGCGGCGCGGACGACGTCGAGCAGCAGGGCGTCACGGTGGTGTCGAGCCATGACCTGCATACCCACCGGCAGGCCGCCGACCAGGCCGGCGGGGATCGACACTGAAGGGTTGCCGTAGACGTTGGCGGGGATGGTCAGCCCGCCCATGGCGGTCAGGTCCGGCACCCGCTTCGCACCCTCCTCCACCAGCCTCGCCGGGAGCGACGGCGCCACCCCGGCCAGTGTGCGGACTGCGCCCAGAGCGGCCCGAAGGGCCAGGCGGGTGGGTGCTTGCCCATGAGGGTGTCGATCACGGGCGCGGGGTTCGAGGTGGTGTGTTCGGCGGGGAAGGCGGGGCCGGGGTTCGTGGCGGTGACGATTAGATCGACCTTCTCGAAGGCGTCGGCCATGGCGGTGTTCAGCTCCACCCGTTGGAGCTCGGCCTTGGCAGCCAAGTCCAGGTTGTACATGCCCCGGGACATGATCAACCCGATGGCGATCTCCTGGGTGAGGTCGCCGGCGCACGCCGGCCAGCGGTCACCGAGGGTGGCGAGCAGGCCGGCCAGGTTGCCCATCATCCATGCCGCCGCCAGGTTCGGCAGCTCGATGGACAGGTCGACGGGGACCATGCCGGTCGCCTTGATGAACGAGCCGGCGGTGGCGCGCAGCGAGTCCTCGACGCCGGGGTCCAGGGTGACGCCGCCGAACTGGGGCACCACCGCCACCTTCAGGCCGGCCAGGTCATGGCTGTCGAGCCCCGCCTCCCACCCACCGGGAGAGGGAAGGCTCCACGGGTCGCGCGGGTCGTGGCCGGCGCACACGTCGTAGAAACGGGCGGCGTCGCGGGCCGAGCGGGTCAGGCAGCCGAGCACGACGGTGCCGGGGGAGAAGTGGGCGTGGGGGCCGCGCGAGATGCGGCCATAGGTGCCCTTCATGCCGACCAGCCCGGTGTAGCCGGCTGGGATGCGGATGGAGCCGCCGCCGTCGCTCCCTGAGGCGAGGGTCACCAAGCCCCCCGCCACTGCGGCCGAGCTGCCGACCGACGAACCGCCGACCGATCGGCCGTGGCGCCACGGGTTGTGGGTGACGCCGTTGATCTTGGTGACGCTGACGTTGAGGCCGCCGAACTCGCTGGCGGTGGTCAGGCCCACCGGCACCACGCCGCCGCCGTCGATGAGCAGCTCGTTGTTGCGCGTGGTGTAGGTGGCGATGCGGTCCTTGAACACGAGCGACGCCTCCGTGTCGGGCCAGCCGGTGACCGGGTCGAGCTGCTTGATCCCCACCGGCACCCCGCCGAACGGCATGGACACATCGGCGTCCCTGGCCCGTCGCCGGACGTGCTCGGGGTCATCGAGGAAGGCAAAGGCGTTGAGGTCGCTGCGCTCGATGGCGGCCAGGGACGCGTCAAGCTCCTCGGCCGGCGACCGCTGGCCGGATCGGAAAGCGTCCACCAGCGAGCAGGCGTCGCCCTTCCACGTTTCGTCGCCATGGACGTTGGGGGCGGGCTGGTCGGGGGACTCCACTGACATGGACGACGACGGTACGCGGTGGTGCCACGGACATCGCTACGCGAGTGAACGAGCGCGGTCACCCGTTCGTTGATCGATTCGGGATCGGTAGGTGCGCACCTTGGTGCGGTTGCCGCAGCGCTGCATCGAACACCAGCGCCGCCGGCCGGGTCGAGACGAGTCCACAAACAGGAACCCGCAGTCCGGCGCCGCGCACGTCCGGATCCGGTGGGCGAACGGACCGGCGAAGAGGTCAACGGCGTCGCGCGCCAGTGCGGCCAGGGCGCGGGAGCCGGTTGTGCGGATCGGCTGCCAACCCCTGCCGTCGAGGGTGAGTTGCGGTGCGATCGACCGGCGGGCGGCAGCGGCGTTGACGACGGCCACATGGGCGGCGTCCAACGGTTCACCGGCGACGCGCTGCTGGGCGAGCTGCCACAGCGACTCACGCAGTTCGATGGCCGGCGGAAGATCCTTGGAGCGGGCAGTCACCTGATCGGTCTCGAGTACGAAGGCCAGCCAGCGGCCCAGGTCGCGAGCGTCATGGATGAGTTCGGCTGCCGTCCACTTCCCCACTCCACCGGTGTGCACGAAGTCGAGGCAGGGCCGTCCGGTGCGGAACCTTCGGGCCGTGACTGGGTCCAGCTCAGCAAGGTTCGGCATGGTGTAACCAGTCTAAGCGGTGTACATTCACAACATGGCACAGATCACCCATTTCAATCCGTCTGGGCTCCCGCAGAACCCGGCCTTCTCCCAGGCGGTCAGCGTCAGCGGACCGGTGCGGACCATCTACGTCGGCGGCCAGAACGGCGTCGGCGCAGACGGCGCGGTCGTCAGCGCCGATGTCGGCGACCAGACCGTCCGGGCGCTGCGCAACCTCGAGCTGGTGCTGGCCGAAGCCGGCGCCGGGCTCGGCGACGTCGTGAGTTGGTCGATTTCGGTGGTGCAGGGCCAATCGTTGACGTCGGGGTTTCAGGCCTTCCAGCAGGCTTGGGGGGACCGGTCCCACCCGCCGGCGATCTCGGTCGCCTTTGTGGCCGGCCTGGCCAACCCGACGTTCCTGGTCGAGATCAGCGCCATCGCCGTCGTGGGTTCGGACCTTTCATGACGCCCACCGGCCAGACCGCCGACGGCACTTGGGAGATCGGGGTGAGGCGCACGTTTCCTATCAGCGTCGAGGAAGCGTGGGCCCGGTTGCCGCTACTCCTCGAGGGCGACGGCGCGGTGGGCGACATCCGCTCCCTGACGCCGAAGGTCGTCATGCGTCTCCAGTTCCACCCCTCGGGCTGGAACCGCAGCTCGACGCTGCAACTGCGTGTCATCCCCGCCGCCACCGGCACCACCGTCGCCGTACACCACGAAGGCCTGCCCGACCAGGCTTCCCGCCGGGAGATGCACCAGCACTGGTCCGACGCCCTGGATCGCCTATCGGGCTGAGACCGCAACTACGGTCGCCGTTCGATGCCCTCCACTGAAGACGGTGCCCGGGTCGGCGTCGACGTGGGCGGCACCTTCACCGACCTGGTCGGGGTGGTGGGCGGAAGGCTGGTCACCGCCAAGCTCCCCTCGACGCCCGAGGACCAGGCCCGGGCGGTGCTGCAGGTCTTGGCGGCGGCGGCGGGGCAGACCGGCCCGGTCGGCGCCTTGGCCCACGGGAGCACGGTCGCCACCAACGCCTTGCTCGAGCGGCGGGGCGCCCGGACGGCGCTGGTCACCACCGAGGGGTTCCGCGACCTGATCGAGATCGGTCGCCAGGACCGGGCATCGCTCTACGACTTGGCCCTGGCCAAGGCGCCGCCGCTGGTGAAGCGCGAGCTGCGGTTCACCGTGGTGGAGCGGATGGGCCCCGACGGCGTGCTCACCCCGCTTGACCTTGATTCGGTGGAAGCGGCGGTTGCCGCCTGCCGGTCCGCCGGGGTAGAGGCGGTGGCCGTAGGCCTGCTGTTCGGCTACCTGCACCCGGCCCACGAGGCGCAGGTCGCCGCCGCGTTGCGCGACGGGCTCGGGCCCGGGGTCCCGGTCGTGGCGTCGCATGAGGTCCTGCCGACCTTCCGGGAGTTCGAGCGGTTCGCCACCACCACCGCCGACGCTTACTTGGCGCCGGTGCTCGGGAAGTACCTGTCCCGGCTGGCCGAGGGTCTGTCCCAGCCTCACGTGGGGGTCGCCGCCGGCGCCGCGCTGGTCATGCAGTCCTCCGGTGGCGTGGTGGGGCTGAGCGAGGCGGCCGGACGGGCGTCGGCGTTCGTGCTGTCAGGGCCGGCCGGCGGGGTGGTGGGCGCCGCCCGGGTCGCGCTGGCCGGCGGCTGGAGCGACGTGCTCACCTTCGACATGGGCGGGACCTCCACCGACGTGGCGCCGGTCGTCGGCGGCGAGGTGGCCACCACCACCTCGGGTGTGGTCGCCGGGGTCCCGCTCGGGCTACCCATGGTCGACGTCCACACCGTCTCGGCCGGAGGTGGATCGGTGGCGTGGGTCGACGAAGGCGGCGCGCTCCGGGTGGGGCCCCATTCGGCGGGCGCCGAACCGGGGCCGGCCGGCTACGGGAGGGGCGGCACCGAAGCCACCGTCACCGACGCCGCCATCCATCTGGGCTGGTTGGCCGACGGTGCCCGGCTAGGCGGGGCGGTGATGCTCGATCGGGGCCGGTCCACCGAGGCGGTGGCGGCGGTGGCCGAGCGGTTGGGCCTGGACGTGGACGCCGCCGCCATCGGTGTGGTGCGGGTGGCGGAGGCCGAGATGGTCACGGCGCTACGGGTCGTGTCGGTCGAGCGCGGCCTCGATCCCCGCCGCTTCGCCCTGGTGGCCTTTGGCGGCGCCGGCGGCATGCACGCTTGCGCCTTGGCCGACGATCTTTCGATCAGCACCGTGCTGGTGCCCCGCAGCGCCGGCGTCCTGTCCGCCTACGGCCTCGCCGCCGCCGACCAACGCCGGGACCTGGTGGCGCCACTGCGGCTGCGGATCGATGCCGACATTGTTCCTTCGGGCCGGCCAGATCCCGGCGCCACGCTGGCGGCGGCGTTCGACGAACTGGAGGATCGGGCGGCTGAACTGTTGCCGGGTGCGACGATCGAGCGGCGGGCCGACCTCCGTTACCGCGGCCAATCCTTCGAGCTGGTGGTGGACGCTGGCGGTGCCGGCCCGGTCGAGCTGACCGGGCGGTTCCACGACCTTCACTGCGAGCGCCTCGGTTACCGCATGGACGGGGAACCAGTCGAGGTGGTGGCGGTGCGGGTGGTGGCGACCGTGCCCGTGGGGTGCCCGCTGCCCACCGAAGCCGACGCGGTCGACACCGACCCCGTCATCGAGCGGCGGCGGGCGTGCATCGGCGGCCGCTGGGTCGCGGTGGACGAGCTCGACCGCAACGGCATGGGCGTCGGGTCCGCGGTCGCCGGCCCGGCCATCGTGGCCTTTGACGAGACGACCGTCGTGGTGAGCGCGGGGTGGCGGGGCCAGGTCGACGGGCTCGGGACCCTGGTGCTCACCGCAGACGGAAAAGACCGATGAACCAGCTCGACCCCATCACGCTGTCGGTGCTGACCGGAGCGCTGAACGGAGTGGTGGAGGAGATGGGGGCCACCTTGGTCCGGGGCGCGTACTCGTCCAACATCAAGGAGCGGCGGGACTCCTCGGCGGCGCTGTTCGACGCCGCCGGCGCGATGGTGGCCCAGGCCGCCCACATCCCGGTGCACCTGGGCGCCATGCCCGAAGCGGTGGCCGCAGTCCGCGACCGCGGTGCCGAACCCGGCGACGTCTGGCTGCTGAACGACCCGTTCCGGGGCGGTACCCACCTGCCCGACATCACCATGGTGTCGCCGGTCGTCCTGCCCGGCGGCGGCGGGATCGTCGCTTACGCGGTGACCCGCGCCCATCACAACGACGTGGGCGGCATGAGCCCCGGCTCGATGCCCGCCGACTCCACGGAGATCTTCCAGGAAGGGCTGATCATCCCGCCGGTCAGGATCGTGGCCGGCGGCGAGCTGGTCACCGATGTGCTCGACCTGATCCTGGCCAACGTGCGGGTGCCCGAGGTTCGGCGGGGGGACCTACGAGCCCAGATCGCCGGCAACGGCGTAGCCGCCACCCGCTTGGTCGAACTGGTCGAGCGCCACGACCGGGAGACGGTGCTGACCGCCTTCGGCGAGGTCATCGCCTACGCCGACCGCCGCACCCGGGCGCTGCTGGCCGACCTGCCCGACGGCTCGTGGACCGCCGAAGGCGTTCTCGAAGGGGCCACCGAGGCTGACGACCAACTCATCCGGGCGGCGGTGACGGTTGCTGGCGACCGCCTCACCATCGACTTCGCCGGCACCGCCCCGCAGGGCGCCACCAACCTGAACTGCCCGCTGGCGGTCACCCGTTCGGCCTGCTTCTTCGCCCTGCGGGTGCTGCTGCCCGACGACGTGCCGGCCAACGCCGGCACCTACTCCGCCTTGGACGTCCGGGCCGAGCCCGGCACCCTGCTCAACGCCACCTGGCCGGCGGCGGTGGTGGCCGGCAACGTCGAGACCTCGCAACGGACCGCCGACGTGGTGCTGACGGCATTGGCGGCCGCGGCCGCCGGCACCGCACACGGCCGCCGCATCCCGGCCGAGGGCATGGGCACCATGAACAACCTGGTGCTGGGCGGCAAGGGGTGGAGCTACTACGAGACCATCGGCGGCGGCCAGGGTGCTTCGGCGGCCGGCGCCGGCCCCTCCGGTGTGCATGTCGGCATGAGCAACACGCTGAACACGCCGGTCGAGGCCCTGGAGCTGGAGTACCCGCTGCGGGTCGAGCGTTACCAGCTCCGCCGGGGGACCAGCGGCGCCGGCCGGCACCGGGGTGGCGACGGCATCGAGCGCTCGGTCCGCGTGCTGGAACCGGCCACCCTCTCGCTCATGGCCGACCGCCGACGCCACCGGGCCGAGGGCAGAGCCGGCGGCCAAGCCGGTCAGAACGGTGAGGACGACGTGGACGGCGAACCGTTGGCCCCCAAGGAGCGCCGCGTGCTCGCCGCCGGCTCGGTCGTCACTGTCCGCACTCCCGGCGGCGGCGGCTGGGGCCGGCCCGACTGACCGTATTGCTGGTCCCACTCGGGCTGCGCCCTCGCCGGGCCTGGCTTCGCCATCGGGTCGTTCGCTCGGCGCGGCTGCGGCTGGCGCCTGCGCAGCTTCCGTGGAGCGATTTTGTCGGTGAGCGACGGAATTGCTCCACGGAACGAGAGCAGTGCCCGGTCAGCGGCCGCCCAGGTCGGCGGGACCGCGGAGGTAACCCTTGCCGTCGCGGACCGCGGCGCCCAGGGGCGCCAGCAGATCGATCAGTTCGCCGGCGTCGCCGCCCAGGGCGTCCAGCGCCGGACGCATCTGGCGGTCGGTGTTGACCTCGATCGAGTCCCGTACCTGGCGGCCTTCGGCGGTGATCCCTTCGGCATCGAACAGGCCCCGGTCGCGGAGGCGTTCTTCGGCGGCGTCCATCTCCTCGTTGGACCACTGCCGGCTCCGCTGGTACGAGCGGGGGGCCAGACCCCACCACAGCTCGGTGAGCAGGCCGATCTCCAGCGCGTCGATCCCGGCGTCGGTCCAGGCGGCGATGTGGGCGTCGCCGCGGTACTCGCGTAGCAGGTCGGTCAGGTGGAACAGCCGGGCGACGGGTTCGTCTGGCACAGGTAGCGACCGAAGCCCGGCGAACAACGGCTTGCCCTCGACCCGCAGCGGATCGGTGGCCCGCTGCGCCAGCTCGTTGGCCCGCTCGATCCCGTCGGGTGAGGGGCCGAGCAGCCGTTCGAGCTGGGCGACGCCGCCGCGGAGGCGGCTGGCGCAGATGGTGGCGGCGTCGGTGAGCGTCCAGGCGTAGTCGACGGCCAGCTTCACCACTGCCGGGTTGAAGACGCCGAAGGTGGCGGCCACCACCTCGCCGGGCACCTGGCCCATGGAGGAAGCCCGGCTGGCGAAGTACGAGGGGCCGTCGGGGTAGGCCACACCGCCCGAGGTCTGGCCCGGGCTGGCGCCGAAGCCCAGCGACTCGTACTCGGCGTGGGCCTCCGGGGCGAAGATCACCCCGGCGGCGATTGGCTCCAGGGCCGCGGCCAGCGCCCGGGCCTGGCGGCTCGTCTCATCGAGGTCAGCTTCAGCGGGCGTGGCGGGGGATGGGGTCATGGGTTCGGTCTCCGTTCGCGGGCGGTGGTTAGGGGTCGAGAAAATGGCGGTTGAGCGTTCAGCGGGTGGCGGCGGCGAGCGCCTGCTGCTTGGCCCAGCGGTAGTCGGCCTTGCCCGCCGGCGACCGTTGCAGCTGGGGCAGGTACACAAAGGCCTTGGGCAGCTTGTAGCGGGCGACGTGCTTCTCGCACTCGGCCAGCAGCGCCTCGTCGGCCAGGTTGGCGCCGGCCGCCGGCTGGACCAGGGCGACCACCTCCTGGCCCCAACGCTCGCTGGGGCGACCGACGACGATGACGTCATAGACATCGGGGTGGTGGGCGATGGCCTGCTCTACCTCCTCGGCGAAGATCTTCTCGCCGCCGGAGTTGATGGTGACCGAGTCCCGGCCCAGCAGTTCGAGCGACCCGTCCTCCAACACCCTGGCCCGGTCGCCGGGGACCGAGTAGCGCGTTCCGTCGATGGTGGGGAAGGTGCGGGCGGTCTTGTCGGCATCGCCGAGGTAGCCGAGCGGGACGTGCCCCCGTTGGGCCAGCCAGCCGGCGCCATCGTGCCCCGGTTCCAGGACGTGGGTGAGGTCCTCGCTGACCACGACGGTGTCCACTCCGGGCGTGAATCGGCCGGTGGCGACTGCTCCCTTGGTGGAGGTGTGGCCCATCTGGGCACCGGTCTCGGAGGAGCCAACGGCGTCGAGCACGATCCCGTTGGGCAGGTGCTCCAGCAGCCGTTCCTTGAGGGTGGTGCCGAGCGCGGCGCCGCCACTGACCACGGCTAGGACGCCGGACAGGTCGTAGTCGCCGCGGTCGAGCTCGTCGGCTATGGGGCGGCCGTAGGCGTCGCCCACGATGAGGACGGTGAGCACCTTCTCCCGCTCAACGATCGAGAGCACATCGGCAGGGTCGAGCCGTTCGGGGTGCGATGCCATGACGACGGTGTTGCCACCGGTGAAGGCGGTGAAGGCGCCCCATTGGGCGGCGCCGTGCATGAGCGGTGCCGCCGACATCATCTTGATGCCGCCGTTCTTGGCCGCCTCCACCACCTGGTCAATCGACTGGTAGGCGTCGGTCTGGCCAAAGGCGCGGCCGCCCATGGCGGCGATGAAGATGTCCTCCTGCCGCCACAGCACCCCCTTGGGCATGCCGGTCGTGCCGCCGGTGTAGAGGATGTACAGATCGTCCGGCGAGGGGGCGACTTCGGCCGGTGGGAGGGGCTCCGGGGATGCGCCGGCCAGCGCCGATTCGTAGTCGACGGCACCGTCGAGCAGGTCGTGGCCGGAACCGTCGGCCACTTGCAGGAGCACGCGCAGGTCGGGCAGCTCGTCGAGCACCTTGGCCAACGTGGGGGCAAAGGCCGAGTGGTAGATGAGCGCCTTGGCGCCGGCGTCGGCCAGCAGGTAACGCAGCTCCTCCTCGACGTACCGGTAGTTGACGTTGAACGGCGCTACCCGTGCCTTGTAAGAGCCGAGCATGCCTTCCAGGTACTCGTTCCCGTTGTAAAGGTAGAGGCCCAGGTGGTCCTGGCCCGATTGGTGGCCGGCAAGCTGAGCCCGCTCGGTGTGGGCGCCCAGGCCGGCACCGTGCAGCAGGTTGGCCAGCCGGCGGGTCCGGTCGGTCACCTCGGTGTAGGTCAACCTCCGTTCGCGCCACACGATGCACTCCCGGTCGGCGACGGCGGCCGCCACCGCTTCATGCACCTCAGCCAAGTTGAACGACACGCTCGTCTCCTGCTTTCCATCCCGGATGGGGCCGCAACTCCATCCTCCTCCACTTGAGCGGCGCATGAATTGCGCCGCTCGTGGCCGTCTTCTTTTCCCGGATGGGGCCGCAACTCCATCCTCCTCCACTTGAGCGGCGCATGAATTGCGCCGCTCGTGGCCGTCCTGCTTTCCCTGACAGACCGTCAGACCTGTCTAGTGCGTGGCCGACGCCCCCGGATCGGGCGCAGCCAGCGCGGATCGGGTCCAGGGGTAGTCGGGCTTGCCCGACGGCAGGCGCACCAGGTCCTCGACCAGGACGACGAGGCGGGGAACCTTGAACCCGGCGAGCCGGCCGCGGCAGTGCTCGGTGAGATCCGGCGGGCTGACGCCCGATCCGGGCCGGAGCTGCACCACCGCCGCCACTCGCTGCCCCCACCGCTCGTCGTCGACGCCGACCACCACTGCGTCGAACACCTCCGGGTGCTCCTTCAGGGCGGCCTCGACCTCGATCGGGAACACCTTCTCGCCGCCGGAGTTGATCGAGCTGGATCCCCGGCCGAGCAGGGTCATGGAGCCGTCGGCCTCCACCGTCGCCAAGTCGCCGGGCAGCGCCCACCGGACCCCGTCCACGGTGGGGAAGACCTTGGCCGACCGCCCCGGGTCGTTGCGGTAGCCCAGAGGCAAGTGGCCGCGGCGGGCCAGCCAGCCCACTTGACCGGAGCCGGGGGCCACCGGCCGGTGGCCCCGGTCCAGCACCGCGGTCTCCTGGTTCGGCGCGAAGCGCGACCGGCCAGGTGACCGATGCACTTGACCGGGCCAGGTGGCGTAGCTGGCCTGGCCTCCCGTCTCGGAGGTGCCATAGCTGTCGACCATCACCGTCCCGGGCAGGTGGGCCAGCAGGTCGTTGCGCGCCAAAGGCGAGAGCACGGCACCTCCGGAGAGGACCAGCAACAGGTGGGACAGGTCCCACCGGTCTGGTTCGCGGTTCAGGGCGTCCGCCAGCGGGCGGGCGAAGGCGTCGCCCACGATGACCAGAAGGGTCACGGCCTCGCCTTCGACCAGGTCCCAGACCGGTTCGACGCGCAGACCGGGTGCCGGATCGACCACCACCGTCCCGCCGCCGAACAGCGTCGAGAAGGCCATCCAGTGGGCGGTCCCGTGGGTGAACGGCGAGGCCGGCAGGCAGCGGGTCCGGCCGGCGGAGGCAACGGCGTTGGCCACCAACTCCTTTGGGTTCGTGACCGGTTCGCCGCCGGGGTTGCCGCCGCCCAGGGCCGCCGCCAGCACGTCTTGGTGGCGCCACTCCACCCCCTTGGGCATCCCGGTGGTGCCGCCGGTGTACAGCAGGTAGCGATCGTCCCCGCTGCGGCCGGGCACCCGGGGCCGCTCCCCGGAACGCACTGTCGCCAGCGCCTGCTCGAGCGCGCTGGGTCGGCCTGGGGCGCCCACCGCGACCGTCCACGGCCGGCGCCTCGCTGCCGTCGAAGCGGCTGCGACCGCCGGTCCGATGCCGGGGTCGTGGAGCACACCCACCAGGCCGGCGTCGTCGAACAGGTACTTCAGCTCCTCGGCGGTGTAGCGGTAGTTGACGTTGACCGGGACCGCCCGCAGCTTGAAGGCGGCCAGCATGGCCTCGAGGTACGGGTGGCCGTTGGACAGAGCGAGCCCGATGTGGTCGCCGGCCTCTACGCCCCTCGCCATGAAGAAGTGGGCCAATCGGTTGGCGCGCTGGTCGAGGTCGGCGAAGGTGAGGCGCACCGGCCCGCAAACCACTGCCTCCGCCTCCGGCAGCGCATCGACGACCCCTTCGAACAGGTCCCCCAGGTTCCACGACATGCTGCGCCAAACGGTAGTGGTGGCCGGGATCGGCGTTCTAAGCCGAGCCGCAAAATGTGTTCCCTTGACCACCTGTCGGCGTGCCAGCATCAGCGGCCATGGGTGAGGACCTCGATGTCGCCACCGCCGTGAGCGGCGGTGACGGTAGGTACACATCCACCCTGTCGCCGGCGTGGGACATCTGGGGACCGGTCGGTGGGTACGTGGCGGTGATCCTGCTGCGGTCGGCCGCCGCCCACAGCCAGTTCCCCCGGCCCGCCTCCATCACCTGCCACTTCCTCGGTGTGGCCCGGTTCGAGCCGGTCGAGTTGAACGTCGTCACCCTGCGCCGGGCCCGGGCGGCGGAGTCCGTGCAGGTCACCATGAGCCAGGGCGATCGCGTCGTGGCCACCGCCCTGTGCTGGTTCACCGGCGGGGACGCCGGTCTGGAGCACGACGAGTCGGAGATGCCCGACGTGCCGGGCCCGTCCGAGCTGGTGACGCTGGACGAGCGGATGGCCGCCACCGCCGCCGAGCCGAAGGTGCGCTACCCGTTCTGGGACAACATCGAGGAGCGACCGGTCCGCTGGAGCGACCAGTGGCCGCCGCCCGGACCGATCCCAGCGTCGTGGCAGGTGTGGTGCCGTTACCGGCCGACCGCCACCTTCGACGACCCGGTGGTCGACGCCGGCCGGTACCTGATGCTGGCCGACTTCCAGTGGCCGGCCGCCACCAACCCCCATGCCCACCTGTACCCCGACGGCATGCCGCCCTTCGTCGCCCCCACCCTCGACCTGGCCGTGCAGTTCCACCGCTTCGCCCCCACCGATCCCGACCTGCTGCTCGACGCCCGGGCGGCGGTGGCGACCGGTGGCCTCATCGGCGGTTCCGCCCAGGTCTGGTCCTCCGACGGCCAGCTGCTGGCCTCGGGCGCCGGCCAGCTCCTCTGCCGCGCTGTGTAACTGGCCCGGGCGGGGCCCCATCCCCGCCCTCCTCCACTTGGCCGGCGCATGAATTGCGCCGCCCGCGGCCGTGTTGCTTCCGATCCGGAGTGAACCCTGGGGATCAGCCCGGCTCGAGCGCCGTGCGGTAGTCGCCGAAGGGGGCGTCGCGGTCTTGCAGGGCGCGGGTCAGTCCTTGCTGGCGGGAGGTGGCGATGAAGGCGCCGAAGGTGGCCGCTTTGGTGCCGAGAGCGCATAGCTCGGTGCCCTGGCGGATGGCAGTGCGCAAGCCCATGGCGTCCATGGCCCGATGAACCGTGCGCTTGTTCAGCGAGGCCACGTCGGTGGGGATCAGGGCGATCCGCGAGGCGATGGCCAGGACCTCGTCGTCGAGAGCTTCCACCGGGAAGGCGCGGTTGGCCCAACCGAGGCGCACCGCCTCCAGCCCAGAGATCGAGTCACCGGTCAGCATCATCTCCATGGCCGCCCGCATCCCCAGGAACCAGGCGTGGAAGTGCATGTCCGGCACCCCGAAGCGCACCGCCGGGTAGCCCATCTGAGCGTCCTCGGCCACGTACACCAAGTCGCAGCCGGTGGCCAGCTCGCTGCCGCCGGCCAGGCAGTAGCCGTGCACCTGAGCGATCACCGGCTTGGCCAGGTCCCAGATGCCCATCCACGTCTCGGTGACATGTCGGGGCCACTGGCCTTCGCCCTCGGCGGTGAAGTGGGGCATGTCCAGCCCCTCGTTCCCGCCACCCAGCTCGTACCCGGCGGAGAAGCACGAGCCCGCGCCCCGCACGATGGACACCCGCACCTCGGGGTCGCGGTCGGCGGCTTGAAGGGCGGTGATCAGGTCGCCGCGCAACTTGTGGTTCAAGGCGTTGCGCTTCTCCGGCCGGTTGAGGGTCAGGCGCCGGACCTTGGGCGCCGGATCGTCGATCAGGATCAAGTCGCCCCGCTGGTGCTCGGGACCGCCGTTCACTTGATGGCCTGGGTATCCATGTCCGAAGAGATGCGGTCGAGGCGCTTGTCCGGCACGTCGTCGATCGGTGTGGCCACCTCGGCGATGGTCGGGCCGATGCGGGCGGCCAGCGGGGCCAGGGCGTCGAGGTCGAAGCCGTACAGGGCAGCGGCGTTGCCGGACAGCAGCTTGCGCAGTTCGGACTCGGGGGCGTCATGGAACCGGGCCCGAAGGTTCTCGCGGGTGTAGGGGTAGGTGCCCTCGTCGTGGGGATAGTCGCTGCCCCACATGAACCGGTCGATGCCGATGGTGTGGCGGGCGGCGACGTCTTCGTCCCGCGGTTGGCTGACGCCCATCCACACGTTCTGGTGGAAGTACTCGGTGGCGTCCCGGGTCAGCACGTGATCATCGCCGTACCGGATCTCACCGGTGGCGCCGGTCTCGCGGATGCCTCGGATGACCGAGTCGAGTCGCTGAAGTAGCGGCGGCACCCAGGCACAGCCGGCTTCGGTGATGACGAACTTGAGACGGGGGAATCGCTCGAACACACCGGAGAGGATCATCTGGACCAGCGGGCGCTCGGTGTAGAAGGGCACCTCGTTGATGTAGAGCAGCATCGACACGGGATACGGCCCGTAGTCGGGGTTGCCGGTGCCGCTGTGCACGTTGACCGGGACCTCCAGATCCTGCAGCACCTCCCACAGCGGGTCGTAGCAGCGGTCGTACAGCGGTTTCACCCACTTGACGTCCGGGGCGATGTTGGGCAGCAGGACGCCGCCGCGCAGGCCGTGGTCCACGATCCAGCGCACGTCGGCGATGGCGTCGTCGACGTCGTTCAGGAAGATCTGGCCGACGCCGGCCCGGCGTTCGGGGAACTCGCCGCACCAGTCGACCAGCCACCGGTTGTGGGCCAGCACGCCGGCGTGGCGGTGCCGGTACTCCTCGGCGGTGGGCGGCTTGGCGAACAGCACGAAGCTTGGGAAGAAGGGCGGCACCGTGTTGGGGAAGACGACCTCGCCGGCGATGCCGTCGGTCTCCTGCTGGGAGTTGCGCATGTCGTTGTCCCAGTTGCGCAGCCGGCGGTTGTCGCCCAGGTCCTTGTACGGGTTCTTGTACTTCCCGCGCCAGGCGTCGAAGTCGTCGAGGAACTCGGGGTCGAGGTATTCGCGGTAGGCCTTGTGGCTGCCGCCGGCGTGGCAGTCGGCGGAGATGATCGTGTACCGATCGTCGGCGGTGGTATCAGCGGAGACGGGGGCCATGGTCTGGTCAAGTACCTTCGGTCAGTTCCGTTGGTGTCGGAACGATGGGGTGTCGCCAGGACACCACGAAAGTAGAACACGTTCTAGCGTGGCCGGCAATCAGCGGTGGCCCCTGATGGTCAGTCGGCGGGCCCGGCGACGGCTCCGGTCAAGCGTTCGGTTCGCACCGAATGGTCCTCCCCGAGCTCTTCGCTTCGGCCGGTCGGACGATCGAGGGCCAGCAATGCGAGGAGCGTCCCCACGTACGTCAGGGTCATGGCGGTGATCGCCACACCAGAGTCGTTGACCAAGCCGCCGATCACGCCCACCAGCAAGGTCGCGGTCACTGCGACCCGCAAGGCCGAACCGGTGGCCAGGAGGCGCTGACCGGCCCTGCGAACCACCAACGCGTAGACCCCCAGGAGGCTGATCACCGGAACCGCCCATGTCCAGATGCTCACTCGGAACGGACGCACGGCCAGGGTCCACTTGCGGGCCAGGACGGTCCAGAACGTGCCGTGATCGCTGAAGGCATCGGCGGCGAAGCGGCCTAGGTGCGTGCGTTCAGCGGCCGGGCGGAGCACGTCGAGGCCGGTCATGGCCGCAGCCAGTGCCAGCGCGCCGGCCGCCGCGATGAGAACCGTGCGCGCCCGGAGCTTGCGCCCGCTGAGGACGAGGAGGGAGGCGCCGAGCACCGGCAACAAGGTGAGTGTCCCCCCGACGTCGCCGCCCAGAGTCGGCCAACCATCACCGGCCACGACGAGGGCGAACAGCACCCCGGTGGCGACGATGGCCTCGCGCCGGCGCGACGGAACGGCGGTATGGACGTGGACGAGGCCGGCGACGATGGCGGTGGCCGCCAAGACGGCGAACCCCAGGTTGCCCAGACCGGTGAACCTCCCGGCGTTCTGAGGGGAGTAGCCCAGGATGCTCGACAACTGGAGCCGGGCACCGGTGGCGATGTCAGCGAGGATCACCACCACCGTGGCGCCACACACCAGTTGGAGCGGTAGTAGCGCTGACTTTTTGAAGCGGCCGGCGACGGCGGCTAGCAACCCGGCCAGAGCCCAGACGGCGAGCTGGCCGTTGGCACCGAGTTGAAGTCTCTCCGGGAGCACCCGATAGGCGTAGGTCGCCAGCGGCCAGGCCGCGAACACCAGCACCGCCCACCGGACGAGTGCATCCACAGTGTCGGAGCGGCGCCGCCGGGCGAGGAACAGGATCAGCCCGAGATAGCCGACCACCTGGGCCACGATGAAGCTCGTGGTCGCCGCCGGTTGCATCTGCTCGAGCAAGGTGGCGGCGGAGTTCACCTTCAGGAGCTCGGTTGGCGATGCTTGGCCTCGCTGGTACCGGAACGGGCTGCCCGTCATCCCGGGCGGCTGCGGGACTCCGACTGCGGAAAGCACCGTGGGGGCCACGTCGGTCAGCAGCACCACCCCAAGACGGTGCGTTGACGGTGACACGAGGTATCCCGCAGGTACTCCGGGTCCATAGGCCACCATCGGTGTCAGGTCCCACGCGTTCGTCGTCGGGGTGACGCCGACTACCAGGAGCAGCGTCCTGGGGGGCAGTGCGCCGACGAGGCTCCCGAGGGCCTCGTCGGTGTGTGCCAACGCGGTGACCCGCCGGCGCTCTCTGGCCGCCGCCCCGGTTCCATTCCCATCGGCGGCGCGATCGATGTCGCCGGGGTCGACCACCAAGACATCGGCCCCGCGCAGCAGTGCGCTGGTCTGGTGCCCGATCGCGGTCGGGGCCGATCGGACCCCGAGCGGGGGCGCCGGGTCGCGCTGCAACAAGTAGTCCTTACCGCCGCCGATCGTGTTCCGAACGTTGCCCGCGTTCAACCAGTAAGCGTTGTTCATCAAGGCCAAGGCGGCAGGCCGGTTGACGTGTGCGTCGCCTGGGCGGTCGAGCCGGTCGGCGTTGCCGAGCACCGCCACCCGCCGGCCGTGGCGGCGCAACGCGGTGCCGAGCGCACCAGCCTGGCTGGTGAGGTGCTGAGGTGTCGAGCGGAGCACCGCCGGCCCTCCGAGGACCACGACCTGGCCGTTGGCCGGGGTACCGAGCCGACGCCGGCCGAGCTCGGCGGCGGTGCGATGACCGATGCGTTCGTTCGCCATACGCGCGTCGGCACCGGCCGCCGGGCCGATCACCGGCACCCCGGCGCCAAGCGTGGCGTAGGCCTCGACCGTCGAGGGGCTGTCCGACGGAGTGCGGATTGAGCCGGCGCCGATCGAGCCCTGCGCCGCCAGGCGGGAAAGCACCGGCATCCGTCCGTGGGCCAGGTCGTCGAGCCCGACCTTGGGGATACCGAAGATCACCACCTTGGCCGGCTTGGCCGCAACCGGCCTGCCCGAGGGAGCCGCCCGCGAACCCGACCAGACCATGGCGACCAGGAGCACGACCCCAACCAGCAGGATCCCACCGATCCGCCTCCGCGGGCTGCGCTCTGGCGCCGCTATCCGGCCCGGCGGGGAGCCGGCTGGCGGTGACCGCCGCCGGCCCTGCCGCCGGTCGCGAAGCACGGTCGCCGACGGTAGCAGCGCCGTGTTCCTGGTCCCACTCGGGCTGTGCCCTCGCCGGGCCTGGCTTCGCCATCCGCGTCGTTCCCTTGGGCGCTGCTGCGGCTGGCGCCTGCGCAGCTGGCCTCGGTCAACCTTCCAGTTCGGCGTTGAGTCTTTGGGTCACGTCCACGTACTCCTCGACCAGGTCGAACACCACCTGCCGGGCGCTACGGACCTGGTTCATGCGGCCGACGATCTGGCCGACGGGCATGCCGACCAGCTCCCGGGGCGGGTGGGAGCCCATCTTCTGGGCGGCGTAGGAGTTCAGGATGAACTGCAGCGGCATCGGTAGGGGGCCGGGTGAGTCGGCCGCCTCCCAAGCGTCGGTCCAAGCGGTGCGCAGCTGCCGGGCGGGCTTGCCGGTGTAAGCGCGGGAGCGGACCGTGTCGGTCGAGGTGGCGGCCAGCAGCTTTTCGGTGACCACACCGGCGGTGCCGTTCTCGGTGGTGGTCAACCAGATGGATCCGGTCCAGACCCCGGACGCGCCCAAGGCCATGGCCGCCGCCATCTGCCGCCCCGTGCCGATCCCGCCGGCGGCCAGCACAGGGACGGGGGCGACGGCGTCGACCACGTCGGGGACCAGCACCATGCTGGCGATCTCACCGGTGTGGCCGCCGGCCTCGTATCCCTGGGCGATGACCATGTCGACGCCCAGGGCGACATCGCGCTCGGCCTGCGCCGGCCGGCCGATGAGGGCGGCCACCTGAACGTCCTGCTCGTGGGCTTGGTCGATGGCGCCCTTGGGCGGCGGCCCGAGAGCAGAAGCGAGCAAGGCGATGGGGTGGGAAAGGGCGATGTCGATCTGCGGCGCCCCGGTCGCCGCCGTCCAGCCCAGTACGCCGGCGCCCAGCCCGGCACCCGCTTCCATCTCGGATGATGTGCCCGCCAGGTCGACCCCGTGGTCGGCCAGGATCTTGTCGGTGTAGTCCCAGTGGGCCTGGGGGATGTGGGCCCGGAGCTGTGAGCCGATGTCGCTCACCTCGTCGATGCCGGCGTCGCGGTCCACCGTCTTGATCGGCATCACCACGTCGACTCCGTACGGCCGGCCACCTACGTGGTCGTCGATCCACGCCAGTTCCATCTCCAGCTCGTCGGGAGAGAAGGCCAGCGCGCCGAGCACGCCCATGCCGCCGGCGTTGGTCACCGCGGCCACCACGTCTCGGCAATGGGAGAAGGCGAAGATCGGGTACTCGATCCCGAACTGTTCGATCAGCGGGTTCCTCATGCTGGCTCCTTGGCGTTCTTGGCCGGGGTTGCGGGCTGGGACATCACGGCTCGGGCCCGGCGGTAGTCGGGCTTGCCGCTGGGCTGGCGCGGCATCCGCTCGACCAGATCCAGCCGGCGGGGCACCTTGTAGCCGGCCAGGCGGGTACGGCAGTGCTCGGCCAGCTCGGGCAGGGTCGGCACCTCACCGGGGCGGGGCTCGACCACAGCCGCCACCGCCTGGCCCCAGCGGACATCGTCGACACCCAGCACCAGGGCGTCGAACACCTTGGGGTGCGCCTTCAACGCCGACTCCACCTCCTCCGGGTACACCTTCTCGCCCCCGGTGTTGATGCACTGCGATCCCCGACCGAGCAGCGTCATGGTGCCGTCGAGCTCCAGCCGGGCGAAGTCGCCGGGCACCGCGTGGCGCCGGCCGCTGACCTCGATGAAGGTGGCCGCCGTCTTCTCCGGGTCCTTGTAGTAACCGACCGGGACGTTGCCGCCCCTGGCCAGCCGGCCGACCTGGCCGGGCGCCACCGGGCGGTCATCGTCGCCGATCACCGTGCTGTCGGGCCCTAGCGGCACGTTGATCAGGCCGCCAGCGGACGCCGGTTCGCCGCTGGATCCCTTCTCGACCAGCCGCATGCCGTTGAAGCCGCCTTCGGACGACCCCACCGCCTCGCTGATGACCACGTTGGGCAGCAGCTCGAACAGCTGGGCCTTGACCACCGGCGAGAACACGGCGGCGGTGGAGCTGATGGCGACCAGGGCGGAGGTGTCGTACCTGCCCTCGTTCAGGGCGTCGATCAACGGCCGGGCCATGGCGTCGCCGGTGATGGTGACCACCGCGATGCGGTACCGCTGCACCGCGTCCCAAACCAGGTGGGGGTCGAAGCGGGGGAGGATCACGTTGGTCACGCCCTTGAACAGCCCCCCGAGGGTGGCCCACTGCGCGGCCCCGTGCATCAGCGGGGCCAGAACCAACCCCATGGACGGTTCGGTGTCGGCCGCCGCCCGGGCCAGTTCCCACTCGTCTTCGACCCGTACGCCGGTGACGAAGTCGATGCCGCCGCCGAGGGTCCGCCACACGTCCTCATGGCGCCACACCACGCCCTTGGGCAGGCCGGTGGTGCCGCCGGTGTAGAGGATGTAACGATCGCCGTCGTCCCGCGGGCCGAAGTCCCGCTCCGGTGACTCGTCCGCCAACACTTGCTCGTAATCGACGGCGCCCGTCTCGGACGGCGGGGCGCCGTCGCCGACCTGGACCAGGTGGCGCAGCTTCGGCAGCCGGCCGGCCACCGCCGCGATGCGCGGTGCGAACTCGGCTTGGAAGACAGCCGCCACCACATCGGCGTTGTCGAACAGGTACGCCAGCTCATCCTCGACGTAGCGGTAGTTCACGTTGATCGGTACGGCCCGCAGCTTGTAGGCGCCCAGCATCGCCTCTACATACTCCAGCGAGTTGTAGGCGTAGATGGCCACATGGTCATCGCGCTCGATGCCTTGGGCGGCCAGGTGGTGGGCCACGCGGTTGGCCTTGGCGTCCAACTCGCCGAAGGTGAGCTGGTGGTCGCCGCATATGAGTGCCGTGCGATCAGGGAGCAGGTCGGCGGTGTGCTCGGCCAAGTCGGCGAGGTTGAACGCCACCACCGAAGTAGAACACGTTCTCGTTCGACCAGCAATCAGCGGGCGGCCGAAAACTAGAATCGGTTCTACGCCGCGCCGCTCGACGTGCGTGAAGGAGCCAAGACCATGACCGTCGAACAGGCCACCGACATCGACCTGCTGGACCGTGACCGGTTCCGCCAGGACATCCCCCATGAGTGGTTCCGCTGGCTGCGGGCCAACGCCCCGGTGTTCCACCACCGCGAGCCTGACGGTCCTGGGTTCTGGGTCATCACCCGTTACGACGACGTGGTGGCCGTCAGCCGCGACGCCGCCGCCTTCTCCTCTGACGGTGCCCGAGGCGGCGTGGTGGGGCTGGAGGAGGGGACGCCGCAGACCGAGGCCCAGGAGGCCGGCGGCAACCTGATGCTGTACATGGACCCACCGGATCACACCCGCTACCGGCGGCTGGTGAACCGCGGTTTCACCCCCCGGATGATCGGCCGGATGGAGACCCACATCCGTGATCTGGCCGTGCCCATCCTGGAGCGGGCCATCGCCGCCGGTGAGGCCGACTTCGTGGTCGACGTGGCCGCCGAGCTGCCCCTGGAGGTCATCGCCGAGCTCATCGGGGTACCGCACGAAGACCGGCACAAGATCTTCGACTGGAGCAACCGCATGATCGGCTCCGACGACCCCGAGTACCTGGTCAGCCAGGAGGAGATCATGCAGGCCCAAGTCGAGATGTTCCTCTACGCCCAGGAGCTGGCCGACCGCCGCCGCCAGGAGCCCGGCGACGACATAATCACCGCCCTGCTCAGCGCCGAGATCGACGGCGAGTCACTGTCGGACATGGACTTCAACCTCTTCTTCCTGCTGCTGTCGGTGGCCGGGAACGAGACGACCCGCAACGCCATCTCCCACGGCATGGACGCCTTCCTCGGTAACCCGGACCAATACGATCTCTTGGCCTCTGACCTGGCCGAGCACAGCCGGCTGGCCACCGAGGAGATCCTGCGCTGGGCGTCGCCTGTCCTGTATTTCCGCCGCAACGTGACCCGAGACGTCGAGTTGCGGGGCCAGACGCTCCACGCCGGAGACAAGGCCAGCATCTGGTACGTGTCGGCCAACCGCGACGAGGACGTCTTCGACGATCCCTTCCGCTTCGACATCACCCGCGATCCCAACCCGCACATCGCCTTCGGTGGCGGCGGCCCCCACTTCTGCCTCGGTGCCCAACTGGCCCGCATGGAGATCCAGGTGTTGTTCGAGGAGCTGGTCCAGCGGGTGCGCCGGGTCGAGTCGCTGGGCCCGCCCGACCGGCTGCGGTCGAACTTCATCGGCGGCATCAAGCACCTGCCGGTGCGGTTCCACCGGAGCTGAGACTGGAGGTGGGGTGCCGTCAGGTCCGGCGATCGCCGTGGAAGGCGTCGACCATGCGGTCGGTCTGGGCCTTCTGCTCCCAGGAGAGGCGGGCCATCCAGAAGCGCAGGAACTGGGCGATCGAGTAGCGCAGGAACAGCGCCGCTCCCACCACCGCCAGCACCAGACCCACGACGACCAGCACCAGGGCATCTCGCTGCTGCAGGGGGTTGGTGGTGCCGTGGCTGACGGCGTAGGCGATCGGGGCCATGACCACGCCCACGACCATGAGGGCGACGCCGGCGCGTAGAAGCAGGCGGTCCCGGGCGGTGGCGGGATCGGCCAACTTCATGTCGGCGATCTCGGCCTTGAACTGCTCCACCCGTTCGGGTTGCTCGAGCATGCTGGCTGACTCCTATCCGCCCAGGTAGGCCTGGGAGAGGCGGGCTTCGAGGTCTCGCGGTCGGCCGGTCTCGACCACCCGGCCCTGCACCATCACGGCGGCGTCGTCGGCGACGTCCATCACAATGCGGGCGAACTGCTCGACCAGCAGGATCGAGGTGCCTTCGGCGGCGATCTGGCCGACGGTCTCGTACAGCTGGTCGACGATGATCGGGGCCAGGCCCATCGACAGTTCATCGAGGATGAGAAGGGCCGGGTCGGTGGCCAGCACTCGGGCCATGGCCAGCATCTGCTGCTGGCCGCCGGAAAGGGTGCCGGCGATGCGGCCCATGAGGTCCTTGAGCTGGGGGAAGCGCGCCGTCGTTCGCTCCTCCATCCCGGAGAGCTTGCGCCCGCTGCGGTGGGTGGCCATCCACAAGTTCTCCCGCACCGACAGGTTGGGGAAGATGCCCCGGCCTTCGGGGATCAGGCAGACGCCCCGGCGGGCCAGATCGTCGGGGCGGGCACCGTTGACCCTTCGGCCGGCGATGATGATGTCGCCGCTCGCCGCCGGGTGCAGGCCGGCCAGGACCTTCAGGGTGGTGGACTTGCCGGCGCCGTTGGGGCCGAGAACGGCCATCACCCGGCCCCCGCGCACCGCCAGGTCGACGCCGTGGAGCACATCTATGCCGTCGTAGCCGGCCCGCACGCCGCGGAGCTCGAGCAGCGGTTCTGTCTCGACCGGGCGGTCGAGGTGAACGGCGGCGGTGGTCACGCCGGGGCTCATGCCGGTTGCTCGTGGGTGCCGAGGTAGGCGTCGTGGACCGCTTGATCGGCCTGCACGGTCGCCGGGTCTCCTGAGGTGATGACATGCCCGAGGTCCAAGACGTGGACCTGGTCGCAGACCTTCATCACCAATGTCATGTCGTGCTCGACCAGCACCACGGCGATGCCGTCTCGGGCCAACTCCACCAGCAGATCGCCGAAACGTCCGGTCTCGATGTCGTCCTGACCGGAGGCGGGCTCGTCGAGCAGCAACACCTGGGGGGCAGTGGCCAGAGCCCGGCCGAGCTCCACCAGGCGTCCCTGCCCGGTGGGCAGGCCGGTCACGCGGTCTTCGGCCACCGCTTGCAGCCCGACCCGCTCGATGATCGACGCCGTCAGCTCATGGACGTCGAAGCGCTGGTGAGACCAGCGCCGGCGGATGTCGGCGGCCACCCGGATGTTCTCGCGCACGGTGAGCATGGTGAACAGGTCGAGCTGCTGGAAGGTTCGGGCCAGACCGGTGCGGGCGCGCTTGTGCACGGCCAGCTCCGTCACGTCGCGTTCCCCGACCCGCACCCGCCCCGAACTGGGGGTCACCGATCCGGTGATGACGTTGAACAGGGTCGTCTTGCCCGCCCCGTTCGGCCCGATGAGGCCGGTGACCTGGCCGGCCTCGGCCCGCAGCGTCACCTGGTCGAGCACCCGGTTGCCGCCGAACAAGACGCTGACGGCGTCGACCTCAAGAGCGGTCACCGGCCACCTCCCGGCTCCGGCCGCGCCCGTGCCTGTCGGGGGTGAAGGTCACATCAGAGCCGACCACCTGGTCCAGCAAGGCTCGGTGTTCCGGGGTCCAAGCCGTGGTGACGCCGACCCAGTTGAGGTCGTCGGCCAGGTCCGGGCCGGCTCCGGCGGTCGCCGGCCGGCCCCGGCGGCCGGCCAGTAGGTTGGCGACCAGGAACACCGCCAGCAGCAGCGCGGCGAACGGCCAGTTCCGGTACAGCCCGGCCAGGCGTAGGACGTACACCACGACCATGGCCGCCGCCATCAGGGCCAGCACCGTTCGGTCCCGGCGCAGCGGCACCACCGCTTGGCGCATCAGCGGGACGGCGCCGCTGGGGCTGCGCCCCAAGCCAACCCCGGTCAGGCCGGGGGAGACGGCGTTGACCTTGGTGACCAGCTCCCCGAGGGCGGAGGTTAGGGGGATGACGCCGTACAAACCGACGGTGGCGAACAGCGCGCCCCCGACCATGCCGGCGCCGCCCACCACCACCAGCATGAATATGGGCAGGCCGTTGATGAGGCTGAACCGCTGCGGTGACACCACGCCCAGCTGCATGCCGTACAGGGCGCCACCAAGTCCGGCGATGCCGGCCGACAGCATGAAGACGCCGACACGCGACCACGCCAGGTTGAGGCCCAGGGTGGCGCAGGTGGGCTCGCTGTCCCGCATGGCGACCAGCTGGCAGCCGAACCGACTCCACCGGATCCCGGCCACCACCAAGGCCACCACTGCCAACGCCACCGCGGAGAGCATCAGGCGCGATCCGGGCGAGGCGAACTCGTGGCCCAGCAGCTTCAACGGGTCGATGGACGTGGAGCCCAGTTCGAACAGGCTCACGTGGATCGGGCCGACGTCGAAGTCCGGCAGGTTGAAGACCCACTGGTCCAGGGCCACGGCGAACGCGGCGGTGGCCAGGGCCAGGTAGATGCCCGACAGCCGTCGCACCGGCAGCGCCACCAGCCCGCCCGCCAGGGCCGCCGCCGCCACCGCCAGCACCAAGCCCAGCGGCGAGCCACCGGCCCCGAAGTGGGCAGCCATGATGGCGCCTATGCCGGCGAAGCTGAGCTGGGCCAGCGAGATCTGCCCGGCGTAACCCACCAGCGGCACCAGCGAGAGGGCGACGATCCCAAGCGGGAAGAGCTGGGAGTAGGTGAGCACGCTGGTGGGATCGAGGGTGGTCACCATCACCGCCCCGGCGGCGACCACCGCCACCGCCACCATGGCCATACCGGCCGCAGACGGCGACGGGAAGAACTCCCGAAGCTGGCTGCGGGTGCGCAACCTCGGGTTCGGCAGCACCAGCAGCACCGCGAAGAGGACGATGGCGGGGGCAGCCGACGGCAGGCCGGCCAGGTACTGGTTCTGGCCGGGCAGGTAGCCGACCAGGTAGCCGCCGATGAGCCCCAGAACGATGGCGCCGACAAAGGTGAGCGGGATCGAGCGGAGCCGACCGAAGATGGCGGCGGCGTAGGCGTTGACGATGAGCAATGAAAGCGAACCCGGGTCAAGGCTGAGCGAGGGAGCGATCAGGATCCCGCCCACCGCCGCCAGGGCGGCACCGATGGCCCAGCTGAGCTGGCCGACATGGTCCGGTCGCGCACCGTTGAGCAGCGCCAGGTCGCGGTCGTCGACGTTGGCCCGCATCGAGACGCCGATACGGGTGCGGTACAGCAGGGCCCGGAGCCCGGCCGCCACCGCCACCGCCGTCGCCAGGGTGATGGCCTGGTGGTACGTGATGGTGGTGACGCCCAGGTCGATCCGCCGGCCCTGGAAGAACGTGCGCATGGGGCGGCTCTCACCTGGCGGCCAGATCAGGTTGGCCAAGCCGATCATGGCGACCAACAGGCTGATCGAGACCACCAGCTTGGTGGCCTCACTGGTGGCGACCAGCCCGCGCATGACGACCCGTTCGAGCAGCAGCCCGAACGCCGGGGCCAGCAACCCGAGCACCACGACCAGCGCTACCGGGGTCGGCCAGCCCCAGTCGAAGCGCAGCTGCCAGTAGGCAAAGGCGGCGAGCATGCCGATGGCCCCGTGGGCGAAGTTGAAGATGCCCGTGGTGGTGTAGGTGAGCACCAAGCCGCTGGAGATGACCCCATAGATCGCGGCCAGGCTGAGGCCCACGATGGTGAAGACCAGGAACTTGTCCAACTCGCCTCCCCCAGGGTCAGGTCGTGCCGGCTATTTCAGGTCCGAGAGCTTCTTGCCCACATCGGCCAGGGTGGTGCCCTTGCCGAAGTCGCCCTTGAGGTTGGCCACGCTCTTGTCGGAGCAGCTGAACAGACCGTCGGTGGGCTTGAAGTCGGCGGGCACCGAGAACCCCTGGGGGGTGCCCTCTACCACCAGGTAACAGGGCGTCGGGCCATCGGTGCTCGGGTTGGTGGCGGCGTGCAGGCCGCCACCGGTCCAGCTGGTGGTGGCCTTGGCCTTGTCGTACACGCACTTGCGGGTCACGTTCGAACCGCAGGCCTTGACCGCCTCGGCGAACAGCAACCAGCCCGAGAAGGAGTTGTAGCCGAGCACCGCTTGGCTCTTGCCGTTGGGCTTGTACTGCTTGAACAGGTCCAGGTACTGCTGGGTGGCGGGGTTCTTGGCGGCGTCGAAGAAGGGGACCACCGACGCCAGCAAGTAGACGTCGTGGACGGCCGAGCCGCCGACCTTGATGAAGTTCTGGTCCAAGTGGTTGGGGCCGACCACCACCCAGTCGAGCTTGTAGCCGATGTCGTCGATGGCCTGGAGGAGCTTGGCCATGTTCTCCGGCTCGCCCGTGTACACGAGCCCCTTGGCGCCGTTGCTGCGCAACGCTTCGGCGAACGGTGTCCAACTCGACTCGCCCAGCGCGTTGTACTGAGCCCGGTAGACCGACTTCCACCCGAGCGTCTTGACGCCCTCCAATGCCTGCTTGTCGACCAGCACGGTGGCGGGCACGTTGCCGGTGAGGAACGCGACCTTCTTGGTGGAGGAGGGGAACTTCTGGCCGAGGTACTGGAAGATGCCGATCGGCAGCTGGTCGAGGGGTGCCGGGATGGCCGACACCGACAGGTCCGAGCCTCGGGCTTCGGCCGACACCTGGTAGCCGGGGATGTCGGGCAGCAGGCAGCTCAGCCGCTCCTTCTGACCGGCGTCATCGAATACGCCGCCGCCCCCCACCAGCATGAAGTCCTGCTGGCAGGCCTCGGTGATCCGCTGCTTGTACTCGGTGAGCTTGGCGTCGAGCTCGTCGTCGACGATCTTGCGACCGTTGATCCCGCCGGCGGCGTTGCACCATTTGGTGAAGACCTCACTGGCGTCGAACAGCTCCTGGTTCAGCCCGGGCCGGCCGCTGAAGCCGACGTCGGAGATGGTGCCCACCCGGATCTCGCTGTCGGTCACGCCCATGGCCGTGCTGCCCTTGGCGTTGCCCGGACCGCACACCGCCTTGAGCGACCCGAAGTCACCTGCGCCCGAGCCGCTTGGGGAGGCGGGCGACGGGGTCCCGCCGGTGGCCGCGGCCGGCGCCGGCGCGGCCGCGCCGGTTTCGCGCTGATCGGCCGGCCGGGTGCAGGCGACGGCCAAAGCCAGCACCGCGACGGTGGCCACGGCGGCCAAGGAGCGGCGCCGAGCCTTCGGGGGGGCCGGTTGCCGTTGGGGGAGTGCTGCCATCTCTCGACCTCACCAGTGGAGTGACGCCAGTCACCATAGAAGAGGCAAACCCGCCGTGCTGGGAAAACTAGAACCTGTTCTCGCGGGAGACATCTGTTGTGTACGAAGTAGCGAATTCCACCACCCTGCGCATTCCTGAAGGAGCCGCGCCGGTTTCAGTCCCGAAAGGCGCTCATCCGGCGTCGCTGCCGGCCGACCGTGAAACAAGAGTCCGCCCGCTTGCCGCGACCAGGTGCGGACGGGCCGGTATCCTGGCTCGCCGAGGAGGTTCGAACATGGTCATGCAGACGGAAATGACCTTGCTCGACGACCGTCCGCGGCTGCGGGGTCGCCTCCACCTGGCGGCGGCGGTGGTGTCAGTGGCTGGATTGGTGTGGTTGGTCCGCTCGGCCGCATCCACCGAAGCACGGGTGGCGGCCTGGATCTATGGGGTGGCCGCGGTGTTGCTCTACCTCACCAGCTCGACCTACCACGTGTTCGCCCGAACGCCCCGGGCCCGGCGCATCATGCAGCGCGCCGACCACTCCATGATCTACGTGCTCATCGCCGGCACCTTCACCCCCGTCTGCATGTTGGCGGTCAACGGCGCCTACCGCTGGGTCGTGCTGGCGGCCATGTGGGGCGGCGCCTTGGCCGGGGTGGTCATCAAGGTCGGGTTCTTCGACCGCTTCCGCAAGCTGGGCGGAGCGCTCTACATCATCCTGGGGTGGGCGGGTATCGCCGTGCTGCCTTCGCTCGTCGACCGCCCCGGCCTGCTCATGGGAATCTTGGCTGCGGGCGTCTTGTACACGGGTGGCGCCATCCTGTTCTCGCTGGGCAAGCCGATGCTGTCGCCCCGCTGGTTCGGCTACCACGAGCTGTGGCACACCTTTGGCGTGGCTGCCGGCGGCATCCTGTACTTTGCCAACTTGAGCCTGGTCCGAGCCGGCTGAACCAGTTCCTCAAGCTGCGGACCGGCAACGCCGAAGAAACGGGTGTCATGTCGCGCTCCCGGCTCTCCCTGGCCGCTCTGCTCGCGGTCACCCTCGCCCTGCTGGCGACGGCGTGCGGGCCGGCTCCGGCGCCGTTCAAAGACGCCGACAATGGAACGGCTAGTGACCACGGGTGGTTCGAAGGCGGCAAGCTCTGGCGGGGTGACCTGAACGATCCGCACGTGGTCAGGGTCGGCAGCACCTACTACGCCTACGGCTCGCCGACCGGGGGCCGCTACCTGCCGGTGCTGACCTCGACCGACCTGGTCAATTGGTACGTTCATCCCCGTTGGTCGAGCGCCGGCCCGCCCGGCCAGCCCGGTTACTCGGTGAACCAGGACCTCAACATCCCCATCGAGATCCGCCAATCAGCCGACAGCGACTGGGGCAAGTACGACAACAACGATGCGCTGGTGGCGCCGGCCGCCTGGGGCCTGTACGACTCGCAGGGACCCTGGCTGAAGCGGGACCTGTGGGCGCCGGGCGTAATGCAGATCGGCAGCACCTGGTACGCGTACAGCGCGGTGCGGGTCAGTTGGACCAGCGACGACCCCCACGGCTACGGGCGGTTCTGCCTGACGGTGGCGGCCGGTCCCACACCCCTGGGCCCGTTCCGTGACATCAGCGGGGGCGCCCCGATCCAGTGCCAGCCGTACGACCACGACCCCGCCGGCAGCATCGACCCTTACCCGTTCCACGACCCCACCACCGGCAAGAACTACCTGCTTTGGAAGGCGGCGGGGAAGCAGTGGGTTCGGGAGTCGGCGCTCATGTCGGTCGAGCTGGGCGGGGACGGCAAGCCATTGCCGGGTGCACCGTGGGTCGATCTGCTCGAGACCAACCGGTACGCCAGCTGGGAGGGCGGCACCATCGAGAACCCCGCCATGGTGGTGGTCGGCAACGTGTACTACCTCTTCTATTCGGCGAACGACTCGGTCGCCTACAACGACAACGGCGACTCGAACTACGCCACCGGTTACGCCATCTGCACCTGGGGCGCGAACGGGGGCTGCTACCGGCCGGCGCCGAACTCGCCCTTGTTGGCCAGCAACTACGACCGCAAGGGCCCGGGCGGGGCATCGGCGTTCTTGGACACGGGCGGGAACCTGCAGCTCGCCTACGCCTACTACTGGGCCGGTGAGAACCGCTCGGAGTACTCCAACATGTGGCAGCGCCACCCCCGCCGCATGGCCGTGACCCGGCTGTCGAGGAACCCCGACAACACCCTGCGCCTCGGTTGACTCGCACCGGAGGGTTTACCGAGAGCTAACCGGGCCTGAGCCAGGTGCGGGGCGCGCGCGTTCTACGGTCCCAAAGTGTCCACTTCCACGACCACCACCAAAGTCGAACCCCTTCGTTCGCCGGACGGACCTGGGGTGGGCCTGGTGCTGGGCGTGGCCGTGGCGGCTGCCGCCGCCCTGATCGGCTGGTGGGCGGCGGGATTCGATCAGCCGGTGTACCGCTCGCTGGTCGAGCACCGGTCCCCGATGTTGACCACGGTCATGAAGGCGGTGAGCCAGGCCGGGTCGCCGGGTGCCATGGTCGTGCTGGCTCTGGTGGTGACCGCCCTGCTCTTTCGGCGCACCGGGCAGTGGTCGGTGGCCCTCATCCCCCTGGTGTCAGCTGCGGTGGGAACGGCGGCCGAGGTCTCGCTCAAACGGGTGGTGGCCCGATCCCGCCCCCCGATCGTCAACCGCCTCGTGCCTGAGTCCGGCCGGTCGTTCCCGTCGGGCCACGCCACCGTATCCGCCGCCCTTCTGGCGGCGGTCTTCCTCATCGCCCCCCGCCTGGTCCCGGCCCGGTTCGTCCTCGTGGTCAGAGTGCTAGCGGTGCTCGCCGTGGTGGCGGTGGGCCTGTCCCGCCTGTACCTCGGCGTCCACTACCCGCTCGACGTGCTCGCCGGTTGGGTCATCGGCGCCGCGATAGCGGCGCTGGTGGTGGCGGTCAGTCGACTGGCTACGAGAGCACGGGTTCGATGACGCCTGATCGAAGGAACTCCTACCGGTCGACGTCGGGGTCGTCACCGGCCCGGTCGGCGCTCACCGCGTCCGGACAGGTGGTGCTACCGGGCTGGGTGTTGTTGCCCCTACGGGCGTTCCTGGGTGGCACCTTTGTCTTCGCCGGCCTGCAGAAGCTCGCCGATCCGAACTTCTTCGACGCGACCTCGTCCTCGTCCATACAGGCGCAACTTCGAACCGCCGCGGCGCGAAGCCCGATCGGAGGACTGCTCAAGGTCGGGAACCACCAGGCCGTCCTTCTGGGCGTGTTCATCGCGCTGGCCGAACTGCTCATCGGCGCGATGACGCTGCTGGGCCTCGCCGGACGACTGGCGGCGATGGGCGGCGCACTGCTCTCCGCCGGGTTCCTGCTGGCGGTCAGCTGGCACAGCCGTCCCTACTACTACGGCCCCGACATCGTCTTCCTCGCCGCCTGGACCCCCCTGATGCTCGGTGGCACAGGAGCGTGGTCCATCGACAGTTGGCTCCAGTCCCGAGCCTGGATCGAAGTCGGACGATCGCCCACGCTGAACGTCAGGGCCCCTGCCCGCACCCCGGAGGACGTCGATCTTCAGCGCCGCACCCTGCTCGCCCAGATCCGCCTAGCAGGCTTCATCGCCATCCCGCTAGCACTGGTCGGCGCCAGCAGCGCCGCCCTCGGGCGACTGCTCGGCGGCACCGCACACACCCGAGCCGCCAGCCCGACCCTCGGGGGGTCCGGCACCTCGACCGCTCCTACCACCGCACCCAACACCAGCGCGAACCCCTCCGTCACCGCCAGCCCCACGACCGCGGCCCCAGCCGGCACGGTCCTGGGATCGGCCTCCAAAGTCCCTGCCGGTGGCGCAGCCTCCTTCGTCGATCCCAAGAGCGGCGACCCCAGCTACGTCGTCCACGCGGCCAACGGCACCTTCCGGGCGTTCAGCGCCATCTGCACCCACTCCGGTTGCACGGTGGACTTCAACCGCAGCACTGACAGCTTCCTGTGCCCCTGCCACGGCGCCGAGTTCAACGCCACCACCGGAGCCGTTCTCCAAGGCCCGGCGCGAAGGCCGCTTCCGGAGATCCCCATCACCATCCAAGGTGGCAGCATCTATCGCACGAACTCCTGACGGCGCCCACTCACGGCCGCCAGGTCAGCGACCGTCGCAGTCGGGGGCGCGGGCCAGTGGCCGGGCACTCACGGTGATCTGCCCGGGGGCGCGCGCGACGACCTCGGTCCACCCTGCCGGCCCGGGCCGGATGCAGGCGTCGCCCTTGGTCACCGTCCAGGTGCGGGTGTAGTGGAACCGGACGGTCACCGCCCCCGGACGGGTGGCGTCTAGCTCGAACCCGTTGGGTGACGTGACCCTCAGCTGGGCGGGGCCGGTGACCAGCCCCGGCGAGCCGGTGACCGACCACAGGGTCCAGTGGGCGCCGCGCCAAACCGGTTCCAGGTAAGGCAGGCCAGTCGCGAGGAGCGCCGCTTCCTTCTTGCCGGCCATGTCCAGCGGAACGTCAGGCAGCGCCACCCAGGTCACACCGTTGTCTCCGAGCCAACGCCGGTACTGGTCCGCCGACAGAGGCTTTGGTCCGTAGAAGAGCGGGTTGTCGCTCTTGTCGAGTTGCCGCTCCCAGCCCCGGGCCAGGGGGACGTGGGGCGCGACGTAGGCGGCCTCCCAGTGCTGGTTGGTGAACGGGATCTCGAGACGCCCGAGGCCCGGCCGCTTGGCTAGCTGGTCGAGGAGCGGCTGGAAGTACACCGGCGAACGGGTGGGATCACCCCTGGCGTCGGCGAGGGCGTAAACCCCCGTCGACCACTGCCACAGGAGCGCCGGCACCAGGAGCGCCGTCAAAGCCTGCTTGCGGTGAGGCCAACAGGCGGCCACCAGCACAGCCGGCGCCAGGCTCGCCCCCAAGCGGACCAGGTTCCCCCCGACCGGGTTGGCCACGACGAACAACGCCAGTCCCGCCGCCGCATAGAGGAGCAATCCGATCCGAACGGAGCGGAGCCGAGGGGGCACCGCCAGCCACCCGAACACGCCACAGGCGAGCACCGCCAAAAGTTGCTGGAAGGGAAAGGCGTACCTGCCGGACTCCGGGAACGCCACTGCAGACACCAGCAGGGGAGCGGTGGCCGCCGCCACCACCAGCAGCGTCGGGCGGCGACGATCGGGGTGGGCCACCGCCAAAGCCGTCAGCGCCAAGGCCAGGAAGGCCCCGGACAGCGGGCTGGTTAGCGAGCAGGCTAGGGCGAGCAGCAGACCAACCGGCGTACGCCACCGTCGATCGACGGCTACCAGGGCCCACAACCCCAAGGCCAATCCCGCCAGAAAGGCGATCTGCCCCACTAGCAGTGGCACTGCGATCCCTTGGGCGAAAACCACCGAGCTCAAGACGGCGGCATGGCTTCCTCCGGCCCGGTCGCGGCGGCGAGCCAACCGCTGGAACCCCACCGCGGCTATGACCGCGGACCCGATACCCAGCAGCCGGAGCCCGACCGCAGAGGCGAGCATGGGGGTCAGCAAGCTGTAGGTGAAGACGTAGTGGCCGGCGTACCAGTTGGTATCGAAGGTGAGCAGGCCGTACCGCTCGAACAGAGCGGTCCGGTACACCTGGTTGGGCAGGTCCGCCCCGTGCCACCCGAACAGCGCCACCGCCGAGGCCATCAGGGCCGCCACCACCGGGGCCGCCAGCCGGGCGAGCAGGTGCACCTCGGTGGCGGACCCCGGATTCCCCAAGGTCAGCGGGCCGGCCGGCACTGCGCCACACCGCTGGTCGATCACTCGCACGTCTCCCATGTTGGCCCGCGAAGGCCTCCCAGCGCGCGTTGATACCAACTCTTGGGTGTCCGCTGACACATCGTTGCTCGCCGTGGAACCGGAATCAGGCCGTCCGGCGAACGAACCTGGGTGTCGCCGTGCCGGCGAGGCCTGCCGGTGGTCTGGTTGCGCAGCCGCTAGGCGGAGCAGCGTCGAGCGGCGTGGGTTGCCAGGCGAAGCCGTGCCGGCGAGGCCTGCCGAGCTGGCACAAGCAAACATGTCGTAGCTCGTGCGTAAGGTCCCAGCCATGGGAGTGGAGGTCCGGGAATGCCCGTACGGGGCGGCTGCGCACGACGAATTGCGGGCCCTGGTGCGCGCCCATCAGGGCGACGACCCCTTGCGTCCCGTGACCGTGGTGGTGCCCACTAACACCGTGGGCGTGGCGGTCCGGCGCCGGTTGGCCGGCGGCGTCCACGGCGGCATCGCCGCCGTGGGTGTGCTGACGCACCGCCGTCTGGCCGAGCTGCTGGCCTCCACCCACCTTGGCGCCGGCCGGCGTCCGGTCACCACGCCCGTGCTGGGAGCGGCGGTGCGGTCGGTCCTGGCCGAAGACCCAGGGGCGTTCGGGCGCGTCGCCGGCCACCCTTCGACCACCGAGGCGTTGGTCGGTGCTCACCGCACCCTGGCCGAACTGTGGTCCGGCACCCAGGGCCAGGAGCCAGATGCCATCAGCCGGTTGGCCGGCCGCCCCCGCCAGCTCAGCCGAGAGGTGGTGCGGGTCCACCGAGCGGTCCATCGTCGCCTGGCTGACGGCTGGTACGACGAAGCCGATCTGGTGGATGCCGCTCTGCGAGCGGTCGAAGCCAACACCGCCCTCCTGACCGACCTAGGTCTCGTTGTCCTCTTCCTTCCCCAGGAGCTAGCACCGGGACAGGCGGCTTTGGTGTCAGGGCTCGGACGCCGGGTGCAGGTGGTGGTGCTGGCCGGCCTGACCGGCCAGTCCGAGGCCGACGGTCCGGTGCGGCGTTCACTGGCCCGCTGGTCCTCGCCGCCTTCCGCCCGCGACCTTCCTCCCGTGGCGCCGGCCCCGGTCGAGTTGCTGGGCAACGTGCGCTGCTCACCGCAAGACACCGTCGTCTTCACCGCCTCCGATGCCGATGACGAGGTTCGCAACGCCGTACGCCACCTGGTCGCCGCCATCGGCGAAGGCGTGCCCCTAGAGCGGGCGGCGGTGCTCTACGCGACACCGGAGCCGTATGCCGCCTTGGTCCACGAGCACCTGGTGGCCGCCGGCATCTCGTGGAACGGTGCGGCGGCTCGTCCCCTCGGCGATCGGCTCCTGGCCCGTGCCCTGCTCCGGCTGCTGGCCCTACCCGACCGCGGTTTCCGGTTGCACGACGTGTGCGGCTGGATCGCGGACGCCCCCGTCCTGAACACCGATGGTCGTCGCGCGCCGGCGTCGGCATGGGCGGCCGTCGCCCGGTCCGCCGGGGTCGTAGATGGTGAGGACTGGGACCAACGCCTCCGCGGCCACGCCGATCGCCTCAAGGACGGTGCCGCCCAGCGCCATCCCGAGGATCCCCGCCTTTCCTCCCGCTGGCCCGCGGTCGAACGCACCGAGGCGCTGCGCGCCTTTGTCCACGGGTTGCGGCGCGACTTGGCGGCCGACCCGGGGGGTTGGAACGCCCGGGTGGACTGGATCAAGGGCCTGGTGCACCGCTACCTGGGCGGTGACGCCTACCGCGCGTCTCATTGGCGCTCCGGAGAGGCCGCCGCCGGGGAGAAGGTCGAAGCCGCCCTGGATCGGCTCGCCGACCTCGATCCGGTCGAGCCGCACGCCGATCTGGCCACCTTCCGCGCCGCCCTAGAGCTCGAGCTGGACGCCGACCTGGGCCGCACGGGCAAGCTGGGCCAGGGCGTGGTCGTCGGGCCCGTGTCCTCGGCGCTCGGGCTGGTGCTCGACGTGGTCGTGGTCGTCGGTTTGGCCGAAGGCATGTACCCGGCCGCCGTCAACGACGACCCCCTGCTGCCGGCCGATGAGCTCTCGTCGGTCGGTGCAGAGCTGCCGTCAGCCACCGACCGGGTACACCGACAGCATCGTCACCTCCTGGCCGTCATGGCGGCCAGCCGCCGCCGGGTCCTCGGCGCTCCCCGCGGGGACCTTCGCCGGACCACCGAGTTGGTGCCGTCGCGCTGGCTGCTCGATGTCGCCGGCCAGCTGTCGGGCGCCGGCCGGCGGCTGGCATCCGACGCTCTCGCGGTCCTGGCCCCCACTCCCTGGTTGCAGCGCGTCCCATCCTTCGCCGGCGGCATCGCCGAGATCCACATGGACAGCCAGTACCGCAACGTCGACCCGGTCGCGCCTGGCCAGCTGGCCCTCGGCCTCGAGCCGTCGCTGGGCCTTCCGGCCGCCACTGAACAAGAGGTGCGCCTGCGTGCCCTCCCGGCGCGCGGGTCGGCCCTCGGCCTCCCGCTGATCGTGGCCGACCACACCATCTCGGCCGGACTGCGACTACAGCAAGCCCGCGACAGCGGCCGCTTCACCGAGTTCGACGGTGACCTCTCCGGCCTGCCCATCCCCCGGCCTTCGGACCGGTCGCTGGTGTCGCCCACCCAGCTCGAGGAGTGGGTTCGCTGCCCGCACCGTTACTTCATGCACCGCCTTCTCGGCGTGCAGGAGGTCGAAGATCCCGAAGATGTCCTCGAGCTCTCACCGCTCCACCGCGGTTCCCTGGTCCACCGGGTGCTGGAGCTGTTCGTCCTGCAAGTGCTCGACCGTTCGGCCGAACAACGTCTGGAGCCCGAGCACCCCTGGACCGAAGACGACGTCCAACAGCTGAAGGCGGCCTTCCGCACTGCCTGCGAGGAGTTCGCCGATCAGGACCGCGTCGGGCCCGAACTGCTGTGGGCCCGCGAGCAGCGGCGCACTTGGCGCGAGCTGTACCGCTTCCTCGGCCACGACCAGGGACGCCGTCTCGCCACCTCCTCCTACCCGGTCGCCGCCGAGCTGCGGTTCGGGTTCGACGACTCACCCGTTGGTGCCGTCGAGCTGGAGCTGCCCGACGGTCGGACGGTCGCCTTCCGCGGCAGCATCGACCGCCTCGATCGCCGCCGGGACGGCTCGCTGCTGGTGGTCGACTACAAGACCGGCAAGCCTGACAAGTTCCGGGTGATCAACCAGGACGACCCGACCGCCACCGCCGCCAAGCTTCAGCTGCCGGTCTACGCCCTGGCCGCCCAGGGGTGGGCGGCCGCCACCGGCCAGCACATCGAGGCTGCGACCACCACCCCGGTCCGGTCGGACTACTGGTTCACGGTGTCCAAGAAGGAGCTCGAGCTGATCGGCGTCGATGCCGACAAGGCCGTGCTCGATCGCTTCGCCGAGGTGGTCGCCGGCATCGACCAGCAGATCGGCGCCGGGACATTCCCCGCCCAACCCAAAGAGAGCTGGGGCCAGTGGGTGGACTGTGCCTACTGCGACCCCGACGGTCTGGGCACCGCCGAAGGCCGGCGGGCGTGGGAGCGCAAGCGGTCTGATCCGGCCCTGGTCACCTACCTGGCGCTGGTCGAACCCGCCGACCCGAAGGATCCTGATGCCTGACGCTGCTCCTACTCCAGCTCCCGATCAGTCCCAACGGGACCGCATCGCCACCGACCTCGACCACACCCTGTTCGTGACCGCCGGTGCTGGCTCCGGCAAGACCAAGAGCCTGGTCGACCGGGTAACCGCGCTGGTGCTCGATGGCGGGGTCGACATCGGGGCGATCGCCGCCATCACCTTCACCGAGCGGGCCGCCGCCGAGCTGGCTGACCGGGTGCGCCACGCCTTTGAGGCCGTCGTAGACAAGCCGGGGGAGCGGGGGCCGGCTGGTGCTGCTGCCGCGGCCGCCGCCCTGCAGGGCTTGGACTCTGCCGCCATCGGGACCCTGCACGCCTTTGCCCAACGGCTGCTCCGCGAGAACCCGCTCGAAGCCGATCTGCCCCCACGGATCGAGGTTCTCGACGAAATCGAATCGGAAGTCGCCTTCGAGGCCCGGTGGTCGGCGTTCGCCAGGGAAATGTTCGAACGGGCGCTGGACGACGACTCCCTGAAAGAAGCCATCCTGGTGGCTCTGGCCGGGCGCGTGACCATCCCCCACCTGCGCGACTTCGCCGTGATCCTGGGCGACAACTGGGACCGGGTCGCCGCTCGCCGGTCTCTGGCCCACTTGTCGCCGGTCCACCCCCCGCTCGACGAGGCGGACGTCGACCGGCTGCTGTCTGACCTCGGCGAAGCGGTGGCGCCGTTGGCGTCGGCGCCGGCCGGCGACACACTGACCAACCGGCTGCAGGAGTTCAGCCTTTTCCTCGAACAGCTCGGCTCGGCGACCGACGACGCCGAGCGGGTCGAAGCCCTCCTGGAGATGCCCAAGCACAAGGTCAGCAGGTGCGGCAAGGCCGACAGCTGGGGCGGCACCGCTCCCTGCGACGAGGTGCGCACCCGGATGGTCGGGGTCGGGGAGCGCCTAGAAGCCTGGCGAGATTCGCTCATCGCTGCGGCGGTCGACCGCCTGATCGAAGAGCTGGGGCGGTTCACGATGGACTCGGTCGAGCAGCGGCGTTCCGAAGGACGCCTCGAGTTCCACGACCTGCTGGTCCTCGCTCGCCGGCTCCTGACCCAGGGCCCCCAGGCGGCGGACGTTCGCCGCCGCCTCCACGGCCGCTACCAGCGACTGCTGCTCGACGAGTTCCAGGACACCGACCCGATCCAGGTCGAGCTGGCCGTCGGCATCGCCGCCGATCCCGAAGCGCCGTGGCCGGTCGGCGGGACCTGGCAGGAGCTGGATGTGCCGCCGGGCCGGCTGTTCTTCGTCGGTGATCCCAAACAGTCCGTGTACCGCTTCCGGCGCGCCGACATCCAGCTGTACCTTCAGGCCCAGGAGCGCTTCGGCTCCGATCTGGTCACGCTCTCGGCCAACTTCCGGACCGTCGCCCCCGTCCTTGACTGGCTGAACAGGGTCTTCGGTGACCTCATCCAGCCTGTGGCGGGCTCTCAACCCGCCTTCCAACCGCTGATCGCCACGCGCGCCGCCCCGGACGACGCGGGGCCTTCGGTCACGGTTCTCGGCGCCCAAGTGCACCCCGGCAAGCCGTCCGCCGACGCGATGCGCCGGTTCGAGGCGGCCGATGTCGCTGCCGTGGTGCGCACCGCCGTCGACGACGGGTGGCTGGTCGAGGACCACGGTGCCCCGCGCCCCGCCCGCCTGTCCGACATCGCCGTGCTGCTACCAACCCGGACGTCGCTCGAGCAGTTGGAGGCGGCGCTCGACGCCGCTGGGCTGCCCTTCCGGGCCGAAGCCAGCTCGCTCGTCTACAGCACGCGCGAGGTGCGCGACCTTCTGGCCGTCGCCCGCGCCGTCGACGACCCCACCGACGAGCTGTCCATCGTCACCGCCCTGCGGTCGGCGGCCTTTGGGTGCAGCGACCGCGACCTGTTCGAGTACGCCGTAACCCTCGGCGGTCGCTGGGATCACCAGCACCGGCGGCTCGGCCAGTCGTGGCGGCCACCGGCCGACGCCGACCCCGAGCTCCCCCAGGGCCGGCCGCTGCCCCAAGACCACCCTGTCGTCATGGGCCTGCGGTACCTCCGCCGCCTGCACCGCGAGCGGGTGTGGCTCACCCCCAGCGAGCTGCTGGACCGCATCATCCGTGACCGCCGGCTGTTCGAGCTGGGCGTGAGCCGCGGCCGCGCCCGTGATGTGTGGCGGCGGCTGCGGTTCGTGGCCGATCAGGCCCGGGCTTGGTCGGCGGCGGACGGGGGCAGCCTGCGCGAGTACCTGGCGTGGGCCGCCGGCCAGGGTGAAGAGGACCGGGTCACCGAGTCAGTCCTGCCCGAGACCGATGACCATGCCGTGCGCATCCTGACCATCCACGCCGCCAAGGGGCTCGAGTTCCCCATCACCGTGGTCTCCGGCGCGACCATCGCCCCCCAGGGTTCGAGGGACTCGGTGCGCGTCGCCTGGACCGCCGACCGCCTCGGCTACCGCATCGCCGGCCGGGTGCAGACCGCCGACTTCGACGGGCTGGTGGCCACCGAAAAGGACCTCGAACTGCACGAGCGGCTCCGACTCCTCTACGTGGCCTGCACCCGGGCACGCGATCACCTGGTCGTGTCGCTCCACCGCCACGAACGCGACACCGGGGCTCGTCAGGCCAACGGCACGATCCTGGCGGCGGCGACCGAAGCCGTCGACCACTGGGTGTTCCCGCCGGCGCTCGAGCCCGCCGTCGCCACGACCAGCACCCGGGTGACCGGAACCGCAGAGGGGGCGACCCCTCAGGCCGTGGCCGAATGGACCGCCGCCATGGCGCGGTGGCGTGCTCAGCACGACCACTCCCTGGCCACCTCCGCGGCCGTGCGCACATGGTCAGCCACCGCCCTGGCCAAGGCATGGCTGGCCCGCCACGCCCCGACTTCAGTCCTTCCGGCCACGGCGGCCGACGCCGAACTGAGCGAGCCTGCCGACCCGGCCGCCGCCGAGGAGGGCCCGTCCGCCGGGTTCGTCGAACCTGCCGACCCGGCCACGGCCGAAGAGGGCCCGTCCACGGGGTTCGTCGGGTCCGCCGGCCCCGCTCCGGCCGATGACGCAATCGCGGCCCCGCGGCTGGGGGAGAGCCGCGGCCACGCCGCCGATCTCCCCGCCGACCCGGGGCTCGAGAAGGATCCGCCCGATCTCGAGCTGCCGCCATGGAACAAGGGCCGGTACGGCACCGCCGTCGGCCGCGCCGTCCACGCCGTGCTGCAGACCGTCGACCTGGCCGCCGCCGTGGGGGCCAGCGCCGTGGACGACCCCGCCCAGGTGCTCACACCGGCGGCGCTCGCCGCCCTCGATGCGGCGGTGGCGACCCAGGCCGTAGGGGAGGGGGTCGCCCACCTCCAGGGATTGGTCGCTGCTCTGGCGTGGTCGGCGCTCACAAGTCAACGGGTGGCCGCGGCGGTGGCGGCGCCGCAGCGGTGGCGCGAGATCTACGTGGGCACCCCCATCGGCGGTCGCCCTGTAGAGGGCTACCTGGACCTCCTCTACCGGACCCCAACCGGCTACGTGGTGGTCGACCACAAGACCGACAGCACCGGTTCGGCGGCCGACCGCGCTGCCCTGCTCGACCGCTACCGCGGCCAAGGCGCCACCTACGCCCTGGCCGTCGAAGCCATCACCGGCGAGCCGGTCGAGGCCTGTGTGTTCTTGCTGCTCGATCCCACCGGCGCCACCGAGGTGGTGCTGCAGGGCGACCAGCTCCGCCAGACGATGGAGGAGGTTCGTTCGCTCCTGGCCGACGACACCGACCAAGACCGGTTGCTCGCCGGTCGGGCGTGACCTCGGCCTTCGGCCGGCGGCCGGTCAGTCGGTGACCAGCCCGACCGGGCAGGAAACCCCGGTCCGGCCGAGCCCGCAGTAGCCGTTGGGCACCTTGGCCAGGTACTGCTGGTGGTACTCCTCGGCGTAGTAGAAGGGCCCGGCTTCGGCGATCTCGGTGGTGATGTCGCCATAACCAGCTTCGTTGAGCTTGCCGGCAAAGGCGTCGCGAGAGGCGGCGGCGGACTTGGCCTGGCTGTCGCTCGTGGTCCAGATGCCGCTGCGGTACTGGGTTCCGGTGTCATTGCCTTGACGCATGCCCTGGGTCGGGTCGTGCCCCTCCCAGAACACCTTGAGCAGTGCCTCGTAGCTCACTTGTTCGGCGTCGAACACCACCAGCACCGCCTCGGCGTGGCCCGTGCCGCCTGAGCACACCTCCTGGTAGGTCGGGTTGGGGGTCGTGCCGCCGGCGTAACCCACTGCGGTCGAATACACGCCGGGCGTCTCCCAGAACAGCCGCTCCGCTCCCCAGAAGCAGCCCATGGCGAAGGCAGCCTGCTGCATGCCGTCGCGGAACGGCGGCGCCAGCGGGTGGCCGTTCACATGGTGGGCGGCGGGCACGGCCATGGCGCCCGGGCGGCCTGGAAGGGCGTCTCCCGGGTCGATGAGCTCGCGCTTGTGGCGGCTGAACAGCATTGGAGTCCTCGCTTGAGATGTCGGTGTCCGTATCGAGTGTAGGAACAGAAGGTCCGAAGACTCGCCGCTCGGCCTTGCCTCCGGTCACTACTCTGAGTAGTGTCTATTGCAATCGCTCACTAAACGTGAGCTAACTACGAGGGTGGAAAACCATGGCGAGCACCAAAGGGCAACCGTCAACCAGCACCCGCCAGAAGGCGCGCCGGGCGTGGCTCGTCGCGCTGATGGCCGTGGTCGCGCTGGTGGCAGCGGCGTGTGACCCCACCCCCCCGCCGGCCAACGGCGCCAGCCCGCTGGACACGGTGCCGGTAACCGTGTCGACCAACCCGGCCGACAACACCCCGTGGGTGAAGGACGGCAAGGTCTGGGACATCGCCAAGGTCGGCAACCGGGTGGTGGTAGGAGGCGACTTCACCCAGGTGCAGAACGCCGGTGGGGGGACTACCTACAGCCGCCCCTACATCTTCGCCTTCGACCCCCAGACCGGGCTGGTCGACCCCAACTTCGCACCCCAGCTCGACGGCAAGGTCGAGTCACTGGCGGCGGGGCCCGATGGTGCGTCGGTGTTCGTGGGCGGCGACTTCAAGAAGTCCGGACTCACCACCATCGGGGGCCTGGCCAAGCTCCAGTTGGGCAACGGGGCGCTGGTCCCTGGCTTTACCGGCGTGACCAACGGTTGGGTGTTCGACGTCGCCGTGAACGGCTCACGCCTGTACATCGGCGGCACCTTCAACACGGTCAAGGGCAGCCCTCGGGGTGGTCTGGCCGCCGTTGACGTCAACACCGGCGCATTGGACCCCAACCTCACCGTCGGCGTCAGCGACACCATCGCCGCCAGCGGCACAGGCGGTAACCCGCTCCCGTACGTGTACCGGCTCGTCGTGTCGCCCAACGGCCGCAAGTTGGTGGTGCTCGGCAACTTCCGGACCGTCGGCGGGGTGGCCCACCCCCAGCTGGCCATCATCGACGTTCCCGCCGCCGGCGCCGCCACTCTTAGCTCCTGGCAGTCCGATGTCCCGGGCACGAACCTCAGCTACTTCCACCTCCGGGATCTGGCCGTCTCCCCTGATGGCACCTACTTCGTCAACACCGCCTGGTGGCAGGAGGGAAGCCCCCTCATGGACGCCGCCACCAAGTGGGACATCAACGCCGTCGGACCCGGCCAGCAGCCGATGTGGATCGACGCCACCGGCGGCGACTCGCTGTTCAGCGTCGGCATCACCGATCGCACCGTCTACGTCGGCGGGCACCCCCGCTGGCTCAACAACGGCAACACCCCCGCCCTCAACACCGCCGGCCCGGCGGCGGTATCGCGGCCCCAGGTGGCGGCGCTCGATTCCGTCAACGGCGTGCCGTACATGTGGGCGCCGGGGCAGCAGCGCGGCTTCGGCGCCACCGCCATGTACCCGACCGACGACGGTCTCTACATCGGCAGCGATGTCGAATACATCGGCGGCGAATACCACCCCAGGCTGTCGTTCTTCCCGAAGGCGGGTGGCAAGTTCTCCCCGATGCCCCAGCCGGTGACGTTGCCCACCACGCTGTACAGCGCCAAACCCGACGGCACCCTGCACAAGCTCTCCTACGACGGGTCGACCTTCGGTGCTGACCAGCCCGCCCCCACCGGCAACGTGACCTGGAACCAGGCCCGAGGCGCCTTCATGATCCGCGGTTCGCTCTACACGGTGCGCGCCGACGGCTCCCTCGACGTCCGGACCTTCGACGGCTCGACCTACGGGGCGGCCCGAACGGTGCCGATCTGGCAACCCTTCACCGGCGCCACCGGTGCGTTCTACGACAACGGCCGGATCTACTTCACCACCGCCGGAAGCTCACTGTTGCAGTACCGGTACTTCGAGCCCGAGAGCGGCATCCTGGGTTATGGCACCTTCACCGCCAGCGGTGCCGGAGACGGCTTCAACTGGAACGGCACCACCGGAGTGGCGTTGGTGCAGGGCCAGCTCTACTTCGGCAGGGCCGACGGCCGCCTCTACCGGGTCGGCTTCGCCAACGGCAAGCCATCCGGCGGCGTCTCGGTGGTCAGCACCACCGCCGGCGCCGGTCAGGTCTGGTCCACCGGAGGCCTGTTCGCCGCCGCGCCGTGACACTTCCCGGATGGGGCCCCAACCCCATCCTCCTCCGCGTGGTCGGCGCATGAATTGCGCCGACCGCGGCTGTGGCACTTCCCGGATGGGGCCCAACCCCATCCTCCTCCGCGTGGTCGGCGCATGAATTGCGCCGACCGCGGCTGTGACACTTCCCGGGCCGGGCCCAACCCGGTGGTCGGACCCGGCCCGGGTGGCCCATCAGCGGAACTGGTCGAGCACTGCCGGCGCGTTGGACTGGTCGAGGTTGAGGACGGACTGGCCGCCGGCGTTGGCGGGCACCACCGGCAACGGGATCGACCGGGGTTGCAGGCCGCCCATCCTCCAGGCGAACCGCAGGGCATCCCACAGGGTCATGTGGTCGTCGATCTTGAGGCCCTTGCTGATCGAGTTGCCCACGCTGGCCAGCTGGAACGGGTTCTTCGACTTCCCGGCTTTGGCCAAGACCGCCCGCAGGAAGGTCTGCTGGCGCTGGTTGCGATTGATGTCCGGCAGCCCTCCCTGGGGGACGTCGCCGCGACCGGGGATCGTCTCGATGTAGGTGCGGGACCGCACGTAGGCCAGGGCCTGGGCTCCGTCGAGCTTCACGTCACCGGCCTGCGGTACGTACAGGCCGGACTTCACGTCGTGGGCCGGGTTGGGGAAGTTGATGGTGACGCCGCCCAGCGAATCGACCACGCCGCCAAAGGCGGTGAAGTTGACCTCGATGTAGCGGTTGACGGGCAGCCCGAGATTCGCTTCGACGGTGTCGACCAGCCGTGCCGGCCCCCCGTTGTAAGCGGCGTTGAGCTTGCCCTTCTGGCCGGTTCCGGCGATGGTTACGTACAGGTCGCGCGGGATCGAGACCATCTTGGCTCCACCTGCTCCGGTGTGGAGCAGCAACACGGTGTCGGAGCGGTTGCCCGCCTCGACTCCGGGGCGGGCATCGGTGCCGATGAGCAGGTAGTTGGTGCCCTTGCCGCCCGAGCTGAGATGGCTGCCCACCGCCACGCGGGGGATCTTGGAGAAGATGCTGTCGGCGTACAGGTACCCGGCCAGGGGCAGACCGACCAGCAGCACCACCGCAGCCACGGCGACGATCGTTCGCCGCCGGCGCTTCCGCCGGTGCCGGCCGGACGGCTCCAGCCCGGTGGCAGAGACCTGGGAGCGATGCCAGAGCTGCTCCCCGCCGGCGCCGACCAGCAGGCTGACGACCAGCAGCAGGAAGGTGGTCATCGCGTTGTGCCGTCGTCGTCGATTTCCAACACCTCGGTCCGGTCCAGGTCCCGTTCGGTGTCGTCCGGCTCGAGGGCAGGGGCGGTGGCGGCGTGGAAGGTGAAGCGGGCCGGGCCGATCTCGATGGTGTCACCGTCGCGCAGCTCGATGCGCTGGTTGGCGGGGACCGCCCGGCCGTTGATGCGGGTGCCGTTGCTCGACCCCAGGTCGGTGTAGGTCCAGCCGGGGCCGCTGCGGCGAGGCCGGAAGGTGCCGTGTTGCCGGCTGGCCCGGACCTCGTCGACCCGAAGGTCGCGGTCCGCGCCGCGGCCGATGGTCACGGCGGTGCCGGTGAGCGGGTGGGTTTCGCCGGCCGGCCCACCCTCACGGACCAGGTAGGGGTCGCCCGAGGCCGCCAACCTGGTTCGGTCGTCACCTGTCCGGGACGGCGCCGGTGCCGGGGGCGCTGGGGGTGCGGCTGGCGGCGCCACGTTCGTCACCGGCGGCCGGGCCGTCGCCGGTCGCTGCTGCAAGGCCCGATCGGCTTCGAGCTGGCGCAGCCGGTCCCCGCTCGATCTTGGGGTTCCCGGCCGAGCGCTGCGATCCCGGATGTTGCTGGACGACCGGACGGTGCGCAGGACGCGCGAACCGGCGAAGCCGGCCACCAACCCGACCAGGACGACGATCACCTGGGTCACCGGCGACCCGCTTCCACGATGTTCACGATCGAGCAACGGTAGTGGTGGCCCTGGCCGGCACCCGAGCACCACTCCTCCTGGCTGGATCCCGCAAACTTGGTCAGCCGTGCACCGAGCTGCCCGGTTTCCGAAGCCAGCGGTGCACGGAGCGACTCGGAACAGCAGGTCTGCTGGTTTACCACCGGGGCCTGGGTACCGATGGCCCTGGATTCCGGACCTACCAGTGCACGGCAACCCAAGAGCACAGCGGCTCGTTCGCCAAGCGCAGCTTGGCGAGTCACCGTCCGGCGCCGAAACGGCGACCTTTCCGCGCCGGTTCTGAGGAGTTCAGGCCGGTTCGAAGCGGACGGTGGCGGTGGCCAGGTCGGCCTGCGTGAGGCGAACGGCGATGCGCTCGCCGAGCGGCAAGTGCGCGCCGCCGCAGCGGGCCCGGACCGCTGGGTCGTCGAGCACCACGTTGCCGCCCTTGTCGTCGACGTCGACCACGGCGGCGTCGAACACTTCACCCACCCGGTCAGCCAGGAGCCACGCTTCGGTGCGGTCCACGCAGCGCCGTTCCAGCTTGTGAGCCAGGCTGTCGGCACCCGCCATTATCTGGGGGAGCAGGGGCAGGGCCTGCCGAGCCCAGTCGGGCACCGCTGTCCCATTGGCCACCGACACGCACACCTCATTGGCGTAGCGGTCGGCCAGCCTGCGGATGGGGGCGGTCACGTGGGCGTATGGGCCGCCGATGCCTGAGTGGTCGGGCTGCGCCGGAGGGCTGCCGTCGAAGGCCTGGTAGCCGGCGCCTCGCAACATCTCGGCGGCCAAGTCCAGGAAAGCGGCGTGGCGGGGCTGGGACGGGTCAAGGGTGGCGAGCACACCACCAGGGTCAAGGCCCTCGGGCCAGTCGATCCCGAGCGGTGTGGCCGCTCGCTGGAGGTGCTCGACGGTGCGGGGATCGGGGGGCGGAAGCGTGCGCAGCAGCCCGATGTTGGCGTCGAGCATGAGGCGGGCCGCGGCGATGCCGGTGAGAAGGGAGATCTGGGCGTTCCAGGTCTCCACCGGGGCGGACGCCCGGAAGTCGATGGTCCAACTCCCGTCGGCCGCTTGGACCACGTCCTGCTCGGGCATGCCCAGCTCGATGGCCTTGCGGTCCCGCGCCCGCGCGAGCCGCAGCCGGCCGATGTCGGCCAGCGGCTCCACCGGGTCCGGCGGCGAACCGGCATCGAACGCGGTCTGGACGGACGGGTAGTCGAGCCGGCCCACGCTGCGGACCAGTGCCCGTTCCAAGTGGACCGACGTGGTGGCACCGTCGGCGTCGAGGTCGATGGTCCACAGCAGCGCAGGAGTGTCCTGCCCTTCGAGCAGGCTGGCCGCACCTTCGCTCAGCGCCGGTGGGTGCAGCGGAGTGCGCAGGTCGGGGGAGTAGTAGGTCTCGCCCCGGTGGCGGGCCTCGGTGTCGACCGGGTCGCCGGCGGAGATGAAGGCGGCCAGGTCGGCGATGGCGTAGGAAACCCGGTACCCGCTCCCGGGCTGCCGGGCCAGGTGCATGGCCTGATCAAGGTCCATGCTTCCCGGCGGGTCGATGGTGACCAGTCTCAAGTCGGTGGCGTCGCGACGGTCGTTGCCGCCCGAGCCCCGGGCGGCGGCTGCCTCGGCGGCGGCGGTCACCTCGTCAGGGAAGGTGGCCGGCAAGCCCAGCTCATCCCGCACCGGCGAGAAGTCCAGAGCCGTTCGGGGGACGCGTCGCCTGAGCACGAGTGGATTGTCTAGTACCGGCTACGCCGGCCGGAGGAGGCCGAGGTCGACGCCCCGGCCGGGGAGGCAACTCGGCCGCGGCCGACGCAATTGTCATGTATTGCGCTCGTGGTGGAGTTGGCACCAGGTGTATCGAGGTCGCGGCGTGACGCAATGTCCCGTGCCGGTCACGCCCGCTTTCCGGGGGTGACCGCCGTTCAACGAGGACGCCAATCGAGGCACCGCACCCCTGAGCCACCACTCACGTCTCGTCCGGCCGTTGAGGACCTCCTTCAACGGTATGGTGATCGGTATGGCCACACGCAAGGTGACAGTGACGCTGGACGAGGCTCAGCTCGAGCAGATCAAGCAGCTCATCGAGACCGGAACGGCGCCGAGCGTGTCAGGGTTCGTGCAACACGCGGTGTCTGTCTCGCTCGACGACATTGCCGGCTGGGGCGCAGTCCTTGCCGAAGCGCTGCGTGAGACGGGTGGCCCGTTGTCCGGCGACGAGCGGGCATGGGCGGACGAGTTGCTCGGTACTCCTCGTCGTCGCCGTCGCGGCTCGGCGGCCTGATGCCGGGGATAACGCTCGACGCCGGCGCACTCATCGCTCTCGACCGGAACGACCGGCGGCTTGTCGTGCTACTCGCCCGCGCCAGTGAGACCCGCGCCGAGGTGACGATCCCCGCCTCGGCGCTGGCACAGGCCATCCGGCGTCCTGAACGGCAGGCAAGGCTCGCGCGGTTGATCCGACAGCCGACAACCGACGTCGTCAGCCTCGACCGCGCCGATGCGACCAATGTCGGACGGCTGCTCGCCGCCAGCGGAACCTGGGACATCGTTGATGCTCACGTGGTCATCTGTGCCCGCAGGAACGCGCCGCGGGTGGTGACGTCGGATCCCGACGATCTCCGCGCGCTTGACTCGACAATCGAACTGATCGAGGTCTGACCGGTCACCCAGCCGGCCTTGGTGGTCAGTCAGTCCGCCGTCCACTCTGCGAGTGCACTTTCCGAATGCCACTCCGGGGACACCCCAGTCGTGACCACAACCAGCGGTCCTCCAGTGACAGCTCACGACGGATGATCGTCTCGACGCCTCGGCAGCGAAGTCGTGCTTGAGCCGGGCGACGATCCGGTGCCACGTCAATGTGCAGCGAACCTCGACTCGGTTGAGAGCGTCTCGATCGGTGTCCTCGTTGAACGGCTCGGCCGGCTCAGCGACACCAAGATGCGCGATCTGTGCGAAGCGCTCGCAGTCGCGGTCGACTGCCGCTGACCGGACCGGCGGTTCAGTGTTACCTCCGCCAGGGTGGAGTGTCGGTGGCGATGAGACCACCAACCGGCGCTCGGGGATAACTACCGCTCCAGCGCGTACGCGAGGTCGCCGCGTTCGAGGGCGGCAGTGATGCTGTCGGCAACAGTGATGACGTCTTCGCCCGCCTGGTGGAGCACATGCCGTTTTGGCACGTCGGCTGCGGCGAACTCTTCGTGCATCTTCCTCGTTGCTGCTTCGTCGCTGAAGCCGTGGTTCCGGCGCGCACGCACCCGGGCGACACAGGTCTCGACCGGCGGCAGGAGCACCACGTACTCGAGGTCGTCGAGGCCGGTTGCTGCGGCGAACCTCGAAAGGAACCAAGGTCCAACCACGCCGTCGTAAATCGCCGTAAAGCCTCCCTTGGCGAATCGTCCAGCGGCCGAGGCCGCAGCCTGCGTGACGACTTCGTTCTGTTCGTTCGACTCAGGCAGCCAAGGCTCGATGGCTCCGCTTGCGAGGAAGCCGAAGAAGGCGTCGCCCTCGACCAACACGCTGCGTTCAGCGGCGTCTGCGATGAAGCGGGCTGCGGTCGACTTGCCGGCGCCAGGGGGGCCGGTGATTACGAGCAGCGTCCTCATCTCCGTCAGTCTTGCGTCGAGGCTTCGTTTGGTGTCGCACCAGGCGTGCCCGGCTAGTTGACCCCATGATCCGTTCCCCGATCGAGAATCGACCGACCCCGAGCCATCTTCGACGGTCGCATCGAACTGCTCGAGTAGGTCCCAGCCGTGCTGAACGAACCTCCGACCAACACTGTGCCCGCCCCCGGAACAGATCGCCGATTCGGGGCGTGCTGCTGGCGTCTACGTTCAAGCCGTGTCCGGCGAGTGGGATGAGGAGACGGAGAACTGGCTGCGATGGGCGAGGACGCCGGGATTCGACGCGTACTGGTACTACCGGGATGCTTTCTTCGACTCGGTCCTTCCGCCTCCTCGCGGGCGCACACTCGAGATCGGGTGTGGTGAAGGCCGAGTCGCGCGCGACCTCGCTGAGCGAGGGCATCAGATAACAGCTCTTGACTCTGCGAGCGGCCTCGTCCAGCACGCCCGTGATGCAGATACCCAGAGTCTCTACCTCGTTGCTGAAGGCGGCTGCCTTCCGGTGCGGGACGGCTGGTTCGACCTCGTCGTCGCGTACAACGCCCTGCAGGTCGTCCAGAACATGGCGCACACGGTCAAGGAAAGTGCCAGGGTGCTTCGCCCAGGAGGCCATCTGTGCTTCTGCGTCGCCCATCCCGTTACAGACATGGGCCGGTGGCTCGAAACCCAGGACGCGTCGGCCTTCGCACTGCGAGTGCCGTACTTCGAAAGCACACGAGTCGAGGACACCGTAGAGAAAGATGGTCTACAAATGACGTTCCGCGGCTGGACCTACACGCTCGAGGACTACGCAGTCGCGCTGGAAGACGGCGGCTTCGCGATCGAGACCATCCGAGAACCGAAACCGGGGAGGGACACCCGCTACCGGCAGTGGCGTGCCCTCCCTTTGTTCATGAACGTCCGGGCCGTCAAGCGATAGTCGGCGCGAGCACTAGTCGTGCGCCCGGTCGATTGGGCGGTCCGGGCGTCTCCGGCCGCCCGGATCCTGGTGACGGCCTGATCCGAAACGGATCGCCTGAAGCAGGGCGATCGGCTGGGATGACGCGACGCATGCACGGGGACCAGCTCGTGTCGGACGCAGAATGGTCCGGAAGACCCGCGTGACCAGCACCTGCACTGGGCGGATGTTCCGATCATCGAGATCCCTCGACGGGGATTGACCACGCGCTGTACCGCGTCGGTGACGAGGCCGTCGCCCGTGTACCGCTCCGGTGAATGCCGACGAGCGAAGGTCGTCTCGACGAAGCCGCCGCGGACGCCGTCTCGCGCCGGCGCCGCAGAAACGGGCCGTATAGACACCTAACTGCGCTGGACGCGACCGAGGACACCAGGAGGAGCCTGGCCGAAGACACTGCCGTCGGTGGCGCAATTGATGCGCCGCCCGGACGGAGGAGGCCGGGGTTGGGGGGCCCCCGGCCGGGAGAGCAAGCACGGTCAGTAGGGTCGGCGGCCATGGCCGATGAGCCCGCCACCGGTTCGCAACCGTTGAGCGCCGGCCCTCCGGGGACCGAAGGGCCCTACCCGGAGCGGTGGGAGGCCGACGTGGCCCTTTCCGACGGCGGCACGCTGCACGTGCGGCCGATCCTTCCCTCCGACGGCGAGCGCATGGCTCGGTTCCACGAACGCCAGTCGCCGGAGAGCATCTACTTCCGCTACTTCAGCCCCCGGCCCCGGCTGTCCGAAGCCGACATCGAGCGGTTCACCACCATCGACTACCGCGACCGCATGGCGTTCGTAGGGCTGCTCGGCGACGAGCTGATAGGCATCGCCCGCTACGACCGGCACCTGGCCCGCAGCGATGCCGAGGTGGCCTTCTTCACCGACGACGAGCACCACGGTCGCGGCCTGGCCACCATCCTGCTCGAGTACCTCGCAGCGGCGGCCCGCGAAGCGGGGATATCGGGGTTCACGGCTTCGGTGTTGCCCCAGAACCGCCGCATGCTCTCGGTGTTCAAGCAGGCGGGCTTCGAGGTGCACAGCCACTTCGCCGACGGCATCGTCGAGGTGGAACTGGCCATCGAACCCACCCCCGAGGCTCTGGCCCTCATGGAAGCGCGGGCGGCCCAAGCCGAGGCCCGTTCGGTCGAGCGGCTGCTGGCCCCGGGTTCGATCGCGGTGATCGGCGCCTCCCGCCAGCCCGGGACCATCGGTCACGACGTGTTCAGCCACCTGGTCGACCGGGGCTTCGAGGGGCCGGTGTACCCGGTTAACAGCGAGGCCCGCTACGTGCACAGCGTCCGGACCTACGCCTCGATCCTGGAGGTGCCCGATGACATCGACTTGGCGGTGGTGGCAGTTCCTGCCGACCAGGTCTTCGCGGTGGTGGAGGAGTGCGCGGTCAAGCGGGTCCACGGCCTGGTGGTGCTCTCGGCTGGCTTCGCCGAGAGCGGGGAGCAGGGCTGGGCGCGGGAGCGCCAGGTCGTGGAGGCGGCCCGCCGCCGGGGCATGCGGGTCATCGGACCGAACTGCATGGGGATCATCAACACGTCACCCATGGTCTCGATGCACGCCACCTTCGTGGACGTCGAGCCGCTGACCGGCACCATCGGCTTCTCGTCGCAGTCCGGCACCATCGGCGCCGCCATCCTCGACCGGGCCGCCCAGCTCGGCCTGGGCATCTCCTCGTTCGTGGCCATGGGCAACAAGGCCGACGTCAGCGGCAACGACTTGCTGCGCTATTGGGAGGCCGACGACCGCACCAAGGTCGTGCTGCTCTACATGGAGTCCTTCGGCAATCCCCGGAACTTCAGCCGCATCGCCCGCCAGGTGTCCCAGCGCAAGCCCATCGTGGCGGTCAAGTCGGGCCGGTCATTGGCGGTAGACGAGCGCCATCAGGAACTGGTCGATGCCGCCGGTTGGCCGGTGGAGGTTTCGGTCGACGCCATGCTCCGCCAAACCGGGATGATCCGGGTCGAAACCCTGGAGCAAGTGTTCGACGTGTGCCGGCTGCTGGTGCACCAACCGCTGCCCCAGGGCCGGCGGGTGGCGGTGCTGTCCAACGCGTGGAGCCCGGCCGTTCTGGCCTCCGACGCCTGCGCGGCCGCAGGGCTGCTCATGGCCGAGGTCGCCGAGGAAACCCAGAAGGTGCTGGCGGCCCGGCTACGGCCGGAAGCCCAGCTCGCCAACCCGGTGGAGCTGACCATCGAGGCGGGGCCCGCCGAGTACGCCACGGCCGCCAAGGCCCTGCTGGCCGATCCCGGCGTCGACGCCGTGCTGGTGCTGTACGCGCCGCCCCTGCGGCGGCGAGCCGGGGATGTGGCCGGAGCCGTCTCGGCCATCGCCGATCACCCCACCAAGCCGGTGGTCGCCGCCTACCTGGGCCGCAACCCGGACCGAGGGCCGCTAACCGGGACCGGGGCCGGCGGCGACGACTTGCCCGTGATCCCCCGCTTCTCCTTCCCCGAGGGCGCCGCTCACGCCTTGGGCCGGGTGGCCGAGTACGCGGAGTGGCAGCGCCGCCCCCACGGTGCCGTGCCCGATATCGAAGGCACCGATGCCGCCGCTGACCTAGTGGCCGAGTTCTTGGGCCGCGAGGCCGATAACCACCGGCTGGACAGGCGCTGGCTGGACGCCGACCAGGCCGCCACGCTGCTGGGGACCGTCAGCATCGCTTCCATGCCCCATCGCCTCGTGCGATCCGAGGACGAAGCGGTGGCCGCGTCGCGGACGATCGGTTACCCCGTTGCCATAAAGGCCACGGGACTCGAACGCCTGGCCAAGACCGAGGCCGGCGGCGTTTCGCTGGACGTGCACGGCGACGACGAGGTGCGCCAGGCCTACCGCCGCATGCACCAGGTGCTGGGCCAAGCCATGGAACCGGCCCTGGTACAAGCCATGGGACAGCGCGGCGTCGAGTGCTGGGTCGGCGTGCACCAGCACCCGGCCTTCGGCTCGGCCGTCACCTTCGGTCCGGGGGCGCTGGCCAACCAGTCCGTCGACCAGTTGGCCATGCGCATCCTGCCGTTGACCGACGTCGATGCCAGCTGGCTCCTCGGCGCATCACCGGTGGCAGGCCCCATCATCGATCTCGGTCCCGGAGCGGTGGCTGCCGCCGAAGACCTGCTGCTGCGTGTCACCGCCCTGGCCGACGCCGTGCCCGAGGTCTCCTTGGTCCGGCTCAACCCGGTCATCGTGTCCGCCGACGGCTACGCCATCACCGACGCCCGGGTCCGCCTCGCCCCCTGGCACACCGACCCCGAACCCGCCGTCCGCCGGCTGGGCTGAGGACTTTCAGGCCTGAAAGTGGGAGGCGATCACGTCGGCGGCCGCGGGCTCCAGCGATTCCCAGTCGGCCTCCGGGGACTTGGACACGGTGACGAAGTCCGCGGTGGCGAACACGCCGACGACGCCGTCGAGTCCGAACAGCGAGGCGGCCAACGGGTGCTCGCCGGCGTCGGTCTCATCGGTCACGTTCACCATGGCGCCCACCGGCTGGTCGAGGGTGAACTTGCGGGCGTTCGGGTTTGGGGTGGAACTGGCGGTGACCTGGGCCATGGCGCCGGAGGCTATGCGGTCAGGAATCGCTGGCGGCGGCCCGGTCCTGGGCCACCGCGTCGTAGCTGGCGTAATCGGAGGCGGTGTCTTCGGCGAACTCGTAGGCCATGAGCCCGGCGGTATCCCACTGCTTGCGCAGGTAACCGTTGTTGGCGTCGAGCAGGCCAAGCTTGCCGACGTTGGGCACCAGCTTGGAGAAGAAGGCCTTCTGGAAGCCGGCGAACGGGTTGACCTTGAGGGCGGCCGCCGCCTCGGCGAGCGCCGGCGCCACCTTCTCGAACGGCACGCCCAGCCGGTCCCACACTTCCGGGGTGGTCGACCGGGACCGGTTGCGCAAAGTGTTCTCGGCCAGGAACTCTTGACGATCCTTGAGCTCGGCCTCTGAAAGGTGCTCGTAGAACTCGGCCAAGCTCAGGATGCCAAAGGCCACATGGCGGGCCTCGTCGGCCAGGACGTAACGCAAGAGCTTGCGCAGCAACGGCTCCTCGGTGCGTCGCAGCAGGTCTCCAAAGGCGGCCAGCGCCAAGCTCTCGATGATGATCTGCATGCCCAAGTAGGCGATGTCCCACCGGCTGTCCTCGAGCAAGGTGGTGACCTGCTCCTCCAGGTACGGGCTCATCGGGTAGGGGTCGCCGAGCTTCGTCTGCAGGTACTTGGCGAAGACCTCGGTGTGGCGGGCCTCGTCCATGGTCTGGGTCGAGGCGTAGTACTTGGCGTCGATCCACGGGACCGTCTCGACGATCTTGGCGGCTGTCATCATGGCGCCCTGCTCGCCGTGCATGAACTGGCTGAGCTGAGCTTTGAACCCTTCGATGGCGTAGGCCGTCAGCTCCTTCTCACCCCAGGACTTGATGGGCGAACCGGGAACTTCGATGGCCCCCTTCACCAGCCGCAGCATGGGCGTGTCGAGGTCGACGAGCGCTTCTGGGTCGACATCGGTGGACCAGTCGAGGTCGATGACGCTGCTCCACTGCGACGCCATGGCCTTGTTGTAAAGGGTGACCAGCTGGGCCCTGTCGCGCCCGTACTCCCAGAGGAAGATGCGGTCGGCGTGGTCGTGGATCACCTTGATGGCATCATCGACCACCACCTTGTCAGGCAGTTCAGGCAGGTCAGGCAGTTCTGCGGATTCCGGTGCTTGGGTGGCGGACATCGATCTCCCCGTGGTTCGTTCCGGTCCAGCGTACGCGGCCGCCCTTCCCGTCACTGCCCCGGCCGTACCATGCCTTGGTGCCCGGCCGATACCGCCACCGCCGCTGCAGGGTGACCGCCCCGGTCCTCGTCGCCCTCGGGCTGCTGATGGCGGCTGGTTGCAGTTCCGGCGGGGACCACGGGAGCCAGTCGGTGCCGACCACCGCGTCCAGCGACAGCAACGCCAGCCCCACCGGCGGTGGACAGGCCGGCGGCTCGGCCGGCTGCGGCAAGCCGCCGGCCGCCGACCTGCACGGTCCTGCCGGAAGGGACGACGACGTGGTGCGGACCATCACCTCTAGCGGCCAGCCACGCCTCTACCGGCTCGGCGTGCCCCGCCGGTCGGACAACCGGAAACCACAGCCGCTCGTGCTCAACTTCCACGGCAGCGGTTCCAGCGCCGCCGCCCAGACCATCTACTCCCAATTCTCCCGGAAGGCCGAGGCCCGCAATTACGTGGTCGTCGCCCCCGACGCCATCGCCGGCCAGTGGCAGCTGTTCCCGACGGACGGTTCCAAAGGCGCAGACCTGGCCTTCGTCAAGGCGGTGCTGGCCGAGGTCTCCGGGCAGCTCTGCATCGACCAGCGAAGGGTCTTCACCACCGGCATATCGTTGGGCTCCGCCATGGCCACCGACTTGGCCTGCACCCTGCTGGATCAGGTCGCGGCGGTGGGCAACGTGGCCGAAGAAGTCGTGTTCCCGGGTTGCCATCGCGTGCTACCGGTCATCGCCTTCCACGGCACCGCCGACCCGCTGGTGCCCTACAAGGAAGGCGACATCGCCGCCGGCCGGCCCAACTCGGGGCTGCCCGGGACCGAGCACAACATGGCGGGCTGGGCCCAGCTGAACCACTGCGACCCGCGACCCAAGGTGACCGACATCGGTACCGAAGTGGTGCACTCGGTCTGGCCGGGTTGCCGCCAGGGCTCCGCGGTCGAGCTGTACACGGTGAATGGGGGTGGGCACACGTGGCCGGGCTCGCCGATCAAGGTCGATTTTCTCGGCCACACGACCGATCAGGTGGACGCCACCACCCTGATCCTCGACTTCTTCGACGCCCACCCGCTAGCCGACCGCTGAACCAGGAGAAGCCCATGCGCGCTGTCACCCTCGTCACCTACGGCGACCCCGAGGTGCTGCACCTCGACGACATCCCGGAACCGGAGGTCGGCCCCGAAGAGGTCCTGGTCGACGTGGTGGCCACCGCCGTCAACCGGGCCGACCTGTTGCAGCGGCGGGGCCTGTACCCGGAGCCGGGTCCCAAGCGGGATCACGAGGTGCCGGGCATGGAGTTCAGCGGTCGGGTCGCCGAGCCGGGAAGCCGGGTTCGGGACTGGTCGGTGGGCCAGGAGGTCATGGGCATCGTCAGCGGCGGCGCCTACGCCGAGCGCATCGCCATCCACGAGCGCCAGCTCATGGCCGTTCCGTCCACGGTGGGGGTCGCCGACGCCGCGGCGATACCCGAGGTGTGGATCACTGCCTTCGACGCGCTGGTGGTCCAGGGCGGTTTGACGTCAGGGCGCACCGCCCTGATCCATGCCGGCGCTTCCGGGGTCGGGACGGCCGCCATCCAGATCGCCAAGCTGGTGGGTGCCCGCGTGGTGACCACGTCTTCCGGCGGCAAGGTCGACGCCTGCCGCCAGCTGGGCGCCGACGCCACCGCCGATTACAGAACCCAAGACTTCGTGCCAGTCACCAAAGAAGCGACCGGCGGCGTAGGGGCGGACGTGGTGCTCGACGTGGTGGGCGGCGACTACTTGGCCCGCAACGTCGAGGCTCTGGCTACGGGAGGCACCATCGTGCAGGTGGGGGTCATGGGCGGGGGCAACGCCACCTTCAACGTCGGCGCGCTGCTACCCAAGCGCGCCCGGCTCGTCGGCACCGTGCTGCGGGCTCGTCCCCTGGAGGAGAAGGTGGCCATCACCCGCCGCTTCGCCCGGGAGGTCCTGCCCGCCTTCGACCACGACGACGACCACGGGCGTCTGCACCCGGTGATCGACCGGCGGTTCCCGCTCGAGCAGATCGCCGATGCCCACCGTCACGTCGAGACCAACGCCACCATCGGCAAGGTGCTGATCGACGTGGTCAGCCCGTGAACGCCAGGCCGGCGCCGGCCGGCGCTCGGTCGCGGACGAAGCGGCGCAGGACCAGGCCGAGCAGAACCCCCGCCACCATCCCGCCGACGTGGGCCTGCCACGCGACCTGATCGGCGTCGGGCGTCAGGAACTGGGTGACGAAGAACAGGCCCAGCACCACAAAGGCGGGGACGTACACGACCTGGATAGCCGCCGAGGTCATAAGCGCCAGGATCCGGCCGCGCGGCCGGATCACCAGATAGGCACCCATCACGCCGGCGATGGCGCCCGAGGCGCCGAGCACCGGGACGACCTGGTGGGAGTGGAAGGTCACGTGGACCAGCGTCCCGATCAGCCCCGTCACCAGGTACAGCCCCAGGTAGGGCAACGGCCCGAAGCGGTCCTCCACGTTCCGCCCGAAGACCCACAGGAACAGCATGTTGCCGGCCAGGTGGGTGAGGCTGCCGTGCAGGAAGAGGTGGGTCAGCAGCGAGACCCAGACGCTCTTGCCCGCTGGGCGCGGCGCCAAGCGGCTTCGGCTCTCGCAATTGGCTCCGTCGGCCAGCGACCGTCCCGAGCTCACCTCGCAGGGCACCGCCGCCCACCGGTACTCGAACCGGACGACCGTCTCCACCTCGGAGCGGCCGTTGGTCGGCTCGGCGCCGCGTTGGAACGGCGGGGGCTGGACGAAGAGGAAGACCAGCGTGCACGCCAGGATCAGCCCGTAGGTGACCCACGGGGTGTGGCGAACGGGGCTGTCATCGCGCAGCGGGAGGGCCACGGGTTCAAAAGGTGCGCATGGCGGCAGGGTCTGATGCAGCCGGCGGCGCCGCCAGCTCCGCGAAGGTCGGATCTAAGGCCATTGACGCCAGCCGCTGTTCGTCCCGCGCCAGGGTGGGGTCGACGATCACCACGGTGCGGGCCACCTTGTCGTGAAGAGCGCGGTGGTCTTCGGTCACGACCAGGGTGATGACGTCGGGGAGCAGCAGGAGCACCCAGCCGATGACCGGCACGTAGAGGGCGAAGCCGAGAAACAGTGCTCGCAGCAGGGATCGACCGGTGCCCGGCGGTTCGCCGGTCTTGGTGTCGATCACCACCAGGCCGGCGCGACGGTGGCCGGCGGTCCGTCCGGTGCGGGCGATGCGGCGGGTCTCGTCGACGACGAACAGCACCAGCCACGGCACGGTGGTTAGGAGCACCAGGCTGCGGATGTCGCTCCCGACGGCGGCCAGCAGGGCCAGGGCCAGGGTGGCCACGACCAGCAGCGGGGCGTCGTCAAGGCGGTGCAGCCGGCCCCGGCGACGGGCCGGAAGGGGCGCCGCCCATCCCCATCGCGTCGGCACGGGTATCAGCTCGATCTCGGCGATGGAGGCCAGCTGCGCCCGGTCGACGGCCTGGGCAAACCGCCGTTCCACCACATAGGTGCCAGCCACCCGGTCCTGGACGCCACGGTGCAATGGCGACAGCCCCGTAGATGCCAGCAGCCCCGGCACCGGAAATCCCATGGTCATCAGGGGCCCTAGCACCGAGGCACGGCGCCACGCGGCCGCCCAGGAGACACCCGACGGGTGATCGAGCTCCACCACCCGGAGGCCGAGCACCAGCTTCCCGACCGTGGCCCCCGCCGCCGCCACCAGGACCGCCTCGTAGGCGGTCACCACCACCCCGACCACGAACAGGGCGGCGAAGGGCCGGCCGGCGGGGCTCATGACCACGAGCACCACCAGCCCGGCCACGATCTCGAACACCGAATCGATGGCCCGGGCCCCGATCCGCTTGCCGATCTCTGCCGTCGGCCCCTTCGGTCGAGGTGGAGGGCCCCACGCCGGCCGAGGTCCCCAGCCCGACTGCGGCCAGTACCCCTGTGGCGGTCCCGGAGAAGGCCTCCGATTTGGTGTCGGCGGGCGTGCTTCGGAGCCGCCACCCGCCCAGCCGGGGGCGGTCAGCGGTTCGCCAGCTCCACGTAGTCGCGCTCCTCGGCGCCGATGTACAGCTGGCGAGGACGGGCGATCTTCTGGTCCTGCTCGAGCAGTTCCTTCCAGTGGGCCAGCCATCCCGACGTGCGGGGGATGGCGAACAGCACCGTGAAGATGTCGAGCGGGAACCCCATGGCCTGGTAGATGAGCCCGGAGTAGAAGTCGACGTTCGGATAGAGCTTCCGGCTGACGAAGTACTCGTCGGCCAGCGCCACCTCTTCCAGCTTCAGGGCGATGTCGAGCAGCGGGTTCTTGCCGGTCACCTCGAACACGTCGTAAGCGATGTCCTTGATGATCTTGGCCCGGGGGTCGAAGTTCTTGTACACCCGGTGCCCGAAGCCCTGGAGCTTCCCCTTGCCGGCCTTGACGTCGGCGATGAAGGCGTCGACGTTGTCGATGCTGCCGATCTCCTTGAGCATCTTGATGACCTGCTCGTTGGCGCCACCGTGGCGCGGCCCATAGAGGGCGGCGGTGGCTGCCGCGGTGGCCGAGTAAGGGTCGGGGTGAGAGCTGCCGGCCATGCGCATGACCGCGGTGCCGCAGTTCAGCTCGTGGTCGGCGTGCAGGATGAACAGCACGTCCAAGGCGCGGGTGAGGGCGGGGTGGGGCTCGTAGTCGGGTTCGGCGATCTTCCACATCATCGAGTGGAAGTTGGCGGCGAAGTCGAGGGAGTTGTCCGGGTACACGAACGGCATGCCCATGCTGAAGCGGTAGGCGCAGGCCGCCAACGTCGGCATCTTGGCGATGAGCCGCACGATCTGCTTGTCACGGACCTCGGGGTCGAAGATGTCCTTGGCCTCGGGATAGAAGGTCGACAGGGCGGCGGTGGCCGACACCAGCATCCCCATGGGGTGGGCGTCGTAGTGAAAGCCCTCCATGAACCGCTTGCGGACGTTTTCGTGGATGAAGGTGTGGTAGGTGATCTCGTGCTTCCACGCCTCGAACTGCTCGGCCGACGGGAGCTCGCCGTATATGAGCAGGTAGGCGACCTCCAGGTAGGTGGACTTCTCGGCCAGCTGCTCGATGGGGTAGCCGCGGTAGCGCAGGATGCCGGCGTCACCGTCGATCTCGGTGATGGCGCTGCTGGTGGCGGCGGTCTGGGTGTAGGCGGGGTCATAGAACCAGATGTTGCCGAGCAGCTTCTTCCACTCGGTAGCGGCCACCCCGCCGTTGACGATTGGTATCTCCAATGACTCGCCGTTGCGGTTGTCGGTGATGGTCACGCTCTCGGCCATAGGTCCACTCCGTGTTCGTTGGTCGGCTTCGATCGAAGAGTACCTACGGTGCTGGCCGGACGCCTGAGCCGGAGGGGGCCAGATCGGCCATCAATTCGACCACCAGGCCTTGTACCGCTGCCGCCGGGGCGGACAGCTGGGTCCGGGTCGAGATGGCCAGCCCCACCCGCCGGGGGCGCAGACCCTGGATCTGGACCGAACGCCACGCCGGATGCTCCTCGGTGCCCCCGTCGGCTCTCGTTCCGTCACCGCCGGGCACGGCGCTGGTCGGCAGGATCGCCGGAGCCAGACCGCCGAACGCCAGGTCGGCGACCAAGAGCATGCCGTCGACCTCGGCGGCGGGGGTCAGCGTCTGGCCGGCGTGCACCGCGTCGGCGTCCAAATCGTCACGAAAGCCCGTGCCCGCCGGCTCCATCAGCAACGGGTGCTTGGCCAGTTCGGCCAGGGTGGTGGTGGCCTTGGCGGCCAGCTCGTGATCGCGGGGCACAACCAGCACGTGGTCTTCTACGAACAGCACATCGGTGCGCACGTCCGGGTCGTCCACCGGCAGGTTCACCACGGCCAGATCAAGGCGCCCGGCGGCCAGTTGGGGGACGAGTGAGGTGGTGGAGGCGTCGACCAGGACCACGTGGACCTTGGGGAGGTCCACGCCGAGCCGCTCGAGCAGACCGGGGACCAGCCAGCGGGCCACGGTCCCGATCACGCCCAGCCTGACCGTCCCCGACACCTCACCGTGCACCGCGGCGACATCGGCGGTGATCGCCTCCAGCTCCCGTTCGACCCGGCGGTAGCGAGCTACCACCAGTTCGCCCGCCTCGGTTAGCGAGCCCGACGCCCGATCGACCAGGGGCCCACCAAGCTCCTTCTCCAAGCGGGCCACATGGGTGGACACGTTGGACTGCACTGTGCGCAACGCATCAGCGGCGGCGGTGAAGCTGTGGTGGTCGGCGACCGCGGTCAATGCCGCCAGTTGGCGTAAGTCCATCGTTCAAGATGATGGCAGGTATCACCAAGAACTGTTGGATCGATGGGAAGAGGGTCCGTAGGGTCCAACCAACAAGAGCGTCGCAGAGGCAGTGCCGGTTCCCCCGCCGGCCCCTCAGGCGCCCGGTGACGGGCTCAGCCCGAACCACAGCAGAGAGAGGGGCCGGTCTTCCCCCTTGGCCGGTCCCTCCTCGCTGTCCCCTGCTTCGGTTCGCGGCTACAACGGGGTCATGCCCAAGCCGGCCGCATTCTTCGATCTCGACCGCACCATGTTGCGAGGCGCGAGCGGCCCCGTCTTCTCGGCCGCCCTCAAGGCGGCAGGGGTCATCCCCGACCGCACTATCCCCGGTGAGGCCCTGGTTTTCCGGCTGTTCGACACCGTCGGCGAGACGCTGCCCAGCATGTTGCTGACCCGCCAGGCGGCTCGCATGGCGTCAGGGTGGGACCGCACGACCGTTCAACAGGCCGGCGCCCAGGCCGCCGAGAAGCTCATCGATCAGGTGCAACCGTTCGTCAAGCCGTTGATCGAGGAGCACCAGGCGGCCGGGCGGCGGGCCGTGATGGCCACCACCTCGCCTTATGACCTGGTCAAGCCGCTGGCCGACAGCCTCGGCCTCGATGACGTGATCGCCACCCGTTACGGCGAGCGCGATGGCGCCTATGACGGCACCATCGCCGGCACCTTCGTGTGGGGCGGCGGCAAGCTGCAAGCGGTACGGGACTGGGCCGCCGCCCTCGGCGTTTCGGTCAGCGACAGCTGGGCCTACTCCGACAGCATCTACGACCTGCCGTTGCTGTTGGCCGTGGCCAACCCGGTGGTGGTCAACCCCGACCCCCGACTGCGGCTGGTGGCCGCCGCCCGGCGCTGGCCCTCACAGCCTCTCGACGGGCCCGCCGGTGGGCCCAGCATCGGCGGGGTCGAACCCCAACAGGTGGCGCAGGCCTTCGCCCGGCCGGAGCTGGTTCCCTTCGCCCGCTTCGACATCGCTGGCACCGAGAACATCCCGGCTCACGGCCCGGCCATCCTGGTCGGCAACCATCGCAGTTACTTCGACCCCATGGCCATGGGCATGGCCATCTCCCAGGCCCGCCGGCCGGTGCGCTTCCTCGGCAAGAAGGAGGTGTTCGACGCGCCGATAATCGGCCCGATGGCCACCGCCATGGGTGGCATCCGGGTCGATCGGGGCACCGGCTCGGACGAACCGCTCCAAGCGGCCGCCGAGGCGTTGGAGGCCGGGCAACTAGTTGCCTTGATGCCCCAGGGGACCATCCCCCGGGGCCACGCCTTCTTCGACCCAGAGCTCAAGGGACGTTGGGGCGCCGCCCGCCTGGCGGCCATGACCAAGGCGCCGGTCATACCCATCGGGCTCTGGGGCACTGAGCGGGTCTGGCCCCGCCGGGCCCGGGTGCCCAACGTGCTGGCCGTGGCCAACCCGCCGCGCGTTCGCGTGCGGGTGGGCGAGCCGGTAGAGCTCAAGTACCGCTCGCCCGACGCTGACACCAAGCGCATCATGGCCGCCATCGTCGACCTGCTGCCCCCCGAGGCCAAGGTCCCCCACGAGCCGACGGCCGAGGAGCTGGCCCTGACCATGCCCGCCGGTCACTCCGGTGGTTCGGACTAGCCGGCTGACCTTGCCCGGATGATGTTCAGGGCGCCGCCGGCCTTGAACCATTCGATCTGCTCGTCGTTCAGGGTGTGGTTGGCCTCGAACTCGACGGTGGTGCCGTCGGGCTTCACGATCTCGCAGTAGACGGGCTTGCCGGGCTCGAGCTCCCCCAGGCCCAGGAAGGACAGCTTGTCGTCTTGCTCGATCTGGTCGTAGGTAGACGGGTCGGCGAAGGTGAGCGGCAAGATGCCCTGCTTCTTGAGGTTGGTCTCGTGGATGCGGGCGAACGAGCGGACCAGGATCACCTTGGCCCCCCGGAACCGGGGCTCCATGGCGGCGTGCTCGCGAGAGCTGCCCTCGCCGTAGTTCTCGTCGCCCACCGCGACCCACGACACCCCCGCCTCGCCGAGGTGCTTGGCGATGTCGGGGAAGGGCTTCGTCTGGCCGTCCAGCGGGTCCTTGCCCTGCCCGTCAGCCTCGGTGAAGGCGTTGATGACGCCGGCGAAGAGGTTCCCGGAGATGTTCTCCAGGTGACCCCGGTACTTGAGCCACGGCCCGGCCATGGAGATGTGGTCGGTGGTGCACTTGCCCAACGCCTTCAGCAGGATCGGCAGCTCCACGAAGTCGTTGCCGTCCCACGGCTCGAACGGCCTGAGCAGTTGCAGGCGGTCGCTGTCGGGTGACACCACCACCTCGACGTCGGTCCCGTCCTCGGGCGGTGCCTGGTAGGTGTCGTTGCCGGGGTCGTAGCCGCGTTGGGGCAACGTCTCGCCGACCGGAGGGTCCAGCCGGATCTCCTCGCCGGATTCCGTCGTGAGGCTGTCGGTACGCGGGTCGAAGTCGAGCCGGCCGGCCAGGGCCATGGCGATGACGGTGTCGGGTGAGGTGACGAAGCTCAAGGTCTTGGCCGACCCGTCGTTGCGCTTCGGGAAGTTGCGGTTGTAGGAGTTGACGATGGTGTTGACGGTGTCGGGGGACATGTCCGGCCGGGCCCACTGACCGATGCAGGGTCCGCAGGCATTGGCCAGGACCTCACCGCCGATCGCTTCCAAGTCGTCGAGCAGCCCGTCGCGCTCGATGGTGGCCCGCACCTGCTCCGAGCCCGGGGTGATCAGCAGCTTGGTCCTGGCCTTGAGGCCGTGGGCGGTGGCCTGGCGGGCGATGGAGGCGCCCCGGGTGATGTCCTCGTAGGACGAGTTGGTGCAGGACCCGATCAGGGCGGCGGAGATGTCGAGCGGCCAGCCGTTCTCCTCGGCGTCGGCGCCGACCCGCGACACGGGGTGGGCGTAGTCGGGGGAGTGGGGACCGTTGATGAGCGGCTCCAGCTCGTTCAGGTCGATCTCGATCACCTGGTCGTAGGTCGCGCCCAGGTTCTCGAACACGTCGTCGTCGGGGCGCAGGTGTTCGGCCACGCCCTTGGCGGTGTCGGCGATGGCCTCGCGTCCGGTGGCCCGCAGGTAGGCCTCCATGGCGTCGTCGTAGGCGAACAGCGAAGTGGTGGCGCCGATCTCGGCGCCCATGTTGCAGATGGTGCCCTTGCCGGTGGCGGAGATGCTGCGGGCGCCGGGGCCTATGTACTCGACGATGGCACCGGTGCCGCCCTTCACCGTCAGGACCTCGGCCACCTTCAGGATCACGTCCTTGGGCGCCGCCCAACCTGACAGCTCGCCGGTGAGGTGCACGGCGATCAGCTTGGGGAACCGCACGTTGAACGGGTAACCGGTCATGACGTCGACGGCGTCGGCCCCGCCCACGCCGATCGCCACCATGGCCAGCCCGCCGGCGTTGGGTGTGTGGCTGTCGGTGCCGATCATCATCCCGCCGGGGAAGGCGTACTGCTCGAGCACGACCTGGTGGATGATGCCGCTGCCCGGACCCCAGAACCCGATCCCGTAGCGCTTGGAGACCGAGGCCAGGAAGTCGTACACCTCGGCGTTGGTGTCGTTGGCCACCGCCAGATCCTTGAGGGCGCCCACCTTGGCTTGGATCAGGTGGTCGCAGTGCACGGTGGTGGGGACGGCGACCCGGTCGAGGCCGGCGGTCATGAACTGCAGGAGCGCCATCTGGGCGGTGGCGTCCTGCATGGCGATGCGGTCCGGGTCGAAGTCCGTGTATGAGGTGCTCCGCTCGAGGCCGCCGGTCTCGGCGTCACGGAGATGGTTGACCAGGATCTTCTCGGTGAGGCTCAGGGGGTGGTCGAGGCGCCGGCGGGCGACCTCGACCCGCTCGGGGAGTCGCTGGTACACGGCTTGGACCAACTCGATGGGGGTGCTGGCGGTGATGGCCATGGTTCGCCTCGCTTCGTGTCGTGGCGGCGGTGCCGTACTGCCGCTTGCGCTTTCCGGGAAACAATACAACCATAAGACAAGTGAGGACCATCCGCTACCGGGAGATCGCCGACCAGCTCCGGGCCCGCATCGAGGCCGGCGAGTTCGTGGCCGGACGGCTCCTGCCCAGCGAGTCGGCGCTCTCCGCCGAGTTCGCCGCCAGCCGGGTGACCGTCCGCAAGGCGCTGGAAGGGCTAAAGGCCGAAGGCCTCGTCGACGCCCGCCAGGGTTTCGGTTGGTTCGTGGCCGCCGACCCCTTCCACCAGCCGCTGGCCCGCCTCCACACCCTGGAAGACCAGTTGGAGGTCTCGGGCGTGCGGTCCGAGCGCAAGATCCTGGACTTCGGGTTCCAGAAGGCGCCGGCCCGGGTCCGTCAGGTGCTGGGCACGCCGACCGTCCTGCGGGTGCGGCGGGTGAACCTGGCCGACGGCGAGCCCTTCGCCCGGGTCACCGTCTGGTGCCCCGAGGACCTGGGTGGCGACCTGTCGCGTGCCCAAGTGGCCGAGCGGTCCTTCTACGACCTGCTGCCGGTGACGATCGGCAGCGCCGTGCAGACCATCGAGTCCCACGCCGCCTCCACCGCCGACGCCGAACTGCTGGAGATCCCCATCGGCTCACCAGTCCTGTACTGCGAGCGCGTCACGTCCGATATCGATGGTCGGCCGGTGTTGATCGGGGAATCCGTGTTCCCCGGCCACCGCACCGCCTTCACCGTCGATCTGCCCAGCGTCGAGTCCTCCATCGCCCCCAGTGGCCTCCGGCTGGTCCAGTAGCGGCACCCGAGCGCCATCAACCGGTCCCTAAGGTCAGGGCATGTCTCCCAAGATCGCCACGACCGACCAGGTCGACCGCCAGGCCATGCTGGACTTCGTCCGGTCGCGGCACCGCTTGGTGCTGGTCACCAGCAAGGGCGACGGCGGCCCGCAGCTGTCACCCGTCACCGGCGGCGTCGACGACCAGGGGCGAATCGTGGTGTCCAGTTATCCGGAACGGGCCAAGGTGGCCAACCTCCGCAACCGGCCGGCGGCGTCGGTCCTGGTCCTGTCCGATGACTTCAACGGTCCCTGGCTGCAGGTCGACGGCACCGCCGAGGTGATCGATCTGCCCGAGGCGCTCGAAGGTCTGGTCGACTACTACCGCTCCATCGCCGGCGAGCACGACGATTGGGACGAGTACCGCCGGGCCATGCACCGCCAGGGAAAGGTGCTCATCCGGGTGACGCCCGAGCGTTGGGGCCCGATCGCCACCGGTGGCTTCCCCGCCCGGTTGGCCTAGAGGACGGGCCGATAAGCGAGGCGACCCAGCTGACCGCTACCAGCGGTCCCAGTGGGTTATGTCGGCGGCGGGCTGGCGGGGGGCCTTCTTGAAGTCGCTGCCTTTGGTGTAGGCGACCGGGAAGAGGCCGACCTGGGTGCACTTCTGGTAGGGGATGCCGAGCAGGTCGGCTACCTCCTTCTCGTTGGGAAGGTGCAACGTCGTCCAGGCGCTGCCCAGCCCCCGGGCCCGCAGGGCGAGCATGAAGCTCCACGCCGCCGGCAGGATCGAGCCGTAGTAGCTGGCCTGAGCCCACGCCGGAGCGTCGTCGGGGACCCGGCCCCACTGGCAGGGGATGACCATGAGCGGCACCTCGTGCAGGTGCTGGCGCAGGTAGGTGGCCGACTCGGAAACGAACGCGGCCCGCTCGTTGCGAGAGTCGCCTTCGGGGTACGGGGATTCACCGATCGAGGCGGCGTAGGGGTCGAAGTTGGCGCCGTAGTAGTGGGCGATCTGCTCCTTGAGCTTCGGCTCCTCGACCACGACCCAATGCCAACCCTGGGCGTTCGAGCCGGTGGGGGCCTGGATGGCGATGTCGATGCACTCCTCCACCACCTCGCGTCCCACCGGTTTGGTGAGGTCGAGACGTTTGCGCACGGAGCGGGTGGTCGTGAGAAGCTGGTCCGGCGTTAGGTCAAGGGTCATCTTCCGACCGTAGCGAGCCCTTCGGTTCTATGACGGTTTGGTCCGAACCCGCCGACACCGCCTGGGTGAGCCGCGACAACCCCTGCCGGCACAGGAAACCCCGCCCCGGTGTCCGCTGCCCCTCGTAGGTGCCGGGCAGGTCGGTGCCGAGCAGTGACCCGTCCACGTCGTCGGGGCGCAGCAGCAACCCGAGCCGGTCCCGGCGCATGAGGGTGTTGAGGTGGTCGGAGTAAGAGGACTTGGCGTGGTCGGTGTCCACGCTCACCAGGAAGGAGACGCCGAGTTGCTTGCGACGCTCGACCAGCGCCTTGATCTGGCCGATCAGCTCGTACTGGCCCTCACGGCTCGAACTGTCGTCCTCCCAGTCCTGCAGATCGTCGATGCACACCATGGTCCAGCCCCGCTCTGAGCCCTGGCTTTCCAAGTCTTCGATCAGCGACTCGAGTGCTTGACCGGCGCTCAGCGGTGTGTCGTGCACCGCCGACCACGGGGCCAGGTGGGCGATCTCCGCGGCGCGGGATCCCAGAAGCAGCAGGTTCGGCGGCGTGGCCGACTTGGCGGCGTTGGCGGCGATGCCGGCCAGAACGCTCGACTTGCCGGAGAGCGAACGCCCACCGATGAAGAAGCAGTCGGTGCCCAGGTTCACCACGGCCGGGTCGAGCTGGTCGAAGTCCACCCCGACCACCACGTGGCGAGGCGGGTGGGCGCCGTCCTCGCCGGGCGCCACCCGGTCGGGCATCGAGCTGACCCGGTGGGGCGGTTCGATCTCGGGAAGCGATCGGGCCAGCGCGTCGATCCGTTCCCGCTGTTCGGTCTCGCCCGGGTCGCCGATGGTCATGACCTGGGCCGGTTCGCGTCCTACGAAGCACCGGCCGGCGGGATCGTCGGCTGCGATGGCCCCGACCTCGAGCCCGAAGTAGCTGTACTCCTCGGGGGTGGTCAGCCGCATGACGACCCGGCCTTGAAGGGCGGTGAGCAGCGCCGACTCGATGCCCGTTCGCTGCGCCGCCGAGAAGGTGAAGTGGACCCCGGTGCGGCGTCCCGTTTGGATCAGCTCGACCAGCATGTCGACGTAGCGGCGCCCCGTCCGGCCGGACTGCTCCATGGCGCCGAGGAAGCTCACGAACCCGTCGAACAAGACGTGGATGCGCGGCAGGGGCTCGTCGGTCTTGGGTCGCTGGGCGTCGATGTCGCCAACACCGAGGAACGCCTGCTCCTCCGCGCGGGCGGCGATGGTCCGTTGCAACCAGCGCAGCAGCCTGAACAGCCGGGGATGGTCGTCGTCGTAGACGATGGTGCCGACGTTGGGAAGAGCTTCGAGGGAGCCCAACCCGCGCCCGGCGAAGTCGATCACGTAGATGTGGGGCGGCGGGTCCGCAGACGGGATGGAGAGTGACAGGGCAATGGAGCGCAGCAGCTCGGTCTTGCCGGAACCGCTGGTCCCCAGCACCAGGTAGCTGCCCTTGCTGCGGTAGTCGAGGCTGATGGGGCTCTGGCGCTGCAACAGCGGCTCGTCGGCCAGCCCGATGGGAACAGCGGCGTCGCCCGTGCTGGTCGTCATGGGCGGCAGCACGTTCTTGCCGGTGCCGGTCTGGTCGGTGATCTCCAGTACCGACCGGCGCAGCGGTCGGAAGGTGACCATCGACCCCAGCTCCTTGACCCAGGGAGGGGGGCCGGAGGAGATGCCGGTCTCATCGGCCGCCCGGCCGACCGTCACCACCAGCCGCTCGAGGTCGGTAGGGGCGGTCATGACCGGATCGTCGGGCGCCAGCAGGGCGGCGACGCGGGCCTGCGAGGCCCGGACTGTGAAGTCGCGGAGCTCGACGGGCGGGTCGATGGCGCCGGGTGGCTTGCGGGCGCCAACGAACGCCGACTGCACCGGTGTGGCCTCGCCCTGGCCGATCCGGCGGATCCACGCCCGGCCCGGCGTCCGGCGCGAGACGTGGGCGGCGTCGGAGACCCCGATGACATCCTGGCTGTCTGCGTCGGCGGCGACCCGCAGGGCGATGCGCAGATCGGTGTTGGCCCGGATGTTTTCGGTGATGACGCCCTGGGGCCGCTGGGTGGCCAGGATCATGTGCATGCCGAGGCTCCGGCCTCGCTGAGCGATGTTGACCATGCCGTTGACGAAGTCGGGGACCTCGGCGGCCAGCGCCGCGAACTCGTCGACCACGATGAGCAGCGACGGGGGACAGGCTTGGGGGTGTGACGCCTCCAGGTCGATGAGGTTCTTGGCGCCGTAGCGGTCCAGGGCATGCTCCCGCTTGGTGATCTCGGCACCGAGCGACGTGAGGGCCCGGTTGACCAAGCTGGTGGTCAGGTCTGTTATGTAGCCGACGGTGTGGGGCAGCTCACCGCACTCCTTGAAAGCGGCGCCGCCCTTGTAGTCGACCAGCAGGAAGGTCAGGCGGTCGGGCGGGTTGTTGATGGCCAGCGACAAGATCAAGGTCTGGAGGAGCTCGCTCTTGCCGGAACCGGTGGTGCCGGCCACGAGGCCGTGGGGACCGTCAGCGCGCAGGTCGAGGGTGAAGGTGCCTTCCACACCCATGCCCACCTGGCCCCGAAGACCCCGTGACTGCGACCAGCGTTGGACGACAGTGTCCATGTCATCGGGGTCGGTGAGGTCGGCCATGAGGTTGGGAAGACGCACCGCATCCGGAAGGGCCTGAGATTGGGGCACCGCCGCCGAGACGTCGACGCAGGCGGCCAGTGACCGCGCCGACGCCACCGCCGCCGGCTGGCCCAGCCGGTCGGGTCGGATGGCCTCGGACGGCGGGGTCCGCTGCGCCGACCACAGGGTCCCCAGCTCGCCGTCACCGGGAACCGGTGGGAGCGTCGCGATCTGGCCGGGCATCAGGTTGGGTGCCGGCGCCGACAGGCTGTCCAGCACGAGGGCGATCGAGGTGGGAACGGTCTCGCGCCGGGCACCGGTCCAGATCACGAAGATGGGTTCCTCCCGGCCGACGGCCAGCAGCCGTTCGACCACATCACGGGGCAGGTTGGCGTCCTCGTCGACCACCACCAAGGTGTGGGCGCGGCGGCCTTCGGAGCTGGCTTCACCGGTGGCCGACTCGATGATCCGCTCGACCAGCTGGCGGCCTTCGGCGGCGCCCACCGCGAACGGATGCTCGTAGCGGGTGAACTCACCGGTGGCGTGGGGCAGCCACTTCAACCACTCGATGTGCATGGCCCGGGCTGGACCCAGGATGCCGACCAGCTCGACGTCGGCGGGGGAGTGGTCGATGGCCAGTTGCAAGAGGACGGTCCGCAGCTCGCCGTCCTCGCTGGTGCGCGGCGCCACCACCGCTAGGGACCGGCTCTCGGTGAGCCGAGCCAGGATGGGCACGTCGGACATCGTCCGGTGCTCCTCGACCTGCTTGTTCAGCTTGTCCAGGTCGTCCGGCTCGCCCCCCTGCTCCACGGTCAGGGTGGTGGCCGAGGGCTTGGTGCCGATGCCGACCCGGACGTCGAGGAAGTCAAGGTCCCGAGGTTGGCGTGCCCACAGGCGAGGAGCGCGGGAGCTGACCAGGCGCAGCAGGTCGGAAGGATCGGGGAACTCGCTCAGCAGGTACTCACGTTCGAGCTGCTGGTCGATCAGGAGGGTCCCGATCTGCTCGCCGACGTGCTTGCGGTGACGTTCGAGCTTGCGCTGGTACTCGCGCTCGGCGGCGCGCCGCGACTCCCACCACGCCCCGATGAAGAGCATGGGACTGAGGGCGGTGAACACCACCGCCAGCAGGCTCTTGGTGACGACCCACAGGATCGCCCCCATGAGCAGCGGCAGGGCCGAGGTGAGCCAGGGCGGAGGCTGCGGGGTGGGCCGCTCGGGGGGGGTGGCGATGTGCAGGTCCCGGGGAACGAACGTCGCTTCTAGCCGGGGTGGCCGGAGCACGGCCACCGCGCCGGCAGTGGAGCCGTCGGTCGCCTGGGCGCCCCGGCCGAGAGGTTCCAACCAGATCTCCGAGTCGCCGACGGTCAGGCGCTGGCGCCAACCCAGGGTGGTGTTCCCGGCTACGTCGACGCCGTCGATCTGGGTGCCGTTGGCCGAGCCTTCATCCTGGACTTCGGGGGGATCGGCTAACCGCACGCGGGCGTGAACCCGCGACACCAACGGGTCGTTGAGCCGGATCTCGCAGCTCGGGTCCCGCCCGATGCGGGCGGTGTCGTGGTGGATCGGGAACTCCGCACCCGAAGAGGGACCGGCGGCCACGTGGGCTATGGCCATGGGCCGGGTGCCCTCGTCCACCGCCGAGAACCAAGACTCGTCCACCTCGATGACGGCCAGCGCCGCCCCGGAGCGCAGGCCGGCGTCGGCCAAGCGCAAGTCGGGAGGCCACCGGCCGGTGGGAGCGACAGGGGCGACGGTGTGGCCGCCAGGCAGTTCACCCAGGTCGCGGTAGTGGTTGGTCACCGCCAAGGCCAGGTCGGCCACTGTGGCGTCCGGCCCGAAGACGACGGACGCGTCGACGGTGGAGAGGTGGTGTACCTGGGGGACGAGGGTGAGGCGGAGCATCGTCGAAGCGGTGGCCTCCTTGCGGCAGCAAGGGTCCGGACAGCAGAGAGGGCCGCGACCAGTAAGCCGCGACCCTCCCAGTCACGAGCTGGGCGTCAGGCGTTCGAAGTGCTGCGCTGCTGGTCGACCTGGCGCTTCACCGACTGGCCGGCGTGCTCCAGTTCCTGCTTGAGCTTGTTCAGGTTGTTGCGGTGCCCCTCCCAGTCCGCCTTGAACTTGCGGGCGTCCTGACCTTCCCACCAGGTGTTGGTGAGCTGGGCGTTGATCGTGTTGATCGTCTCCCCCAGCTTGCGGGCCTCCTCCTGGAACTTCCGGGCCAGTTGCTCACCGGCGTTGACGTCCATGCCTAGGCGCTCAGCCATGTTGGGTTCCTTTCATTGGTGAATGACAGGTGTGTACCCACCGGCCCTTGGTTAGACGCCTCGAACTTCGAGCCCATCGCTCGCTCATTGCTCGTCGCCCACTGAAGGGTCTCCACGAGTCCGGAGGAGTGGACCGAGCTCCGGGCGGTCGGAGGCGTCGTGCCTTGCGCGCTAAGCGCGCTAAGGCTTGAGGCCCTTGTCCGAACAGGACTTGCCGGCGGCCGTCGACTTGGCGACCAGTGACTTCTGCACGGCATCGGACAGTGTGGCGCTGTTGAAGTCCTTCTTCTCCTTGGTGCTGAGCACCACCTTTCGGTCCTTGGAGGTGAACAGTTCGTTGGCCACGCAGCCGGCGAACGCCTTGTTGAGCTTGCCGGTGTCCTGCAGCTTCTTGGACAGGTCGGTTTGCTTGAGCGCGGCGGTGCTGCCTGTGCAAGCGCTGGCCGTAGTGGCCAGGGCGGCGACCAAGACGACGGTGGCGAGGCGCTTGGGCAACGGATCTCCTACACGGTGAACGGGCAACTGAGGTGGCGCAGCGTAGGGCAGCGGCCTGGATCGTCTTCAGTTGACGGCGGGCCAGGCGGGCGTGGTGGAGCTGCGCCGACGTCGCCGGGACCTGGCTTCGTCGCGCTCCCAGAGCCGGCGCCAGGTGCCTGTGCCCGGTCCGGTCAGCGACGGAGAGGCGCCGGCGTGGGCGCGCACCCGGGCGGAGTACCAGTCCGTCGAGGCCTCATCGGCCAAGGCGGCGACGGCCGCTTCGATGCGGGCGTTGAGGCGGCGGGTGTCCTCGTGCTCACCGGGGTGCAGCGCGGGCCCAAAGGTGACGGTGGCCCGTCCCGGCTTGGGGCGGTTGGCGCCCTTGGGAAGGATCCGCCCGGTGCCCTTGAGGTGGACAGGCACCACTGGGACCCCGCAGCGGATGGCCAGGTAGGCGGCGCCGCCGCGGAACGGCTGGCCCCAGCCATCCGGGCTGCGGCCCCCCTCCGGGAAGATGACCATGCTCCAGCCGTCACGAAGCAACTCGGCCGCTTGGTCGGCAGAGCGGCGGGTGACCTTGGTGCGCTCGATGGGAATGGCGTTGAGGGCCAGGGCCGACAACGCCCCGGTGACCTTGTTGGTGAAGAAGTAGTCGGCGGCGGCGCCGGTGAAGACCTTGTAACGGAAAGGCTCGGGCAGCGAAGACAGCAGCAGGCCGGCGTCCAGGTGGCTGTGGTGGTTGGAGGCGAAGATCACCGGTGGCTCGAGGTGCTCGATGCGGTCGAGGCCCCGACGCTGCGGGTCGGCCAGGGCCTTGATGGCGGGGCGGACGACCGATTCGAGCAGGACGGTGCGGCCCCAACGGGCGGGGAAGCGGCGGGCCCACGCGGTGTCGTAGTGGGCGCCGGTGGTGGGTTCCTCGATGGCCGGATCGACGGTGGTCGGCATGGTGGGCGCCCGCAGCGGGAAGTCCAGCCCCTTCAGCACCTTGGCCGGCGAGGGCACTTTGGCCCGAGCGGCTACGGCGCCGACGGCCCAGCGTTCCACCGCTTTGGGCCGGGTGGCGCGGGTCACGACGGCACGTTCACGTCGGCCATGACCAGCGGCGGGTTGTGCAAGTGGGTGATGGTCGGCTGCGGACCGACCAGATCACTGGCCAACTCCAATGCGTCGTCCATGGTCGACGCCGGCCGGAAGCCCAGCCGGCGCACCGCCTTGGGGTCGCCGCCGACGATGACCACGTGGTTCCCCCCGCCCAGGTGCTGCAAGGCGTGGGCACCCCAATACCACATGTAGAACGGGTGGACGCCGTGGTAGGCGTAGCTGGTCCGGTACAGGTGGCGGTACCACTCGTCTTCGGCGAACTGGGTCTCGTAGCGCTTCTCGATCTCGGCCGGGTCGGTGGTGTCGGCCAGAACCTGCTCGAAGAAGTCGATGTAGCTCGGGTGGTGCACCGGGTGGAACTCCCACGGGGTGGGGTGGGTCATGATCAGCACGCCTCCCTCGCGGACCAGCGGCTGGCCCCGGTACATGTTGAAGAAGTAGCCGAGCCCGAGGCACATGACCAGGATCGGGTTCATGATCGAGTTCACGTTGTACGGGCAGATGTAGGGCAGCCCGAGCGTGAGCACGTCGGTCTGGCCTTCGACCTGGACGAGGTGCTGGGCGAACACCGTGTCCAGGGTCCGCTCGTGCACGGCGTCCACCTCGCCGGCCTGCACCGAGGTCACCGCGTAGGGCGACTCCCACGACTGGAACATCTTGCGCTTGGCCTTGCCCGGCATGCGCTTGAGCCCGGCCTGCATGCCCAGGAAGGTGGCGCGGTCGCGTGCGCTCCACTCCCACTCGCGCTTTTGGAGCATAGAGAGCGGCCCGTTGTCACCGAAGGTGTCGTTGTTGAGCGTGGTCTCGATCTGGAAGATCTTGACCCCGGCGTCGCGCAGCACCTGCCCCATGCGCCAGTTGCTGTGGTGCAGTTCGGAGCTGTGGCGGTCCATGAACGACCGGCTGTGCTGCATGGTGGCGACGTTGTGGTGATGGCGGATGCTGCGATAGCTGGCCAGTCCGGTGGCGGTGCTCTTGTAGCCGCCGTCCATGGCCACGATGTTGATGTTCACGTACACCACCAGGTCGCTGTCGGCTGCCCGCTTGCTGATCTCGACCTCTTCGCCCCGTTCGGTGGTGCCCACCATCTCCAGGTTGTAGGGGTCCTCAGCGTCGTGGTTGTACAGGTCGCCGGTCGGGGCGAACGCGTCGTAGACGCGATCGCCGACGGCGTGGCGCAGCTCGTCTTCGGTCATGCGGCGGTGCAGGGCCAGGGCGGCGATGATCTGCACGTCGTCGACGCCGGCGGCGGCAGCCTGGTCTAGGACCGCCTCGATCACCCGCTGGCGAATGTCGGGCCGGCGCATCTTGGGCAGCGGCAGAGAGACGTCATCAAAGGCGATGGTCAGCTTCATGCCGGCGCGCAGCAGCGCCGCCAGCGGCTCGCAGTCACCCAGCGGGTGGGCCAGCGCATCGTCGATGGCGCCGTCCACGTCGTCGAGGCCGTCCAGCGGCTCGCCCGGGTAGATCACCCGCGTCCGGCCGGCCGGCAACTTCTCCAAGCGGAAGCCCTCGCCCTGGTGGAACAAGGTCGGCGGGGTCGACTTGTCGACCTCGAGTACGAAACCGGGTCTCGGCATCAGCGGGTGCGTTCCTTCTCGTGGCGGAGGTCAAAGGCGATCTTCACGGCACCCCGGGCCCCGGCCGAGGCGGCGTGGTCGATGGCCTCGGTGTAGCGGGACAGGGGATAGGTGGCGGAGACGAGCCGGCCCAGGTCGGCCGCCTCGACCAGCTCGAAGGCCAGGTCGAAGGTGCGCCGTCGGGTGCCGTCGAGCTCCTCGGTGCCGTAGGCGTAAGCACCGTGCAGCTCCACCTCGCGGTGCCAGAGCCCGGTGAGGTCGACGGTCACGGTCCCGGGCATGCCCACCATGACGATGCGGCCTCCGGGTCGGACCACGGCGAGGGCCTGCGTCAGGCTCTCCGACGACCCCACGCAGTCGAGGACGACGTCGGCGCCGCCACACAGGCGCTCGAGTCGGCCCAGGGCATCGCCCTGGCCGCTGGCGGCGATGGCCATGGTGCCGGTCGCCCGGCGCACGGCGCGGGTCAGCTCGCCCGTCGACACCACGGCGCCGGCACCCAGTTCGGAGGCCAGCCGGCGCTGCTCGGGGTGCTTGGCCACGGCGATCAGTTGGGCAGGATCGGCAATGCGGTTGACGGCCGCGGTGGCCAGCAGGCCGAGCGTGCCGGCACCGATCACTACCACCACGCCCTGGCGCAGGCCGGGGCCGCCCGCCAGCGCGCCGTGCAACGCGCAGGCGGTGGGTTCGACCATGACGGCGGCTTGGTCGCTCATCGTCTCGGGCACCTGGTGGAGCTGGCTGGGATGGGCGACCATGGCCGTGGACCAGCCGCCGCCGGTGTCGCAGCAGTAACCGCTCTGCAGCCCCGGCTCGAGCTCACCGAAGCTGACGTGCTCGCACCGACCGAGCTGGCCGGAGGCGCAGCCGTCGCACGGCGGGTCGATGTTGCGGGCCACGCAGCCCAACACCGGTTCGATCACGACCCGCCGGCCGTCGTCCAAGTCACCAACGACCTCGTGGCCGGGCGTGAACGGGAACGACACGATCGGGTCGAAGTACCGGCTGCTTCGCCCGTCGATGGTGGCGAGGTCGCTGCCGCAGATCCCGGCCAGCCGGGGCCTGACCCGCACCCACTCAGGGGCCGGGGCGGCTGGCGGGTCGATGTCCTTCAGCGACAGCGGCCCGACCTTGGCCCCGCCGCCGGGCGCCAGTCGGCCAGCCACCGAAGCGGCGGCGAACTTGACCGGCTTCCGCGAGAACTGAAGTGCCTTCATAACTTTCGATCGGCAACCGGAGGTTGCCGATCGAGTTTGATGGAGCGGCCTGCGGCCGCGCTGTTCTCCGCTGACCCGACCGGCCGAGCCGGACCGGGCCAGTGCGAGGGGGGGCGCCGGAACGCCCCCCCTCGTACTCCCCCCGTGGAACTGACTGCGACCGCCGGTTGCAGTTCGAGAAACGGCGGCCCCTTCATCGCGTCGCGCCCGTCGCGGTGCGGGCAAGGGGGAGGAGGGGGGCGGTGGCGCCGGGGGCCTTGTTCCACTGCTCCACCAGCCAGCCCCGCTTGCGGGCCAGGGCGGCCAGCCGGGTCTCGGGGTTGACCGCCACCGGGAAGCCGACCACTTCGAGCATGGGCAGGTCGCTGGCGGAGTCGGCGTAGGCCACGGATTCAGCCAGATCGAGGCCTTCGGCAGCGGTGTAGTCGAACAGCGCCTGGGCCCGGCTCTCACCGGTGGGCGGCACCGAGGTCATCTGCCCGGTGTAGCGGAGGCGCCCGTGCCGGTCAGGTTCGGTGGACATACGGGCGCACACGATGTCGTCGAACAGCGGGCGCAGCGGTTCGACCACGAAATCGAGGGCACCGGTGATCAGCACGGTGCGGTGGCCGAGGGCGCGGTGCTCGCGGACGCGGCGGATGGCGGCCGGGAACGACTTGGTCAGGATCATCTGGCTGAACAACTCGGTGCTGTCGGTGGCCAGCTGGTCGACGGGAGCGTCTTCGTAACGGCGGTAGAAGTGGCGTAGGAAGTCACTGCGATCGGACTTGTCCAGTCTCAGCAACTGCGGTGCCTCAGCCAGCAGGCGGGCCACGAACCGGGGCTTGTCCTCCTGGGCCAGCCGGCGGGTGGCCAGCCAGGCGTAGGACGTGACCACGTTCGACGCGATGAGCGTGTTCTCCAGGTCGAAGGCGGCCAGGTGGCGCTCGGGGGCCAGCACCTGCCGCCGGAGCCGGGTGGTGCGCGAGTCGCCGGCTGGGCGCCCGGGTTCGGTGCGGACCCGGGCGTGGGCGACCACTGACGGCAGGTGGATCTGGTGCACGTAGACGTCCCAGTCGATCACGCTGGGATCGAGCCCGAAGGTCACACGGTCGGAGCCGTCCAGCGCTTCGTTCAGACCCAGCAGCCGGTCGACGCCGAACACGGCTTCGCACTCGGTGTAGGCGCCGTACAGGGTGACATAGGCCAAAGCCCGCTCCGCCAACTCCCGCTTCTCCTCGACCCGGGCCGACAACTGAGCCTGCTTGCCCCGCAACGGAAGGGCTCGGAGGCCGCGTTCGGCCTTGGCCAGCAGGTTCTTGGACCGCTCGAGCTGACCCTGGACCCGGCCCCGTCCCGGGAACGACCAGTCGGGCACGTTGATGGGCTGGCCCTCGGAGTCATAGAGGGGGTGCTCGCTGAACCACGACTGCACCAGGTCGACCAGCCGCTGGTACCGCAGGGGGTTGGCCGAGCCGGACGCCACCTGGGTCACGTCGGGACCGTCGACGTCGGTGGCCGGCCCGCGGGCCGCCACCGCGCAGATGGCGCCGACCACCAGGTCGACCGGGATGACGTCGACGGTGCCTTCGGGGACGCCGGGGAACTCACGCAGCAGCCCGCGGGCGTAGGAGATGATCACCGGTTCGGCCATGCGGAAACCGCGGATCCAGCCGGGTACCGGTTCGGCCCACGCCGATTCGATGATGGCCGGCCGCACGATGCTCACCGGCACGTCACCACGGTTCTCGTGCAGTGCCTTCTCACCCAACGCCTTGGTGTACGCGTAGGCGTCCGGCCACCCCAGGCTGGCGGCCCGCGACCGGCCGGCGTCGACCAACCGGTCCTTCACCCACGCCGTGCGCTGCGATTCGCTCTTGGCCGAGAGCAGAGGAGTGCCGGCGCCCCCCAACTCCTGGCGGGCCTCGGCCATGAACTGGCGCAAGCGGGCCGGGGTGCGGCTCTCGGCTTCGGCGTCGGTCCGGGTGCGGCGGGCGGCGTCGACCTCGGTCCGCCAATCGAGGTCGACCCAGAACGGGCTGTCATCGACCCTGATCTCCGGCGCCGAGCCTCGACGGTTGCCGGCCACGTAGCAAGTGGAGATCGTCACGAGATGGGGGGTGACGCCCAGGTCCTGCAAGGTCCGGGCTATCCGCGTCGGTCCCAGCAGGTTGACCTCGACGGCCGAGTCCAAAGGTGCGTCGAAGCTGACGGTGGCAGCGGAGTGGATGACGGTGTCGCAGCCGGCCAACGTGTCTCGGTCGGCTCCGTCCAAGCCCAACCCGTCGGTGCCGACGTCACCGGCGATCACCTGCACCCGGCGGGTGATCAGCTGGTCGAACGCCGGCTTGCCCACCTCGCGGCGGAGCCGGTCGAAGCAGTCGTTGCGGAAGATCTCCCGCTGGGCGCGCTGAGCGACGGTCCGCATCCGCCCGGCCCGAACCAGGAGTACCAGCTCGCTGTCAGGGACCGCCCGCAGCAACCGCTCGACCAGCGCAGTGCCCAGGAAGCCGGTGGAGCCGGTGATGGCGATGCGCTTCCCGGCCAGGTCATCGGCTATCACGGCCCCACACCCTAGCGGCTCTGTACCATTTGGTAAGTGGAGACGTCCGACCGCATCCTGACCACCGCCAGGTCGAGCTTCGCCCAACACGGCTTCGGCGCCACCTCGCTCGACGCGCTGGCCGACCAGCTAGGGGTCCGGAAGCAGACGATCCTCTACCACTTCGGTTCGAAGGAGGGCCTGCTCTACGCGGTGATCGACCAGGCGGTGTCGACCTTCAGCGACGCCCTGTTGGGGGCCGCCGAACGAGCCCCGGCCGGGCCGCCAAGGGTGCGGGCTCTGGCTGGCGCGGTGTTCCGACTGTCGGCCGATGAGCCCGAGCTGCTCGAGGTGCTGCGAGAGGTCAACCGGCTGGGGCCGCCGGCGTCGACCCGCCTCACCGCCGCCCTGGCGCCACTGGTCGACCGGGCCAGCGAGTTCGTTCCCCGCCGGACGTTGCTCGGCGCCTACGCCATGGTCATCGGCATGGCCACGGAGGTGGAGGTGCTGCGGTCTCTGGGGGTGGCGCCTGACCTGGCTGCGCTCCGCCGCCGTCGCCGCCAACTGCTCGACTACGTCGGCGCTTAGGAGCCGAGCCGACAGGCGACGGCGAGGCTTCGGTCGGCGAGCGGATGGCCCAGGTGAGCGCCGCCAGCAGGGCGACCAGCAACAGGTTGCGGATCAGAACTGCGGCGCCGACGAGGTGGTTGCCCTTGACCAGTGCGTCATCGAAGAACAGGAGGTAGCCGACCGTGCACCAGGTGGAGGCGATGGCGAGCGCCGCGACCAGCCGGTTGCCCCGAGCCACCAGGATGGCCACGAACGGGGCCGCCCACACCAGGTATTGCGGGGAGATGATGCGCGACAGCAGGAACGAGGCGACGGTGAGGGCACCGGCCAGCGCCACCACATCTGGGTGCGAAGCTCGCCATGCGAGCAGGAATGCGAACAGGGCAAAGGCGACCAGGGCGACGGTGAGCGCCGTGCCCACCCACCCGAAGTGCCCGGCATCGATCACCCAGGCGCCGGACGACACCTTGAACTTCCCGTGGTGGCCGAGCAGCCGCAACGACGCCGGCAGGCTCTCCACCTCCAAGCCGCTGCCTTTGCGGTATTCGAGGAACTTGGCGAAGCCCTTCGGCGAGAACTGCCGCCATGCGATGGTCACCGCCGCGCAGCCGATGGCGGCAAAGGCGGCTTGGCGCCGCCGGCGGGCCACCACCAGGCAGGGGATGAGCACCACCGGCCACAGCTTGGCGGCGAAGCCGGCAACGGTTGCGGCGATCACCCACCGACCCCGGTGCCGCCGGCTGGTCAGCCCGACGATGGCGACGGTGGCGAAGAACACGGCCACGAAGTCGTGGCGGAACCACCCCAACAGGGCCAACGGCACGACCGAGGCGTACCAGATCCAGTTCAGCGACCGGCGCCACTCCGGCCAGGCGGCCCGCAGCACGGCCAGCGACCCGAGCTCGAACCCGGCCATGACCGTTCCGAACAACCAGGTGAAGGTCGTTAGAGAGCCGAACGACACCCGGCCCAACACCAGGAACGGGATGGTTAGTGGCGGGAACTCGTAAGAGTGCTGGCCGTGCGGTGCGAAGCGGTACGGCATCCGGGCGGGATCGATGAGGGAGAAGTGCTTCGACTGGGAGAAGAAGTTGCGGGTGTCGCCGGTGAACACACGCGGGAGCAGGTAGATCGCCACTGCCAGCAGCAACAGCCGCAGCAGGATCTCCGCCGCCAGCGCCATAGCGGGTCGGCGCATCCGCGCACCACGTTCAGCCGGCACCAGGCGCAGAAGCTACCGGGCCGCCGGCAAGGGTCATGGACAGCCCCCTAGCGTTTACCGAGCGGAAACCTTCCTTGATGGTGAGCCGGGTGCCTCCGCTCCTAGCGTTCAGCCCCGAACGCCAGACGGTTGAAGAGTCGAGGTAGGGAGTTTGGAGGAGCAATGCACTGCCGGCCCGGCCCGCACCCAGCGGGCGTTCGCCGTCTCTGTCTTCGTGTCCGCCGCGTGGCTGGTGACCGTGCCCCTCCTCGGCGGCCTCAAGTGGCTGACGCTGGTCGTGGTCCTCGGCTGCCACCTCCGCCTGGTCCTGCTCGAGCGCCGGTTCCCGAGCCTCTCGCAATGCCGGCTCCTGCTGGCCGTTGCCGGATTGGTGGTGCTGGCTGTGGTGTTGCCGCCCTACGGCTCCAAGGACGTGTGGTCTTACGCCATGTACGGGCGAATCGTGGGCCATTACCGCGCCAGCCCGTATGCCCAGAGCCCCGCCGCCTTCCGAGGAGATCCGCTGTACTTGCGGGTCAACAACCTCTGGCGGCACACGCCTTCGGTGTACGGCCCGCTGTTCAGCGCCGCTTCGGGGTTCGGTGCTCTGGGTTACCGGACCTCACCGCTGCTGGCCCGGCTCTACTTCCAGGCGCTGGCCGGGTTGGCGCTGCTCGCCTCGACGGCCCTGCTGCTCCGCCGGCGGGTCGCGCCTTGGATCGTCTGCCTGATCGCCTTGGCGCCGGCGACGTTGGTGGCCGTCAACGCCGGCCACGTCGACGTGCTGGTGGCGCTGGGGATCCTGGCGTCGCTCCTGCTGATCATCGACCACCGCTTCGCGCTCGGTGGGTTGGTCCTGGCCCTCACGCTGCTGGTGAAGATCGTGGCCTTGCCGGTGGTGGTTGGCGTTCTCCTCGCCCTGTTGATCGCCCGGCGGTGGCGGCCGGCTCTGTTGCTGTCAGCCGTCCTGACCGGCGTGGTGGGGGTGGGCTACGCGCTGGCCGGTGGTCTGGTCGCGCTCAGCCCCGACCGGCACGGAGCCAGGTACCTGTCCCGCGCTTCCATCGTCAACGGCATCCACGAGCTGTACCAGTACGCCCACATCGGTCCTTGGCCCCTGCTGAGGGCGGCGGCGACCAGGTCAGCGCTCGCCCTTCTGCTGGCCGCCGCCGCGCTGTTGATCTTCGCGTGGAGGCACCGGCACAGCCCTGACATCGCCACCTTTGCCGTGGCCGCCACCATCATCTACCTGCTGACCGCCAACTACGTGCTCCCGTGGTACGCGCTGGCCATGCTGCCGGCGGCGGCGCTGGTGAGCGAGCGGCTCCGGTGGTACGGGTACGCGGTGGTGGTGCTGCTGCAGTTCGCCTACATCCACGCGGACCGTCACCACATGCCGGCGCCATGGCTGGTGGCCCACATCGCCCCGATCCCGGAGCTGGTGCTGCTGGCGCTGGTGGTGTTCAGCTCCAAACCGGCGCCCGGATCAGGCGTCCCAACGGGGAGCCGTACGCCAAGGAGCCGAGCCGATAGGCGAGGCGACCCAAGAGCCCAGCGGCTCGTTCGCTAAGCGCAGCTTGGCGAAATCAACGTCCGGCGCTGAACGGGCGACCTATCCGCGCAGGTCCAAAGCGATGTCCGTCGCTGATCGCGAGCCGCGGTGTTTCACCGCTCGGTGGTTCGGAACCGCGAACGGTTCTGGTGGCGCTCCAGGGCGAGGCGGATCAGCTCGTCGATCAGCTCGGGGTAGGTGACGCCGGTCGCCGCCCACAGAGACGTGAACATGGAGAACGGCGTGAAACCGGGCATGGTGTTGACCTCGTTCAGCAACAGGCCGCGCCCGCCGGCCTCGTAGAAGAAGTCGCAGCGGGCCAAGCCGTCGGCCCGGAGCTCCCGGTACGCCTCCACCGCCAGCCGCCGGCCTCGCTCGGCGACGTCGGCGGGCAGGTCGGCAGGGATCACCATGCGAGCGTTGCCCTCGACGTACTTGTCCTCGTAGTCGTAGAAGTCATGGGTCGGAACGATCTCACCCGCGACCGATGCCCTCGGCTCGGCGTTGCCCAGTACGCCGATCTCGATCTCGCGGGCCGCGACCGCCTCCTCGACCACGACCCACTCGTCATAGCGAGCTGCGCTGGTCAGCGCGGCCCGCAGCTCGTCGGCGTCGTTCGCCTTTGTCACCCCGACCGACGAACCCATGTTGGCCGGCTTGACGAAAGCTGGGAACCCCAAGCGGTCGGCCACGCGCTGCTCGAAGTCGGCGCCCAGCTCGTTTTGGCGACCCGAGAGCCACCGGCACTGGGGGATCCCCGACGCGGCCAGGACCTGCTTGGCCACGGACTTGTCCATGCACAGCGCCGAACCCAGCACACCGGAACCGACGTAGGGCACGCCGGCCAGCTCGAGCAGCCCCTGCACCGTGCCGTCCTCACCCATCGGCCCGTGGAGCAAGGGAAACACGACCACGGGCTCGGAGGGCGACTCAGCCGCCAGCGTCGGCTGCGCCTGGACCTCCGGGCCTTCGGCGCTAAGCCGGTCGGGTAGCGCGTCGGGGCCGGCGGCCAGCGCCTTGGCTGTGCTCTCGCTCAGGACCCACTGGCCGCTCGGCGTGATCCCCACCGGGACCAGGTCATAGCGATCCCGGTCGACAGCTCTCAGCACATGGGCGGCCGAGACGCAGGACACGTCGTGCTCGGCCGACACGCCGCCGAACAGCACCACCAAGCGGATGCGGGCGCGATCATTCGCCATGCCTGGCAGCGTAGGGGGCGCCCGTTGGTAGCTTCCCCCACCGTCATGAGGATGCGAGCGGCCGACGTGGCCGCGGCCGTGGGCGGCGACATGATCGGCCCCGACGTCGAGGTCGACGGCGTCGCCATCGACAGCCGGACGGTCAGGGGCCGGCCGCTGTTCGTGCCGGTGGTGGCCGAGCGCGACGGCCACGATTTCATCGCCACCGCTTTGGCGGCGGGCGCCCCCGCCTACCTGACGAGCCAGGGTCGCGCCGCACCCGGCCGCGGTGACGGCACCGCCATCCTGGTCGCCGACACGACCAGGGCATTGCTCGATGTGGGCCGCCTGGCCCGCCGCCGGTTGCCGGACCGGGTCGTGGGCATCACCGGATCGGTGGGCAAGACCTCGACCAAGGACCTGCTGGTGGGTGTGCTCCGGGGCCATAGGCGGGCGGCGGCCAGCGAGCGCTCCTTCAACAACGAGTTGGGCGTGCCTCTGACCCTGGCCAATGCCGCCGACGATGCCGAGGTGGTGGTGGTGGAGATGGGCGCCCGGGGGCCAGGCCACATCGCCCTGCTGTGCGACGCTGCGCGCCCCACCATCGGTGTGGTCACCGCCGTGGGCGACGCCCACCTGGAGCTGTTCGGTTCGATCGAGAAGGTGGCCGCCGCCAAGTCGGAACTGGTCGCTGCCTTGCCCACCAGCGGCACCGCGGTGCTCAACGCCGACGATGAACTGGTGGCGGCCATGGCCAGCCGCACCCCGGCCGACGTGATCCGCTTCGGCGTGACCGGCGGTGAGGTCCGGGCCGAAGGCGTGAAGCTGGACGGTGAGCTGCGGGCCTCGTTCCAGCTGGTCACCGACTGGGGCCGTGCCCCGGTCCGCTTGGCCGTCCACGGTCGCCATCACGTGACCAACGCCTTGGCGGCCGCCGCCGCGGGGCTGGCGTGCGGGCTGAACACCGCGCAGGTGGCCGAGGGTCTGGCCGGTGCCGAGCTGTCAGCCATGCGCATGGCGTGGCGGCGTTCGCCGATGGGCGCCACGGTGATCGACGACGCCTACAACGCCAACCCCACGTCCACCCGGGCGGCGCTGGCCAGCCTGGCTGAGCTGCCGGCGCGCCGGCGGGTGGCGGTGCTCGGCGTCATGGCCGAACTGGGTCAGGAAAGCGGTCGGTTCCACCAAGCGGTGGCCAGGGAGGCGGCGGCGGCCGGAATCGGGCTGATCACCGTCGACGCGCCGGCCTACGGGGTCGGTGGCGCCGACGCCGTCTCGCAGCCCGAGGAGGCGGTCGAGCGCCTCGGACCGCTCGGCGAAGGCGATGCTGTGCTGGTGAAAGGCAGCCGGGTAGCCGGTCTGGAGCGGGTCGTCGCCCTCCTCTTGGACCGTTCGCCCTAGCCCCAATGGGTGATTGCGACAGGGCGGCTTGGAATCTGGGCTTGAGCCCGGAACAATGGCCTCTCCGGAAAGACCGCCCGCTTTCCGGTTGCCCGGGTCGACTGCCGGTGGATGCGAGTCGACTCGGGCCTCTCGTTTTGGCGCCGAGAGCAGCGGCCAGTCGGGTCAGGTGCGGGCGAGGCGCCGCAGCCCCGCATCGGTTCGCAGGTCGGCGTACATCATCAGGCCGATCGCCACGATCGAGCCGGCGATGAGCACCGGCGCTACCGAGAAGCGCTCCATCAACGCGCCGCCGGCCAGGCCGCCGAAGGGCACTGTCCCGCCAAAGCCCATGATCCACAGCGCCATGACCTTGCCCCGCACCGCGTCGTCCAAGTCGTTCTGCAGCACCGTCGACAAGGCGGTTATCACCGCGAAGTAGCTGGCTCCGAGCAGGAAGATGATCGGGTAGGCCAGCAACGACGAGCGGAGCAGGCCGAACACGCTCAGCAAGATGGCGAAGTTGAACAGGCCTATCCGGGTGAGGGCCGCCTTCGACCGGCTGGCCAGAACCGTGCCCAACGACAGCGCGCCTACCACCGCGCCGAACCCGAAGGCGGCGTACAACAGCCCATAAGCAGTGCTCTTGGGATCGATGTTGAAGTTGTCCTTGGCGATCTTGGGCATCTCGGTGATGAAGGGGAGGCACAGCAACGAGAAGACGAAGATCGTCACCAGGCACCTCCTGACCACATGATCGGCCTTGGCCACCACAAATCCCTCCAGGAGGCGGTGCAGCCCTTGGGCGCCGCTGGCCGGCGGGGGTGGGAGAACGACCCGGGTGAGCACGAAGATGACCATGGCGTAGCTCAGGGCGTTGATGGCGAACACCCACGAGGCGCCGAACTGGGCGTAGATGAAGCTGCCGATGATCGGTCCGATCACGCGCGAGGCGTTCATCTGCACTGAGTTCAAGGAGACGGCGCCGGGCAGATCGCGGCGCGGGACCAGCACCGGCAGCACCGCACTGAACACCGGGGCGTACAGCGCGTTGCCTATGCCGATGAACAACGTCACGCCCACCAAGGCGACCTTGGACGGCTGGCCGCCGATCACCACGAACGCCAGGACCAATGACCCGAGCGCCTGCTCGATGGTGAGGATGCCCAGCACGACCTTGCGGTCGTAGGCGTCGGCTAGCACCCCGCCCACCGGCGAGAGCAGCAGCAACGGCCCCAACTGGGCGAAGATGACCAACGCCACGAACAGGCCTGACTTGGTGAGCGAGTAGGCCAGCGCCCCCAGCACCACGTTCTGCATCCAGGTGCCGATGTTCGAAGCAAAGGCGCCGAAATAGAGGACCCGGAAGGTGCGGTGCTGCAGGGCGGAGGCGGCCGTGCCGGGGGTGAACGTCCGGTCGCCCTGTTGGAGGGCGTCTTGGGTCTCCTCGCGGAAGCTCGGTTCCGGGTCTGGTTCCTGCAGCTCGGGCCCGCGGCCCTGGCCGATGGCTGGACTAGACATGCGCGGCGCTCAGCACGGAGCCGAGGATCGAAGCGATGCGTTCGATCTCCGCCGGCCCGGCGATGAGTGGTGGTGCGAGTTGGATGACCAGGTCACCGCGGTTGATGACCCGACACAGCAGCCCGCTCCTGGCCAGCTGTCGCGTGAGCTTCGGTGCCAGCGCCGCCGCGTCGGCCGGCGTGAACGGGGCTGCGGTGTCGGGGTCGCTGACCAGCTCCAGCGCCCAGAAAAATCCGGCGCCCCGCACGTCTCCGACCAGCGGGAGCTCTTTCAGCGCTTCGAGCGCGGCCTGGAGGCTCGGTTCGTGGCGGCGGACGCCGGCCAGGATCTGGTCACCCTCGAACTCGTCCAGGTTGGCCACGGCCACCGCGCAGGAAACCGGGTGTCCGCCGAAGGTGAGGCCGTGGGCGAAGGCCTTGCCCGGCTCCAGGAAGGGTTCGGCCACCTTCTCTGACGCCAGCACCGCGCCCAGGGGCGCGTAACCGCTGGTGAGGCCCTTGGCCACCGTGATCAGGTCGGGTTGGTACTCGTAGCGTTCGCAGCCGAACAGGTAGCCGAGCCGCCCAAAGGCGCAGATCACCTCGTCGGACACGAGCAACACGCCGTAGCGGTCACAGATCTCCCGGACCTTCCGGAAGTAGCCCGGCGGCGGCGGGATGCAGCCCCCGGCGTTCTGGACCGGCTCGAGGAACACGGCGGCGACCGTCTCCGGCCCTTCGTTGACGATCGCCGACTCGATGGCGCCGGCCGCTGCCTCGCAGAAAGCGAGGTCGTCGGTGGCGTCGACGCCGGGGAACGACGGCCGGAACCGGTTGGTGTTGGCCACGTGCACGGCGCCTGGGGCCATTGGCTCGAACGGGTCGCGGTAGGCGGGCAAACCCGTGATGGCCAGCGCCCCCAGCGTGGTGCCGTGGTAGCTGAGGTGCCGGGCGATGACCTTGTGGCGGTTGGGCTGACCCTTGAGGCGGAAGTGCTGGCGCACCAGTTTCCACGCCGACTCGACGGCTTCGGACCCGCCGCTGGTGAGGAAGACGCGGTTCAAGTCGCCGGGAGCGGCGTCGGCCAGACGTTGGGCCAGCTCGATGGCCGGCGGGTGCAGCGTACCCCAGAGGGGGAAGTAGGCGAGCTGCTCCGCCTGCCGGGCAGCCGCATCGATCAGTTCGCGCCGGCCGTGTCCCAGCTGGCTGACGAACAGCCCGGCCAGGCCGTCCAGGTACTCGTTGCCCTCGGCGTCCCACACCAGGCAGCCGTCGCCGCGGGCGATGATGGGAAGCTCATCGACGCCGTCCAAGCTGCAGAAGTGGGGCCAGAGGTGGGCGCCGGCCGACCGGTGCAGCGCCGCCGGCGACTGTTCGGCTGGGAAACGGCCGGTCATTTCGGGGCGGTGCGGCCGAAGTCGGGAGCCATGGAGGCGGAGGCGGGACCGGCCGGCGGGCAGTCGTAGGCTCCGGGCGTCGGTTCGAAGACGGGGAGCGTGAGCACGCCTACCTATTACCAGACGCTGGGAGTCCGCCCGTCAGCGTCGCACGATCAGGTGCGCCAGGCCTACCGGGACCTGGCCCTGCGGCTGCACCCGGATCGCCAAACCGGAGCCACCGACGCCGAACGATCGTTGGCTGAGCGGCGGATACGGGAGATCAACCAGGCCTGGAAGGTGCTGGGTGACCGTGCCGCCCGCTCCCGCTATGACGAGGCGCTGGCACGCGCCTCCCGCGTCGGGCCCGCCGCTGGACCGGCCCGGCCGGTGCCGCCGCCGGCGGGTCGAGCCGTGCGGCCCTCGGTGGACCAAGACGGCGATGATCTGGTGGACATGGGCCCGGACCTCGGGCCGTTCGGGTCGGTGGTGATGCGGGGTCTGCCGTGGGCGGCGGTCCTGGGTGTCCTGTTACTGATCTTCGTGGTCACTGCCTACGCCACCGGCGGCCGGGGCCAGCCCTCGCCCACCACCATCCGGACTGCCCGGGTCGGCTCGTGTGTGCGGGTAGAGCCAGGACCGGTGGCGGTGGGGGTCGATTGCGGCGCCACCGGCGCGCTGCGCGTGGTGAAGCGGGTCGACCCGCTGCAGGGTTGCCCCCCCGGCACCGAGCTGCGCCGCTTCCAACCTGACCCCGTAGCCGACTGCTTGGCCAAGTCGGGTTGACAGCCGAGCAGCGTGGATGGCGGGTGCGTAGCTTCAGCGGTCATGGACTTCCGTGACCACACCGTTGAAGAGCTGGCCTCCCAGGTGCAGGCCAAGCAGACCTCCACCCGGGAGCTGTGCCAGGCCGCGCTGGACCGCATTGAGGAGCTGAACCCGCAGGTTGCCGCCTTTGTGGCGGTCGACGCCGAACGGGCGCTGGCAGACGCCGGCCGGATCGATGACCGGCTGGCCGACGGCGAGGCGGTCGGACCGCTGGCCGGCATCCCCATAGGCGTCAAGGACCTGGAAGACGCCGCCGGCTTCGTCACCTCCCAAGGTTCTCTGGTCCACCGGGACGACCCGGCCGCCATCGGGGACTCGGTCCTGGTCGCCCGGCTCAAGGCCGCCGGCTGTGTGGTCGTCGGCAAGACCAACACCCCGGAGATGGGCCACAAGGGTGACACCGTCAACCTGGTCTTCGGCGCGACCCACAACCCGTGGGCCCTGGACCGCTCGGCCGGCGGTTCCTCGGGCGGCAGCGCCGCGGCCATAGCCGCCGGCATCATCCCCTTGGCCACCGCTTCTGACGGCGGGGGTTCGATCCGCATCCCTGCCGCACTGTGCGGGCTCACCGGCCACAAGCCGTCGCTCGGGCGCGTTCCCACCGGCGGACCCGACGCCCCGAACTGGGCCGATCTGAGCTGCAAAGGCCCCATGGCCCGGACCGCGCGCGACACCGCGTTGGCCCTCGACGTCGCCGCCGGCCCGGAGCCGACCGATCCACGGTCGCTGCCGGCCCACCACGGGTCGTTCCGCCGCGACCTGGAAGAGCTGCACCCGCCCCGCAAGGTCCTGTGGTCACCGACCCTCGGGTACTCACCGGTAGACGACGAGGTGCGGGCCGTGTGCCAAGCGGCCGTCGAGCGTCTGGCTGGCGCCGGCACCGAGGTAGAAGAGGTCGACGTCGTGTTCGAAGAGGACCCCGTCATCGATTGGGCCACCCTGACCAGCGTCGGCAACTTGCGGTCGATCGGCCATCTCCGAGGGACCGACCAGTGGGAGCTGCTCGAGCCGCTGGTGCGCGCCGGCGCCGACTGGGCCGAAGCCAACGCCAGCGCGGTGGACGTCATGGCCGCCAATGACGCGGCTCACCACCTGAACTTCAAGCTGGCGTCCCTGCTGCACGACGGCGCACTGCTGCTGTGCCCGACGGTGGCGTCCCAAGCTCCGCTGATCGGCAAGGACGGGGTGCTGCAGGGCGTCGACGATCCCAACTGGGTCCGCTTCACATACCCGTTCAACCTCACCCGCTCGCCAGCCGGGAGTGTGAACGCCGGGTTCACCGAAAGCGGCCTGCCGGTGGGCCTGCAGGTCGTAGGCCCGCAGCACGGCGATGTGGTCGTGCTGCGCGCCTTGGCCTTCTTGGAGGACTTGTTCGGTATCGACCGCCGGGCACCCATCTAATCGCCGGCGGTAACTTGAGCGCCATGTCCGGGGCTCCCTTCGCGCCGTGGGCCTTGCAGGGTGAGGCCATGGTCGGCCTGGCTCGCTGCAGAGGCTTGGCGCCGCCGCCCGTTCTCGGCCTCAGGTCCATGCCTGGCCCGGTGCTGGTCGTCGCCGCCCGCTACACGTCCTCACCGGTCGGGCCCTACCTCGAGCTGTCGGTGTCGGTGCCAGCCCGCATGGGCCTGCGGTTGGGGTGGTGTGCCACCACCGTCATCACCAACCGCCAGGACGCCCGGATCGGCGGGCGTCTCAACTGGGGTTTCCCCACCGAGATGGGCCGGCTGTTCTGGAACTGCCAGGACGACGAGCGCGAACTGGTGTGGGAGGACCGGGAGCTGGCCGTGCGGGGAAAGGCCAAGGGGTTTCGCATCCCTCTGGGCTCGCCGATCCGGGCGTTGCAGGAGCGCGGCGACGGCCCCGTGGTGGTCCCCGGGCGGCTGTGGGGGAGGGTGCGCCCCGCCGCCATCTCGGTGCAGGCGTACCCCGGCGACGACCTGGCCTGGCTGGCCGGCCCCCACCCCGGGCTTCTGATCAGCGGCCTGAACTACGTCGTCCGCGAGGCCCGCCACCCCGCCGGCCTTACCGCCACCCTGCGAGCACCGCACCGGGCACCGGAGGCGGTCATGCGCGACCAGTGGCGACCCGACCGCTGCCGGCAGGCCGGCTGACTGGAACTTCGGCCGTGAAGGGCCGCGGGCCGACCAAGTTGCTGCGCTAGCTTCAACTGTCCCGATCACGGGCGTATAGCTCAGCTGGCTAGAGCGCACGCTTCACACGCGTGAGGTCACAGGTTCGAGTCCTGTTACGCCCACTGCAATCCTTGGCCGGCACCGGCGGGGTGTCAGCCATCCTGTCAGCCATTGGAACCGGATGGCTGACAGAATGGCGGCGGTTCAGACGAGACCGTGTGGGTCGTCGAGCTGGACCGTCTCGGCAGGCGGTCCAGGGTCGCTCAGATCGCTGTCTATCTGCGCTTGAAGTCCGTCGAGGAGGGAGCGCACATCCTTGAGCATCGCGATGATCTCGTCGAGACAGTGTTCTCGGTCTTTTCCGGCGGGGACGTGTACGGGGATTGCCAACTGGCCGTCCCCATCGAATAGTTGCCGCGGCTCCGACAAGCGAAGTGGCTCGAGTGCTTCCGAAATGCGCGGATCGGCCTGCGGATCAACGTTAAGCCAGAGAGGCGTATCTGCCTGGGATGCCCATCGGGCGTAGTTCACATGGAGTAAGCAGAGGACTTCAGCCATCTTGAAGTACTTCCCGAACCAGCCCTGGCCGGCTGTCCATTTGTATCCGACGGTTTCGACGAGGTGCTCCTCGCGAAGCAGGTTGATGGCGTCGATGAGAAGGCTGTCGAGCGCCTCCAGGTAGCGGCCGCTGTCCCCCTCGAGGAAGGTATCGCTGAACGGCACGAACCCTTCGCGATCTTGTCGGTCGCAGAGCCCGCGAAGCTGGTCGATCTCTGCGAGAACCTGATGGCTTTTCGGTCCGAGCGGGATGCCGCCGATGGCGTCGAGCACGTCGTTCCAGGTGGTAACTGCCAAGGTGACGGTCCCACTTCTGGCTACGTGTCGGCCTTCGGACTCCATGTGGACTTCGGACTCGGCGCATCGGCGCATCAGGCGAGGCCAGAGCGCCTCAGCTCGGGAGGTTGGAACGAGGAAGACCAGCAGCGACGGACCATCAACCTCTCTGAGCGCCTTCAGATAGGTGCCCGGTTGATTGCTCGTGAGCGGCGCATCGAACTTCACCTCAACGACCAACGAGGTGATTCCGTTGTCCGTGGATCCGACGAGGTCACGGATCCCGGTATCGCTCGCGTCTCGGACCTGCGTGCGGTACCTGGCCATTGCAGGAAGGGAAGGTGCAAGCTGTCGCAGGTGGCGCTGGAAGGCGTCGGAGACGAGCGGGTTCCGCAGCACGTATTCGAGGGCTTCGGTCGCAAGGTTCTCCGATCCGCCACGCAGCCGGGCGCTCAGATGTGCCAGAAGGGTCGAGTCGCTCACCGCAGAGTCCATGCTTGTCGGAAGGTCACGCGACCGTACCTGTCGGGCTGGGCGCGTTCGCGTCCTTCGAGCGGTAGAGGCAACCGGGTGTCGGCTTGCGGGTTCTCATCGTCCTGGCGACGTCTCGCCTCGAGCGGTCATGGTAAAGCCCTACTGTCAAGCAGCTTGACCAGGCTGGCCAGAATGACGAGGGGAGCGGCGTGAAGAGCACAGATCTAGCTGCAGTGCGGCGCACGTTGTGGAAGGCGGCTGACGAGCTGAGGGCGAACTCGACACTGTCACCGAGCGAAGCACGAGGACCGATCCTCGGGCTGATCTTCCTTGCCTACGCCGAGCACCGCTTCGAGGGCGTCCGCCCCGAGCTGGAGGCCAAGGCCACCGCTCGCCGGCCGGTCACCCCCGACGACTACCGGGCCGGCTCGGTGCTGTTCCTTTCCGAGGAGGCCCGCCTGTCCCACCTGGTGAACCTGCCCGAGGAAGAGGACCTGGGGGAGGCCCTCGACACGGCGATGCGCCTGGTCGAGACGCATAACCCCGAGTTGAAGGGCGTGCTGCCGCGGGGATACCAGCGGCTGCAGAAGTCGACGATCACCGAGATGCTCCGCCTGTTCGCCCCGCTGCCGCGAACCTTGTCGGGCGACGCGTTCGGGCTGATCTACGAGGACTTCCTATCCAACTTCGCCATGGCCGAAGGCCGACTCGGCGGAGAGTTCTTCACGCCGTACTCCATCGTCCGGCTCATCGTGGAGATCATCGAGCCGTTCCACGGCAAGGTCTACGACCCGGCCTGCGGGTCGGGCGGCATGTTCGTGCAGTGCGCCAAGTTCGTGGAGCGCCACCAGGGCTCGGCCACCCGGGAACTGTCCGTCTACGGCCAGGAGCAGAAGGAGGTCACGGTCCCGCTGGCCAAGATGAACCTCGCCCTCCACGGCCTGTCGGGCGACATCCGCCTGGGCAACAGCTACTACGACGACCTCCACCACGCCGTCGGCAAGTTCGACTTCGTCATGGCCAACCCGCCGTTCAACGTGAACGGTGTCGACAAGGACAAGCTGGCCGGCGACTCCCGGTTCCCCTACGGGCTGCCCAACACCGACAACGGCAACTACCTGTGGATCCAGCAGTTCCACGCCGCGCTCAACAACCGCGGCCGGGCCGGGTTCGTCATGGCCAACTCGGCGGGCGATGCCGGCCACTCCGAGCGGGAGATCCGCCGCCGGCTCGTCGAGTCGGGCTCGGTCGACGTGATGGTGGCCATCGGGACCAACTTCTTCTATACCGTCACGCTCCCGGTGACCCTGTGGTTCCTCGACAAGGCCAAGCAAGGCACCGAGCGCGAGGACACGGTCCTGTTCATCGATGCTCGCCACCTCTTCCGCCAGGTCGACCGGGCCCACCGGGACTTCCTGCCCGAGCAGATCGAGCTGCTGGCCAACATCGTGCGCCTCTACCGGGGAGAAGATGTCGAGACCACCGACGGCAGCGACACCAAGCTCAAGGAGTACTTCGGTGACGACAGGTACGTCGACGTCCCCGGCCTGTGCAAGGTCGCCACCCGCGCCGAGATCGAGGCCCAGGACTGGAGCCTCAACCCCGGCCGCTACATAGGCACAGCCGCGGTGGAGGACGACGGCGAGGACTTCACCGAGAGGCTCGAAGGGCTGTACGAGGAGTTCACCCGCCTCTCTGACGAGGCGGACGGGCTCCGAGCCAAGGTCGACGCCGCCATCACCGGAATCCTCAGCACGTGACCGAGTGGCGGGAGGTGATGCTGGGCGACGTCATCACACTTCAACGTGGGTTCGACCTCACGCAAAAGCAGGCCACTCCTGGGCCCTATCAAGTCATCTCATCGAGTGGCCCTGGATTCACCACGACTGTTGCCAAGGTCGAAGGGCCCGGAGTCGTCACCGGGCGGAAGGGACTCCTCGGCAAGGTGCACTTCTCAGCTGGCGCCTACTGGCCTCATGACACAACGTTGTGGGTCAAGGACTTCAAAGGCTCCGAACCACGATTCGTCTACTACCTGCTTCAAACTCTGCCCCTGGCTTCGCTGGATGCTGGGGCCTCGAACCCAACGCTCAATCGGAACCATGCGCATCTTCTGCCGGTGTGCGTCCCGAGCCCGTCGATGCAGGCGCAAATCGCTCGCGTCCTTGGGGCGATCGACGATCTGATCGATAACAACCGGCGGCGGGTGGAGGTGTTGGAGGAGATGGCGCGGGCGATCTACCGGGAGTGGTTCGTCCACTTCCGGTACCCCGGCCACGAGGACGCCACCTTCGTCGACTCCCCCCTCGGCCCCATCCCCGAAGGCTGGGAGATCCGGCCACTGGGTCAAGTGGCCAGTTTGGATCGCACGAGCATTCAGCCGAGCCGTTCACCCGAGGAGACCTTCGACCACTACAGCATTCCGGCGTTCGACGGCGGCCAGCTACCTATGGCCGATGACGGCTCGATGATCAAGAGCGGAAAGTTTCTCGTGAGCGACCCGGCGGTGATGGTGTCCAAGCTCAACCCCCGTATCGAGCGGACCTGGCTTGTCGAGCCGGAGAGCGGCCGTCGGTCAGTCGCGTCCACCGAGTTTCTGGTCCTCGGTCCTACGACTCGCCTCCCGCTCGAGTGGCTCTACCTTCTGGCCCGCTCCGACATCTTTCAAGATCGTCTGCGTGAGCTGAGCGGAGGGACATCAACCAGTCACCAGCGAGCAAAGCCCCACGACTTCCTGGCTATCGATGTTGTCGCACCCGCAGAGGAACTGGCGGCGGATTTCGGTAGCGCGGTTGAGCCGCAACTACGCCTAGCTCGGGTCCTGCGCACCGAGAACCGTCGACTCGCCTCCATCCGCGATCTGCTCCTGCCGAAGTTGGTGACAGGGCAGATCGACGTGTCGTTGCTGGATCTCGGCGCGCTGGCGGATCAGGCCCTCGGCCCGGCTCAGGAGTCGATGTGTCGCTCAGGAACAGGGTGGCGGCCCATATGACGTTGTCGGACCTGGTAGGTATTCTGGTTACTGTTTCAGTTTCCGAAGAGGGAGGGGGTGGCGATGGCGAAGGCTGATCCGGCAGAGCGCGCGGCCTACCCGAACGCCCCAGTGCGGCTGGTGGTGCTGTCGGTCGAGTATCCGGCAGCCGATACGCCCCAGGGCCACCTCGACCAACTCCGAAGTGCACTGCGAGGGCGGTTCCCGCTGGTCGACCAGCAGACCGAGGCCCGGGTCACCTTCGATCTCGGCTCACCGGCGCCAGCCCGGCAGCAAGTGTTGGCGTTCCCCAGCTTCAGCACTCGGGACCGGCGCACCAGCGTGGCCGTCACGCCGAACCAGGTCCTCGTCGAGACACGGCACTACGACGGGCTCAGCGGGTACGTCGACCTAATCCGCTCGCCACTGGAGGCCGTCCGTCAGGTTCTCGGACCCGACGCCGTCACGGCCGTCGGCCATCGGTTCATTGACGAGGTCCATCTCCCGGCGGAAGCCGGCGGAGAACTGAACCGCTGGTTCGATCCGGCGCTGCTGGCCATGGCCAACCTTCCTGGCATCCGCGCCGATCGCTGGCAGGCGGTCATCAACTATCAACTTGATCGCGAGTCGCAGCTCACCCTGCGCTACGGGCCGCTCGATCTCTCCCTCGTCCCATCGCTGGACGGCCGGCCCTTGACCTTCACGGAACCGGTCGTTGGCCTCGACTGGGACAGCCGTTGGACACCCGCCATCGCCCCCGAGTTTGACGTCGACATCATCATCGATCGGCTCGGCACGATGTACGCACCCGTGCGCTCGCTGTTCCGGAGCATCTGCACCGATGAACTACGGCAGCGGTTCGCAAACTCACCGAACGAAGGCAAGCCATGACCACCATCCCGGCCCCCACCCCAGGGCTCACCACTCGAGAGCTCGACAGCCCGCCGATCACCCGCACGATCGCTGACCTTTACGCTCATACCGAAGAGACCGTCAGCCGAGTGACCGCGCTCGCTGGAGACGTAACCGACCTCCACGGCTCGGTCGTCTCCAACCATGCGAACGCCACGAGCATGAAGGTCGATGTTCAAGCTCAGAGCCTGAGCGGTTCGCCGGTCACCCAGCTCCTGGACGAGCTCGCCGACGCCGGCCTCGCCTGGCGCCAGATCGCAATGCTGGTCGGTGTGTCGGTCCCAGCCATCCGCAAGTGGCGCCAAGGCGGGACCGTCACCGGCCCGAATCGGCTCCGGCTGGCACATGTGGTCGCCCTGCTTCGATGGATCAGCAACGAGAACCTCATCGACGACCCGGCGTCCTGGCTGGAGATGCCACTCGTCGCCGGCGTGTCGGTCAGCCGCTTCGACCTTCTGGTAGACGGCCGGGAGGACCTGGTCGTCAGCTCTCTGATAGGGAAGGAGACGCCGCCCGAGTCCCTGCTCGATCGGTACGACCCAGCATGGCGAACCCGCTTCGATAGCGACTTCGAGGTCTTCACCGCCGACGACGGCCTCCGCTCGATTCGCTTCAAGCACGACCGTCGGTAGTGCACATTGGCGGATGCGTTGGAGGTGCCCGATGACGCCGAAGCGTTGTTCCTGGCGCGGGGCGACGAGGTCAACTCGAACAGGCCGCTCTACACCGGCGACGTCGTGACGGGAGTGCACCTGGACGTCCTCCGGGCGGATCCGCTCACCGTCGCGGTCGTTAGCCATCCGTGCGCAATGCGTGCCGGCGCGAGGCTCCTCGATCACCTTCATGTCGCGCCGGTGGTAGCTCATTCCGAGTCCGGCCTGCAGATGTGGAGAGGGAACTTCAAGTACATGGCCCTCGACGGTTTGGCTGAGGCCGCAGGGCTTACCAACCCGGTGATTCGCCTCGACCGCATGACACTGGCCGCCACAGACACCCTTGACATCTCGCGAAGGATCGCGTGCCTCGACCGTCCGGGGGTGAACATCCTGCGGCAGCGGCTGGTGAACCAACTCACCCGCGTCGTCGTCCCGACCCGATTCTTCGACGAAGAAGCCGGTGGCGCTCACGAGGAGCTCGATCTCATGGAGAACTGGCTTACCGCCGCCGGCGCTGTGGGAGTCCCCTTGGAAGCGGCTGCTCGTGACTTCCACGAGTGGGTCCGTGCCATCGACGGCACCACCACCAGACAACGGGCACTCACGAATCCGCAAGCGGTACCGAGCATCCGACGAGCGGCCAGATCCGAGATACAGCAGCGTTACGCCCATGACACCGGGGGCGTACACAGAGGACGGGCTGGTCGAGCAGCCGGCGTTGGAGCTGTTGGCGGAGCTGGGGTGGTCGGTCGTCAACGCGTGGAGGGAGACGTTCGGACCCGCTGGGACGCTGGGCCGCGACTCGATGCACGAGGTGGTGCTTGTCCACCGGCTCCGTGACGCCCTGCGTTGGCTGAACCTCGACGTGCCTGAGCCGGTGCGGGAGGAGGCGCTGGAAGCGGTGGCCAGGGACCGTTCGGTGATGGACCGGGTGCGGGCCAACCGGGAGGTCCACGACCTGTTGCGCGACGGGTACCGGGCAGAGTGGCTCGACGATCGGGGCGAGACGAAGTTCGCCAGGGTCCGCTATGTCGACTTCGCCGATTCGACGAAGAACGACTGGCTGGCGGCGTCGCAGGTGTGGGTGGCCGGTGACTTGCATCGTCGCCGGACCGACGTGGTGCTGTTCGTGAACGGCCTCCCGCTGGTCCTGGCCGAGTTCAAGGAACCGAACCGGCCGGCCAGCGTCGCCTTCGACGAGAACATCTCCGACTACCGCGACACGATCCCGACCCTGTTCGTCCCCAACGGGTTCGTGATCTGCTCCAACGGTTCGGCAGCCAAGGTCGGGTCCACATATGCGCCGTGGGAGTTCTTCGGCGATTGGAAGGTGATCGACGCCGACGGCACCCGGGGCGTCGTTGCCTTGGAGACCGCCATTCGGGGGACCTGCACTCCTGACCGGCTGCTGGATCTGGTCGAGAACTTCGTGGCCTACATCGAGCGGCCCGGTGGGCTGGTGAAGGTGGTGGCTCGCAACCACCAGTTTCTCGGGGTAAATGCGGCCATCGAGAACCTTCACCGGGTGCGCTCGGCGGGGGAGAAGCGGCTGGGGGTGTTCTGGCACACCCAGGGGTCTGGCAAGAGCCTGTCGATGCTGTGGTTCACCCAGAAGGTGCTGCGCCGCATCCCCGGGGCGTGGACCTTTGTCATGGTCACCGATCGGACCGAGCTCGACGTGCAGCTCCACGGCGAGTTCGCCGACGCCGGCGCCATCCCGGCCGAGGCCCAGGTCCACGCGTCGTCGGCCGCTCACCTGCGGGAGTTGCTGGCCGCCGACCACCGCTTCGTGTTCACCTTGATCCACAAGTTTCGGGTCGACGAGGTGGCTGGCGAGAAGACCATGCCGGTGCTGTCGGCCCGGTCGGACGTGGTGGTTATCACCGACGAGGCCCACCGCAGCCAGTACGACACCCTCGCGTTGAACATGCGCCAGGCACTGCCGAACGCCTCGTTCATGGGGTTCACCGGGACGCCGCTGATCGAGGGTGAAGAGCTCACCCGTCAGCAGTTCGGCGACTACGTCAGCGTCTACAACTTCCGTGACGCCATCGAGGACGGCGCCACCGTCCCCCTTTATTACGAGAACCGCATCCCCGAGCTACAGCTCGTCAATGAGGACTTCGCCGGCGAGCTGGCCGAGCTGTTGGAGGAGGCTGAGCTTGACGAGGACGCCGAGGGGCAGCTGGCCCGCCGGTTCGGGCGGGAGTACACGCTGCTCACTCGACCCGAACGCCTCCGAACCGTAGCCCGCGACCTGGTGGCGCACTTCGTGGGCCGGGGCTTCATCGGCAAGGCCATGTACGTCGGCATCGACAAGGCGGCGGCGGTCCGCATGTACGACTACGTGCAGGAGGCTTGGGCCGAGCACTTGGCCGAGCTGCGAGTGGAGCACGACGCGCTGCCGGAGCTGGAGCGGCCGTGGCTGGCGAGTCGCATCGAGCTGATGGAGTCCACCGACATGGCAGTGGTGATCTCCCAGTCCCAGAACGAGATCGCCGACCTCGAACGCCAGGGCCTCGACATCCGCCCCCACCGGGCCCGGATGAACAACGAGGATCTGGCCGAAAAGTTCAAGGCCGCCGATGACCCGCTGCGGCTGGTGTTCGTGGTCGCCATGTGGATGACCGGGTTCGACGCGCCGAGCGTGTCGACCATCTATCTCGACCGCCCCATGCGCAACCACACACTCATGCAGACCATCGCCCGAGCCAACCGGGTGTTCCCCGACAAGGACAACGGGCTGATCGTCGACTACATCGGCGTGTTCCGCAACCTCGAGAAAGCCCTCGCCATCTACGGCGCTGCCAACGCCGAAGCCGGCGTCGACTCCCCGATCCAGGACGTCGACGCGCTCGTGAGTGCGCTGGGCGAAGCGATCGACACGGTCACCCACCTGTGCGCCCGCCACGGCGTCGACCTGCCCGCGCTCCGCGACGCCTCCGGCTTCGCCCACATCGCCCTGCGCGACACCGCGGTCGAGGCGCTGCTGGTCGACGAGGACACCCGCACCGGGTTCCTGGCCGCCGCGAGCCACGCCCGCAAGATCTTCAAGGCCCTTCTACCCGACCCGGCCGCCGCCGCCCACCAGCACACAGTGGCCGCCATCCGGGTGCTGGCCGAACGAATCGCCGACGCGTCCCGGCCCCCGAAGGCCGACCTCGACCAGGTGTCCGACGCGGTGGAGGCGTTGCTCGACCGCTCCGTGGGCGCAGAGGAGTACGTCATCCGCGCCGCGGCCGAGGGCAGCGAGCCCGACGCCCTCATCGACCTGTCCCAGATCGACTTCGACGCCCTCGCCGCCAGCTTCGCCGGGCGCAAGCGAGCCGAGACCGACCACCTCGCCGCCTTGCTGAAGCAGCGGACCATCGGCGCGGCCACCCGCAACCCAACCCGGTACGACCTGGTAGAGCGGATCGAGGAGCTGATCGCCAGCTACAACGCCGGCAGCCTCAACATCGACGAGTACCTCAAGCGGCTCATCGCGCTCTCCAAGACGCTCACCGAAGAGGAGCAGCGGGCCGTTGTCGAGGGACTGAGTGAGGAGGAGTTGGCGATCTTCGACCTGCTCACCAGGCCTGAGCCGGTTCTCACCGACGCCGAGCGGGCGGTGGTGAGGGCCAGTGCCAAGCGCCTCCTCGCCGACCTACACGACAAGCTGGTGCTCGACTGGCGACGGAAGTCGGCCACCTCCGCCGAGGTGCGCACCACCATCCGGGGAGTGCTCGACGCCGACCTGCCGGCCGACCCTTACCCGCCCGAGGTGTTCGACGCCAAGGTCCAGGCGGTCTTCGACCACGTCGCCACCGTCTACAGCGACGACGCGACCGACATCTACAGCTCATCCTCGGGCACACCGGCCCGGGAGGAGGGTGGCGTCCTCACCCTTGCGCCCTCACAGATGACCGTCGAGGCCATGATCGAGGAAGTGGTCGAGCGGCTGAAGGTGGACGCCGACTTCGTCTCGATGGTCGCGTCCAAGCTCGGGCTGCTCGGCAAGCCACAGCTCCGGACCGTCGACGAGCTGATCGCCAACGACGAGGACTATGCCGTCGAGTTCAAGTCCACCGCCCGCTGGGACGTTCGCGAAGACCAGCCGAGCAAGGCCATGGAGGACTCGGTGGTCAAGACCGTCGCCGCCTTCCTCAACACCGATGGCGGAACGCTCCTCATCGGCGTCGGCCCTGACCGGAGGGTCGTCGGCCTGGACCACGACTACGCCCGCGTGAAGCCCGCCAACGGCGACGGTTTCGTCAACTGGCTCACCACCCATCTGATCAACGCCCTCGGCCACACCCCTGCCACCCACAGCCGTGCCCGGATCACTCTCCACGGGGGCAAGGAGATCTGTCGGCTCGACGTCGCCGCCTCGCCTCAGCCCGTTCGGGCCAGGACCAGCAAGGCCGGCAGCATCTTCTTCGTGCGGATGAACAACTCGACCCGCGCCCTCCCTGACGAGGAGATCACCGCCTACGAGGCACAGCACTGGACCTGAAGCGCCAGCGGCCGCTCCGTCATGTGAGCCAGAAACGTCGCCGCCGAAACCAGGCGGGGCGCCAAATCGGACACCAGCGAGCGGTCCGTTCTGCTTGCGGTCCCAGCACCGTCACCTACGCTCGACCGACACCCCGGGGGAAGGTAAAGAGAGATGATCACGGTGAGGACTCATGTTCTGCCACGAAGCGCCGCGGCCCTCACCGTCACGCTCGTGCTGTCCGTGACCTTGGCGATCGCGCCCGGCGTCACGGGCGCCGGGCTGGCCCAGGCAGCTGCGCCTGCACCGGTCGGGCCGGTGCATGCCGGGCTCGGTGACGCTGGCGACGGACAGAAGTCGATCGCCACGCTGACCAACGGAAACGTGGTGGTCGTCGGACCGAGAGCCGGCAGAAACAGCAACACTGAGCAGCACGCGCTGATCCTGCGCCAAGACGGAACTCCCCTGACCAGCAGCCCGTTTCCGATTCAAACGACCGACAGTGATGGGTACAACGGTCACGTCGTCGCCCTGGCCGGCGGCGGGTTCGCGGTGCTGTGGATTGGGAGCCTCTCCCCGCCGATGGCGCCCACCTCGCTCCTCGGTCGAGTGTTCACCAACGACGGGATCCCGACGACCGGCGCCATACTCCTCAGCGGCTCGGCCTGGGTCGGCGCAAACAGCGTGGGGCAAGTCCCGGCCACCAGCCTCCCGGACGGCGGGCTCGCCGCTGTCTGGGAGGACGACGCCACTCAGCGCCTGGAGACCACTGCATTTAACCCGGACCTCAGTCCTCGCGGCCCGGTGAGCACCTCGGCGCCGATCGGCTACCAACTCGCCGAACCCCCGATCACCGGCCTGGCCGGAGGCGGGTACGCCTACCTCAGCCAGGAAGGCAACACCCCTTTCATCGATGTCTTCGATGCCAACGGGGCACTCCGTGCGGCGACGCCGATCGAACGGACTCTCGGTTTGAGCGATCTCGTCGGCCTCGCCGATGGGTCGATCCTCGGGGTCGCGACCGTCGCGGACCCAGCCGGGCACCCTCAGATCGGGTTCGTTCGGTTCGACGCCACCGGCCACCAGATCACCCAGCCGACGGCGTTGAGCTCCTCCGCCGACGGCATCTTCAACCCCAGGGAGTCCAAGGGGGCGGCCCTCCCCGGCGGTGGGTTCGTGTTGACCTGGAGCGTCTACCAACAGGGATTGATGGCCCAGACGTTCTCGCCCGCTGGACAGGCGACTGCGGCGCCGATCGTGTACGACACCGACACCTACCACGACAAGGCGGTGCCCACCGGTCTTCCCTACGACGGGTTCGCCGTGTTGTGGAACGGCCCCGGCTACGGAGGGCTCGTCAAGTTGTTCGGCGGCGATCCCGACGCCGCCCGGGTCCGGGCCGTCCAACTCGCCTACCAACAGATCCTCGCCCGGCCCGCCGATACCGGCAGCCTCACCTACTGGGCCGACCGGCTAGCCAACGGGTTGACCTTCTCCGGCTTTGCGACTGCGCTGGCGGCCTCGCCCGAAGGGCGCCGCCGGGTCATCACCACCGATTACCAAGCCGTCTTCGGGCGAACGCCGGACCCCAACGGCCTCGCCTACTGGGCCGATCGGCTCACTTCCACCAACCGGCCCGACCTCATCGAAGCGGAGCTGTTCTCCACCGACGAAGCCTACCAGCATGACGGCGCCACCCCCGACGGACTAGTGCGAGCGTTCTACACCAGCTACTTGGGGCGCGCCGGCGACCCCGGCGGCATCCAATACTGGACCAACGTCCTCGTCCGAGCCGGCAACACTCCCCAGGCCCGCTTTGCCGTCGGGTTCGGGTTCCAGGGATCGGGCGAGAACACCGGCTACCGGATCACCTCCACCCCCCTAGCCGTGTGCGGCCACTACCCGGTGACCTTCGCCCAGCTCGGCGACCTGATCACCACCTACCTCGCGACCAACCGCGACCCGCTATTCGTCGTCGCCGAGACCCTCACATCCGTCTGCCGCCCCGACACCTGATCCGGCAAGAGCGACCGCCGGCCCTTCGACTACGACGCGAACTGGACCGAACCCATGAGCTGGTTCGGTCCTGGGGTCCTGGGCCGCGCTGCGCGACGTGTTCCCTGAGACACCAGAGCAACGCTGCTGGGTCCATAAGACCAAGATTGAAAGCACTGCTCAACCGGCTCCACGGCGACGCCAAGACGGCCATCGCCGCCATCTGCAACGCCGAGCCCGCGCCGACGCGCTCACCGCCGGGAAGGCGCTCGGTGACCAGTTCGCCGAGTTCCCCAAGGCCACCGCCAAGATCACCGACGACCTCGAGGTGCTGCTCGCGTTCCACGACTTCCCGATCGAGCACTGGCTGCACCTGCGGACCACGAACCCGATCGAGTCAACCTTCTCGACCGTGCGGGTCCGAACCAAGGTCACCCGCGGGGCCGGGTAACGCAACGCCGGCCTTGCCATGGCCTACAAGCTGCTCGACGCAGCCCTTTCCCGCTGGCGGCGCATCAATGTGCCGGTCTGCCCGGCGTCTGCTCGATCCCACCGACGACAGAGAAGTTCTTGAAGTCGGTCATGTGTGCTCCTGTCGACCGCACGCAGGCACGCTCCGCAGCAGCTCTTGCGCAGGACGAAAGGCCACACGAATGAGCGATGACCCGAGGATTCGCTCCCCTTCGCCCGAGCGCAGTCCCAGCTGAGGAGGACCACACGAGGTTCGTTGACGGCTCGCCGCCTCTGGAAGCAGCGCAGCGAATGCCGCGACAGGTCAAGGGCCCCTACGAAAGTGGTGGGCTACTCGGGAGAACGGGCCTCCGCCGGATCGGGGAGCGGGCCGAGCGCGTGCGCCACGGCGGGGAGGTCGTTGACGGCGATTCCCCAAAGGAGGTCATGGTCGACTCGGTGGTAGGCGTGGGCCAAGACCACCCTCGTACCTACTAGCTCGCGCCAGCTGAGGTTCGGGAACCGGTCCTTTTCGGCATCCGAGAGTTGGGTGGCGGCTTCACCGGCGATCTCCACCGCACGCTCCAGAGCAAGCCACAGGATCTCATCGGAGTCCAGCGCCGGTCGACCCCGGGCGACGAGAGCGGCAGCCGCGGCGCACATCTCCCGGATGTCATCGAGCCGTTGCTCGTCGCCGCGCGTCACAGCCAGACAGCGTCGGCGCGGATGTCGTGATCACGTTCCTTTAGTCCGCCCAACGAGACCACGTCGACGTCTCTGCTCAGCAGGTCGCCGAGGCGATCCTTGAGACGGACGAGATCAAAGAGCGAGCTGTTCTCCTCAAACTCGACGAGAAAGTCGATGTCGCTCCTCTCCGTGTCATCGCCGCGGGCGACCGAGCCGAACAGCGCGATTCCTCGACCGCGATGGCGCGCGGCCGCGCCCTTGATCTCCGTCCGGTGCGCCTCGACCAGGGTTCGCAAGGGTGACATCACGACCTCGGCCATCACCCGATGCTACGTCTGCTGTGTGCATTCGGCCCGGGCCGGGGGATCCGACGCCTTGATCACAGAGGATTATGCCGGCGGACCGCCGAGTCGCCCGTCGACTCTGTTGGATCGAGTCGTGTGGCGAAGTGTGAAACGGGCGCCGGGGTGTCAGCCATTGTGTCAGCCATTGGCGGCAGACGGCCGTGGTCCGGGGTGGACATCGGTGGACGAATGACTTACCGCGTAAGGGATTCAGCGGTCTTCGGTGGTCCGCCGTGGACGGCCGAAGCGGTTCAAACGCGTGAGGTCACAGGTCCGAGTCCTGTTACGCCCACCACCTAAAATGCAGTTCAGAAGGGGTTTGGCGGAAAACCGCGTGGCGGTGCGTCCTCCGATCCCACTCCATCGCGCGGCCGCATTATGCGGACCCGGTTCATGACGGACAGGAAGTCCGCCGCAGTGACGGGCTGATGGTCGAGGCAGAACCAGTGGACCAAGGGGTGGCGGGGCGGGTCTCAAACCATGGCGAGGGCACCCGACAAAACGGCGATGAGCAGGAGAAGGGCGCGGGATTTCACACCAGTGCATCTCTGCCGGCGCCCTCCAGCTCGAGAATGTGCGTAGTCGGCAACATGACGGTGACGGAGCGGACCCGCGATCGTTGCTTAGAAGTGCCAGGGGTAGCCCGACCAGTCGGGGTCGCGCTTCTCCAGGAACGAGTCGCGACCCTCGGCCGCTTCGTCGGTGCCGTAGGCCAGGCGGGTGGCCTCTCCGGCGAACACCTGCTGGCCGACCAGGCCGTCATCGATCAGGTTGAAGCTGAACTTGAGCATCCGTTGGGCGGTAGGGCTCTTGCCGCAGATCTTGGCGGCCCACTCGAGGCCGACGCGCTCCAGGTCGGCGTGGGGCACCACCGCGTTCACCATGCCCATGCGGTGGGCGTCCTCGGCGGAGTAGGTCTCACCCAGGAAGAAGATCTCGCGGGCAAACTTCTGGCCCACTTGGCGGGCCAGGTAAGCGGACCCGAAGCCGCCATCGAAGCTGGCCACGTCGGCGTCGGTCTGGCGGAACCGGGCATTCTCCTGGCTGGCCAGGGTCAGGTCGCACACCACGTGCAGGCTGTGGCCGCCGCCGGCCGCCCACCCCGGCACCAGGCAGACCACGACCTTGGGCATGAAGCGGATGAGACGTTGCACCTCCAGGATGTGCAGCCGGCCGGTGCGGGCCGGGTCGGCGGTTTCGGTCGAATCGCCGCTGGCGTACTGGTAGCCGTCTTTGCCCCGGATGCGCTGGTCGCCGCCGGAGCAGAAGGCCCAGCCGCCGTCGCGGGTCGAGGGGCCGTTCCCGGTGAGCAGCACGCAGCCGACATCGGGTGTCTGGCGGGCGTGGTCGAGCACCCGGTACAGCTCGTCGACGGTCCCCGGGCGGAAGGCGTTGCGGACCTCGGGCCGGTCGAACGCCACCCTGACGGCGCCGGTGGCGACGGCCCGGTGGTAGGTGATATCGGACAGCTCGAAGCCCGGCACCCGCTCCCAGGCATCAGGGTCGAACAGCTCGGAAACAGGGTTGGCGACCACGAGGCCCGAGCCTCGCACAGCCGACCGGCGGGCCACCGGCCTTCTGTGGAGCGAAACCGTCGCTCAACGACGGATCTGCTCCACAGAACGCAGGTCGGTGGGCGTCTCAGAGGGTTGTCGGCAGCAGGGCGTCGATGACGTGGGGGCCGGGCTCGGCGATGGCCTGTTCGAGCTGAGCGGTCAGCTCCTCGGCGGTGGTGGCCCGGGTGGCGGGAACGCCGAACCCCTGTGATAGCTGCACGAAGTCGAGGTCTGGGTGGGACAGGTCGAGCATGGACAGCGCCGCCGGCCCGTTCTCGGCGCCGACCCGCGACAGCTCCAGGTTGAGGATGGCGTAGGAGCGGTTGTTGCAGATGACGGTGGTGACGTCGAGGCCGTGGCGGGCCTGGGTCCACAACGCCTGCATCGTGTACAGGGCACTGCCGTCGGCCTGCAGGTTGATCACCGGTCGCTCCGGGGCGGCCACCGCCGCGCCGGTCGCCACCGGCATGCCGTAGCCGATGGCGCCACCCGTGAGCGTCAGCCAGTCGTGCGGGGGCGTACCGGCGGTGGCGCCGGCACAGAACAGACCCGAGGTGTTGCCCTCGTCGGCCACGATGGCCCCGTCCGGCAGCAGGGCGCCGAGGGCGCCGGCCAGCGACTCGGCGTTGAGCTCACCGGTGGGCCGTTCGGGCCGCCCCGCAGTTGCGGGGACGGCGCTGTCGGCCGGGGCGCCCAGACGGTCGGCCAGCTCCTCCAAGGCACCCACGGCGTCGTCGCCGCCGCTGGCCAGGACATGGACCTGGCAGCCCTCAGGCACCAGGTCGCTGGCCTTGTCCGGGTAGGCGAAGAACGACACCGGCGACACGGTGTCCACCAGCACCAAGTGCTTCAAACCTGCCAGCTGCATCTCGGCGAACTCGGCCAGGTAACCCAGGCGCTCCACCGCCGGGAGCCCGGCACCGCGCCGCAGCCGGGCAGGGAAGGTCTCGCTGAGCAGCTTGGCGCCGGCGCGGGCGGCCACCCGGCTGGCGGCCACCAGGCCGGCCTCGTCGGCGACGACCGAGCCGCCGACCATGACGGCGGCCGGCTCCCCGCTCTGCAGCGCCTTGGCCGCCTGGGCCACGGCGTCATCGGTCACGGTCCGCCGTGACGGCACCGGCAGGGGCGCTTCCGGGCCGTTCGATTCGAGCCAGCAAACGTCGGCGGGGAGGATCAGCGTGGCCACCTGGCCGGGAGGCCCGTAGGACGCGGCGACCGCCTCGGCACCGTCGGCGGCGACCTGTTCGGGTGAGGTCGAAGACCGGCTCCAGCCCGACACGGCCGACGCGATGGCGGCGATGTCAGACTGGAGCGGAGCGTCGAAGCGCTGGTGGAAGGTGGCGTGGTCACCGACGATGTTCACCACCGGCGTGGCCGCCCGCCGGGCGTTGTGGAGGTTGGCCAGCCCGTTGCCCAGCCCCGGTCCCAGGTGCAGCAGGGTCGCGGCCGGCTTGCCCGCTACCCGGGCGTAGCCGTCGGCGGCGCCGGTGGCGACCCCTTCGAACAGGGCCAGGTGACCGTGCATCTCGGGTACCGAGTCGAGGGCGGCGACGAAGTGCATCTCGCTGGTCCCCGGGTTGGTGAAGCAGACGTCGACGCCGGCACCGACCAGCGTACGGATGAGTGCCTGGGCACCGTTCATCATCAGGTCCTTCGAGGTTCGGTGGTCAGAAGATCTTGCCTGGGTTGAGGATGCCGTTGGGATCGAACGCCGCCTTGATGCGGGCCATCAGGGCCAGCTTGGCCGGGTCCTCGAGCGTGGTGAACAGGTGCTTCTTGGCCAACCCGATCCCGTGCTCACCGGAGATGGCGCCGCCCAGGTCCAACCCGGCACGGAAGAGCTCGGTCAGCAGCTCGTTCCGCTTGGCTTCATCAGCTTGGAAGACGGACAGGTGGACGTTCCCGTCGCCGGCGTGACCGCAGCCGACCACCCAGGAGCCGCTGGCCTCAGCCAGCTGCGCCACGGCGCCCAGGTAGGCGGGGATGGCAGCGCGGGGGACGACCAGGTCGATGATCTCGTCGGCGCCGCTCGCCTTGGCCACCCAGAACGCCTTCTCCCGCGCATCGATCAGGCCGGTGCCGGCGGTAGAGGGCAGCACGTATACGTCGATGGCGCCGAGACCGGCCAGCAGTTCGGCCAGGGCGGCGACGTCCTCATCGAGGCGGTCCTCGGTCCGTTGCTCGATCACCACCACCAGGTAGGCAAGGGCAGTGGCTTTGACGTCCTCGGGCACGCCGAGGTCGATGCCGGCGTTGGCCACCACCGCCGACATGGTGATCATGTCGATGTACTCCAGGATCATGGGACCGATGCCGCTGGCCACGATCCGGGGGACGGCGTGGGCCACCTCGTCCAGGGTCGCGAACGGGGTGAGCACGGTCGCCATATGGTCCAAGCGGGGGTGCAGCTTGAGCACCGCCTCGGTGACCAGGGCCAAGGTGCCCTCCGAGCCGATCACCAGCTGGGTCAGGTCGTAGCCCGACGTCGACTTCACGAACTTGCCGCCGGTTCGGATCACCTCGCCGTTGGCGAGCACCGCTTCCAAGCCGAGAACCTGATGCCGGGTCACCCCGTACTTGACCGCCCGCATCCCGCCGGCGTTGGTCGCCACGTTGCCGCCCAGGCTGGCGCTGTACTCGCCGGGGAACACCGGGTAGATGAGGCCGTGCTGGCGGGTGGCGGCGTCGAGCTGTTCGAGGGTGACGCCCGGTTGCACGACGGCGACGTGGTTGTCGTCGTCGATCTCCAGGATCTGGGCCATGCGCTCGAAGGACACGAGCACGCCGCCCTCGATGGGCACCGCCGCCCCCGACAAGCCCGTGCCGCTGCCCCGCGCGGTCACCGGTACCCGCTCCTGATCGCAGACGGTCAGCACCCGGGCGACCTCGTCGGTGGTGTCCGGCCGGACGACGGCCTCTGGGAGCTTCGGTACCGACAGCAGGCCTTCGTCGCGCTGGTGGTCCTCGGCGATGCCGGCACCGGTCGACACGTTGGCTTCGCCGACGATCTCGGCCAACCGGGCCGTGATGTCGCCCATCTCTTCCCCTTCCAGTCGACCGTTCTGCTCGAACGGGCGGAACGCGGCTCAGGGTAGGGGAGGGGTTTGGCCGGCGCGGCTGCGATGCTGGGCGCCATGCCCGTACCGATCCGGCGGCGCCGCCGGTGAGCCGAGTCACCGTGAGCCGCCCGGTCCTTCGCATCGAGGGGGGCCGTCGCGGCAGCCGTCCCGAGACCCTGGCCGCCGAGGAGCCGCTCGAGATCCGGCTCGGCGACCGGGCGCTGGCCGTCACCATGCGAACGCCCGGCCACGACTTCGACCTGGCCGCCGGGTTCCTCGTGTCCGAAGGCGTGATCCACCAAACCGCACAGTTGAGGTCGCTGCGCTACTGCGGTGGCCAGGCCGAAGCCGTAGACGGCAGCGGCGAACGGGTCAACACCTACAACGTGCTCAACGCCGTGCTCGCCCCAGGAACAGCGTTGCCCGAGGTCGGTCTGGAGCGGAACTTCACCACCACCAGCGCTTGCGGTGTGTGCGGCAAGGCCAGCATCGACGCCATCCGCACCGAGGCGGCATGGTCGGTCGACGCCGACCCGGTCCGGCTCGATCCAACCGAGCTCACGGCCATGCCGGACCGGCTGCGGGCCGAACAATCGGTGTTCGACCGGACGGGTGGGCTCCACGCCGCCGGCCTGTTCACCGCCGACGGCCACCTGCTCTGCCTGCGCGAGGACGTAGGGCGGCACAACGCCGTCGACAAGGTCGTCGGCTGGGCGTTGCGCGACGACCGCCTGCCGCTGCGCAGCACCGTGCTGCTGGTCAGCGGCCGGGCCAGCTTCGAGCTCACCCAAAAGGCCCTGATGGCGGGAATCCCGGCCTTGGCCGCCATCTCCGCCCCATCGTCGCTAGCCGTCGACCTGGCCCGCGAGGGCGGTCTGACCTTGATCGGTTTCCTCCGAGGCTCCGCCATGAACGTCTACACCGGCTCAGAACGGCTGGTCTGACACCCCGGGTTAGCTACCCCGCTCGGAGGAGGGCGGGTTAGATGGTCACCACGGTGATGCCGTGACCGCCGTGCTTGGAGCTGTACATGGCCTCGTCGGCCCGCCGGAGCAGATCGTCGACGGGGACAAGGCGGTTGGCCGCCGCCGCACCCAGGCTGACCCCGATCTGGATCACCTCGCCGTCCACCTCGATAGGAAGCTCCACCGCCTCGGTCACGCGGGTGGCGACGGAGTCGATGGCGGTGAGGTCGGGCAGCTCGAGCACCAGTACGAACTCGTCGCCGCCCCAACGCCCACAAGTGTCTTCGCTGCGGATCACGGTGAGCAGGCGCCGGGCCACCTCGGTGAGCACTTGGTCGCCGGCCAAGTGGCCGTGCACGTCGTTCACCGCCTTGAAGCCGTCGAGGTCGGCGAACACCACGACGGTCCAGCTACCCGCCCGGTTGGTGCGACCTAGGGCCATTCGGATGCGGTCGGAGATCAACGACCGGTTCGGCAGGTTGGTCAACGCGTCGTGGAAAGCGAGGTCCACCAGCGCTTCGTGGACCTCCTCCTGCGAAGTCGTCTCGAGGCGGGAGAGGATCGAGTCGCCGGCTTGGGCGGCGGTAGCGTTGAACAGGAACCAGCGATCACCCTCGTCTGCTTCGCCGGGCAGGCGGTAGTGGAGGTCGAAGCGCTCAGAACGACCGGCCTGCACCCGCAGGATCCCCTCGAGCAGGTGTTCCTCGACGGCGCTGGCAGGGCGGTCGACGTCACCTCGGATGACGTCGAGCGCTTGGCCGATGGCCAGTGAGGCCACCCGGTCGTGGGTGGTGGAAGCGGCGGATCGCCAAGCCCGGTTGGTGTTGACCACCGTGCCTTGAGGGTCGAGGACCGCAACGGCTATCGGCAGCTGATCCAGTATGGCGTGGTGGTCGATGTCTGGGCCCGTGGTGCGCTCGAGGTGCGTGTCCAAGTGACGAACGTTCCCGTCGCCACCCCAACCACGAGGTTAGCGACTCTTAGGAGCGTGCCTGACGCTCGACGGCGGGTCTTTTGGTCAGACGAGGTACTCGAAGTGCTGGGTCTCCACCATGAGGGGGAGTCGATAGCGCACGTAGAAGCTGTGCAGCCGCAACACCCCTGCGAACTCTTCGTAGGTGGGTTCGACGAGGTCCACGCGGTCGGGTTCCTTGGCCTGCCATGCCGCCGCCTGGCTCGCCACCTGCTCGAAATCCTTGAGGGTCGACACCGACAACCCGAAGTGATCCATCCGGGGAGCGGTCATGGGTGAGTCATCGGCCTCGAGGAACACGAACTGCTCGTGGCTGTGGGCCCGGAACACGAGGCGCTGCCGGTCCTGGGTCAGTTCCTCGTACTCCTCCAGCCCGAAGACGTCGCCGTAGAACGCCGCCAGGGCGGCGCGCCCGTCGGCGTCCAGCTCGTCCGGGGACACCGACAGGGCAATGTGGTTGAGCCGAGGCGGCGTGGCGAACGTCGGTCCGGTCATGGTCGCACCAGCACCTTTCCGGCCCGGCGGCCCTCGGCGAGGTCGCGCATGGCGTCGAGAACCCCGTCGAGCGGCACGTCGCCGGGTTCGAGCAGGGCGTCCACCGGCAGGGCGCCGGATGACAGCAGCTCGAGGGCCCGCTCGAACCCGCCGTGGTCGTAGGTGTAGGCGCCGGTGATCATCAGCTCGTTGAGCAGGATGCGGTTCGGATCGAACCGCGGTGACTCGATGCCGGCCCCAACCAGGACGAGGGTCCCACCGCGCACCAACTGCGACAGGCCAGCCTCCATCGCCGGGGCCTTGCCGGAGCACTCGAGGACGACGTCGACCGCCCCTTCCACCACGGTGCCGGGCTCGGCGATGCTCGGCACCGGGAGATCTGCGGGATGGACCACCTTGGTGGCGCCCACCGCCGCCGCCAACGTCCGCCTGATGGCAGACGGCTCGGCGCAGTTGACCGAGTCGACACCCAGGACCCGAAGCGCCGCGATGCAGAGCGCGCCGATCGGCCCGGCGCCGAAGACCAGTGCCTGCTGGCCGGGCTGGGCTCCTGATTGGTGGACGGCATGCAGGGCGACGGCGAGGGGCTCGGCCAGCGCCGCCGCTCGGGGGTCGAGGCTGGCGGGGACGGGGAGGAGGTCGTCGGCGGGCGACAGCTTGTAGCTCGCAAACGCACCCTGCTCGGGGTCGATGCCAAGCGCGGGGCGCTCGGCGCACAGCGACGGCCGCCCGGCCCGACACACGGGACACGCGCCGCAGTGGGTGGTCGGACCACCTACGACGATGTCACCGGCGCGCCAGCGTGTGACTCCGTCGCCGACCACGGCCACGGTGCCGGTCCACTCATGTCCCTGCCAGCTGCCGGGTGCGCCCCAGCCGTCCAGGACCATGTGCAGGTCGGTGCCGCAGATGCCGCAGAGGTCGACGGCGACCAGCACGTCGCCGGCGCCCACCGCGGGCACGGCCACATCTTCGACGTCGAGCCGGCCCGGGCCCTTCAGCACCGCCGCAGCCATGCGGTCGGGCAGCTCAACCATCACCCTCGGAGCTTAGGAGCCGAGCCGATCGGCGAGGCGACCAGACAACAGGTGCCTCTTCGGCAGGCGCAGCCTGGTGAAAGAACGGTGCGACGCGAGTCAGGCGACCTATCCGCCCGATCCTGCGAAGCCGAGCCGATAGGGGAAGGCGACCAGACAACAGGTGCCCCTTCGCCAGGCGCAGCCTGGTGAAAGAACGGTGCGACGCGAGTCAGGCGACCTATCCGCCCGATCCTGCGAAGTCGAGCCGATCGGCGAGGCGACAAGACAAGCAGGTGCCCCTTCGGCAGGCGCAGCCTGGTGAAAGAACGGTGCGACGCGAGTCAGGCGACCTATCCGCCCGATCCTGCGAAGCCGAGCCGATAGGGGAAGGCCCCTTGGCGCGAGTGGGAGAGAATGCTGCAGTCCGCGGCCGGGTAAGGGGGACATGACACGCCCGCGACATCGGTACGGCGCCGCCGTGCCGACAGTCGGATCAGAGAGAGTGATCAGGCCCTCCGCCCACTGACGACTCCGCCGGTATCCCATGCCCTCCACCATCCGCCGCCACCCGTACCTCGCCGTGATCCTGACCGCATTGTCGATGGCCGCGCTCACCGTGACCCCCCGAGTCGCTTCCGCCATCGACCCTTCGCTGACGGGCAATGCACGGACCACGGCCCCGACGACTGCGCCCGGTACGCCCAACCGATCGGACAGCGCCGGCGACAACGACCGCGAGGTGCTCCACGACGACTACGACCAGGTTCTGGCCCAGGAGGCGGTGGCGCTCAACCAACTGGCCGACACCATCGAGAAGCGCCAAGGCGTCGAGCAGCAGCTGTACTCCCTCGAGCTGCAGGTCCAGGCCACTGGGGTCAAGCTTGACCAAGCGACCGTGGCTCTCGCCCAGGCCAACCTCGCCAAGTCCCAAGCCATGATCGCTCTGGCCCAAGCGGAGACCCAGTTGACCGCGTCGAAGACCGACCTGACGTCGCAGGTGCTGACGAACTACGTCACCGGGGGGCAGGAGGACGGCGTCGGCTCGGCCTTGACCGGCCGTGAGCAGAAGGACGGCCAGACCCAAACTTATGCCAGCGCCGTCGTTCGTCACCAGAAAGCGGTCATCCGGGATTACCGCGACGCCAAGGCCGAGCGCGACCGGCAGGCCAAGCTCGCCGCCGACGCCGAGGGTCAGGCTCGAATGGGCCGTGATGACATCGCCTCCTTCAAGTCGGCCCTCGACCAGCGCAAGGTCCAGCAGGTGAAGGTCCAGCAGGGCCTGCTCACCCAGCAACGGGCCGAACAGGCGCAGTTCAACGACCTCGACAAGACCAAGGCGCAGATCGTGGCCAAGGTGGTGGGCCTGGCCCGCGATGGCGACGGGATCACGGCCATGGTCAACCAGGCCCAGGTCGGGCAGGTCCCGTTCACCTTCCCGCTGCTCCCGCTGATCGACCCGACTCCGGGGGCGGCCTACACCCAGGGGTTCGGCCCGCAGAAGCAGCCGGTCATGGGCGTCCAGGGCAGCCACCCCGGGATCGACCTGGCCGGGCCGGCCGGCGCCCAGGTGCACGCCGCTGGCGACGGCACGGTCATTTTCGCCGGCCCGCTCGGTGGCTACGGCAACGCCGTGATCATCGACCACGGCCACCACCTGGCCACGCTCTATGGCCACAACCAGCAGGTCATGGTCACCGTCGGCCAGAAGGTCAAGCAGAACGACCTGATCGGTATCCGGGGCAGCACCGGGTTCTCCACCGGCCCCCACGTCCACTTCGAGACCCGGGTCAACGGCGTCCCCGTGGACCCACTCCTGTTCGTGAGGCTGAGCTAGCCGCTAGCCGAAGCGGATGGCGGCGGCTAGGAGGCTCACCACGTCGGCGAGGGGCGGCGGTGGGCCGGCGCCGAGCGACTCGATGGTGCAGAAGGCGTCGGTGTGGTCGGCGCGGCCCTGGAAGGTGATGACGACCGATGAGGTCGGCGCTTCGAGGAAGCTGACCACCACCTCCAGGAGGCCGTTGTCGGGATCGACGTAGGTGACCTCGCCGAGCTGGTGGCCGGCGTCGAGCACGGCGAGGAACGCCTCGTCCGGCGGCAGGGCGATGGCCAGCGTGTCGTCATCACCGGTCACGCCGACCGTGGTTGGCGGCCTCGTCTGGGTCTCGGCCACCGCCGGCTCTGCTGCTGCCGGCTGGATGGCTGGTGCCGCCGTTCGCAACACGGCGTAGGCCAAGTTGATCTGGGTGGCGTTCTCGGTGGCGTCGGCACCGGCGCGGTCCGGATGGTGGCGGCCGATGAGCCGGCGGTAGGCCCGGCGCACCTCCTCGGGGTCGGCGGTCTCGTCCACGCCGAGCACCTGGGCGGCGGTCGCCCGGGCCATGGGGCTCACCGGCGCCGCTGGGCCTGTCGGACCTTGCGGTCGATGACAGCGTTGAAGATCGGCCGGCCGATCGGCGCCAGTCGGGCCAGCGCCGCCGTCTGGCGATCCGGGTAGACCGCGGCGCGGCCCCGTTCGATGCCGGCGACGATGGAGTCGGCGACGGTCGTGGGGTCGAGGGCCTTGATGGCCCCGGAGATGGCGGCGGTCTCCGGCGGTTTGTAGCGCTCCTCGTCGGCCAGCTGGGGTGTGTCGACGTCGGGCGGGAAGACGCAGCCGGCGTGGACCCCGTGCGGTGCCAGCTCGTCGCGGAGCGACTCCATCAGGCCGCGCACGGCGAACTTGGCCGGTCCATAGGCGCTGTAGCCGTAGATGCCGACGACACCGGCGGCGGAGGAGACGGCCATGACGCTTCCCCGCCTGCGCTCGACCATGGCCGGCACAACCGCCCGCATGGGCCAGAGCGTGCCGAAGTAATCGACCTCGACCATGCGCCGGTACACCTCGTCCTCCATTTCGAGGAACCGCCCCGGTCGGGCCTGGCCGGCCGAGGCGACCAGCACGTCACACGGGCCGCCGACCGCCACCAACCGATCGACCGCCACGAACACTGCGTCCCGGTCGGAGACATCAGCCGAGGCCACTGCAACGTGGGCACCGTCCGATCGGAGCCGGGCCGCCGCTCGGTCGAGCCGGCCTTGGTCCCTGGCGATCAGGGACACGACACAACCCTTGGCCGCCAGCGCCGCGGCGGTGGCGAACCCGATGCCGCTCGACCCGCCGGTGACGATGGCGTGGGCACCGTGGAGGGCGAAGCGGGGACGCCGGCTCAACACGCCACTCATCCGCCGCCCAGGAAGGCGCGGAGCACCTGACGGAAGGCGCCGGGATCGTCGGCGCCGCACAGCTCCCGAGCGGAGTGCATCGAGAGCTGAGCGATGCCCGCGTCCACCGTCGGGATGCCCGTGCGGGCGGCGGTCGGCGGCCCGATGGTCGAACCGCACGGCAGGTCGCTGCGGGTGACGAAGCGCTGAAAGCCGACACCGGCAGCCTCGCACGACCGGATGAAGACGGCGGCGGTACCGGCGTCGGTGGCGTAGCGCTGGTTGCTGTTCACCTTGAGAACCGGGCCGGCGTTGACGCGGATCTGGTGCTCCGGCTCGTGACGTTCTACGTAGTTGGGGTGGGTGGCGTGGGCCCCGTCGGCGGAGAGGCACACCGAGCCGGCCAGGGCCCGCAGGTGGTCCTCGCCGGTGCCGCCGCGGGCCAGCACCGTGCGCTCCAAGACGTGGGCCAGCATCGATCCATCGGCTCCGGTGGCGCTGGTGCTGCCCACCTCCTCGTGGTCGAAGAGGCTGATCACGGCGACCTGGCGTGGGTCACCGGTCTCTTCGGCAGAGGTCAGTGCTCCGGTGGCGGCCCAGCACGAGGCCAGGTTGTCGATCCGGGGTGCGGCCAGCAACTCCTGTTCGGCTCCGAGGAGGGCCGAGGGTGTCAGGTCGTGGAACATGAGGTCCCACGCCGCGACCGACGCCGGCGGCACGTCCAGGCGTTCGGCCAGGAACCGGACGAAGCGGCCCGGTTCGGGATCACCCAGCGACCACACGGGCGCCAGGTGGGCCTGTTTGTTGAGGGTCAGGCCGTCGTTGACGTTGCGGTCGAGGTGGATGGCGAGCTGCGGCACCCGGGCCACCGGCTCCGCCACCAGCAGCAACCGCAGCTCGGCCAGTTCGCTGCACTGACTGGAGCGGACGGCGACCCGACCCGACAGGCCGAGATCGCGGTCGAGCCAGGAGTTGAGCAGGGCGCCGCCGTAGACCTCCACACCGAGCTGGCGCCACCCCGCTCGGCCGGTGTCGGGTTGAGGCTTCACCCGCAGGTTCGGGCTGTCGGTGTGGGCGCCCACCAGGCGGAACGGGGTGGACGGTTCCGCCGCCGCCTCGGCGGGAACCTGCCACGCCACCAGGGAGCCGTCGCGGGCGACGTACCAGCGTCCGGGCCCGTCGGGCCACGATGAGCGTGGGTCGAGCGGGGCGTAGCCCGCCCGTTCCAGCTCGGCCTGGGCGTTGGCAACGGCATGGAACGGCGAAGGCGAGGCGTCGATGAAGGCTCCCAGCTTCTCGGCCTCAGTCGTGCCGGCCACCGGTCCTCCTCAGGCCGGGTCGGCCGTCAGGACCACGGCCTGGTCGGGTGCCAGCTCGCCGTGGAAGGGCTTGCCCTCGATCGAAGGGTCCTCACTGGCCACCGTCACCGCCGCCCCCGACCAGAGGCCGTCTCCCAGCACGACTGGCTCACCGGTGAAGTTGACCAGTACCACCCGGCGATCGTCGCCCTCGTCTCGGCACCAGCCCAGCACGCCGTCAGGGGTGTCCAAGTCCTGCTGACCACCCAGCTGCAGGGCCGGTGAGTGGCGGCGTTCCGCCAGCAGCCGCTTGTACAGGTGGGCGATCGAACCGTTGTCGGCGGCCTGGTCGGCGGCGTTGCGGTTCTCCGCGTCTGGCGGCCATGGCAGCCACGGGTCGGTGGTCCCCCAGCCGTGCTCCGGAGTCGCATCCCAGGGGATCGGCGCCCGGCAGCCGTCGCGGCCGCCCGGGTCGACGACACGGTCGGCGGGAACCTGGGCGTCGAGCAACCCGAGCTCCTCACCGGCATAGAGGAACGGCGTGCCCCGCAGGCTGAGCAGCAGCACGGCGGCGGCCCGGGCCCGGGCCTCGGAACCCCCGTACCGGGACCGGTGCCGGGGATTGTCGTGGTTCGACAGCACCCACGTCGGCCAGGCGTCGATCGGTTCGAGGTGCTCGGCCACATCGTCGAGCCGGGTTCGCCATTGGGCCGCCTGCCACGGGGTGTGCAGCGGCGGGAAGTTGAAGGCCAGATGAAGCTCGTCGCCGTGCCCGTAGTAGGTGGCGACCAGACCGGTGTCGAGCAGGTAGACCTCGCCGACCATCATGCGGTCGCCGTCGTACTCGTCGAGCACGTTGCGCAGGCCGGCGATCAGGGCGTGGGTCGACGGGTCGTTGTTGAGGACCGAGTGCGGCAGACCCACCAGCTCAGGGGCGTCGTCGGGCAGTCGGGGGTCCTTGCCGATGGCGTGGATCACGTCCATGCGGAAGCCGTCGACCCCCCGGTCGAGCCAGAAGCGCAGCACGTCGTGCATGGCCAGCACGACCTCGGGGTTGCGCCAGTTGAGGTCCGGCTGCGACGGCAGGAACAGGTGCAGGTAGTACTGGCCCATCGTCTCGTCCAACGTCCATGCCGGTGCGTTGGTGAAGGCGGCGACCCAGTTGTTCGGGGGCCCGCCGCCGGGCGCCGGGTCTCGCCACACATACCAGTCCCGTTTGGCGCTCGCCCGTGAGGCTCGGGACTCAGTGAACCACGGGTGCTGGTCCGAGGTGTGGTTGGGGACCCAGTCGACCAGGACCTTGAGGCCGCGCCGGTGGGCGTCGGCGACCAGCGCATCGAAGTCGCCGAGAGTGCCGAACAAGGGGTCCACGTCGCAGTAGTCGCTCACGTCGTAACCGAAGTCCTCCATCGGCGACCGGTAGAACGGCGACAGCCAGATGGCGTCCACGCCGAGCCACTGGAGGTGATCGAGGTGGGCTCGGACGCCCTCAAGATCACCGACGCCGTCACCATTGGTGTCGGCGAAAGACCGGGGGTAGATCTGGTAGACGACGGCCGTCTTCCACCACGGCGCCGGCGTATCAGTGGTCTCGGGCATCCGCCGATCCTATGGTCGGCCCCCCCACCGGAACCGCGCCGTACCGCCCGGCGCGGACTGCGGGAGTCCCGTACACGTGCGATACAGTGACCTGTCTCAATCCCTCGGAAGCCGGGAGTCCGCCGTGAAAAAAGGACGCCATCGCCGCTTCGAAGAAGCGCGAAAGCTCAAGCAGACCGGACCCGACTTTCTTTTCGCTGAGCCGAGCCCTGCCCGTGATGATCCCAAGAACGACGCCGAAGACGATGAGTACGCCGACATCGCTGCCAAGTACGGGGCTTTCGACGACGACGAAGACGAGACCGACGGTACCGACGGAGCCCCGGCGCAGCACTGACCACGAGTCGGCGTCCTGAGCTCGCTACGCACCATCGCGCTCGTTGCTCACGTCGACCACGGCAAGACGACGCTGGTCGACGCCATGCTGCGCGGCACCCACGTGTTCGGCGCGCACCAGGCGCTGGTCGACCGGGTCATGGACTCCAACGACCAGGAACGCGAGCGGGGCATAACCATCCTGGCCAAGGCGGCGTCGGTGCAGTGGGGCGACACCAAGGTCAACCTGGTGGACACACCCGGTCACGCCGACTTCGGCGGAGAGGTCGAGCGGGCGCTGGCCCTGGTCGACGGCGTGTTGCTGCTGGTGGACGCCGCCGAAGGGCCGCTGCCTCAGACCCGCTATGTGTTGCAGAAGGCGCTGGCGGCCGACCTGCCAGTGGTCCTGGTGATCAACAAGGTTGACCGCGCCGACGCCCGCGCCGCCGAGGTGCTCGACGAGGTCTACGAGCTCTTCATCGACCTGGGCGCCGCCGACTCCGACATCGACTTTCCCATCATCTCGGCGGTGGCCCGCGAAGGTCGCTCCATGACCGGCCTGGGCATGCCGGACGCCGACGCCGACCTGACCCCGCTGTTCGACGCCATCCTGGCGACGGTTCCCCCCGCCGGCGGCGACCCCGAGGCGCCGGTTCAGGCCATCGTCACCAACCTCGACGCCTCCGACTACCTGGGCCGCCTGGCCATCGGCCGGGTCGTGCAGGGGACGCTGCGCACCGGCGACCCGGTGGTCCTGCTGGACGAGGAGGTCGACGAGGGGCAGCCGCCGCTCAAGCGCAAGCTGACGTCGTTGCACGGGTTCATAGGCGTCAGCCGTGAGGAGGTGACCGAGCGCGCCGCCGGCGACCTTTTCGTGGTGGCCGGCTTCCCCGAGGTCGAGATCGGCGACACGCTGGCCGATCCTGCCCACGCCAAGCCGTTGCCCCGCTTGTCGGTGGACGAGCCGGTCTTGCGCATGACCTTCGGGGTGAACACGTCGCCGCTGGCCGGCAAGGACGGCACCTACCTGACCTCGCGGCACCTCAAGGAACGCCTCGACCGCGAGGTGCTCGGCAACGTGTCCATCCGACTGGGCGACACCGGCTCGCCGGACGTCATCGAGGTAGCTGGCCGGGGCGAGCTGCAACTGGCCGTGCTCATCGAATCGATGCGACGCGAGGGCTACGAGATGCAGGTCAGCCGACCCGAGGTCATCGTCCGCGACATCGACGGCGCCCGCCACGAGCCGGTCGAGCGGGGCGTGGTCGACGTCCCCGAGGAGCACGTCGGCACCGTGACCCAGGCGCTGGCCCCCCGCAAAGGCCGGGTCACCGACCTGCGCACCGGTGATCCCGGGCGCAGCGTGGTCACCTTCGAGGCGCCGGCCCGGGGGCTGATCGGTTTCCGTGGCCTGCTGCTCACCGCCACCCGCGGCACCGCCCTGCTGCACACCCACCACGCCGGGTGGATGCGCTGGGCCGGCGACCTGCCCCACCGCCAAGGCGGCGCCATGCTGGCCGACCGGGCCGGAGCCACCACCGGTTACGCCCTGGACAACCTGCAGACTCGTGGCGAGTTGTTCGTGGCACCGGGCACGCAGGTGTACGAAGGCATGGTGGTCGGCGAGAACGTCCGGCCCGACGAGATGGTCGTCAACGTGGTGCGCGAGAAGCAGAAGACCAACATCCGCACCCACGCCGCCGACGACGCCATCAAGCTGACGCCGCCCAAGATCCACACCTTGGAGTCGGCCATCGAGTTCATCGCCGACGACGAGCTGGTCGAGGTCACGCCCGCCGCCATCCGCATCCGCAAGCGCCTGCTCAGGGAGCAGGACCGCCGGCGCCAGAACCGCAAGTAGCTGACGGGTTGAGGATCTGCGCGGATAGGTGACGTCGTCCGCTGGTCACGGTCTGATTCGCCAGGCTCCGCCTGGCGAACGGGCGCCGTATTGATGGTCGGGCTCGCCTATCGGCTCGCCCTCTTACCCGCCGCCGTCGGGGTGATCGACCATTGGTGACGGTCGTTTCGCTGGTGGTGCTGGCGGCGGTCCTGGTCGGCGTCGTCCGCCGCCCGTGGGGGCTGCCCGAGGTCGCCTTCGCTTTGCCCGGAGCGCTGCTGGTGTTGATCTTGGCGGTCGAGCCGTGGTCCGGTGCGCGTCACGCCATGGGCGAGCTGGCGTCGACGGTGGCCTTCCTAGGAGCGGTGCTGGTGCTGGCCGAGGTGGCCGCCGCCGCCGGCCTGTTCGACGCCGCTGGCCAGCTCTTGGCCCGGGTCGGCAACGGCGGCGAGCAACGGCTGCTGCTGGCGGTGGCCGGCCTGGCGGTGGCCGTGACCACGGTCCTGAGCCTCGACGCCACCGTCGTGCTGTTCACCCCCGTGGTCATCCACGCCGTCCGCGGCCGGCGGCGGCCGGTGGCCGATGCCAGTCTTTTGGCGGTCGTCTTCTTGGCCAACGGCGGTTCGCTGTTCCTGCCGGTGGCGAACCTGACCAACCTGCTGGTGGTCGAACGCCAGCACATCGGCTTCGGCGGCTTCCTCCTGCGCATGGCCTTGCCGGGGCTGGTGAGCGTGGCCGTGATCACCTTTGCCTGCTGGCGGGTGGTGCCGCGTTTCTCGGCAGGCAAAGGACCCGCGCCGAGTGGGGCCGGCGCGGCATCGACGACCTCGACATCCGGCCCTAGTCTCGACTCGGCGGGCCGGGCCGTCGCCGCCGGACTGGCCGCCGTTCTGGTCGGGTTCTTCGTGGCGTCGAGCCTTGGGTTCGCACCCGCCGTGGTGGCCATCGCCGGTGCCCTGTTTCTTGGCGGCGGGCTGCTGATAGCCGGCCGGACCCGGGCTATGGATTTGGCCCGGGCCGCCAACCCGGGGTTTCTCACCTTCGTGTTCGCCTTGGCGGTGGTCGTAGACGGGGTGGCTCGCCACGGTGCCGGCCGGTGGCTAGTCGATCGGGTCCCCACCGGCGATGGCCTGGCTGCCCTGCTGGTGATGGCGGGTTTGGCGGCGGTGGCCGCCAACCTGGTCAACAACCTGCCGGCGACGCTGCTCCTGCTGCCGGCGCTCCACGGTCAGCCGCTGGCACTGGCGCTCGCCGCTCTGCTGGGCCTCAACATCGGACCGAACCTGACCTACCCCGGCTCGTTGGCGACGCTGCTCTGGCGGCGGGTCGTGCGCCGGGATAGGTGTGAACCCAGTGCCGGAACCTTCCTCCGCACCAGTGCCATGGCCACGCCGGCGGCGCTCGGCCTGTCGGTGCTCGCCCTGTGGCTGGTCACCTCGGTGGCCTGATCCGGCCGGGCTCAGCGCCTGACCGCAGGGTGGGGGAGCGGGACGGCGGTGCCCGACCCGTTGCGCCGCCCGGCGAGGTGCTCGACCACCTGCTCGTAGGCCCACGGGGTGGTGAGGGCGATGATCTCCTGGCGCAGTTCCTGGTGGACCGGCCGGGTCCCGACAAAGGCGTCGGGCGCGTCGGTGCACCACCAGTGGAAGTCATGGCCGCCTTCGCCCCAATCGCGCCGCTTCCACTCCCGCACGGTGGAGGTGACGTGGCCGTAGTCGTCGGTCTCGTCCACCCGGCGCAGGGGCAGCTGCCAGCACACGTCGGGCTTCCAATCGATGAAGTTCTCGCCGGCCGAGAGGGCCGCCTGGTGCAGGGCGCAGCCGGCGCCGGCGCCGAAACCCGGCCGGTTCAAGAAGATGCAGGCGTCGTCGACCAGGTGGCTGACCGTCTCGCCGTTGTCGTCCACGTGGATCGGGCCGCCGAGCTCAAGCGCCTCGGACCGGAACTGCCACTGTTCGGCGTCCAGCCGCTCGGCCATGGCCTCGACCCGCTTGCGGTCGGCGTCGTCGGTGAAGTGGGCGCCGTAGGAGCAGCAGCCCTGTTCCAACTCGGGTGCCGGCCCGGTGAGGACGCCGGAACAGCCCTGGCCGAAGATGCAGGTCCAGTTGCTGGACAGGAACGTGAGGTCGAACACCCAGGTTCGGGCCTCGTCGGGATCGTCGAAGGAGACCCACTCGTGCAGGTCGCCGGGTTCGGTGGGGGTCGCACGGTTGCTGGCCATGGCGCTCACACGTTGCCGCGCTCGGCCGCTTCGGCCCACAGCTTGCGGTACTGCTGGCTGGCGGTGCAGTGCGGGGACGACACCACGGTGGGAGCCCGCCGTTCGCCCATGCGCTCGACCGCCGAGGACTCGGGAACGGCGGCGCCCAGAAAGCGCTTGTCCTTGCGAATGTCGGCTTCGATCTGGCGGTGGATGGGCTTGCGCCGATCGATCATGGACAGGAAGGGGGCGAACAGGTCCTTGGGCGTGTCCCGGTCGGCCAAAAAATCGACGTAGCTCTCAAAGGCGCGCACCGCCAGGGGCGTCGGGACCACCGGCAGGAGCAGCAGGTCGGCGTTCTCAGCCACCACCTCGGTCAGGGCGCCGAGCCCTGGCGGGGTATCGAGGATCACCACGTCGATGTCGCCTTTTACGGTGCCCAGCAGCTTGCGGATCAGGCGTGACGGGCGGCGGGCGCGGTCCAGCAACCTCTCGGTGTCGCGCAACGTGGTGTCGGCCGGGACCACGTACAGCCGCTCGAGGTCGGTGGGCCGGGCCACCGTGGCCAGGCCGTCACGGTGCCCGCCCAGCAGCCGCTCGGCGCCGCCTTTGAGCTTGGGTTTGAGGTGCAAGCAGTGGGTGGCGGCTGCCTGCGGGTCTAGATCCCAGAGCAACGTGCGCGGCCCGGACTGGGCGGCCAGCGCCGCCAAGTTCACCGCCGCCGAGGTCTTGCCCACCCCACCCTTGAGACCACAGACAGCCAGAACGCGCACCGGTCCATCTTGGCAGTCAGCCGATCTGCCGCTTGGCACCTTCCCAGTAGGGCTGGCGCAGCTCGCGCTTGAGCAACTTGCCGCTGGGGTTGCGGGGCAGGTCGGTGGCGAAGTCGACCGACTTGGGCAGCTTGTAGCCGGCCAAGTTCTCGCGTGCGTAGGCGATGAGCTCGTCAGCGCCCGGGTCGGCGCCCTCGGCCCTGACCACGATGGCCTTGACCGCCTCGCCCCACTTCTCGTCGGGGACACCGATCACGGCCACGTCGGACACCGCTGGGTGGCGCATGAGCACGTTCTCGACCTCGGTCGGGTACACGTTCTCACCGCCGCTAACGATCATGTCCTTGACCCGGTCGTGCAGGTACAGGAACCCCTCCGCGTCAGAGAACCCGACGTCGCCGGTCTTGAAGAAACCGTCAGGGGTGATCGAGGCCCTGGTCGCCTCGGGGTTGTCCCAGTAGCCCTTCATCACCTGCGGGGATCGGATCCACAGCTCACCGGGCTGCCCCAGGGCCACGTCATCACCGGAGTCCACGTCGACCAGGCGCACCTCCACCCACGGATAGGGCTTGCCGCAGGAACGGAGTAGCTCGGGTCGGTGGTCGGGGTCGTGATCGGCGGCGTCTAGCTGGGTGATGGCGCCGGTGGTCTCGGTCAGCCCGTACACCTGGATGAACCCGCAGCCCAGACGCTTCATGGCCTCGACCAGCACGGTGTCGCTGATGGGCGAGGCGCCGTAGACGATGGTCCTCAGCGACGAGAAGTCGGTGTTCTCGACGCCGGGGGTGATGAGCAGGAACTGGATGACCGCCGGCACCATGAAACCGACCGTCACCTTGAAGCGGGGGATTATCTCGAGCAGCTTGGCGGGGTCGACGTCGCGGATGACGATGGTGCGGGTGCCGAAGTACAGGCCCACCACCGCCCACCCGATGCCCCCGATGTGGAACATGGGCATCAAGGCCAGGTTCACCGACTCCGGTCCCAGGTTCCACTGCTCGCCCACCTGCTCGGTGAGGGTGAACAGGTTGGCGTTGGTGAGCATGACGCCCTTGGGCAGCCCGGTCGTGCCCGACGTGTAGAGCTGGAAGGCGACATCCTCGGGCTCCGGTTCGGCGCCGGGGTCGGTGGTGCGCTGATCGGCCAGCCAATCCTCGTAGTCGGTCCAGCGCTCGTGGCCGCCGATGGCCACGATGTGCTCGACGGTGACCAGGTCGTTCTCGATCTGCTCGACGTGGCCGATGAAGTCGGGGCCCACGATCAGGACCTTGGACTTGGAGTCGTCGATGATCTGGGCCATCTCCGGTGGAGCCAGGCGCCAGTTGACGCTGATGTTGACGGCGTTGATCTTGCCCAGCCCGAAGATGACCTCGTAGCCCTCGATGCCGTTCTTGTCGATGAAGGCAACATGGTCCTGGTTTCCGACGCCAAGGGCGGCGGCGGCGTTGGCCAACTGGCTGGAGCGGGCGTCGAGCTCGGCAAAGGTGAGACTGCGGTCAGCGAGGTCGAGCGCCGGCGCCTCCGGCCGTTCGGTCGAGTGGAGTCTGATGATGTCTGCGAGACAGCCGGGTGTCATAGGGCACATGGTAGGGACGGGTCGAGGGCGGCGCCGCGTGTCTCAGGTCGATGGGAAGATGGCGGCATGGCCGGAGAGTTCGAGGAGATCAAGGGGCGGTTGGAGACCATCGCCGAGGAGTTGGCCGACCTGGCCATGGTGCGCCTCCGCCAGTCGATCGACGCCGGCGGCCACGAGCTACCGGTCGACGAGAAGCGCCTCACCCGCGCCCGCCGGGCGGTGGAGAAGGCCATCCACCTGCTGGAGGAACCGGGCTGACCCCGGCTCCTACAGGCCCGTGAGCGGATCGGGCGGAGGGGGGGTGACGGGGGCGCTGGGCAAGGCGTTGAGGGCGGCGATCAGGGAGTGGAGCATGGCCGGCTGGAAGGGGTCGTAGGTCATGACCAGGCGGGGGCGGTCCAGGGCGTCGGCCTCCTTGCGTTCCACCGACAGCGGGCCGCGCGCTTCGATCCTCCCGGAGGGGCACAGGCCGGCGAACTGGTCGTTGAGGCTGGCCACGTCTGCTGGGGTTGGGGCGGCTTGCAGGCGTATGACCAGCTTGGAGCCGACCCAGCGGATCGAGTGGTAGTTGCGGTAGAAGCCCAGCAGCAGCTCGCAGGCGTGGGCGGGGTCGTCGGCAACGCTGTACAGCTCGACGTCCTGGGGTGAGATGACGTCCTTGGGAAGCAGCGAGGTTCGCACGTAGCTGTCCCACTCGCGCCAGAAGGTGTCGCCGGGGGTGTCCAGCAACACCAGGGGCGCCGGCACCGCCTTGCCCGTCTGCTGCAGCACCAGCAGTTCCAGGATCTCATCGAGCGTTCCAAATCCGCCGGGCAGGCCTACGAAACCGGTGGACTCCTTCATCAGCATGAGCTTGCGGGTGAAGAAGTACTTCATGCTGACGAGCTTGTTGTCACCGGCGATCATGGGGTTGGCGCTGGTTTCGAACGGCAGGCGGATGCTGACGCCCACCGACATGGCCCGCCCAGCGCCCTCCATGCCGGCCTGCATGATCCCGGGGCCGGCGCCGGTCACCACCATCCACCCTGCCTTGGCGATCTCGGCGGCGAAGTCGTGGGCCTGGCGGTACACGGGGGCGTCGGGGTGGGTGCGGGCCGAACCGAAGATGGTCACCTTGGGGGCGTGACGGTAGGGGGCGAACATCTTGAACGCCGCCCGCATCTCCTGCAGGGCGGCGTTGGTGATCTTGAGGTCGAGCCGGTCGGTGTCGTCGGTGGCCAGCCCGACGCCTGACACCAGGATCTCGAACAGCTGATCGAGGTCGTCGTCGGCACCGGTCCGGGCCAGGATGCCGGCCAGTTCCTGATCGAGTTGGTCGTCACCGGTGTTGTACTTCGGGATGTTGAACGCCACGGGCCCTCTAAGCCGGTACCGGGGGGCGCTCGACCGGCTGGTACAGCGTGGTGCGCTGCTCCAAGGTGCGGCCGAGGGGCTCGACCAGTTCGCGGAACTCGTCTTCTTCCATGCCCTGGCCGTGACTGGCGCCGGCGGCGCGGGAGATGGTCTCGTTCATCAGGGTGCCGCCCAGGTCGTTGACGCCGGCCTGCAGGGCCTGGCGCACCCCGGCGGTGCCGAGCTTGACCCATGACGCCTGGATGTTGTCGATCCAGCCCCGGTAGGCGATGCGGCCGACGGAGTGCATCAGCAGCGCTTCGCGGAACGTGGGGCCGCGCCGCGCCCTCTTCTGCAGGTAGATGGGGGCGGCCATGTGGACGAAGGGGAGCGGCACGAACTCGGTGAAGCCGCCGGTTTGCTTCTGCAGGTCACGGGTGAGCACCAGGTGGCGAGCCCAGGAGCGGGGCTGCTCGACCGAGCCGTACATGATGGTGACGTTGGAGCGCAGGCCGACCGAGTGGGCGGTGCGGTGGGCGTCGAGCCACTCCTGGGTGTCGATCTTGTCGGGGCACAGGATGGCCCGGACGTCGTCATCGAGGATCTCGGCGGCGGTGCCGGGCAGGGTGCGCAGGCCGGCGTCCATGAGGCGGCGGAGGTAGTCAGCCAGCGGCTCGCCCAGGCGCTTGGCACCCTCGGTGACCTCGAGGGCGGTGAAGCCGTGGACGTGGATGTCGGGGGCGGCGTCTTTCACCGCCCGGGTGACGTCGATATAGTAGTCGCCGTCGAAGTCGGGGTGGATGCCACCTTGCAGGCACACCTCGGTGGCGCCGATGTCGGCCGCCTCACGCACCCGGCCGGCGATGTCGTCCAAGGTCAGGAGGTAGGGCTTGCCCCGCAGGTTCAGCGAGAGCGGACCCTTGGAGAACCCGCAGAACTTGCACTTGAAGGTGCACACGTTGGTGTAGTTGATGTTGCGGTTGCGGACCCACGTGACGGTGTCACCCACCGCCTGTTGGCGCAGCCGGTCCGCCACCGAGGCCACGGCCGCCACCCCGGGACCGCGGGCCGAGAACAGGGTGACGATCTCGTCCTCGCCGACCTCCTGGCCGGCCTCGACGCCCTGCAACACGTCGCTCACGGCTGAGCCCTGGCTGCTTGGGCGGGCCGTAGGGCTGCGGAGTCCGCCAGGCGGAGCAGCCCCGCCGTTGGGAGCCGGACGGGCGAAGCGCTGAGCGAGCCGGCCCGGAGGGCCGCCCGAGCTCACGAGCAACATGGGCTCTACCTCGGCGCCGGAGTACCAGGCGGTGGAGCGGCGACCGATGAGCACGACTTCGGCGCCTTCGGCCACGTTGCGGATCTCGCCGACCTTCTGGGGGTGGAAGGCACCGGGGTCGTCGCGGCCCAGGCCTTCGGCGTCGCTGCGGTCGAGCACCGCGAAGCGGGTGGCCTCGTCCAGCCACCGCTCCGGGGTCAGCGCATACTCGGGGTAGATGGTGAGCCGGGGGGCGAGCGTGTGCCCGGCCGCTTCGGTGACGTCGCGTAGGCGGTCGAGGTGCGGCCACGGGCGCTCGGGGTTGACGTGGTCGGCGGTGATGGGTGACACCCCGCCCCAGTCATCGATGCCGGACTCGAGCAGGTGGCCGAAGTCGTCGCTCAAGTTTGGCGGCGCTTGCAGGTGGACATCGGCTGGCAGGATCAACCGGGCCAGGGCGATGGCCTGCAGGTACTCGTCGGTCGGGCAGGGGGGCGAAGCGTGCATGCCGGTGCCGGGCTTGGGCAGGAAGTTCTGGACGATCACCTCCTGCACGTGGCCGTGACGGTGATGGGCGGCGGCGATGGCTTCCAAGGCGTCGACGCGGTCCTGCACGGACTCGCCGATGCCCACCAGGATCCCGGTGGTGAACGGGATGGCCAGCTCCCCGGCCGACTCCAAGGTGGCCAGCCGGCGCTCGGGGACCTTGTCGGGTGAACCGCGGTGGGCGACCAGGTCAGGGTTCAGCGACTCGAGCATCATCCCCTGCGACGGCGCCACCGGCCGCAGCGCCGTCAGCTCGTCGGCGTACAGGGCGCCGGCGTTGGCGTGGGGGAGCAGACCGGTCTCGGCCAGCACCAGCTCGGCCATGGCCACCAGGTAGTCGACGGTGGAGCGGTAGCCGTGCTCGTCCAGCCAGACGGCGGCGGAGGGATACCGCTCCTCCGGTCGCTCGCCCAGGGTGAACAGGGCCTCGTGGCAGCCGGCCTGAGCTCCGGAGCGGGCGATGGCCAGCACCTGCTCGGGATTGAGATAGGGCGAGTCGAGCCGGGCCGGCGGCTGGGCAAAGGTGCAGTACCCGCACTTGTCGCGGCACAGCATGGTGAGCGGGATGAACACCTTGGGCGAGTACGTGACCCGGTTCCCGAACCGCTCGTCCCGCCGGGCCGCGGCCCGAGCCATGAGCTCGTCGAGCGGCAACGACAGGAACTCAGCGGGGGAGGCCGTCATGACCGGAACCCTACCGACGCCCATCCGCCGCCCAGGTGCCGACTACCTACGCTTCCCGAGGCGGACCGCCTCCTGATGCGAGAGGGTGAGGACTACCGCGCCGACTGGGAGCCCGCTGGTCCGTGGCCGAGAACCAATATTTCGAGCGCGTGATGCCGAGAGATGCGTTCGACCTGATCGTTTGCTGTAGCTGGGCAGTGCGGAAGGTGACCTCCACTAGCTCGGCCAGGTGGTCACCAGCTCAAGGAGCTCCCGAGACACCCACCATGACCGGGGACGACCCACACCCGTATCGGTGATCTCAAGCTGCGCCAGAATCCCTCGCCCCACCAGCAGCGCGATGGCGTTGCGGGCGCTGCGTTCGCTCACCTCAGCGCCTTCGGCGGCCAAGGCAGCGTTGATCACGGGCTGGGCCGGAAGCTGCGCGGCGACCCGCCGGGCGGCGGCATCGGCGCGAAGGCCGCGCAGGCGCTGGTCCCAGTCAGTGAGCAACACACGAACCTGTTCTCCGAGGTCAAGGCTGGCCTCGCCGGCCCGGGTGACGAGATCTGCGAACCAACTGATGAGCGGATCAGGTGACTCCTGCCAGAACAGGAGCAGGCTCGACAAGTAGCCGCCCGGGTCCCGGGCGATGAGGACGCTGACCGGCGGCGGCAGGGCGAGGCTCAAGCGGCGAGCCAGCAACCACCCGATCAGCACGCGGCCTAGTGTCCTGGAAGGCTGAAGCGGTGTGAAAATGGGGTCATGCGCTGGCTCCTTGGTTGATGTTTGTGCAGTAGCCGGCGAGGCGTTCGAGGATCTGGTCGGCGGTCTTGTGCCAGACGAACGGGGTGGGGTTCTCGTTCCATGCGGTGGCCCACGCGT
>JAABUM010000150.1_pt1 | contig 137876 bp, 137 predicted proteins | sample 5559161 | NCBI WGS metagenome assembly JAABUM01 (sample SAMN10711868, study PRJNA513369) | rock metagenome | isolation source: Antarctica rocks | place: Antarctica: Victoria Land, Siegfried Peak nord
GCCGATGACGACCCTGGTCCGGGCGTGCCGCCTCTCGATCTACGTGGGCAACGCGCACACGCACCAGTACAGGGCGCTGTCCGGGGAGATCCTGCACCGGGCGCACCGGGCCGGGCTGGCCGGTGCGACCACGCTCCAGGGCATTGAGGGGTACGGGCACTCCAGCACCGTCCACAGCACACCTCGATGGCGGCTCACCGACCGCACCCCGGTCACGGTTCATCTGATCGACACTCCGGAGCGGATCCGAGCGTTCCTGCCGCAGCTGGATGACCTTGCCGACCGCTGCGTCATCGTGTGCGACGAGGTCGCCGTCCTTCGTCCTCCTGGCGGCGTGGGTCGGCCTCCGAAGGCATGAGCGGTGGGACGGTGGGTGGGCAGGTGGAGCCCATGAGCGCAGCGGCTTTGGACGCTGCCAGTGCCACCTTGTTCGGCCTCGCCTCCCCAGCGCAACGCGCGGCCGCCACGGAGATCCGTCGCCGGGTGCAGGAGCGGCGGCTTCGGGTGGTCGTGGCGGGAGAGGCCAAACGCGGCAAGAGCACCCTGGTCAACCGGCTCCTCGGCCGCGACCTCCTTCCCTCCGGGGTCACTCCGGTGACTGCCGTAGCGACGACGGTCCGGTACGTGAGCGAGCAGGATGAGCAGCTCAGGGTCACCTACCTGGACGGCCGCCGCGAGTGCCGAACCATCGACGATCTCGCGGCCCTGGTGACGGAGCGGGTCAACCCGGCCAACGTCCTTGGTGTCGCGGAGGTGGAGGTGCTGCTGGCGGCCGGCGCGTTGATCGGCTACCCGCTGGAGATCGTCGACACACCCGGCACCGGTTCGGTGTTCGAGCACAACACCGACACCGCCCACGCGGCCTACCGCTCCCTGGACGCGGTCATCGTCGTCCTGACCGCCGACCCACCGGTCTCCGCCGCCGAACGCGACCTGCTCGCCGAGCTGTCGACGCGAGCCGTCCGCACCTTCATCGTCCTCAACAAGGCCGATCGGCTGCCACCGGCGGAGCTCGCCGAGGCGCTGCGGTTCACCGAGGGGGTGTGCGCCGGCTCGGGCGCCGACCCCGTGCCGGTATGGCCCTTGTCGGCGCGCGAGGCGGACGACGGGTTCATCAGGTTCCGCGACGCGTTCGAGTCCTACCTGGGCCAGCATGCAGCCGCCGACGCCCTGGAGTCGCTACGCGCCCGTAGCATCCGGCTCGCGGCAGCCATGCAGGACGAGGCCGCGGTGCAGCTGCGGGCACTCGAGCTCGCCGAAGGCGACAGCCGAGACCGGATCATCTCGTTCAGCGAGCGGCTCACGGTGATCGCCGAGCAGGCGGTCGAGCTCGACGACCGCCTTCATGCCACCGAACACCGTCTCCGCCGCGCGTTGGACGAGTCCGCGCGCGCTCTTGTCGGCGCGCTGACCGGGCGAGCGCGCGCAGCGGTGGCCGAAGCCTTCGTCGACCACCCGGCCGGCCTTCATGCCGAGCAGGTGGAAAGCCGCGGTCGGCAGGTCGTCGTCGAGCTGGTCACCGACGAGGTGAACACCTGGCGCGCCGAGCGCGCCCGCGTGCTGGAAGCGCAGCTCGCAGAGGTGGTCACAGCGGTCGACGTCGCCCGGACCGATCAGCTGCTGCAGCTGCGCGACGCCGCCCGGACCATGCTCGAGCTCACCCTCGCCAGCGACCCGGCACCGATAAGGCTGCAGAGCAGCCGCTCCTTCTGGTACGCCTTCGAGCGCCCAGCATCGTGGGAACCGCCCGGCGCCGACACGATCCGACGCCACGCGCCCGGTGCCGCTCGCCGCGCCCACCACCGGGTCCTGGCCGAGGTCCCCGGTTTGGTCGACCGGCAGATCGGCCGCGCCCGCGCAGACCTGCAGCAACGCCTGGTCGACTCGGTGCGCTCTGTGCTAGCGCAGCTCGGCCGCAACCATCACGACACACTGCACCAGCTCCGCCGGGCTCTGGCTGAGGCGGCGTCCTCACGCGACGCTGGCGCTGCCGAAGCCGAGCAGCGTCGTATCGAGCTCGCGAGCCGCATGGCCGCCATCGACGCCGTGGCCCGGCAGCTGCGCCAGCTCCGACTCGACGCGCCATGACCACGGACCGCCGCTCTCCCGTAGTCGCCGCTGGCGTCGAGGGGCAACGGATGCTTCGTACGACGCTGAGGCGGACGGGGGGCCGGATGCTGGCCGGCTTCCGCTACGTCGCCTTGTGACCGCCTGCGGCGCGCTCGTAGTCGCCTTCGGCCTGGAAACACGCGACGGTCGTGTCAAGGGCCCAGACTGATTCCGATAGCTCGTGGTCTTTTCAGCCGCAACAGGCTCGAAGCCGCGCTACGGTGACCTCGTACAGGTAGGGCTGACCAGCGTCGATGGCCCGCTGAGCCGGAAACTCTCCGATGTCCTGCTCCGACAGTGCCCGAGTCACTACCGCGAGCACCCAACCAGCCCGGTGTCGGCTGCACGATGTACCTGGCTGGAGCCCGAAGGCTAGAAGCAGAAGCCAGCCCGATGAAGGCAGCACCACATGAACACAACGTGCTTGGTTGCCTTGCTGGTAGGCAGGGCTGCAGCAGCAGGCATGACTGAGTCCTCGGCCATCGCGGGACCACAAGCCTCTTCTCGAGCCACGGCCAAGGCCACGATCTCGTAGCACCTCTGCGCATGACGGCCACGGAGGCCCCTCGGGACCGACTCCAGCCCAAGCCCATCCAGGCCGTGCTGCTCGGCGCGGTACTGATCTGCATCCTGGTGGCACTCGCGGTGTGGCAGCACCAGTCTGCATTGCCCGAGCCCAGCGTTGGGCAGCCGTTCACCGCCACCATCACGCTGCTGTCGTACGACCAGACCGAGGTGTGCTACACCGGCTCTCCGACGACGGATGGGCGGAACTGCACGGTGCTCTACCACCAGGAGCCCGTCGCCGTGGGCCAGCAGGTCCGGGGCGTCGAGATCTGGTTACCTGGTAGCCAGAACATGGTCCAAGCTCTAGCGGTGAATGCTCACAGCTAAGGCATAGCTCCACTAGACCCACGAGGCCGGGCCAGAGACTGAACAGGCGTGCAACAGCGCCTCCCACGAAGGTCCGATCGCGTGCGGTGGAGACGCCGAGTGCCTGCTCAACCATGGCGTGCCGATCTTTCCGGTCGAGCCGATCGAGCCACGCCACGCGGTCAGCCATCGCTTCAACATGGAACCCACAGGGCAATGATGCCCGAACTCGCCGGGTGGTTGTCCGACCGGCACTTCGCGATGTCGCCGACGGCCTAGGCCAGCCTCACCGAAGCCGGCCTGCCGTGCACCAGCGTGACTAGCCGGTTGCGCCGCGCCGCCGCGCTGTATGCTGCCGCGCACCGGCCAGCGCCTCCTGCCGGCCAAGAAGGGCGGCCCGGCTGCCCACTCCGCCGCAGCTCGCCGCCAGCCGCGACCGGCTGGACCGAGGTCGCCGTCGACGAACGCGGCCGGACGGTGCGGCGGCTGATCTGGTCACGCCAGGTGCTCCGGGCCGCCGTCGAACCTGACCGGATGCTGCGACTGGCCATCGTCCGCGACCCCACCACGACCCACCCGACGACTTCTTCATGACCACCCACACCACCGACACCAACGGCGAGATCGCCTCCCGCTACGCCGGCTGCTGGTCGATCGAGGTGACCTTCCGCGACGCCAAGCAACACCTCCGCGGGGCAGCACCCCCAGTCCTGGCGCGGCGCGGACCCGAACGCGCCGCCGCACGCTCGCTCTGGCTGCACACCACGATCTAGTGCTGGCACCTAACCAGCTACGGCGTCCCGACGCAGCTGGACACCCCGACCGTGGTACCCCAGCAAGCGCCACGCCAGCTTCGCCGACGCATTCGCCGCTCTCCCAAAAGCGCGGTGGCAGCAGCGAATAACAGCCTGTCAGCGCAGGCGCAGCCGTCAAGCGAAAGCCTCGAGAATTCGGTCGACACTCGGGGCCATAACACCCGCCCGGCCAGCTCTGTAAAGAGTGCGAAAGTCCACAATCTTTGCTGCACAAGTTCAGCAGGACGCGCAGCGCGCTGGTACGAGCTGCACCCGGCACCGGTCGCCGACATCGCCGCCTGGCTGCAGCCGTACCGGAGCCCTGGACAAGGAACCTCAGCCTCACACCGCGCTTCAAGCGGCGGCTCGCGCACGCCCCCGAGGAGTGTGCGCAGCGCTGACGGGGCCGGAGCAGATCGCGCAGTGGCTCATGCCGGGGGCGATCGAGCTGCGCCGCGGTGGCCCCATCAGGCTCGACTCCGGCGCAGCGTGGCACGATCGGGAAGGTTCTGTCGTGCGAGCCGCCCCGTGAACTGACTTTCCCGTGGCTGCGCGGGGGCGTGCTGACGCGTCCTCGCTGGTGCGCTGGCAGCTCCACCGCGCGGGCGCCGCGGGAGAGGAGACCCTGCTCATGCTTGAGCACAGCCGGCTGGACGGCGAGATCGCGTACAGCTGCGGTGCCGGTGCCGGCTGGCACGACCTGCTCGACCGCCTGCCGCCGCACCTGGCTGGCGAGCAGTACCTGGAACAGCCGGCACGACGAGTGATTGCCGAGTACCGCGAGCTACGTTAGACCCATGCCAGGCAATCTCGTCCACAGCTACGAGATCTACATCCGCTGTTCGCCACAGGAAGTGTGGCGCGCCCTAACGAATCCGTCGCTGACGCCGCGGTACTTCATGGGGCTGACGATCGTCTCCGACTGGACAGCGGGATCGACCATCCGGCAAGTGCGTCGCGATGGAGCGGTCTGGAACGAGGGAACCGTGCTCGAGATCGACCCGCCGCGGCGCCTCGTCACCAGCTTCCATTCGCTTGCCGAACACGCCCGTGATGATCCGCCCTCATGTGTCACTTGGACCGTCGAGCCGGTCGGCGAAGTCACGCTCGTCACGCTCGTGCACGACGGCTTCGAAGATGGGAGCACGACGTACGAGATGGTTCGCTCGGGCTGGAGTGTCGTGCTCTCCGCGCTCAAGACACTCCTCGAACCGGCGACCCGCTTCGTGTGCCTGCGCCCGCACTCTTCGAGAACGGCGAGAACCCTCACTCACGGTCGAGTTTGGGGTGGCAGTCGGCAGCGATGGAGATCACCGGCTTCACGATCCAGCTCCACGTCGCGGACGGTGCGGCTGCGCGAAAGTGGTACGAGCGCCTGCTCGGTCGAGAACCCGACTTCCGACCCTTCGGTGACGACTCCTTCGTGGAGTGGCAGTTCACACCCGGCTACTCCGAGTTGCATGTCGTCGAGTCGGAGGAACCGGGCAGTCAGGGGGGCCGACTCCGGCTCGGCGTCGCCGACATCGACGCCACGCGCGCTTCCCTTCTCGCCGCCGGCATCGACGTCAGCGAAATCGACGAACTGGCGAACGTCGTCAGGTGGTGCAACTTCGACGACCCGTGGCGAAATGGGCTCGGGTTCTACCAGGACCTCGTCCGGTTCAGGTGGGCATGACCCACGGTGCACAGGTCGTGCAGGTCAAGTTGCCGGTGGGCCCGTGGGGATCGAACCCTCAACCCACGGAGACCTTGTCGGCCCTGCTGGCGCTGGCCAATGCCGCCATTTCACGCTGAAGTACATCGATGTCAGTTGTGGTTGCCTGCGCCGTCCGAGCCGGCATTCGTCCCCACATCCGTCCCCGACAAGGGATAGAGCCACCGATCCATAGCGGAGCATGAGAGGCGGGCCGGAGAGGCGGTCAAGCCCTCGCCGTCGTGCAGATGGTGAGTGGGCAGGAACACGAAGTGTTCACCGTGGCCATGCTGGATGTGAGGGCTTGACGGGCTCGGAATGTCCGCCGGATGCTGCCGCGTCGGGTCGGCGGCTTGGTGGTGAGTGGGGCGTCTGCACTGTTGCGGGCGCCCTTCTTGGTGCTCGGGCGAGGACGGCGCGAAGCGCCGCCCGCAGCCCGGGCGTGGGCGCCGAAGGCGCGCCTTGAGCCAGTACAGAAACTCGTAACCGATCGCTGAGGAACTAGCGGCTGGGCTTCCCGGCTACCTGGTCCGTCTTTGGTGCGGCTTAGTCATCAAGACTCACGATGAGACGGCCCAGCAAGGTCAATGCGTCGGGGACGAGCCGGTAGTAGGCCCACTTCCCCCGTTGTTCGCGCTGGAGCAGGCCGGCGTCGACCAAGACCTTGAGGTGGTGCGAGACGGTGCCCTGGGTGAGTCCGACCGGGTCGGTCATCTCGCACACGCATGCCTCGCCGTGAGGCGTGCCTGCTACCAGAGAGAGCAGCCGCAGTCGGGTGGGATCGGCGATTGCCTTCAAAGACGACGCAAGCCGCTCCGCATCAGTTGCGTCCATGACCCTCTCGGTGGCAGGGAAGCAGCATCCCTGCGGGTCCAAGGAGGCGGGTGCGGGTCGGCTGGCGGTCGTGGTCACAGATCCAGTCTCGCACGCATTGACAAGCGTCGATGCTCGTGGCACGGTCTGATGCATTGACCTTCGTTGATGCGAGGGCGTTGACCGAAGGAGTGGTGATGACAGCTACCGACGCTGGGCAGGTCCGTGAGCAGGTTCGGCAACGGTACGCGGCAGCGGCCGAGGCGGTGACTGGCGCCGGCGGGCGCACCGCGCTGGAGGTGGTCGACGGGGCTGGCTGTTGCGCACCGTCCTCGGCCAGCGTGCCGGAGGTTGAGGCGTCGAATGGGTTGTGCTGTGGCAGCGGCGGTGAGGTGCACGCAGCGTTCGGGTCCGCGCTATACACCGCGGGAGAGCAGGACCAGCTGCCCGCTCAGGCGGTGCTTGCGAGCTTGGGCTGCGGCAATCCCACGGCGGTGGCAGACCTGCACGAGGGGGAAAAAGTCTTGGACCTTGGTTCCGGCGGCGGGATCGACGTGCTCCTCTCGGCCAAGCGGGTCGGCCCGAGCGGGTTCGCGTATGGCGTTGACATGACGAGCGAGATGTTGGAGTTGGCGCGGGCTAACGCCGCCAAGGCTGGCGCCACGAACGTCGAGTTCCTGCACGGGACCATTGAGGACGTTCCGCTGCCTGACTCTTCGGTGGACGTGGTGATCTCCAACTGTGTGGTCAATCTGTCCGATGACAAGGGCGCTGTGCTGGCCGAGATGTTCCGGGTCCTGGCCCCGGGCGGGCGGATCGGCGTCTCCGACGTCGTTGCGGAGGACCACCTCAGCGCCGCGGACCGGGCCGAGCGTGGTTCCTACGTCGGGTGCATCGCCGGGGCGCTGTCCCGCGCCGAGTACGTCGACGGGCTGACCGCGGCCGGGTTCACTGACGCCAGTGTCGAGTTCACCCACGAAGTTGTGCCCGGTATGCACGGCGCAATCATCCGCGCCACGAAACCGGCTCACGCGCACGTCCACGCCGCCGGAGCGCAGGCGTCGGGGTGCTGCTCCATCGACGCACAAGCCGACTGCTGCGAACCGTCCGCAAAGTCGACCTGCTGCGGCGCCACTGCTGGTGGGGCCGCTCCGGCGACGTGCGGATGCCAGTGAGGCATCTGGGGCGCCGGGTCACCGCTGAGGCCGTCGGCACGGCGTTCCTGGTCGCCGCGGTCATCGGGTCAGGGATCGCCGCCACACGGCTGTCGCCTGGTCAGGTCGGGCTGCAGCTGCTGGAGAACGCGCTCATCACCGGCGCTGCCCTGGTCGCCCTGATCCTGGCGCTGCAGCCCGTGTCGGCCGCGTTCAACCCGGTCGTGACGCTGGTCGAGCGGGCCCTCGGAGCGGTCACCACGACCGAGGCGGTGGCGCTGATCGGCGGCCAGGTGCTCGGCGGGGCCATCGGCGCGGTGGTCGCGAACCTGATGTTCTCCCTGCCCGCCGTGACCATCGCCACCACCGGCCGTACCGGTCCAGGCCGTTGGCTCGGCGAGGTCGTCGCCACCACCGGGTTGCTGCTGGTGATCTTCGGGACCTCGCGCACCGGGCGCGCCGACCGGGTCGCGTACGCGGTCGGCGGGTACATCACCGCCGCGTACTGGTTCACCAGCTCGACCAGCTTCGCCAACCCCGCGGTCACCATCGCCCGGATGCTTTCCGACACCTTCGCCGGGATCGCGCCTTCTTCGGCGCCGATGTTCATCGCTATGCAGCTTCTCGGCGGAACCACGGCATACCTGCTAATCAGGGCCCTGTTTCCGGAACCGACCCGAGTCGCGGCCGACCTGGTCGGCACAGACGTCACCGCTGTCGATGACCTCACTTCCAGAATCGAGAGGCGGTAACCGTGCCCCACCTGCCAAGCGTGCTGTTCGTCTGCGTTCACAACGCCGGCCGCTCCCAGATGGCCGCCGGCTACTTGACCCATTACGCCAACGGCACAGTGCAGGTCCGCTCCGCCGGTTCCATCCCCGCTGACCGAATCAACCCGGTCGCCGTCGCAGCGATGGCCGAGGACGGCATCGACATCACCGCCGCCACCCCGACCATTCTGACCACCGACGCTGTCCAAGCCTCCGACGTGGTCATCACCATGGGGTGCGGCGACGCCTGCCCGATCTTCCCGGGCAAGCGCTACGAGGACTGGGACCTGCCCGACCCCGCAGGACAATCCATCGACGCGGTCCGTCCCATCCGCGAGGAGATCCGGACCCGCGTCCAGACCCTCCTCTCCGAGCTGCTGCCAGCATGACCGGCCGTCCGTCCGTGCTGTTTGTCTGCGTCAAGAACAGCGGCAAGTCTCAGATGGCCGCTGCCCTTCTGCGCCACGTCGCCGGTGACACCCTGGTCGTTCACTCCGCAGGCACGCACCCCGGAGGCGGACTAAACCATCTCTCGGTACAGGTGCTGAGCGAGGTCGGCATCGACATGACCGGCGAACATCCCAAAGCACTGACCTTCGAGGCGGTGCACGGCGCGGACCTCGTCGTGACCCTCGGCCGCGAGGCCACCGTCGACCAGGTCCCCGGAACCCGCTTCGAGACGTGGGACACCGACGAGCCATCCTTGCGCGGCATTGAAGGAATCGAGCGAATGCGCCAGATCCGAGATGACATCGCCGCCCGCGTCGAAGGACTCAACCGGCAACTGGGCTGAACCGGCGACCGTAGTGAGTGCCCGCCTCGCCCGCGTTCGAGGGGCTGTCGGCGGGGTGTGTCATGATTGGCGCAGCGGACAACACCACACGAATAAGACACTTCAGATCTTCTGGGGTCGGCTCCCATGGCCGGAAGGCCACACACACGCAGCGCCGTTAGCAGCTAAGACTTTGGTCCGCGAAACCTTTCTTGGTTTTGTCGTGCTTGGCGCTGCAGCGATCCCTGCGTCGAGCCTTGCTCCCTGAGCCGTTGATCGCGGTCCCCCAAAGCTGGGTGTGCCGCGCGGTCGGATCGCACTAGCCGCGCGGCACACCCTTTGGGGTGGTGAGGCTAGTGAGCACGCGGACCCGTCACGTCGTGCATGACGTCCTGCCTGCCGTGGTGCCGGCCCTGTTGCCCGAGCTCGCGGGCACGACGCACGAAGACGCGCCGCCGCTGCCGCTTCGGACGCAGCAGCAGGTCCGGGAGTTGTTGGTGTCGGGGCGGTTCGACGCCTGGTCCGAGGCGTTGGCGCGAGTGGGGGCCTGCTCTCGACCGATTCGGCTGCACGGGTCTTCGCACACCGTGGACACGACCACGGGGGAGGTGGTCTCGAGCTACAGCAGTGAGTCCGAGCCGCTCGGGATCACCCATCTGCGGTGCGGCAACCGCCGCGCCAGCCAGTGCCCGTCGTGCTCCCGCTTGTACGCCGGGGACATGTTCCACCTGATCCGCGCTGGAGTGGTCGGAGGCAAGGCGGTCCCGGAGCTGGTCGCTGATAACCCGTTGGTGTTCGCGACTTTCACTGCTCCGTCGTTCGGTGCGGTGCACGGCCGCCGTGACCTGGGTGGCCGATGCCGTCCGTACTCCGGTGCTACATCTGTATGTGAGCACGGGCGCCCGCTGGACTGCCACGCGAGGCACGCCGAAACGGACCCGGAGATTGGCCAGCCGTTGTGCGGTGACTGCTACGACTACGTGTCCCACGTGGTGTGGCAGTGGTGGGCGCCCAACCTGTGGCGGCGGTTCACCATCGCGTTGCGCCGGATGGTGGCTCGCGTGCTTGCTGTGCCGGCTACCCGCCTGGACGATGTCGCCACGGTGCAGTACGCCAAGGTCGCCGAGTATCAACGGCGCGGCGTGATCCACTTTCACGTCTTGGTCCGCCTTGACGGTCCCCGCACTGTGGAGGGGTTCGCGCCGGCACCCTCCGCCGTCGATGCCGACCACCTCGCTCAGCTGATCCGCACCGCAGCGGCCTCGGTACGGTTGACCGTCCCCGGCGTTGACGCCGACGACCCGGCCAGGATGCTCGCCTTCGGGCGCCAGCTCGACGCTCGGGCCGTGCGCAGCAGCCGTCGTACCGACGACCCTGACCGGACGCTCGCTCCCGAACAGGTCGCCGGCTACCTCGCGAAGTACGCTACCAAGTCGATCGAGGACACGGGCGTCACTGACAGCGCCCACCACCGGCGCATTCGGGCCACCGCACTCGGGTTCGCCTCCCGGGCCGCATCAAGCCCTCGCGGGTGTCAGGCAGTCGAGGGCCCATACGCGCTGCTGGACAGGTGGGTATCGATGCTGGGGTTCCGCGGCCACTTCGCGACGAAATCCCGCCAGTATTCAGTCACCCTTGGCGCCTTGCGCCGGGCGAGGCGCCGCGCTCAGGCCTTGATCGCCTCGGCGCGTGCGGAGGGCCGTCCGCTAGACCTCGCCTCCCTCGAGGCCGACCTACTCGCCGACGACGACCACGAAACCACCCTCGTCGTCGGCCAGTGGCAGTTCGTCGGGTCCGGCTGGGCCAATGAAGGTGAACGGGTCCTCGCCGTCGCCGCAGCGGCCCGCGCACGGGAGTACGCCAGCAGAAGGCGGCGCAGCGAGGAAGCAGCGGTCATCAGGCAAAGGGAGAGCGTGATGGATGGTCAGATCGAGGACCGGCTCTGGTCGGTTCAGGACGTAAGTGAATACCTCGGCGTGCCCGTGCACAGCATCTATGCCTGGCGGAGCGCTGGAACCGGTCCCCCCGGACGTCGAGTAGGGAAGCGGCTCCGCTACCGACCTCAGGACGTTCGCGACTGGGTCGCGTCGCTGCCGACGAGTGTTGTCGCGTGAAGCCGCTGGGGCTGGGTGAGCATGGCGGGATCACGGTCACCCGCGAGGGCAGCGCGTACGTCGCATACCTGCGCTACCGGGATTTCGCCGGTCGAGGCCGCCGGCTGAAGCGCAGCGGTCGATCAAAGGCGGAGGCATCGCGCAAGGTGATGCGTGCAGTCCGAGAGGCGCTGGAGACCAACGGCGACGGCCAGCTGAGCTCCACCTCGACCTTCGAGGACGCGGCGCGTGGATGGCTGACCACGTTCGAGGCCCAAGTTGCTCGAGGCGCGCGTTCGCCGTCCACTCTGGATGAGTACCGGTATGTGATCGCGAGGGTGATCGTTCCCGGGGTCGGGTCGTTGCGGTTGGGTGAGATCACCACGCCGCGGCTCGATCGGTTCATCCAGGCCGTGCTGACTGACCGCGGTTACGCGACGGCGAAGTTGAGTCGCTCAGTGCTGTCTGGGATCTGCGGCTGGCTGGTCCGGCGCGGCGTCCTGGGGGTCAACCCGGTGCGGGATTTGACCCCCCTGGAGGTGGATCGTGACAGGACTGCCCGGGCGCTCTCGGTCGAGGAGATGCGGGCGTGGCTTGCGTTGCTCGACGGGAGCGACCTGGCCCGCCGGCACGACCTTCCCGAGCTCGCGCGGTTCATGCTCGCCACGGGCCTCCGTCTCGGAGAAGCCCTGGGTGTCACGTGGGCCGACGTCGACCTCGCGACCGGCGCAATTGCGGTTCATCGCACCATCGTCCGGGTCAAGGGCAAGGGTCTAGTCGCCAGCAAGGTGAAGTCACGGGCTTCGGAGCGCAGGCTGCTTCTGCCCCTCTGGTCAGTCGAGCTGCTCCGTGCTCGCCGGATCCGGTTGGGTGGCTTCGAAGGTCCCGTCTTCGCGGATTCACGCGGAGGGTGGCGGGACCGCAGCAACGTCGGCAAGGTCTTCCGCGAGGTGCGTGGCGGCTCGGATTTCGAGTGGGTCAAGACGCACACCTTCCGAAAGACCGTTGCTACCTTGCTCGACCAGAGCGGGGCCAGCGCTCGGATGATCGCCGACCAGCTGGGCCACTCGAAGGTGTCGATGACCCAGGACGTGTACCTCGGGCGGCGCGCGGGAAACGCTGCGAACCTGGCTGCGCTGCAGGCCTACAACCCTGACTCGGCGCCGCTGGTGGGTGGGGTTGAAGGTCAGTGAGCCACCGCATTAGTCCCCGCATTCGTCCCCGGAGGCACCGATTCCGGCCTCAGGTAGCCGGACCTTGTGCTCAGTGGGTGGGCCCCGTGGGGATCGAACCCACAACCCACGGATTAAAAGTCCGTTGCTCTGCCAGTTGAGCTAGAGGCCCGGGGGGCCGGGTCGCCGCGAGGACGTCTCTGGTCGACCCGGCTGAGAGTGTATGCGGCAAACCCGGACCCACCGGGGCGTTCGGCCTCCAGTTGCCGCCGTCAGTCAGTGCGTCGCGTTGCCCTCGCCTTCGTAGTCCTGCGGGTCTCCGGTGCCACCGCCCGCCGGGTCGCGGTGCCCCAAGGCGGTCTCCGCCGGCATCTCTTCCATGCGCTCGCGTGCCTGCTCGCGCTCGGCGTCGTTGTCGCTGGGCTGCTCACTCATCGCTCATCGGTCCTCACTGTTCGGTAATCAGGCCAGCGAAATCCTACCGCCCGGACCTCCTGAACGGCGGGGCGCCGTCTGGCGGTAGGCCCGCGCGGTCGGACGACGCCCGGCACCTGGTCGGCGATCTGCGACGATGTGCGCCGGCCCGAACCCGTTGGTCCGCAGACCCGAAGGACTTGTCATGCCCGCTGGCCCGAGGCTGCCTGCGTTCGACGAGGTGACGAGCACCTACCGGCTCCAGCTCAACGCCCACTTCACCTTCGCCGACGCCGAGGCGCAGGTCCCCTACCTCGCGTCCCTGGGCGTCTCACACCTCTACCTCTCGCCCGTCCTGCGTGCCGTCCCCGGCTCGATGCACGGGTATGACGTCCTGGACCACACGCGCGTCTCACCCGAGATCGGCGGCGAGGAGGGCCTGCGTCGGCTTGCGGCCGCGGCCCACGACGCGGGCCTCGGCGTTGTCGTCGACGTGGTGCCCAACCACATGGCGTTCGTCGCACCGGAGAGCGAGACGGCGCCGCTGTGGCCGGTTCTACGCGAAGGGCGCGGCGCGCCTACGGCGCACTGGTTCGACATCGACTGGGACCACCTGGACGGCCGGATCGGCCTGCCGCTGCTGGGGGGCGCCCCGGACCAGATGCTGAAGGCGGGGGAGCTGGTGCTCGACACCCTGGACGGCGCGCCCGTCGTGCGCTACCACGACCACGTGTTCCCCGTCGCCGAGGGCACGCTCAGCGACGACGTCGGCTCGGTGCTCGAGCAGCAGCACTACCTGCTGGCTGCCTGGACCGAGGCTGACGCCGTCCTCAACTACCGCCGCTTCTTCGCCGTCAACGAGCTCATCGCGCTACGGGTCGAGCTGCCCGAGGTCTTCGAGGCCACCCACCGCCTGCTGCTCGACCTCAACCACGACGGGGTGGTCGACGGGTGGCGCATCGACCACCCCGACGGGCTCGCCGATCCGGAGGGCTATCTGCGCCGGCTCCGCTCCGCCTCGCGGGAGGGCACCCCCATCTGGGTCGAGAAGATCCTCGAAGGCGACGAGGAGCTGCCGACCGACTGGGCCTGCGAAGGCACGACCGGCTACGACGCCATCCGCGCGCTGCAGACCGCCCTGGTCGAACCCGCTGCCGCCGAAGCCCTGACCCGGACGTGGGTGGACACGGGAGCCGAGCCGCACTTCACCGTCGTGGTGGACCGGTCCAAGCGGGACGTCGTCGCCGGCCTGCTCTGGCCGGAGGTCCTACGCCTGCAGCGGCGGGTGCTGGACGCCGCGCCGGGCACCGACCCGGACCGGCTGCAAGACGCACTGGTGGAGATGCTCGTAGCCGCGGAGGTCTACCGCGCCTACCTGCGTCCCGGCGAGCCGGTCGCCGCGGAGTCACGGCGCCGGCTCGACGACGCGCTGGTGCGCGCGCGGGCCGCGGCACCCCATCTGGCGAGCGAGCTCGAGCTGCTCGGGCGACTGGCACTCGGCCAGGACTTCGTAGGGAAGGACGCGGTAGGGAAGGACGCGGTAGGGGACGTCGCGGCAGGGGACGCCGCGGCCGCCGCCGCGGACTTCGCCGTCCGGCTGCAGCAGACGTGGGGTCCGGTGATGGCCAAGGGGATCGAGGACACCGCGTTCTACCGCTACCACCGTCTGGTCGCGCTGAACGAGGTCGGCGGCGACCCGGCCCTGCTGGCCGAGGCGTCGGCGGAGCACCTGCACGCGTGGGCGCGGACCCAGCAGCGGGACTGGCCGAGGGGCATGACCTCGTTCTCCACCCACGACACCAAGCGCAGCGAGGACGTGCGCGCGCGGCTGCTCGCGCTGGCCGGCGACGCGAAGTCCTGGCAGCGCTGCTCGGAGGTGTTCCGGGTGGCCGGCGAGCAGGCCGGCGTCGACGGGCCGACCGCCCACCTGCTGTGGCAGACGCTCGCCGGCGCCGGGGACATCGGCCGCGAGCGGCTGCGCGCCTACCTCACCAAGGCAGTGCGCGAGGGGTGGCAGCACACGGCGTACACCGAGCCGGCAGGGGCCGACACCGACTATGAGGCGCGGGTGCTCGCTCTTGCCGACCGTGCGGTCGGCGCCGGGCCGCTGCGCGAGGCCGTTGAGGAGGCGGTCTCGGTCAACACCGAGCCGATCCGCGCGACGGTGCTGGGGGGCAAGCTGCTGCAGCTGACCATCCCCGGCTTCCCTGACGTCTACCAGGGGTGCGAGATCGTCGACCTGTCGCTGGTGGACCCGGACAACCGGCGTCCGGTCGACTATGCCCAGCGGGCGGCGCGACTGGCTCGGTTGGACGCCGGGGAGCCGGCGCGCGACCTCGACGACGAGAAGCTGCTGGTCACCTCCAGAGCCCTGCGGCTGCGCCGCCGCGACCCGGAGGTCTTCGGCGCCGGCGCCACGTACGAGCCGCTCGTATCCTCCAGCGAGCACGTGCTCGGCTTCCTGCGGTCGGGGCGCGTGGCGACCATCACGACGCGGGCGCCGCGCCGGCTCGCCGACGGCGGCGGCTGGCAGGGCGCCTCGGTGACGCTGCCGGAGGGGACCTGGCGTGACGAGCTGACCGGCCGAGAACACCCCGGCGGTGTGGTCCTGGTTGCGGTCCTGCTCGCCCAGCGTCCCGTTGCCCTGCTGGTGAGGCGCTGAGATGACCGCTTCCAACGTGACCGGGGCTGCAGCAGAGAGCTTCTCGGTATGGGCGCCGCGGGCCGAGCATGGCGTGGACCTTGTCCTTGACGGCCGGCGCATCTCGATGGAGCGCGTCGAGGGCGGGTGGTGGCGGGTCGACCGGGAGCGTGAGCCCGGTGCGTCATACGGCTTCTCGCTGGACGGCGGCGAACCCCGTCCCGACCCTCGCGGCATCCGGTTACCGGACGGTCCGCTCGGGCTGTCCGAGGTCTTCGATCCCGCCCGCTTCACCTGGACCGACCAGGACTTCGCCGGTGTGTCGCTGCCATCGGCGGTCATCTACGAGATGCACGTCGGCACGTTCACCCCCGGCGGGACGCTGGACTCGGCGGTCGACCGGCTGGACCACCTGGTCGACCTCGGTGTCGACATCGTCGAGCTGCTGCCGCTGGCGTCGTTCCCCGGGCGATTCGGCTGGGGCTACGACGGCGTCGCGCTGTTCGCCATCCACGAGCCGTACGGCGGCCCAGCGGCGCTGCTGCGGTTCGTCGACGCCGCCCACGCGCGCGGGCTGAGTGTCTGCCTGGACGCCGTCTACAACCACCTCGGCCCCACCGGCAACTTCCTGCACGAGCTGGGCCCCTACTTCACCGACCGCTACCACACGCCGTGGGGTCAGGCCCTCAACTTCGACGGCCCGGACAGCGACGAGGTGCGCCAGCTCATCCTGGACGCGGTGACCCAGTGGTTCCGCGACTTCCATCTCGATGCCCTGCGCCTGGATGCCGTCCACGAGATGCACGACGACCGGGCGCTCCCGCTGCTGGAGGAGATGGCCGCGCTGGCCGACTCACTGGCGCACGAGGTCGGCCGTCCGCTCTGGCTGATCGCGGAGTCGGACCGCAACGACCCCCGCACGGTGATGACCCGCGCGACCAGCCCGGGCGGGATGGGTGGCGTCGGCCTGCACGCCCAGTGGGCGGACGACATCCACCACGCCCTGCACGTGCTGCTGACCGGCGAGCACGAGAGCTACTATGCCGACTTCGATGCCCCCGGTGCGGTCGCGACCACGCTGTCGCGCCCCTTCCTGCACGTCGGCACCTACTCCAGCTTCCGCGAGCGCACCCACGGCCGCCCGGTCGACCGGCGCGCACTGGCCGGATGGCGTTTCGTGGCCGCCCTGCAGACCCACGACCAGGTCGGCAACCGCCGGGAGGGTGACCGGCTGAGCATGCTGGTCCCACCGGGAGCGCTGGCCTGCGGGGCGGCGCTGCTGCTCACCTCGGCATACACGCCGATGCTGTTCATGGGGGAGGAGTGGGGCGCGTCCACCCCGTGGCAGTTCTTCGCCGACCATCCCGACCCCGCACTGGCCGAGGCGGTGCGCGACGGGCGCCGGGAGGAGTTCGCGCAGTTCGGCTGGAACGACGACGAGGTGCCCGATCCGACGTCGCCGTCGACGGCCGAGCGCTCCCAGCTGGACTGGTCCGAGCTCGCATCGAAGCCGCACGCGCGCCTGCTGTCCTGGTATCGCGCGCTCCTCGCCCTGCGGCGCGAGCGCGAGGACCTGCGCGACCCCCGCCTCGACCTCGTGACGGTGCACCAGGACGACGAGGCGCGGCTGCTCGTTGTCGAGCGAGGGCAGCACCGGGTCGTGGTCAACCTCTCCGATGCTGATGCCTCGGTCCCGTTGGCGCCTGACCCGGCCTCGGCCCTGGCCGCGCCGGAGGTGGCGGCCCCGCTCAGCCTGCTTCTCAGCTGGGACCCGGCGGCGTCCTACGAGGCCTCCACGGCTGTCCTGACCCTGCCCGCGCTGTCCGCCTGCGTCCTCGGGCCCGTCGGACCGGCTGCGGGACGGCCGTCGATCTGACGACGTCCCCCCACGCATGCGAACATCGACTCATGTACAGCGACCACCCGGCAGGCAGCATGCCGCGCCGTCCCGCGCTGTTCGGGCCGGCGGCCATGGACGCCCAGGCAGGCGCCCTGGACCCGGCCCACATGACCGAGGTGGCACACGAGACGGCAGCGGTGATCGTCGGCACCGGCCGGGCGGCCCGCGATCCTGCGCTGACGACCCGTCTGGTCGACCTGGTCGAGGAGCTGGGCCTGTCTACCCTGGCCGAGCTCTGGGCGGACCGGCCGGGCAGGAGCCTGCCAGGTGCACTCTGGCGGCTGTACGCCCTGCGTGAGTGGGTGCGCCGGGACCCCGTCGGCGCCAGCGCGGACTACGCCGCCGGCGTGAAGTTCGCGGACGTGCCGCACGTCGTCGCCGGCGTGGCCGAGCCGCCGGGGCCGAAGGAGCTGCAGGCGCTGACCGACGCCATCCTCACCGGGGTGTTCGAGGGTGACCTCGCGATCGCCCTGGAGCGAGCGGCGGCGTTCTGCCGGGTAGTGGCCGCCGGCCGGGCGCACCTGGCCGACGACAACGACCAGGGTGACCCGCTGCTCGCCTCGGCGCAGACCCGCAGGGCGGCGTCGCTGCTCACGACCGCGGATGACCTCCAGGCCGGCGCGCGGCTATGGCGCCGGGGAGATCTGCTCTGACCGGGGTGCGCACAGGCTGTTGCCTGCACAGGCAGTTGTGCACAGCTGTCGCGCACAGGCTGTCGCGCACAGGCTATTGCGCACAGGGTCCTGCGGTCGGGGAACATCGTGCCGGGGTGTCGGGTTAGAGTGCAGGTGCGTCGGGCCGCGGTAGCCCCGGGTCCCAACTGAAGCCGCTACGAGCGGCCATGCGCCGTGAGGCGCTCCCGGCCCGACGCGCTCAACCCCCGCACAAGGCGACAGCTCCTCCAGGCGCGCACCTGTTCACGCGGTGGTCCCCAGCCGGCCTCCCCGGGCTCCCCCTGGCTCCAGTGCCAGGCGACTTCGCGCGAGTTGAGCGGGATGCGGGCCGTGAGGAGGGCTTGCGGGCATACATTCTGTTGCATGGCGCTCGAACCGGACCACGCGGCGGAGGAGCTGACCGACCGTGCGCTGCAGTCCGAGATCGAGCTCGTCGGAGACCTGGTCGTCGCTGCGACGTCGAGCGCCGGGCCGCTCCCGCAGGAGCAGATTGACCGGTTGCTGGGGATCAGCCCCTGCGCTGGCCAGGGAGGCGAGGGAAGCCAGGCACCGGCGCAGCCGCCGAGCGTGGCCGGCACCTGACGCACCCGACCCGGCACATCGGAAGGTTGCGCAGGCGTGCGGGCGGAGCCGTAGCATCAGCAGCGGCCATGCCGGCGGTCGTCCACCGCGGTTACCTCGACAAGACCGGAGTCCCGACCGTGGGTTTACGTCTCACGCCCCAGAACAACAGCTTCTACGGGCTCTTCGCCACCTCTGCCAAGCACCTGGTCGACGGTGCGCGTGAGCTGACCGCGCTGCTCGGGGCCGAGGTGTCCGACCGCGAGGGGATCGCCAGCCGGATGCGGGACATCGAGCACGCGGCGGACGAGTCCACACACGAGATCATGCGCCGGGTCAACAGCTCGTTCATCACCCCGTTCGACCGCGAGGACATCTACGACCTGGCGTCGAACCTGGACGACTGCATGGATCTGATGGAGGCGGCGGTCGACTTGATCGTGCTGTACCGCGTCGGCGAGCTGCCCGCGGGGGTGGCCGGCCAGATTGAGGTGCTCGCCCGGATGGCGGACCTGACCGCCGAGGCGATGCCGAGGCTGCGGTCGATGCGTGACCTCTCGGAGTACTGGATCGAGATCAACCGGCTGGAGAACCAGGCAGACCAGGTCTACCGGCGGCTGCTTGCCGAGCTGTTCGACAATGGCTTCGACGCGATGACCGTCGTCAAGCTCAAGGGTGTCATCGACGAGCTGGAGGCCGCGGCAGACGCCTTCGAGACCGTGGCGCACACCGTCGAGAGCATTGCGCTCAAGGAGTCCTGACCTTCGTGCAATGGCTGCCGATGGCCATCGTCATCACCTTGGCGATGGCCTTCAACTACACCAACGGCTTCCACGACGCGGCCAACGCTATCGCCACGTCCATCTCCACCCGAGCGCTCACGCCACGGATCGCGCTGGCCATGGCCGCCATCTGCAACCTCGTGGGTGCCTTCTTCGGTGCCAAGGTGGCCAAGACAGTGGGCAGCGGGATCATCGAGGCGCCACCCGGGTCTGCCGGGCTGGTCATCGTCGGTGCGGCCCTGGTGGGAGCCATCGGCTGGAACCTGCTGACCTGGTGGCTGGGGCTGCCCTCGTCGTCCTCGCATGCGCTGATCGGCGGCCTCGGGGGATCCGCCCTCGCGGCAGGAGCGACGGTGAAGTGGCACGGCATACTCGACAAGGTCGTCGTCCCGATGGTGGTCTCGCCGATTGTCGGTCTCGCGCTGGGATTCGTGGTCATGGCGGGAATTCTGTGGTCGTTCCGCCGGGCCCATCCGGCTCGGGTGTCCCGCGGCTTCCGCTATGCGCAGACCGTTTCGGCGGCTGCCATGGCCTTCGGGCACGGGCTGCAGGACGCCGCCAAGACCGCCGGTGTGGTGGTCCTGGCGCTCAACGTCGGCGGCTACCACTCGGGCGACTCGATTCCGATCTGGGTCCTGGTCCTGACGGCGGTGGTGATCTCACTGGGGACCTACTCCGGCGGGTGGCGGATCATGCGGACGCTGGGTCGCCGGATCATCCACCTCGACCCGCCCCAGGGCTTTGCCTCCGAGGTGTCGGCGGCCTCGATCCTGTTCGTCGCCGGGGTCGCGTTCGGCGCTCCGATCTCGACCACCCACACGATCACGTCGGCGATCATGGGGGTCGGCGCGACCAAGCGGCTCTCGGCCGTGCGGTGGGGCGTCGCGGGCAACATCGTCGCCGCCTGGGTCCTCACCTTCCCCGGCGCGGGTGCGGTGGCAGCCCTGGCGTTCCTGGTGACCCGCCCCTTCTCCTGACGGTGCCCGGCGCGCTGCCTCCCGGGTGCCTGCGCGCTGCCTCCGGTGCCTCCGGGTGCCTGGGACCGGCGGGCCGGCTGCGGCGCTGGCGCCTTGCGCAAGTTTCGGCTGCATCTGGTCACTCCTGCAGCTCCAGTCACGACCATTTCTTGCGCAAGGCAGGCTGCGGCGTCTGACGCGTCGTCGGCCGCATCCCTGGCCGCGCTGTCGGCAGCCACGTACCGCTGAACCGGGACGGGTGCCCACGCCGGCGCGCGGCGGCAAGTCGGTCGAGCACCGCGCCAACGTCGCCGACGATGTCGGCGGCGGTCCAGCGCACCACCTCCAAGCCGAGATCGCGGATCCGGTCTTCGCGCACCTTTTCCGCCACCACGGTGCGCACCAGGTCGGCGGGGGTTGCGGCATCACCGGCGTACTTGGTCATCCCGTCCGCCTCCCCGACGACGCCCCACTCGTGCCAAAGAGCGTCGACACGTGCGACGAAGGCGCCGGCGCTTGTCGAAGAGGCGCACCTGTGGCTCCGGCAGCGGAGTCCCGGCGAGGTGCAGGGCCCCGACCGAGTACGACTCGAGCCACGTCTCCCGTCGTGGGTCGAGCAACCGGTATGCCGCGGCTGCCCGGCGTGCGCCCGGCCAACCGACCTGCCGGTCGATCACGTCCTGGAGCCCATCGGACACGCCGACGTGGAGGCGTGCTGCCGAGTCCGCGACAGCGACCGCGTCCGGCAGTGCCAGATGGCGAGCACAGTCGGCGACGGTCCGGGTGACGGACGTCAGGACACCACGGGATGTCTGCCGGCGGGCCACGACGCCCGGCAGGCTGGCGGACGTCATGGCGGCGACATCGCATGTGCTCAAGGTGGCCCTCTCGATGATGACGGAGGGTGAGCGCCGAGGACGGTTGCCGCCGCCGCTTACCGTCAGCCAGGTTGCCTTCCCGGCGTCGAGCGGCAGCGCCAGGCCGTGCAGCGCGGCTGCACTGACATGGCTGAGGACCTTGTCCTCGTGGAAGTTGCGCTGTCGCGCCAGGGCGCTCGCGGCCAGACGGTCCCGGTATGCCGTGGCGGCCCACACCTCGGCCGCTGCATACAGACCCTGGCTGACTCGGACCCAGCGACGTTGACTGATCCGGTGTCGTGCGGCGGCACGTGTCAGCCCGCGTGATCGCAGATCGGCGGCCCCGAACACGGTCGGAAGAGCTGTCTCGAGGTCATCCACCCGCCCCATAGTGCGGACGCAACCCGCCTACCCCGCCGTTCGTCGTCGGCACTGTGGACAACGAGGCGCCGCAGACGTGGAGCCGACCGGATTTACACACCTGCAACCGGCGCGACGGCAAACTGGCCTGGCCTGGCCTGGCCTGGCTTGGCCTGGCTTGGCCTTGGCCTGGCTTGGCCTGGCTTGGCTTGGCCTGGCTTGGCCTGGCTTAGCCTGGCTTGGCGCAAGAAACGGCGGCGCCTAGCGGGTGAGATCCAGTGTCCAACCGCCATTTCTTGCGCAAACCGGGCTTGCCGCATGGCGCAACCGGGCTCGGGGTCGGCAGGCAGCCGAGTCGCCCATCTGGTAGGGGTCGGAGCCGGTCAGCCGAAGCGGCCCGAGATGTAGTCCTCGGTCGCGCGCTCGGTCGGGTTGTTGAAGATTTTCTGCGTATCGGCCATCTCGATCAGGTGGCCGGGCTTGCCCGTCGCCGCGAGGTTGAAGAACGCCGTCCGGTCCGAGACGCGCGCCGCCTGCTGCATGTTGTGCGTCACGATCACGATGGTGTACTGCGACTTGAGACCGCCGATGAGGTCCTCGATGGCCAGGGTGGAGATCGGGTCCAGCGCGGAGCACGGTTCGTCCATCAGCAGCACCTGCGGCTCAACCGCGATCGCGCGGGCGATGCACAGTCGCTGCTGCTGGCCGCCGGAGAGGCCGGCGCCGGGCTTGGCCAGCCGGTCCTTGACCTCGTTCCAGAGGTTGGCGCCGTGCAATGAGGACTCGACCCGCTCGGAGAGCCGCTTCTTGTCCTTGACCCCGTTGAGCTTCAGCCCGGCCGCCACGTTGTCGAAGATCGACATGGTCGGGAAGGGGTTCGGCCGCTGGAAGACCATGCCTACGGTCCGGCGGACAGCCACGGGGTCCACCCCTTCGGCATACAGGTCCTCGTCGTCGAGCCGCACCGAGCCCTCCACCCTGCCCCCTAGGGTGACCTCGTGCATCCGGTTGAGCGTGCGCAGGAAGGTCGACTTGCCGCATCCCGACGGACCGATGAAGGCGGTCACCGAGCGGGGCTCGACCGTCATCGTCACGTCCTCGACGGCCTTGAACGCCCCGTAGTAGACGTTCAGGTCCTTGACGTCGATGCGCTTGGCCATGCTGTGCTCACCTTCCGACGGCGTTGAAGCGGGCCACGACACGCCCGGCGATGTTGAGCACGAGCACGAGCAGGATCAGCGTCAGGGCGGCGCCCCATACCCGGTCGAGCGGGATCGAGGTGACGTTGTTGCGCTCCTCGTTGATCATCGTCGGCAGCGTGCCCATGAACCCGGAGAACAGGTTCGTCGCGATCGACTGGCTGTAGGGCCCGAGGACCAGCAGCGGAGCCGTCTCACCCATGACCCGAGCCAGCCCCAGCAGTACGCCGGTCAGGATGCCCGAGGCGGCTGTGGGGAGCACGATCTTGGCGATGGTGCGCCACTTCGGGACCCCGAGCGCGTAGGAGGCCTCCCGCAGGTCGCGGGGGACGAGCTTGAGCATCTCCTCGGTGGAGCGGGTGACGACCGGGATCATCAGCAGCATCAGCGCCAGGCTCACCGCGAACGGCACCCGCTGGAAGCCGAACGTCGTCACCCACAGGGCGTAGATGAACAGCCCGGCGACGATCGAGGGGATGCCGGTGAGGATGTCGACCATGAAGGAGACGATCCTGGCGAACGGCCCCCGCCCGTACTCGATCAGATAGATGGCGGTGAAGATGGCGATCGGCACCGAGATCACCGCGGTGACCCCAGCCTCGAGCAGCGTGCCGAGTATGGCGTGGTAGGCGCCGCCGCCAGCGGTCTGGGTGGTCATCCCCCGCTGCGAGTTGGTCCACCAGCTGGCCTTGGTCAGCATCGCTCCGCCCTTGACCACCAGCGCGCCGAGGATCCAGACCAGCGGCACCATGGCCACCAGGAACGAGGTCCAGACCACGCCGGTGACCAGCCGGTCCGTGAGCTGGCGGCTCGAGCCGACTCTCGGCCCGCTGGTCCCCAGGGTGGACGGGATGACGGTCTCGGCGACGGCGGCGTTGGCGCTCATTCGGTGAAAGCTCCTCGGCGTTGGATGACGATCCGGGCGACGGCGTTGACGACGAAGGTCAGGGCGAACAGGACCAGCCCTGCGGAGATGTACGCGCCTGCCTTCAGCGGCGTGTCGAACTCGGCGGCGTTGTTGGCGATCCTGCTGGCGAAGGTCTCGCCGCCGTTGAACAGCGACAGGCTGAAGTGCTGCCGCGCCTGGTCCGACAGCGAGCTGACGATGATCGTGACCGCGATCGTCTCCCCGAGCGCCCGGCCGAGCCCTAGCATGGCGGCCGAGATGACGCCGGACCTGCCGAACGGCAGCACCGTGACGCGGATCATCTCCCACCGGGTGGCGCCCAGGGCGATCGCGCCCTCCTGCTGGGTTTGGGGCGTCTGGACGAAGACCTCACGCGAGAGCGAGGTGATGATCGGCAGGATCATGATGCCGAGGACGACGCCGGCGAACAGGATGGTGGACGACCCGCTCACCGACGTCCTCGCGAACAGCGGTATCCAGCCCAGTACGTCTCCCAGGAACGTCTGCACCGGCTCGAAGTACGGTCCGACCAGCTGGGCGGCCCACAGGCCGTAGATGATCGAGGGCACCGCGGCGAGCAGCGCGACCAGCTCGCCGGCCGGCCGGGCCAGCCGCGGTGGGGCGTAGTGGGACAGGAACAGCGCGATGCTGACGCCCAGCGGCACCGCGATGAGCACCGCCACGAGCGAGCTGGTCACGGTGGCCCACAGCAGGTCGGCGATGCCGAACTTGAAGGGTGTGGCGTCCACCTTGAACAGCCGGCTGGTGAAGAAGCTGGCGGTGTTGGCACGCAGCGCGGGCGTCGCCTGGCGCACCAGGAAGACCCCGACCAGCAGCACGAGGACGACGACCGACAGGCCGGCCAGGCGAGCCAGGCCGGAGAAGACCACGTCCCCCCATGCGCCCGACGTGCCGCGCAGCGAGGTCGGCCGGGTGGGTGCGCCTACCGGTGGTCGGGGTGTCTGGGTCGACGTGGACATCGCAGGACTCCTGGCGCGCTGATCAGGCTCCGGCAGCGCCCGCGCGATGCGGGGCTGCCGGAGCCGGTGGGGTGTGGCCGGACGGTCAAGCCGGTCAGCTGACCGACGCGATGGCCGCCGTCACCTTCGTCATGACGCTACTCGGGAGCGGGGTGTAGCCGATCGGCGCGATGGCCTGCTGCTCGGCGGGCGTCGACCAGAACTTCAGGAAGCTCTTGACGTTGTTCGCGACCGTGGCGTCCTTGTACTTCGAGCAGACGATCTCGTAGGTCACGATCGGGATCGGGTAGGCGCCCTTGGCCGGCTTGGTGTAGTCGAACTTCACCCGGACGTCGTTGCCGGTGGCCGTGACGGCGCCGCCGGCGGCGGCCTTGGCGAAGGCCTCACCCTCGGGCGCCAGGGCGTCACTGGCGCTGGTGCCGATCTTCGCCGCGTTGAGCTTGGACTCCTTGACGTAGGACTGCTCCATGTAGCCCAGGCCGCCGTCGGTGCCACTGACCGACGTGGCGATGTCCGCGGAGCCCTTCTTGCCCTCGCCCGCACCGCTCCAGGACTTGGAGGGCGCGTCGGTCCATACGCTCGGCGCCTTGGCGTTGAGGTAGGCAGTCAGGTTCTTGGTGGTGCCGGACGCGTCGGAGCGGAAGAACACCTTGATCGCGGTGGCCGGCAGGGAGGCGCCCGAGTTCAGCTTCGCGATCGCCGGGTCGTTCCACGTGGTGATCTTGCCCTTGAGGATCTTGGCCAGCGTGTCCGCGTCGAGCACGAGTCCGCTGACGCCCTTGACGTTGTAGGCGATGGCGATGGCGCCTGCAGCCATCGGCAGGTTGAGCGCCGGGGACCCGCAGGTGGCGCTCGCCTGCTGGACCTCGGTCTTGGTCTCCCCCGGAGCCGGGTCGGTCGCCAGCGGCGAGTCGGACCCGGCGAAGTTGACCTGGCCGGCGATGAACTGCTTGACGCCCGCGCCGGAGCCGGTGCCGTTGTAGTTCACGGTCATGCCGCTGCAGGCGCGCTGGTAGTCGGCGATCGCCTGGACGATCGCCTTCTGCTGGGCGGTGGAGCCCTCGGCGGTCAGCGTGCCCTTGCCGCAGCCGGACGCCGGGGCGGCGGACGCGCCGCTCGACGAGCCGGCGCTGGCTGCGGACGTGGCGCTGCCGGTCGAGCCGGCGCTGTTGTTGTCGGAGCCGCACGCGGTCAGCGCGAGCGCGCCGGTGAGCGCGATGGCGCCGAGCGGGGTGATCCGGCTGATGACGCCGAGACGGTGGATCGTCACGAATGTCCCTCTCTGGGGATGGTCAGTGGTCTAGGGGGTACCGCTGTGCCGTGCTGAGGCCCGCCGCAGCCGGTGGCTGCCGCACAGGTCGCGTTTCGCGGTGTCGGCAGGCCCCGAAACGCACGCGAAGACCTGGCGTGCCGGCTTTCGCGCCACTGGTGAACCTAGAAGACCGAGGTGAAGCCTTGTCCTCATCCGATGAACGAGGGGTGAACTGTGCAGGTACGTCCGTGCAAGCCCAGGTCAAGGCACCGGCCGGCGAGGAAGCGGGGGCGGCGGAGCACGCGTACACTCATCACCTGATGATCGAAGGCGTGCTGGGAGGTACTGTGCGGACGACCCTGGCTCTGGATGACGATCTTCTCGCTGAGGCCCAGCGACTGACGGGGACCACTGAGAAGGCAGCTCTGGTCCGTCAGGCACTGACGGCTCTGATCGAACGTGAGAGCGCGCGCCGACTGTCCCGTTTGGGCGGAACGGAGCCTCAGGTCCGGCCGGCACCTCGGCGACGGCCGGACGCGTAGTGATCCTGGTCGACACCTCGGTCTGGGTCGATCATCTTCGCGTCAAGGACACTGCCCTCCGGCGCCTGCTCCAAGGCGGCCAGGTGCTGGGCCACCCTTGGGTGGTCGGGGAGATCTCCCTGGGGCAGCTTCGGCAGCGCCAGGAGGTCCTCGCCTTGCTGAACGGGCTGCCGGCGGCGACGGTCGCGACAGGGTCCGAGATGCTGGCCGTCATCGACCGTTACGAGCTCATGGGTCGGGGCATCGGGTACGTGGACGCCCAGCTTCTGGCCGCCACCCAGCTCACCGTCGATGCGACCTTGTGGACTCGCGACAAGCGCCTTGCCGCTTCTGCGGCTCGACTGGGAGTTGCGGTCGCCGCCGCCGTGGTCGGCGACGGGTGACTCCCCGGCGGTGGCGAGCCGCATGGCCTGACGTTGCACCACTTGTCGATCGTTTGCCGGGGCCGAGGCTGTCAGGGCAACAGCGGCGTCGAGAACCCAGAGCCAGCCGGCCCGCCGCCACCGGCTCGCCTGCCTCTCAGTTACCTGTCAGACCGAGGCAGTGTCACATCTCGGCGTCGTTCTGACCATCCAGCCGGGCGTGCCGCCCGGCGCAGGCGTCAGGGAGCGAACCGCTCGACGTCGACGATGCGGGCGGGCTCGCCGGTCCCGACGACGTGCGCGACCACCACCTCACCCTTGGCCATGCCCCTGTCGGCAGCGTCGGCCAGGCTCGCTGCCGCGTCCGGTGAGTCGCTGTCGGACATCTTGGCCAGCTGGTGGAGCAGCTCGGGCAGCACCGGACCATGGCTGCACACGGCGACAGCGGCGCCGCGTTCGAGCATCCGGTGCAGGTGCCGGTTGGCGCGGCCTCCGTCCTCGGCGTAGCCCTCCTCGGACAGCCCTTCGCGCAGCCGAACCGAGGTGCCGAGCGCCTGGACGTACGGCTCCACGGTCTGCACGCAGCGGGCCGAGGGCGAGGACACGACCCGGCTGACGCCGTAGGCCCGGAGCAGCGGCACGATCTCCGCGGCCCGCTGCAGGCCCCGCGGGTCGAGCGGGCGTAGGGGATCCGCGCGCGTCCATGAGGACCTCGCCAGCGCCTTGGCGTGCCGGATCACGACCAGCGGCCACGTCGTCAGCGCTCCGGCGAGATCGGCCCGCACGAGCGCACGGAGCTGGTCGCGGTCGCGGGCGTAGTCGAGCCTCGCGTAGGCGGCTTTCACGTCGAGCCAGGCCACCTCGTCGATCTCGTGCAGCAGCTTGCCGCTGCCGCCCACGACCTCCGCGGCCCAGTAGCGGACCTCCTTGGTCGCCAGGAGCCCGGACCGGCGATCCAGCATGGTGTAGGCGGAGGTGGGCAGCCGCCGGCCGAGGCGGACCAGCAGTCCCGTCTCCTCCTCGACCTCCCGCACGGCCGTGACCGGCCATTCCTCGCCGGGGTCGACCTTGCCCTTGGACCAGGCCCAGTCGTCGTAGGCGGGCCGGTGGACCAGCGCGACCTCCAGCTCGCCGCGGCGGCGGCGCCACGGCAGGGCACCCGCGGCGGGGATCACCAGCGCCGCCTGGCGCCCCAGGAGCGGCCCCGACGGCAACGGCCCCGGCGACAACGGCCCCGGCGACAACGGCCCCGGCGACAACGGTGCCCCTGGCGGCCCCGTCGGCGACGTCACCGCCGTCGGGCCTTGCGGCGCCGACGGGCGTGCAGCTCGATCAGACCGGCCTGCAGGTCCGCCAGGCGCGTGCCGTCGGCGGCCTCGGTGTGCCGGGTCCAGCGACCGTCGGCCTCGAGGTGCCAGCTGGCGACGTCGTCGCCCATGCCGCGTGCCATCAGGCTCTGCAGCTCGCTGACGTGGCCGGGGTCGGCCAGTCGGACGAGCGCCTCCACCCGTCTGTCCAGGTTGCGGTGCATCATGTCGGCGCTGCCGATGAAGACCACCGGCTCGCCGCCTCCGCCGAAGACGAACAGCCGGGAGTGCTCCAGGAACCGCCCCAGGATGGAGCGGACCCTGATGTTCTCCGAGAGCCCCGGCACCCCCGGCCGCAGCGAGCAGATCCCGCGGATCCACAGGTCCACCTGCACGCCCGCTTGCGACGCGCGGTACAGCGCGTCGATCAGCTGCTCGTCGACGATCGAGTTGACCTTGAAGGCGACCAGCCCCCCACCGCTCTCCTGGTGGTGCGCGATCTCGGCGTCGATGTGCTCGATCAGCCCGGAGCGCACCGACCGCGGGGCGACGAGCAGCCGCTTGAACCTGCTCCGAGGGGCGAACCCGGACAGCTGGTTGAACAGCCTGGTGAGGTCCTCGCCGACCTGCGGGTCGCAGGTGAGCAGCCCGAGGTCCTCATAGAGCCGGGCGGTCTTCGGGTTGTAGTTGCCGGTCCCGACGTGGCAGTAGCGGCGCAGCCCCTCTGCCTCCTGCCGGACGACGAGGCAGAGCTTGGCGTGCGTCTTCAGGCCCACGATGCCGTAGACGACGTGCACCCCGCTGTGCTCCAGCTTGCGCGCCCACGAGATGTTGTTGACCTCGTCGAAGCGGGCCTTGATCTCCACCAGCGCCAGCACCTGCTTGCCGGCCTCCGCCGCGTCGATCAGCGCGTCGACGATGGGCGAGTCGCCGCTGGTGCGGTAGAGCGTCTGCTTGATCGCGAGCACCCGCGGGTCGGCCGCCGCCTGCTCGATGAAGGCCTGGACCGAGGTCGAGAAGGAGTCGTAAGGGTGCTGCAGCAGCACGTCCTTGGCACGGACCGAGGCCAGGATGTCGCCCGGCTGGGAGCTCTCGACGGCGGCGAGGTCGGGGTGCGTGGTGGGCCGGAACGCGGGGTAGCGCAGCTCGGAGCGGTCCAGGTCGGCGACGAGGTTGAGCCCGGTCAGGTCCAGCGGGGCGCGCAGCCGGTAGACCTCGCTCTCGGTGACGCCCAGCTCGCGGATCAGCAGGTCCAGGACGTGGTCGTCGATGTCGTCGTCGACCTCGAGTCGCACCGGCGGCCCGAACCGGCGCCGGGTGAGCTCCTTCTCGAGCGCCTTGAGCAGGTTCTCGGCGTCGTCCTCCTCGACCTCCACGTCCTCGTTGCGCGTCACCCGGAAGGTGAACTGTTCGCGGACCTCCATCCCCGGGAACAGCTGGTCCAGGTGGGCGGCGATGACGTCCTCGAGTGGGACGAAGCGTGTCTGGTAGGGGTCGGGGTGGCCCTCGTCGATGCCGGTCGGGCTCATCTCGACGAACCGCGGGAGCAGCGGTGGCACCTTGACGCGGGCGAAGTGCTCGGTCCCGGTCTTGGGGTTGACCAGCATGACGGCGAGGTTGAGCGAGAGCCCCGAGATGTAGGGGAACGGGTGCGCCGGGTCGACCGCGAGCGGGGTCAGCACGGGGAAGATCTGGTCCCGGAACATCCCGGCCAGCCGAGCCTGCTCGGCGTCCGCCAGCTCGTCCCAGCGGACGATGGAGATCCCCTGCGTCATCAGTGCTGGACGCACCTCGTCCTCGAACCGCTTCGCGTGGGCGGCCATCAGGTCGTGCGCGACGACCGAGATCTCTTCGAGCACCTCCCGTGGCTCCAGGCCGGACGCCGACCGGACGGCCAGGCCGGTCGCGATCCGGCGCTTGAGGCCGGCGACCCGCACCATGAAGAACTCGTCCAGGTTGCTGGCGAAGATCGCCAGGTACCGGGCCCGCTCCAGCAGCGGGAGGCTCTCGTCCGAGGCCATCTGCAGGACCCGCTCGTTGAACTGCAGCCAGGAGATCTCCCGGTCCAGGAAGCGGTCCTCTGCCAGGCCGACGGCCGTCGCCGCACTCTCCTGACCGGCGGCCCCGTCATGGCCGACGACCGTGACCGCACCGTTGACCTCATGCAGCATCGGCATGAACCGGCCGTTGGCAGACCGGGCCCGGGCGGTGACGGTGGACTGGAGGCCCACGTCCCGACGCTGGCCTGCCGCATGCTGGTGGGCTGCGGGCTCGACCGGCTCCCGGTCGTGCACCGGCTGCGGTACCTGTTGGGTGGTCTCAAGGCTCATGGCTTCATCGTGGCACCTGCGCGGAGGTGACGCGCACGTACAAGGCGTCCACGTGCCGCTCACGGAAACCGAGGCGCACGTAAGTCGGAAGCGCACGGTTGTCGGAGTCGACGTAGAGCATGACCTGGTGCAGCCCCTGGTCCTGCAGGTGACGCACGCCGAGCACGGTGAGCGGCCGGGCCAGGCCCCTGCCCTGGTATGCCGGGTCGACGCCGAGCACGTAGACCTCGCCGACGGCCTCGCCCGGCGCGGCGCCGTCACCCTGCTCGGTCTCCGACGGTGCGGGCTGGTGCACCTTGGTCCAGTGGAACGCGGCGAGCGTCGGCGGGTCGGTGCGGACGTCCTCGACCAGCAGGAAGCCGGCGGGGTCGAACCAGGGCTCGCGCTGGCGCAGCTCCAGGTCGTGCCGGGTGATCCGGCCCTGCTCCGGGTGATGGGCGAAGGCCCTGGCGTTCACGGTCAGCCACGCTCCCTCGTCGCGGCCGACGACGAACCCCCGTGAGCGGAAGCCCTCGGGCAGCTCCGCGTCAGGCAGCCGTGCCGTGCCGTCTCCCAGCGGCCGGCGCAGCTGCCACAGCTGCCTGACGACCGTGAACCCCTCCCGCATCGCCAGCGAGCGGGCCGCCGGGAGGTCACCGTGCGCCCACGCCTGCAGGGTCGCGGTTCCCTCATCAAGGGCGCCCTGCTCAACAGCGCTGTGGTCAAGGGCGCCCTGCTGGAGCGTGCCCAGCAGCAGCCGGGCCACCCCTCGGCGGCGGGAAGCGACGGCCACGACGAGCTCGGCGGTCGCCGGCTCGGTGGGTGCGCCGGGCACCCTCGGGAGGGCGGGCGTCAGGTGGGCGTAGCCGGCGAGGCGGGGGCCGTCATACGCAAGCAGGTGCCGTGAGCTGCCAGCGACCGGCAGCTCCCCCGCATCGGCAGGGCTGTCGCGGACCTGCAGGAGCACCTGCTCCGAGAGCGGCGCGACGGCGTCCACCCGCGTGGCCTGCTCGAGGAGCGCGAGGACCGACTGCACCTGTTCCGCGTCGAGCCGGACGGCCGCGACGAGGCGCGTCCCCTCCGGGGCTTCAGGCGTCGGCGTCGCTCGGGGAGGGGCTGACACGGCTCTGGTCGGTGCCGGGAAGGGCGACGAAGCGGTAGCCGACGTTGCGGACGGTGCCGATCAGTGCTTCGTGCTCCACGCCGAGCTTGGCACGCAGCCGCCGCACGTGGACGTCGACGGTCCGTGTGCCACCGAAGTAGTCGTACCCCCAGACCTCCTGCAGCAGCTGGGCCCGGGTGAACACCCGCCCCGGGTGCTGGGCCAAATGCTTGATCAGCTCGAACTCCTTGTAGGTGAGGTCGAGCAGCCGCCCCTTCACCCGCGCCGCGTAGCTGCCCTCGTCGATGGTGATGTCGCCGGCCGTGATCTGCAGCGAGGCCGGCTCCTCCTGCACGGCGAGCCGCGTCATCGCCAGCCGCAGCCGGGCCTCGACCTCGGCCGGTCCGGCCGTGTCCAGCAGCACGTCGTCGACGCCCCACTCGGCCGTGAGGCCGGCCAGGCCGCCCTCGGTCAGGACGGCGATGAGCGGAACGGACACCCCGGTCGCCCGGAGGACCCGGCACAGCGACTTGGCCACGACCAGCTCGCGTCGGGCGTCGAGCAGGATCGTGTCGGCGGGCGGGCTGTCCACCAGTGCGGCCGGCTCGGCGGGCAGGATGCGCACGGAGTGGGTGAGCAGCGCCAACGCCGGTAGCACCGAGGCGCTGGGCGCCAGGGCGTTCGTCAGCAGCAGCAGTCGGGCCACCCAAGGCAGACTAGGGGAGCCTGGTCGCTTCGTGCGTCAGGTATCGCACCCTGAGACCTGCCAGTGCCGAAACCTGTGAACATCGAGGAGACTCCGTATGCCGTCTGCCGCACCTGCCTCCGTCAGCGTGACGATCCGCTACTGGGCGGGCGCTCGCGCGGCGGCCGGGCGCGACTCGGACCGGCTGGAGCTGCCTTCCGGTGTCACGGTCGCGGCGGCGCTGGCCGAGGCGGCGACCGCGCATGCCGATCTGCTGCCGGTGCTGGCGGTCGCCTCCGTGCTGGTGGACGGCGTCGCGGCGCGCCCGCAGGACGCAGTGGTGGACGGGGCGACGCTGGAGGTGCTCCCGCCGTTCGCCGGCGGGTGATGCGAGGATGCCCGGCGTGGCGGAAGACCCCGGTGCCGACCCGCTTCCCGCCCTTCCCACCGCTCCGGTGCACGCTCGCGTCACGCTCGCAGTCGTGGCGTTCGGCCTGCTGATCGCTGTCAGTGCCTATGCCGGTCAGTCGATTCTCGCCCTCGCGGTCGGGCTGGCCGGCGTGGTGCTCGCCTGGGGCTGGGCGGGGCTGCTCGGCCTGCCCAGCCCTCATGGCACCGCGGCCGTGGTCGCGGTGGGTACCGCGAGCGGCGTGGTCGCCACTGTCTCGACACGCACCGATCCGTTCCTGCGCTGGATGCCCGCAGCGCTCGCCGTCTCGCTCCTCGGGGCTTTCGCCCACCAGCTCGCCCGGCGCGACGGCAGGCCTCGGCTGGTCGAGTCGCTGTCAGGGACGATCACCGGACTCGCCGTCGTGACGGCCGGTGCCGCCCTGGTGCCGTTGCCACTGGTTCGCCGCGGAGCCGATGCCGTGGCCGTGGCGCTCACCGCGGTGGCGCTCGCGTCCGTGGTGGAGCTGGCGGGAGGGCGCTCGCCGCGGCTGCACCGCCTGATGCCCGCTGCAGGTGTCCTGCTGGGGGTGTGCGCGTCGGGGGCGGTGGCGGCCGCCGCCGGTCTGCCCCTGCTCACCGGCGCGCTCGTCGGCGGAGTGTGCGCGGGCCTCAGCGCGCTGGTCCGGCTGGTGCTCGCGCCGTTGCCGACGATGTCGGGACCGCGCTCGCAGCTGGTCTCGGGGACCAGCTCGGTCCTGATCTGCGGCGTGGTGGTCTACCTGCTGACCCGGGTGCTGGTCGCCTGAGCCGCGGCGCGTCCCGTCGACAGGCCGAGCGTGACCACCTTGCGGATCGCCACCACCAGGGCGGCGGAGCTGATGGCCTGCCAGGACGCGGTGACGCTGAGCCGGAGCAGCCCCGCAGCCAGCAGCAGGTCGAGCAGCACGGGCAGAGCCGTCCGGGGGCTCCGCGTGAACAGCAGGGTCAGTGCGCTCGTCGCCAGAGCCGCCGTCACGACGAGCGGCACCAGCACCGCGACCAGCGACGTCACGGCCGGGAGTCGGCCGAGGGGTGTGACCCGTCGACGACCCGCCGCTCCTCGGCGATCTCGCGAGCGAGGAAGAAGTTCAGCGCCGTGCGTATCGCCGCGACGGCCGCGAGCTTGCCCAGCTCCGGGAAGCTGGGCGCGATCGCGGTGCGGAGCACGTCGCTGGCCAGCTGGAACTCCAGCCCCAGGGCCAGGAACCGGCCGAGCGCCAGCCGGACGGGGACGAAGGCGTCGGGGTTGCGGCGTGGCAGCGCCCGCAGGAACAGCACGACGCCCACGACGGCTCCGACGAAGATGACGGCGGCGCCGGCCGCCTCCACCAGTCGGACCAGGAGGTCGACGGCGTTTCGTAGCGAGTCCTCGGGCAGGATCTCCAACGCGGTGGGGACGCTCACCTGGCGCAAGGTACTCGCACCGTGCCGTTGGTCAGTAGCCGACCGGGCCGGGCGAGGAGGACGTGAACGGGCCGACGCTACGATCGGGACCGTGTCAGGCCTGGAGATCTTCTACATCTGCGTGCTGGTGGCCAGCGCCGGCGCCATCACCTGGTTCAGCTGCTACGTCCTGTACCGCCTGCTCCGCACCCACCGCTGATGTTCCAGCTCGACGCCGACCTCCCGCCGGCCCTGGCCCCGCTGGCCTGGCTGGTGGGCCGGTGGGAGGGCGCCGGCGTCGTCGGCTACCCGACGATGGAGTCGGTCAACTTCGGCCAGGAGGTCGTGGTCAGCCACGACGGGCGGCCGTTCCTGGAGTGGCACAGCCACACCTGGCTCCTGGACGATGCCGGCAGCCAGGTCCGGCCGCTGGCGACCGAGCTGGGGTTCTGGCGCCCGCAGGGCGACGGCGAGGTGGAGCTTGTCCTCGCGCACAACACGGGCGTCGTCGAGATGTACTACGGGCGGGTCGAGCCGGCCAAGATCGAGCTGCGCACCGACGGTGTGCTGCGCAGCGCGAGCGCGTCGCCGTACACAGCAGGCACGCGGCTCTACGGGCTGGTGAGCTCGCAGCTGCTGTGGGCCTTCGACATGGCCACGGCGGACCAGCCGATGAGCAGCCACGCCTCGGCTCAGCTCAAGCGCGTCTCCTAGGGCGGCGCCGCACCGTCCGGGCGCTGGGCGCCCCGACCTCGGTACGATGGTCCTCGTGCCGGGTCTCGTGTTGTCCCGACCCCTGTCGGCGCCGCGCCCGCCTGCTGGGGAATCTGCTGCAGCGCCGCGGCTTTGTAGCAGATGTGAGTACCAAGAGCCAGGGGGCGCCGATGAGTGACGTCAGCACGGTAGGCGCGGTGCCTCAGGCGACTGTGGGGCCCGAGGCGGTTGACCCGCTGGGGAGCATGGACGGTCGCGCCGGCGACCCCGCCCCCGTGGTGGAGCTGCGTCGGGCGCCCAGCCCGCTGCTGCGCCGGCCGGGAGCGGTAGCGGCCGACGGCGCGGACGACGGCGTGGCGGCGCACTACGGGGACCCCTTGCGCGAGCAGCGAATGCTCGACGAGGGGCTGGCAGTGGTGGACCTCTCGCACCGCGGCGTTGTCACCGTCACCGGGCCGGACCGGCTCACCTGGCTGCACTCGCTGACCTCCCAGATGCTCAAGGACCTGCTGCCGCGGACGTCGGTCGAGGCACTGGTGCTCAGCCCCAAGGGGCACATCGAGCACGACCTGCACCTCGTGGACGACGGCGAGGCGACGTGGATGACGGTCGAGCCGGGAATGAGCCCCGCGCTGACGGCGTGGCTGGGCTCCATGCGCTTCATGCTGCGCGTCGACGTCGCCGACGTGACGGGGGACTGGGCGGTGCTGGGCGAGCCCACCCGAGCCGAGGCTCGGGCCGGCGAGCCGCTCGCCTGGGTCGACCGTTGGCCTGACGTCGTCGGCGACGGCACGTCGTACAGCGCGGTCGTGGACCATCCCGGGAGCAGGCGCCCCTGGCGCGAGCTCCTGGTGCCGCGGGACGGTCTGGAGGCGGCCGTCGGCGACCGTCCCCTGGCCGGGATCTGGGCGGCGGAGGCGCTGCGGGTGGCGGCGTGGCGTCCGCGGGTCGGGTTCGAGACCGACCACCGGACCATCGCCCACGAGGTGGACCTGCTCCGCACGGCGGTCCACCTCCACAAGGGGTGCTACCGCGGCCAGGAGACCATCGCCCGCGTGCACAACCTCGGCCGGCCGCCGCGGCGGCTGGTGTTCCTGCACCTCGACGGCTCGGGGCACACCCTTCCCGAGCAGGGCGCCGCCGTCGAGCTGGACGGCAGAGCGGTCGGGCGGCTGACGTCGGTGGCGCGCCACTACGAGCAGGGGCCGATCGCGCTCGCCATCGTCAAGCGGAGCATCCCCGTCGACGCCGTCCTGGTCGCCGGCGGGCTGAGCGCGTCTCAGGAGGAGATCGTCGGGCGCTGAGGCTCGCTGGAGCGGACCCGACGGCGTCCCGCTGCGAGCGGCCCGTCACGGCAGGATGGCGCCATGAGCGCCGCACCGTCCACCGGCACCCTGATCACCGTTGCGCCCACCGGGGCGGAGACGGCCAAGGCCGACTGCCCTCAGCTGCCTACCACGCTGGAGGACCTGGTTGAGACCGCAGTGGCCTGCGAGGCGGCCGGCGCCGGCATGGTCCACGTGCACCTCCGGGACGCGGACCATCGGCCGACGCTGGACGCCGCCCGGTTGCGCGACACGGTGCAGGCGCTGCGCGAGCGGACCGACCTCGTGGTCCAGCTGTCCACCGGCGGCAGCGTGCACGACCCGCTGGATGCCCGCCTGGCGGTGCTCGACGCCGAGCCCGACTCCTGCAGCCTCACCTGCGGCAGCACGAACTTCGGCGACGACGTCTTCCTCAACCCCTACCCGTTCATGGCGCAGCTGTACCAGGAGACGCAGCAGCGGGAGGTGGTGCCGGAGTTCGAGCTGTTCGACCTCGGCCACGTCGCGGCGCTCCGGCGGCTGCTCGACACGTTCGGGCTCCCCTACGGCGGGGCCGTGCACGTGGACTTCGTGACCGGCGTACCGGGCGGTATGCCCGGCACCCCGGCCGCCCTGCTGGCCGGCATTTCCGCCCTCCCGCCGCAGGTGAGCAGCTGGTCGGCGACCGGCATAGGCCGGGCACACCTCCCCATCGCCGCGACCGCGCTGGCGGCAGGGGGCCACCTGCGGGTCGGCATGGAGGACAACCTGCTCTACGCGCGTGGCCGGGCCGTGCAGCACAACGCCGAGCTGGTATCCCGTGCCGCCGACCTGGCTCGGCTGATGCAGCGACCGCCACTCTCCACCCGGGAGACCCGCTCGCTGCTCGCCGTCAAGAACCGCCGCGGGTGAGCGGCGCCCGGCCCGCCCGCCGCCGTGTCGAGCGGTTCTTGCCCGAGCAGCCGGTCCCAGCCGGGCAGCTGAGTCGCGAACCGGCGGCTTGCGTTCTGCTAACTGGAGCAAGCACACTGCAGGCATGCCCGCGCTCTCGGTGCCCGACCTGGGCTCGTACCTGCGTGAGCAGCGACATGCAGCGCAGCTGTCGCTTCGTCAGCTCGCGGACGCCGCCGGGATCAGCAACCCCTACCTGTCCCAGATCGAACGTGGTCTGAAGCGGCCGAGCGCCGAGATTCTGCAGCAGCTGGCCAAGGGGCTGCGGATCTCGGCCGAGTCGCTCTACGTGCGAGCCGGCATCCTCGAGGAACGCCATGACCCCGGCACCCGGACCCGCGTCGTCGACGTCGTCGCCGCCCTCCACGCCGACACGCGGCTCACCGTCCGCCAGCGAGCCGTGCTCATCGACGTCTACGAGTCCTTCGTCGGCGCCTCGGCTGCGGCTCCGAGCACCACACCAAGCGCGGCCGGCTAGCCCCGGCTAGCCCCGCAGACCCGTCCCGCCAAGCACCCCAGGAGTTCCCATGCCCATCGCTCCAGAGCTCAGCAAGATCCGGCACAGCGTGACCGACGCGCTCACCGGCACCCTCACCGACACCGCCGCCGTGCATGCCGTCTATGCCGTCGTGGGAGCCACCGACCTCGCCGTCGAGAAAGTTCGCGACGCGCGCGAGCGCGCCCTGGCGGCCCGCATCCACCTCGACGTGCTCGGGCTGCCGGTCAAGGCGGCCGCGACGGTGAACAAGGTCGCCGAGCGCGCCCAGCTGGTGCCCTCGATCGCCCTCGGCGGCACCCGCGCCCTGTCCGGGCGGGCCCACGACTCCTACGAGCAGCTGGCCGACCGCGGATACCGGTTGGTGTCGCGCGTCCGCGGCCAGCAGGCAACCCGCGACCTGCTCTCTCAGGCCGGCTCGACGGTCAGCCGGGGCAAGGCGGCAGCGACCTCGGCCAGGCACGTCGCCACGGACACGCGGCGAAGCGCCAAGGCGACGGTCACCACGGCGCGCCGTGATGCCGCTGCGGTCGCCGGCGACGTGGCGGACGAGGCCAGGATCGCCGGGCCGCGCGCCCGCACGAGCACGGCCTCCACGAGGTCGGCGGCCAAGCGCACCGCGACCACGGCACGCAAGCGCACCGCCACGGCGCAGCGCGCCACCAAGGCTGCCCGGACCAGTGTCCGCAAGACCGCCGCAGCGGCTCAGGCCGCGGCGGCCGACGCCGCGGCCACCGTGGGCGAGTGACTGCGACCGACCGCCACTGACCGCGACTGACCGGACTGCCGGGCGCCGCGCGACGGGGCCTGCGGAGCCGGCGGCTAGGGTCGCCGGATGAGCGCAGCCGGACCGTCAGCCGTCCTGTCCGACCAGGCCAGCGTGCTGTATGACGCCCCCGTCCTCGCCCACGTCGTCCGCTCCGGTCTGGTCGAGTCGGTCCACTGCGGCGCCGTCGCCCTCACCGCCGCCGACGGCACGCCCACCCGCCAGATCGGTGCCGCGTCGGCGGCGGTGTTCCCCCGCTCGGCGAACAAGCCGCTGCAGGGCGTCGCGATGCTCCGGGCCGGCCTGGACCTGGACGGGGCGCTGCTCGCTCTGGTCTGCGCAAGCCACTCCGGCGAGCCGTTCCACCTGGACGGCGTCCGCCGCATCCTGAGCCAGGCCGGCCTGGGCGAGGCCGACCTGCAGAACACGCCCGACCTGCCCTACGACGAGCAGGAGCGCACAGCCTGGACCATCGCCCGACGCGCCCCCCGATGCGTGGCCCAGAACTGCTCCGGCAAGCACGCCGGCATGCTCGCGGCCTGCGTCGCCGCCGGCTGGGACACTGCCGGCTACCTCGACCCGAGCCACCCCCTGCAGCGGCTGACCCGGTCCACCCTGGGTGAGCTGGCCGGGGAGCCGGTCACCGCCGTGGGCATCGACGGCTGCGGTGCGCCGGTGATGTCGCTGAGCCTGGTGGGTCTGGCGAGGGCTTTCGGGCGGCTGGCGTCGGCCCCCGCGCGCAGCCCCGAGGGCAGGGTCGCCGTCGCCATACGGGGTCATCCGCAGTGGCTGGGCGGCACCCGGCGCGACGTGACCGCGCTCATCCGCGGGGTGCCCGGCCTGGTGGCCAAGGACGGTGCAGAAGGGGTGTACGCCGCTGGGCTGGCCGACGGCCGCGGCGTCGCCCTCAAGATCGCCGACGGCGGGCAGCGGGCCCGACCGGTCGTGATGGCGGCGGTCCTGCGCTCGATGGGCGTCCGGTCCCCGGCCCTGGACGACCTCGCGTACGCCCCGGTGCTGGGCCACGGCGAGCCGGTCGGCGCCGTGGTCGCCGTCGGCTGCTGAGCCGGTGCGCGCCGTTCTGCAGCGCGTGACCTCGGCTACGGTCCGCGTCGACGGGGCGGTGGTCGGCGAGATCACCCGGCCCGGCCTGCTCGCCCTGGTCGCCGCCGCGCACGACGACGGCCCGGAGCAGGCCGAGGCGATGGCGCAGAGGATCGCCCGGCTGCGCATCCTGCGCGGCGAGCGGTCCGTGCTCGACGACGCGGCGCCCGTGCTGGTCGTCAGCCAGTTCACGCTCTACGGCGACACCGGCAAGGGGCGTCGGCCCTCGTGGGGCGCCGCAGCCACCGGGTCGGTCGCCGAGCCGCTCCTCGAGGGCGTCGTCCACGGGCTGCACCGGCTGGGGGTCGAGGTCGCCACGGGGGTGTTCGGCGCCATGATGGCGGTCGACCTGGTCAACGACGGGCCGTTCACCGTGCTCGTCGAGACCTGACCGACCCGCGGCGCCCCGGCTCTAGGATGGGTCCCATGAACGCCTTCGGCACCGTGCTCACCCTGCAGCAGCTGATCGCCCTGCTCCTCGGCGTCGCAGTGCTCGGGCTGAACGTCTTCGCCCTGGTGGACGCGCTGCGACACCAGCCCCCGGCGTATGTGGCTGCAGGCAAGCGCACCAAGGGCCTCTGGAGCGCCGTGCTGGTGGTCTCCACGCTCGTGGCGTTCCTCAGTGTGTTCAACCCGCTGTCGCTGTTCGGGATCCTCGCCGTCGTCGCCGCCGCGTACTACCTGACCGATGTGCGACCCGCCCTGCGCCAGATCTCCGGTCGCGGCGGGGGCCGGGGCTCCACGATGGGCCCCTACGGCCCCTGGTGAGTGCGCAGGGGACTGCGGCTGCGGAGTATGGCGAAGCCTCAGCCGGGGGTCAGGCATGTCCCTTAGCCTGTCCACGACGGGCAACCACAGCCGAGAGGACACCATGACCGACACGCTGGCCGCACCTGACGGCGTCTTCGTCTCCGAGCGCCCGTGGGGCCAGTTCGAGCAGTACACGCTCAACGAGCCGACGACGGTCAAGATCATCACCGTGCTGCCCGGGCGCCGCCTGTCGCTGCAGCGGCACGAGCACCGAGGCGAGTTCTGGAAGGTCGTGGACGGGCCGATGGAGATCGAGGTCGACGACCGGGCCTGGTCGGCCGCGACGGGCGAGACGATCTGGGTGCCGCGGGGCAGCACCCACCGGATGGGCAACAGCGGCCAGGCGCCTGCGCGGATCCTGGAGATCGCCTACGGACCGTTCGACGAGGACGACATCGAGCGGCTCGAGGACGACTACTCCCGCTGAGCGGGGCTGCCCGCTGACGGGGGGACGCTCAGCTCGGCGCCACTGCCGGCCACGCGACCGTGAGCTCGCCCAGCCGCCACCGGGCGCTCGGCCCCAGGACCGGCCACCCGGCCGCCCGCATCGTACGGACGCTGGCCACGAACCGCTGCCTGGCCCCGTACGCGTCATATGCGGCGCTCCGGCGCCAGGCGTCGTCCAGTTCGGCCAGGTAGGCGTGCACCCGCTCGCCCGGCACGTTGCGGTGGATCAGCGCCTTCGGCAGCCGCTCGGCCACCGTCGAGGGCTGCCCGAGCCCCGCGAGGCGCAGGGACACCGACAGCGACACCGGACCCGATCGGTCGACCGCCACCCAGCTGGCCACGCGGCCGATCTCGTCGCAGGTGCCATCCACCAGCAGGCCGTCCGGTGCCAGGCGCCGCCGCAGGAGGTCCCAGATCCCCTCGACCGCGCTCTCGTCGTACTGCCTGAGCACGTTGAAGGCGCGGACGAGCACCGGCGCCGCCGCCTGCGTGCCGCCGTCCAGCGGCAGCTCGAAGCCCCCCAGCCGGAAGCTGAGCCCGCTGGGCCCCCGTCTGGACAGCGGCTGCGCCGCCGCGACCCGCGCCGGGTCGATCTCGATGCCGACGACCTCGACGTCCCGGCGCACCCGGCGCAGCCGGTCGTGCAGCTCCACCGAGGTGACCGGTGACGCGCCGTACCCGAGGTCCACGACGAGCGGTGCGCTGTGCGCCCCGCGAAGCCGCCACGCCTGCGGCCCGGCCAGCCAGCGGTCGACCCGCCGCAGACGGTTGGGACTGGTGGTTCCCCGGGTGATCGAGCCGACGGGCCGCTGGGTCGCCACGGGCAGCAGCGTATGCGGGCCGGGCGACCTACTCTTGCGAGGTGGCGGTGAGCGGCGCGAGCAGGAGCACCCGCCTGCTCCTGTCGATGCTGGCGGCCGGGCTCGTCTTCAGCGCCGTCGTCCTGGTGCCGAGGTGGTGGACGGACGGCGCCGGGCTGACCGACGTGCAGCCGCAGATGCTGGTCGTGCGGCCGGACGCCAAGGGATCGGTCGAGCTCGGTCAGGGCATGGCGGTGTCCCTGTTCGACGACGGGCTGCGGGTGATCCGCGGCACCCACGTCATCTACCAGTCGGTCCCCCTCGGTTCGCTGGTCTCGGCTGGACGCGGGGCGCTGGTCAGCGGCGGGCAGGGCCGCCGCGAGCGGCTCTCGACGACCCTGGACAACCTCGAGATCAGCGGGAGCCGCCCGATGGCGGCAGGGGTGCGGTACTCGGGCCGGCTCTTCGACCGGACCGCCTCGAGCCCGTTCAGCCTGACCGTGACCCGCTCGGGGGAACGGGTGGACCTGACCATGACCGTGCCCGGCGCCCAGCTGCTGGTCCTGCACTCGGCGCGCGAGCACCTCACCATCGGCCTGCCGCCGAGGCTGCCCATGGTGAACCTGCGGCAGAAGGCCTGGTGGGCGGGCGCCCCGTCGCCACAGAACTCCTCCGGTGCGGCCTACTCGACCATCCTGGGCTCGACGGTCGGCGTCCTCGGCTCCGCCCCCACCGCACTGGACATCCGGCACGACGGCCGGACCGACGTGCACGTATGGGCCCCCTCGCTGACCCTCACGGTGACCTGGTACGGGCGCACGAGGGCGGGGGGCGGCCTGATCCGGCCCGCCTGAGCCCGGCGGTGTCGCGGGGGGCGGCGGCGGTGGGCGCCGGCCAGGGACGGCGTCCCACGGCGCCGGTGGCAGACTTCCGGGCATGGCACCAGTGACGCCCATCCGCCGGGTCGCCATGCTCAGCGTGCACACCTCGCCGTGGGAGCAGCCCGGCACCGGCGACGCCGGCGGCCTCAACGTCTACGTCGTCGAGGTGGCCAAACGGATGGCGCGGAGGGGCATCGCCGTCGAGGTCTTCACGCGGGCGACCTCCGGGACTCAGCCGCGCGAGGCGGAGCTGGCGGCGGGCGTGACCGTGCGGACGGTGACAGCAGGTCCGTTCGAGGGGCTGTCCAAGAACGACCTGCCGGGCCAGCTGTGCGCCTTCGCGGCCGGCGTCATGCGCGCCGAGGCCGCGCGGCCCGAAGGGTGGTACGACCTCGTGCACTCGCACTACTGGCTGTCCGGCCAGGTGGGCTGGCTCGCCTCGGACCGCTGGCAGGTGCCGCTGGTGCACACGATGCACACCATGGCGCGCGTCAAGAACGCCAGTCTCGCTGCCGGCGACACACCGGAGCCGAGCGGCAGGGAGATCGGCGAGCTGCAGGTCGTCGATGCGGCCGACCGGCTGGTCGCCAACACCGATGGAGAGGCCCGCGAGCTGATCGAGCTGTATGACGCGGACCCCGCCAAGGTGCGTGTCGTGGAGCCAGGCGTGGACCTCGACACCTTCACCCCCGGCGACCGGGCCACCGCACGCCGGGCTGTGGGCCTGGCGCAGGACGCCCTGGTGCTGCTGTTCGTCGGCCGGATCCAGCCGCTCAAGGCACCCGACCTGCTCCTTCGGGCGGCTGCCCGGCTGCTGACCCGGCGCCCGGGGCTGCGGGACCGGCTGGTCGTCGCGGTGCTCGGCGGCCCGAGCGGCACGGGCCTGGAGCAGCCCGAGGCGCTGCAGCGCCTGGCTGCGGAGCTGGGCATCTCGGCACAGACCCGCTTCGTGCCGCCGGTGTCGCGGGCGGCCCTGGCACGGTGGTACCGCGCGGCGGACGTGCTCACCGTCCCCTCGTACAGCGAGTCGTTCGGGCTGGTGGCGCTCGAAGCGCAGGCGTGCGGAGCGCCGGTCGTGGCGGCGGCGGTGGGCGGCCTGCCGACCGCCGTCGGTGACGCCGGCGTGCTCGTCGATGGTCACGACCCCGACCAGTGGTCGCGGGTGCTCGAGCGGCTGCTGGACGACGACCTCGGCCGGGCGCGGCTGTCCCGGGCTGCGGTCGTGCACGCCTCCGGCTTCAGCTGGGAGCGCACCACCACCCGGCTGCTCGAGGTCTATGAGCAGGCCCGGGCGGTTCGCGGCGGCGCGGCCGTGGACGACGCGCCTGCGGCGCTCGCCCCCTGAGCGGCCCTGTCATGGGGGACCTGGGGTGAGCAGCCGTGCGCTGTCCGAGGCGACGCACTCCCGACTGGCTGCGGCCAGGGACTTCCTCGACGGCAACGCGATCCCCTGGGAGCCCGGGGTGCGGGCAGGTGAGCTGGTGGTGATGCTCGCGGGCGAGCACAAGCAGCGGACCGTGTGCTCGCTGGTGCTGAGCGAGCGGTCGGTCTCGGTCTCGGCCTTCGTGATCCGGCACCCGGACGAGAACCACGCGCAGTTCTACCGCTACCTGCTGCGCCGCAACCTGCGCCTGCCCGGCCTGGCCTACGCGGCGGACGCGCAGGGCGATGTGTTCGTGACCGGCCAGGTCCCGGCGTCGGCGTTCGACGCGGCCTACCTCGACGCCGTGCTGGGGGTGGTGCTGGAGGCGGCGGACGGTGCGTTCAACGACCTGCTGGCGCTCGGGTTCCTGTCCTCGATGAGGCGGGAGTGGGCCTGGCGGGTGTCCCGGGGGGAGTCGACGGCCAACCTGGCGGCCTTCCGGCACCTGCTGGAGCCGGCCGCGGACCACGGGTCTGAAGGCTGAGGGGACTGCCGTCCCGAGCGACGGCAGGGGCGCTGGGGTGCGGGAGGCCGGCACTACGCTCCTGCCATGACCCACACCCTGGTGCTGCTCCGGCACGGTGAGAGCGTCTGGAACGCCGAGAACCTGTTCACCGGCTGGGTCGATGTGGACCTCTCGGACAGAGGCCGCGCGGAGGCGGTGCGGGGCGGGGAGCTGCTCGCGTCGGCCGGCGTGCTGCCTGACGTGCTGCACACCTCCGTGCTGCGACGGGCGATCACCACGGCGGCGATGGCGCTGGACACGGCCGACCGGCACTGGATACCGGTGCGGCGATCCTGGCGGCTGAACGAGCGGCACTACGGGGCGCTGCAGGGCAAGGACAAGAAGGCCACGCTCGCCGAGTACGGCGAGGAGCAGTTCATGCTCTGGCGCCGCTCGTTCGACGTCCCGCCGCCGCCTGTCGCGGCAGGCGCGCAGTTCAGCCAGGCAGGCGACCCGCGCTACGCCGAGCTGGGGGACGAGGCGCCGGCCACGGAGTGCCTAAGGGACGTCATCGCGCGGATGCTGCCGTACTGGCGAAGCGGCATCGTCCCCGACCTGCGCCGCGGGCACAGCGTGCTGGTGGTGGCCCATGGCAACAGCCTGCGGGCGCTGGTCAAGCACCTTGACGGCATCAGCGACCAGGCCATCGCGGCGCTGAACATCCCCACCGGCATCCCCTTGGTCTACCGGCTCGACGGCGACCTGGTCCCGGTCCAGGCCGGCGGGGAGTACCTCGACCCCGAGGCGGCCAAGGACGCCATCGCGGCCGTCGCGAACCAGGGCCGCTGAGCGGCTGCGCGCCTAGACGGCGGCGGCTGCGGCGCCGAGGTCCTCTTCCCGGTCGAACTCCGCATCCGTGTGCCACTCGCCGGTGACCAGGTAGACGACCCGGCGGGCCACCGAGACGGCGTGGTCGGCATACCGCTCGTAGAACCGGGCCACCAGCGTCACGTCGATCGCCGCCTCGGTGCCGCCGTCGAACCGGTCGCTGAGCAGCAGCGTGAACACCTCGCGGTGCAGGCGGTCCATCTCGTCGTCCTCGCGCTCCAGCGCAACTGCGGCGCCCACGTCCCTGCCGGCGATGATCGAGCCGGTCTGCTCGACGATCCGCTCCGCCACCTGGCCCATCTGCAGGACGGTGGCCCGGAGGGTGGGCGGGACCGCCGAGGCGGGGTAGCGCAGCCGAGCCACCTTCGCGACGTGCCGGGCCAGGTCGCCCATCCGCTCCAGGTCGGAGCTCATCCGCATCGCCGTGACGACCATCCGCAGGTCGGTGGCCACGGGCTGCTGGCGCGCCAGCAGGTCGATCGCCTGGTCGTCGAGGTCACGGCGGTGGGCGTCGATCTCCTCGTCCGCCGCGATGACGGTCTCGGCCAGGGACAGGTCGGCGTCCAGCAGTGCTGTGGTGGCGCGGATCATCGCCGAGCCGGCGAGGTGGGTCATCTCGACGAGCTGGTCGCTGATCCGGCCAAGGTCCTCGTGGAACGCGTCACGCATCGGGTGGGGGATCCTCGCAGGTGGGCAGCAGATGAGAGGCGGCATCCGGCGCCGCGGCTGCTGAGCCTGGCACGCGGTCGTGAACACCAGGCCCCGGGCAGGTGAACGAAGGTGAACATTGACCCACAGATCGTTCGGTATGCCGCGGACCCCGGGTCAGCGTAGCTTGCGCCACGCCGCAGGGACGTAACCTGGCAGGCGTGGACCCGACGACTGCCGCAGTGCTCGGAGGCGCCGGCGGACTCGCCTTCGGGGCGATCGCCGTCGCGGCCACGCGCCTGTCGGAGCGCATCCAGATGGCGCCCGACCTACCGGCGCAGACCGATCCGACGGCGCTGCCGCCCGGCGTCGGCGACGTGCTGGCCGTCCTGCGCTCGGTCGGCATCGTCGTGGACGCCGGCGACGCCGTGGTCAAGGCCAGTCCCCCGGCATACGCGCACGGTCTGGTGCGCGACGGCGAGCTCGTGCACGCCGAGCTGCGCCATCTGGCCCGCCAGGTGCGCCGCGACGGCGTCATCCGGGAGTCCACCCTGGAGCTGGCCAAAGGTCCGGTGGGCACCGGCACGGTGACGATGGGGGCGCGGGTGGCTCCGCTCGGCAGCGCCTACGTGCTGCTGCTGGTCGACGACCAGACGCAGGCTCGCCGGGTGGAGGAGGTCCGCCGCGACTTCGTGGCCAACGTCAGCCACGAGCTGAAGACCCCCGTCGGGGGCCTGGCCCTGCTCGCGGAGGCCGTGCAGAACGCCAAGGACGACCCGGAGGCCGTCGCCCGGTTCGCCAAGCGGATGCGCAAGGAGAGCAAGCGGCTGACCAGGCTCGTGCAGGAGATCGTCGACCTGTCCAGGCTGCAGGTGGCGGACACGCTGCACGAGCCGGTGCGCGTCGACGTCTGCGCGGCTGCGGCGGAGGCGGCCGAGGGCTCGCGCCTGGTGGCGGAGGCCAAGCACATCGAGATCGACCTGGACGCGGTGGCCGAAGGGTGCGAGATCTTCGGTGACACCGAGCTGGTGATCACTGCCATCAGCAACCTGGTCGACAACGCCGTCGCCTACTCCGCGGAGGGGACACGGGTGGCCGTGTCGGTGCGCCGGGTGACCGTCGAGGGCGACGACCTGGTCCTGGTCTGCGTGGCCGACCAGGGTCAGGGCATCCCGGCGACGGAGCAGCAGCGGGTGTTCGAGCGGTTCTACCGCGTCGACCCCGCCCGGTCCCGGGCGACGGGGGGCACCGGGCTGGGGCTGGCGATCGTCAAGCACGTCGCCGTGAACCACGGCGGCGAGGTCACCGTATGGAGCGAGCCGGGGCAAGGCTCGACCTTCACCCTGCGTCTGCCAGTCGCTCCCACAGAGACCGAGACCGAGTCCGCCGACGCGACGGTGGTCGCCCGGCAGGTCCTCGTGGACGGCGCCTCCACGCCGTCGCCCGACAGCGCGACGCTGGCCGGTCCCGCAGGCGCCGTCGCCGAACCGTCCCCGGTGCCAGCCGGCTCCGGGGGCCGGCACGCCGGTGAGCCCCGAGAGGTCGCCAGATGACGCGCATCCTGGTCGTCGAGGACGAGGAGTCCTTCTCCGATCCCCTGTCCTACCTGCTGCGCAAGGAGGGGTATGAGGTGGCGATCGCCCAGGACGGCCCCGCCGCGCTGGAGGAGTTCGACCGGGCCGGCGCTGACCTGGTGCTGCTGGACCTGATGCTGCCCAAGCTGTCCGGTACGGAGGTCTGCCGGGCGCTGCGCCAGCGCTCGTCGGTGCCGGTCATCATGCTCACCGCCAAGGACAGCGAGATCGACAAGGTCGTCGGCCTGGAGATCGGGGCGGACGACTACGTCACCAAGCCGTACTCCAGCCGGGAGCTGCTGGCCCGCATCAAGGCGGTCCTTCGCCGGCTGTCCGAGCCGGAGGAGCTGCTGCCCTCGACGGTTGAGGCCGGCCCGGTCCGGATGGACGTCGAGCGGCACGTGGTCACCGTCAGCGGCAGGCACCTGGCCCTGCCGCTGAAGGAGTTCGAGCTGCTGGAGATCCTGCTGCGCAACTGCGGACGGGTGCTCACCCGGATGCAGCTGATCGACCGGGTGTGGGGCAGCGACTACGTGGGTGACACCAAGACCCTGGACGTGCACGTCAAGCGGCTACGAGCCAAGGTGGAGACCGACCCGGCGAACCCGACCCTGATCGTCACCGTGCGGGGGCTGGGCTACAAGTTCGAGGCGAGCTGAGCCGGTCGCGCCGGGGACACCGGTCGGCGGCTATGGGCGGTCGGTGCCCGTGCTGCTCTCCGAGACGACGGACCCACCGGTCTCCGGGGTCGACGACAGCGGCCCCGGCGTGCTGGGGGTGGTCCCCGACGTGGGGGGCCCGGTCGGGGTGAGCGTGGCGTAGTACAGATCCGGCAGCAGCACGGGGACACCGACGCTGTCCGTGCCGCTGCTCGGCGTGCTCAGCTTCAGCTGGACAAGGCCGCCGGCGGGTGCGCCCGCCTTGGCAAGCACGACCGCGCCGGGCGGGGCGGCGAGGTCCAGCGGGGGACCGGGCGGCACCACGGACTTGGACGTCGACCCGTCCGGCGAGGTGATCGTCAGCGTCTGGGGCGTCGCGGTGGTGTTGCGGATCAGCCCGGACACCCGGCCGGGAGCATCGGCGCCCTTGGCGACGACGAGCAGGTTGCTGATGGTGATCGTCCCGAGGTTGACCTCGACTCCGTCGGACGGCTGGTAGGGGAGCTGGGTCTGGACCGGCGAGTTCAGCGAGCAGCCGGCCAGCGAGGCGGCGCCACCGCACAGGAGCAGCCCGGCCAGTATCGACGGCCGCGCTCCAACGGCCCGGTTGCCCATCACGGGATGCAGCGTAGCGGCTCCCTGCTCCGGTCTCGCGGCAGGATCTGGCCGCGGCCGATGCATGCAGGCCACCGGTTTGTCAAGACACCGGGCCAGTCCCAGTTTGCCTAGCGGCGTCCAGCATTGTGGCCCTGACCTGCGCCTTTGTGACTGCAAAAGTCGAAGGCACAGTGGTGACCGTGTTACTATTGGGGTCGCGAAAGGGGATAACACCAGATGGTTTTCAAGGTCGGCGAGACGGTCGTGTACCCGCATCACGGTGCGGCACTGATCGAACAGATGAAGACCCGCACCATCAAGGGTGAGGACAAGCTGTACCTCGTCCTCAAGGTCGCCCAGGGTGACCTGACGATCGAGGTGCCTGCGGCAAACTGCGATCTCGTCGGAGTGCGGGACGTCGTCGGCGCCGAGGGTCTGGAGAAGGTCTTCGAGGTGCTGCGTGCCCCCTACACCGAGGAGCCGACCAACTGGTCGCGCCGCTACAAGGCCAACCTCGAGAAGCTGGCCTCTGGTGACGTGATCAAGGTCGCCGAGGTGGTCCGCGACCTCTGGCGCCGCGACAAGGACCGCGGCCTGTCCGCCGGCGAGAAGCGGATGCTGGCCAAGGCGCGGCAGATCCTGGTCTCCGAGCTGGCGCTGGCCGAGAAGACCAACGAGGACAAGGCCGAGGCCATCCTCGACGAGGTCCTCGCGTCCTGAGCGACCCGGCGCTCGCCGGCAGCCAGCAGAGCGACCCGCAACAGGCTCTTCGACGCCCACCCCTGCCACGAGTAGGGGTGGGCGTCGACGTTCACCCCTACTCGGACGCCTCGCCCGAGCAGCGCCCGCTCGCCCTCGCTGGGCTCACCTGGCCCGGTGAGCGGGCGCTGGCAGGGCACTCGGACGGTGACGTGGTGGCGCACGCAGCGTGCGACGCGCTGCTCGCTGCGGCCGGGTTGGGCGACCTCGGCGCGCACTTCGGCGTCGACCGCCCGGAGCTCAGCGACGCCCCGGGGGTGCTGCTCCTCCGCGAGACGGTGCTGGTCCTTGCGGCAGCCGGTTACGCGGTCGGCAACGTCTCGGTCCAGCTCATCGGCAACCGCCCCAGGATCGGCGACCGCCGCGGGCAGGCGCAGGCGGTGCTCTCCGAGGCGGTCGGGGCGCCGGTGTCACTGGCGGCCACCACGACGGACGGGCTCGGGCTGACCGGGCGCGGGGAGGGGCTGGCCGCAGTCGCGACCGCGCTGGTCCACCCGGCCTGAACGGCGCTGCCCGGGCCACCCGCACCCGCGGCGTTCGGGTGGGCCGCCGCGGCAGGCGTCGCCGGCCGCACCGGTCCTCGCCGCCGCGTCCTACGCTGGGTCCGTGGCCGAGTCGCTGCCGCTGTTCCCGCTCGGGGCGGTGCTGTTCCCCGGCGTCGTGTTGCCGCTGCACGTCTTCGAGCCGCGCTACCGCGCGCTCGTGCGCGACCTGCTGCAGTCGGCCGCGCAGAGCGGACGGCCGGAGTTCGGCGTCGTCGCCATCCGCGCCGGCCACGAGGTCGGCGAGGGAGCCGCCGGCGCCGACGGCACCTTGCACGGCGTGGGCTGCACCGCCGTGCTGCGCGAGGTCGGCGAGCTCGAGGACGGCCGCTACGCGATCACCAGCGTCGGCGGTGTGCGGTTCCGGCTCCGTGGCATCGCCGCAGACGCGGGCACGCCATACCTCACCGGCCTGGTGGAGCGGCTGCCCGAGGTGGACGGCGTGGGGCCCGACGTCTACGCCCGCGCTGTCGCGCGACGCTTCGCCGGCTACTGCGACCGGCTGGGCCTGGACCGCTCCGAGCTCGCCGAGGTCGCCGGCGCCTCGCCCGGCCAGCTGTCCTACCTGGTCGCCGCGTCCATGGTGCTGACGGAGCGGGACCGGCAGGCCCTGCTGGAGTGCGCCGACACCGCGGTGCGGCTCCAGGCCGAGCTCGCGCTGCTCACCACGGAGATTGCGCTGGTCGATGTCTTCTCCTCGGTGCCGGACCAGAACCTGACCAGGGCACCGTTCGCGCCGAACTGAGACCGGGTGGACATGGCTCCGGAGGGCGACCCCCGGGTGCCGCCGGCGCTGGTACGGGGCGCGGTTAGGCTCCGGAGCCAGCGCCATACAGGCCGTACGGGAGGAGAGCGCAGTGCCACAGACGGTCAAGGGAGTCATCGCGCGCACCAAGGGTGCGCCGGTCGAGCTGGTCGACGTGGTCGTGCCCGACCCCGGACCGGGCGAGGCGGTCGTCGCCGTGCAGGCGTGCGGGGTGTGCCACACCGACCTGCACTACCGGGACGGGGGGATCAACGACGAGTTCCCGTTCCTGCTCGGCCACGAGGCGTCCGGCGTCGTCGAGTCGGTCGGCGAGGGCGTCACCGAGGTGGCCCCGGGCGACTTCGTCATCCTCAACTGGCGCGCCGTCTGCGGCCAGTGCCGGGCCTGCGCCAAGGGCAGGCCGCAGTACTGCTTCGCCACGAGGAACGCGAGCCAGGCGATGACCCTCACCGACGGCACCGTCCTGTCGCCCGCGCTCGGTATCGGCGCCTTCGCCGACAGGACGCTCGTCGCAGCCGGGCAGTGCACCAAGGTCGACCCGTCGGCGTCCCCGGCCGCCGTGGGCCTGCTGGGCTGTGGTGTGATGGCGGGCTTCGGCGCCGCCGTCAACACCGGCGGGGTGCAGCGCGGCGACTCGGTGGCGGTGATCGGCTGCGGCGGGGTCGGCTGCGCCGCGGTCGCCGGCTCGGCCCTCGCCGGCGCGACCACCGTCGTCGCCGTCGACGTGGACCCCCGCAAGCTGGAGCTGGCGCGCTCCTTCGGGGCCACCCATACGGTCAACTCCCGCGAACGGGATGCCGTCGAGGCGATCCGGGCCGCCACCGGAGGCTTCGGCGCTGACGTCGTGGTCGACGCGGTGGGCCGGCCGGAGACCTACCGCCAGGCCTTCTTCGCCCGTGACCTGGCCGGCACGGTGGTGCTGGTGGGCGTGCCGACGCCCGAGCTGACCGTCGAGCTGCCGCTGATCGAGATCTTCGGGCGCGGGGGAGCGTTGAAGTCCAGCTGGTACGGCGACTGCCTCCCGTCGCGGGACTTCCCGATGCTGGTCGACCTCTACCGGCAGGGGCGGTTCAACCTCGACGGCTTCGTCTCGGAGACCATCGCGCTGGACGGGGTCGAGGGCGCGTTCGACAGGATGCAGCGCGGCGAGGTCCTCCGCTCGGTCGTGGTCTGGTGAGCCCTGGCTCGCAGACCTCTGGGCCGCCGGCGCCGGCGGCAGGTGCCCTGCGCATCGACCGCGTCTCCACGCACGGCACCTTCAGCCTGGACGGCGGCACGTGGGAGGTGGACAACAACGTCTGGGTGGTCGGCGACGACGTCGAGTGCGTGGTCGTCGACGCGGCCCATGACGGCCGGGCGATCACCGCCGCGGTCCGGCGGCGACGGGTCGTCGCGCTGCTGCTGACCCACGCCCACGACGACCACATCAACGCCGCCGGCGCCGTGTGCGACGCCACGCGCGCACCGGCATACCTGCATCCGGCCGACCGCGAACTGTGGGAGCGGGTCTATCCCGTGACCCCGGACCGGGACCTCGCCGACGGCGACGTCATCGAGGTCGCAGGCACCCGGGTGCAGGTCCTGCACACGCCCGGGCACTCACCGGGGTCCTGCTGCTTCGTCGTGCCGGACCTGGGCGTGGTGTTCACCGGTGACACGCTGTTCGAGGGCGGTCCGGGTGCGACCGGGCGGTCCTTCAGCGACTTCGCTGCGATCATCGACTCGATCCGGGACCGGCTGCTGACCCTGCCGTCGGACACCCGTGTGCTGACCGGGCATGGCCCCTCCACGACCATCGCCGCCGAGGCACCTCACCTGCAGGAGTGGGTCGACCGGGGCCACTGAGCAGTGTCAGAGCGACGCCGCCCGTGTGCGGAGTGTGGTTTTGACAGGAGGCGTGGGCGGGCATACCGGGCGGGGCCATGGCGTTGGCTCAGCCATGACTGCTCTCCCTGACTCTGTGACGGCTCTCCCTGACTCCGCCAAGGCCCTGCTGGATGCTCCCGAGATGGCGACCGTGGCGACGCTCGAGCCGGACGGCCAGCCGCAGCTCTCGGTCGTGTGGGTCAAGCGCGACGGCGACGAGATCCTGTTCTCCACGACCCGCGGCCGTCGCAAGAGCGCCAACCTGGAGCGGTCACCGCAGATCTCGGTGCTGATGTATCCCCAGGCCAACCCGTACTGCTACCTCGAGGTGCGCGGCACCGCCGAGGTGGTCGACGACCCGCAGGCCGACCTGATCCAGGAGCTCTCGCACAAGTACACGGGCCGGCCGTACCCGCCGCTGCCGGCCGGCGAGGAGCGCGTGATCGTGCGGGTCACCCCGCACAAGGTGCTCTGGCGTGGCGAGTAGCGCCAGTAGAATCGCCCGGTGACTCTCCGCCTGCACGACACAGCGACGCGGGAGGTTCGCGAGTTCGTGCCCGTCGAGGCCGGGCGGGCGAGCATCTACATCTGCGGGCTGACCGTGCAGGGCCCGGCGCACATCGGTCACGTCCGGTTCGCGGTGGCGTTCGACATCCTGCGCCGGTGGCTGGTCGGCGGTCATGGCTACGACGTGACCTTGGTGCGCAACGTCACCGACATCGACGACAAGATCCTGGCGAAGTCGGCCGCGGCCGGTCGGCCGTGGTGGGACTGGTCCTACGCCAACGAGCGGGGCGTCGAGGCGGACCTGCTGGCGCTGGGCGTGCTCCCGCCGACGTACCTGCCGCGGGCCACCGGTCACGTCCCGGAGATGCTGGAGCTGATGCAGGCCCTGGTCGACCGCGGGCACGCCTACCCGGCCGACGACGGCAGCGGCGACGTCTACTTCGACGTCAAGAGCTGGGCCGACTACGGCGAGCTGACCCACCAGCGGCTCGACGACATGGCCCCCGCCGAGGACGCCGACCCCCGGGGCAAGCGCGATGCACGCGACTTCGCGCTGTGGAAGGGAGCCAAGCCCGGCGAGCCCGAGTCGGCCACCTGGGCGACGCCGTACGGGAGCGGCCGTCCGGGATGGCACCTGGAGTGCTCGGCCATGGCCCGCAAGTACCTCGGCGACATCTTCGACATCCACGGTGGCGGCGTGGACCTGCGCTTCCCGCACCACGAGAACGAGCAGGCGCAGTCGCGTGCCGCGGGCCTGGGGTTCGCCCGGTACTGGCTGCACAACGCCTGGGTGACCATCGGCGGGGAGAAGATGAGCAAGTCGCTCGGCAACTCGCTGCTCGTCGGCGAGGTGCTGCGGACGACGCGCCCGCTCGTGCTGCGCTACTACCTCGGCGCGGCCCACTATCGGTCCACGATCGAGTACCACGCGGGGTCGCTGCGCGAGGCCGAGGCAGCGGTCGAGCGGATCGAGTCGTTCCTGCAGCGGGCCCGGCCGGACCAGGCCTCGTGGGTGACGGGCTTTGGCTACCCCGAGGCGTTTGTGGCCGCGATGGATGACGACCTCAACGTCTCCTCCGCGCTGGCCGTGGTCCACGAGAGCGTCCGCGCGGGCAACACGGCCCTCGACGAGGGAGACGACGCAGGGGCTCGGATGGCGTTCTTCTGGGTCACCCAGATGACCGACGTCCTCGGCATCAACCCGCTCGACCCGGTATGGTCCGGCGCCGGCCCCCAGCAGGACGGGGCACGCCAGGCCCTGGAGGCCGTGGTGCAGGACCGTCTGGCGGCACGGGCCGCCGCCCGGTCGGCACGGGACTTCGCGGCGGCGGACGCCATCCGCGACCAGCTCGGCGCTGCCGGTATCGCGATCGAGGACACCGCCGCCGGCGCCCGCTGGTCACTGCTCCGACGCCCCACCACCTGAGAGGCCCCAGACCGTGCCAGGAAACTCCGAGCGGCGCGGCGCCGTGCGCAAGGGCGCCTCCCGCAAGGGCTCCACCGTGGGCAGCGGTGGCCAGCGCCGACGTGGCCTGGAGGGACGGGGTCCGACACCGAAGGCCATCGAGCGGACCAAGCACCCGGCTGCCAAGCAGGCGCGCGCCGCGTCGAGAGGCAGCGACGCCGGCGGTGGGGCCGCCGGGCAGGGACCGGCCTTGAGCGCCTCCCCCGGACGGCCGTCCCGGTCGCCACGGCCGTCCTGGTCGCCGAAGCCGTCCCGGTCGCCGAAGCGCTCGCGTACCTCCAGCGAGATCGTCGCCGGCCGCAACGCGGTGGTGGAGGCCCTGCGCGCGGACGTGCCCGCCAGCACCATGTACGTCGCCGGCCGGGTCGACGCCGACGACCGGGTCAGGGAGGCGATCAAGACGGCGACCGCGCGATCCATCCCGGTGCTGGAGACCCCTCGCGGTGAGCTGGACCGGCTGACCGACGGGGCGGTGCACCAGGGACTGGCGCTGCAAGTGCCGGCGTACAGCTACGCGGACCCTCGCGACCTGGTCGACCCCGAGGCGCCGGGGACGCCTCTGGTCGTCGCCCTCGACGGCATCACCGACCCGCGCAACCTCGGGGCGATCATCCGCTCCGTCGGCGCCTTCGGTGGGCACGGCGTGGTCGTGCCCGAGCGGCGCTCGGCCGGGATGACCGCTTCCGCGTGGAAGAGCTCGGCCGGTGCCGCGGCGCGGGTGCCGGTGGCCCTGGCGGCGAACCTCACCCGCACCCTGGAGGACTTCCGCAGGGCCGGGTTCTTCGTCCTGGGCCTGGACATGGACGGCGATGTCCAGCTGCCGGCGATGGAGCTGGCCGGCGAGCCACTCGTGCTCGTCGTCGGTTCGGAGGGCAAGGGGCTCTCCCGGCTGGTACGGGAGACCTGCGACCAGGTCGTGTCGATCCCGATGTCGTCGTCAACCGAGTCCCTCAACGCCGGCATCGCGACCGGGGTGGCGCTGTACGAGGTGGCCCGCCGCCGCGCGAGCTTCGCTCAGGGGGCCAGCCACGCGCCGTAGGGCGTGTTGCGCAGCACCGTGAACGCGATCATCGCTGCGGCCAGAGCCAGGTAGCCACGCCGGCCGAGGTGCAGCTGGTCGACCACGCGGCCGCGGGTCGCCCAGGTCAGCCGCCGCAGCCAGAGCGCGGCCGCGACCGGCAGCAGCAGCATCACCGGCAGGTTGAACGACAGCGCGTCCAGCAGCTGGCCGTGGCTGAGCGCGGCTACCCCGCGCAGGCTCCCGCAGAACGGGCACCACAGGCCGGTCGAGGCGTGGAACCAGCAGGTCGCCAGCGGTCCGAGGTGCCAGCCCCCGGTGGCGTGCAGCATGCCGACGGCTCCGGCGGTGAGGGCTGCGCCGGCTACCGGCGCCAGCAGCGCCCGGGGCAGGGTGGCCGGCGTCTCAGGCCTTGACGACAACCGTCTTGACGATCTTGTCGGCGATGGTCTGCTTCTTGGCGTCCCAGAGCGGGAAGAGCCAGCCCACGTAGCAGATGATGCTGTCGATGATGTGAGCCAGGTCGCGTAAGAAGGCCTGGCCGGCTCCGATCGGCTGGCCGGTCGCCTCGCCCAGCAGCCGCAGCCCGACCACCCTCTTGCCGATCGACTGGCTGGCGCCGCCCTTGATCCACCGGTTCCAGATCGCGACCCCGCGGGTCAGCAGCGCGCCGAGCAGGGTCAGCACGACGGAACCGCCGACGGTCGCCACGGTGGCGTAGCCGTTGACCGTCGTGGCGGTCGGCTTGGGCGCGCCGAGGTAGTACAGGATGAAGCCGGGAATGTAGAGCAGGTAGTCGATCAGGAAACCGCCGGCCCTCATCGGCCAGGGCGCCAGCTCTCCCGCGGGAGAGAGGCCGTAACCCGGCGCCCCGAAGCTCGGCGGCGGCGGGGGCGGGCTGTTGTCGTAGGACACGTCTGTTCCCCCTGCTCTGGGGCCGACCGTGATGCCCCCGTGGCTAGCGGGGCGCCACCGTCCCGCCTGGCTTCGACCCTACGTGGTGCGCCTACCGCAATGGTGGTTTCTCCCGATACATGTTCAGTCGGCCAACATGGCGACGACAGGCATCTCCACCGTGTCCACACCGAGCACAGCCGCTTCGTCCGGTTTGCCGGGAAGGACACGGGCCACGTAGTCCTCGATGGCCTCACGCAGGGGGATGTCGTGGCCGGCCCGCTCCGAGGCGTACCACTGGTGCTCCAGGACCTCGTGGAACACCTCCGCCGGCTCCAGCTTGCTGAGCAGCTCACGCGGGACCGCCGTGACCACCGGCTCGTACACCCGGCTGAGCCAGTCGTGCGCGACCTGCTCCTCGTCGTCGTTCTGCCGGTCCTTGCTGGCACGGTAGGAGTCGACCGAGTTCAGCAGGCGGCGTGCCTGGTTCTCCTCGACGTCGAGACCGGTGAGGCGCAGCAGCCGCCTCGAGTGGTGCCCCGCGTCGACCACCTTGGGCTGGATCTGGATCTGGGTGCCCGCGATGTCGGTCGACATGGACAGCTCGTCGAGGTCGAAGCCGAGGTCGTTGAGCCGCTGGATCCGCCGGTCGACCCGCCAGCGGTCACCTCGCTCGAAGCGCTCCAGCTCGGTCAGCTCGCGCCACAGGTCGCGGTAGCGCTCTACGATGGTGCGGGCGGTCTCGATCGGGTCGACTCCCTCGGGCAGGAACCCTGCGGCCTCGAGGTCCATGAACTCGCCCGCGATGTTGACGATCGCAATGTCCAGATCGTGCTCCCGCTGGCCGTCGGTCAGCACGTCATGCAGCTCTCCGGTCTCCACGTCGACCAGGTATGCCGCGAACGCGCCGGCGTCGCGGCGGAACAGCGTGTTGGACAGCGAGACGTCCCCCCACCACAGCCCCGCCAGGTGGACCCGGACGAGCAGGACCGCGAGGGCGTCAATCAGCCGCTGGGCCGTGTCCCGGCGCAGGCTCTGGCTGAACAGCGCCCGGTAGGGGAGGGAGAACCGCAGGTGCCGGGTGATCAGGGCGTCATCAAGAGGCGCCCCGGCAGAGTCGACCCGGCCGCTGATGATGCCGAACGGCTCGACGCATGGCAGGTCGATGCGCTCCAGCTGGCGCAGCAGGCCGTACTCGCGGACGGCCAGGTCGGCCTTGATCTCCTTGACCGCCAGGACCCGGTTGGACAGCCGGACGAAGCGGACGACGTGGCGGGAGATGCCGCGCGGGAGGGCGGCGAGAGTGGAGTCTGGCCAGTGCTCCAGCGGGAGCTCCCACGGCAGGTCCAGCAGCGCCGGGTCGGGACGGGCCGCGATGATCTCCAGGGGCACGCGCCCATCGTGGCACGCCCGGCTGACCGGGCGTGCCGGGTGCGCTGGCGCCGGCCGAGATCGACATGCGCGGTACACCGGCGCGCAACGCGGCGGAAACGCGGGCGCGGTGGCGACCGCCCCGGAGGGCGGGCGCCACCGCGTTGTCAGGCGTGCGGAGCGGGCGAGGCTCAGGTGTCGATACGCTGGCCCGTCGTGTTGTTGAACAGGTGCACGTGCCCCTGGTCGGGTGCGAGGTGCACGGTGCTGCCCTTGGCCGGAGGCGTGCGGCCGTCGACGCGGGCGATGATCGGCTTGTCGCCGTCCGCGGTCGTGGTGCTGCCGTAGATGTAGGCGTCGGCGCCGAGCTCCTCGACGACCTCGACCAGCACGGGCAGTCCCTGGCCCTCGGTGGTGATGTCGAGGTCCTCCGGGCGGACCCCGATGGTCACCGTGCTGCCAGCCGTCGACAAGGCGGTGCGGGGAATGGGCGTGACACCCGAGCCGAACTTGACCCCGCCGTCGACGACGGGCACGTCGAGCAGGTTCATGGCGGGTGAGCCGATGAAGCCGGCGACGAACACGTTGTTGGGGTGGTCGTACATGCGGCGCGGGCTGTCGCACTGCATGAGCAGGCCGTCCTTGAGAACCGCGACCCGGTCGCCCATCGTCATGGCCTCGACCTGGTCGTGGGTGACATAGACCGTCGTGACCCCGAGCCGGCGCTGCAGCGAGGCGATCTGGGTGCGGGTCTGGACCCGGAGCTTGGCGTCCAGGTTGGACAGCGGCTCGTCCATCAGGAACACCTGGGGCGAGCGGACGATCGCCCGGCCCATCGCGACGCGCTGCCGCTGGCCACCGGACAGCGCCTTGGGCTTGCGGTCGAGGTACTCCACGAGGTCGAGGATCTTGGCCGCCTCCTCGACGCGGGTGCGGATCTGCGACTTCTCCACGCCGGCGATCTTCAGCGCGAAGCCCATGTTGTCGGCTACCGACATGTGCGGGTACAAGGCGTAGTTCTGGAACACCATCGCGACGTCGCGGTCCTTGGGGGACAGGTCGGTCACGTCACGGTCGCCGATCCAGATCTTGCCGTCGTTGACCTCCTCCAGCCCCGCCAGCATCCGCAGGCTGGTGGACTTGCCACAGCCGGACGGGCCGACGAAGACCAGGAACTCGCCGTCGTTGATGTCGATGTCGAGGTTGGAGACCGACGGCTTGTCGGCTCCGGGGTAGATGCGCGTTGCACGGTCGAACTTCACTGTTGCCATGTGCGTTACCTTCCTTAACCGGCAGGAACGTGCCGGACGATCCGTTGTCAAGGGACGTGCACCGGGCCCGGAACGGAAGCCGCACCCCGCTCCGGCATTGTGACGCAGATCGCTCGGCCCGGCCACCCCGCCACGCCACTGCTCGCCACGGGACGTCCGCGTGCCCGGCCCGCCGGTGTCTCACGGGCTGAGCGGCGCTCCTCGCGGCACCGGGTGCTACGGCGCAGCGATGCCGAACAGGCGCGCGCCGTTGTGCCAGAGGACGGCCTGCAGCCAGGCGTCGTCCAGCCCCGTCCGGGTCAGCGCGCTGAGCTGGTGGGCGTAGGCGTAGGGGATGTTGGGGAAGTCCGTGCCGAGCACGATCCGGTCCTGCAACGCGACGAGCCGGGGCGCCAGGGACCGGGCAAGCCGAGTCGCCGCGGCGGCACCACCGAAGAAGTCGACGAAGACCATGGTCGTGTCCAGGTGCACCTGTGGATGCTGCTCGGCCAGCGTGAGGAACTCGGCGTACTGCGGCATGCCCATGTGTGCGATGACGGCCCTCAGCCGTGGATGCCGAGCCAGCACCTGGCCGAACGGGCCGGGCCCGGTGAAGGCTCCCGGTGTCGGGCCGCTGCCGGTGTGGACGACGACGGGGACGCCCGCGTCGGCGATCATCCCCCAGACGGGGGCCAGCAGGGGATCCCGCGGGTCGTACCCGCCGACCTGCACGTGCGCCTTGAACACCCTGGCGCCCTCGGCCAGCGCGCGCTCCACGTACCGGGGGGCGCCCGGTTCGGCCAGGAACGTCGCGCTCTGCAGCACGTCCGTGTGGCCCGCCGCGCGCTGCTCGCGGGCAAAGTCGCGGGCCCAGTCGTTGAGGGACTCGGCCATCTGCGGCTTGTGCGGGTACAGCAGCGTCGGGAACGCCCGGACCCCGAGCGCGCGCAGATGCTGCAGTCGCTGCTCCTGCGGCCACCGGTAGGCGATCGGCCAGGGCCGTCCGACGAGCGGGCCTGCGGCGTCGAAGTAGGCCCAGACCCGGTCGAGCAGCCGCTGCGGCATCAGATGGACATGGACGTCCACCAGGCCCGGCAGGCCGAGCGACGCCCAGAAGGCCGGCACCTCCTCGTCGCTGTCGGGCGGCCTCAGCATGGCCGGAAGGCTAACCGTCTTCCAGCTGTGGGGAGCCAGGCCCAGCGCGGTCCGGACGAGGGGCGCCGAGAGGGCATCCTTGTCCGCGTGACGACGAACCCCACACAGCAGAGCCAGACCGCGCCCTCGGACCGCTCGGCGCTAGGGACGGTCAGCCGCAACGACCGGATGCTGTTCGGGCTCACGGTGGTGGTGACGGCCGTAGCGGCGCTGGCCCGCTCCCTCGGCGACGTGGTGGCCTTCATCGCGGCGGCTCTGGCGCTCGCGCTCCTGGCCGCCTGCGTGGGGCGTGCGGTCGACGCGCTGGGCGACCGTGTCAGTCCCGCCGCCACCGGGCTGCTGCAGTCTGCGCTCGGCAACCTCCCGGAGCTGCTCATCCTCGTCTTCGCGCTCCGCAGCGGCCTGCTCGGCGTGGTGCAGGCCACCATTGTCGGCTCGATCCTGGCGAACGTGGCACTGGTGCTGGGAGTTGCGTTCATCGCCGGCGGCCTCAAGCACGGAGCGCAGGAGTTCTCCGGCGAGGCTGCGCGCGACATCGGGCTGAGCCTGCTGCTCGCGGTCTCGGCGCTCGCCGTCCCCAGCCTGACCTTCCACCTGCACACCCCCGCAGCAACGCACGAGCGCACGCTGTCGGTCATCACCTCGGTGGTCCTCCTGGTGGCGTTCGCCCTCTCGCTGGTGCACACGCTGCGCCCGGGCGGCTCGGGGAGCGCCGGGGACGGCCCAGCCGGGGGTGCGCCCGGTGTGGCGACGGCCGAGGAGCCGACGGGAGACCAGGTCGAGCCTTCGTCCTGGCCGCTGTGGCTGGCCGTGGTAGTGCTGGCCATGACCGGCGTGCTGGCCGCTCTGGTGTCGGACTGGTTCGTCGGGGCGCTCAAGCCCGCGATGAGCACGCTGCACATCAGCGACGCGTTCGCCGGCCTGGTCATCGTGGCGATCGCGGGCAACGCCGTGGAGAACTTCGTCGGCATCCAGCTGGCGATGAAGAACCGGGCCGAGCACGCCCTCCAGGTCGTCCTCCAGTCGCCGCTGCAGATCGCGATGGTCGTCGCCCCGGTCGTGCTGCTCGTCGCGCCGCTGCTCGGCGCCGCATCCTTCACCCTCGTGCTCTCGCCGCTGCTGCTGGCCAGTTTGCTGCTCAGCGCGCTGGTCGCGGTGTTCATCACCCTTGACGGCAAGTCGACGTGGTACGAGGGGGTCGTCCTGGTCGCCCTCTACGTCCTGCTCGCCACCTCGTTCTGGTGGGGCTGACGAGCGCTCGCGTCAGCCGTGCTGGAGCCGGGCTGCGACGAACATCCGCAGCGCCTCCACCACGTCGACCGGGCCCGCCACGCGGTGCTCGGCAACGGTGTCCGCGTCCCCGACCTTCACCCGGACGTCGCCGTTGACCCAGTCGAGCACCTCGAACGCCCGCTCGTCCGTGACGTCGTCGCCGAAGTAGGCCACCGCCTCGGCCCGCACGCTGGAGCGCAGGTGGCGCAGCGCGTCACCCTTGTTGGTGGCTACGACGCTGAGCTCCACGACGTCGTGGCCCTTCATGACGTGCACGTCGGTATGACGCCACCCGACCGCCTCCGCGGCAGCCGACGCCTCGGCGGCCGGGTCGGCGGGCATACCCCGGGTGTGCAGGGCCGAGGCCGTCGGCTTGTGCTCGACGCGAGCACCGGGGATGCGGTCGGCGATGACCTCGAGCCTGTCGGCGACCGTGCGCAGCAGCGCCTGCTGCGCGATGCTGAGCAGGGACCCGCTCAGGTCGGCGGCCAGGCTGGTCTGCGCACCGTGGCTTCCGATGAGGACGATCCGGTCGTCGTCCCTCACGCCGGTCAGCCCGGCGAGGGTCTCCAGGTCGCGGCCCGAGACCAGCGCGGCGGAGACGCCCGGCAGGGCAGCCGCCTCCCGGAGCACCTCAAGGCCACCCGGGACAGAGCGGGACGTCAGCGGGTCGTCCTGAAGCGGGGCCAGCGTGCCGTCGAAGTCAACGGCCAGCAGCGCCCGGTTCCGCCGCGCCAAGAGGGTGAGGGCCTCGACGAGGTCCGGCGGCAGGGAGTCACTGCCGCGCTCCCTGCCCTCCGCTCGCCTCCTGGCTGCGGGCGGCCGACGGGTCGGCCACGACGGACGGCGCGCCGCTCCTCTCGAAGCGGTCCGGTTCGTCCACCGGCCGATGTGGTGCCGCCTCCAGGGCGTTGAGGTACTGCGCTGCCCAGTTCTGCACGTCGTTGTCGCGCACCTTGGCCCGCATGGCCCGCATCCTTCTGCGCCGATCGCCCGGCGTGGCGGTGATGGCCGCCAGGATGGCCTGCTTCAGGCCCTCGATGTCGTGCGGGTTGCAGACGAAGGCGCGGTGCAGCTCCTGCCAGGCGCCGGCGAACTCGCTCAGCACCAGGGCGCCCCCGAGGTCGTGGCGGCAGGACACGTACTCCTTCGCGACCAGGTTCATCCCGTCTCGCAGAGGGGTGACCAGCATCACGTCGGCCGCCAGGTAGAACGCCGCCATCTCGGACTTGCCATAGGAGTGGTGCAGGTAGTGGACCGCCACGGAGCCGATCGGGGAGTGCTCCCCGTTGATCCGCCCCACCGTGCCCTCGACCTGGCTCCGGAGCCGTTGGTAGGCCTCCACCCGCTCCCGGCTCGGCGTCGCCACCTGCACGAAGGTCGTGTCCGCCGGGCTGAGCGACCCCTCGGCCAGGAGCTCCTCGTAGGCCCTGAGCCGGTGTCGGATCCCCTTGGTGTAGTCCAGCCGGTCGACACCGAGCAGCAGCGTCTGCGGGTCGCCCACGGACGCACGGATCTCCGCCGCCCGGGCCGTGACCTCGGGGGAGCGGGCCAGCCGCTCCATCTCGCCGAAGTCGACCGAGATCGGCACCGCCGCGGCGCGTACGTAGCGCGAGCTCTCCGGCACGCCTACCCGGTCGCCGCGCACCGTCAGTCCCAGCAGTCGGCGGCAGGCACGGCGGAAGTTCTCGGCGTCGGCGGTGCGCTGGAACCCCAGGAAGTCCGCACCCAGCAGGCCACGCACCAGCTGGCGCCGCCACGGCAGCTGGGCGAAGAGCTCGACCGGCGGGAACGGGATGTGGTCGAACCACCCGATCCGCACGTCCGGGCGCAGCTCGCGAAGCAGGGCAGGCACCAGCTGAAGCTGGTAGTCGTGCACCCACACGGTGCCGTCCGGCGCGACGAGCCTCGCCACCTCGTGCGCGAACCGCTCGTTGACCCGCTGGTAGGCCGCCCACCACGGCTGGTGGAACCGCGCCGGCACGATGACGTCGTGGTAGATCGGCCACAGCGTGTCGTTGCAGAAGCCCTCGTAGTAGTCGCTGACCTCCTCCGCGCTGAGCTCCACCGGCTGCAGGTGCATGCCCGAGTCGTCGAACGGGTCCGGTGGCTCCCCCGCCTCGCCGGCCCAGCCGACCCACGCCCCGTCTCGTCCGCGCATCACCGACTCCATCGCGGTGACCAGCCCGCCGGGGCTCCGGCGCCACGACACCTCCCCCTCGGGCGAGACCTCGCGGTCCACGGGCAGCCGGTTGGCGGCTACCACGAGGTCGTAGCGCGAGGCAGGACGGGTGTGGTCGGGCACTGGCTCCTCTTGTCCTGGGATCGAGCGGGAATGGAGCGGGAATGGAGGGGGAATGGACCGGGAATGGACCGGCAATGGAGCGGGAGGGAAAGTGCCAGCGTAGGCCACCTGGGCCAGCGGCTCCCTCTAGCGATGTGGGGCGGCGCGCACTACGTTCGGGACATGCGCATCGCCGACGTCATCCGCACCAAGGGAGACCTGGTCCTGACCGTGCGCCCGGACGACACGGTGGCGCGGGTGATCGAGCTGCTCGAGGACAAGGGCATCGGCGCTCTGGTCGTGAGCGAGGACGGGACCTCGGTCGTCGGCATCGTCAGCGAGCGTGACGTCGTCCGCAACCTGCACCGCGTCGGCGGAGCCGTGCTCGACCGGCTGGTGTCCTCGATCATGACCGCCGACGTCTACACCTGCCGACCCGACGACGACGTCGAGGAGGTGGCTCGGCAGATGACCGAACGCCGGTTCCGCCACGTCCCGGTGGTGGTGGACTCCCAGCTGCGCGCGATCGTCAGCATCGGGGACATCGTCAAGAACAGGATCGACGCGCTGCAGCTCGAGCGGGACCAGCTCGTGGGCTACATCCAGCAGTAGCCAGGCGCGGGTGCTGCTCCGGCGGCATACCGTAGGAGCATGGCTGCGTGGGCGCGACACGACGGCGCCGGCGAAGACGACGCCGACCACCGCGGGGCAGAGGCGACGCTCGGTCCTGAGGTCCTCGGCCCGTACCGCCTGATCCACCAGATCGGTGAAGGCGGCATGGGGGTGGTCCACCTGGGGCTAGACCGCAGCGGTCGTGCTGTCGCGGTCAAGGTGCTGCGGCCCCACATCGCCCATGATGCAGCCGCCCGCGCACGGCTGGCCCGCGAGGTCAACACGCTGTCGCGGGTGCGGGACCCGGGCGTCGCCGCCGTCGTCGACGCCGATCTGGACGGTGACCGGCCCTACCTGGTCACCCAGTACGTCCCCGGCCCCTCGCTCGAGGACGTCGTGGCGGAACACGGGCCGCTTCGCGGCGATGCGCTGCTCGAGGTCGGGCGCGGCCTTGCTGCTGCGCTGAACGCCATCCACGCTGCGGGCGTGGTCCACCGCGACCTGAAGCCGGGCAACGTGCTGCTGCTGGACGGTCGCCCGATCGTCATCGACTTCGGTATCGCGCACGTCACCGACGACATCCGGCTCACCGTGACCGGGCTGGTGATGGGCACACCCGGCTACCTGTCCCCGGAGGTGGTGGAGGGCGAGCCGGTCACCGAGGCCACTGACTGGTGGGGTTGGGCGGCAACGCTGGCGTTCGCCGCAGCGGGGAGCCCGCCGTTCGGCAGGGGTCCCATGACCGTCGTGCTCGACCGCGTCCGGGGCGGCCGGGCCGACCTCTCGCGGGTCGACCGTCGGCTGGCGCCGCTGCTCCAGGCGGCACTGTCGCCCGACCCCGCCAGCCGCCCCGCATCGGCGGAGGTGCTCACCGCACTGCGGCACTACGCAGCCGGTGGCGCCGCCACGGTCGCCGTGCCGCAGCCCGTCACCGGCAGCCGGGGGCCGGGTTCGACGCACACGGCGGTCCTGCCCTCGCCGGCAGCCTCGGGAGCGAAGACGCCGTCGACAGCGGCTCCCGCACCGGGCAGGCCGCTGCGGGTGCTCCCGGAGTCCGGCGACCATGACGAGGCGGGGGTCCGGGCAGCGCCGGCCGATCCGCGGATCGGGCGAGCCGCCCGCGCGGGCACCCTTGCGTCGCTGTTGCTGCTCGTGGTCGGCGTCGCTGCGCTCTGGCCCGCCGTCGCCGCCTGCGTGGTCCTGCTGTGGTGCCTGCTTGCCCGGTTCGCCGACCGCACGGTGACCTCCCTCGTGCTGCGCCGCCACGAGCACGGCCCACGGCGCAGTGACGTCCCGCTCCTTCTGCTGACCGGGCCGGTGCACCTGGTCAGCGCCGCGGTCGCCACCGTGCTGGGTCTGCTGCTTCCCGTGCTCGTCGCCGTGGCCACCGCGTTCACGGCCGCGCTGGTGGTCACGGCCGTGCGCCACGGCGAAGCATCCGACCCCACCACCCCCCTGGCCACGGCGGCCGGTGCGCTCGGAGGCGTGCTGATGGCCTGGTGGGGACCGGGGGGTGCGGCGCTGCGCCGGGGCTCCCGGAGCCTGGTCCGCGGCTGCGTGCACGGCGACGTGGCCCGCAAGGCGGTGATGGTCATCTGCGTGCTCGCGGCGGCGGGTCTGGCGACCTGGGCGGCACTGCGCCACGGGGACCCCAGCTGGTGGCCCTGGCACCCGGGGACCGTGCCGTACGCCCAGCTCCTGCGGCTCGGGGGCTGACGACGACGGACCGGGGTGGCGCGAGGAGGCGTAGCCGGCTCAAGCCCCCGCCGCGACCGACCTGGCCCGCTGGGTCCGCGAGGGCCCCCGGTTGGTTCTACGCCAGATATGCCCACGGTCTGGAGACGGCAAAGTTTGCCCTGCCCCTCGGCTTGCCCGTTACCAATCGGTGACGTACCGTTCACGCTTGTGCGCCCACAGCGCCGCGGGTCCGGTCGCTTGGCCGGACCGCTGCGTGAGCACCGGATCGATGAGTAACTGGGCGACCTGATCTGCACAACTTCATAGTCGAATCCACACATCAGCACGCGTGCCCGCAGCGCCAAACCTCGTCCGGCGGGCACTTTCCGGCATCCCGCCGGGCATTGGACGAGGGTGGGGGACCCAATCGCGGTCCGACGTGCTTGCGGGCGATCTTGTCCGGGAGCGTCGGTCCTTGGGGTGAAGCCGCTACGGCGGCCGGGCAACCTGACAGCCCGAACCCGACAGCTGACCTCTCCGGCGCACGTCAGGAAGGGACCGCTTCGCCATGCACTACAGCCCCAAGCACCTCAAGCCCGCTATACAGAACACGGTCCGGCGCCGCATCGTCGGTGTCGGCATCTCCGGGGTGGCCACGGTCGCCGCCGGTATCGCCACCAGCGCCCCCGCCCACGCCGACAGCTCGGTGTGGGACCGCGTCGCCGCCTGCGAGAGCGGCGGCAACTGGAGCATCAGCACCGGCAACGGCTTCTACGGCGGCCTGCAGTTCACCCACTCGACCTGGATCGGCTATGGCGGGGGTGCCTACGCGAGCAACGCCAACGGCGCCTCCCGCTCGGCGCAGATCGCGATCGCCCAGCGGGTGCTGGCCGGGCAGGGCCCGGGCGCGTGGCCGGTCTGCAGCGTGCGCGCCGGCCTGACCCGCAGCAACGGTGGCGCCTCCTCTGGGGCATCGGCTCCGGCGCCGGTCCACCACAGCGCTCCGGCGCCGGTCCACCACAGCGCTCCGCCGGTGCACCACAGCGCTCCCGCGCCGGTGCGGCACACGGTCACCCACCACTACCGCAAGGCGGCGAACACCCCCCATGTGGTGCACCACGCGGCGCGAGTGACCCACGCGCCGGCGTTCGTGGCGGCGTCCGGCCGGACCATCACCGTGCGACAGGGTGACTGGCTCAGCAAGCTGGCGCTGAAGTACAACGTCAAGGGTGGCTGGCACGCGCTCTGGGCGGCGAACAGGGCCACGGTGAGCAACCCGAACCTGATCTTCGTCGGCGAGACCCTGCGTCTGCCGAGGTAGTCTCCGGCGGCGCCCAAGGCCGCCGGACGCAGTGAGCGAAGGCCCCGCCGGTATGTCCGGCGGGGCCTTCGCTGTTCGGGGTCTGCGTGCACGGGCGGCGGCATCAGCCTGCTACCACCCCGTCGCCGGCCGCGTTGAGCTTGACCGGCACGGGCGGCAGAGGGCTGGGCGCCGGTCCGCTGAGGTTCTTGCCGGTCAGGGCGTCGAACACCGAGCCGTGGCAGGGACAGTTCAGCATCGCGCCGGCAGGGCTGACGGTGCAGCCCTGGTGCGTGCATACCGCGCTGAAGGCGACGACCTTGCCCTTGGTCGGCTGTGCCACGATGACCCGCTTGCCGCTCACCTCGGCCGAGACGGCCGAGCCGACCGGCACGTCCGCCAGCTTGACGATGACCCCGCCGGGTGCGGCGCTCGAGGATCCCGCGGCGTCAGCCCCCGACGAGCCGCCGCAGCCAGCCACTGCCGTCCCGCCGGCAAGGAGGATGGCCCCGGTGACCACGGCGCGGCGCGCGACGTCGCTCTGGGCGCGGAGCGGCTCGACCGGTCCAGTGGGTGTGGCGGGCTGCGCGCTCATGGTCCTGGCTCCTGCGTGGTCGTGGTCGTGGTCGTGGTCGTGGTGAGGGGCGGTGGCGGGGTGACGGTCCGGTGTCTACATCCTGGTACGGCTCGCCTGCCCGGCCGGTTCACCGGTCCGGGCGTCGCGGATGCTGGGCGTCCTGCCCGACGGTGGCGCGGACGGCGTCGAGGGCCACCTCGCGCAGGCTGCCACTGCGTTCGTAGGCCGCGCGCTGCCGGCTGGATCCGGTGCCCTCGCGGACCATGCGGTCCACGGTGTCGCGCACCGCGTCGAGCTCGCCCTGCTCCCCGAGCACGTCGGCCACGTGCGCGACCAACGCGCCCACCATGGTCATCGCCTTGACCGGCGCGGCCCTCTCGACGTCAACGAGGTTCTCGGCCAGACCGGAGCGGGCGGCCCGCCACGCGGCGAGCCGCAGCAGCTCCACCCGCACCGGCGGCGGCGGCTCGCCACGCTGCCAGGAGCGTGCAGCAGTCTCCACGAGAGCCCGGCCGAGGGTGGCGACGAGCGCGGCATTGTCGACGGTGCGGCATACGTCGGCCACCCGCACCTCCACGGTGGGGTAGCTCTCCGCGAGCCGCGCGTCGAAGTAGACCATCTTGCGGTCAAGCAGCGCCCCGCAGCTCACCATGGACGAGACACACTCCTCGTAGGCCTGCGCCGAGCCGAACACCGGGGTGGGACCCGCGGACGGCCAGCGGTACCACAGCCGGGACCGGTAGCTGGCGTACCCGGTGTCGTGGCCCTGGGAGAACGGCGAGTTGGTCGAGAGCGCGAGCAGCACGGCCAGCCACGGGCGGATCCGGTCGATGACGGCGACGCCCTCGTCGGGCGAGTCGATGGCGACGTGCACGTGCATACCGCACGTCAGCTGCTCGCGAGCGGTCAGTCCGTACAGCTCGGCCATGCGCAGGTAGCGGTCGTTGCGAGTGGTGGTCGGGCTGACCTTCATGGGGCAGGTTGCCATCGCGGCGACCGCGACACCCGCAGCGAGCGCTGCGTCCCGTGCCGCGCGGCGCTGGTCGAGCAGGTCCTGGCGCATGTCGGCGAACTCGCTGTGGGGTGCGGTCTGCACCTCGATCTGCTCCTGGGTGAGCTCCACGTCGATGCCGGCGTGGCCGGCGACCGCCGCGCCTCGGCCGGACACATCGCCGGTCGCCGGGTCGACGAGCAGCAGCTCCTCCTCGACACCGAACGTCCGTGGTCCCATGGCGCACATCCTGGCGCATGCCGGTATGGGCGCGATGCACCGTCTGCCCGTGGCACGGGCGCGCCGCGAGGCCCGCGGCGGCGGCCTCGGGTGCTCCGGGCCGGACTGCTACTGCGGTGACTGGTCGGGTTCGAGCCAGGTGTAGGTGCGGATGGTGGTGCCCCCGGGGTTGGACCGCAGCTGCACCAGGTCGCAGAGATGGTTGACCAGCCAGAGCCCGCGGCCGACCTCCCCTGCCGTCGCCGGGGCACTGCGGCCGACCATCAGATCGGTGATGTGGCCACTGTCGCTCACCTCGCACACCAGCGCGTCGGCCTCCGACCAGACCCGCAGGACCCCGTGGCCCCCGCCGTGGGCCACGCTGTTGGCGGCGAGCTCGAACATCGCCAGCGCCAGGTCGTTTGCGCGAGTCGGGTCGATGCCGCTCTCCAGGCAGCGTGCCCGGACCGTGCTGCGGAGCGTCCCGAGGTCGTTCGGCCCGAACGCCGTCTCCTGGACCGGCACCGACGGACGGTCCAACGCAGCGGTGAAGCATGCCTCGGCCAGGTCGCGGCCGCCATACACGGTGCTGCCACGGTAGGAGTGCGCCTGGACCAGAGCGGGGTGGCTGCGGGCGGCCTCGTGGATCACCTCCGGTGGGAGGTTGTCCACGTCGTACGGGCACAGCAGCCACAGCGGCGTGTCCGGGGCGATGGCAAGGTTGAGCAGGGCCTCATGCAGCTGGCACTCGGCGATCTCCGATGGTCTGCGGCCGAGCCAGATCGGCTCGCCGATGCCGCGTACGGCGTGGCCGGCCGCCGAGCCGGCGAAGTCCCGCCACGCAGCGATGATCTTGGCAGGGTTGTTGCCCAGCGCGGCCATGTCGACGAAGTGCAGCGACTCCTCTTCGGCGACGGGCCCGAGCGCCTCCTGGAGCGCTCGGCGGCGCGACGGCGGCAGCGCGACCATGACCTGCTGCTCAGCCTCGAGGCCGTCGCTCACGAAGGGCACGGTGACAGCCAGGAACTCCTCGAGACCGGAGCACAGCAACGCCTCATGGCGGTAGCTTCGGTGTTCCTTGACGCCCGCCATAGTCTGTCCTCCTCGCCTCGAGAGTGGCGGTGCACTGGTGCGGCGCCACCTCGGACCAACGGCAACCGCTCACGCTACACGGGTATCCGGCCGCGTCCGGCGCCGACGATTCCGATGCGCAATCGTGACCTGGGCAGAGCGCTGTCGCTCCGCCGACGGCACGAGAGCGCCCACGCGGGCGTTCGGTAGCCTGCTCGCGTCGCCCCAGTAGCTCAGAGGCCAGAGCACCGCTCTTGTAAAGCGGCGGTCGTCGGTTCGACTCCGACCTGGGGCTCGGAGCCGGCGCCGCTCACAGGCTCCGCACAGGAGGCTGCTAGGAGCCGCCTACGTGTGTCTGGTTCTCTGGTAGGCATGACACAGCTTGCCGCACCCACCCCCACACCAAGGCTGACCCGCCTGGACGGCTCACCGGTGCGTGTCCTCGTCGTCGATGACGAGGACACCCTCACCGAGCTGCTGGGCATGGCCCTGCGCTACGAGGGCTGGGAGGTGCGGTCCGCGGCCACGGGCCTGGCGGCCGTCCGCACCGCACGGGAGTTCCAGCCCGATGCGGTCGCCCTCGACATGATGCTGCCCGACTTCGACGGGCTGGAGGTGCTGCGCCGGATGCGGGGCGACAACCCGAACGTGCCGGTGCTGTTCCTGACCGCCCGCGACGCGGTGGAGGACCGGGTGGCGGGGCTGACGGCCGGGGGCGACGACTACGTGACCAAGCCGTTCAGCCTCGAGGAGGTGGTGGCCCGGCTACGGGCGCTGATGCGCCGCACCGCCGTCCCTGCTGGCGGCAGCGACTCCACGCTCGTCGTCGGGGACCTGTCCCTGGACGAGGACAGCCACGAGGTCACCCGCGACGGCCAGCAGGTCAACCTGACGGCGACCGAGTTCGACCTGCTGCGCTACCTCATGCGCAACCCCCGGCGGGTGCTGTCGAAGGCGCAGATCCTGGACAGGGTGTGGAACTACGACTTCGGCGGGCAGGCCAACGTCGTCGAGCTCTACATCTCTTACCTGCGCAAGAAGATCGACGCCGGGCGGGCCCCGATGATCCACACGATGCGCGGCGTCGGCTACGTGCTCAAGCCGCCTGCATGACCGGACCCGAGATGAGCGGAGCAGCGCCGGCTACCGGACTCTCCGGTATGCAGCTGCTGATGCGCCCGTCGTCGTGGACACTGCGCTCCAAGCTGGTGGCCTCGATGCTGGCGCTGTTCGCCGCGATCATGTTCGCGATCGGCGCGGTCACCGTGTTCGGCCTCAGTGCCTTCCTGAGCAGCCAGCTCGACGACCAGGTACGCGGCTTATCCGGGCCCCCGGGCCGCTCCGGGGACCGGCCAGCGGCCGCCTCCGGCAGCCAACATGACCATGGCGGCGGCTTCGGGGGTGGGCCGCAGGACCGCCCCGGCCCCGCCGACGGGTCTTTGACGGTACGGGTCTTCGGTGGTGTGGCCAGCGGTGTCGCCTTCGATGTCGGCCGCTCGCGACCGCTCGACCAGGACCAGCTGCGCCAGATCAGCGCCGCGCACGTCGGGGCGGCCCCGACCACGGTGGCCGTCCCGTCTCTGGGCACCTACCGGCTGATCCGGGTGGACAACCAACGCGGAGGCGTCACCATCAGCGGCTTCTCCACCGAGCAGCCGGAGCGCACCGTGCATCACCTCGCGGTGATCATCCTCGCCGTCACCGCGGCCGGTCTGCTCGGCGTCGGCGCCGGCGGCACCTGGCTGGTCCGGGCGAACCTCCGGCCGCTGCGCCGGGTGGCGGGCACGGCCACCCGGGTCGCCCAGCTGCCGCTGGACTCCGGGGCCGTCGCGTTGGCCGACCGCGTGCCCGAGCAGGACACCGACCCCCGCACCGAGGTCGGTCAGGTCGGCGCCGCGCTGAACGGTCTGCTCGACCACGTCGGTGCCGCGCTCAACGCCCGGCACCAGAGCGAGATGCGGGTGCGGCAGTTCGTCGCCGACGCCAGCCACGAGCTGCGCACACCGCTGGCCTCCATCAGGGGCTACGCCGAGCTGTCCCGCCGCGAGCGGGCTCCGGTCCCGGCAGCGGTCAGCCATGCACTGTCCCGGGTCGAGTCGGAGGCTACGAGGATGTCGAGCCTGGTGGACGACCTGCTGCTCCTGGCCCGGCTGGACGCCGGCCGCCCGCTCGAGCGGGAGCCGGTCGACCTGACCCACCTGGTCATCGACGCCGTCAGCGACGCCCACGCCGCCGCCCCGGGGCACACCTGGCGCCTCGACGTGCCAGACGAACCGGTTCTGGTCCAGGGTGATGCGGCCCGGCTGCACCAGGTCCTGGCGAACCTGCTCGCCAACGCCCGGACACACACCCCCGAGGGCACCACGGTGAGCGCCCAGGTCCGCCAGCAGGGCGACCAGGTGGCGGTCGACGTCGAGGACGACGGACCTGGCATACCGGCCGCGCTGCAGCCGGACGTGTTCCAGTGCTTCACCCGCGGGGACAGCTCCCGCTCCCGCGTCGCAGGGAGCACCGGGCTGGGGCTGAGCATCGTCAGCGCCGTCGCATCGGCGCACGGCGGTAGCGTCGCCCTCGACAGCCGCCCGGGCCGGACCCGGTTCAGCGTCTCCCTTCCGGCCGGCACGCCACCGCCTTCACAGAGCTGACACGGTCGCGCTGACGGGCGCCGGGGCTACCCCAGCTCGCCGACCCGCGTCAGGCGCCACCCGAGGGTGCGGCTGGCGCACCGCCCGGCCCCTGACCCTCCGGTGCCAGGTCGCCGGTCCCCATCCCGCCCTCGACCTTGGTCACCTTCAGGGACCTGTCGAACTTGACGGTGACCAGGCTGCCGTCGGCCTTGGTCATGTGCGCCTCGTAGGCACCGTCCCCGGCGTCGGTCTCGATGCGGTACACCGCACCGCCCGGGACCGCCTTCAGGGCCGCGGCGCGCAGCGTCGCCGTCGTCGCGGTTGACGCCGACTTCTCGTCGCCGCGCATCGGCCCCGCACCGCCGTGCCACGGCACCTTCGGGGCGCCGCTGGCCGCGGCGAACGCCGCGCTCTGCACGCTGGACGCCGCGGTGGTCGGTGACGCGGACGCGCTGAGCGTCCCGGCGAGCGCACCGCCGCCGATGGCGCCGGCTGCCAGCAGGCCGATCCCGCTGACCCATCGGGTCCTGCGTCGCCTCTCGTTCGCCCTGCCCTTCGTGACTGTCTCGTTCATGACTGTCTCCTTCGTGTCGTCGCCGCCACCAGTAGCGGACCGATACCTCGACGGTCCGCCGGCGACCTGTCCGCCTCGTCTGCGCAACCCGTGATGCTGCTGTCAGGTCGGCCATGGCGGGCCATGGCAGACCAGATGCCGTCTCAGCTGCCGTGAGGCAGCTGCTCGAGCCAGCGGAGCTGCTCAGCCTGCTGGTGTCCCTGTCCCCCCTCGTGTTCGTTGAACGGGTAGACGCGGATGTCCTTGGCGCCCGCATAGGCGTTGTACGCCGCGTACACCGTCGACGGCGGGCAGATCGGGTCCATCAGGGCGACGGAGAACACCGCTGGCGCCGTCGAGTGCCGGACCAGGACGGCACAGTCGAAGTAGGCGAGGGTCCGGAATACCTGATCCATCGTCGGGGCGTCCCGGTGGGCTCTGAGGTAGCGCACGATCTCCGCGTACGGGTCGTGGTCGGTGACGGCGGTGGCACGGCGGAAGTCGCACAGGAACGGAACGTCTGGCATGACGGCCGCGACGTCAGGCACGAGGGCGCTGACCGCCAGGGTGATACCGCCCCCTTGGCTCCCGCCCGTCAGGGCCACCCGGTGCGGATCGATGCCGGGCAGCTGCCGGACGGCGTCAACGGCCAGCGCCGCGTCGGTGTAGACGCGCCTGTAGTAGTAGTCGCTCGGGTCGAGGATCCCGCGCGTCATGAATCCCGGCTGAGCCGGCCCTGAGCCAACCGGGTCGGAGGTGTCGCCGGGTGTCGGGCCGGCGCCCTGACCGCGGGTGTCGACGACCAGAGTGGCGTAGCCCGCCAATGTCCAGACGTCGACCTCGTGGGCGAGCCCGCGCCCTGCGCCGTAGCCCAGGTAGCGCACCACCGCCGGAAGCGGGGCGTCGATGGCGGTCGGCCGGTGCAGCCACGCGCGGACGGGGGCGCCACCGAAGCCCGAGAAGCGGACGTCGAACGTCTCGACCAGCGTGAGCCCGGTCTTCGCTGCAGCGAGGACCGGAGGGGACGCGAGCGCCCGCGCCTGCTGCAACGTGCTCGCCCAGAACTGGTCCAGGTCACCCGGGGCGGCCGTGCTGGTCGTGTAGTGAGCGAGCTGGTCGGGAGGCAGGTCGTACAGGGCCACGGGCGTCCGTCCTGTCGTCGCGCGGCGGCTCTTGACTTCCGGCAGCACGCGCGTATGGTCCAAGGTATCGATAACATTATCGATACCTCACCGCCCGGCGAGTGTCGGCGGCAGACTCGGCCCGGCTGCCTCGTTGTCGGCCAGACCGTCCGTCTGGGGTCCGGGAGCAGTGACACAAAGGGGTGTTCTGGATGGCTCGTCGAGCGTTGGTGCCAGCTCTGGCCGTCGTGCTGACCGCTTCGGGGACCCTGGCTGCGTGCAGCAGTGGCGCCAGCAGCGGGGGGGCCCTGAGCGGTAGCACGTCCGCGCCGGCGAAGGGACCGGTGACGCTGAGCCTGCTGGAGTACCAGAAGCCGCGCGCCGACGCTGCGGCAAAGGTGCTCCCGGCGTTCGAGGCGGCGATGAAAAGCCAGGGCAGGGAGGTCAAGGTCAAGCTGATCCGCAACATCCTGCCCGACGACCAGTTCAAGACCCAGATCACCCAGCAGTACAACGCCGGTGAGGCGCCCGACGTCGCGGACTACGGTGCGAGCTTCGTGCCGGGGTTCGCCGGCGCCGGTTACCTCCTTGACCTGACGCCATACCTCAACAAGTGGCCGGACTGGAAGACGTTCTATCCCGACGTGCGCCAGCAGATCGTGCAGCCCGATGGCAAGATCTACGCCCTGCCACACGAGGCCAACACCCAGACGCTGTTCTACCGCAAGGACGTGCTGACCAAGCTCGGCGTCCCCACGACGCAGCCCGCCACGTGGGCCGACCTGATCGCTCGCCTCAAGCAGATCACCGGCAAGACGGGCCAGCCGTCCATCGTCCTTCCCGCGGGAAGCGCCTGGGGTGGCGGCACGTTCGGTGAGGGCTTCCTCAACGTCATGCTGGGCACCGGCAGCAAGCTCTACGACACGGCCACGAAGAAGTGGGTAGTGAAAAGCCCGGGTCTGACCCAGACGTTCGCCCTCTACGACCAGCTGACCAAGAACAAGCTCCTCCCGGTACAGGCGCTGTTGAACCCCGAGCCCTGGCAGCCGACGAAGTACAAGGCCTTCCCCGCCGGCACCCTTCCTGTCGCGGCACAGGGCACCTGGGGCTGGCGCTTCGACTGGGGTCCGCAAGGCGCCGCGCCGATCCCGGGACTGCTTCAGAAGGTGTCCACGTGGGACTACCCGTCGGACTCCGGCAAGCCGTACTCCGTGAGCTCGGTGGCGTTCTCCTACGAGATCTCCGCCAAGACCAAGGCACCGGCCGAGGCGGTCGAGCTGGCCAAGTGGCTGAGCAGCGGCAAGGCCATGGCCGAGCAGCTGGTCGCGGTGGGTGCGGCCGCGCCGCGCACCGGGATCGACAATGTCGCCCCCTACAGCTCGCAATACGTGCTGGTCGACACGGGCAAGCAGCTGGCCTCGAGCCGTAGCTTCCCGACCCGACCCGGCCAGGACCAGATCGCGCAGGCTGTCGGGAAGGCCACGGAGGGGATCCTCACCGGCAAGATGGATGGGCCTGCGGCGGCCAGCGCCTTCGCCAAGGATGCCACCGAGCTGCTCGGCGCCGACCAGGTGGAGACGGCCAGCTCGTAGACGTCGCGCCGGGCCGGGCCGGACTGTCCGAACCGTCCCGTCCGTCGCCACCACGGGTCCAGAAGGGCTGAGGCATGACGTATCCGATCGCCAGGGGCGCCCGACGCAAGCGGCGCCACGGCAGCGGGTCCACCCCGATGGTGGTGGGCCTGCTGGCACCCTCGATGCTGCTGATCGCCGTCTTCGTCGTCGGGCCGGTCATCTACGCACTGTGGATCAGCCTGACGAACAAGACGCTCATCGGCTTCGGCGCTCAGACCCCTAAGTTCGTCGGTCTGCAGAACTACCGACAGCTGCTCACCTCGTCGGACTTCCTGCACTCCTTGAGCCTGACGGGCCAGTTCGTCTTCTTCTCGGCGATCGTGGGACAGTTCCTGCTCGGCATGCTGGCCGCCGTGCTGCTGACCAAGTCGACGGTGCGCGCGAAGGGCCTGTTCGGCGGCGCCATCCTGCTGCCCATGGTGGTCCCGGAGGTCGTGGCATCGCTGGCCTGGGCCAGCATGCTGGCACCGGGTCGGCTCGGCACGGTGAACCATGCCCTCGAGTCCGTCGGTGTCGCACCGGTCGCCTGGCTGCAGCAGCATCCGATGAGCGCGCTCATCGTCGTGAACACCTGGCGGGGCATCGCCTTCGCGATGATCATGTTCCAAGCGGCCATTGAAGGGATCTCGGACGACCTGGTCGAGGCCGCCCGCATCGACGGGGCAGGCGCCGCCACAGTGTTCCGCTACATCACCTTGCCGCTGATCCGAGGGCCGGTCTTCCTGTTCCTGCTGCTGACGACGATCACGACGGCGAGCGTGTTCGGGCTGATCTACTTCCTGACCCGAGGCGGCCCAGGCGACCAGACCCAGGTCACCTCCATCTACATCTACGAGCACTCCTTCGCCTTCTTCCAGCTGGGCCTCGGCAGCGCAGCATCGGTGATCGTGCTGGCTGTGGTCCTGGTGCTCGGACTGACGTACGTGCGCCTGTCGAAAGTCGAGGTCTGAGCGTGGCGACTGAGTCCGTGACCCGGCCGGCCGCCGTACCCGCCGGGCAGGTACGCCGTGGCAGGCCGCGCCGTGACGTGGTGCTCGCCCGTCTCCGGCGGGCGGCGGTGTATCTCGTCATCAGCCTTCTCTCGCTGTTCTGCGTCGTGCCCTTCACCTGGGTCCTCCTCGCGTCGGTGGACCGGGGCGCCGGTCTGTACCTGCGGGTGCCGACCCTGACGGCGAACAACTTCGTCCGGTTCTTCACCGACCCGACGACCCCGCGGCTGCTGTTCAACAGCCTGCTCATCTCCGGTGGCGCCACGGTCCTGGCCCTGGTGCTGTCGATGTTCGGCGGTTACGCCCTCTCGAGGTTCACCTTCTTCGGACGGCGCACCCTGATGTTCACGATCCTGCTCGTCCGTGTGGTGCCGGCGACGGCGACGATCGTGCCCCTGTACCTGATGATGATCCAGCTGCACCTGAACAACAGCTTCACCGGCCTGATCCTGGTGGAGGCCGCCTACCAGCTCCCCCTCGTCCTCTGGCTGATGAAGGGGTTCTTCGACTCGATCCCGGTCGAGCTGGAAGAGGCGTCGTGGATCGACGGCTGCTCCAGGCTGGTCGGCGCCGTCCGAATCGTCTTCCCGCTGTCCCGTCCCGGCCTGGGAGCGGGCGCCCTGTTCACGTTCATCAACGTGTGGGGGGACTTCCTGACTCCGCTGGTGCTGCTGCAGTCCGAGGAGAAGTACCCCATCTCCATCGGGATGTTCCGAGCCTTCTCGGCACACAACCAGGTCGACTGGGGTCTGCTCTCGGCGACTGGAGTGCTGTACATGGTCCCGACGGTCGTGCTCTACCTGTTCGCGCGGCAGTACCTGCTCAAGGCCACCGTCACGGGCGCGCTGAAGGGATGAGGCCGGGCACGCGGCGGCTCGGAGCCCAGCTCTGGCTGGAGCAGGACGCAGACGCCGAGCGGGTGGACTTCCTCGTCCGCCAGGGCGCCGAAGCGGGGCTGGACCTGCTACGGATCTTCCTGGTCTGGCCCTGGATGGAGCCGTCTCCGCAGGAGTGGGTGTACGACCCGTTCGACGCGGCGTTCGAGGCGGCGGAGCGTCACGACATCGGGATCAAGGCCACGCTCACGGCAAACAGCGGACCCTGGCACATCGGGACGCCCAGCGTGCTTCACTCCACCACTCTCACCCTCGACCCGGCGCAGCGGCCCAGCATGCGCCGCTACGTCGAGAACTGCGTGCGCCGCTACCGCGGCAGCCCGGCGCTGCAGCAGTGGATCATCTGGAACGAGCCGCTCAACGTCGTCACCCCTCCCGGTGGAGCGGCTCACCGCACCGCGGAGCACCGCGCCTCGTGGCTGCAGCTGCTGACCGAGCGCTACGGCGACATCGGGACGCTGAACCGGCGGTGGCGAACCGGGTACCGCGACTTCACCGAGGTCGCGTTTCCCGAGGACCTGCCCCATCTCTCGCAGCGCGGCAGCGTCTGGGAGAGCTACGCGCCGTGGCTGCAGGACTGGCGGCTGCGCGCCCGCTCCCTGCGCGAGGAGCTGGCGTGGGTCCGCGGCGTCGTCCGGGAGAACGACCCGGACACCCCGGTGTGCGCCAACCCGCCGGACACGCTGGCCAACCACGGCACCGTCGGCTATGAGCTGACGGACCTGGCGTCGGCCGCGGACGTCCTCGGTGCGAGCTTCCACGCACCGTGGCAGCTGACCTTCGCTCCCAGGGACGCGCACGTGCCGCTGGTGGTGGCGGGCATAAGCCTGCTGGCCACTGCCGCCGGAGGGCGCCCCGTGGAGCTGACCGAGTTCCAGACCGGCAACACCTACTACGCCGGTCGCGTGCCGCTCGGGATGCGGCAGAGCGACATCTGCGCGTGCTTCCTCGCGCCGCTGCTCGGCGGCGCCGAGTCGGCCACCGGCTGGGCACTGAACACGCGGCGACAGGACTTCGAGGCCGGCGACTGGGGACTGCTCGACGACGCCGACCAGCCGGGCTACCGCGTGGACGGTGTCCGCCAGGTCCGTGACGTGCTCGGCAGGCTCGATGAGCACATCGGCGCATGGCGGCCTCCGCGGCCGCAAGCGGCGGTCCTGGTCTCGGAGGCTTCCCAGGCCGTCCAGATGGTGACGGCATTCGCCATGCCTCCCGTCCCGGGTCGGCAGGTCGACGACGCCATCCACGGGTCAGCGCTACTGGCGGTCGAGCTGCTGCGCCTGGGCGTCCCCACCGCGATGGCTCCCGCCCGGGCGCTCATCGGCGACGACGCCTTCGACCCCGACCTGATCGTCGTGTCCCATATGACGGCCTGGGAAAAGGACCTCGCCGACGAGCTCGTACGCCGCGTCCGTGCCGGGGCCGTGCTCCTGCTGGACGGTACCAGCGGCCACAAGAATGTGGACGCGGCACTGCACCGTCCGTGGCCCGGGGGTCTCACCGGGCCACTCGGGATGCGCGCCACGGGCCTGCTGACCGATTCCGCAGGTTTCGCCGTGAGCGGCTTCGGGGCGCCACTGGGGCGGTTCCCGCTCGTGACCTGCGAGTACGAGCTCACCGACCCGGCGTGGTCAGCGCTGGAGCAGCTCCGGCTGCCCGACCACGGCTTCGTCCCCTGTGTCTGGACCCGGGCACTGGGCGACGGTCGGGTCCTGCTCGTCTCCGGGGCCCTCGGGCCGGCAGTGCTCCACTGCGACGGCAGCCGCGCGCTGGCCCGGCAGATCCTCACCGAGGCGATGCCTGGTCGGCCACCGGTTCGACCCCTCAGCTGTCGCACCATGGCGCTGGCCGTCCAAGGCGAACGGCTCGACGCGGCCGGCATCTTCGCGCTGCCGGCGACCGACCGCGGCGGACAACCGCTGCGCGTAGCCATGCCGCCGGGCGGCTACCTCGATCTCTGGACCGGTGCCGACGTGCGCGTCGACAGCACCGGCGAAGCCCGGCTCGAAGCCCCGGACGGCATAGCGGTCCTGGTCGGTCGGGCACTGGCGCCGACCGCCAGCGGGAGACGTCGGTGAGCCCCGGAGCCGGTCCCGGCGCGGACGTCCTGCCTGCCGGAAAGCCGGACCTGTTCCTGGTGCCGCACACCCACTGGGACCGGGAGTGGTACGAGCCCTTCCAACGCTTCCGGCTGCGGTTGGTCGAGCTGCTCGACCAGGTGCTCGATCAGGCCGAGGCCGACCCCCGGTTCAGGTTCACCCTCGACGGTCAGACGGCGGCGGTCGATGACTACCTGGAGGTGCGGCCGGAGAACCGGGAGCGACTTCGCGCGCTGGTGGTGGACGGCCAGCTGGCAGTCGGCCCCTGGCAGATCCTGATGGACGAGTTCCTCTGCTCCGGCGAGAACATCGTTCGCAACCTCGAGCGCGGCATGACGCGCGCCATGGATCTCGGGGGGGTGATGCCGGTCGGCTACCTGCCGGACATGTTCGGCCACTGTGCGCAGATGCCACAGGTGCTGGCGGGCGCAGGGCTGCGGCACGCCTGCGTGTGGCGCGGCGTACCGTCCCGCATCAGCGGGCACGCCTTCCGCTGGCAGGCGCCGGACGGGTCGTCAGTGCGCACCGAGTACCTGCCTGCCGGCTACGGCAACGCGGCGTACCTGTTCACCGATCCGGACGGGCCGGAGGGGCGCATCCGCGACTTCGCGGCTCGGATGCAGCCGTGGTTCGGCGACCAGGGCGTCCTGGCCATGTACGGCACCGACCACACGGCTCCCATCCCGGACCTGGCCCAGGTCGCGGCGCGCCAGAGCAGCGGGCACAGCATCCGCGTCACGACGCTGGCGGAGTACCTCGAGCGACACCGGAAGCCCGAGCGGCTGCCCACCGTGCGCGGCGAGCTCCGCAGCCATGCGCGGGCCAACATCCTCCCGGGTGTCCTGTCGGCCCGGCGGCACCTCAAGGTCGCCCTGCGCCGGGCGGAGCGGATGGTCGAACGCTACGCCGAGCCCTGGGCCGCGTTGTACGCGGACAGCTGGCCGGGCGTCTATCTCGACCTGGCGTGGGACAGGTTGGTCGCCAGCTCCTGTCACGACTCGGTGACCGGCTGCGGAGCGGACGAGACGGCGGTTCAGGTGGGCGCCCGCATCGCCGAGGCAGGACAGCTCGGGCAGGCGGTGCGGGACTCCGTAGTGGGAAGCATCGCCGCCCGCGTCCCGCGAGGCCGCTTGGTTGCCGTCAACCCCAGCCCGCACGAGCGGCTCGGCTGGGTCGCGGTGGACGTCCCCGTGTCCGCCGACGTCAGGGACGTCGTCCTGGAGCTGCCCGACGGCCGGCGCCTGGCGAGCCAGGAGCTCGGCCGCTACGAGCCGTTGCTCGACGTCAGGGGCGTGCCGGCGGCGGAGCTGTCCGGCGTCTTCACCAGCATCCACGGACACGAGCTCTTCGGCCAGAGCGTCCTCGACGCAAGACTGGAACCGGACGAGCAGTCGCTCACCTTCACGGTCGGTGCCTGGCCGGGCGGTCCACCCTTCGACCTCGTCGGGCTGCGCCGGAAGGTCGACGAAGCCGCGGGGGGTGACGGCAGGTGGACGGTCCGCATCCAGGAGCAGGAGCGGCGCCGGGTAGGCGCGGTGGTGCCGGTACCCGCCCTCGGATGGAGCTCGCTGCGAGCCCTTCCCGGCGTCATGGAGGTGCCCGAGCCGGTCCGCGTCGAGGGACACAGCCTCGACAACGGGCTCGTCCGCCTCAGCGTCGATGACCACGGCGTCGTCGCCCTCGAGGCCCGTGACGGCACCAGGGTGGCCGACATCGCCCGTCTGGTGGACGGCGGGGACCGCGGCGACACCTACAACTACGCTGCGCCCGGAGCGGACAGGGTCGTCTCGCAGCCCGTCAGCGTCGCTGTCGAGATCCTCGAGCGTGGCCCGCTGCGTGGGGTCATCACGCTGTTCCGCGACTACGACTGGCCGGCCGGCGTCGAGTGGGACGGCGACCGGCGCCGCGAGGTCCTGGTCAGGAACGTGACGCTGACGCGCCTGGAGGTGCGCCATGGCGAGCCCTTCGTGCGGATGGAGGTGCAGGTCGACAACCGCTGCCTGGACCACCGGCTCAGACTGCACGTGGCGCTGCCACGCCGGGCGAGCACGTCGCACGCCGAAGGCCAGTTCGCCGTGGTGACCCGGGGGAGGACTGCCGAGGGCGGACACGGGGAGACGCCGACTCCCACGTTCCCTGCCAGCGGGTTCGTCGATGCCGGCGATGTCGCGCTGCTGCTGGACGGTCCCAGCGAGTATGAGCTCGTGGACGACGGCATGCAGCTCGCCGTGACGCTGGTGCGGTCCGTGGGCCGGCTCAGTCGCAACGTCAACCCGTCGCGGTCCGAACCTGCCGGACCGCAGCTGGAGACGCCGGGCGCTCAGTGCCTGGGCCAGTCGACATCCCTGTTCGCGGTCCTGCCGCACCGTGGTGGCTGGCATGCCGACGGCGTCGTGGCCGCCGCAGAACACTGGAACCACGACCTGGCCCTCACCTGGGCGACGGGCCCAGTCGCGGTGCAGGAAACCGGAGCAGCTGGCGTGGTCGGCCCCCTCGGCGCGGTCGGTCTGCAGGTCGAAGGTGACGGCGTCACGATGTCCTCCCTCCGGAGGCGCGGGGACTGGTTGGAGCTCCGTCTGGTCGTCGAGCACCCCGAACCGGTGTCCACACTGGTGCGCGGTGGCCTGACTGCCGCCCGCCGGTGTGACCTGCTCGGACGTCCGGGCGAGGTCCTCGACGTCGTAGACGGCGACCTGCGCCTCGTGCTGGCGCCCTGGGCGATCGTCACCCTGCAGCTGCAGAGGTGATGGCGTGGGTGTGCAGCGACCGAGCGCCTACGAGCCCCACCCGTGCTACCCCGCGCTCGGCGGGACGATCCGCAGAGGTTGGGCCGCCGCGCTAGGGGACTGGCCAGCGGCGGCGGCCGTCCTCGCGGTCGACGGGCCGGTCGTCCTGGACTGGGAGCACGTGCTCCGCGAGCTCACCAAGGCGTTCCAGGAGAAGGGCCTGGTCGTCGCCCACCTCGACATGCGGGAGCACGTGGCCCCCTGGGCGCAGACGCTGAAGCGCACGTCCTCCGACGCCCTGGCCGACGACCCGGACTTCGAGAGGCTCCCGCAGGCATCTCTGGCGGACCTGTTCGACCGCCTACCCTTGGCCCCCCCACCGCCGGGCGGGGTCCTGCTCGTCCTCGGTCCCGGCGCGGCGCTCGTGCGTCACGACGTGCTCTGGTACGCCGACCTGCCGAAGCGCTACGCGGAGGCGCAGGTGAGCGCAGGGCACGGACGCAACCTTGGTCAGCGGCCCGGTGACGCAGAGGCGACCACGAAGCGGCTGTTCTACATCGACTGGCCGTTGCTCGACCGCCACCGCGACTCGCTGGTCCCCGACGTCGCCCGATTCGTGGACACTCAGGACCGGGACAGTCCCGCGTCCCTCGACGGCGACACGCTGCGGCGTACCGTCGCCGACCTCGCGGTGCAGCCGTTCCGGACCCGGCCCACCTTCAACACCACCTCGTGGGGCGGGCACTGGGGGCAGCGCAGGCTCGGGATGGGCGCGGAGCAGGCCAACACCGCTCTGGGGTACGAGCTGATCGCGCCGGAGAGCGGAGTGCTCATCGGCGCCCCCGGCGCGTGGGTGGAGGTACCGTTCCAGCTCGTCGTCGCCGCTCACCCCGTCGAGATGCTGGGCGACGGCGTCAGAGCCCGCTTCGGCAGCTCCTTTCCGGTCCGCCTGGACTACCTGGACACCGTTGACGGGGGCAACCTGTCGGTGCACTGCCATCCTCGGCCGGCCTACATGTGGGACGTGTTCGGCTGGCCCTATCCCCAGCACGAGAGCTACTACGTGATGGCCAGCTCGCACGGTGCCAAGGTCTACCTGGGGCTGCGTGGCGACGCCGACGTCGAGCACTTCCGTCACGCCGCGACCCTGGCAGAGAGCCGGGGCGTCCCCTTCGACATCGAGCAGTATGTGCAGACGTTCGCCGCCGAGCCTCACCAGCTCTACCTCGTGCCGGCGGGCACGCCGCACGGAAGCGGTCGCGGCAATGTCATCCTGGAGGTGAGCGCGACGCCTTACCTGTACTCGCTGCGGTTCTACGACTGGCTGAGGACGGACGAGCAGGACAACCAGCGACCGGTTCACGTGACGCACGCCTTCCGCAACCTCGCCGTTGAGCGGAGGGGCGAGCGGGTCAGCGCCGAGCTCGTTCCCACGCCCGTGCTCCTGCGCGAGGCGGACGGCTGGCGCGAGGAGCTGCTCGGCGGAGGCGGGGAGCTGTTCTTCCAGGTACGCAGGGTGGTGCTCGACGGCGACCTCCCAGCGCCGGACGACACGGCCGGGGCCTTCCACGTCCTCAACGTGGTCGAGGGAGAGGGCGTGGTGATCGAGACGGCTACGGGTCGCACGCACGCGCTCGCCTACGCCGAGACGATCGTGCTGCCAGCCGCCGTCGGCGCCTATGTCGTGCGCAGGGTGGGCTCGGTGTGCACCCAGCTCGTGAAGTCGCTGGTCCCATGACAACAACGGGCACGGGCACCGCGGCGCCCCACGGTCAGCTCGTGCCCGCCCTGGAGATCGGTGGCGCGCACGTCAGCGCTGCGCGCGTCGACCTCAAGGACACACGCGCTCCGGTCGTTGACGTCGTGGACCGTGCGGATCTGGTCGCGACCGAGTCTGCCGAGCAGATCGTCGAGCGCATCGTGAACTGTGCCAAAGGCGTGGCTGCACCCGCCGGGTCGACGTGGGGGGTGGCGGTCCCGGGCCCCTTCGACTATGCCCGGGGGGTCGCACTGTTCAAGGACGTCGGCAAGTTTGATGCGCTGTGGGGTGTCGACCTGCGCGCTCGGCTGCTGGAGGCCCTGCCCTCCCAGGCGGCTGGCATCGTCTTCCTCAACGACGCTGCGGCCTTCCTGCGGGGTGAGTGGATGGCAGGCGCGGCGCGGGGCCACGACTGCGCTGTCGGCCTTACCTTGGGCACCGGCATCGGGTCGGCGTTCCTTGCTGCCGGTCGCATGGTGGCCGAGGGCCCGCTCGTCCCGCCGGAGGGCAGCGTGCACCTGCTGACGGTGCGCGGATCGCCCCTGGAGCAGGCCGTGTCGAGCCGGGCCATCACCGGACGCTATGCCGAGGCTTCAGGTGAGTACCACGTAAGTGTCCGTGAGGTGGCCGAGCGTGCGCGGGCCGGTGAAGCCGCCGCGCGGCGCGTGCTCGACGACGCCTTCTGGGTTCTCGGCGAGGCGCTGGCCCCGTGGCTAAGCCGCTTCCGGCCATCAGTGGTCGTCGTCGGCGGCGCGATCACGCAGTCATGGGACCTCGTCGCGGCGCCACTGCGGGCCGGGATCCGCGCCACGGCTGACGCGACGCCCGAGATCAGCGTCGTGCCCGCCGAGCAGCCAGAGCTGGCTCCGCTGATCGGTGCGGCGTGGCACGCGGCCGGTCCACCTGCCGGCCCCAGGACTGCTGATGCCCGGCGCCACAGGGGCCTGGACGATGGCTGAGGCCTTGGCAGGAGGCGAGCACGGCGCAGACGCCGCGGTGGTGAGGAGGCGCCGAGCCGGCGCCCACCGTTCGTCGCCGACCATCCGCAACGTCGCCGCGCACGTCGGCGTCAGCGCCATGACGGTGTCCCGGGCCCTCAGGGACGACCCCGCCGTCCTGCCGGAGACGCGCGTGCGCGTCCTCGCCGCGGCACAGCAGCTGGGCTACCGGCGCAACGAGCTCGCTCGCACCCTGCGAGTCGGCGGGACCAGCGGGATGGTCGGACTCGTTGTCACCAATCTCGCAAACCCCTTCTACGCCCAGCTCGCCCTCGGCGTGGAGACGGTCAGCGGCAAGCGGGGCATCAAGGTCGTGGTCAGCAACACCGGCGACGATGTCGGACGCGAGCGCGAGCTGGTCAGCGACCTCGCCGCTCGGCGCGTGGACGGCATCGTGGTCGTCCCGGCCGGCGAGGACCAGCAGCATCTGGACCCTGGAAGGCTGGGTGGTCTTCCCCTGGTGCTGGTCACCCGACCGCCACTCGGCATCGAGGTCGACTGCGTCCTCCTGGACGACTTCGGCGGCGCCCGCGAGGCGACCACTGCGCTGGTCCGGGACGGACACCGGCGAATCGGATTCCTCGGGCCACCGGCTGCGTGGACCAGCGCCGAGCGGCTGCGCGGCTTCCGCGCGGCCCTTGTCGACGCGGGGCTGCCCCTCGACGCCGACCTCGAGCGCTGCGCGCAGCGCCAGGTGGCCGACGCTGAAGCGGCCGCGCAGGGGCTGCTGGCCCTCCCGGATGCGCCCACCGCCTTGTTCTGCGCGAACAGCCGCAACACGATAGGCGCGTATCGCGCTGTGCGCGCGGGTCGGCAACGGCTTGCTCTCGCGGGTTTCGATGACTTCGAGCTCGCCGACGTGCTGGACCTTCCGGTGAAGATCGTCGCCTACGACACCGCGGCGATCGGGCACTACGCCGCCGAGCTACTCCTCGAGCGCATCGATGCCGCCGCCTCGTCGGTCGAGGCGCCGCCGGCACGGCGGGTCGTGCTCAGCACGACCGTGCTGCAGTACGGGCTCGCCGGCCGACGGACCCACCTCGGCGCCCGGTGACGGGGCGGCGAGGCCGGTGATGCGGGACCATGTGCTGATGAGCGGCGCCGACGGTCCGGAACAGGCGGCAGCCACCCGCCGCGGCCGCCAGCACGTGGTGCTGGCGGCCAGCGACCCAGTCGGGTTCAGCTCGCTGCGCCGCCCGGCCACGCCGCGGCGCGAGCGCTACGCCCTGGGCCGGCGGCGGCGTCAGGACGTCCCCCGCTCGGCGCTCGGCCAGTGGCGCGCCCCTGCGGACCGGCCCGATCCGGTCCAGCAGGTGATCTCCACGCATGAGGGCAGGCTGGACTGGCTGGTCCCGGTCCGGGTGGCCCGGATGACCGCGTCGCCCTACGGCTTCCTGCGGGGCGCCGCCGCCATCATGGCCGCCGACCTGGCCGGCCTGCCCTCCACGGGGATCACCCCCGTGATCTGCGGTGACTCCCACCTGGGCAACTTCGGCTTCTACGCCTCACCCGAGCGGGAGCTCGTCCTGGACCTGAACGACTTCGACGAGGCACACCCCGGTCCCTGGGAGTGGGACCTGCGCCGCCTGGGCGCCAGCATCTGGGTGGCGGGGAGGCACAACGGGGCCTCCGAGTCCTCGTGCGGCCAGGCTGTGGCGGGCTGCGTCCAGGCCTACCGGCAGCAGCTCGCCCACCTGGCCGAGCTGCCGTTGCTGGCCCGCTCGTTCGAGCGGCTGGACCTGGACCGCTTGCGGCTGACCGCGACGCAGGCGGCTCTGCGCACCGAGATCGAGCGCGCCGCCACACGCGCTCGCCGCAGCACCAGCGACCGTGCGCTGCCGCGCTTTACCGAGGACCGGGAGGGAGCCCGTCGGATCATCGAGGACTACCCGCTGGTGACGCGCGTGTCGCAGGAGAAGTACGAGCAGGTGGCCGAGGCGCTGGACGAGTACCTGCAGACCCTGCCGCGCCACTGGGGACGCATCCTCGGCGGCTATCGTCTCCTCGACATCGCGCACAAGGTCGTCGGGGTGGGCTCGGTGGGGCTGCGCGCCTACGTCGCCCTGTGCGAGGGAAGCAGCCCCGACGACGTGCTGTTCCTGCAGCTGAAGCAGGCGCGCCGCTCCGTCGTCGCCCCCTACGTGCACGGCGACTCGGCCTGGCACGACCACCAGGGGCGGCGGGTGGTGGAGTACCAGCAGGCCCTGCAGACCGTGAGCGACCCGCTGCTGGGGTGGGCCACCATCGCCGGTCGCCAGTTCTACGTCCGCCAGTTCCGCAACATGAAGGGCGCGATCACCGTCGAGGGCATCGGCGCGGCCGCCTTGACCGACTACGCCGGCATCTGTGGGCTGCTGCTGGCCAAGGGCCACGCGCGCACCAGCGGCGCGTCGATGATCGCAGGGTATGTGGGCCGCTCGGACAAGGTGGACCGGGCCATGTGCCGGTTCGCGCGCGCCTACGCCGACCAGACCGAGCGCGACCACCACGCACTCGTGGCCGCCGTGGCCCGGGGGACGCTGCCGTCCACCTGACCGCGGCTGCCGGTGCGCGGGCGCCCTCCCGTGCTGACGTCAGTCGCCCAGGATGGCGCCGGCGGCCGAGGCGTCGCGGCTGTCGGTGAGCTCGACCTCCTCGCGGCGCACCGCGGCGCTCACCTGCTCTGTCCCGGCGACGCGGTCGACGTAGACGCGCACCCGCTCGACGGGAACGACCCGGGTGAGGACCTCGGGGACCTCTTCGCGAAGGACCATCTCCACGACGGGCTCACCCTGCTTCGCCGTGGGATGCGAGCGGTGTACGTCCGCATCGCCGCCCGCGGGGATGGCCACGCGCTCGACCACCAGCTTCTCCCGCTGCACCTGCACGGTGACCGTGCGCGTCTCGGTGACCAGCCGGGTGCTGACGCGGACCCGCTCGACCGGCACGCGCTGCACGCCGGTCCGCAGCCGCTCCTCGGAGCGGATCACGTCCACGCTCTGAGAGGACGCCGTCGGCGGTGCCGCCGGGTCGCCCGGTGTCTCGCTGCAGGGGGATGAGCGTCTGTAGGTCACACCTGCACCTTACGCCGTAAGGGGCCGGGGTGCCCGGCGAGCCGTCGGGCGCCGTCCTGCACCGGTTCGGTGATATGACGTGAGGCACGGACGGGCGCAAAGAACCGTCGGCGGACGAGAACTGGGACGAGACCTGGGACGAGTCGAGGCGAGAGGCGGTCCGGCGTGACCTACTACGAGCAGCTTCAGCCGCTGGCCGGCGCTGAACCTCCGCGGTCGTGGGCGGTCTCGGACGCCCCGCGGCTGGAGCTGGGCGGGGCGTGGCGCTTCCGGCTCAGCCCTCGGGCCGACGGCCCGGTGGACTTCGCCGAGCCGGGGTATGACGACTCGGGCTGGGACCGGATCCCGGTGCCCTCGCACTGGCAGCTGCACGGCTACGGCGCGCCGGCCTACACCAACGTCAGCTTCCCCTTCCCGGTCGACCCTCCACACGTCCCCACGCAGAACCCCACAGGGGACTACCGCACCTGGTTCGAGGTGCCCGGGGGCTGGGCCGCCGGCCAGATCCTGCTCCGCTTCGACGGCGTGGACTCCTGCTTCCGAGCCTGGCTCAACGGCGTGGAGGTGGGCACCGGGGCCGGTAGCCGTCTGCCGGTCGAGCTCGACGTCACCAAGGCGGTGCGCCCGGGACGCAATGTGCTGGCGGTCCGGGTGCACCAGTGGTCGTCGGGCTCCTACCTGGAGGACCAGGACATGTGGTGGCTGTCGGGGATCTTCCGGCCGGTCACCCTGCTCGCCCGGCCGGTCGGCGGTGTCCGCGACTTCTTCGTGCACGCCGACTACGAGCACACGACCGGGGTCGGCACGCTGCTGGTCGACGTCGACGTCGACGTCGATGCTGATGCCGCCCGCGAGGCGCGGGTGCGGCTACCCGAGCTCGGGATCGACACCACGGCGGGCGCCAGGGTGGAGGTCGGCCCGGTCGAGCCGTGGTCGGCGGAGTCGCCGCGGCTGTACGACGCGGTCCTGACCACCGGTGCTGAGTCGGTCCCGCTGCGGATCGGCTTCCGCACCGTCACGATCTCGGACTCGGTGTTGCGCGTCAACGGCCGCGAGGTCCTGTTCCGCGGCGTGAACCGGCACGAGTTCCACCCGCAGATGGGACGGGCGCTGACCGAGGAGGTGATGCTGGCCGACGTGCTGCTGATGAAGCGGCACAACGTCAACGCGGTGCGGACCAGCCACTATCCGCCGCACCCGCGGTTCCTGGAGCTGTGCGACGAGTACGGCCTGTACGTGGTCGACGAGTGCGACCTGGAGACCCATGGCTTCGAGCGGGTCGGCTGGCGCCGCAACCCCTCGGACGACCCGGCGTGGGAGGCCACGCTGGTGGAGCGGATGCAGCGGCTGCTCGAGCGCGACAAGAACCACCCGAGCATCGTGCTCTGGTCGCTGGGCAACGAGAGCGGCACCGGGCGCAACCTGTCCGCGATGGCCGCCTTCGCCCGCAGCCGCGACCCGTCCCGGCCGCTGCACTACGAGGGAGACTGGTCCTGCGCGGACGTCGACGTCTACAGCCGCATGTACGCCACGCACGCGGAGGTGGACCAGATCGGCCGCCGGGCCGAGCCGGCCCTGGACGACGCCGACCTGGACGCCCGCCGGCGCGCGATGCCGTTCATCCTGTGCGAGTACGCCCACGCGATGGGCAACGGTCCCGGCGGGCTGGGGGAGTACCAGGACCTGTTCCACCGCTACCCGCGCTGCCAGGGCGGCTTCATCTGGGAGTGGATCGACCACGGCATCCCCGCGCTGACCTCGGACGGGCGACCCTACTACGCCTACGGCGGCGACTTCGGCGAGCCGCTGCACGACGGCACGTTCATCGCCGACGGCCTGCTGTTCCCCGACCGCACGCCCTCACCGGGCCTGCTGGATGCCAAGAAGATCTTCGAGCCGGTCCGCATGCACCGGTCCGGGGCGGCCAGCATCTCGGTGACGAACCGGTTCGAGGTGCTGGACCTGTCGCACCTGAGCTTCTCGTGGGTCCTGGAGACCGAGGGGACGCGCGTGGCCGCTGGTCCGCTGCCCGTGCCCGCCGTGCCCGCCGGTGCGAGCGCGGAGGTGGCGCTGCCCGTGCTGCCGGAGACGGGCGGCGACTCGTGGCTCACCGTCCGCGCGGTCCTGGCCGAGCAGACCGCGTGGGCTCCGGCCGGCCATGAGCTGGCATGGTGCCAGGTCGCCGTGACGTCGGCGGAACCGCGGGCGCACACCGGCTCCCCGACGGCACGCCGCACGGCGGACCGGATCACGATCGGTCCAGCGACGTTCCGGGCCGAAGACGGGATCCTGACCGGTATCGGTGGCCTCCCGGTCCACGGGCCGCGCCTGGACCTGTGGCGGGCTCCCACCGACAACGACGACACGCCGCAAGGCGTCTCACTGGCGGGGCTGTGGCGCCGACTGGGCCTGCACCGGGTGCAGCATCGCGTCGACGCGGTGGAGGTCAGCGACGGGCGGCTGGTGGTCCGCACCCGGGTGGCTCCCGCCGCTACCGACCTGGGCCTGCTGACCACCTACACCTGGTCCGGCCTGGAGGACACCGGGCTGGAGGGCACCGGGCTGGAGGGCACCGGGCTGCTGCTTCGCCTGGACGTGGTGCCCGAGGGTGAGTGGCCGCTGCCGCTTCCCAGGCTGGGTCTGCGCATGGGCCTGCCCGTTGCGCAGCGGCACGTGCAGTGGTTCGGCCGTGGCCCCGGCGAGGCCTACGCCGACACCGGGATAGCCGCCCGGGTCGGCCGGTTCGCCAGCACGGTGGCGGCCATGCAGACTGCCTACGTCCATCCGCAGGAGAACGGCAACCGGCGAGAGGTCCGGTGGGCGGCGATCACCGACGACAGCGGCCAGGGCCTGCGGATCGAGGGCCACCCGAGCTTCGACCTGACCGCCCGGCCCTGGACCAGCGAGCAGCTCGACGCGGCCCGGCACCCCATCGACCTGGTGGCCAGTGACCACGTCTGGCTGAACCTCGACCTGGCCCAGAACGGCATCGGGACCGCGTCGTGCGGTCCGGGCGTCCTCGAGAGCTACCGGCTGGACGCACGCCCCGCTCGGCTCACCCTCGGCTTCCGACACCTGCCGGGCGCAGCCGGCTGAACCGTACGCCCACACCACTGCGGATTCGCAGGGCCGCGGCGGGAGCCCCGTCCCACCTGCCGAGCAAGGTCGCGGCGGTTCCGCAGTTCGGGATCGCTGATGCACCAACCGTTACGTGTTTGCGTCCCTCACCTGCGGGGTGCGCCCGCCAACCTGTGAAACACTGGAGACTCACCTTTCACCACAAAGGAGTTGGTATGTCACAGACCTCAGGTACCGAGGACCGCTCGCTGATCCGCACGGCCGCACTGGCGGTTGGAGTGTCTTCGTGCTCGTCGGTGTCCTCGGTTTCGTCCCGGGCATCACGAGCAACTACAGCTCGATGATGTTTGCCGGACACATGTCGGGGGCCAAGCTCCTCGGGCTCTTCCAGGTGTCCATCCTGCACAACGTCGTCCACCTGCTGTTCGGTGTCGCCGGCATCCTGATGAGCCGGCAGTCCTCCACGGCGCGCAACTACCTCATCGGTGGCGGCGTCATCTACCTGGTGCTGTGGATCTACGAGCTGGTGACCGGCCAGAACTCCAGCGCCAACTTCGTCCCGCTGAACACCGCCGACAACTGGCTGCACTTCGTGCTCGGCGTCGGGATGGTCGGGCTCGGCGTGGCGCTCTCCCGCAGGGTCGCGGACAACCGGACCAGCCTCACCTGATCCTGACGAGCGGGGCGCGGAAGTGCCTCTGCTGCAACGCACGCGCGCCGAGGGCCATCCGCCCTCGGCGCGCGTGCGTCCCAGCGGCGGGCCGTAGTCTGGCCACCTGCCCGGGCTGGTCCCGCGGTTGGCAGATGTGAACTCGCGTGCCGCAGCGCGGGCGGTGAGTCCTGATACGAAGGAGGACAAGTGGCTGAATCAGCCATGGGCGCGGCCCCGCTCAACGGGATCGAGCGCCCGGACGTGGAGACGTGGCTGGACGACAAGGGTCTGACGTGGCGCTTCGTCCCCGACTTCCCGCTCTCGGGAATCGACCGGGACAAGTCGCTCGCGAACCAGGCGCGGCTGGGCGACCCGGTGGATCCCGCCGTGGTGGAGGAGTACCGCGAGGCCATCCGCCGCGGAGATCGCTTCCCCGCCATTGTGCTCGCCCAGGCGGCGCCGAAGTCCGTCGCCGTCACCATCGACGGCAACCACCGCAGCGAGGCGGCCCGCACGGCCGGCCAGGAGACGTTCGGTGCCTACGTGGTCAAGGCGCGTCCAGGCACGCACCAGGTCGTGGCGTTGACCATGGAGGCCAACACCCGGCACGGGCGCCCGACCTCCACCGAGGAGCGCGTGCAGCAGGCGCTGTGGATGGTGGACAACCTGCGCACGTCCGTGGACAAGGCCGCCGCTGTGGTCAACGTGTCGGCGGGCACGGTCCGTAGCCGTTGGGACAAGGTCAAGGCCGACCGCCGCGCCGACGAGGTCGGGCTCAAGCGCATCGACTGGGATGGGCTCGGTGCCACGGTGCGCAGCAAGCTGCTCTCCATCTTCACCGACGAGGGCTTCAAGGCGGCTGCACGCCTGGCCGTGACGGCCCGGCTGACCAACGCGGAGGTCGACGACATGATCAGCGTGGTCAACGAGTCCCGCTCGGCCGCCAAGCAGGTGGCCGTGGTCAAGGGTCTGCGCAAGAGCTACGGGGACCGGATCGCGGCGGTGGCCTCGGGCCTCAGCGGCCGTGGCGCCTCGAGCCCGCGGACGCGGCTGCGCCTTGCCCTGACCAACCTGCTGTCGTTACCGGACGACTTCTCCGAGTCCGTGACCTCGGCACTGACCACACCGGCCGAGCGTCAGACGGCTGCCGCGCAGGCGCGGGCGGGCTCGGCGAAGCTGGCCTCGTTGGCGGACTCCCTCGAACGGTGATCCCCAGCGGCACCGGGCGGCCCTCGGAGAGCGGTGGCCGGCCCCCGAACGCAGCCGTTACTTCCGTGGGCTCGCCCGAGCTTCAGCGCGCTCGGCACATCCTCTCCGACGGCCGGTGGCACGACTACGAGGCGCTCCTGCGCGAGCTGATGCGGATGGTGCCCCCGGGTCGTGCGGCACGAGCGGCGGAGAGGCACCGCGTCGGCCAGGCCATGCGGCGCGCGCGCTACCGGGGCGATGTGCTGACGAGGGTGCCCGCTCCGACGCGGGTGAACGACCCGGACCGGGTGCGCGACACGGGAGCGCGCCTGATCGTCCGTAAGGTGCTCAGCGACGCGCACTTCGAGGTCTCACCCCCGGGCCGGTCTCCCAACAAGAGAATTCGCGACCGGAGGGCGGCCGCGCTGGAGTGAGGGCCTGTCGCCCCGCGGCTGCGCTGGGTCAGCTACCTCCCGAGAGCCGACGGACGTCGGGCGCGCCTACCCGGGCGGCGTCGGCGGTCTGGTCGTCTCCCTGGTCCTGCGACTCCCGCTCGGCGGCCACCCGCGCGCGGTAGTGCTGCACCTCGCGCGAGATGTCGGACGCGGTCCACCCGAGGACGGGTGCCAGGAGCAGCGCCACCTCCTGCGCGGCGCCGTCACCGCGGTCCCAGGTCTCGATCGAGATGCGGGTACGGCGCGTGAGCACGTCGTCGAGGTGCAGTGCCCCCTCGTGGCTGGCCGCGTACACGGCCTCGACCCGGAGGTAGCCGGCCGCGTGGTCCAGCGGGCGCCCCAGGTCGGCGTCCGCGTCGATCATCGCGAGCAGCTCGGGCAAAAGCGTGCCGTACCGACCCAGCAGGTGCTCGACCCAGGCGACGTGCAGCCCCGACCGTGCCGCGGTGTCCTCCCGGGAGTTGAGCGCGGCCTGGTAGCCCTCCGCGCCGAGCAGCGGGACCCGGTCGGTGCACGACGCCGGAACCTTGCGCTCCAGCCCGTGCACCGCGGAGTCCACCGCATCGCGGGCCATGATGCGGTACGTCGTGTACTTGCCGCCGGCGATCATCGTCAGGCCGCGCACCGGGCTGACGACCGCGTGCTCGCGCGAGAGCGTGCTGGTGGAGTCCGACTCGCCGGAGAGCAGCGGCCGCAACCCGGCATAGACACCGACGACGTCGTCCCGCGTCAGGGGGTCGGTCAGCAGCGCGTTGGCGTGCCGGAGCAGGTAGTCGATGTCCTTCTGGCTGGCCGCGGGATGGGCCAGGTCCAGGTCCCAGTCCGTGTCCGTGGTGCCGATCAGCCAGTGGCTGCCCCAGGGGATGAGGAACAGCACGCTCTTCTCGGTGCGGGCAAGGACACCCGTGCTGCCTCGGATCCGGTTCTTCGGGACCACCAGATGGACGCCCTTTGAGGCCCGCACGCTGATCTGTCCGCGCCCCCCGACCATCTCCTGGATCTGGTCGGTCCAGACGCCGGCGGCGTTGATGATCTCCTTGGCCCGGACCTCGAGGCGTACTCCGGTCTCGAGGTCAGTGACGTTGGCGCCGACGACACGGTCGCTCTGCGTGAGGAAGCCGGTGACCCTGGCGCTGTTGACCACGCTCGCGCCGTACGAGGCCGCGGTGCGCGCCAGCATCGCCGTGTGGCGCGCGTCGTCCACCTGGCCGTCGTAGTACTCGATCGCGCCGACGAGCGCGTCCTTGCGCAGCGAGGGGAAGCGCTGCAGCGCCTGGCGCCGGGTCAGGTGCCTGTGTCCCGGCACCGCGTGCCGGCCGCCCATCGCGTCGTACAGCAGCACACCGCTGCCGATGTAGAGGCGCTCCCATCCCCGCCGCCTGAGCGGGATGAGGAAGGGCACGGCATGGGCCAGGTGCGGACACAGCGTCCCGAGGATGAGCGAGCGCTCGCCGAGCGCCTCGCGCACCAGCGCGAAGTTGAGCTGCTCGAGATAGCGCAGCCCACCATGGATCAGCTTGCTGGACCGGCTGGAGGTGCCCGCCGCGTAGTCGCGGGCCTCCACCAGACCGACCCGCAGGCCCCGGGTCGCGGCGTCGAGCGCGCACCCGGCGCCGGTGACGCCGCCACCGATCACCAGGATGTCGAGCTCTGCGTCGGTCAGACGGGACAGCGACGCCCGCCGCCCTGCCGGGCTGAGCGGCGGCGGCCCTTCACGGGGCACCGCACTGGTGGCCCCCGTCACCCGGAGCCAGTGGTCGACGCGGTGGTGCTGGGCGGCGGGCTCGGCGACGTGGCGCCTCTCGTGGTTGCCGGGGGGCTGGACGCCGGCGCTGACGAGCTCGTCGACGGGCCGGTCCCGGCGCTGGAGCTGGTCGGCCCGGGGGAGGTCGTCGAGGATGACGTGGCCAGCCCGCTCGCCGTCGTGCTGGTCGTGCCCGTCCCGCTCGGCTTGCCGGTCGTGCCCGTCGTGCTGGTGTGACTGGCCGGCGTGCTCGGGCCAGGACTGCCAGCGTCGCCTTCCACGGTCAGTCGGTGGTGGCCGGGCTGACCGTGCACGGTCTCGGACAGGGTCCGGCCGGTGAGCACCTCGAAGGCGGTGACGGCGACGAGGATGGCCAGGAAGAGGGCGCCGACGCTGAGGATGAGCCGCTTGCGCGAGCCGAGGCTGAGGGTCCGGCGCTCGCTCTCCCGGTAGCTGCCGGCCCGGATCCCCGTCGTCCGGGCCAGCACCTGGGCTCGGGTGCGCCTGATGGACTCGGTGTAGAGGTGGTTGCCGACTACCGTCAGGATGCTGGCCACAGCGGCGCCGACCACCGTGCCGGCGACCCCGAACAGGGACAGCGCCGCGGTCGCCGTCACCGCGGCGAGGGTGCTGGCGACGACCTGGGTGAGCGAGAGGCCCCCCTTCTCGGGGGCCGGCGCTTCTGGTTCCACGGTGCGGGGCGAGGAGGTGCTCAAGTCGCCAATCGTAGGGGAGTCGCCGTGCCGCTCGCCTGCCCGGCGTCCCCTCGCCCGAGGCGTGGCGACGATACACTTCGCCGGACGGTGCGTCGACCACGACGCACTGCACCAGAAGAAGGAAGGGCCCATGGGTATCGGAGGCGGAATCGCCCTCATCGTGGTGGGTGCCATCCTGACGTTCGCCCTCAACATCAGGCTGGCGGGCATCAACATCCACGTCGTCGGGGTCATCCTGATGCTGGCCGGCGCCCTGAGCATCGCGCTCGACCTGGCGATCTTCGCGCCGAGGCGACGTCGCACCGTGACCCACACCGACTCCGCGGCAGCCGGTACGGTGCCGCACACCATCACCGACGAGGACAACCTCTAGAGCGGTCAGCGCTGCTGGCCTCCCGCTTCATCGCGGGTGTCCTTCACCGGGGCGGCAGCCGCAGCGCCCCGTCCAGCCGGATGACCTCGCCGTTGAGCATCGGGTTGTCCACGATGTGGGCGACCAGGCTCGCGTACTCCGACGGCTGGCCGAGTCGGGGTGGGTGCGGGGTCTGGGCCTCCAGCACGGACTTCACGTCACCGGGCAGCCCCGACATCATCGGCGTGTCAAAGGTGCCGGGCGCGATGGTCACGACGCGGATGCCCTTGTCGGCCAGGTCCCGGGCCGCCGAGATGGTGAGCCCCACGACACCGCCCTTGGACGCGGCGTAGGCGGCCTGGCCGATCTGGCCGTCGTACGCCGCCACCGAGGCGGTCATCACGACCACCCCGCGGTCACCGTCCACCGGGTCGTTGCCCAGCATGGCCGTCGCGGCGAGCCGAAGGACGTTGAACGTGCCGACGAGGTTGATCTCCACCACGGTCCGGAAGTCGTCGAGCGCGAGGGTGCCGCGCTTGCCCACGATGCGCCCGGGGGTCGCGACGCCGGCGCAGTTGACCACGATGCGCAGGTCGCCCATCTCCTGGGCCGCGGCCACGCCGGCACCGACCTGATCCTCGTCGCGCACGTCGGCGGCCACGAACCGGGTCATGTCGCCCAGCTCCTGCGCGACGGCCCCGCCGCCGGACGAGGGCAGGTCCAGCAGCACCACTGCTGCTCCCTCGGCATGGAGCCGGGCGGCTGTGGCGGCTCCGAGGCCGGAGCCTCCACCGGTGACCAGGGCGACGGTGGATGCATTGATGCGCAAGAGGGGTTCCTTCGGCTCTGGCCTGGCCGATGCCCGGGGTCAGCTCTTCAGCAGCTGACGGGCGATCACGAGGCGCTGGATCTGGTTGGTGCCTTCGAAGATCTGGGTCACCTTGGCCTCACGCATGTAGCGCTCGGCCGGGAAGTCGCGGGTGTAACCGTATCCCCCGAGCACCTGCACGGCGTCCGTGGTCACCTGCATGGCGGCGTCGGAGCAGACCAGCTTGGCCACGGCCGCCTGCCTGGTGAACGGCCGTCCCGCGTCGCGCATCCGCGCCGCGTGCAGGTAGGTGGCCCGCGCTGACGTCACCGCCGCCTCCATGTCCGCGAGCAGGAACGCCATTCCCTGGAACTCGCTGATCGCCCGGCCGAACTGCCGTCGCTGCCTGCTGTACGCGGTGGCCAGGTCGAGTGCGGACTGCGCCAGGCCGGTCGCCGCTGCGGCGATGCCGAGCCGGCCGGAGTCGAGTGCGGCCAGGGCGATCGACATGCCGAGCCCTTCCCCACCGACGAGGCGACCGGCGTCCACGGCAGTCCGGTCGAAGCTGACCTGCCGCACCGTGTCGGAGGTCAGCCCCATGGTCCGCTCGGGCGCGCCGAAGCTGATCCCGGGGGCGTCGGCGGGCACGACGACGCAGGAGAGGCCGCGGCTGCGATGCTCGCCGGTCCGGACGAAGGTGGTGTAGAAGTCGGCGTGACCGGCGTGCGAGATCCACGCCTTGGTGCCGGTCAGCAGGTAGGTGGTGCCGTCGCTGCTGCGGGCGGCCCGCGTGGCGATGGACGCGACGTCGGATCCGGCCTCGGGCTCGGAGAGGCAGTAGGCGCCCAGCGTCGCACCGCCGAGCATCGCGGGCAGCAGGTCCGCCTGCTGCTGCGGTGTCCCGAAGGTGGCCACCGGGTAGCAGGACAGCGCGTGCACCGACACGCCGATGGCCACGCTCATCCAGGCGGCGGCGATCTCCTCGATCACCTGCAGGTACACCTCGTACGGCTGACCGCCTCCGCCCAGGTCCTCGGGGTAGGGCAGCGACAGCAGCCCGGCCTCACCGAGCAGGCGGAACTCCTTGCGGGGCAGCGTCGCCGCGGCCTCGGCGGCGTCGGCGGCGGGCTGGAGGACCTCTGCGCAGATCTCCCGGGTCAGGTCGATCAGGTCGCGCGCCTCCTCGGTCGGGAGGAGACGGTCGATCGGCATACCGGGAACGATACTGCAGGCGCCTGCGCAGTATCATGCTGGCTCGGGTCAGGGGTGAGGTGCGCCGTCCCTATGATCGGGCCATGCCCGAGGTCCTCACCCGGCGTCAGGTCGACCTGCTGCGGCGGTTGACCGACCTGGTGGTGGCAGAGGGGTTCCGGCACCTGACCCTGGACGGGCTGGCCGAGCGGCTGCACTGCTCGAAGACGACCCTGTATGCCCTCGCGCCCAGCAAGGAGGGGCTCGCCGTCCGTGCGGTCAATGGCTTCTTCCGCAGCGCCACCGATCTGGTCGAGTCCCGTGTGGCCGCCGAGCCGGTGGCACTGCGCCGCATCCAGGTCTACGTCGACGCGATCGCCGAGGCGTTCGAGCCGGTGTCGCGCCGGTTCATCGAGGACGTCTCGGCCGACGAGGCGACCCGGGCAAGCTACCGGCACAACGCCGTCGCGGCCGGCCAGCGGGTGCGTGAGCTGGTCGACGAGGCAGCCGGCGCAGGGCAGGTGGCACCGGTGGACGCCGTGTTCGTGGCGACCTGGCTCGGGCTGTCGATCGAGGCCATCCAGCGCGGGGAGTTCGCCGACCGGGCCGGCCTCAGTGACGCCGACGCCTTCGGTGAGCTGAGCCGGATGCTGGCGCGCGCCCTCGCCCGTCCTGCTGAGCCCGCACAGCCGGTGGGCTGATCCGATGGGCTGAGCCGGCGTCCCGCCCGCTATCCCTCGTCCCGTACGTGCCGCCGAAGCACCTCGACCGCATGGTCGGCGTCCCGCTCGTCGTTGCAGAGGTGGAAGGCGAGCCGCAGCCGCCCCGCGCGCACCGAAGCGACCACCGCTGCCTGCTGCAGCGCCGCTGCCGCGCGGTCGTCGACGGCCAACGACACGATCGCCGAGCCGCCGGGCGACAGCCCGAGTCCGGCGCGGAAGCGGTTGGCCACGCCGACGGAATGCTCGTACAGCGCCGGCGCGCCGAGGCCGGCGAGCAGCTCCACCGCCGGCCCTGCGCTCACCCACGCGTGCCACACCGGGGAGACGTCGAGGCGGCGGGCATCCGGCGCCAGCCGCAGCGGACCGCCGTAGATGCTGGCCCACGGGTCTGCCCCGGCGTACCAGCCCGCGGTGTGGGGGACCAGCGCGTCCAGCAGCTCCGGTCGGACCGTCAGGTAGGCGGTGCCACGCGAGGACAGCAGCCACTTGTACCCGCCGCAGACGGTGTAGGCGAACTGCCCGGCCTCGATCGGTAGCCACCCCACCGCCTGGGTGGTGTCCAGCAGCACCTGGGTGCCGGTCGCCTCGCACGCCGCGCGCAGTGCCCCAAGGTCGGCGACCCTCCCGTTCGATGACTGCACCGCCGAGAGGGAGACCAGGGTGGTGCTCGTCGTGACGGCGTCTGCGATCTGCTCGAGCGGCACCTCTCGCACCCTGACGCCTCGGCCGGACTGGGCATGGAAGGGGAACAGGATGCTGGTGAAGTCCCCCGCCGCGGTCAGCACCTCGCTGCCGTCCGGGAGCGAGGCCGCCACCAGCCCGGCGAACACCGACACCTGGCTGCCCACGGCCACCGCGGACGGCGCGACGCCGACCAGCCGGGCGTATGACGCCCGCGCGAGACCCAGGGGCACGTCGTACTCCCCCGCCTGCGCCGTGCCGGCACGCCAGCGTGCCTGTGCTTCCTGCAGCGCCAGCCAGCTGCGGCGCAGCGGCAGGCCGAGGGTCGCGGTGTTGAGGTAGGTGACCTCGGCGTCGAACTCCTCGCGTGCGGACGCGATCGATGGCGCCGTGTGGTCCTTCGCGTGTGCGGTCATCGCTCGAAGGGGGTGACCGACGGGCGCTTGGCGCTGAGCCCGTCGCCTGAGGACCGGCCCTGCAACCGCCGCTGGACCCACGGACCGAAGTGCTCGCGGGCCCAGCGCGCGTCCGCCCGTACCGCGTCCCGGCGGCTGGGGCGCTGCACCGGTGGCAGCGGAGTGGCCCATTCGGGGTTCCGGCCGGCCGCCGGTCCCCGCCCCAGCGTCGTCAGGGCGTTCAGCGCGACCCTGCGGTGGCCCTCTGCGGTCATGTGGATGCGATCCGGGGCCCACAGCCGCGCGTCACGAAGTGCCGTCATGCCCCACTGGTCGATGACGTAGGCGCCGTGGCGGGCGGCGATGGACCAGATGGCGGCGGTGTACACCGCGGAGCGTCCCCGGATGCGCCGGACCACCGGCGCATCGCGTGGGTCGACCGGCGTGGCCATCAGCACGTCCGCGCCGGCCGCGCGCAGCCGGGCCACGGCCACCTCCAGCCGCGCGGCCAGGGCGTCGACGTCTGCCTTCGGGCGCAGCAGGTCGTTGCCACCGCCCACGATGCTGACGAGGTCCGGGCTCAGCGCCAGCGCCTCGTCCACCTGGCGTCCGGCGATGTCGGCGAGCAGCCGGCCGCGCACCGCCAGGTTGGCGTAGCCGAAGCCGTGTCCGGCGGCGTGGGCCTCCGCGGCCAGGTACGCCGCCAGGCGGTCGGCCCACCCGGCATACGTGCCGGTGAGGGTGGGGTGGTCGTCGCTCATCCCCTCGCTGAACGAGTCGCCGACGGCGACGTACCGCTCCCACGGACCGCCGCGGCCCGGTCGGGGTGCGGGCGTCGTATCCGGCATCGGCGCGTCGGGCCTGGTCACCGCAGGCTCCAGTCGACCGGCGCGGCTCCCTGCTGGCGAAGCAGCTCGTTGGTGCGGCTGAAGGGCCGGGAGCCGAAGAACCCGTTGCGCGCGGACAGGGGTGAGGGGTGGGCGCTGGCGACCACCGGGGTGTGGCCCAGCGCTGCGGCCAGGCTGCCCGCCTCGCGTCCCCACAGGACCGCCACCAGCGGTCCCCCGCGGTCCACCAGAGCAGCGATGGCCTGCGTCGTGATCCGCTCCCAGCCCCTGCCCCGGTGGCTGCCGCTGGCTCCGGGCCGGACGGTCAGGACGCGGTTGAGAAGCAGCACGCCGCGCTCCGCCCAGGCGCTCAGGTCGCCGCACGCGGGCCTCGGCAGCCCCAGGTCGCTGCGCAGCTCTTGGAAGACGTTGGCGAGGCTGCGGGGGACCGGGCGGACGTCCGGTGCGACGGAGAACGAGAGCCCGACCGGGTGGCCGGGGGTCGGGTACGGGTCCTGGCCGACGATGAGGACGCGCACCCGTTCCAGCGGGTGCTGGAACGCCCGCAGGACGTGCTCACGGGACGGCAGGTACCCACGGCCGGCCGCTTCCTCCTCGCGCAGGAACTCCTCGACCCGGCGCACCTCGCCGACCACCGGCTCCAGTGCCGCCGCCCACGAGGGATGGACACAGCGGTCGAGGTAGAGCTCGGTCGGCACCCGCTCAATCTACGGCTGCGGCGGGCGGTGCCGGGCGCAGGCCGGGCGACGTCGCGCGGCGCCGCGCGGCTGGTCACCCGGCGGCCGTACCGGCGCGTCGTAGGCTCGCGCTCGTGCACCGCTACGACGACGACATCTTCGCGTTGGGCGAGGCCGTGCTCGCCTACGCCGCCCAGCGGCTCCGCCTGGACCCCGTGCCGCTGGACGCCCCGCGCACGCCGGAGCAGCTGCGCGTCGTCGCCGGAGAGACGATCACGGCCGAGGGGATGGGGGGGCTGGCCGCGCTGCGGCTGTTCGAGCAGGAGCTGGCTCCCGCCTGCCTGTCCACGGACCACCCGCGGTACCTGTCCTTCATCCCGTGCGCCCCGACCAAGGAGGCCGCCATGTTCGACCTGGTCGTGGGCGCCTCGTCGATCTACGCCGGGTCCTGGCTGGAGGGCGCCGGCGCCGTGCACGCCGAGAACCAGGCGCTGCGCTGGATCGCCGACCTGGCCGGCCTGCCGCCGGAGGCCGGCGGGGTGTTCGTCCCCGGTGGCACCATCGGGAACCTCTCGGCGCTGGTGGCCGCCCGGGCCACTGCCCGGGCCACTGCCCGGGCCACTGCCCGGGCTCGCGAGCCCGAGGGGACGCTGCCGTCCGAGCGGGCCTACCGCGTCGCGTCCACCACCGGCGCACACTCGTCCATCGAGTCGGCGTGCGAGGTCATGGATGCAGAGCTCGTGGGGGTCCCGACCGATGCGGACCTGCGGCTGAGCGGCGAGCGGCTGCGCGCCGTGCTGACCGAGTACGGCCCGGACAGCTTCTTCGCCGTCGTGGCGACCGCAGGCACGACGAACTTCGGCGTCGTCGACGACCTCGCATCGGTGGCAGAGGTGTGCCGCGACCTCGGCATCTGGCTGCACGTCGACGGCGCGTACGGCGGGGCAGGGCTGGCCGCGCCCTCGGTACGGCACCGCTTCGCCGGGATCGAGCACGCAGACAGCTTCATCGTCGACCCGCACAAGTGGCTCTTCGCGCCGTACGACTGCTGTGCTCTGCTGTATCGCGACCCCAGGCTGGCGCGGGCGGCGCACACGCAGCGTGCGAGCTACCTCGACGTGCTGACCGACCGGGTCGACGAGTGGAACCCGGCCGAGTACTCGATCGGTCTGAGCCGCCGCGCCCGCGGGCTGCCGCTGTGGTTCTCCCTGGCGGCGCACGGGTCCGAGGCCTACACCGGCGCCGTCGAGCGCACGCTCGACGTGACCCGCTACGCCGCGCGGCAGATCGCCGCACGCGAGTACGTGCAGGCCCTGCGCGAGCCGGACCTGTCGGTGGTCGTCTTCCGCCGGCTCGGGTGGTCGGGGCAGCAGTACCACGACTGGAGCGAGAAGATGCTCGCCGACCAGTTCGCCTTCGTCATGCCGTCCTCCTACGAGGGTGAGGTGGTGGCCCGCTTCGCGATCACCAACCCCCTCACGACCGAGCAGGACATCGACGCGATCCTGGACACGATGGCCCAGGATCCCCCGGTGAATGACACCGGTGTGATTCCGCCGCTATAGTGGCAGCGGGGTCTATGCATGGAGGGTCGCTGTGTCCGGTACTGAAGCACCGCTGCGGGACGCGCCCGTCGACCGCTCGGGGCAGGGCGGCCGGGGCGCCCTGTCGGACCGGGACCGCGAGGTCATCGCCTTCGAGCGGCAGTGGTGGAAGTACGCCGGCGCCAAGGAGCAGGCGATCCGCGAGCTGTTCGACCTGAGCGCAACGCGCTACTACCAGGTCCTCAACGCGCTCATCGACGACCCGGCAGCGCTCGAGGTCGACCCGATGCTGGTGAAGCGACTGCGCCGGCTGCGCTCCAGCCGGCAGCGGGCCCGCTCGGCGCGACGGCTCGGCATCGAGCTCTAGCCCCCACGCACTGGGCGCCCGCACGACGAGTCAGCGTGCGGGCGCCCAGCCCCAAACCCCGGCTCTGCCGCACCAAGACCCGGCTGGGCAAGGATCGGGCGCGCTGGCCGACAACACCTCGCCGGACGCAGCTGCGAGCGCCCCGAGATCCCATCCCGCCCCGACATCCCATCCCGCCCCCCGAAGTCCCAGAGACACAGGACGTCGCGTCGATTCATCCTGTGTCTTCGGGATCTCGGGAGGCTTGTTGGGATCTCGGCGCGACCGCAACGCCGGCAGCCGGGTCTGCAACCGCCGGCGAGCCTCGCTATTTGCACTAGCGGGGGTGGAGTGCTCATCATGGAGTTAGCACTCTCCCCATGAGAGTGACAATCTCGACCGACCTGGCGAGGGCACGGCGAACGCGCGCCACCGGAGCGCGCCGGACCCCTGCTCGTCCGTCGCGGGCGTCAGCCGGTCACCACATCCGATTCGCGTGGGAGGAACCACCCGAATGGCCAAGATCATCGCTTTTGATGAAGAGGCACGCCGCGGACTCGAGCGGGGCATGAACATCCTCGCTGATGCCGTCAAGGTCACCCTCGGCCCGAAGGGCCGCAACGTCGTGCTCGAGAAGAAGTGGGGTGCCCCCACGATCACCAACGACGGTGTGAGCATCGCCAAGGAGATCGAGCTTGAGGACCCGTACGAGAAGATCGGCGCAGAGCTGGTCAAGGAAGTTGCTAAGAAGACCGACGACGTAGCCGGTGACGGCACCACCACGGCGACGGTCCTGGCCCAGGCGATGGTCCGCGAGGGCCTGCGCAACGTGGCCGCCGGCGCCAACCCGATGGCCCTCAAGCGGGGCATCGAGCAGGCCGTCGACGCCGTGTGCGCCCAGCTGCTGAGCATGGCCAAGGACGTGGAGACCAAGGAGCAGATCGCCTCCACGGCCTCCATCTCGGCCGCAGACCCGCAGATCGGCGAGATGATCGCCGAGGCCATGGACAAGGTCGGCAAGGAAGGTGTCATCACCGTCGAGGAGAGCAACACCTTCGGTCTGGAGCTCGAGCTCACCGAGGGTATGCGTTTCGACAAGGGCTACATCTCGGCCTACTTCGTCACCGACACCGAGCGCCTCGAGGCGGTCCTGGAGGACCCCTACATCCTCGTGGTCAACTCCAAGGTGAGCAGCGTCAAGGACCTCCTGCCGCTGCTGGAGAAGGTCATGCAGTCCGGCAAGCCCCTGGTGATCATCGCCGAGGACGTGGACGGCGAGGCCCTCTCGACCCTGGTGGTCAACAAGATCCGCGGCACCTTCAAGTCAGTCGCCGTCAAGGCACCCGGCTTCGGTGACCGTCGCAAGGCCATGCTCGGCGACATCGCCATCCTCACCGGTGGCCAGGTCATCTCCGAGGAGGTCGGCCTCAAGTTGGACTCGGCCGGCCTTGAGCTGCTCGGCCGTGCCCGCAAGGTCGTGGTCACCAAGGACGAGACGACCGTCATCGAGGGCGGCGGCGACACCGACCAGATCGCCGGCCGGGTCAAGCAGATCCGCTCGGAGATCGAGAAGTCCGACTCGGACTACGACCGCGAGAAGCTCCAGGAGCGCCTCGCCAAGCTGGCCGGCGGAGTGGCCGTCATCAAGGCCGGTGCGGCCACGGAGGTGGAGCTCAAGGAGCGCAAGCACCGTATCGAGGACGCCGTGCGCAACGCCAAGGCTGCCGTGGAGGAGGGCATCGTCGCCGGTGGCGGCGTGGCTCTGCTGCAGGCCACCGACGAGGCTTTTGCCAAGCTGGACCTTCAAGGTGACGAGGCCACCGGCGCGAACATCGTGCGCGTCGCAGCCATGGCTCCGCTGAAGCAGATCGCCATCAACGCCGGCCTCGAGGGCGGCGTCGTGGCGGAGAAGGTCCGCGGGCTGCCGTCGGGCCACGGGCTGAACGCGGACGACGGGGAGTACGTCGACCTGATCGCCAAGGGGATCATCGACCCGGCCAAGGTGACGCGCTCCGCTCTGCAGAACGCCGCGTCCATCGCGGCGCTGTTCCTCACCACCGAGGCGGTCATCGCCGACAAGCCGGAGAAGGCCGCTGCGGCGGCACCCGGCGGCGGCGACATGGGCGGCATGGACTTCTAGTCCGGCCAGCTCCGCCTCGCGGCACCGCACCGCATCACCGCACGGGCCCGGCTCCTCCTTCGAGGGGCCGGGTTCGTGTGCGTATGCGGGTGCACGCCCCCTGGCGCGGGACGACAAGGCGCGGCTCGCCGGCGTGCAGGAAGACGGGCCGGTGCGCCCTGGTCGCGCCGCGCTCAGCTCATCACGGTGGCGGCGCCGGTTCAGCTGAACATGGAGGTGTTGGCCTGCTCCGCCTCCGCATACTGCGTGCCGGCCTGCGCCAGGGCCCTGCTGATGTCCTCCAGCGACTGGCGGACCCTGGCTTGGGTCCCCTTCCAGTCGTGGACGACGACCTGGAACCGGTCGGAGGCTGAGCCCTTCCATGCGTCCTGCAGAGCGTTGAGCTTGCCGAGCATGGCTGCGACCTGAGTCTCGATGTCGGCGCTGATCCGGGTGATGTCGCCCGACGCTGCGGAGATCCGCTCGGTGTCGACCTGGAACGAGCTGCTCATGGTGTCTCCTCCCTGTGCCGGCCGAGCTTCGGCCTCGTGCCGAACCTAGACCGAGCCGGCAGATCCCTGTAGCGCCCGTCCACAGCCGGCCCCGACACCGGCAACGGTGCCGTCGCCGGGCACCTCACCGGCTGGGGGCGGCACACTGGCTGCCGTGACGTACGACGAGGAGCTCGCGAGCCGGATACGCGCCTACCTGGCAGGGCAGCCGGGTCTGAGCGAGCGACGCATGTTCGGCGGTCTCGCCTTCCTCGTCAACGGCCACTTGGCGGTCAGCGCGAGCAGCCAAGGGGGCCTGCTGCTGCGGGTTGAGCCGGCGCTGACCGAGGCGCTGGTGCAGCAGCCCCACGCGCAGCGCTTCGTGATGCGCGGCCGCGAGATGGACGGCTGGCTGCGGATCGACCGCCGCGGGGTCGCCAGTGAGGAGGGGCTCGAGCGTTGGGTCACCCATGGCCTCAGCTACGCGCGGACACTTCCTCCCACGTGAGCACCCAGCGACCGGGCCGCCGCGCTGCCGCGCCGCGGCTACAGTCCACCGGGCAGTACCGAGGCACGTCGCGACAGGAGCTCGGGCAGTGGCCATCTGGATCGACCCGCCCGGCTGGCCGGCGCACGGGCGGCTGTGGTCGCACCTGGTCAGCGACGCCGACTACGCCGAGCTGCACGCCTTCGCGGCGGCGAACGGCATACCGGCCCGGGGTTTCGAGGGTGACCACTACGACGTGCCGCAGGAGCGGTATGCCGCGCTCGTGGCGGCCGGCGCGCGCCCGGTCGAGGGACGCGAGCTGGTCCGCATCCTGCTGGGAAGCGGATTGCGTTTCCGGAAGCGGAGAGGTGAGCGGCCGCTCGCGAGATACCGGGACGTCCTGCCGGGCGACGCCGGACCGCACCAGCTGGAGGTGGTCGCCTCGAGCTTGGAGACCCCCGATGAGCTGACCTGCGCGGCCGCCGTGTTCGTCACTGACCCGGCGGGCTCGCAGGCCCTGGTCCACACTCCTGCCCGCGACTCCTGGGGAGCGCCGGCCGGCGGCAGGGAGCCCGCGGAGAGCGTGCGCGACGGTGCCGTCCGCGAGGTGTGGGAGGAGACCGGCCTGGTCCTGGCGCCGGACACGCTCCGTCCCTGTGGCTACGAGCGGGTCACCTTCGACACCCCCCCGGGGAGCGGGCGGTGGCCGCACCGGCGCAACTACGTCGCCGTCTTCACGGCGGCGGTGGATCGCATCGCGCCACCGCTGTCCCCGCACCTGGCGGACGTCGACGCTGCCGAGTGGGTCAGCGCCGTCGAGGTCGAGCGGCGGTGCGGCGCGATGTTCTGGTGGCCGCTGATGGCTCACGTGCTGGCGGAGCGCAGCGGCTGAGGCGGTCCGCACAGTGCGGCTAGCCGAGCCGGGACAGCTCCCTGGCCAGGTTGCTCCGGGCGGCCGCCTCCCAGTGGCGGCGGCCGTGTGCCGTGGCGTAGACGGCCACCCGGTCCAGCAGCGGCTGCAGCACCGCCGTCCGGCCCGCGCGGTAGGCCCGCTGCGGCACGTGCGCGTGCTCCTGCCGCACCTGCGCGCAGTACTGGTCGAACCGGACGCTTCCGGCGGCCAGGATCCAGAGGTCAGCGTCCTGGAACGCCCGCTCGACCGCGGTCCCCTCTGCGGTCGCGTGGTCGGTGGTGAGCCGGACCAGGCGGTCCACCGTGGCCGCGTCCTCGGGGCGGACGGAGAGCGCGGGAAGCGTGACCGCCGCCAGCGCGGCGCTCTCGCACTCGTTGACGCCGGGTGCTGCGGCGGGGTCGTAGACCGCGTCGTGGTACCACCCTGCGACCCGCGCGAGGGCCGACTCCCGGTCGCGGACCTCGCCGGCTCTGTCGAGCTCCGCCAGGGCCTCGAACACCTCCTCCAGGTGCACGGTGGTGTGGTAGTGCCGGGCCGGCGACGTCCAGCGACGGAGCAGGTCCGCTCCGACGGCCTGGACCGCGTGCGGGCTGGCGCCCGGCGCGAGCGCCGCGCAGTCTCTGGTCCACGACGCGATCAGAGCGGCCATGACCGGAGTGTGCCAGGCAGCCGTGTGCCCGGGAGTGAGGTGTCGTGAGCCCGGTCAGGCGGCCAGCTCTGCGGGCAGGTCCTCGCAGTGCAGCACGGTCAGCTTCGCGACCGCCCTGGTGAGGATGACGTAGAGCCGCCGGAGACCCGTGCGGTGGTCGGGCTCGGCTGCCGCGATGGCGCTCGGCTCCGCCACGATGACCCGGTCGAACTCCAGCCCCTTGGCCACGGTGGCCGGCACCAGGTCCACCTGGTGCAGCACGTCCCCGTGGTCGGACCCCAGCACGGCGTGCTCGACCCCGTCCCGCAGCAACGCCGCCGACACCGCGGCGACGCCGGCGTCGGCCACGATGATCCCCACCGACCCGGGGTCGGCGACGCTGGCGCGGGCCGCCCGCACGATCTGGCCGACCAGTGCGCCGGGTTCCAGCCGGCGCACCTCCAGGCGGCCCGGGTTGTCCCGGACCGAGGCCGGGACGCCGAGACCGGGTGCGATGTAGGGAAGCAGGCGGACGGCGTACTCCATCACGGTCGACGGCACCCGGAAGCCGCGGTCCAGCACCTCCACGACCGCTCCCGGCTTGCCGAGGTGCGCCAGCGAGGACGTCCACGCGTCGGTCGACCAGGGGGTCGTCCCCTGCGCGACGTCACCCAGCACGGTCGCCGACCCGGTCGAGCAGCGGCGCCCCACGGCACGCAGCTGCATCGGCGAGAGGTCCTGCGCCTCGTCGAGCACCACGTGCCCGAGGCTCGGTGTGCGTTCGAGGTGGTCGCCGATCTCGTCCAGCAGCACCGCGTCGGCCATCGACCACCGCACGGCCCCCCGCGACCTCGGCGCGCTGGGCCAGACCAGCGACGACTGCTCTTGCGCGTTGAGCAGGCCGGCTGCATGGCGGGCCAGGAGGTCGGGGTCGGACAGCAGCTGGCTCAGCACCGACCGCGCGTCCAGCCGGGGCCACAGCCGCGCGGCATACCGGCGCACCACCGGCGAGCGCGCCACGGCGTCCTGGACGCGGTCGTCCGGTGAGTCACCCGCCTGCTCCATCTGCAGCAGCACCGCGTGGGACAACCGGCGCGGCAGCATCTGCCGCGCGGCCTCGTAACGCACACCGCGCGCCGTCAGCTCCTGCACGATCTGGTCCACCTCGGCGGCAGGGACCCGCCACCGGTGCGCTCCCCGCGGCAGCACCAACGCCTCCTGCGGGGCCTGGACGTGCGCCCACACGGCGCGGCGCATCACCTCTGCCAGCCGCGGGTCGCCTTTGAGGACCGCGGTAGGCACCGGGTCGGCTCCGCGCACCGGGACCGAGGCGACCAGGTCCTCGATGGTCGTGTGCTGCACGTCCACCTCGCCGAGAGCGGGCAGCACCGCCGCGATGTGGTCCAGGAACGCCCGGTTGGGCCCGATCACCAGGACCCCGCTGCGGGCGAGCCGGTCGCGGTAGGCGTAGAGCAGCCACGCGGCGCGGTGCAGGCCCACCGCGGTCTTCCCGGTGCCGGGTGCGCCCTGGACGCACACGGTGGTCCCGACGTCTGCGCGGACGATCTGGTCCTGCTCCGGCTGGATGGTGGCGACGATGTCGCGCATCGGCCCGACGCGGGGCCGCTCGATCTCGGCGGCCAGGATCGCGCTGTGCCGGCTTGCCGCCGGGTCGGCCGGGTCGGTGAGGTGCTCGTCCTCGTAGGCGGTGATCCGGCCCCGGTCCACCCCGAAGCGGCGGCGCAGCCGGACGCCCATCGGCGCCGTGCTGGACGCCCGGTAGAACGCGCTCGAGACCCCGGCCCGCCAGTCGATGACCACGGGGTCGCCGCGCTCGTCGGCGATGTGACGCCGGCCGATGTACCACCGGTCCACAGCGACGGCCGGCCGCTCCTCGTGAGAGCGGTCGGCGCCGTCAGCGCTGTCGGTGCGGTCGGCGCTGTCGCTGATCTGGTCGATCCGGCCGAAGAACAGCGCCGAGGTGGGGTCGTCGACCAGCGACTGTGCCCGGCGGTGCAGCGAGGCGGCGAGATACTCGCTGGAGACGCGGTCGCCGCCGTGTGCCTCGAGCGCGAGCGTCGCGGTCCGCATCCGGGCCAGCTCGGCCCGCGCGAACGCCAGGTAGGCGCGCTCCCCGGCGAGCGGGTCCCCTCCCGGCCCGGGCGGCGAGGACGGCGTCGGCTGCACGGGCATGGGGGAGGCACGCCTTCCGCGGCTGCTGCAGGTTGGGGACCGTGCAGCGTAACCCGCGGGAGGCGTGCGGCGGTAACGCCGCCGCGGGGGTAGGGGGTAGGTGCCAGCGGGCGGCCTACTGGTTCTGTGCGGGACGGCTGGCCAGCGTGACCGCCAGCTCCCTCTTGGCGCCGCCTCGGACGATCGTCAGGTTGGCCGAGTCACCGACCTGACGCTCCCGGATCTGGGCCACCAGGGACAACGAGCTGTCCACGCTGTCACCGTCGACGGCGATCACCGCGTCTCCCGCCCGCAGGCCCGCCTTGGCGGCGGGCGTCCCGGGGCTCACCTTGGTGATCTCGGCGGCAGCCCGCGAGGCAGAGCCGTCCTTGACGTTGGCATCCTTCGAGGTGACCCCGAGGTAGGCGTGCTGGGCCTTGCCGGAGGAGACGAGCTGCTGGGCGATCGAGCGCACCTCGTTGACCGGGATGGCGAAGCCGATGCCGATGTTGCCGCTCTCGCCGGACGAGCCCGAGGACGCGCCGAGGGAGGCGATCGAGGAGTTGATGCCGATCAGCCGGCCGCCGGCGTCGACCAGGGCGCCGCCGCTGTTGCCGGGGTTGATCGCCGCGCTGGTCTGCACGGCGTTGGTGACCACCGGTTCGGGCTGCGTCTGCTGGCCGAACGGGTCCTGCGGGGCGCTCGCCGTCGACGTGCTCACCGGGCGGTTCAGCGCGCTGACGATGCCGGTGGTGACGGTGCCGGCCAGCCCGAGCGGGTTCCCGACGGCCATCACCGGCTGGCCCACCTTGAGCTTCTCGGCGTCGCCGAGGGAGATGGCGGTCAGGTCCGCGGGCGGGTTCTGCAGCTTGAGCACCGCCAGGTCGGTGGACGGGTCGGTGCCGACGACAGTGGCGCCGTAGGTGCGCTTGTCGTTCAGGGTCACCCTGATCTGGGCGCCGCCCCCGAGGCTGGCGACCACGTGGTTGTTGGTGACCACGTGGGCCTTGGTGTCGATGATCACGCCGGAGCCCTCTGCGCCACCCTGGCTGGTGTTCACCGAGATGGCGACGACGCTCGGGGAGACGGCGGCCGCGGTCGCCGACCAGTCCGGCGCCGAGGTGCTGGCCTGGACGACGGGAGGGGCGCCGGTCGACGGGGCGCCGAGCGTGCCGGACGTCGCGCGCGTTGCCTGGGCGCTGGCGTTGTGGTCGGTGACGGCGTATGTCGTGCCGCTGGCGAGCAGAGCGGCCAGCAGGGCCACCGAGGTCAGCTCGACCATGCTGCGGCGCCGGACCGGCCGGACCGGCCCCGCCCACGGCGGTGTGCCCACCGCGGCGGAGGAACCGGCTGGGGACTGCGGGCCACCCGGTACGTAGGGCAGCGCCGCAGTCTGGCCGTACCAGAACGGCTCGGTGGGGTGCGCCGGCGCCCCGGAGGGCTCGGGCGGTTGCCCCCAGCTCGGCTGGTTCTCCGGGCGGCCGCCGAGGGGGTCACCATGTGCGGTCATGTGGGGCTCCTTGATGATCTGCGTACGTACGTGCGTCGCTTCGCTGACCATGTCATCCGTGGCTGAGACTTGACTGGGAGGCTGCTGAAGGCAGGTCGACCACGAACGTCGCTCCGCCCCCGTCCGTGGGCGCCACGCCGACCTTGCCGTGGTGCGCCATCACGATCGCGGCGACGATGGCCAGACCGAGGCCGCTGCCGCCTCCCCCGCCGCGGACGCGGGACGGATCGGCGCGGAAGAAGCGCTCGAAGACCTTGCGCGCAAGCGCCGGGTCGACGCCCGGCCCGTGGTCGCGGACCTCGATGACGGCGCCCTGCCGGCCCGTCCCCGCTGTGGTGGAGTCCGCCGTCCCGACGGCGATCTCGACCGGGGTGCCGCCCGGCGTGTGTCGGATGGCGTTGACCAGCAGGTTGGTGACCACCTGCCTGAGTCGAGCGTCGTCCCCGTCCACGAGGGTCGGCCGGAGCGGGCCGCTCAGCCCGACGACGCGGATCCTGCGGTCCGGGGCGATGGCGCGCGCGTCCTGCGCGGCGTCAACGGCAAGGACCGTGAGGTCGACCGGGTCGTGCTGCATCGGTCGGCGGGTGTCCAGCCGGGTGAGCAGCAGCATGTCCTCGACGAGCCCCGCCATCCGGGTCGCCTCGTCCTCGATCCGGCGCATGGCCCCGGCGATGTCCTCCGGCTCACGCACGGCCCCCTGACGGAACAGCTCGGCATACCCGCGGACCGCGGCGAGCGGCGTGCGCAGCTCGTGGGAGGCGTCCGCGACGAACTCGCGCATCCGCTGCTCGGAGGCCTCGCGCAGGGCGAAGGAGGACTCGATCTGCGCGAGCATCGAGTTCAGCGACCGGGACAGGCTGCTGACCTCGTCCTGGGCGGAGGGTTCCGGTACGCGGCGGGTGAGGTCGCCGGCGGCGATAGCGGCGGCGGTGTCCTCGATCTGGGTCAGCGGCCGGAAGGTGCGGCGGACGGCAAACCAGCCGATCACCGCGCAGGCGGCGATCACGGTGAGCCCGGACAGCGTCTCGAGCGTGACCAGCCGCGCCACCGTGTCCTCGACGGAGTCCAGGGACACGGCCACGGCGACCGTGGCGGACCGGTCGGACAGGTAGCTCGCGATCACCCGCCAGTCGCTGCCGCCGTCGCTGGACGGGACGTTGAAGTACTCGTGGGTCAGCACGCGGCGGTCCCCGAGCGCCAGCGAGGACATGACGGGGTGCGCCCGGCGGGCCACCGACGTGGGGAAGAAGTGCAGCTGGCTCCCGTCGGTCGGCATCACCACGACGGCGTAGTTGGTCGGGATGTCCTCGCTGGAGGTGCGGTCGCGAGCGATCTCCTGGAACGTCGCGGTGGCGACCGGTCCGGCTGCCACGCGCAGGTCACGGTCGGTGCTGGCCAGCAGCTGTCGGTGCAGGACCGCGCTGGTGACGGCAGTGGTGAGGGTCAGCGCAGCCAGCATGAGCACCACGACGAGGGCCACCAGCCGGACCCGCAGTGGAAGGTCCTCGAGCAGCCGAGCGGGGGCATTGAGCGCCGTCCCCAGCGCCGCCCCCAGCCTGCGGCGGGCCCGGCGGGCCCGGCGGGCCCGGCGGGCGCGGCTTTCGCGTCCCCGGCGGCGCGCAGCTGTCGGGGCCGCTGCGGGCGAGGCGCCCTCGGCGCCCGGCGCGGTCTCCGGCGGCGCGGCGGCCGTGCTCACCTCACGTCGGTGGAAGCCGCAGCACGTATCCCACACCCCGCTTGGTGTGGATCAGTGAGGGCTCGTCCACGTCGATCTTGCGCCGCAGGTAGGAGATGTAGGACTCGACGATGCCCGACTCGCCGCGGAAGTCGTAGTCCCACACGTGGTCCAGGATCTGGGTCTTGGACAGCACCCGGTTGGGGTTGAGCATCAGGTAGCGCAGCAGCTTGAACTCGGTGGGGGACACGTCGATCACGCGGGAGCCGCGCCGCACCTCGTGGGAGTCCTCGTCCAGGGTCAGGTCGGCGAACTGCATCGTGCCGTCCTCGGTGGCCTCGCCTCGCGTGCGGCGCAGGACCGCCCGTATCCGCGCCACCACCTCCTCGAGGCTGAACGGCTTGGTGACGTAGTCGTCACCGCCGATGGTCAGTCCCTTGATCTTGTCCTCGATCGAGTCCCGGGCGGTGACGAACACGATAGGAAGCGGCCGCCCGGAGGTGCGGAGCCTCCGGGTCACCGTGAAGCCGTCCATGTCCGGGAGCATCACGTCCAGGACCACGAGGTCGGGGTCGTGGTCGGCGGCACCCTGCAGTGCCGTCGCCCCGTCATGGGCGGTATGGACCTCGAAGCCGGCGAACCGCAGGGAGGTCGCCAGCAGCTCGCGGATGTTGGGCTCGTCCTCGACGACGAGCAGGCGCGCTTCGGGCTGAGCAGTGGTCACGCCGGTCATTGTGAGCACACAGCCTGTGCGTTCCCTGAGTGCCGCAGCAGCACTCCCGGGAAGGGTCGCCGCGTGCGCGTCCCTCCGGCCGACCCAGCCGCTCAGCTCGCCGCGAGAGCGACCCAGTCGGCGTCGATGAGCTCCTTGGGGCCGTCGACCACGAGCACGGCTCCGGCTGCGCGCAGCTCCTCGACACCGAAGCCGCCCGTGCGCACGCACACGCAGGCCGCACCCATGGCCTTGGCGGCCTGCACGTCATACACGGAGTCGCCGACGACGATGCCCCGCGAGCCTCCGGCGGCGGTGAGAGCGGCCTGGAAGATGTCCGGCGCCGGCTTGGACTGCTCGGCGTCGTTGGAGCTCGTGCTCGCGTCCAGCAGGTCGGCGATCCCCAGCTTCTGGACCGAGCTCTCGGTGAGCTCGGCCTCGCCGGAGGAGGCCAGGGCGACCGTGAACCCCTGCTTCTTGAGTGACCTGACCAGCTCGGCCGCGCCTTCCAGGGGTGAGACCTCGTCGAGCAGCGGCTTGTACTCGCGCTGCCATGCCTCGCGCAGCGCGTCACCGATCCGCTGCTCCACCTCGTCGCCGACCAGGAACGGCACCAGCATATCGCCGCCCATGCCGATGGCGCGGTGCACGCGCCATACCGGCAGGTCGATGTCGTGGGCCCGGAAGGCGCGGTACCAGGCCACGGCGTGGTGGTAGGTGGAGTCGACGAGGGTGCCGTCGACGTCGAGCAGGACGGTGTCAGCGGTGCCGACGGTAGGGGAGGTCACGGCACCAGCCTCTCAGCCGTCGGATGGGAGCAGCTCGTCGGCGTCCATGATGCGGTAGGCGTAGCCCTGCTCGGCCAGGAACCGCTGGCGGTGGGCGGCGAAGTCGGCGTCCACGGTGTCGCGTGCCACGACCGCGTAGAAGTGCGCGGTCCGCCCGTCCGACTTAGGCCGCAGCACACGGCCAAGCCGCTGCGCCTCCTCCTGGCGCGAGCCGAAGGTGCCCGACACCTGGATCGCGACGCTGGCCTCCGGAAGGTCGATCGAGAAGTTGGCGACCTTGCTGACGACCAGGAGGGCGACCTCGCCGCTGCGGAAGGCGGCGTAGAGCCGCTGCCGCTCGGTGACCGTCGTCTCCCCGGTGATCAGCGGCGCGTCCAGCCGCTCCGCTAGCCGCTCGAGCTGGTCGAGGTACTGGCCGATGACCAGGGTCTGCTGCCCCCGGTGCCGCTCCACCAGCGTCTGGGCCACCGAGTCCTTGGACCGGCTGCACGAGGCGAGGCGGTAGCGCTCCTCCGGCTCGGACATCGCGTAGGACATCCGCTCGGCGTCGGGGAGGGTGACCCGCACCTCGACACAGTCCGCAGGAGCGATGTAGCCCTGGGTCTCGATGTCCTTCCACGGCGCGTCGTAGCGCTTCGGCCCGATCAGGCTGAACACGTCCGACTCCCGGCCGTCCTCGCGCACCAGGGTGGCGGTCAGCCCGAGCCGGCGGCGGGCCTGCAGGTCGGCCGTCATCCGGAAGATCGGCGCCGGGAGCAGGTGCACCTCGTCGTAGACGACCAGCCCCCAGTCCCGGGCGTCCAGCAGGTCGAGGTGGGTGTAGACGCCCTTGCGCCGGGTGGTCAGGACCTGGTAGGTCGCGATGGTGACCGGTCGGACCTCCTTGCGGGCGCCGGAGTACTCGCCGATCTCGGCGTCGGTCAGCGAGGTGCGCCTGACCAGCTCGTCGCGCCACTGTCGGGCCGACACGGTGTTGGTGACCAGGATCAAGGTGGTGGCGCTCGCCCGGGCCATCGCGCCGGCACCGACGAGGGTCTTGCCGGCCCCGCACGGCAGGACCACCACACCGGAGCCGCCGTGCCAGAAGCCGTCGACCGCCTGCTGCTGGTAGGGGCGAAGCGACCAGGACGACTCGTCCAGCGAGATGGGGTGCGCCTCGCCGTCGACGTAGCCGGCGAGGTCCTCGGCCGGCCAGCCGATCTTGAGCAGCTGCTGCTTGAGGTGGCCGCGCTCCGAGGGGTGGACCGCGACCGCGTCGTCGCTGAGCCGGGAGCCGAGCAGCGGCTGGATCCGCTTGTGCCGCAGCACCTCCTCCAGCACCGGACGGTCGGTGGTGCGCAGCACCAGCCCACCGTCAGGGTCCTTGGCCAGCGTCAGCCGGCCGTAGCGGTCCATCGTGTCGGTGATGTCGACCAGCAGGGCGTGCGGCACGGCATACCGGCTGTAGGTGAGCAGCGCGTCGACGACGTTCTCCGCGTCGTGGCCGGCGGCACGTGCGTTCCAGAGCCCGAGCGGGGTGACCCGGTAGGTGTGCACGTGCTCCGGCGCGCGCTCCAGCTCGGCGAACGGCGCGATGGCCCTGCGCGCCGCCTCGGCGTCCGCGTGGTCGACCTCGAGCAGGAGCGTCTTGTCGCTCTGGACGATCAGGGGTCCCTCAGGCATGGCGCGGGTAGAACGCCGGGGGCCGCTGCGCTGTTCCGGGCCGGCGCGCCAGGCGCCGGCCGCTCAGCGCGCTCAGCGCGCTCAGGAGTAGCTGCCGTTCGGGGTGAACGTGCCGCCGTGGCTCAGGGCGACGGCGAAGAACACTGCGTATCCCACGATCGTCAGGACCCCCAGGACCAGCGCGACCACGGCGAGGATCCGCCCGGCCCGGACCTGGCCCTCGCCGGTGAGGGCGCCACCGGAGTCGCGGATCTCCCGGTTGGCGCCCGGCGCGAGGGCGAGTGCCACGATGGCGGCGACGAACCCGGCGCCACACAGGAACAGGCACGGGATGGCCGCGATGCCGAGGACCAGCACGGCGGTGGCCCTGCCGGAGGTCGAGCCGTAGGGCTTGCCGAGACTGCCGGGCGCGTAGGGCGGCGGCGGGCCGTACGGCGGGTAGGGCTGACCGGGCTGGGCCGGCAGCCCGTATGCCGGCTGGTCCTGCGTTCCCTGGCCGTATGCCGCCGGCACCGGCTGCGCCGCAGGGGCGGCGAACGGGTTGCTCCGAGCCGCGGGGGGAGACGGCGGAGGGGCAGCAGGGGGAGGCGGCGCGGCCGAGAACGGGGGGATCGGGCTCGGCGGGGTGCCGGGGGAGTCGAGCACCGGGCTGGGACTGCCGTACGGCGACGCCCCCGTCTCCTCGCCCCACGACGGCGCCCATGGCTGGTCCACGTCCCTGGTCGGGTCCTCCCGCTCGGGAGCAGGCACTGCTTCGGGCGGCTCGTTCGGAGGTCTGGTGTCGCTCATGGCCCTGCTCCCCTTGGTCAGACCGGGCGGTCCACCCAACGTATCAACCGGCCGCGGCGCCGGTGATGCGGTGGATCGAGAAGGCACGCTGCACCGTGCTCCCGTCGACGAGCCCGTAGGCGCGTCCCGCCTCGACCCGCCGTGGCCAGAACAGGTGCCGGGTCACCACGCCCTCACGGTCGGAGTAGCCGATCCACAGCGGCCGCGCCGTCGCCACGGCCTCTCGCAGGAGCGCCAGCGAGGCCGTGGGGTCGGTAGAGGGAAGGGTCGGCCCGGGCCGGTCGCGCTCCTGGACCCGGAGCAGCTCGGCCACCTCCTCGGCCGCCCGCAGTTCGCGGACCAGGGACGTCGCGGCGACCTCGTCGACCACCGACACCGACACGGGCGCCGGCGGTCGACGCCCCACGGCGCGGTGCTGTGTCGGCCGGGGGACGGTGACGCCGCCGTCCGGTCCTTCGGCGACGGGAGCGAAGCCGTTGCTGCGCAGGAGATCCAGCGCGACGGCCGCGGCCGCCGCGGACACCACCACGGTCGGCGCGATCCGGCGCAGCTGCAACGGCGCCAGCGCCCGCTCGTTGACCATCGCGTCCAGCGCGGCGGTGTCGTCGCTGCGGATGTACGAGGTCACGCTGCCGACCCTGGTCGTGCCGTGGCGCCGGGCGACGTCGCCGACCAGGTACTCCAGCGGCTGCGGCAGCGGCGTGGCACTGGCTCCGCGCAGGGCCGAGAGCAGCTGGTCCGCCGACCAGCCCGCGTCCAGAGCCCGGCGGACGCTGTCGCTGGAGAGCCGGTAGACGGTGGCACCGCCGCGTGACTCGACGTCGGCGACCAGGCGCATCAGCGCGGCGAGCTCGCCTACGAGGCGTCCGGGCGCGACGGCGGTGAGGTCGGCCTGGACCAGGACGTGCTCGACGGCGGGCGGCATGGCGGGCCGTACCACCGCGGCTACCTCGTCGGCGCCTGCCCCCCTCACCAGCGCCCTGCCCGCGGCGGTCAGCGCGCCCCGCCCGGTCACCCCGAGCCACTCGGCCTCGCGCAGGGCCGCCCGTGAGGCGGCGCCGAGCAGCTCGGCCGGGCGCAGCGGTCGGCGCCAGCTCAGCCGGGCGACCAGCGACTCCACGTCGGGCGCCTCGCCGGGACCGAGCAGGGCCAGCTCGGCCAGGGCCTCGAGCCGCACCTGCCGGCTCGGCGAGGACAGCACGGCCGGGCTGAGCGCGTTGACGGTGCCGGTGGCGTCGGGGGGAGCGGTGCCCACGCGACCGGACGCGCGCGGGGAGCCCAGCCAGGAGGTGGCCAGCTCCGCCCACTGCTGCCAGGGACGGCTCTGGCTCCACGCGTCGTATGCCGGGGTCGGCGCCCAGGCTGGAGCCAGCGGGTCCGCCGTGTCCTCCGCGACCAGGCCGGCGGCGTAGCCGAGCTCGACCACGAAGGCGGCCCGCGCGACGTCGATGTCCAGGTGCGCGGCGACTCGGCCCAGGTCCCGCACCGCGAGCCCTCCCGAGCGCAGCACGCGCGGAGGGCGCAGCCCCCAGGTCTGGGCCAGCTCCTCCACCATCTCCAGCAGGTCGGCGCCTGCGGCTGCGCCCGCCTCGTCCGCGGTCGTCGCGGACCGCGTCTCGATGCGAAGCGGCGGCGGCTGGAGGTCGTGCTGCTGCGTCGCCGCCAGGTCGGGGCCCGGCGCTGGGATGGGTGCGGACGGGGCTGGTGGCGGGGCGAGCACCTCGGCGACGGTCCGGACCAGGTGCGGCCCGTCGGAGGCGTCCCAGACCAGGGCCAGTCCGCGCAGGTGCTCGACGATGCCCTGCACCCGCTCCGGCGGCGCGTCGAGCGCCTGGGCGGCGGCCCCGATGCTGAGCGGCTGGCCGCTCGCCGCCAGCTGCCGCAGCACGCGCAGGTGCGCCTGGTCCAGGCCCCCCACTGCCCGCTGCACGCTTGCTCGCGTCGATGCCCGCGCAGCCAGAGACGTCAGGTCCGAGGGTGCGGGCCGGGCCAGGTCGGGGCGGCGCCGGACCAGCGCGGCGAGCTGCGCGTCGCTTCGCCCCCGCACGTCGTCCGCCAGGCTCCTCGCGCCCGCCCCGCGGTGGGTCGGCGGACCGGCGGTAGAGGCGGGCACACGGCATACGGTAGAAGGCTGCGCTGTCCCCGACCAACACGGTGACCAGCGCCGAGCCGACACCGTGTTGGTCGGACCACCCCGCTCGGTTGCCTGGAGCCGCCCCGGCCAGGAGGATGCGAGCGTGACCGCAGCCGCGCCCGGTGCAGCTGGTCTGCCCATCGAGCCGTCCTACAGCTCGGGGACCAGCGACGCCCCGCTGCTGGGCGAGACCATCGGCGCGAACCTCGCGCGCACGGTGGCGCTGTTCGGCGACCGCGAGGCGCTGGTGGACCTGCCCTCGGGGCGCCGGTGGACCTACCGCAGGTTCGACGACGACGTCAACGCCCTGGCCCGTGGGCTGCTGGGGCACGGCGTCGCCGCAGGTGACCGGGTGGGCATCTGGGCACCCAACTGTCCCGAGTGGACGCTGCTGCAGTACGCCACCGCCAAGGTCGGCGCCGTCCTGGTCAACGTCAACCCCGCGTACCGCAGCTCGGAGCTCGGCTACGTCGTCCGGCAGTCCGGTATGCGGCTGCTGGTCAGCGCGCTCGGCCACCGCGGGTCGGACTACCGCGAGATGGTGGAGCACGTGCGCGGCGAGTGCCCCGAGCTGCGCGACGTCGTCTACGTCGGGGACCGCTCGTGGCAGGACCTGCTGGGGGCGGGGCGCCACGTCGCGGAGGGCGCACTCGCCGAGCGGATGGCGCAGCTCAGCCCGGACGACCCGATCAACATCCAGTACACGAGCGGGACGACCGGATTCCCCAAGGGCGCCACGCTGTCCCACCACAACATCCTCAACAACGGCTACTTCGTCGGCGAGCTGGTCCACTACACCGAGGTCGAGCGGATCGTCCTGCCGGTGCCCTTCTACCACTGCTTCGGGATGGTGATGGGCAACCTGGCAGCCACCTCTCACGGTGCCTGCATGGTCATCGCGTCCCCTGGCTTCGAACCGGCCGCCACGCTCGCCGCCGTCGAGCAGGAGCACGCGACCAGCCTGTACGGCGTGCCCACGATGTTCATCGCCGAGCTCGCCCTGCCGGACTTCGCCGACTACGACCTGTCCTCGCTGCGGACCGGGATCATGGCCGGCTCCCCGTGTCCGGTCGAGGTGATGAAGCGGGTGGTCGCGGAGATGCACATGTCAGAGGTGGCGATCTGCTACGGGATGACCGAGACCTCCCCGGTGTCCACGATGACCCGCAGCGACGACGACCTGGCGCGGCGCACCGAGACCGTCGGGCGGGTGATGCCTCACCTGGAGGTCAAGGTCGTCGACCACGTCAGCGGGCGGACGCTGCCCCGCGGCCAGACCGGGGAGCTGTGCACCCGGGGGGCCAGCGTGATGCTCGGCTACTGGGGGGAGCCGCAGCGGACCGCGGAGGTGATCGACGCCGCCCGGTGGATGCACACGGGTGACCTGGCCGTGATGGACTCGGGTGGCTACTGCTCGATCGTCGGCCGGATGAAGGACCTGGTCATCCGCGGCGGGGAGAACGTCTACCCGCGCGAGCTCGAGGAGTTCCTCTACCGCCACCCCGCCGTCGCGGACGTGCAGGTGGTGGGGGTGCCGGACGAGCGCTACGGCGAGGAGCTGATGGCGTGGGTGGTGCTCCGCCCCGGCTACACCGACCTGTCCGCCGAGGAGGTCAGGGAGTTCTGCGCCGGGCAGCTCGCGCACTACAAGGTGCCGCGCTACGTCTACGTGGTGGACGGTTTCCCGATGACGGTCACGGGCAAGGTACGCAAGGTGGAGATGCGCGAGGAGTCGATCAAAATTCTCGGACTGGAGGAGGTTCCATGAGCGGTGCGGTTCTGCCCACGGGAGAGCAGTGGACCCTGCGCCACGGCGACCAGGAGCTGGTCGTGGTGGAGGTCGGAGGAGGCATCCGCAGCTACGCCCGCGGCGGCCACGACGTGGTCTTCGGCTTCGGCCCGCAGGACGAGTGCTCCGCCGGCCGGGGCCAGCTGCTGATGCCCTGGCCCAACCGCGTCCGCGACGGTAGGTACTCCTTCGGGGAACGGGACGCGCAGCTCGCCCTGACCGAGCCGGCGCGGCACAACGCGACGCACGGGCTGGTGCGCTGGGCGATCTGGTCGGTCGTCGAGGGCTCCCGGGCCGGCTCGTCGGCGGGCTCCTCCGGTTCCGGCCCCTCCGGCTCCGGCGAGCCCGTTTCGTCGCTGACGGTGGGCTGCAAGCTGCGCCCGCAGCAGGGCTGGCGCTGGAGCCTGGACCTCAGCGTCAGCTACGTCCTCGGCGACGAGGGGCTCACGGTGACCCCGGCCGCGGTCAACGTCGGCTCGGGCGACGCGCCGTTCGGGTTCGGCGCGCACCCCTACCTCACGGCAGGCGAGGAGCGCGTCGACGAGCTGGAGGTGTCCATCCCTGCGGCCGCCCGGCTCGACGTCGACGACCGGTTGCTGCCGAGGCAGGTGGTGCCGGTCGACGGCACCGACTACGACTTTCGGGCCCCGAGGGCGCTGGCGCAGACCGTCCTCGACACCGCCTACACCCAGCTCCGGGCCGACAGCGACGGCAGGTGGCGGGTCGTCCTGGAGTCGCCCGGCACGGGGCGGCGGGCGACCCTGTGGGGCGACGCGGCGGCATACCCGTGGTTGCAGGTCTTCAGCGGCGACGCGCTGCCGGCCTCCCAGGTGCGCCGGACCGGCGTGGCGGTGGAGCCGATGACCTGCCCGCCCGACGCCCTGAACTCGGGTCAGGACCTGCTGACGCTGGCGCCGGGCGAGCGGTTCAGCGCTCCGTGGGGGATCAGCTGAGGCTTCGTCCTCAGCCGCGCACCGGCAGCGTCCGACCGGCCGCGGCGGGCACGGCCTGCACGGTGGCCAGCACGCTCGGCGTGCGGATGTCCCCGTAGAAGAACGCGCCACGGTCTGCGGGCGCGTCACGTCGGCCGAGCCTGCCCCGGCCGAGCTGGTAGGAGGCGAGCGCGTCGTAGGCGGTCGCGCCGTCCTTGCGCCACGAGGCCGCCTTCAGGGAGCCTCGCTCCGCCAGCACCGCCTGGATGCTCAGGGCGGTGGAGTTGGGGTCCGATGCCTGCCCCGGCGCGGCGAGGTAGGGGAAGCCGCCGTCGGAGGACTGGACCGCGTGCAGCGACCGGATCACGTTCCACCGCCTGGGCGAGAGCCCGTAGGCGTGCAGTCCCTGCACCGCGAGGCTGGTGCTGTTCGTGTCGGGTCCGCTGAAGGTGGCGGGGTCGGCCGCGGCGCAGGGCACGCTGGTGTCGCTGCGGTAGGCCTGCCACAGCCCGTTCGCGCACTGCTGCCGCTCCAGCCACCTCACCGCGAGCCGCACCCGCCGGCTCGCGCGGGGCCCCGGCGCCGTCGCACTCAGCGCGGCGAGCGCCAGACCCTGCCGGAACGCGCCGTCGTACGTCGGGTCCGCCGTGCCGACCAGGCCGCTGTCGCTGCCCGTGAGCCGCACGGTGCGCAGCAGGCGCGCCGGCAGGTCGTTGGCCGGCTTGGACCCGCCGAAGTGCGCCACGTCGGCCCCGGCGCTCACCCCGGCGAGGATGAAGTACGCCAGCGCAGCCGGGTTGTCGCTGCCGTCCGCGGACGTCAGCGAGGACACGTGCCTGCGCAGGTAGCCGAGCGCCTCGGTCGACGCCCGCCGGTGGCCGCCGGCCGCGTTCAGGCCGATGACCGCGTATGCGGTGTCGTTGACGTCGGGGACGCCGAAGCCGCTGAGGTAGCCGCCGTTGGCCCGGATCTGCCGCGCCATCCAGTCCGCCCCACGTGCGGCGACGGCCTCGTGGCTGACGTGCTGCACCCGGGCGGTGCCCGCACCGCGCACCTGGGCGGCATCGCCGACCGCGGACGCGACCGGGGTGCCCCCCGTGCCGGCCAGCAGGCCGGTGAGGACGGCTGCCGCAGCGGCTGCCCGTACGGCGCGACGGCCCCGGGGTCGTGGCGCTGAGCTGAGCGAGCGGGTTGCTGAGGGGAGGTGACCTGGCATCGGGGCCCTTTCGAGATGGGGGGCCACGAACGCCATCTCGCGGTCCGTACCGGACCGGCATCCCAGCCGTCGGTCGGACCCGCGAGGCTCCGGCTCGTAGTCCACGACGGTTGGTGCGGAGCCCACTCCGTCGCAGGTGGTCCGGCTCGCCCGCGAAACTCGCGGGCCTACGGTTGCGGGTCAGCGCCGGCTTCGGACCGGCTTCCCCCACGACTGAGCGTGCGTCCCGGAACCTACCACGGAGCCCCCCGCCGTGGGCGGTAGCGTCGCAGGTGTGGCGCTGACCGTGGGGTTCGACCTGGACATGACCCTGGTGGACTCCCGGGCCGGGATCGTCGCCACGCTCCAGCACACCATGGCCCGGTATGGCGTCTGCGTCCCGGAGGACCAGCTGTGGCCGTACATCGGTCACCCGCTGCCGACGACCCTGGCGGCGTACCTGCCGGCAGAGCTGGTCCCGCAGGCGCGGGACGCCTACCGGGAGGAGTACCTGCGCTCCGCCGTCGCCGTCACCACGGCGCTGCCCGGAGCGGACGAGTCCTTCACGGCGATCCGCCGGGCCGGCGGCAGGGTCGTCGTGGTCAGCGCCAAGCACGCGCCCGCGGTGCACGCGGTTCTCTCCCAGGTGGGGCTGGAGCCTGACGAGGTCGTCGGCGACCTGTTCGGGGCGGACAAGGGCCTGGCCCTGGCCGAGCACCAGGCGGACGTCTACGTCGGTGACCACGTGGGCGACATGCTGGGCGCTGCAGCCGCAGGAGCCGTCGCGGTCGCCGTCCTCACCGGGCCCAACGACAGGGCGAGCCTGGAGGGCGCGGGAGCCGCGGCCATCCTGGGGGGCCTCACGGCATTCCCCGGCTGGTTGGCCTCCTGGCTGGCCGAACGTCGCGAAACCGGCTTGGTCTGAGCCGTTAGCCTGGTGCAGGCGCAGACGCGCTGTCGCGCGCGACCGCCCGTCCGGCGGAGCCGGTACTCGCGCAACACCCACGCAAGCAGACACAGCAAGAGGTGGACCCGTGCCCACAGGCAAGGTCAAGTGGTATGACACGGAGAAGGGCTTCGGCTTCCTCTCCGACGACGAGGGCGCGGACGTCTTCCTGCACGCCAACGCGCTGCCCGCGGGCGTGACGGCCCTGAAGGGCGGGACGCGGGTGGAGTTCGGCGTCGTGGAGGGCCGCCGAGGGGCGCAGGCCCTCTCGGTGCGGGTGCTGGATCCCCTCCCTTCCGTGGTCGCGCGCACCCGCAAGCCGGCGGACGACACGGCGGTCATCGTCGAGGACCTGATCAAGCTCCTGGACGGTGTCTCCAACACGCTGCGCCGCGGCAAGTACCCCGACAAGGCGATGTCGACCAAGCTTGCGGCGCTGTTGCGGGCGGTCGCCGACGACTTCGACGGCTCGGCGAGCTGACCGCGGTGCCAACCCCCAAGCAGGACCCGACGCTGTTCGCGGCGACCGATCTGGCCCGGGAGGCGGCCGAGAGCATCGCCGAGCCTGGCGCGGTCGGTGAGCACCTCGGCGCGGAGATGGACGGCGAGCGCCTCGCGACGCACTACTTCGCATGCGCCGCGGCGGCCTACCCGGGGTGGCGCTGGGCGGTCACCGTCGCCCGCGTCTCCCGCAGCAAGAAGGTGACCGTCTGCGAGACCAACCTGATGCCCGGCGAGGGCGCGCTGCTGGCTCCGGAGTGGCTGCCGTATGCCGACCGGATCGCCCCGGGGGACATGGGAGTCGGCGACGTGCTCCCGTTCATCGACGAGGACCCCCGGCTCGAGCCTGGCTTCGAGGCGACCGGCGAGGAGGACGTCGACCAGGTCGCGCTCTGGGAGCTGGGCCTCGGCCGGCCCCGGGTGCTGTCGGCCGAGGGTCGGGCCGAAGCCGCGGAGCGGTGGCACGAGGGCGACAACGGTCCTTCCTCGCCGGTCGCCCAGCAGGCGCCGGCGCCCTGCTCAACCTGCGGGTTCTTCGTCCCGATGGCAGGTGCACTTCGCTCTTTTTTCGGCGTGTGCGCCAACGCCTGGTCGCCTTCCGACGGTCGCGTCGTAAGCCTTGACCACGGCTGCGGCGCGCACAGCGAGGCCGAGATGCTGCCGTCGGAGGGACCGCCGGCCGGCCGCACCGTGCTGGACGAGCTGACCCTCGACGTGCTGGTCTAGGGCAGGGCTCGGGCGTGGCGTGGACGCCGTCGCAGCTGCCCCCGCTCGCCGGCAGGACCGCCGTGGTGACCGGAGCCAACTCCGGCATCGGCCTGGTGACCGCTCTGGAGCTGGCCCGGCACGGGGCCGCGGTGACGATGGCCTGCCGCAACCTCGATCTGGCCGAGCGTGGCGCCGACCGGATCCGCAGCAGGGTGCCCGGCGCTCGCATCGCGGTCGCCCGGCTGGACCTGGCCTCGCTCGAGGCGGTCCGCGCGTTCGCCGCCGGATGGTCCGGGCCGTTGGACGTGCTGGTCAACAACGCCGGCGTGATGATGCCGCGCACGTGGCAGCCCACGCAGGACGGCTTCGAGCTCCAGTTCGGCGGCAACCACCTCGGCCACTTCGCACTCACGGGGCTGTTGCTGCCGGCGCTGCTCAGCGCACCGGAGCCGCGGGTCGCCACCGTCTCGTCCCTGGCTCACTTCCAGGGCGCCGCGGACGTGGTCGACGGCAACCCGATCGAGCGCTACCGCGCCCAGCCGGCCTACGGCAACTCCAAGCTCGCCAACCTGCTCTTCGCCCGTGAGCTCCAGCGGCTCGCCGACCGGCACCGGGCCCCGGTGCTCTCCACCGCGGCCCACCCCGGGGTGTCGGCGACCAACCTGTTCACCAGCCGCAGCGGCGTCGGGGCCAGCCGGGTGGTGCGGACCCTGGCTCCGCTGCCGATGAAGGTCCTGCTGCAGTCGGCCGCCGCGGGTGCCAACGCCAGCCTGTATGCCGCGACGCTGGCCGCGGCCGGCTCCTACACCGGGCCCACCTGGCTGGGCGGGAGCCGGGGCCCCATCGGAGCGGCTCCGATGAGCGCCCTGGCGCGGGACGACGCCCTTGCCCGGCGGCTCTGGGAGCGCAGCGAGGAGCTGACCGGGATCGCCTACGCCTGGGCCGGCTGAGCCCGGCCCCATGGGGCGCCCTCAGCTCCCCAAGGCTGCGTGGCGGTCCTCACGACCCGCCCCGTCGCGAGCGCCTCGTCGATGGCCAGCGAGACCAGGTGGTCCTGGCAGGCCTGGGCGAGCGGGTACGGCTCGGCGCCCTCGCCTCGCACCCAGGCGGCCATGTCCACCATCAGCGAGGCCATCGCGATCTCCTCGTCCATCAGGCGCAGGCCGCTGAACCGGTTGCGCCACAGCACCTCCAGCCCGAGGCTGATGTGCTCGGTGTCGTGCCCGTCGAGGTTGAGGTCGTGACCGGTCTGGTAGCGGACCAAGGACCCGCGCACGATGCTGTCGGGGCCGGCCAGCTGCACGACCGCGTCGTCGACGATCTCCCCCCTGCTGCCGCGGACCAGGACCCGCCGTGCCCGGAGCTGGTTGTGCCACTGGTTGTCGGTGAAGTCGTACAGGCCCGAGAGCCCGCCGCCGAAGTCCAGCGTCGCCAGCACGGTGGCCGCGTCACGCGGCTGGTCGTCGTGGGTCCAGCCGTCGCGGGACAGCGGGTCGACCAGCGGGGCAGCGAACGAGCGCGCCTGCACCGACACGGGGCCGAAGCCGGCGCCCAGGAAGCCGCGCATCATCGAGACGGCGTGGTAGCCGTGGGTCGAGGAGACCTGCACCGACGTCGGCTCCCCGATGACGCCGCGTCCGACCAGCGCGCGGCGGGCGGCGTGGCCCGGCAGCCGAAGGTACTGCTCGGCGACCTGCACCATGCCGGCGTCGCCTACCGCGTTCCAGAGCCCGGTGAGCCCCGGCAGGTCCGGCGCCGGCGGGGTCTCGCACAGGACGGGTATGCCGTGACCCACCAGCTCGGTGACCACGTCCGGGTTCGCCGCCCAGGGGACGCTGCTGACGGCGTACTCGGGTCGCTGCTCGCGCGCCAGCTCGCCGACCGAGCCGTAGGCGGGTACGTCCCACCGGCGGCTGACTGCCTCCCGCGACTCGGGCCGGCGGGCGACCACGCCGACCAGTCGCAGCCGCTGCGGCAGCGACTGCGCCAGCCGCAGGAAGAACTCCGCCCGCCAGCCGTGCCCGACCACCCCGACGCGGACCGGCCCTTCGGGAGGGCTCACGCGGCGGCGGCGTTTCCGCGGCCGCTGCGGACGTACAGCACGGCCAGGGTGCCGCCGACGACACCTACCAGGCACGACCAGGGCCACCAGCTGCGGGCTCCGGTGTGCAGCGACGGCACCAGGAGGGTGACCGCGAGGGCGAGACACCAGAGCGCGGTCCCGACGAGCAGGATCCTGACGGTGTCCACCGCTCCGGTGCCCGCCGATGGGGCGCCTACCGATGGGGGGTCTACCGCTCCGGCGCCGAGGTCGGCGCCCATGTTGACGGCGCCCATGTTGACGGCGCCCCAGCGGGGCACACCCCCGCCGCGCCGCTCATGGTGCGGATCGGCAACGGGCGGCTCCGGCGTGCTCACCGCTCCAGCGTAGGCGCCCCTACCATGTGCGCCATGTCGCACTCCGTGTCCACGGCCTCCCAGACCCGCGTCGGCCCGCTCGACAGCTTCTTCTCGATCACCGAGCGCGGGTCGACCTACGCGCGGGAGGTCCGGGGTGGCTTCGCCACCTTCTTCACGATGGCCTACATCGTCGTGCTGAACCCGCTGATCATCGGCACGCAGGTCGATGGCAGCGGGCTGTTCCTCGGCGGCGGCAAGGCGCCGAACCTCGCCCTCGTGGCGGCCGCCACGGCGCTGGTCGCCGGCGTGATGTCGATCCTCATGGGCGTGGTAGCCAACTTCCCGCTGGCCATCGCCTCCGGGCTGGGGCTGAACGCGTTCGTGACGTTCGGGATCGCCAAGCTGCCGCAGATGACGTGGCCGGACGCGATGGGCCTGGTCGTGCTGGAGGGCCTGGTGATCACCGTGCTGGTGCTGACCGGCTTCCGCAAGGCGGTGTTCCACGCCGTCCCCGCCCAGCTGAAGACCGCGATCAGCGTCGGCATCGGGCTGTTCATCACGATCATCGGCCTGGTCGACGCCGGGTTCGTCCGCACCCCACCGGGTGCCGCCACCCCGGTCCAGCTCGGCGTCGGAGGGTTCCTGTCCGGATGGCCGCTGCTCGTCTTCGTCATCGGGCTGCTGGCCATCATCGTGATGATGGTCAGGCGGGTGCAGGGCGCCATCCTCTACGGCATCATCGGCGGGACCGTCCTGGCAGTGGTGATCGAGGCCGTCGGCAGGGTCGGCAGCCGCACGGACGCCACCGGAAAGGTCGTCAACCCGACCGGCTGGGGGCTCAACGTCCCCCGGCTCCCCGGCTCGCTTCTCGACGTGCCCAGCTTCGGCCTGCTCGGTCACTTCTCGCTGTTCGGGTCGTTCGCCAAGATCGGCGTCCTCTCCGCAGTCCTTCTCGTGTTCACCCTCATCCTGGCCGACTTCTTCGACACGATGGGCACGATGGTGGCCATCGGCGCCGAGGCCGGGCTGCTGGACAAGCAGGGCAACCCCGTCGGCGCCCAGCGGATCCTGGTCGTCGACAGCCTCGCCGCGGTCGCCGGCGGCGCAAGTAGCGTCAGCAGCAACACCGCCTTCATCGAGTCCGCAGCGGGGGTGGGCGAGGGAGCCAGGACCGGCCTGGCATCGGTGGTCACGGGCGTGCTGTTCCTCTGCGCGACCTTCCTGGCCCCGCTGGTCTCCGTGGTGCCCTACGAGGCGGCCACTCCGGCTCTGGTCGTCGTCGGCTTCCTGATGATGCAGCAGGTCAAGGGGATCGACTGGGACGACCTGGAGATCGCCCTGCCGGCGTTCCTGACCATCGTGCTGATGCCGTTCACCTACTCCATCACCGTGGGCATCGGTGCCGGGTTCGTGCTGTACGTGCTGCTCAAGGTCGTCCGCGGCAAGTCGCGCTCGCTGCACCCGCTGCTGTGGGTCGTCTCGGCGATGTTCGTGCTGTACTTCGCGCTGGAGCCGGTCAAGAGCCTGCTCGGCGTGCGCTGAGCGAGGGCTCAGCGGGCGTTGCCGTATACCCGGGTCGGCGTGACGAGCACGGCGACCCGCCGCTGCTCGGCCATCACCGTGTCGTAGGCGTGCCAGTCGGAGTGCTGGCCGCCGGCGCCGGTGAAGACGTCCCGGAGCAGCACCGGCACCCGGCTCGGGTCGAGGCCGGGCAGCGGGTCGTCCGGCCCGGCCAGCTCCGCGGTGCCGTCGACGCTGACCCAGGACCAGCCGGCCCGCCAGCTCAGGGTGAGCACCGGCCGCGCCCTGAGGTGGGAGAGCTTGCGGGCGCCGTAGGTGACGAAGGCCGCGACCTGCCTGCCGCTGACCGGGTGCTGCAGCAGGCCCGCGTTGACCAGCGAGGAGTGCGGAGCTCCGTCCGCGCGGAGCGTGGTGGCGACCGCGAGGTAGGAGTCCTGGCTGCCGATCGACTCGACCCGGCCCAGCCCTGGCCGATCCGCTCCGTCGTCCGCGCCGCGGCTGTCGCTGCTCATCGGGGGTGCGCCCACTGCGCTGGGCGCGGCGCACGCGTCGCTGTCACCTCGGCAACGCTAACCGACGCGCCGCAGCGTCGGGGTGGGATCAGCCGCTCTGCTGGCGTCGCGCTCCGACGATGTGGACCAGGGAGGCGAGGACGACGATGTTGTCCCGATAGTGGCCGCTGCGCTGGTCGAAGGGGCCGCCGCAGGTGATCAGCCGTAGCGCGGCATGGCCGGTGTTGCCGTAGACGAGATGGGTAGGGAAGCCTGTCTTGGCGTAGCGGCGGACGGCGTCGACGGCGAAGACGGCAACCGAGCCGTCGGCACGGGCGACCTGCACGCGGTCGTGCGGGCGCAGCGCGCCGAGCCGGTAGAACACGGACGGCCCCTGCGCGGCCGAGTCGACGTGGCCGGCGATGACTGCGGGGCCGAGGGAGCCTGGGGTGGGCGAGTACCGGTACCAGCCGGCCTGGTTGTAGTGGGGGCCTGGGCTCGGGACCGCGACCCTGCCTTGCGCCGTCTGGCCCAGGCGCAGCAGCGTGGAGCGCACGCCGATCGCGGCGATCGTCAGCGTCACGGGGAAGGATGCCGGGAGCGCCGCCACTGCGACCGAGGGCTGCGGCGGCGCGGGTCGTGGCCGTGTGGCGCGGTGCGGTGCCGGGTGCCATGAGAGGACGCCGGCTCCGACCGCCCGCTCCACGGTGACTCCTCGCCCGGAGGGTTGCCTCCGGCTCGGCCTGGCCGGCGGCGCAGGTCGACGGCCTGGGGTGGTCTGCGGCGCGGTCAAGCGCTGCGGCGCGGTCGGGTGCTGCGGCGCGGTCGGGTGCTGCCGCGCGGTCGGGTGCTGCCGCGCGGTCGGGTGCTGCCGCGCGGTCCGGTGCTGCCGCGCGGTCGGCTGCTGTCGGGCGGTCGGCTCCGGACGGGCGGTCGGCGTCGTCCGCGTATGGCGCACGGCCGCGGGGAGCGGGCCGACCGCGGAGAGCGCAGGCTGCGAGGAGTGCTCCTGGTCGGTGGCGGCGGCGACCGCGACGCAGGTGATGCCGGACAGGGCGAGCACCCCACTGACCACCGCGGCGGCGAGACCACGACGGCGGCCGATGGTCCGGACACGAGCAGTTGTCATCGCGACGCCTCTTCCGAAACACTCAGACCAGCCAACCAGGCAGGGCCGCCAGGTAGAGGGCAATCGTACGTCAACTTAGGTAAATAAACGTAAGCATGGCATCTTAGGCCGAATCTGTGCAGTGACCGGGAGGCAACGGCAGGCGTCCGGCGGACGGCCGCTAGGGTGCTTGCGCCGGCGCTTCTCACGCCCGCCGGCCGCGACCACACCACCTACCTTGGATGGAGAGGGATCACCTTGCCCACACGTACTGCCCGCACGGCTTGGAACGGCACGCTCGAGAAGGGCTCGGGCCAGGTTGAGCTCACCAGCTCCAAGGTCGGCACGTATGAGGTGTCGTTCCCCAAGCGTGCTGCCGAGGACGCCGGAGGGACCACGAGCCCCGAGGAGCTCGTCGCCGCGGCGCACTCCTCCTGCTACGCGATGCAGTTCTCCGCTCTCGCCGCCGCGGCCGGTGGCACCCCGCAGTCGGTCGAGGTGACCGCCGACGTGTCGCTCGGCCCGGACAAGGCGGGTGGCTTCCGGCTCACCGGCATCAAGCTGACCGTCCGGGGCGAGGTCCAGGGCCTCGACGACGACCAGTTCGTCAAGGTGGCTGACGAGGCCAAGGCGACCTGCCCGGTGAGCAAGGCGCTGACCGGGGTGGAGATCACCCTCGACGCCGTGCAGGAGTCTGCGTAGCCGCAGCGACGGCTGAGCGCCACCGGGGGCCACGGCTCTTCGCCTAACCCCGGTGGTCCGGCCGAGCGACCGTCCCGCCACGGTGGACCTGTCAGAACCACGCCGGTGAGTCAGCGCCGCTCGTGCCCAGGCGCGACACTAGGACGTCGGAGCGCTCTGCACCCTGGCGATCCATGCCTCGACGTCGGCCGAGCTGCGCGGCAGCAGATCGGACAGGTTCTCGCACCCGTCGGCAGTCACGACCACGTCGTCCTCGATCCGCACGCCGATGCCGCGCAGCTCCGACGGCACGAGCAGGTCGTCGGCCTTGAAGTACAGCCCCGGCTCGACGGTCAGCACCATGCCTGGCTCGAGGAGGGCCTCGCTGTACTCCTCGCGCCGGGCGAGAGCGCAGTCGTGCACGTCCAGGCCCAGGTGGTGGCTGGTGCCGTGCACCATCCACCGCCGGTGGTACAGCCCGTGCTCCTTGTCCAGCGTGGCCTCGACGTCGACGCCGTCCGGGAGCAGCCCCCAGTCGTAGAGGTGTTCGGCGATGACGCGGATGGCCGCGGCGTGCACGTCGGAGAACCTGGCCCCCGGACGCACCGCCGCGATGCCGGCCGACTGCGCGGCATACACCGCGTCGTAGACCCGGCGCTGGGCGTCGGTGAACAGTCCACCGACCGGAAGGGTCCGCGTGACGTCGGCGGTGAACAACGAGTCGACCTCGACGCCGGCGTCGAGCAGGAGCAGCTCGTCCGCCCGCAGCTCACCGGTGTTCTTGACCCAGTGCAGGGTGTTGGCGTGGTCGCCGCCGGCGCAGATCGAGTCGTAGCCGACCCCGTTGCCCTGGTGGCGTGCGTGCAGTCCGAAGACGCCCTCGACCCAACGCTCCCCGTGCCCGTGTGCCACCGCGTCGGGCAGGCTCGCCACGACTGCCTCGAACCCGACCGCAGTCGCCGACACGGCCCTGCGCATCTGGTCGATCTCCCACTCGTCCTTGACCATCCGGGCCAGCGAGAGATGGTGTGCCAGCTCCTCGTCGGCCTCGACGAAGGCGGCCTCGTGGTCCTGGTCCTGGTCCTGGTCCTGGAGCCGGTCCCGGCCGTGGTCCCGGTCGGCCTGCGCGGAGGAGCGACGGACGTCGTCGAGCGACCCGGTGAGGTCGCGGTCGGCGTCACGCACCAGGCGCACCGGCGTGCTGCCCGCGTCCTTGGACACGGCATCGGTGAAGTCGTCGATGTGCCGTGCGGTGAGCCCCAGCTCGGACTCCACGTCCGCGAGACTGGGCCGTGCGCCGACCCAGAACTCGCCGTAGCGCGAGTCGCCGAAGAACTCCTCCGTCTCGCGTCCGGCCAGCGGGCGGAAGAACAGCACCGCCTCATGCCCGCCGTCGGCCGAGGGCTCAAGGACCAGGACGGCGTCGGGCTCGCGGTCCGCGCCGAGGCCGGTGAGGTAGGCGAACGCGCTGTGCGGCCGGAACACGTAGTCGCAGTCGTTGCTGCGCACCTTCAGCCCTCCCGCCGGGACGACGAGCCGTTCCCCGGGGAACGCCTGCGACAGCGCCTGCCGGCGGGGCGCGGCGGAGCGGGCGGCCTCGCTCAGCGGTGGCGCGCTGGACCGGCGCGGCGCCCAGCCGGAGGCGACGAACTCGCGGAACTCCTCGCCCGCCGGCTGCGCGCGCGAGGGCGACTGGGCCTGTTTCTCACTCACGCCTGCCATCGTGCCATCTCCCGGCGTGGGCGCCGGGGGGAGCCGGTGACGTCACGCCCCGGTTACCTCGCCGAGACGTTGCGGACTGGCCGTTCCCGCAGACAGGGTACGCACGTCCCCGTCACGTCGCCGGCGGCCGGACTGCCCACCGGGCAGAGCCCGGGTCCGACCCGACAGCCACCGTCCCACCCACCACGAGCGTCCGGAGCGCCAGATGCAGCACCGCCTCGACCCCACCCCGCAGACCGTCGCCGACACCTTCTCCCGCGACCGTCCGCCGGTGCTGACCGTCCAGCCGGGCGACTGCGTCGTGGTCCGCTCCCTCGACGCCTCGGGCTACCTGTCCAGGCAGAGCAGGCCGGGCGAGAGGCAGCCGACGATGTTCGCCAAGGCCCGGGGACACTGCCTGACCGGCCCCATCGCGGTGGCGGGCGCCGAGCCGGGCATGGTCCTGGCTGTGCGTCTGCTGTCCCTTCGGCCGGACGACTGGGGCTGGACCGTGTCTGCGGCGCTCGACAACCTCCTCACCCGCCGCCTGGGTGTGGCGGAGGGACCGCCCTCGTGGCTGCTGTGGGAGCTGGACGCGGAGCGCCGCACGGCCACCAGCGACCGGGGCCTCAGCGTCGCGATGGCGCCGTTCCTGGGCGTCATGGGGGTGGCTCCGGCGCAGCCGGGCGAGCACTCGACGGTCCCGCCGAGGGCCGAGGGCGGCGGCAACATCGACTGCCGTGAGCTGGTGGCCGGCACGACCCTCTACCTGCCGGTCATGGTGCCCGGGGCCCTGCTCAGCCTCGGTGACGGGCACGCGGCACAGGGTGACGGCGAGGTCGGCGGCACCGCGATCGAGTGCCCGATGACCACCGAGGTCGAGCTCCGGCTGCTGACCGGCCGGCCGGTCGGGGTATCCACGCGGTCACCCCGGCGGGCAAGATCACCTTCGGCTTCGACGCCGACCTCAACGCAGCGGCAGCGGACGCCCTGGACGCCATGCTCACCTGGATGCAGTCGCTCTACGGCGTCGACAAGGCCGCCGCCCTGGCGTTGGCGAGCACCGTGGTGGACCTTCGCGTGACTCAGGTCGCCAACCAGGTATGGGGTGTCCACGCGGTGCTGCCGGACGGCGCCCTGCGCTGAGGCGGCCGGCATTGGGAGCGACCGGGCGAAGTAGCCTGGATCAGTGCCGATCGACCTGCACACCCACTCGATCCGCAGCGACGGCACGCAGCCGCCCGCTGACGTGGTCGCCCTCGCGCGCGCCGCCGGGCTCGACGTCGTCGGGCTGACCGACCACGACACCACCGCCGGCTGGGCCGAGGCTGCCGACGCGGCGGCCGAGGTGGGGATCGGCCTGGTGCGGGGGATCGAGATCTCGTGCTCGCACGAGGGCATCAGCATCCACATGCTCGGCTATCTGCACGACCCCGCGGACGCGCCGCTGCTGGCCGAGATCCAGCGAGCCCGCGACAGCCGCCGGACCCGAGCCCGCCGAATGGTGCTCGCGCTGGCCGAGGACCTGCCGATCACCTACGACGACGTGCTGGCCACTGCCGCACCGGAAGCCAGCATCGGCCGGCCCCACATCGCCGACGCGCTGGTGACCAAGGGCATCGTGGCCACCCGCGACCAGGCGTTCGCCACCATGCTTCACCCGCGCGGGCCCTACTACGTCAGCCACTACGCCCCGCCGCCCGACGTGGTCCTGCGGCTGCTCACCGCCGCCGGCGGGGTGGCGGTGATGGCGCACCCCTTCGCGCACCGCCGCGGTCGCGTCGTCAGCGACGAGGTGATCGAGGAGCTGACGGCCGCCGGTCTGGCCGGCCTGGAGGTCCGGCACCGCGACCACGAGGCCGCTGACATCGCCCGCGGTATGGCGCTCGCGGCGCGACTTGGTCTGCTGGTCACCGGATCCAGCGACTACCACGGCGCCGGCAAGCGAAACCGACTGGGGGAGAACACCACTGCCCCCGACGTGCTGGCCCAGATCGTCGAGCGGGCTCATGGCACACCGATGCTCCCCGCCTGAGCGCCGGCCCGCGGCGCGAGCGCGGGCGGGCGCACCGAGCGCCTTATCCTGCCCGGATGCAGCGCTACGACGAGCTGCGCACGCCGCGGCTGCTGCTGCGCCGGTGGCGCCCGGAGGACAGGGCTCCGTATGCGGCGCTCAACGCCGATCCGGAGGTGATGCGCTTCTTCCCCGCAACCCTGGACCGGAACGCCAGCGATGCCGGCATTGAGCAGATCGAGGAGCGCTTCGAGCAGCAGGGCTTCGGGCTGTGGGCGCTGGAGTCGCTCCAGACCGGCGCGTTCCTCGGCTTCACCGGCCTGAACCCGATGCCGCGAGGAGTTCCTGGCGTCGGAGGCATGGAGGTCGGCTGGCGGCTCGCCGCCCACGCCTGGCACCAGGGGTATGCGACCGAGGCGGCGGCCGCAGCGGTGCGGGTGGCGCTCCACGAGATCGGACTCGAGCAGGTCTTCTCCATGACGGCCGTGCTGAAAACCCCCGAGCGGGCGGTGATGCGCCGTCTGGGATGACCCCATATGCCTGGTTCGACCATCCGGCGCTGGGCGTGGACAGCCCGCTGCGCCTACACGTGGTCTACCGCCAGCGGGGCGCGCCGCGCCATGACCGCGGCTGCCTCGTGCTCCAGTGAACGCCGGCGCTGTGGACGGTGTCCGAGTCTGTCCGGGTCGTCGCAGGGGAGCGGTCTGGAAGGTCGTGGCTCAACAAGCGGCATCTCGGGTTATGTACTCCAGAATGTTGGCTTTGTACCAAGATGAGTGTGTGGCCGTAACGCGGGCCGCTAGCGCTGGTAAGCACGGCATCCCTCGGGAGGACGCGCCGCACGCCATCGCCAACGCGGTCTACGTCGAGGAGGAGTTCGACGATCCGCGGCCGCCTAGCAACATCCGTCCTCACCTGTACATCGGTCCTCAGCGCCGTTCTGCGGTTCCGTTGGTGGAGGTGGAGGTGATGGCGGAGGTGATGGTGGAGGTTCGTCCCCCGCGGGGTCTGCATGTCTTCCACGTCATGCAAGCCCGCGCTAAGCACTTGGCACGGATGAAGGAGACAGGCGATGACGAGTGAGCAGGACTACCAGGCCGCCGCTGACTAGGCAGAGCATCAGATGCAGCTCAGGCCCTCCTCGGCTACGGCACTGCACGATGCAGCGGCTGCTGAGCACGGCCGCGCTGCGCTCGAGCGTGCAGTGAGCGGCCGGCCCTCGATCGACCCGTCCGCCCAGCCTGGCCAGCACGCTCGTAAGCGGCAGGTGCGCCTTGCCGCGGACACGGATAGGCGGCTGGCGGCACTGGCGGGGGGTCAGCATCGCAGCGCCAGTGCGGTCATACGAGATGCGTTGAACGACTACCTCAGCAGGCACCAAGTCGGCTCAGCCTTAGCGCTGCGTCTTCTGGTGCACACCGGCCACCGGCTCTCGCTCGCACAAGCCGGCGCCGACGCAAGCTTGCTGGCGATAGTTTCCGCAGCTATCGACGAGGTGACCGATGCCCATCGAGGCACTTGCGACGTCGCCGACCCGAGCAGCCCGTCGGCCACCGTGGCCGTCGTGCGAGTCGCCGGTGGGCGGGCGGATCACCTGCTGCTGGAGGCTAGCGTGCTGGTGCTCGACGCTGTCGACGCGCCGGTGCAGGTAGTCGAGGACCGCCGAGAACCTGACATCGCACGGCCCTACCAGGAACAACTGACAGTGCTCGGCGCGGACGGCGTGGACGCCGATCAGATCCGGAACCAGGCCATCACCGCCTTCCGGGCACAGAGAAACCAGCCGGGCGGATTCTGGGTGGCCAAGGACAGCGCCAACGTCGTTGAGCATGCCGCCACGGGCTGCCGGCCAGCGGCTGGCCTGAGGACGGTCACGCTGCTAAGTGGTCAGCCTCGTAAGTTCGTCGGGGTCAGGCTGCTCGGCCGCTTTGGGGGTTCGGCTCTGGTGTTCGTTCTCGGCGGTCGAGTCGTTCGAGGAGGTCGGCCAGGTCGGTGGTGGTGAACTTCCA
>JAABUM010000151.1_pt1 | contig 137489 bp, 135 predicted proteins | sample 5559161 | NCBI WGS metagenome assembly JAABUM01 (sample SAMN10711868, study PRJNA513369) | rock metagenome | isolation source: Antarctica rocks | place: Antarctica: Victoria Land, Siegfried Peak nord
CTTCGGTTTCGGCTGACGGATAAAATTTAGCTGATAAAAGAAGCATCAGCTTTTATTTATAAATTTAACTTTGGTTTTGGGCTGACGGGTTTTCAAATACCGGTTCTTCGCCAAGCCCCGAACGTTGCAAGCAATTTAAACGTCTAAGTGCCGACACGCTCTTCCGACTTCAGGCAAACGCCAAAAATTTGCGCTTACTTTTCGCCATGCTGTTTTTATCGGCATAAAATCTGTAAACAAATTTTTTAGTGGTAAAAACAGCATGGCCTGCTGACTTTAGCTTGCTTAATTGCGGTTAAAAAGTCCTAAAAAAAGCAAGTCAAACTTTGCGGCTTTGGCGCAAAAAAACAACCGCCGGACTTTTAAACCGCCGGCTTCATGCTTTAAATGTTCAAAGTATGTTTTGCCCGGCAACCCTTAAAAGCCAAAATTTGTATCTGAAGCTTTAAAATAAACTGCTTGCAACATTGGTTTGGCAAAAAACCGGCCGGCGAAAGTTATTGAACATTTCTAATTCTTTTTTATCTTTAGTCCGGGTTTCGGGCTGACGGATTGCTACTGCCAGTTCTTCGCCAAGCCTCGAACGTTGGTGGCAAGCCTAAAGAGACAACGTTAATGTTGCAAGACAGGATTTAAATAATTTAAAGATTTATGGAAAATATAGTTATTGCAGGGGGAACATCAGGAATGGGGCTTTCTGCCGCAAAACTCTTGGTTAATAAGGGTTATCAAGTAACAATTTTAGGAAGAAATACTGACAAACTAAATAAAGCTTTAGCTGAAATTGGACAAAATGCGACAGGTAAGAGTGTTGATGCCACAAACTCTGATTCGCTTAAACAGACAATGGCTGAAATAGGGCAAATTGACCATCTCGTAATCGCACTTAGCGGAGGAAAAGGAATTGGGGTTTTTAAAGACCTGGACCTAAATGATTTGAAAAAAGGGTTTGAAGGAAAGTTTTTTCCGCAGTTACAAGCCGCTCAATCCGTATTGCCTTACATTAAACCAACTGGGAGCATAACCTTTATCACCTCAATCAGTTCTCAATCCAAAGCGACTGGGACAGCAGGTCTTGGGGCTATCAATGGAGCAATAGAAATTATGATTCCAACTATTGCTAAAGAATTGAAACCTATAAGAGTAAATGCAGTAGCGCCTGGAGTTGTAAATACCACATGGTGGGACTTTTTAACACCTGAAAAAAAGGAAGAAACTTTTAAACAATATTCAGCTACAATTCCACTTGGCAGAGTTGGAGAGCCCGAAGACGTTGCAAAAATGATATTGGCATTTATTGAAAATGATTACATAACTGGACAAATTATCGCAGTAGACGGTGGACTTAGTTTAGGACAATAATCTTGGACAAGCCAGCCACCAACAAGCGGTTTGGCAATATGGCGGGGCGACGAATATATTCTCAACTTTTTGTTCGCTATCAGCAGCAGTCTGGGCTTGACTTTTACTATTGAGCTTTTGTAGTTGTCTTCATTATTAGTAATTCTATTCGACTGCGGTTCCGGGCTGGACGTTTTTCAAATACCGCCACATCGCCAAGCCGTACCGTTGGCGGTCATTACCTATGGATAAGAAAAAGTATCTTGAACGAATTGAATACACTGACTTTTTTGACGTTAGAGACGATGTGTTGACAAGTCTGCATAAGCAACATGTCTACCAAATTCCGTTTGAGAATTTGGACGTTTACTACAAGAGAATGTTCGACTTAGACATTGCAAGAGTCTATCAAAAAGTAATTACTAACGTACGTGGTGGATTTTGTTACGAATTGAATCTGCTATTTAACTGGCTTTTGAGGGAGATTGGTTTTTCAAGCCGCATAATCGCTTCAAGAATTTTCAATGAGCAAGGTACTCTTGGACCAAAATTTGACCACATGTCTGTGTATGTTAAGACGAAAAGGGAATTTTTGGTTGATGTGGGTTATGGTGATTTGTTCGTCATTCCAATTGAGATTAAGAGTGGCACACAGTGGGATGGGAGAAATTACTTTCGAATTGACAAATTGAACGAACATGAGTATTTACTTTCAATGTCGCCAGACGGACTGGATTATCAGAAGCGGTATACATTCAGCTTAGACGTTGTTAATACCGAGGACTTTAATATCATTTGTTTCGACAAGCAAACGAGCCCAAACTCTTATTTTGTTAAAAATCTAATTTGCACTAAGCCGACAGAAACTGGACGGGTAACGATTTTCAATAACAGACTTATTGAAAAAAATGGTGAACTGAGAATTGAGACACTAATTCAAGGGGAGGATAATTTGAGAAATTATTTGAGAGACAAATTTGAGATTGTGGTCAAGTAACGAACCGCCAACAGGGGTTTTGTGTTATGGTGGGCTGACGAACAAAGGCTTATCTTTAGTTTTTCAATTGGGCTTTTGGTTATGGGCTGGGCTGACGTTCCCTGATGCCCACCACAACACAAAGCCCTAAAACGTTAGCGGTCATTGTAAAACGGCACACCACAAACATTAGACAGACAAAAATGATAGTAAAGAAAACAGAACTTCCTGATAAATCAATTCTAAAAAAAGACGGAAAGGTTTACGACTATGTTGACAGTTTCCAAAGTGAGTTCATTGATAAAGGACAAAACATAGATGCGACTGAAATCGGAAAATCGTTTTTTACAAGCGGACCAAAATGGGTTGGGAAATTATTGACATTAAGAAATAAAATCGCTGGACTTTTTGGACTAAAAACTTCGGGAGACATTACTGACAGACAAAAACAACTTGACAATTTCAAATGTGAACCAGGTGAACAGCTTGGACTGTTTAAAGTGTTTAGCAAAACGAATAATGAGGTTGTATTAGGTAAAGATGACAAACATTTGAATTTTAGAGTTTCATTATTCCTTGACCGACAAATAAACAACATTGACAAAAAAACCTTAACAATATCGACAACTGTAAAGTTTAATAATTGGTTTGGACGACTGTATTTTTTACCAGTTAAACCTTTTCATAAATTTATTGTGCCGACAATGTTGAAAGGAATTATAAAAGAATTGGAAAAATGACAGAGCTTATAAGACCAAAGAAAAACAACGAACCGCTAACAACAGTATTGCTGCTAGTGGGGTCGGACGTTGGTACAATCGGCTGCAAATCGGTATCAGCAATAGTTTCGGCTGACGAATAAGTCAAACAAAAAATGCTATCTTCAACTTTTAAAACAAAACCAAGTTGCAGTTCCGGGCTGGACATTATAAAATCTCCCACTTCCAGCAATACTCAAACGTTAGCGGTCATTACTAGGAAACCTTAAATTAGAAAAAACATAGATGACTATAACCATTGATGAAAATATAAAGTTAGAATTGCTTTTAGAAAAGCATGCTGAAGGTTTATTTAATGCAATAGATCGTAATCGCGAACATTTATCTGAATTCTTACCTTGGGTAAATAATATGAATGCTGTAAGTGACATAAAAAATTATATTGCAAGCTGTCAGGTATTACACAACGAACAGAAAGAAATAAGTTTTACAATAATGCTAAATGGAAGTGCTTGCGGACGAATAGGACTACATCATTGGAATAGGCAAAATAATACTGCTGCAATTGGTTATTGGTTAACTAAAGATTCACTTGGTAAAGGAATTATTGTTAGAGCCTGTGAAGCTCTGATTAAATATGGTTTCACAAATATGGAATTGCATAGAATTGAAATAAAAGCAGCAACTGCTAACTTAACAAGCCAAGCTATTCCAGAAAAATTAGGTTTTAAAAAAGAAGGTATATTACGAGAAGCAGAATTAGTAAACGGCAAGTATCTGGATTTAGTATTATTCTCTCTTCTTGCTTACGAACACTATAAGAATGTAACGAACCGCTAACATTGGTTTGGCAAAAAACTGGTGGACGGAAGTTATTGAACTTTTGTTTTGCTATTTAGCTTTAGTTCCAGCTGAAGGAACAAAATTAAGCCGGTAAAAGAAGCATCAACATTTGTTTATAAATTTAACTTTGGTTTTGGGCTGACGGGTTTCAAATGCCAGTTCTTCGCCAAGCCCGGAACGTTAGCGGTCATTGTAAAGCGACACTATAAAAAACTAACGGCAGACATTTTTGAAATGAAAAAAGCAATAATTATTGGTGCAACATCAGGAATAGGAAAAGGACTTGCGAAACTTTTGGTTGACAATAATTATAAGGTTGGCATTACAGGAAGACGAACAGAACTGCTTGAAAAATTGAAATCAAAAAATCCTAACTCATATTTTACAAAAACTTTCGACATAACCGACACGAAAATAATTACTAAAAATTTAGAGGAATTAAAAACTGAAATTGGAGGACTTGACTTGCTAATAATTAGTTCAGGGACAGGTGACTTAAACGAAAAACTTGACTTTGAAATTGAAAAGCGGACAATTGAAACGAACGTAACAGGTTTCACTTGTATCGCAAATTGGACTTTCAATTATTTTGAAAACCAGAAATCAGGACATTTGGTTGCAATAAGTTCAGTTGGTGGACTTCGTGGAAGTAGAATTGCACCATCCTACAATGCGACAAAGTCGTATCAAATAAATTATTTAGAAGGTTTACGACAAAAAGCAACAAAACTTAAAGAACAAATTTTTGTAACAGACGTGAGACCAGGTTTCGTAGATACCGATATGGCGAAAGGAGATGGACAATTTTGGGTATCAACAGTGGAAAAAGCAACTTTACAAATTTTCAACGCTATAAAACAAAAAAAGAAAATTGTTTATGTTACCAAACGTTGGCGACTAATTGCGATAATTTTAAAACGAATACCAAGACTAATTTATGACAGAATGTAATGAAAGAAAAAACAACGAACCGCTAACATTGGTTTGGCAAAAAACTGGCTGACGGAAGTAATTGAACTTTTGTAATTCTATTTACCTTTAGTTCCAGCCGACGGATCAACATTTAGCCGGTAAAAGAAGTATCAACATTTGATTATTAATTTAACTTTGGTTTCGCCCGGACGTTTTTCAAATGCCAGTTCTTCGCCAAGCCTAAAACGTTAGCTGCAATTACTACAATGCTACAGACTGTCTGGTTTTCGTTGCTTCCTTTCTATGCGTCAATCCCCAGTCAAGCATGGCATCTATAACAGTGGTGATGTTTTTGCCAGAATCTGTTAATTTATATTCAATCAATACCGGGGTTAGGTTATAAACCTTGCGTTCTACAATACCATTGATTTCCAATTCTTTCAATTCCTTTGACAACATTCTGGGAGTTATCTTGTCTATATTTTCCTGCAAATCCTTAAACCGGTTCATCCCATACAGTATCGAAGCTATAATGGGTAGCTTCCATTTCCCACTGATGACATTCAACGAATCATTTAAGGCCAGGACATATTGCCGGGGACACTGCTTTACTTTTTCTTTTTCTATTAAGTCTCTTATATTACTCATAATCAAATTGCTGTATTCTTACTATACAAAAGTATAGTAGTTATTTATAACAACCAAGTATACTAAATATATTAATGTTCGTAATTTTGAATCATAATTAAATAAGAAATAGAATGATTTTAGTTACAGGTGCAACAGGTAAATTTGGCTCCAAAGCCATTGAACATTTATTAAACAACGGCGTCAACGCTTCTGATATTGCCGCAATGGTCAGAGATGCTGAGAAAGCACAAAACCTTGTAGACAAAGGAGTTGGACTGAGGATTGGGGATTATACCGATTACGATTCACTGGTAAATGCTTTTCAAAACGTTGATAAGTTATTATTGATTTCCAGTAGTGACAAGAAAATTGAAAACCGAACAGCTCAACACATAAACGTGATCAAAGCTGCAAAAATGGCTGGGGTGAAACATATCGTTTACACTTCTTTTGTAAGGAAGCCGAAGTTTGAAGATTCTGCCATTGCTCTTTTTCAGGATTCGCATGTAAAAACCGAACAGTTTCTTAAAGACAGTGGCATTGACTACACCATACTGCAAAACGGTATCTATTTAGAAATGATCCCAATATTTGCGGGGGAGAAAGTAGCCGAAACAGGTGTTATCATGCTACCCGCACAGGAAGGTAAGGCAAGCTGGGTGCTTCGGGACGAACTGGCAGAAGCTGCCGCTCATGTATTAACTACGGAAGGTCACGAAAATAAGGTTTATCCGCTAACCAATATAGAATCGACTTCTTTTGATGAAATAGCCAAGGATATGTCCGGTAAGTTGGGCAAAGACGTACACTTTCAGTCTCCTCCAGTTGACGAATTTCAAGCCACACTTAAACAGTTCGGAGTGCCTGAGCTATACATTGGTATGTTTACTATGTGGGCTGTTGCCCAGGCACAAGGCGTGTTGGATTTCAAGGATGCCACTTTAGAATCTTTCTTAGGGAGAAAACCAACAACTACAAAGCAGTTTATCGATCAGGTTTACGGTTAAGGTTAAATCGCAAAGATTTCATTAAATTAGCATTTACAGCCCTGAGTTCATTAGGTAGTATAGAAGTGTTCGCAGATAATCTTCCGTTTCAAAGCAAACGGATGCCGGTATTATTTACTTCGCACGGTAGTCCCATTCGGTCCAATGCCTTCAGTCAAAGCTTTTGAAAACGAATATCATCCAAACGATATTATTGTGGGAGGCTTTTTGCCTTCTTCAATTGAACAAATGACAGCTTACAACAAAGTAATTGTTCAGTATTTGGACAAAAAATATGGAAAGGAATGGAGAACTAAAGCCAGAGCTGATGTTTTGAGGGTTGACAAACAAAGTCGGCAGCTAACATGCGGTTTGGCATTATGGCGGCTGGACGTTGTTAGCTTCGTCACCAGTTCGCTATTGAGCTTCGGTTCTGGCTTGGCGGAATGCTGTTAGGCTGTAGAATATGTTTTGTACTTTAGTTCTTTAATCGGCTCCAGTCGTTGGCTAACGGAACATAGAATACCGCCACAACTCCAAGCCAGTACTCGTTAGTCCGGATTTGCAATTAGGGGTGTTCGGAAGAAATGCTCGGATTTTCAGGGGCTTTTAAAAAACAGGTTTGGATTTCCGCCGCATACTTGTACGATCATGATGGTCAGCAAGTCCTCCAGTTCCATTTTCATCCTTCGTTTAGCTGTTTTAAAGCCCGTGTCGTTTCGCTTTTTGTAGATGTGGACCAGCATCGACAGGATCAGGGCCATGTACAGGATGATCTTGATGCCGTTGACATTGGTGGACATCAAATGGCTAAAGTTCAGCCCCTGCTTGACAAAACGGAAAAACACCTCGATGTCCCACCTCTTTTTATAGGTCGTTATCAGCTCTTCCACCGGTGCGTCTTTGATGTTGCTTAAAAAAAGCAGCTTTTTTCCCTGCCCTGTTTTTGCCCTGACCAGGCGGAAGGGCATTTTTGTTTTCTTGTTGTCCCCGTCATACAAATAAACCTGCCCGTCCGTTTCTATGGTCAGGTTGCCTATTTGTAACCCTTCGCTGTTGCCTGCTGTTTCCGCTCCTGCCTTACAGTAACGCGTGTTTTCCTTGGGCCTTGTCACGAACAGCCATTCCTTTTGGGCGATGTCCTGGTAAGCCTGGCGTGACTGCACGCCCCGGTCAAAAACAAATACCGTGCCCGGGCGCGGGTGTGTTGTTTTCAGGATGGTGGCCGGTATGGTCAGGTCTTCGTTCAACTCACGCTGGCCGGTGAACACCTGCACGCCGCAGGGCAGCAAATCTTCCATGCACAGGGTGTACTTGACCTGCTTTTTGCCGTCCTTTTTGCGCCCTACGCACATCCCCTGTTTCAGTTTGTTTGCCGTTTCTGCCACCATCGGGGAACCTACCCGCACGATATGGTACCCCTTTGCCTCTTTTTTTGAAAACCGTTCCCGGAAAACGGAATAGACCGACCGGTAGGCCTGCTCAAAAAAAGAGAGTTCCATGGTAGATAAACGGTCTGAGATAGAGTTGTAACGTGTCCTTTGATCGGCATCCAGTTTAAACAGTAACTTGAACCGCTGTGAATTGAAAACATCTTCCAGTGCCCGCAGGCTTGGTTTTTCACTGCTCAAAAGGCCGTATAAAAGCAGGTAGAACATGCTTTTGCCGTACAAGGCCCTGGCATAATGGCCTACACCTGTCTGCCTGGCCAGGCGGGTAAGCGTTTTGTCCGGAACCAGCCCAAGTAGTTCCTTAACACTAACCTTGTCCTGAACTCGTTTTGTTGGCATAATGCCACAAAAATACTTCAGTATTTATCCTGTTAAAAATACTGTAACAGAAATACCACCAACGCTTTGTAAACAATATCACAAACAACCTAAAAACAATAAATTAGTATATATATTTCTTCCGAACACCCCTAATTTGTAATCCGGACTTTTTTGAACTTTGAATCTGTGATCCTATAATTATTAACAAAGAAATTTGCAATCCAACTAACTGCACATGCTTCTTTTAGCAGGTAAAAACCATCAATCTACTCCCTCCTGCTGCACAACTTCACCACCAAATTAAATAAACCTCATTTTTGGCTAAAACAAAAGTTGATCTGGCTAAATCTGTTTCTTTACTGCTGCCGATCTTTGTAGCATCAAATCAACAGAAAAATGAAAATCATCGTAACAGGTTCTTTAGGGAACATCAGCAAGCCACTGACAGAAGAGTTGGCCAAAAAAGGACATGCCGTAACCGTAATCAGCAGCAATCCCGAAAAACAGGCAGCCATTGAAGCGTTGGGGGCTACGGCCGCCATCGGCTCATTGGAAGACGGGGATTTTCTTGCAGCCGCCTTCAGCGGTGCGGATGCCGTATATTGTATGGTCCCGCCAAATAACTACTTCGATCCTAACCTTGACCTTTTGGCGTATTATCAACAGCTTGGTGGCAATTATGCGGATGCTATTAAGGCTTCTGGCGTAAAACGTGTAGTCAACCTCAGTACCTTTGGTGCCCATTTAGAGAAAGGGAACGGGATTTTAATTGGTGCCCATGATGTAGAACAGATCCTGAACGAACTGCCATCGGAGGTACGGATTACGCATATGCGCCCAACTTCTTTCTACTATAATTTATTGGGTTATATCGCTATGATTAAAGAAGGAGGCGTAATTGCGGCCAACTATGGTGCTGCTGATATAATACCTTGGGTTTCGCCTAAAGATATTGCTGCTGCAATTGCTGAAGAACTGGAAACACCTTTTACCGACAAAAAAGTACGGTATGTGGTAAGCGAAGAACTTACAGGCAACGAAACGGCAAGTATTTTGGGCGCAGCTATCGGAAAGCCTGATTTGAAATGGATACTTGCAAGTGATGAACAAACACTAAACGGTTTAAAATCAGTTGGGATCAACCCGGAAATTGCTGCCGGTTTAGTTGAAATGTATGCCGGTTTGCATAGCGGTTTATTAGCAGAAGATTATTACCGCAACAAACCAGCAGTGATGGGCAGAGTAAAACTGGTGGATTTTGCAAAAGAATTTGCTACTGCGTTTAAACAATAAGAGCAAAATAGGCCGCTCGCTTTGCTGCTATCGATAAAAAATAAATTTTACCTTATAAAAACTGAAATCATGCGTGTATTTGTTACAGGAGCTACAGGCTTCGTCGGCTCTGCCGTAGTTAAAGAATTAATTGGTGCAGGCCACCCGGTGATTGGGCTTGCCCGCTCAGACTCGGCCGCCGAATCGCTTATTGCTGCCGGTGCGGAAGTGCATCGGGGTGATCTGGAGGACCTGGAAAGTTTGCGGAGCGGAGCCGAAGCTTCGGAGGGTGTTATCCACCTGGGCTTCATCCATGACTTTTCCAGGTTTAAAGAAGTTTGCGAGATAGACAGGCGCGCCATCGAAACCTTGGGCGATGCGCTTGCAGGGACAGGCCGTCCTTTGATCGTCACCTCCGGTACTGCGCTGGTTTCACCAGGCCGCCTTGCAACAGAGGAAGATGCTGCGCCTGCTTCCGACCCATCGCCCCGTGTATCGGAAAAGGCAGCAGCCGCGGTAGCAGAAAAAGGGGTAAAAGTATCAGTAGTACGTCTTTCCCCTACCGTTCATGGTGATGGTGATTACGGTTTTGTTCCGATGCTGATTAATATTGCCCGTGAAAAAGGTGTCTCGGCTTATGTAGGCGAAGGGCTTAACCGATGGAACGCAGTACACCGGCTGGATGCAGGCCGACTTTTCAGGCTTGCTTTGGAGAAGGGCGATAGTGCCCGGTATCATGGTGTAGCTGAGGAAGAAATTGCGTTCCGGGATATTGCCCAGGCTATCGGAGCAGGCCTAAACATTCCGGTTGTAGCCATATCACCTGAAGAAGCAGGCAGCCATTTTGGTTGGTTTGCAGGCTTCGCCCAAATTGATTGCCCAACCTCAAGCAAGTTAACCCAAGAACGCCTCGGCTGGCATCCGACCCAAGCTTCCCTCATTGCCGACCTGGAACAAGGGAGCTATTTTAAAATTTGAAAAAAAACAGTGTAGATCAGGTGTAGTTTGTTCAGCTTTAAACAATCCTGAATACTTATGCTGCATTTTAGAAAGCCGGATTATTATTGAAAAAAGAGGTGTAAAAGAAGTATGTTTTTCTTTCCCACCATTCGATCCCGCCAATGGTTATCGCTCATTCATTACCAACAACCAACAGAAATATTTTTATTCATTAATTAAAATAACCAAAAAATGATTTTAATAACGGGGGCCACCGGTCAATTAGGGAGCGCAGTTATCCAACATTTGTTAACCAAAATACCAGCATCTCAAATTGCTGCCTTTGTGCGGGATGCAGGCAAAGCCGCAGGTTTACAGGAAAAAGGAGTAAGCATCCGCGTAGGCACTTATGATGATACTGCTGCGCTTGATAATGCAATGCAGGGCATAGAAAAGGTGCTGCTGATATCCGGCGGAGATGCTGATAATGCGCTTCAGCAACACCAAAATGTGGTGGATGCCGCAAAAAAAGCAGGCGTAAAATGTATCGCCTACACAGGCCGGTCATTAAAAGACCCGGGTACGTTGGTGAACAAGTTGATGAACCGGCATTTTCAAACGGAGGATTACATCAAAGAGAGCGGGTTAAACTACGCCCTATTCCGAAATATTTTATATATGGATGTGTTGCCGTTGTTTGTAGGCAAGCAGGTTTTTGATACAGGCATTCATCTGCCTGCCGGTGATGGAAAAGTATCTTTTGCCCTCAGAGGCGAAATGGGCGAGGCTATTGCAAAGGTTTTGTTGGATAGCGATTGTGATAACCAAACCTACAATTTTACAGGCAGCGAGACATACTCTTTTGAGGATGTGGCAAATGCCTTGAGCGAGCTATCGGGTAAGGAGGTAAAATATTCGGCAGTTACACCAGCTGAATTTGAAGCGCAGATGAAAGGCCGGGGCATACCTGATTTTATGGTTCCGCGGATGATAGGTTTTATAACTGACATCAAAAACGGGCAGGAAACTACTTTAAGCCCTGACTTAGAAAATAAGCTCGGGCGGAAACCTGTATCGCTGAAAGAAGATTTAAAAACTCTTTTTCATTTATAGCCCACAAATTGCGAAGCCGCAGGATTTTGCATAGCGGTTTTAAACTACATTTGATAAAAACTCAGTTTTAAAAAATGCCAGCACAACTACACAGGTTTAAGACGATTTCAGAATATTATCAGTTCAGAGGTTTGCCTAAACCGCAGCATCCATTGGTTAGCCTGATCAATCTGGATGCTATAAAGCATTCGCACCAATTTGAACCCATAAGTTTGGTATTCAACTTTTATTCTATTTCACTCAAAAGAAATTTTAATACGAAGATAAAATACGGCCAGCAGCAATATGATTTTGATGAAGGCGTGATGTTTTTTATGTCTCCCGGCCAGGTTTTTGGGATTGAGCCGGCAAAAGAGGAACACTTGCAACCATCGGGATGGATACTGCTTATCCATCCCGATTTTTTGTGGAATACACCCTTAGCCGAAAAAATAAAGCAGTATGAATATTTCAGCTATTCGGTACATGAAGCACTGCATCTTTCAGAAAAAGAAGAAGCAACTATCATAGGCATGATGCAAAATATAGAGCAGGAATACTGTTCTAACATTGATAAATTCAGCCAGGACGTTATCATTGCCCAACTTGAATTGTTGTTAACTTATGCGGATCGGTTTTATCACCGTCAGTTTATTACCCGAAAAATAGCTAACCATAAAACCCTAAACCGTTTAGAAGATATCCTTACGGAATATTTAAACAGCGATTCTTTGATAAAACAAGGCGTGCCCACGGTTGGATACGTTGCAGAAAAACTAAACATATCGCCCAGTTACTTGAGCGGATCACTTAAAGCACTGACTGGCCAAAGTACGCAGCAGCACATCCACGATAAGCTGATTGAAAAAGCAAAGGGGAAACTGTCCTCAACCAACTTATCCATCAGTGAAATTGCTTACCAATTAGGATTTGAACATTTGCAGTCCTTCAGCAAGTTATTCAAAAGTAAAACCAATCTTTCGCCTTTGGAATTCAGACAATCATTCAATTGATAGAAATATTCTCATTGACTTGTAAGGTTGCCTTAAACCAAGAACCTGTTTAAATTTCTATCATAAAAGTTTATACTACTTCTTTTATCACCTAAAAAAAGGTAGGCATTTAGTTTTTGATTTATTCAAATTGATGCAGATACCAATTTATGTAGGGTAAAAGAAGTATTGGCCTTTTTTCTTTTTATAAATTTAAACAGGTTCTAAGTTAGTCAAAATTTGCAATCCGGTCTTTTTGAAATTAGATCTGTGATCCTATAATTACTAACTTAACAAAAAAATATGCAATTCAACCAATTGCATATACTTCTTTTAGCAGGTAAAAACTATCAATCTGCTATGGCACGTAGCTATTGATTTCGGATATCATGTTTTCGGCCTCGCTGTCCCATTTTTTCATGTCTTCCGGGTAACTGTAACCAAGACGCTTGTTTTCATCGTGCATAAATTTAAATATGTCGCCCAGGGCTTCATGAACCGATTTCAGGAATTTATAATCCGTACTGGTAAGGCATCTTCCGCAATCGCCCGCTCCTTTTCCGGGCTCACATAGGTTAAGTTCTTTGATAACCCCATTAACAATTGTAGCGTTGAAGTTGCCTTCAAAATGCCAGTTAAGTGTATTCTTGATCTCGCGGTGGTTTTCCATTGGTTATGATTTTTTTTAATTTTTCTGCCTGTTCTTCAGGTCTTTGTTTTTTAATGATCTGGTAAGACTTAGCCAAGAAAAATGCCAGGACGGCAAAGGGCGGCACAAGGAAAGTGGCTGATGCTTCTTTTAAGGACTAAAAATCAAGGTTAAAGCTGGTCAGAAAGCTTCCTGCAGTTTTCGATAAAGGAAATAATCACGAAATCCGGAACTAAGGGTTTCCATGTGTAAAAGAAGCACGTTTACACCTAAAACCAATACCAAAGGCAGGCAGAAAACAAGGAAAATAAATTAAGGAAATGACCGGATTTGTTGCTGTAAAAGAAATACGGGAAGTGGTAAAATCAGATACTGTTGGCGGTAAGTATAATCTCAAAAAGCAAAGATTTACATTAATTTAAGCACGTGGAGGTTTTGGCTGGGGAATTTTGAGGAAGAAAAGCTCCTTTCCATAGCTTCCTTTCATCCCCAAAATGTAGAGATTTGGTTTGAAAAAAACCCGCTCCTGAAATTTGTTCAGTATTTTGATTGAAGGTTCTGTCTTTTATATTTTGGTTAGACGGTTCTTTTCTTGTAAATCCAATAACCTGCAATACTTCTTTTATCCACTAAAAAACCATCAATTCATTCCTGCTCCCTGATCATCTTTAAAAATTCATCCCGGTAGGTTTCTCCGATTGGGATAGGTTGTTCGCCGATATAAACCTGGTTGCCGTCCACCATCCTGATCTTATCCACAGAAATAATATACGATTTATGCACACGGTAAAACGGCGGCTGCGGCAGTTGCGTTTCCAGTTCGCGCAGGGTTTGGTAAGTGACCATACGCTGCCCGGCAGTAAACAGCGAAACATAGTTTTTTAAGCCTTCGATATATAAAATGTCATCATAATTCACCTTTAAAAATTTATTCTTGCTTTCACCTTTGATAAACATATAATCATTTGCAGCACCTGCGGAAGCAATTGCGCTTTCGATATTTGATGGTGGCGACGTGGCTGCTGATGCTGTTTTTACCGGCATAATTTGGGCGTGGGCTTTGTTGGCTGCTTTCAAAAAACGGTCAAAAGCAATAGGTTTTAGCAGGTAATCAATCACGTCGTGTTCGTAGCCGTCCAGCGCATATTCCGGGTAAGCGGTAGTGAGGATCACTTTGCATTTGCTGCCGCATAGTTTCAGAAACTGGATTCCTGTTAAATCCGGCATTTGAATGTCGAGAAAAACCAAATCAATATCGCCCTGCTGCACTTGCGTTAAAGCTTCTATGGCATTTGTTGTGGTTCCAACCAATTCCAGAAAAGGGATTTTACCGATATAATCAGCAATAATTTTGGTAGCATAAGCTTCGTCATCAACGGCAAGGCAACGGATCATTTTTTATAGCTTTTAGCTGTTGGCAATTAGCTTTCAGCACTTGTGAAGTGTAAATATAATAAGCGGCTATCAGCTTTCAGTTATTAGCAATTAGCTATTTGTATGGTGCAAATATAACAGCGGCTTTTAATTATCTCTATGTTCATTTATAACATATTTAGGTATGAAGCTTTACAGGAAAGCTGATTGCCGACAGCTATAAGCTGATAGCTACTGTCGCTTTATACGTTTGTCCGTTTTCAGAAACCAGCAATTCATGTTTGTTTGGATAGATCAATTCCAACCTTCTGCGGATATTGACCAAACCTACACCAGTTGAATGGTCTTTCTGGCTCCGGTTGATTTTATTGCTGACGGTAAAATCCAGTCGGGTGCCGGTCACTTTTAGGTGGATTCGGATCGGGCGCGAAGGATCGTTTACTATGCCGTGTTTAAACGCATTTTCTACAAACGGGATCAGCAGCAGCGCAGCTACGCGTTTCCCGGCGATGTCGCCTTCCGCTTTAAAATCAACAAAAAAAGCATCTTCAAACCGCAATTGGTAAATGCTGATGTAGTTTTCGATATAATCCACTTCTTTCTGCAAGTCAACCTGTCCGTCCGGGTTTTCGGTCAGCATGTAACGCATCAACTGCGAAAGTTTGATAACGGCATCGGCCAGTTTTTCGGAAACCGGATACGCAAGCGAGTAAATATAGTTGAGCGTATTGTATAAAAAGTGCGGGTTGATTTGGTTTTTAAGGAAAGCAAGTTCTGCCTGTGTTTTTTCTTCGCGGAGGGATTTATTTTCCTGCTCTTTTCGTAAGGCGTTAAAGCTGCTGTAAACTGCAAGGCTCAACACCAGCCCTGATGTACCGTAATACATATTATCCACAATGTAATGCGAGGCAGTATAGCCAAAATAGTTGTGGACATGGAAAATGTGAAAAAGAACAACCTCTTCCAGCAAATACCTCATAGCGATAAACACTGCGATACCGAAAATGAAGCCGCCGATTAATTGTGGTATTTTATTTCGGTTAAGAAACCTTGGATAAACCCACAGGTAAAAAATGTAAAATTCTGCAATTTTTACAACCTGGAATGAATACGAAAATAGTTGTGAACTAAAAGGACGCGGATCTATCCAAAAGCCAACAGCAATATAAAGCAGATAAACAATCCAGCCGCCAATATGACAATAGATTTCATTTTTTCTCATGGTGCCATAAAAGTAAAGCAAAACCGGTAGTCGGCTTAAAATTTTATCCCAACACCTCTTTTTTTGATGCGAACCGGGAAAATCAGGATGATGCTTCTTTTATCGATGTTTTTTTGGCTTGGGATAATATTCCGGCAGGTTGGTATCAATTTTTTTTAGAGCGAGGAATGCTGCTGCATCTTTGAAGCATCAACCCAAACACGAACATGAAAAATTTGATTACACAATTCCTACTTTTATTGATTTGCAGCACAACTTTCGCCCAAAACGGAAACCTCAGTGGAAAAGTCCTCGACCCAAAACAACAACCTTTACCGGGAGCTTCGGTATTGTTGCTGCACTTGCCGGATTCTGCCCAAGTTGCAGGACAAGTTGCTGATGCAAACGGCGTTTATCTTTTTAAAAACACAAATGCAGGGAAATATGTGGTAAAAACAGCAATGGTTGGTTTTAACACGGTTTATTCCAAAACTTTTGATTTTACGGGAAGGAATGCTGAACTGCCGGTTTTGGTTTTAAATGAAAAGAAAAATACATTAAAAGAAGTAACTGTAACTTCAACGGTGCCGCAATTAGAGCAAAAGAGCGACCGGCTTGTGGTAAACGTAGAAAAACTAAACACAACCGGCGACAACGCTTTGGAAGTTTTAAAGAAAGCGCCCGGCATCCGTTTGGATAAAGACGACAATATTTTATACCGAAACAATGCGGGTGTTGTGGTGATGATTGACGGCCGCCGTACTTATATGAGCGGTTCTGAGCTGAGCAATTACCTGAAGAACATGCCAGGAAATGCTTTAAGTAAAGTAGAACTGATCCCGAACCCGCCGGGAAATTATGATGCCGAAGGGACTGCCGGTATGATCAATATCATTTTAAAACATAATAAAATGCAAGGTTACAGCGGCACGGCCAATGCCAATGTAGGTTATGGAAAATATGCAAAAGCTTATGGTGGCTTCAACTTTAATTATAACACTGGGAAATTTAGTCTGTTCGCCCGCGCCAATTCGGGTTATTACGATTCTTATAACAAACTAACCTTGAGCCGGCAGATTGAGAACGAGACTTACAACCAATACAATTACTGGCACCCAAAAACTTTTTCAAGTAGTTATACCGTCGGAACAGACTTTTATGCCACTAAAAGAAGTACGTTTGGTTTGATGCTGAAAGGTTACAACAATCCTACTGAGGCCGCAGTCACCAGTCAATCGAGCATTTTAAATAGTTTTGGTGAACAAACGGGAAGCGTAACAGGTATCAATCCGCAGAAAACATATACCGGAACGTACAATGTGAACTTGAATTATAGCTTGGCCGTCGATACAACCGGACAAAAGCTAAGTTTCGATGCGGATTATGTTTACAGTTCCTCATCCAACAATCAAAATTATACCAATACTTATTTTAATGGTAATGGCAGCATCAATGGCAATCCGATATTACTAAAAAGCACAGCACCCGTTGATTATAACATCAAAGCGATAAAAGCTGATTACATTTTGCCTTTGAAGAAGCATTGGCAAGCGGAAGCAGGTTTAAAAAGCAGCTACGTGAGTACACACAGCAATGTAGTTTTTGATTCGTTAAAAACAGCAGGATACATTCTTGACCCTAAAAGAAGCAACGATTTTGTGTATGATGAAAATATTAATGCGGCTTACTTTACGCTGAGCAAAACTTTTAACCAAAAATTGGATGTAAAGGCCAGCTTGCGCACAGAACAAACAATTTCTACCGCCAATTCACTTTCGCGGAACGAAGTCGTCAAACGGAGTTACTGGCAGTTTTTTCCAAGTGCATTTATAACTTATAAAATCAGTCCGGACAATCAACTGAATGCTTCTTTTAGCCGCCGGATCAGCAGGCCTAATTACAACTCACTCAACTCAGCCATCCGTTATACCGATCCTTATACAGCCATACAGGGCAATCCTTATTTGCAACCTTCTGTTTCACAATCTTATGTCCTGAATTACACTTATAAAAGCTTTCAGATACTGAGCCTGAGCTATTTAAAGGTTAACAATGATGAAAATTTAGTGATCAGTCAAAACGATCAGACCAAGGAAAGTATCAGCACGTACCAAAACCTGGGCAACACCAGTACTTTGAGCGCAACTTCTTCCGGCAGTTTTAATATTAAAAAATGGTGGAATGTAAATGCTGAAATAGATGCTTCTTTTAACAAGGTAAATACGTTGGTACAAGGAAATCCATTTCAAAGCCGTCGTTTTGCCTGGGATTTAAGTGTTGATCAAACTTTTTTTCTACCCAAAAACTTTAAGCTGCAACTAACAGGATCTTACGAATCTCCTTCCATCAATGGTTTAGCACGTACACTTTCTGCTTCTCAAATTGATGCCGGTATCAACAGAACCTTTATGGAAAAACGCATGACGATCAGCTTTAAAGCCCGCGACATTTTCTTTGGCAGCCGCTACCGCAGTATTTTGCAATACAACAATGTAAATACACGCTGGAACAACGAGTATGAAAGCCGCCGTTTTACTTTGGGCTTTACTTATAACTTTGGGAACACTAAACTAAAAGCCGCCCGCGACCGCAAAACCGGCAGCAGCGCCGAAGAAGGAAGGATGTAGTGTTGTTAAGGGAGATATAAATTTTATCTTTAAGCCGGAACTTATAAGTTCCGGCTTTTTGCATAAGAAGCTGTGTTTTGGTAATTGTTAATAACATTAAACTTTCTGCAATAAAAGTAAATCAATTTTAAATTTTAGATTATTAAGTCTGAAAATACAACTTTTAAACAAATAGAATCTTTCCAAGTATTAGTTAGATCCTGTTTAAATTTACAGCCGAAAAACTGTTAGTGCTTCTTTTATAGCCGTAAATTTTGTGTTTGTATTTATACCGATACAAAAAGCAATAACGGCTTAGTGTTTTTTCTCGATAAAAGAAGCATGTAAATAAATCAATAAAACCTGAACATGTTTTTACATCAGTAACAATATTTATCAAAATAATATCCATGAAAAAAATCAAGCTTTTATTATCTGCTACGCTGCTTTTTGTCATTCCATATTCTACAAAAGCTGACGAAAAGGAAAAAGTTATAAATAAAACTGAAAATCCATCCTGTGGATTTGTTACTAAACATATATTAACTAAAGCTGATAAAAAATATAGTTGGCCTGCTGAATTTTGTAAACTTGATACCGGTATCCACAAAAACGATACAGGAGGAAAGGTTAAAGTTCCTTTATTTGATTCGGTAAAAACAAGCCAGGAACCACGAAATTATTATCTTGGTTTTAGTACTAATGTCTTTGTTAAATCATTGGGCGGATTTAAACAAAGGTTCTCACCCTCTTTTGAGTTTGGCCGGACTTACGGTATTTTTGATATCGGACTGGCTTCCGGTAGGTTCAGTTATGTTAAAAAAGGTGCGGATACAACAAGGTTTATTGAATTGCGCCCAACTATAAATGTTTTCTCTAAGGGCAGGTTTTCAGAAGCATTATCTTTTGGGGCAGGCTATATTTTCAAAGCAAAACAAGGTATGATGACAGAAATATGCAACAGCATTAATTTTAACATCACAGAGATCTGGACGCTTAGTGTTTTGCAAGGTTATTACTTCATTGACGGAACAAACGACAACAGAAGCACACAATACATGGGTTTAAATGTAACTTACAATTTCCTTAAATGGCATACGCTTAACCATGCCCGAAAAAGGAAAGCTTTGTTAAATTAATTGAATGAAAATTTAGTTGTATAAAAAGATAAAAGTGATTTACATAATTAGATAACCAAATGTTATTTTAAATCCAATTTTCATCAATGATTTTAGTTCTGCTTGAAATTTACATTTAACAATCCCTGGTTGGTCGGGATTTGCAATCACGATTGCTTTCATTCATCAAGTTGTTTCAGCATAAAAACTGCTCAAAATGTTTATTGTTTCTTGCAGATGGAGGCAATATGGTTTCTATACTTTATTTTTATTTGATATATTGTTCAAATCTTTTAAGTCAAGTGATATTTTGAAGGTTTGTTTAAATTGCTTGTAAACTTATTATCAACCAAATCCACATGAAACATTATTTACTTTTTTTCTTTTATGTTTTTTTAAATTGTACAAAAACCCCGGCAGCTATCAAAACAGACCTTGCCGATACAAGTATCAATAAATCAAATTATAAACACTCCCGGCAATATTTTTTAGAAAATTATGGCAAAGATGATTCAACCAAAGCTTTGGTTAATTATTTTTTTGCAAAGAGAGAAAAAGCATTGATTGAAACGGTTATTCCTGCTGTTGCTGGTGGCGTAGCTGCTGTATTAGTTGCAAGATTAAGTTATTCAGCTAATAATCCAACCAGCGGTAAAGGCTCTGGTTACGCGGGCTTAGTTATTGTACCAGCGTTCCTTGTAGTTTTATATTCTTCTGTAACGTTAATTGATGGCCAAATTAAGTGGTTAGTTTTTAACCGGCGCAAGCTTTTGGTTATCTTAATTAGTTACAATTCCGGAAAATCTTTACCGAAAAAAACAACACATAGAAAAGCATTTAAATACGAATTGGAAAGTTTAAAAAAACTGAAGTGAAGAATATAATTTTAATAACTTAAGCTGATTTTCTATTCAAATTCTTTACCTATTTTTATGGGATAAAAGAACTCTTGGCCTAAATTATCAGCAACAAACTTGGGAATATTAATAAGCTTTGTATAACAACTTTATAAGTTTATAGGAAGCAGACTATTTATATTCTTGAACCGAAATCAATTCATTTCCAAACATCACCTTAAATGTTTTCATCCTCGTCCCGTTCAAAAGGTTTTTCATCTTTATTATTGCGCAATATTAGAAATGCAATCAATATAATCACGGCTATGACTATTATAATTGCTACAGCAAGGTTATTTTTAATCCAAGTTTCCATAATGGTTTAATAAGTGCTGGTTGTGCTTTTTGTTTGAAAAATAGATAATCTTCATTCTGCAACAGCAAAAGGTTTAGGATAATATTTATCCCGGATCCAAAAAGCAACATTCACCAAAGCAATCAAAGCCGGAACTTCCACCAGCGGGCCGATCACACCTGCAAATGCTTCGCCGGAATTGATGCCAAAAACGCCGATGGCAACCGCAATCGCCAATTCAAAGTTGTTGCCGGTAGCCGTAAAAGCAATAGAAGTGCTTTTGGAATAATCTGCACCAAAAGACTTGCCGATAAAAAAACTCAGCAAAAACATGACCGTAAAATAAACCACCAGCGGAATGGCAACACGGACCACATCCATCGGGATTTGCACGATCAATTTTCCTTTTAAGCTGAACATGACTACGATCGTGAACAATAAGGCAATCAATGTTATTGGCGAAATAAAAGGGACAAACTTTTTTTGAAACCAGTTTTCACCTTTTGTTTTGATTAAAACATAACGGCTGATGATTCCGGCAGCAAAAGGAATCCCAAGATAAATGCCTACACTTTTGGCTATTTCTGCAATCGTGATATTTACTTCCAATCCTTTTGACCCAAACAGCGGCGGCAGAACGGTGATGAAAATATAGGCATAAACGGAGTATAGCAATACTTGGAAAGTGCTGTTTAAAGCGATCAAGCCTGCTGCATATTCCCGGTTTCCTTCAGCCAGTTCGTTCCAAACGACGACCATTGCGATACAACGCGCCAAACCAATCAGGATCAGCCCAACCATGTATTCCGGGTAATTTCTTAGAAAAGTAATGGCCAGCAAAAACATAAGTATCGGGCCGACGATCCAATTTAAAACCAAAGAAGCGGTCAATACTTTTGTGTCTTTAAACACTTCGCCCATGTTTTCGTATTTCACTTTGGCCAAGGGCGGGTACATCATCAAAATTAGGCCAATGGCAAGCGGAATATTCGTCGTTCCGCTGGAAAAAGAGTTGATGAACCCTGACGAGGAAGGAATAAAATATCCAATTGCCACACCAATAGCCATCGCCAGGAAAATCCACAAGGTGAGATATTGGTCTAAAAAACCTAATTTTTTTCGTTCTGCAACAGGTGCACAATTGTTTGTGCTCATTGATTTACGTGCTTATTTACAAAATCAGCAGCATAAACTTTGATCATGTCCCGAACTTTTCTAAACTCATCCATTACTTCTTCGGGCGAACCTGTTGCTTTGGCAGGATCAGGAAAATTTTGGTGAAACCGTTCTGTCTTTCCCGGGAAAAAAGGACAAGCTTCATTGGCATTGTCGCAAACCGTGATTACGGCATCAAAAGGAACGGACAAGTATTCGTCCACATGATTGGAAGTGTGGGTGGAAATATCCAAACCGTCTTCTTTCATCACTTGTACCGCTTTCGGGTTTACGCCGTGCGTTTCGATCCCGGCACTGTAAATCTTGGCTTTGTCCCCTGCAAATTCCCTCAAATAACCTTCTGCCAACTGGCTGCGGCAACTATTGCCGGTGCAAAGCACTAAAATGTTTTTCATTGTTTAAATTGTTTGTTTTGTTATAATTTTAGTTAGCAACAGCCTGAACCAGGTGTACAACAAGCATCGGCTACCACAAGGTTTTTCAATGCAACTTTGGGTTTTTCGGCAACTATTGGTGTACAACACTCTTTCCCGCTTTCTGTCGTACCGCAACTGCCACCCCTGCCAATTGCTTTACATTGAACAGCATCCGGGCGAAGGTCAACAACTAAGTTTTCGCCTTCTATCAAAACTTCATTAGGGAACATTTGCCGGGTATCAAATTCAGGATTTCCAAATTCGATTTTTACGGTTCCGTTAGGTTTTAATGGCAAGGATTTTTCTACCAATTCAATGATAGAAAGTGCCTTTTCTACCTTCATGGCGCGGTCTTGTTGTTTTTCTTGCGGTTCCCAAAGCTGAACAACAATTTCTGTCCAGGTATCCATTACGCCGCCGCAATCTACGGAAGTGATAGCTGCCTGTTTAATTTCAGTAAGGTGATAAGAGGCTTTCACCCGTTTATTTTCTGCATATTGAAATTGCAAGGTTAGTTCCGGGTTTTGCGCTAATTGTTCTTTAAATGTTTTCCAGTTGATTGCTTCTGATTGGTTCATAAATTTTGATTTATTGTAATATTACGATGTATTTGATTAAATTTTTTTAACAGCAGTTGGCTTTTAATCCATAAGATGAAAAGAAATTTTTAAGATCTTCTTGCATTTCGTTCCAGACAACAGGGTTTATACAATAGCAAACACTTACTCCTTCAATAGTTCCCTGGATCAGCCCGGCTGTTTTCAATTCTTTTAGATGTTGGGATATGGTTGCCTGTGCAAGTCCTAATTCTTCTACCAGATCGCCACAAATACAGGCATTCGCCTTGATGATTTGCTGGAGGATAGCAATACGGGCAGGATGGGCCATTGCTTTCAACATCACGGCAAGACTGTTTTGCTCCTCGGTAAATATTTCTGTTTTTGTAAGTCCCATATTGATTGCAATATTACGATTAATGTTTTTATAAAATGAAATTTATTTTTTGTTGAAAAAAGCAACACGGAAAAACCGAAAGGGATTTATGAGAAAACAATGCCTAAAAGAAGCATGACCAATTTTATTTTTCGTGTTAAAAAAAGTTGAACATGCTCAATAGCTGCTTTTACTGCTGCCTGAAACTCCAGCCGATAAACTGCAAAGCATCGATGATCCCGCTTCTCCAGTACGTCCAAGTATGTCCGCCGTTGCGGATACGGAATTCATGCGGAACAGCTTTTTTCAATAATTCAATGTGCAGCAAACTATTGCCGATACTGAGCGGATCGTCATCGCCGCAATCGATCCAATAACGTACTTTGCTTAAATTTGAGGCGGATTTATCATTGACTAATTTCAGGATTGAATTTTCATACCAGGATTTCGTCAGCCGGTCTTTTCCCTGCAAGTCCCGGCCGCCAAAAATGGGTGCATAAACTAAACTCCATCTTTCCGGCGCAACTTCCATCAACGCCTGATCGTCCCGAACGGCAGCACTGAGCGGCGCGGCGGCAGCAAACAAATCAGGATATTTTAAAGCATAGATCAAACTGCCAAAACCGCCCATTGATAACCCAACAACGGCACGATACTGTTTTTGGGCTTTGATGCGATAGCGTTTTTCTATCGACGGCATAAATTCTTTGATAAAAAAATCTTCATATTTTTCTTTTCCGTCGTAAGAATTGATGTAGAAACTTGTCCCGGCATCCGGCATCACGATGATCATCGGCGGGATTGCCCCATCAGCAATGGCTTTATCGGCATAACGGTTGACCTCGCCAAACTGCAGCCAGCCGGTTTGGTCATCGCCATAACCATGCAGCAAGTAAACCACCGGATAGGTGCGCTGATCGGTATCGTAACCCGGCGGCAGGTAAAGCGAATATTTTACAGGCCGGTGCAAAATTACACTTGTTACGTTATTTTGCTCAACCACTTTGCCGGTTTGCTGTGCCAAGCTGTTTTGGGTAAGATGCATCAGGATCAAAAGAAAAATTAATTTTGAAGTTTTTAACATGGGTCGATGGTTTGATCGGTAGGTTTGCTTCTGCATAAAGTAAATGAATTTTGTATTAAAAGACAATTTAAACTTGCAAGATTTGCAGATACTTCTTTTATCACCTAAAAATTGATGTTATTGGCTTCGCTTCTGTTTTAAAATTATAACAAAAGCCATCGTTCCCTGAAAACAAAAAAGGCCAACTTAAATAGCTGGCCTTGATTTGAACTTTGATAAAAAGCGGGATTAATGTACTTTCTCTACTTTTTTTACATGCTTTACTTTTGTGCCGCTGTAATGTTTGTGTTTGCTGAAAATGTTGTGAACTTTTTGAGGGACTGTTGTTGTTTTTTTGACTTTAACTTCGTCTTTAGCTACTTTTTCCTGTGCAAAAGAAGCAACAGAAATGGTACAAACCAGCATGAATAAGAATAACCTTTTTTTCATAATTTAAATATTTGTTGAGCTGGCTTATACGGTTTTGAATTGAATTAGTTATTCTATCCAAGTTCAAATTTATTCTTGACGTAGGGTCACTGAGTTGCCGTCCGGATCAGACTTGATTTTGAATAGAAATTTCCGGCCTTTGTCCTGCTGATTTTTAGGTGATAAAAGAAGTATCTTGTCCACATTTATCTTTTCAAAAAACAAAATCCATATTGTTCAACTATTTAATTTTGCATCGTTTCTAATTTTATTTGCTAATGGCAGGCCAGCGCTTTTCAATTCTTCAGGTTCCTCAACTATTGTTTTTCAAAACCTTTTTACTGTTTTCCCTTTCGGCAAATTTTGTTTTTGCCCAAGAAAAAATACCGGTAAAAACAGTATCCGATTCATCCGCAACAATACCCGATACTTTGCTTTTCCAAATTGAAAGGGCACGAAATGCAATCACTCAAATCAATACGCACAACAAAACCGGCTATAACCTGGAGCAAATCCGTTCGGAGCTACCAGAGATACAGGCGAACGTAGCCGAGATCAAAGAAGATATTCTGGGTTCGTCGCGCATTATGGAAATTAAAACTTTGCTGAGCTACCAAACCATTTTGAAAGGCGAACAAAACCAATTGGCCGACTGGCGCAAAACGTTGTCGGCCTATAACAACAACCTGAGGCAAATGTCCGGGCAGATCGTTCGGTTTAGTGCCGATACGCTCCTGTCTCCTGCCGGAAATGATTCTTCACGAAAACAATTATACAGTGCACAATTAACTAACCTGCGCTTAAAATTGCAAGCTTCCGGCAAAACCACTACTGCTACCTTGGATAATGTGGGTGCTTTGCTTGCAAAAGTTTCTACCCTTTATTTTGAAATCAACGACTTGCAAACCGGCATCAACGAGCGTTTGAAAACACTCGGGCAAAGTGCTTTTAGCAAAGAATCACCTTATTTATGGTCTGCCCCGCCCATTACCACCACCACCAATATCGGCAAATTGTTCCGCACTTCTTACCAGGGCCAAAACCGGATTTTATCTTATTTCATCAACAGCACCTGGGACAACCGCCTGCTGCTGATCCTGTTTGGCGTGGCTTTTTTTGTCTGGGTTTTCCGAAACTTTAAGGTAGTCAATCAAATCCCGCTCAACCCAAAATTGGCTTCTTTAAAGTTCAACTACATTGGCCCTATGCCTATATTGGCTACGCTGATTGTGGTGCTGAGCGTAACGCCTTTGTTTGAGCCGGGATCGCCGCCTTCTTATCTCGAACTGATCCAATTGGTTTTGCTGTTTGTGCTGACATTGTTTTTCCGCAAACGCATCAAAGCACCGCAATTCAAGTTCTGGCTGCTGATTGTGGCCTTGTTTATTGCTTTGTCGATAACGATTGCCGTTATTAACTATGGCTTGATTTTGAGGGGTTTACTTATTTTTTTCAACCTGGTTTCCATCTATATCGGAATTGTTTTTTATAAAAGGACCGACAGAAGGATCATCACTAAAAGCTATTTAAAACCGGTAGTCGCGGTTTACCTGCTGTTAAATGGCTTTGCGGTTTTGCTAAACCTGTTTGGGAGAATAAGTTTGGCAAAAGTTTTCAGCGAAACGGCTATTGCGGCACTGACGCAAGTTATAGGCCTGGCCGTGCTGGTGCATATTCTGTCCGAATCGCTGGAATTACAGATCCGCATCAGTTCCTGTTCGGGAGGCTTGCTGTCCAAAATCAATTTCAGTAAGGTGCGTGCTGCTTTCCGTAAAGCGTTGTCTATCATGGGCGTATTGCTGTGGCTGCTGGTGTTTTTTATCAACCTCAACTTTTCGGGCGCCTTGTTTTCATTGGTGGAACTGCTCTTGAACAAGCAGCGCAGTTTTGGCAGCATCAATTATACACTGGGCAACATCGTGCTTTTTTTAATCATCATTTATCTGTCGCTCTGGCTGCAAAAAAATATCGGGGTTTTGCTGGGTGAAGGCACTACCACTTTTATGGGCAAAACGGAGCAGAAAAGCTCAAAACTTGCTTTGGTCCGGCTGGTGGTGATTTTAGTTGGGTTTTTTATGGCGATTACCGCTTCCGGCGTTCCGATTGACAAGCTGACCGTTGTTTTGGGTGCACTAAGTGTGGGAATTGGCCTGGGGATGCAAAATATAGTGAACAACTTTGTTTCCGGAATTATCCTGATCTTTGAGAGGCCATTTCAAATTGGGGATTTTGTAGAACTGGCCGATAAAAAAGGGAAAGTGCTGGATATTGGGATCCGCGCCAGCCGGATGCTTACGCCGCAAGGATCGGAAGTGATTGTGCCTAACGGCGATTTACTTTCCGGACGGTTGGTAAACTGGACACTGAGCAACAATTACCTGAAAACGGAATTTCTTTTGAAAATCAGCAATGACGCAGCTATTTCGATGGTGAAAAAAACGATTGAAGAAGAAGTTGCAAAAGCAGAAGATGTTATCAAAAATACGCCGGTTGTGATTTTGTTCAATGCCGTTACAGCAGATAACATCGAACTGAAAGTGCAGGTTTGGATCAATAATATTTACAACGAAGATAGTTTCAAAGGCAGGATATTAGAGCAGCTTTTTACAATTTTTAAAGAAAAAGGGATCAAGATGATGTAACGAAAGCTTGGTACAAACCTGGCTCCATCTCTAAATGCTGACCCTATTATGCTAAAATCAATTGTACTTTTTAGAATGCTGCTCTTTAAGGATCGTTAAAATGTTTTTGATAAAAGCTTTACTTCGGTGAATTTCATAATTGAAATCTTTTGGGTCTGCCTGATCCAGTTCCGATGGTATTATTTCCAGTAAATTTCTATAACTGAGGTAACATTCGGGATTTTTAAACTTTAAAATAAAGCCTGAATGATTGGTATAAAGCGGAACAGGAAGGCCGCATAAGATAAATTCATTAAAATAATAGTGCTTCAATTCAACACCAAAATAATCAGTTCCTACAGTAGTTTCTATATCAAATCAATTAAAATAGGTTTTACTTTAAGCAATAAAATCTCAGGCTGAACTTATGGTCTGTGAGGGCTAAACTTGTGTTTCTTGTGCTAAATGATAAGCCTGAAAAATTGTATAAGTATTGTTTAATCCAAGGCAAAGATAAGCCCGGTGTGAAAAAACCAGTACGTATATTTACTTGAATATCAAATGTACTTACACTCATTTTGTTTTATTAATTTAGAAATAATATTTCCTGAAATAAAGAGCCTGTTTAAACTTTGTTCAATATGTTTTCTATGCTTCTTTTATCACCTAAAAAATGGCAGGCGTTTGGTTTTAGTTTATTTAAATGGATGCCAACACCAATTTTTATAGGGTAAAAGAAGCATTGCCATCAATCCTGAGCATACCGAAGGAAGTTGTATAAATTTAAACAGGCCCAAAAAATTTGAAACAAATCCGAATTCTTGCAATTGGTTCCCTTGCGGTCTTTTCTTGTTTAAATTTAACTGTTGTGTTACTCTTTTAAATCCGGGTCAATGCGGGCGGCAGGTTCAAACTCTTCTATTTTCCAGTACGGGATATAGCCGTTTACATTGTTCTGCAATTTAATTTCAGCGCGGATTCCGTCCGGCTGGCCCAAATCTAAGGCAACAAAAACAATGCTGTCACCAATCGTCAAAGTTTTTGCCGGCTGGTTTTCTTCGTTCAAAACCGAAAGGTCCTGATAAGCATCCGTTTTTGGGTCCCAGGTATTGACCCTTACTTTTTTAAGTACATACCGGTGTTCCAAAGTTCTTAGCGTATGTACAAGTTTGGCATCGTATTCCCGTTGTGTTTGCGGATGGATACTTCTTTTACAGGCAAAAAATCCAAGTGCCAGCAATAGAATAAACAATGACTTGTGTTTCAAAGGTTTCGTTTTTAGGATGAAGTTTACCGGTTTTAGGCTGAACAGGGATGGTTTGTTTCGGAATAAATCAGTCATTATGGTTTGTTCAATTTTGCCAGCCCATCAATTGCATTACTTCTAAAAACCCGGGCTGCAAAGGTGCTTTGATAGTTATCCAAATACCTGAAACAGGGTGCAAAAAAGAAAGTTCTGCAGCGTGGAACAGCATGTTGTCCATCTTCCATTTTTCTTTAAACAGCCGGTTTTGCTTGTTGCAGCCATGTGTGCGGTCACCAATGATCGGATGAAAAATATGGCTGAAATGTTTGCGCAACTGGTGCATCCTTCCGGTTGTTGGTTTTGCTTCTACCAAAGAATACCTGGAAGTTGGATGTGCGCCCAGCGGAACATCCAATTCTGCGCGCTGCAAAGTAGTAAAAGCCGTAAAAGCTTCCTGCAAAACACCGTTTTCTTTCCGCAGCGGATAATCAATTTCTTGTGCATCAGGCGTGTGGCCGCGCACAATGGCGAGATACTTCTTTTGCACCCTGTTTTCTGCAAAAGCCTGCTGCATCGCTTTTTCTGTTTCCTTATCCAAAGCAAATAGTAAAACACCGGCCGTTTTCCGGTCGATGCGGTGGACGGGGTTTACCCATTGGCCAATCTGGGTTTTTAACATTTGTAAAGCAAATTCATTTGCATCACGGGCAATGGACGAACGATGGACGAGCAAACCATGCGGCTTATTGATGGCGATGAGATGCTTGTCTTGGAATAGGATTTCTAAAGGCAAAGGTTTGTTGTTGTTTTTTTGTGAACACCAAATTTAGGGCAATAAAAGAAGTATTTGCTATTGACAAGTAATAAAGTTACATGTATGTTTACTAAAAAATTAGTTATGAAAAAGGTAGCTATAGTATGGCTTTTTATAGGCCTGTTTATTTTTTCGGTAAAGGAACAAAATATTTTTACTTACACTACTCCTGCCAAAGAGGCTAAACTTAAAAAGTTAAAAGCCAAAGTAAAAGCCAATCCTGCAAGTATAGAAGCGCATAAAGCCTTTATTAGTGCTTTTCGTATTCATAATAGGATGGATGATCCTGCTTTGGAAGCGCAATATAATATTTGGACAAAGCAGTTTCCAAAAATATATACAGTTCCTTTTGCTATCGGAGAAGCTTACGCAAACCAAGAGAACCCTAAAGCTACCGCTTTCTTATTGCAAGCAAGTATTTTAAAAACCAGATAAAGCAGAAATTTGGTCGATGCTGGCTGATGACGCTATTTTAAAAAATAAAATTGCAGACCGGCAAGAGTATTTAAAAAAAGCCATGCAGTACGATCCTACCAACCCTGACTATACTTTTTATTACGCTTTTTCTTTTGAAGACACTGATCCTGTACGTTGTGATTCACTTTCTTTGGAATTTGCCAGGAAATTTCCTAACAGCGGACGTGGTTCTCTGGCTTTATCATTATTAGCCAAATATTCTACGATACCGGCAGAAAAAATTGCTTATTATAAACAGATTTACAACAGAAAATCAAATCAACTTTCGGATGATTATTTACAGGGAATGTTGAACTACTTTGATTTTCTGTTAAAAACTAATCCTGACCAGGCTTTTGAATTGGGTCTGACGATGATTATCGAAGGTAAAATTAACCGTAACCTATGGAAAGACAGGATTAAAGTAGCAGACGCTTTTTTAAAGGTCAGAAAATTATTAGTGGAAAACAATCCTAAAGAAGCATTAGCACTTTTGAACTCGGTAGATTTAATAAACCCAATATTTGGAAGTTATACAATTGACGCAGAGGAATATTTAGCACTTTTTAAAGCAGAGGTTGCCGATGCGGCAGCACAAACACAACTTGCTTATAACAGCTTGGTTGTATTGTACAGTAAAGAACCAACAGAAGGGTTACGTGCACCGTTATTTAAGTATGGCAATAAGCTTGGCATGGATAGCAATAGTGTTGTAAAGAACATTTGGAAAATCAGAGACAGTACGGCGAAACAGGCAACTAACTTCTCCCTTGAAAACTATCTTTCAGCAGGAAAAACAGCTTTGTCAGACTATAAAGGCAAAATCATTTTGCTTACCTATTGGTTTCCCGGCTGCGGCCCCTGCCGTGGTGAATTTCCTCACTTTGAATCTGTGCTTAAAAGCTTTAACAAAAATGAAGTTGCTTATTTAGGTTTAAACCTGGAGCCTTCTCAGGATGAAGCTGTGCTCCCCTTTCTAAAACAAACCGGTTTTGGTTTTACGCCTTTGCATGATGACAGGGGAAGGCAAAAAGGAAATTTAACAGCAGATGGGGCGCCTACAAATTACTTGATAGACCAAAAAGGGCGTATTGTTTTTTCAGGTTTTAGGATTGATGCAGAAAATGAGAGAACCTTAGAGCTAATGATTAAAGAATTGTTGGCTATTAAAGATTGATACAATTTTTATTTATTCTAAACTGAACTTCATCAAATTTTATAGGCATAAAAGAAGTATTTGTATAACAACTATGAATTAAAAATATAACTTTACTAAAAAATTAGTTATGAAAAGGATAGCCATAGTTTTGCTTCTGATGAGCCTGATTACATTTACATTATGCGCACAAAATGCACACCCCTTCACTCTGGCGCAATTAGATCAAATTAATAGATTAAAAGCCAAAGTAGAAGCCAATCCTACAAGCTTAGAAGCGTACCATGCTTATATTGATGCTTTTTATCAAGTCAATAATGGAATAAATAGTCCCATATTGGAAGCGCAGTACAAAACCTGGATGGGTAAGTTTCCAAAGAACTATGTTGCCCCACTTGCTGCCGGAGAAGCCTATATGCGGGAAAATAGCCCAAAAGCGGCCTCTTTTTTACTTCAGGCAAGTATCCTAAAACCTAATAAAGCCGAAATCTGGTACATGCTTTCGCAAAATGCAAGCTATACAAATAATATCTCCACTCAACAGCAATACTTAAAAAAAGCCATTTTTTTTGATCCTTCTAATGCAAAATATGCATTTTATTATGCTTATTCTTTTAAAGACATCGACCCTGCTCGTTATGATTCACTTTCCCTGCAAGTAGCCAGGCGTTATCCCAAACAAGAGTATGGCGCATTATCCTTATCATTTTTAGTAGAAAATTCAACCATAAAAGCACAGAAGCTGGCTTATTACCGGCAGCTATACAACAGAAAAACAAACAATCTTACCTATTGGTACTTGTCAGACGCGGCCGAATATTTTGACCTGTTGCTGAACATAGACCCAGATCAAGCCTTTGAACTTGGGCTTACTATGGTTTTGGAAGACAAACTTTTTCAGGATGTTTGGAACGAAAGGCTCAAAGTGGCAACTGCTTTTTTACAAGCCAGAAAACTCATAACAGAAAACTATGCAGGAGAAGCTTTAACGCTTTTAAATCAGGTAAGTTTAGACAATGTAATGTTAAACCGCCACATTCGTGCAAAAGAAACATTGGCACTGCTTAAAGCAGAAGCTGCTGCTGCCGATAAACAAACGAATTTGGCGTATGACGGCCTATCTATATTTTATAGCAGAGAACCTTCTGACCGGTTACAGGAAGCTCTTTTTAAATATGGAATGAAATTAGGCATAGACAGCGACAGCGTTGCAAGGAACATCCGGAAAATCCGCGAAAGTTCGGCAAAAGCTGCAACTGATTTTTGCTTGGACAATTACCTGCCACCCGGAAAATCCGGTTTAGCAGATTATCTAGGTAAGGTGATTTTACTTACCTACTGGGAACCAGCTTCTTTTCAGTCAAAGGAACAATTTACGCATTTTGAACATGTTATTAGAAAATTTGACAGCACCAAAGTTGCTTATCTGGCTTTAAACCTTGATCCGGTTCAAGATGATTTTGTGTTGCCTTTTTTGAAGGCTGGTGGTTATAGCTTTATACCACTACATTATAATATAAGCAGGAATAAAGGTAATTTAAAAGCAGATGGAGTACCGGCCAGTTATTTAATAGACCAAAAAGGGCGTATCATCTTTTCAGATTTTAAAATCGATGCAAATAATGAACGGACCCTTGAACTGATGATTAAAGAATTGTTGGCTGTTAAAGATTAATAAAGGGTTAAATTTAATTTTAGAGTTTGTTTAAATTTTATTCAGCTTGTTTTTCATGCTTCTTTTATAGCGTAAAAACATTGGTTCTTGTACTTTTTGTATCGCAATAGCTTCTAAAAATAGAATTTACAGGCATAAAAGAAGTACTGTAATTTAATGATAGAATTTTAAATACGCGCTAAAAATAACCACGATGAAAAAATTCATTTTTATTTTACTGTTGATTGTGCAAACAACACAGGCACAACAACTGCCTCAAAAAGTAAACACTTATTTGTTTAAATTTTCTGCCTCAATATCCCAAACAGATAATAAGGCATTAGTACTCTTTTTTAATGATGAGTATCTTGATAACCAAAGTAAAGTATTAAGAGTTGAGGCTGATACAGTTTATAAAATTACATCAACCCAACCGCATAAATCAGTCTCTTACGGATACAGCATGCAACCTTATGCATATATTGTTCATCCTGATGACACGATACTCATCGGTTTTAAAAACAATATACCTTTTTTCAGATCGTCAAACAATGATCCTTTTATCAATGTCTCCGAAATAATCCATCAAAAGGCCGGGGACCTGGAATTGCCGGAAAGGCAAATTGTTTCTTATAAAAGGGCACCCTCCTATCAAAAGCTGATTGCCACAAACCTGAACAATAAGATACGGGTCTTGGATTCCCTAAATAAAGAAATGCACCTTACTAAAGAAGATTATAAAATATTCTATTCGCAAATATACAGTCTGTATTACTTGGATGTCATTAGGCCATTTTATGGAAAAAGCATGTTAAATATTGATTCCTTACCAGCGGATTACCAAAAAGAGTTTAAAGCAATTAAAAGCTTTGTTAACAACGAGGACATTGACCAAACTTCAAGCCTATTTAAATTGGTGGCATGGAACTACTTTAAGTATTATTTGATGAACGGCCGGTATAAACAAAGCTTAGGCCAGGGGTTGAATATTATTAAACAAAATTATATAGGTTCTTTACAGGACTTTATTACTTTCAAATACATCAAAGACAATTATGCCGTGTTTCGTACTTCAGAAAAGCAACTTATTACCAATTATAAAACAAATACCACGACTAAAGAATATAGGAATCATTTAGATGCAGAGGAAAATAAGTACAAGAACGTCCTACAAGATAGTATTGGTTCAGTAGTTCTCCATACTTCTGACAATAAAACCACTACACTTAAAAGTTTGATTATTGAAAACCCCGGTAAATTGCTTTATATAGATTTCTGGGCTTCGTGGTGCGTACCTTGCATTGGTGAAATTCCTTACGCTTTAGGTCATATACAAAAGCAAGATTCTTTGGCAACGAAAATGAAATATATCTTTATTTCTATTGATAAAAATAAGAAGGATTGGTTAAAGGCTGTAGGAGAATATAAATTATCCTCAGTCCAATCGAATTACATTATTGATGGAAACAGTGAAAGACTTTTAAAGAACGAACTTTCCTTAAATACTATTCCACGTTATATTATCATTTCCCCAACTGGCTTAATAACAGGATATGATGCATTTCGTCCAAGTGATAGAGACTTTGAAAGTAAAATAAATATGTTTTTAACTTCTTCGAATTGAAATTTTTTTCTAATGCTTCTGTTATCCCATAAAAAACAAATTAAGGTTCTATACTTCATTTTCCAATATAAGATACAAACACAAATTTTATAGGCATAAAAGAAGTATTTGTTTTACAACTATGAATTAAAAATGTAGATTTACTAAAATTTTAGTTATTAAAAGAATAATACCTACCTGACAAAATTTAAAACAGCATTTAACAGAAACTAATTGTAATTTAAACATTAAAAAAACCTTGCTATGCTAAAATTTACGCTTGTTATATTCTTTATAACTATTTTCTATGTTCTGCCTGTGTATTCTCAAAACAAAGGGGACTCAACTACGCTCACCATAAAAAATTTGATACCCACAACTCGTGATTACGTAACCGTAAATTATACCGACCAGTACTATGACTTTAAATATAAAGTGCTGACCGATCAAAAGACAACTTTTTCCTTTCCATCAGATGAAAAATTTGAACTCCTTTTATTTCGTTATAATAATTTATCTTATAGCTATTTAGTGCTTACAAGCGACTCACTGGAAATAAGTTATGACACCAGTAACAACCTCAGGGCAAGATCGCTCAGTGATCATCCGTTTGTTAAAATATCGGAGGAAATTCATGATAAGGCAAGCGATTTGTCAGAGCCTATAACAGAATTTATTTCTTACAAGAGATTAAAAACCTACTTAAGTTCTATTTTAATCCAGCATAACAAGAAGCAACATATCTTAGACTCAATGAGCACGCATCTCTCGCTTAAAAGCGATTTGCAGCATACTTTTCAATCCGAACTTTACGGCCGGTACCTAATATATAAAATGCTGCCGTTTTATCAGCGGAGGCCACTAAATACTGATTCTCTCCCACCGTACTTCAAAAAGGAGATGGAGGAGACGGGAGCCTATTTTAAGGGAAATCAAATAAACAGGAGCATAATTGACAACCGTTGGGCCGCTTATGATTATTTTATATCCTATTTATGCAATTATAAAACACCTAAAACATTAAAAGATGCCCTGTTTATTTTGCAACAGAATTTTGATCCGTACTGGCAGGATCTACTGGCTTTTAATTACATCAAAGAGAATTACACCAAGCTGAGAATTAGTGAAAAGCCGCTCATTGAAGATTATAAGCACAAGTTGGCATCAGTTGGGAACGCTAACTACTTGTCTGTTTTGGAGTCAAAGTATTTAGATCTCAAACAGCAAGACATTGCATCGGCGCATTTTATAACGATTAAGGGTAATATAGTATCTTTAAAAGACATATTGTCAAAAAACAAAGGAAAGGCTTTGTATATTGATTTTTGGGCCTCCTGGTGTTCGCCTTGCATAGGAGAAATGCCTGCTTCTGAAAAGCTAAGGCAGCGATTCACCGGCAAGGACATCGTTTTTGTATATATATCCATTGATAAAGACAAAGACAAATGGATAAAAGCTGCACAGAAATTGAACTTGACCGAAAATAGTTATGTATTATCAGCAGAAAACAACCCCTTAATAGAAAAGCTTAGTGTAAAAAGTATTCCGCGGTATATAATTGTTGATAAAAACAATTCAGTTTTGGATCAAAATGCACTCAGGCCAAGTGACCCAAAAATAGCTTCTGACCTTGCACAAATTGTTTCTCCGTAGCCATTTATATTAGCACCTGTTTAAGTTTTCATCTTGTTTTTCATACTCCTTTTATGCCATAAAAAACATTGTTTCTTGTACTTTTTGTATCGCAATAGCTTTTAAAAAACAGAATTTATAGGCATAAAAGAAGTACAGTAAATTATTAATCCTCAGCTTGTTGAGAATATGTTATAAATATAAACACGCTCTAATCATGAAACTATTTTTCCTGGCCATCAAACCACTACTGTTTAGTTTTTTATTAGTAGCTTTTATTAAAACTGTTAATGCCCAAAAAAAGGACTACCATAGCACTTTAACAAATTGTTTAAATCAGCATCAAATACAATTGAACAAAACCGATTGTATGAACGGCGTAACAGCACCTGATTTTACAAGTTCAACAATTGATGGCAATATAGTTCAACTCGCTAAATTGAAAGGGAAAGTTGTAGTGCTTAACTTTTGGTTCATAGCTTGTGTACCGTGCCGGATGGAAGTACCAGCTTTAAACGAAATAGCTGAAAAATTTAAAAATGAAAAGATTGTTTTTATTTCTATAGCTTTTGATAACCAAGACAATTTGAAAAAACACTTGGCAACCAACAAATTTTTGTTCCAAACGATAGCAGATCCAAAGTATTTGATTTGCAAAAACATTTATAATATTACCGCTTACCCTACCACTGTCATTATTGATAAAAAAGGTAAAATTATATTATATTCCCAAGGTGGGAAAGACACCAAGGAAGCTGCATATAATGATGTCAGAGAAAGGCTTGTACCTGTAATTAATACAAGTTTAGGCAAGAAACAGGAAACCATAAAACGCATTGAACCTGTTGATCGTTCGTGGATGCTCTTTAACCCTAAGTAATATTGAATATGAACAATAAAATATTATGTTGAAGTTGTTTAAATTTTAGTCATTCTGTTTTTCATACTTCTTTTATAATATATTTATTTAGAAGGTTGCCTGAGTGGTATCTTCTAAAGAAACCTTTTAAATACCTTAATTAAAATGATAAAAAAACTCGTAATAATACTTTTATTCTTATTGAACAACATACTTGCGGTTTATTCTCAAAGTAATTTAACTATCAATAATAAAAGCAGTTCAAAAAGTTTTAACCTGTTTTACACTGATCTGTTTGGTGATGATTTCACCCTATCCATACAGCCCGACAGTACATCAAAAATAAACATCAACAATGCCGAACTCTTAAACCATCCAAGTGAACAATATCAGGTGCCATTCATGGTTTTTCCAGAAGACAATATTGTTGTTCAACCAGATTCGGTGTTTGTTGAAAACAATCCCCAAAGAACCGCTGAACTATATTTTTTCAAGGCATTTATAAAGAAATTCGGTTCCTTGACATATTTTGATTTGCCTGGTAAGCCCTATTCAACCTATCCAAAACAAAGCATTGCCCAACTTATTGCTAAAAGAGACATCCACTTGCAACAAGAACTTCAAAAAGAAACAAATTTTTTGGAAGATTACCTTAAAAAACACCATACATCAAACGAGTTTAAGGAATATTGCCAGGTGTATTTTGAGTATGGCAAAATCTTAAAAACATTACAGCTTCCGATAAAGGATAAAAAACTGTCAGGCCTTTTAGATAAAACCTATTTAGAAGAGCTTTTTAATTATAAATCTAAATTTACAAGTGAGAAGTACCTTAACAATATAATTTATAGAATTGCCATGCGGTATTATGCTGTCTTTGTAGACTTGTACTTCCCAAATACCCCGATAGAAAAGCTGTTTTCCGGAAATAACTATCAATATATTTTATTCAACAATATCAAATCCAAGTTCAACATCAATACCGTTACAAAAGATGATATTGAAACCTATTATAAAAAAAGCAATAACATCCAATTTACGGATTATATAAAAAATCTTGAATCTGCGGTTGTTGCCATTAAAAACAACAAAGAGGTTGATCTGTTCCAATCAAATACATCAGAAGGGAAAGTTTATTCCTCGATTGTAAACAGCCACAAAGGAAAAGTAATTTTAGTAGATTTTTGGGCTTCCTGGTGCGCACCATGTTTATATGAAATACCATTTTTGCAAAAATTGGAAGAGGAACTTAAAACCAAAGACTTTGAGGTGATCCATATTTCAATGGACACTAATAAAAACCTTTGGGAAAAAGCTTCAAACATATACAATATTGACAATAATAATTTCTTGTTGCTGAATAACTTTAAATCGTCTTTAGCTAAAAATCTCAAGTTAAAAACCATTCCCAGGTACGTTTTGATTGATAAAAAGGGAAATGTTGTTTCTTATGACGCCGAACGCCCAAGTACTATTGAGGGGAAAAAAATAATTTATAACTTGATAAATGAAAGATAGTTTTATTTTGAAAACTTTGCTATCATAACTAACTCCAATATAGTTGGATGAACTTGTAACATTTTTCAATTTATTTTTCATGCTTCTTTTATCCCATAAAAAACATAAAGGTTCTATACTTTATTTATTAATAAAAGATACAGACACAAATTTTATAGTCATAAAAGAAGCATTTGCTGATTTATGTCTTTTTTTAATTTTGATATTTTTAAAAACAATTTTACCTTTTCTGCTTACAGTAATTACATGCACAAAACACGTTTAGAAGCTTTCAGTGATGGTGTAATTGCCATCATCATCACCATTATGGTTTTGGAATTGAAAGTTCCGCACGGCGATACTTTGAATGCTGTTATTGGTTTGATACCGGTATTTTTCAGTTATGTTTTGAGCTTCGTTTACGTTGGTATCTATTGGAACAACCATCACCACATGTTATTTGCAGTAGATAAAATCAACGGAAAAGTAATGTGGGCCAACTTACATTTGTTGTTTTGGCTGTCGCTGGTCCCGTTTGCAACAGAATGGATGGGCGAAAACCACTTTACAAAAATCCCGGTTGCTTTGTACGGAACAATATTGCTGATGAACGGAATTGCATACAGTATCTTGGCATCCATTTTAATGAAACAAGCTGGCAAAGATTCTAAGCTTGCGCAGGCATTCGGAAAAGACTGGAAAGGAAAAGCTTCAATCCTGCTGTATTTAATTGCGACCGGACTGGCGTTTATCAACCCAAAACTTAGTTTAGGGGTTTATGCCGCCGTTGCCATCATGTGGTTTATCCCTGATCCCAGGATTGAACGGACTTTGCTCAATCCTCAAACAAAATTGTAATTTTAAAAAACTTCAGATCCGCCTTTTCAGGGTCAGTATCATTTTGGCTATCGTGTTTTGGTGCAGCACTTCCAGCAAAAGCGAGCGGTCATTTTTGGAGCGCAGGATTTCGTCGATCTCCTGCAAAGTCATGTGGTTTACTTCTTTAAAATTGATGGCTATGATTTCATCATCTTTTTCAATCCCTAATTTATCCGCTGCCGAACCTGGTTCTACCCGGCAAATGATGATCCTTCTGTAAGTATTGCCGGCGGCATAATATTCCATCCCGCTCATATCGTGCTCAAAGGGTTCTTTAAAATTGTAATTGGGTTTCAGGTACAGAAAACCCTGCCGGTAATCAAACCAAAGAACAAACCTTTTTAATAAGTCGATGCCAATACTGCCGTCGCGTTTAAAACCGGTCAGTTTATTCAATGCGCTACAAGAATCAGGAAAGGCCGTAATCACCTGATTAAACTTATAACTGCCAATTTCCATCGCGTTTACCCGGCTCATAAACCCATTCACCGGCCCGCTCAGCCCTATGCCAAGGTTGGCAGCAGCAATGTATTTCCCGGGCAATGCGGCACTACTGTTCCAGCCGTTTTCCATGGACAAAGGATGCCCGGCACCCAGGTCGACCAATAGTTTTACGGGCAGTCCAGAACCAGGGTTGAAATTAACATTGGCTTGGATATAAGGCTTTTTATCTTCGATCAATAACGGGATTTGGGTCCCTCTGCGCCGGGAAGGTAATTTATCAGGGCTAAAAACAGTAAGCGTACTGTCGGCAAAATTGACTTTGACCAGGAAGCTGTTGAAAAAATCAAAACCGATCAAACCATGGATCGGCATCCCGGCAAAGGCAGACAATTCCAGCACATCTTTGGACAGGATAGCCGCAGACATATTTTCATTTTCAACCCCGTTGATTTTGACTTTCAGCGCAGGCACTATCCAGGCATCTAAATCGGCACCTTCCCCCAAACCCATTACTTTCAGCTTCTTTTTGTATTTTAGGCTAAGGGAATCCACCAGCAGCGGATCGGTGATGATCATCACCCCACAACCCGTGTCGAGGATAAAATTATATGGGCCGTGTTGATTGATTTGCAACCGGATAACCAGCATGTTCCTGATCAGCCGGAACGGAATAACGGCTTTATGATGGTTTCCGGAAATGGTGAAATCCTGTCCGTTAGCGTGCATGGCAATTCCCGTCAGCCAAAAAACAGCCAACAATAGCAAACACCTGCAAAGGTGATGTTGCAACCAGGAAGCCCGCACGGTATTGATTTTTTAGGTGGTATAAAGTTAGTGATAATTATAGCATACTGTTTTTATCAGGCAAAAATTTATTTGCCCGGAAACAACAAATAGCTCTTTTATACATTAACCGCTTACATGTTTGTGCAAAAACAATAAAATTTATGAAAGCAGCAGGTTTTTCCCCAGTAATCAATCTCGGTTTGATCTCCTTAACAATAGGAGGTTTTGTCATTGGGATGACCGAGTTTATGATGATGGGCGTTTTGCCCGATGTTGCGCGGACGCTGCATGTTTCTATCCCCACAGCCGGCCATTTGATTTCTATTTATGCTTTGGGCGTGGTGATTGGCGCACCGCTGATGGTTGGCCTTACCGGGAAATTTCCGCCCAAAATAGTTTTAATGAGCCTGATGGGAATGTTTTTTGTTTCCAATACTTTGTTTGCGGTTGCCCCGGGTTTTGGTTTGCTGATGGTGGTACGGTTATTTGCCGGGTTGCCGCACGGTGCTTTCTTTGGGATGGGTGCTGTTGTGGCCAGCCGTTTGGCCGAACCCGGCCGGGAAGCAAGAGCCGTATCAGTGATGTTTGCCGGCCTCACTATCGCCAATATTATCGGTGTCCCGTTGGGTACCTATATTGGGCATCACATCAGTTGGCGGTTGTCGTTTTTGATGATTGCCGCCATCTCTTTGATCGCTACCGGAACCATCAAACTTTGGATGCCGGTTTTATCAGCGCCGGACAACCCCGGATTTTTAAACAGCGTGAAAGTATTTAAGAAACCGGAATTGTGGCTGATTATTGGTGTTTCGGCCATCGGAACGGGCGGCATGTTTGCCTGGATCAGCTATATTGCCCCTTTGATGACGGAAGTCGCCGGTTTCAGCAGCAATGTAATCACCCTGATTATGGTAATTGCCGGGATAGGCATGGCAGCAGGAAACTTTGCCGGCGGAAGATTGGCAGATCGGTATTCCCCCCTCATCACCACCAGTATTTTACTGCTTTGCATGATCGCGGCATTGCTGCTGTTTACGGTTGTCATACACCTGAAAGTAGCAGCCATCTTCATGACTTTCATCACCGGTGCAGTCGGTTTTGCTGTCATCGCGCCAATGCAAATGCTCATTATCCAATCGGCCAAAGGATCGGAAATGCTGGCATCTTCTGTATTGCAGGCAAGTGCCAACATGGGCAATGCCTTGGGCGCTTTTTTAGGAGGACTGCCGATTGCAGCCGGTTTGGGTTATACTTCGCCGGAATTTATAGGTGCCGGACTCGCTTTTACAGGCTTTATCTTTTGTATGCTGTTGGTTTGGAGGAATAAAAGGCAGAACAAATCAGTGCGAAGTTCAGTCGAAAAAGGCAATGCTTCTTTTACCGGCTAAATTTGGTGCCAAATCCTATTATTTCATCTGCCCAGCGAAATTAATAACGAAAACTTTATGATTAAGAAGATGTTAAAAGGCTATCTTAATAAATAACTTTAAAATCCAATACTTATGTTAGCAATGAATTACCGCGGACCTCGAAGAGTCCGCGCCGATCAGAAACCATTGCCCGAAATCCTGCACCCGGAAGATGCGATTGTAAGGGTAACCCGCTCCTGCATCTGCGGTTCTGATTTACACTTGTACCATGGTTTGGTGCCTGATACGCGTGTCGGTTCAACTTTTGGCCATGAATTTATTGGCGTGGTGGAAGATATTGGCTCATCTGTTCACAATTTAAAAGTAGGCGACAATGTAATCGTTCCTTTCAATGTTGCTTGCGGCAAATGCGCTTTTTGCAAGCAGGAACTGTATGGCAATTGCCATGAGTCAAACTCTCAGGCAACTGGTGTGGGCAGTATTTTCGGTTATTCACATACTGCCGGAGGTTATGACGGCGGACAGGCAGAGTATGTCCGCGTGCCTTTTGCGGATGTTGGCCCGACGGTTATTCCGGAATGGATGGACCATGACGATGCGGTTTTACTGACTGACGTGGTGCCGACCGGTTATCAGGCAGCAGAAATGGGCGGCATCAAAACAGGCGATACGGTTGTGGTATTTGGGGCCGGACCAGTTGGGATCCTAGCAGCAAAATGTGCCTGGCTGTTTGGGGCTGGCCGTGTGATTGTGATTGATCACTTTGATTACCGGTTAGAATTCGTTAAAAAATATGCCCAATGCGAAGCTTATAATTTTGAAGAGATGGAAGATCCGGTTTTGTTTTTAAAGAAGATCACAGACTGGTACGGAGCAGATGTTTGTATCGATGCCGTTGGTGCCGATGCTTCGGGAGACGCTTTGCAAACTATAACCGGCAAGAAATTGATGTTGCAGGCTGGTTCTGCCACGGCACTTCACTGGGCCATCAACTCGGTAAAAAAAGGTGGTATCGTTTCTGTTGTCGGCGTTTACGGCCCTACGGATAACTTGGTCCCGATTGGAAATGTGCTGAACAAAGGGCTGACCATTCGTGCCAATCAGGCTTCAGTTAAACGTTTGCTGCCAAGATTAATCGACCATATCCAGGCTGGCCGTTTAAACCCGAAAGGGATTATTACGCATCGTGTCCCTTTGGAAGAAGTAGCTGATGCTTACCATATTTTTTCGTCCAAGCTGGACAATTGCATTAAAACAGTTTTGATCCCGCCATCTGCTAAAAAATAAAAAAAGAACTATCATGGAAAATACAAATAACGATTACTCGCATATCAACGGCTGGGGCGTAGATGCTGATCCGAAAAATGAGCCTACCTACCCGATGAAAAAATACAACGGCGATGACCACCAACACTTAAACTGGGAAAGGCCGCCGCTGCAACAGCAAACCGTTGAAATCTTAAAATCGACAGAGCGGCCATATTTGACAGCCGTGTTTGGTACTTCGGTTCCGCCTGCTGGTTTAAGCGGTATCATCAGGCGTTATGCCTTTAAAAATTTCAGTGAAAATGAATATGGCCATTGGCTGCCGTTGTTGCTGGCAGACCGGATTGGTGTGGTAGAAGGTATTGTGGACGATTTGAAACACGGCCATATCCCTAATATTTTTGCAGAAAAAGGATGGAAAGCCGAATGGAAATACAATCCAAAAGGGCTGATCAGATCAGTGGTGGTAAGTACCGTTATAACAGCAGGTGTAATTGCTTTTTTATCAAGGAAAAATAAACCAAAAAAATACAGGTAAAATATAAATAGTTTTTTTTTTCGATACTTAAATTATACCTATAAAAAGAGTATTGACCTTAACGCTCAATACTCTTTTTAGCATACTTTTTTTGTTGCTTCAGGCAAATACCAAAACGGATTTCTTTGTGGCTCAACCTGCACGTTTACCTATTGTACGGTTGCGGTTTCTTCCAAAATAAAGTCTCCTTTAAAACGGCCAATGTTGGATTGTTTTTCTTGTAAAGTAAAAAAATACAGGGAACAGCAGGACTTAAATTTGGACAAAGAAATTGTGGAAACGATTGAAGTTTTACTACCAGTTGATCTTTGTTGATACTTCTTTTATCACCTGAAAATCAGCATGTTTTGTATTTAAAAGTCATGAATAGATTTACAAAATTGGATTAGAAATCCGAAGTTCAAAGGACGGGACTATCGATTGAATATCAACAGTTCAAAGGAGGGTTAACACTTTTCTCATAAACTTATACTATTTTTATCCGGGTAAAAGAAGTATCAGTGGATTGCACAAAGGACGGGATTGCAAATCCGATCAACGGGAAAGCAGCATAAATAACCGAACCTGATATAAATCGAAGCGCAATCCTGGCAGAGGCCAATACAACACTCACCATTAATTAAAATTTAGGGACAACATGAAAAAATTCATTTTGGCAGTTATACTTTTACTGCCTTTTATTTCAAAAGCCCAGTCGGGTGAGCAGTTCCATTATAAATCTGAAGACAGATACTTGTATTATGGCAATGTAGCCGAAGTTGACACATCCCTTTCTGTTTCTGATTTATATAAAGATACCAAATTGTTCCTTACGAAACTGGCTTTGGTCAATACTAAAATAATTACCGATGACCGGACCGGTGGAATTGTGATTGCCTCAGTTGAAGAACCGGCAACTTTCAAGACACAAACAGGGGTTGGCAATGAACAGATGACCTTAAAATACAACATTAAGCTCGAACTCAAAAAAGGGCGTTACCGTTATACTTTTGATAACATCCTAATTGATTATAACGGCAAGAACAATAGAAACGAAGAACATACCTTGTACGATGTTGATAAGGGCAAAGGTGGTGGTTTGCTTGGAATAGGCCGTAGGAAGCGCGTACTTACAGCAATGGATAATTTGTTTCTGAAAAAAATAGATGTTCTTAACAATACGATGAAAAAGAAAGCTGATGATTTTTAATTGGCCAACTTAAAGCCTGTTTAAAATTTGTTCAATATGTTTTCTATGCTTCTTTTATCACCTAAGAATCATTAAATGTCCGTGCTTTTTGTATCTATATAATATATAAACACAGAATTTATAGGTATAAAAGAAGCACTATAAATTTTTGTGATAGAAATCTAAACAGGCTCTTAGAATTGCAAAATAAATCAATTACTAATGATGTAAATCATTAAATCCTTAAAAGTATGAATTTAGTATTGGGCCAAACTTGTAATCTCATTCTTGCTGGTCATGATAGTTGGAATTTGAAATTCCATCCTTCGGGTTAAGATTTTTAACCCTACCTATTCCATCACCAAAACATTGTTCAAACCTTACTGCCTGCATAATTAACAGCCTTTGCTCATTGTAAACTTTTCTTCATTTTAGCGTTGAGACATTTACGAACGGGCGTGTCTAAAAAAATCATAATTGCATAAGCTAGAGCAATTAACAGCAGTAATGCAATTGGGACAATAATTTCCATTTGGCTCATAGTAGGTTTTTTTTCTTCCACATAACTTAAAAATATCCATAGAAATGGATAATGGATCATATAAAGTGGATAAGAGATTGCTCCTGAAAATTTACATAGTTTAGTAAGAGGGGCAGTTAAGCGCGCACCTGCGCCCAATGCGGTTAAAAAAGGGAAGTAAAAAAGTACAATTAGCGGATCGATTATCTGGTTGAATCTGTATGTGAAGGGAACTAAAAACACAATAACCAGCAATATACCGATAGCAATAAACCCAAGGTGGGATTTGATGATCCAGTTTGAGCGATAAACCAACATTCCGATCAAAAAAGAATAAAAAACCCTGATACCTCCACCAATGAAATTACCCCCGCCCCATCCTACACCTAAGTAGCCGGATTTGTGGGCTTCATAGCAAAGGGCAGCGGCAGCAATTACTGTTAAAACCCATAGTATTTTATTGCGCAATTTAAACAGGACAAGTGCATAGAAGATGTTGGCTATGTATTCCCAGAACAAAGACCAGGTTGGTGGGTTGAGGTGGAAAAAATTAAAATAACGTTCGTGTACAACTGCGTAAGGGACCAACAGACAGGAAGTTAAAAACATAAGAATGGTTTTGCCAAAACCATAAGCTGCGTAAAGGTTGCTGTACGGGTCAAAAACAAATGTCAACAAGCCCAAAACCGAACCGATAATTACTAATGGCTGCAAGCGGACAAGCCTCAACGTTAAAAACGGCAGAACGCCGATTTTTTTCAATTTGTCGTCGTAGGCGTAAGCAATTACAAAACCCGATAAACAGAAAAAGAAATCAACGGCCAGGTAAGCATGTGCAACAAAATTTTGATGATAATCGGGAACGGCAAATTCCATAAAATGAAAGATGACCACTGCCACGGCAGCTATTCCCCTTAGGCCATCTAAGATTTCAAAATGCTGTTTGGTTTTTAAAGGATTGGCACCCGGTTCTATTACGTTCATTGTCTTTTTGACTAAATATGCCTTAAAAAATATGATTTAGTAAATTTAATTACCTTAATTTTTCTTAACCAAGCTTTTACCGGCTCCTCATAAAGCTTTAAGCTTGCATAAGCTACTGCTCAAGCTTTGCAAACGTAAGTATGCGTAAGGCAATGACCAGCTGGTTAGGATTTGCAATTTAGTCCTTTAAACTTTGGGTTTTAATCTGATTATAATTCATTTAAAAAAATCAACCCCTCACTTCACCTCATCCACTTCCAAAATCACACTTGCCCTTCCCGCATTCACTTCCGGATTAATTCCAACTTTCATCAAATAATCACCGGTAAAAACAGCATCTGCTTGTAACTTGGATTGCGTTCCGGGATAAAGATTGATTTCCTGAACTTTGTATTTTTTACCTGGGTTCAAACCTTGTAACGGAATTGGCAAATGGCTGCCGGCATCGTAACGGTTACTGACTAAGTAATTAAACATAATCACCTTGCTCCTGCTTTCGTTGATGTACATGATTGAAGCCAGATCATTTTTCCAGGGGCTCAACAAACGGTACTGGTCGCCGTGCCAAACCACATCGCTAAAACCTTTGTAGGTTTGGATGGCTTGCTGGCAAAATTTCAGGTCGTTTTCGTTCAGTTTGCCCACCATGATATCAAAACCTAATTTGCCCATCATGGCTACATCTGTCCTGAATTTGATCGGTTGTTTTCCCCAATCTGTAACATGGTTATCGGAAGTGATGGCCGGGAAAAAGTAAGAATATTCATACTGGATGAAAACCCTTTCCAGCGGATCGGTATTATCGCTCGGCCAAAACTCGGTGAAGTATTTTAAAGCACCATAATCCACCCGGCCGCCGCCGCCCGAACAAAGCATCATGGGAACTTTGGGATACTTGGCCCGGACACGTGCAAAAACGCTGTACAATCCCCGCACATAATCAATGTATAAATGCGACTGCTTTTTTTCGTAGGCAGAATAAGCATTGTAAATCACAGCGTTGCAATCCCATTTGATAAATCCAAGTTGCGGGTTTTTGGTGAACAAATTATCCAAGATACCAAATACAAAGTCCTGTACTTTTGGATTGCTCAAATCCAATACCAATTGATTGCGAAAATAATATTCTTTGCGGTTGGGTTGTTTGATAGCCCAATCCGGATGTTTGAAATACAATTCACTTTTTGGGTTTACCATTTCCGGTTCTACCCAAATTCCAAACTTTACATCGTTGGCTTGTGCTTCTTTCACCAAGTATCCAATTCCATTTGGAAGTTTGGATTTGTTTTCCTGCCAGTCGCCCAAGCCTGCGTTGTCGTTGTTTCTTGGATACTTGTTTCCAAACCAGCCATCGTCCAACAGAAAAACATCTGTCCCCAGTTTCTTGGTATCTTTTAATAAAGCTGCCAGTTTTGTTTCGTTAAAATCAAAAAAAGTAGATTCCCAATTGTTCAAAATAGTTAGCCTTGCGCCTTTTCCATCCACAATCTGGTAATCCCTTGCCCAGCGTTGCAAGTTGCGACTGGCATTTCCCTTGCCCTGATCAGAATAAGTATAGAGAAAAGCAGGTGTTTTAAATTCTTCGTTAGGTTTCAGCGAATAATCAGAAGCGTAAGGATTGATGCCGGCAATTAACCGCAAATTTTTTGTGGCATCCACTTCCAAGTCAATCTTGAAATTGCCAGACCATTCCAACGAACCCAACAGCACTTTACCTTCGTCTTCGGTTGCAGGCCGATCAAAAGAAACCATAAAAGATGGCGGCTGGTACAGATCGGCACGCGTGCCCAACTTGCTGTCCAACACTTTGATGCCGGCTGTCAGTTCTGATTCCTGCGGCTGCATTTCCCTGGCCCAATTGCCGTGAAACTGCTTCAACCAGTATGCATTTGCCGTTAAATACAAGTTGGCCGAAGCAAATTTATGCAGCGTTACATTGCCTTTTTCAGTTTGTTTGATGACAGACCATTGCTTAACTACGTCATCATCTGCATAAACTCTATAGAAAAGCGTAACCTGAAAAGGATAGGCCGGATCTTTTAAAACGATGCTGGTAACGGACACATTGGCATCCACTTTTTGCGTTTGATCGCTTACGTATTGCAAATCCAGCGAATTGTTGCCGTCTGCATGGGTAACTTCTATAGCAGGCTCCACCAGGTTTCGGGAACCGGCGGGCGTATAAGCCGAATTAAAAGTTCCGGAATCGTCTGTGCCTTGCCTGCGCATGGCCGGAATGTGCCGATACTCATCCGGGCTGGCTAATTTTACGCCCAGATAAACCATGCCGACGCGCTTGTCGGCACCAACTTGCAAAGCCATCGCGTTGTGCTTGGTTTCTATCGTGATTATTTTGGTTTGTGCCGAAACTTGTATCCCTGAAACCAACAAAACGGAGAAAAGCAAAAATTTTGCGAATTGGATTAAATGAAAGCCGGTTGTATAAATATTAAGGTTCATATTGGTTTTGTTTGAAGGATTGGGCCTTAAAAAACTGCCTTAAAGTTATATTAATTTGCGAATTGACCCATTTTCTTTTCTTGACGATACTTCTTTTATGCCTTAAAAATTGGTGTTGACGGCGTGGGAAAGGTCTTGCGTGAGGGATTGCAGCGGAAAGCCCACAGCGCAGCGAGGACTTGCAGCGGAAAGCCCGACCCGCAGGGGCACGCCCAAATCCTTTAAATTTTATGTTGAAACAAAAACCGGCAATTTGTTTTACTGTTGAGAAATGGACATCCGGCAACCAATACAGACACTAAAAAAACACTGGTAAAAGAAGCATTGGCACGAAACCGCAATGCTTTTTTTATCATATAAAATCTTAAAAGTTTATTAAAAAAACAAATATGAAAAAGCCAATCTCGAGAAAAACACATGGTGCTGCCGATTATTTATACGCAGCAGTTGCGGCAATGCTGCCGGAATTAGCGGGTTTTGAGGAAGAAGAAAAAGCGAAAATATTGTGCCGGACGATCAGCGGCGGAACTTTGGCTTATACCTTACTAACCCGCGCCGAATGGGGGTTAATCAAATTGATCCCGTTTAAAACACATTTAATCACTGATTTTACGGCCGGGATTTTTACGATGAGCGCACCCTGGATTTTCAAATTTTCTGAAAATAAAAAAGCACGAAACACGTTGCTGGTGCTCGGGCTGACGAGTGTTGTAGCCAGCTTGCTAACGCAGCCTGAAGAAATGGTTGGAGATTGAAGAAAAACCATTTCCCGGTTGAACCGGAAAATCCCGGTTTCATCAGCATTGATAAACACATCCCTTATTTTACTGTTACTTTAAAAAAATATCAAGATGAAAAAAAACAGTTTAGGATCGTCCGGGATCGAGGTTCCGCCTTTTGCTTTTGGCGGAAACGTTTTCGGCTGGACGATCGATGAAAATACTTCCTTCCAAATATTGGATGGGCTGATGGATGCCGGTTTGAATTTTATTGATACAGCCGATGTGTATTCCAAATGGGTCCCCGGAAACCAAGGCGGCGAATCGGAAACGATTATTGGCAACTGGCTGAAAAAAACCGGCGGCAGGGAAAAAGTGGTGATCGCAACGAAAGTAGGCATGGAAATGGGCCAGCACAAACAAGGCCTGTCTAAAACCTGGATCAAGCAAGCCGTGGAAGATTCTTTGAAACGCTTGCAATCCGATTATATCGATTTATACCAATCGCATAAAGATGATGCGGACACGCCGATGGAAGAAACGCTTTCTGCTTATCAGGAATTGGTGAACGAAGGAAAAGTACGCATCATTGGCACTTCCAACATGAGTGCGCAGCGTGTTGCAGTGGCTTTGAAAACGAGTAAAGAACATGGTTTTCCGGCTTACCAAACCGTGCAGCCGGAATACAATTTGTACAAACGCGAAGGTTATGAAAAGGAATTGGAGCCGCTTTGCCAAGAACATCATCTGGGCGTGATTAGTTATTCTTCTTTGGCAAGCGGGTTTTTGACAGGGAAATACCGTTCCGAAGCAGATCTTTCCAAAAGCCAGCGCGGAAAAGGCATCAGTAAATATTTAAACGACCGCGGCTTTAAAATTCTAAAAGCTTTGGACGAGGTTTCGCACCAACTAAGCACTACGCCTGCGGCTGTATCTTTAGCTTGGCTGATGAACAGGCCCGGCATTACTGCACCCATTGCCAGTGCTACCAATTTAGAGCAGTTGAAAGATATTGTCAAAGCAACTGAACTGGAATTAAACACTGATTATGTCCACCAGTTGAACGAAGCCAGTTCCTGGGAATGATTTTTTGCTTGTAAAAAGAGCTGCCTCAAAGTATGGGGCAGCTTTTTTGCGTCAGATAGGTCTGGTTTAAAATAGTAGTGCATAAAAATTGTTAAGGGAGGGATACGGTAAACAATAATTTTAGCAAAGGTGAATTTACCTGTCAGATAATATAGTTATTCGGGTCCTTATTGAAGAGCCTGTTTAAAATTTATACAAGAAAAAATGTCATGCTTCTTTTACCCTATAAAAATTAGTGTTTGCATCAAATTAAATAAACCAAATGCCTGCCATTTTTTAGGTGATAAAAGAAGCATAGAAAATATATTTACAAATTTTAAATAGGCCCTAAAATGAACCCTATAAAGGTATCAGGCGTATAAATAGTTTATACCTATATAAATATGACTGATATTTTAAAAAGGAACAACGTAAAAATTTTGGGGACAGGAGAACAAACTATCTTATTTGCACATGGTTTTGGTGGAGATCAGACTGCCTGGAAACACGTTTATAAAGCATTTACAGACCGTTACCGGGTAGTTCTTTTTGACTACGTTGGGACGGGAAATTCAGATCATACTGCTTACAAACCGGAGCTTTACAGTTCGCTTACCGGTTTTTCGCACGATGTTCTCGATGTTTGTAAAGCTTTGCAGTTGGAGCAGGTCATTTATGTTGGCCATTCGGTGAGCAGCATGATTGGTGTTTTGGCTGCCATAAAAGAGCCGTCTTATTTTAAAAAACTGATTTTTCTTGGCCCGTCTGCACGTTATTTAAATGATGGGGAATATATAGGCGGATTGGAAAGAAATGATTTGGATGCTTTATTTGAAATGCTGGACAACAATTACTTAGGTTTTTCGAAAATGATGGCACCGGCAATTATGGGCGAAAAAAACACGATAGAAAAGCAGGACGAACTAACCAACAGCTTTTGTGCGGCCGATCCGGTCATTTCTCAAAACTTTGCCCGCGTAACTTTGCTTTCAGATCATCGTGCAAAATTACCTTTTTTAACCAGGCCAAGTTTAACTGTGCAGTGTTTGGATGATGTAATGGCGCCCGAAACAGCCGGACAATACATTCATGAAAATACGCCCGGAAATACTTACCTTGAATTAAATACAAGTGGCCATTGTCCGCATTTAAGTTCACCGGAAGAAGTAATCAAAGCAATAAAAGATTATATCCAAAATTAAAAATTTTAATATAAAGCAGTGGACTCATTACATCCGGATCAGCAAAGTTTATTAACAAGTACCGAGTTTTTGTATGAAAATTCGCCTTGTGGGATTCTGTCTTTTCTTCCCGGCGGGAGTATTTTTCGCGTTAATAAAACTTTGTTAAATTGGATTGAGCTAAGCAGTGAAGAAATTATTGGGCAAAAAAAATTCCATGATATTTTAAGTGTTGGCGGAAAGCTTTATTACCAGATGGTTGCTTTGCCTTTACTTAACCGGCAAGGTTTTATCAATGAAATCAACTTTGATATTGATTTAAAAAATGGAACCGCTTTTCCAAGTTTGGTTAATGCTGTAACTATTAAAGGAGATGATGGAAAAACGATAGCCATACATGCCACTATCCTTAAAATTACAGACCGTAAAAAATATGAATCCGAGCTTTTAAGGTCAAAACAGTTCGCAGAAGAAGAAAGAAAACGTTTTGAATCGCTTTCCAATATTATCCCCGAAATTATCTGGACTGCTTTGGCCAACGGTAATATAAATTTTATGAACGAGCGTTTCTTTGAGTATTTTAAATATGCAAATATAAGTTCTAAAAGAACTGCTTTAATACATTTGTTCCATCCCCGGGACTGGAAAAAAATATTTAAACTTTGGATTGAAGCTGTAAAAAATGCAGAGAAGTTTGAGGCAGAAGTTTTGCTAAAAAAGCACTCAGGCGGCTTCGAATGGTTCTTAATCCGCGCTGTTCCTTATAAAGATTCCAATGATCATATCGAAATGTGGTTTGGTTCCTGCACAAATGTACATGAACACATAATGCAGCAAAAGTTAGCCGTAGAAAACCTGAACAACAGCTTATCGGAAGCAAGCGGCCTCATTTCTATGAAAGAAAAAACGCTGGAAGAAATTGCGTACAGCCAGTCGCACCTAGTAAGAAGGCCGCTGGCCAATATCCTGGGTTTGGTAGATATGCTGGAAACGACAGAAGAACCTTCGGGAAACGATGCTATCGTTGCAATGTTAAAACAAAGTGCCGCAGAGCTGGACCAGATGGTAAAAAATATTGTATTAAAAGTTTGAACCCGATGCTTCTTTTACCACCTTAAAATCAGTAAAGCCCAAAACTACAAACCACTTTTCTGCCTTTATCCTTTTACCTCAAAAAACCCTGCTTTGTTTGGAATGTCCAGAAACGGATAAACTACTTTACTAAGGTGCAAACCTTGCGGATAAGCCAGATCCAAGATCAGCGGGGTTTCTTTGCTGATCAGATGATGTTCAAATTCACCCACAGACATAGTCCCTGTTCCGATCTTTAATAATTTTCCAATAATAATCCTGATCATTTTACTTAAAAAACGGTTGGCAGAAATTTGTAACCGAATGTGGTTTTCACTTTCATCTATATTCAAGCTAACCGAACTAATCCTGCAAATGGTGTGCTCGTACTTGGCTGGCGTGGTACAAAAAGCACGGTAATCCTGGTACAAAAGCAACAGTTGTAAAGCATTGTCAACTGGTGTTGGGTTGAAGTTTTTTAGGGGATAAAAAGAGCTTGTTGTACTTGAAAAAGGATTTTTGTAAGTGTGGATCAGATAATCATACGTCCTGAAACTGGCATCAAAACGGGCGTGCGGCTGTCCTTCCATTTCTATAATATCAAAAACAGCAATATCAAGCGGCAAGGCTTTGTTCAAACGAAACAAAAGTTCTTCTGTATCCGAAATCACCAAATCGGCATGAAAAAAAAACTGACTTGCATGCACACCGGCATCTGTCCGGCCACAACCATTAATGGCAATCGGAACTTTTAAAACCTGGCTCAGTTTTGTTTCCAATACTTGCTGAACGGTTGTTGTATTCGGATGTTTTTGCCAGCCGCTATAAGCTGTTCCAAGATAAGCAATATGAAAAAAGTATCTCAAGTTTGGATTGGCTAAACTTTTTGCTGCAACTTGGATTTGATAAATAGGACCTGCTTTTTAAGCTGCACGTATCGTTGTTTCAAAGAAATAGTAGTTTTAACGGTTGTGTTATGATTGGCAAACCTGAAAATTGCCGCCTGGCGCATGTACTGGGATTTGGAATCCAATTTTCTATTCTTTGCAATCCCCAAAAAATTTCCATTTGTACAACGCAGCATGAGTTTGGTTGAATGAACAGGTATCAGATCAAAAGTTTCTGTTGTACCGATTTCTACTTGGTTTGCGATCACTTCACCTGTATTGTTATTGGCACTAAGATATAAGTTGTTTGCTGCTTTTATGGCAATTTTTCCATGGCCCAGCTCTTCCAATTGTAATAGATTGTTTGGATTTCCCGGCTTGCCGTCTGCATCCAACTCAAATTGGTTTTTTAGGTTGATGTATCTTCCATTTTTACAATGCAAGGTAAAAGTTTGTTTTTCCGGGGATACTGTTTTTATCGATGTAATTTCATCCAACCGTACAAACTGATAACCCAAGTCCAGCAATTGGGGAACCAGGATTTTAACCAAATCTAAAGTTTGGTTTTTGGGTTTCACTATGTCCATATCTGCCGTGTCGTCGTGCATTACCACAATTCCGTGCCCATGGCGTTCAATATCAATTACATATCTTGCTGCTGCATCTGCTACCGGCCAATTATTTTGCCAGTAATAACAATCTACCCCTGCAATATCCCAATAAACCGGGCCGATATGGTTAGTTGTGAAGATACTTTGATTTAATTCGCGGGCCACTTCTGCCGACCATTTTCCATAAGGCGGACGAAAATAAACGTGCTGACTATCGATATAAGGTTTGATAATTGTATCCGTCCGCAATACCTGGTCAAGTACATTTCCATCAACGGAAACATAATAAGGCAAATCGGGATGGTCGAAAGTATGGTTTCCAATCAAGTGGTTCATCTGCTTTAATTGCAGCAAAATTTCCGGATGATGGAATGCATATTTTCCAACTACAAAAAAAGTAGCCCTGATATGGTGTTCAAAAAGGAAACTTGCAATTTCGAGGGTATGGATTCCGGGCCCGTCATCAAAAGTAAAACAAAGTGTTTTTGGAGGAAGGCCTGACCCGTTAAAAGAATTGGATTGGTACAAACGTTTAATTTAAAATTGTAAATATTATTTTTTGTTATACAATCTGACCAAAAACCGATAAGTATTGTTGTGCAACAATGTGCTTTTTATAATTACTTAAGTATTTGGTCAGATCAGCAGCAGTATAGCTAAGTTGATTTTTATTTTGTGATGCTTGTTGAAGCAGGAGGGTTAATTGCTGCACGTTGCCAGGTTCAAATAATCTTCCAAACTGGCCAACAGCTTCTGACAATCCGCCCGCATCTGCTGCAATAACCTGGCAGCCACAGGCCAAGCCTTCTAAAACCACAATGCCAAAACCTTCTTTTCTCTTGGAAGGGATAACCAAAACTTTATGCTGGTTAAGTATTGTTGCAATATCCGCACTGTCCAAACTTCCGGTAAAAGTAATAGACTGTAGCAGATGAAGTTTATTCGCCAAAACAATAAGATTGTTCATTTCCGGCCCATCCCCTATTATTGTAAGTTTGAAAGGTTGCTGTAAGTTGGAACATGCTTTGATCAAAGTATCACATCCTTTTTGAGAAACCAACCGGCCAACAAAAACAAAATCAAGGGTTCTTTCTGCTGTATTTTGTACTTTGAAAACAGCATCATCATAACAATTGTAAATCACTTCGGATGCAGTATTGAGAGATGCGGCAACACTTTTACTGACCGAAATATTTTTGGAAGCAAACTTGATCAAAAACAATTTTAACAGCGATACCAAATTTTTTCTTTTAGTAAGTGAGAAATCATTCTGGGAAATGATCCATCTTTTACGCGGATTGATCAACAGCGGCCATATTCCTTTTAAAGAAATATTGGGCATATAATAAACATTGCACCACAAAAACAACTTAATTATTTTTATAAAACCTGGTGCACAATATACATCGATCTCTGCTAAAGGCTTATTTTGCTTTTGATAAGTTATAACTTTAACATTATGCCCTTTATTAACAAATTCCCTGCTTAAATTTAATGTCAGGTTTTCAATACCACCTAAAACCGGATAGAAAACAGTACTAAAGATTAATATTTTCATAGAAAGTACAGGCGTTACTACGTTTGTTTACAATCATTTACGCTTAAATAACCAGGTGTTCAATTGATTCTAAATATAAATATTATTTGTTAAGTTACTGCGTAATATTCTTGTGGGGCAATTAATATTGATTTTATATTGATAAAAGAAGCATGTACAATATATGCAACTGTTTCTTTCGATTACTTTAAATAAACATAAGTAATCCCATCGCCACCCCTGTCTGCATGTTCATCTTCCACGTGGCTTACTTCACTATATTTCTTTAAATAATCCCGGATCAGTTTGCGCAAAATACCGTCGCCTTTTCCGTGGATGATTTTCAAACTGCCCACGCCCATCATGATTGCCCGGTCGAAATATTTTTCAATTTCATACAAAGCCTCTTCGCCGCGTTTGCCGCGCACATCAATTTCCGGACTAAAACCGGCCGTATCGTTTAAAGCCGGGTTATAAGAACGCCGGACATCTTTCGGTACTTCTTTCCGAGCTATTTTATGTACTTTTTTGCGCTTGGCAACTGTACGCAAATCACCGATGGAAATAATCACATTGTCGCGGGCAAGTTCCATCACCTGTCCCATTGTTTCAGAATCGTTCAGTTTTACCCAGTCTCCCACTTGCAGATCAGGTACTTCTTTTACCGGTATAATTTCTGTTTTAACCGTATTTTTTTGAAGTTCTTTATTTAAGTTTTCCCGTAGGTTCCGGGTCGTTTCTTTATCCGCATTGCTGCTTTTTATTTCCGAAATTGTGTTTTCCACCAAACGGTTGGCATCCTGGATAATCGTTTTAGCTTCTTTTTTTGCTTCGCGGATCAGTTCCTTTTTGTTTTCTTCAAAAAAGTTTTTCAGTTCTTCATTTTCCCGAAGTAAAATACCGGCCTTGCGCTCCTGCCTTTGCAAACTCAATTTCGTTTCCAGCACTTCTTTTTTGTCCCGTTCCAGATCGATCAGCAGCGTATCAACTTTTTTCTGGTTGACACCAATTTTGTTTTTTGCGGAATTGATAACGTAACCCGGCAAACCAATTTTTTGTGCAATTTCAAAAGCATAAGAACTTCCGGGCTTGCCAACTTCCAGGATATACATGGGCCGCAGTTGCAGATTATCAAACAACATCGAAGCATTTTCCAGGCCGCCGGTATCGCTTGCAAAAAGTTTCAAATTGGAATAATGTGTGGTGATTACGCCTTTTACTTTTTTCTGATTTAAAGATTCTAAAACCGCTTCCGCAATCGGCCCGCCAAACTGCGGATCAGTCCCGGTGCCAAATTCATCTATCAAAATCAAAGTTTTGCTGTCGGCCATCTCCACAAAATATTTCATTTTGGACAAATGTGCGCTGTATGTACTTAAATCACTTTCGATGGATTGATCATCGCCAATATCCGAAAAAACCTGTCGGAAAACTCCGATTTCACTTTGTTCTGCCGCCGGGATCAGCAAGCCTGCCTGCACCATCAGTTGCAGCAAACCGACGGTTTTCATACAAACCGATTTTCCACCTGCATTCGGCCCGGAAACGACGATGATACGGTCAGTTTCATCAATCCGGATATTTAGCGGGACTACACTTTTTTGCTCTTTTTTATGTGATAAAAGAAGCAAAGGATGGCTGGCATTCACTAAGTTGATCCGCATCTCGGGAACCAGGATTGGCATTTCTGCTTCAATATCTATTGCAAACAAAGCTTTTGCCCGAACAAAATCCAGCTTGGTCAGCAATCCGTGATAGGAAATCAGGATCGGGACAAAAGGCCGGAGTTCATCTGTTAATAAGGTCAGGATTTTGATAATTTCCCGTCGGCGCTCAAATTCCAGATCGCGGACTTTGTTGTTCAGTGTAAAAACTTCTTCCGGCTCTACATAAACCGTTTGCCCGGAAGAGGATTCATCATGGATAAAACCCTTCAGTTTCCGTTTATTTTCAGACAACAAAGGAATGCACAACCGGCCATCGCGAACGGTCAAAGAGCCGTCTGCCGTCCAGCCGTTGTTGCCTGCATTTTTAAAAATCTGTTCGATGGTTTTTCGTGCCGCTTGTTCTGCCTGTGCAATTCCGGAAGTGATGTCCTGCAACTCGCGCGAAGCATTTGGCCGGATTTTTCCTTTCAGATCAAGTACGCGGTCTATTGCTTTTAAAATATTTTTTTCGATGGGCAAGTGTTCAAACAAAGCTTCCAGGTTCGGGTACAAACCTGCGCGGTCATTAAAATAAGCCAAAACCGCAAAAACAGTTATCAGCGATTGCTGCACTTGAAAAAACTCCTCTTCGGATAAAAATGCACCTTCCAGCCTTACCTTTTTTGCCAGCGATTTGATGTCGTGGAAATTGCTGATGGGCAAAGCCGTATCATTTGCCAGGATGTTTTTAAATTCAGAAGTTTGCCTTAAAAACTTCTGTATCTGGTCGAAGTTGTTCATTACCTGAATCTTGTCCACCATTTCCTGACCCATAACACTCAGGCATTTGGCTTTGATCAGTTGTTTTATCTCGGTAAAACCCAGTTTGTCTTCGCTGTTTTTGGGGTAGGTCATTCAGGTTGTTTCTTGTCCGCGATTGTTTTTGCCGAACTTATTTTAGATTTTGTTTTTATGTTTCTTTTGATCGAATCTTGTTTTGCTGACCGCTTTGCAGAATCAATTTTAAGGGCTTTTTTTGCCGAATCTGCCGCGTGTTTCCTAATCTTCATTTCTTCTGCGGCCAAACGTTTTGTGATCGAATCGTTTTTCGCCGTCAACTGCTCAACCACGGCTTTATAGATGCGGCCCATTTGCTCCAGGTGCTTGGAATAATACTGAAAACTCTTTTTAAAAGCAACAGAATCAACCTGGTGCTTTTTGAAAATGGCGGCATACAATCCGTTTCCACGATAGCTCAAACTGTCCGGCAATTGCGACCTTGAATTCAAATAGCCATCTGCAATATGAATATCCACCAAAAGCGGAATAAACTGGTCTTCCTCAATCAGATTATCAGGAACTGGTTCGTGGTTGCAAGCGATCAAAAAAAGCAGCAAGAAAGAAAACAGAATTTTATAAAATCGCATTTTGTAGTTTTGCAACAATTTCAGTCAAAATTACGGATTAATGAGCATTGCAGACAATATCAACAACTTAAAAAAGGAAACGGAAGCCAGGGGCGTGAAGCTGATCGCGGTTTCTAAAACCAAACCGGCAGATGTTTTAATGGAGGCATATAACGCCGGCCAACGCGTTTTCGGCGAAAACAATGTGCAGGAAATGGTGGAAAAACAGCAACAATTGCCCAACGATATTGAATGGCACCTGATCGGGCATTTGCAAAGCAACAAAGTGAAATATATTGCGCCTTTTATCAGCCTGATCCACTCGGTAGATAGTCTAAAATTGTTGCAGGAGATTGACAAGCAGGCGGCCAAAAATAAGCGGGTAATAGATTGTTTGCTACAGATTTATATTGCTGATGAAGAAACCAAATTTGGTTTGGGCTGTGATGAAGCGATAGAACTGTTACGGTCGGAAGGATTTTCAGCCTTAAAAAACGTAAGGATCGTAGGTTTGATGGGCATTGCCACCAATACCGACAGCGAAAAACAAATTAAGGATGAGTTTTACGAGCTGCATACTTTTTTTGATGGCATAAAAACCAGCTTTTTTCGCAAAGAAGATTCGTTCAAAGAGCTTTCCATCGGTATGTCTGCAGATTATAAAATTGCGATGGGAGAAGGCAGCACAATGGTCCGGGTAGGCAGTTTGATATTCGGACAGCGGTTAGTTCCGCATTGGAAAAATAATTAATTGCGCAATGAATTTAATCATAAGAACAGCCGAAAAAGCAGATTGCCCGCGCCTGCTGGAACTGATTGCCGAACTGGCTTTATTTGAAAAAGCGCCCGAAGAAGTTACCGTAACTTTAGGGGAATTTGAAGATGCAGGGTTTGGAAAACAACCGGTTTGGAAAGCTTTTGTGGCTGAGATTGATGGTTTTATCGTCGGTTTTGCTTTATATTACATCCGTTATTCTACCTGGAAAGGTTGCCGGATGTACCTGGAAGATCTAATCATCACCGAAAGTTACCGCAGCCGCGGAATTGGTACGCTGCTGATAAAAACACTGGTAAAAGAAGCATTGGAAAAAGATTTCAGCGGGATGCTCTGGCAGGTTTTGGATTGGAACGAACCGGCCATCGGTTTTTATAAAAAACTAAACGCTTCTTTTGATTTTGGCTGGATCAATGTTTCACTTTCAAAAGAACAGTTATCAACTATTGATTTGTCGGACTTAAATTGAATTTCCTTCCGCAGCAAACACCAATTTTTAATGGATAAAAACAGTATGCAGGTTTTTAAGTTTGGCGGCGCTTCTGTAAAAGATGCGGCAGCTATCAAAAATTTAGCTGAAATAGTTTCTCAACATCAGGAAGATCAATTGCTGGTTGTGGTTTCGGCAATGGGAAAAACAACGAATGCTTTAGAAAAACTCACTTTAGCTTACATCAAACAATCCAAAGATATACAAACAATTTTTGCAGAAGTTAAACTGTTTCATCATCAAATTATGGCGGAACTTTTTACAAGTTCAGATCCAATTTTTGATGAGGTGGAAAATACTTTTGTGGAGATTGAATGGATAATTGAAGAAGAACCGCATGATGACCCTGATTTTATTTACGACCAGATCGTTTCCATCGGAGAAATGGTTTCTTCACGGATTGTTGTTGCTTATTTGAATTTAACCGGTGTTAAAAGCCTTTGGTTCGATGCGCGTGGTTTCATCCAAACAGACAATACTTACCGCGAAGGCCACGTAAATTGGGAAGTTACTGCTAAAAACATTCAGGAAAGTATTCCCGAAATGCTGCAAACTGAAGTGCTGGTTACGCAGGGTTTTTTGGGCGGGACTTCCGAAAATTATACCACAACCTTAGGCCGTGAAGGTTCTGATTATACGGCTGCCATTTTTGCTTCCTGCCTGAAAGCACCTTCGGTTACGATATGGAAAGACGTGGCCGGTGTTTTTAATGCTGACCCAAAACGCTTTCAAAACATCGTTAAGTTTGATCAGCTTTCATATACAGAAGCGGTGGAAATGGCTTATTACGGCGCAAGTATCATTCACCCCAAAACCATTCAGCCTTTGCAAAATGCCGGGATTCCTCTGTTTGTGAAACCTTTTTTAGCCCCGCACGAAAACGGAACGGTAATTAACGGAGAAGAATTGCCGGTGAAAGTGCCGGTGATTATCATCAAAACTAACCAGGTTTTGGTTTCGGTTTTTTCTAAAGACCATACTTTTATCACCGAAAACCATTTGAGCGGGATTTATAAAATGCTGGCAGAATTCCATTTTAAAGTCAACCTGATGCAAAATTCAGCTTTGAGTTTTACTTTTTGTGTTGATTTTGAAGCAAGCCGTTTTGAGCAATTACTGCAGCAACTGAAGCCGGATTTCAACTGTAGATACAATACCAAAACTGATTTGATTACCGTTCGGCATTACGAAACTGCTTTGTTGCAGGAACTATCGGCCGGAAAAATAATTTTGTTGGAGCAATTAAGCCGGAACACCGCGCAAATATTGATCAAAGCTGAAAGTTGAAAAATTGCAATGCTGTTTTTACCGGCATAAAAGCTACGCTGCCAACATAATTATCATCGACCTTAAAACTGGAAACCAGCCAGTTTTCTGTGGAATTGGTGATCTCAGTTGGATGTTGATGGACGCCGTCCAAACTTGGGATCAAAGTTAGTTCATCAATTAGTCCGGTTCCGGTTGCTTTCAATAAACATTCTTTGCGCGTCCACAACTGGTAAAAGCTTTGGTACGGAAAATCAGATTGCTTGATAAAATTGATTTCCGGCTGGCTGAAACTAAAGCTCAACATATTTTGGTAGGTAAAAGAAGCATCGGCCTGCTCCAGATCAATGCCGACAGAAGTGTCCGAAACCGCAATCAAAATCCAATCCCCGGAATGGGAAATGTTGAATTGCAGTTGATTACCATTCGTCTGCCCCACAAAAGGTTTTTTGTTTTTATCGGATTGAAACCTGACTTCCTTTGGATCTATTGCTAAATACCTACCCAGCAAAACCCTCAAAATTGCTTTGCTGATGATGCGGGCTTGACGGTCTTTTTCCTGCTGATAACGCTGGACCCTTGCTGTTTCAGTTGGGTTTAGCAAAGCTTCCAACTCTTTCAAATATGGGACCAAAGCCGAAACTGTTGCGCGCCAAACCGTAACCAAACCGGCATCAGTATAGATTTTTGCTGATGCTTCCGTCCAGTTTCCTTTTACAGACTGGATAAACAAATAATTTTCCGGCATCTGCTTAAAGTTTTGATCATACTGGTTTCGGTATTGCATTTAATATCCAACCAGAATAATTTTTTTAAAAATATAAAAAACAATAAACTAAAATTGGCAACCTTTGTTACAAAAAAAACACAAAAGCTATGAGTATCAAAAAAGATTTGTTGAAAAAAACAAAAGAGTATGCAGATCAGGCAAAAGACTATGCTAAAGATCATGCAAAAGATTATGCAGAATATGCAAAAAGCTATGCAAAAGACAAGGCTAAACATTATTCTGCCGATGCAAGGGATTACGCAGAAGATAAGGTTGACGGCGGCCATGCAGCCTCAGTTGCCATTGCTTTAATCGGTGGTATTGTTATCGGTGCAGCTTTGGGCGTCTTGTTTGCCCCGGAAGCAGGAACCGAAACCAGAAGCAATTTAGGTACTTCACTACAGGAATTTGGAAATACCGTTGCCGATAAAGCGCAACAGGGTAAAGAAGCGATCACTACTTTGAAGGATAAAGCAGTAGATGCCGTAAAATCAAAAATTGGCACAGAAGGTGAAGATCCGGATATTGACCATCCTTCTTTCAGCTAATTACTTTTTTTATCTTATAAAAGAAGCCACATATTGAAAAATAGGTGGCTTCTTTGTTTTTTGCCATTTTGACGATGAGGAAAATCGGTTGAAGGCAATGAGTATTCTATACCTTATCCACTTACTTATTATATAACAGTCTGTTTCCGGTGCTTCTTTTAGCCCATAAAAATATTGCCCTTTTGTAAATTTATGGCGACCGCCAAAAGCACACTGATTTTTATGTGCTAAAAGAAGTAATATTTTCCACGGTAGAAATTTAAACGGTTTTAGAAATCAGCATCAAATAAACTGAGGCAAGATCAGGGTTTATTTTTTCTATGTCATAACTTCAATTTCGCATTGGTTTTAGCTTGTTTGGGATCGATTAAAAAAAATGATGTTGATATATAAAATACTTTAGCATCAAAATTAAATACATGCCTAAACCGCTTTTACTTTTCTTGTTTTTATTAACTGCACTATCATCTTTTGCGCAAAAGAAATCCATCATCAGCGGAACAATTAAAGATGAAGTAACCGGTGAAACCCTGATTGGTGCAACGGTAAGGATAAAGGAACTTCCGCAAAGCGGTACAACTACCAATAGTTATGGTTTTTACTCCTTGTCGGCACCTGAAGGAGGATATACGCTTCTGTTTACTTATGTAGGATATAAAACCATTTCACGTCCGCTTGCCTTGCATCAAAGTCAAATCATCAATATTTCATTGCGATCAAAAAGTGACTTGAATGAAGTCACAATCAACGCTGACAAACCGAACAATGATCAGGTAGCCTCGCCGCAAATGGGCTTGGAAAAAATAAACATGGCGCAGATCAATAATGTGCCGGTGCTGCTGGGTGAAAAAGATATTTTGAAAACCATCTCCTTATTACCGGGGGTTAAATCAGCAGGCGAAGGCAACACAGGGTTTTACGTCAGAGGAGGTGCTTCAGATCAGAACCTGATCTTGCTGGATGAAGCTACTGTTTACAATGCTTCACACTTGTTTGGTTTTTTTTCCACCTTTAATTCAGATGCCATCAAAGACGTCAGCTTGTATAAAGGCGGCATGCCTGCGGAATATGGCGGCAGGTTGTCCTCCGTTCTGGATATAAAAATGAACGAGGGGAACAATAAAGATTTCACTGTGCAAGGCGGTTTGGGGTTGATCGCTTCGCGTATTAAAGTGGAAGGGCCTATCGTAAAGGACAAAGGTTCATTTATGGTAAGTGCCAGGCGGACTTATATTGACCTTTTTTTAAAAGCATCTTCAGACTCTACCTTAAAAGGAAGCACCATATATTTTTATGACATTAATGCCAAGGCCAATTATCATTTCAATGACAAAAACGCCGTTTATCTTTCCGGGTATTTTGGGAAGGATGTTTTGGGTTTAAAAAATACTTTTGGGACCAATTGGGGTAATTCGACCGGTACGATCAGGTTCAACCACTTGTTCAGCAACAGGCTTTTTTCCAACACTTCCCTCGTTTATAGCAACTACAATTATGTGGTACAAAGCTTTTCAAGTACCGATAATTTTAAAGTAACCTCAAAAATAAACGATTTGAATTTGAAAGAAGACCTGCAATATTTTGTGGGCAATAACCACACACTAAAGTTCGGATTGAATATCCTGCACCATGATATTTCACCTGGTGATATTACCTCGACAGCAAGTTTTAACAACAAGAGTACAGAGCAAAGGTATGGGTTTGAGAATGCGGGCTATATAAGCGATGAGTGGAAGGCAAGTGAAAAATTAACCTTGCTTTATGGGCTCAGGTTAAGCGGCTTCTTTTTATTAGGCCCCGGCACCTTCAAAACTTATGGTCTGGAAGGCAATACTTTAACTTCTGATACTTATACTTCCGGGCAAAGTGTAAAAAATTATTTCAATCTGGAGCCGCGTTTTTCTGCAAGTTATATCCTTAACGATGAAAATTCCATCAAGGCATCTTATAACCGCAATACACAAAACATTCATTTACTGACCAATTCCACCAGCAGCAGCCCAACAGACTTGTATGTGATGAGCAGTAACAATATCAAGCCGGAAATTGCCGACCAGGTTTCTACCGGTTACTTTAAAAACTTTAAGGATAACTTGTTTGAGTTTTCTGCAGAAGTGTATTATAAATGGCTGCAAAACCAAATTGATTATAAAGATGGCGCGCAGTTGCTCGTCAACCAGGATGTGGAATCGGATTTAACTTATGGTTCGGGCAGGGCTTATGGTTTAGAATTGTTTTTAAAGAAGAAATACGGCCGTTTAAATGGCTGGATCGGATACACCTTGTCCAGAACAAAAAGAAAGTTTGATGCCATCAACAATGGAAATTACTATCCGGCAAGGCAAGACCGCACGCATGATGTTTCCATCGTGGGTATTTTTAAATTGAACAGCCGCTGGACTTTCTCCGGCGCGTTTGTTTATGGTACGGGCAATGCCATCACTTATCCTACCGGTAAGTATAACATCGGTGGTTTAACCACTTTTTCTTATTCCGAACGCAATGGTTACCGCGAACCCTCCAGCAACAGGCTGGATATTGGAGCTACATTGGAGGGAAAGGAACATACAAAATATCATTCGAGCTGGACATTCGGCGTGTATAATGTGTATGGGCACAGGAACCCTTATATCATTACGTTCAGAGACAGTAAAACCGTTCCGAACACCACCGAAGCTGTGGAGACCAGCATTTTCGGAACAGCGGTCCCATCTGTTACCTGGAACTTTAAATTTTAAAAAACAAACATGCCAAAATGAAAAACCCCAAACCCTATATAGCTTTTATACCGCTGCTGTTGCTTGTTGTGTCTTGTACTAAAGTGATTGACCTGAAATTAAACAATGATGCAGGCGATCTGGTAATTGAAGGCAAAATCACCAATATACCCGGGCCGCAATCTATAGTGCTTAGTACCAATGTGCCCTTTACCAGCACCAATTCTTATCCGCAAGTAACCGGGGCAACCGTAACCGTAAGCGATCAGGCGGGTAATATTTATAAATTTACCGAAGGGCCGGCCGGAACATATATTGCAAACTCATTGGCAGGGATTGAGGGAAACACTTATCTGATGAACGTTTCAACAAACGGAAAAAATTACAAAGCCAATTCTCAAATGCCTGCATTGGTCCTTCTTGATTCGGTAACATCAAAAACTTCAAACTTCGACAAAAAGAGGCGGCAAATCACTGTACATTATCAGGATCCGGCAGGAACTGCCAACCAGTACCGCTTTGTCATGTACGTCAACTATGTTCAAGTCAAAAGTGTTTTTGCCTATAATGATAATTATAACGATGGCAAATATGTAAATATAGACCTGCGGGAAGATGACATAGATGTACATCCGGACGACATCGTACAAGTAGAAATGCAATGTATCGACAAGGTTGTTTACACCTATTGGTTTACCCAAATGCAGCAGGAAATCAATGGTCCGGGAGGAGGGGTAACGCCATCTAACGCGCCGAATAATATTTCACCTAATGCCTTGGGATATTTTAGCGCACATACTACTCAATCCCAAAGTATTGTGGTTAAATAAATAACTTTTTTCAAATTGTGTTTAAAGTAATTGGCCTTGCATCCGGTTGTGATTAAATTTATTTACAAAAATATTTTGTTCAGGATTGATCGATGTAAGATCATCATACTTCTTTTAGCACTAAAAAATTGGTGTTGTGTTTTATCAGGCATGAGCTGTCAGGTATCGGCCATGAACGATCAATTATAGACAGCTTAATGATTTTTATGGCATAAAAGAAGCATGCCAACAATCAAAAAAAGTGAAATAATTATCAAATTAAGACCTAAAAAACCTTAAACCTGACAAAAATAAAACCCCCTAATGTTCCGCTTGTTTTTATGGTCTCATTTTATTGCCTTAACATTGGCCTGATAGACCACTTTGTAATGATTATTGCTGGCTGCAATGCACGGTTAATCCTACACTTGGATACTTTGAAACTTGTGTAAAAATCAATACAGGTTTCACAGCCCGGAAACTATGAAACCTGTATCCTTAATCTAAAAGTTCATTTCCTGCTCATCCGCACTTGGCCCGTAACTGCCGGGAATTGGAATGTTAAGTAAACGCAAGTAAACACCTAATTGGGCACGATGGTGGACGATCTGGCTAAACGTCATCCGGATGACTTCACCTTTGGTTGTTACAGAGAAAATCGTTTCTCCCGAACGCAGCGTCCAATCGGGCAATAAATCTTCTTCGCTTGCTGCCGCTAAACTTTCCTTTCCGCTAACTAATGATTTCTCAAACAGTTCCAGCAGTTCACCGGTGTTGTTTATTTGGGCCGGTTGGTAGGGATTGTTGGCAAAATCCAACTCGTTAGTAGTAAGTACCATCGTGATCCACGTTGGCAGCTCAGCAATATGGGTAGAAAGCTGGCGGATAGACATGCTTTTTTCGTGTGGTTTCCAACCGTACTTGTCGTTTGGTACACGTTCCAGTATTTTCCGGGTGGTCAGGGCTTCCTGATCCAGTTCTTTTAATAACATTTCAATAATTGCCATAATTTTTATTTTTTAAATTGATACCACAAATTAAAGTCAGGCCAATGACAGCCCTATGTCAGCAGGAATAATGAAATGTCATAAATTTTCTAAAGCCTTGTTGATTATTGAACGCACCCTTTCCCGCACGTTTTTAGGTGCGATGATTTGCGCATGATCAGCAAACATCAAATACCAGCGGGAAAAGCCTTCAAGCGAGGAAGTCAGGAAAGACATTTCCATTCCGCCTGCTGTTTCTTTTTCACTGGTAAAACCATGATAATACTTTTGTTCGCCCAGGTGCCTTGCTGCATGCAAACTTACGCATATCGTTATCTCGGTCAGGTTTTTATCCTGATACATGTTGTCTAAGTAGTTTTTTAGCGATGGGTGTTTATCATTGTACCGCTGTTCGGTCATCGCCAAATTAGTTATCCGGTCAAACCGGAAGTCGCGGTAGTCGTTGCGCATTTTGCACCAGGCAATCAAATGCCAGTAATTGTCCAAGTAAAAAACACCGATCGGCTCGATGCAACGCTGTGTATATTCCTGCCGGTAATAGGCAAAGTATTGCAAGCTTAATATCTTCTTTTCTGCTATTGCTTTTAATATTGTTTGCAAAGGATTCACATCAGCATTGACATGCGGCGGCCTTTTCGCTTTTAAAACCTCAATGCGGTTGTCCATGCTGGAGATAAAGTCTTTTTCGGCAGTCCGCAGCACCGCTTTAACTTTATACATGGCTGATTGGCAATGTTCGCTATTTACAGAATCCGTCAGTGTTTCCACCAGTTTTTCGGCAGTGATAAAAGCGGTGGCTTCTTCCAAAGTAAACATTACCGGCGGTAAACGATAACCATCCATCAGTGAATAACCAACGCCAGCTTCCCCGATCAGCGGTATGCCTGCTTCTTCCAGCGTTTTAACGTCGCGGTAAACGGTGCGCAAGCTGATGGCAAACCGATCGGCTATATCCTGTGCTTTCACAATTTTGCGTGATTGCAACTGGATCAATATCGCGGAAATACGGTCAATTCGGTTCATAAATATTATCCTTTGGTTAAAGGAAATAAAAGTATAAAGAAAACAACTTCAGCATTTATTTTTATAAGCTGATTGTTTATTTGTGTGTATTCTTGATACTTTTAATAAACTTACAGAATCAATAAAAAACGCTTTTTCCAATACCAATTTTAGGTGGATAAAAGAAGCATCAAAAACAAAAAGTCCTTGACATTGCTGCCAAGGACTTTTTTGTTTTTAAAAAAATATTGCTTACACAGTCACATTTTTAACATTCTTGTGAAAGATTTTATGATATGCAAAGTAAGAACCGATCAACAATGCCAGAAATATCAATGGCATCAGTCTGTTCATCATAGGGTCGCCAGAAGCAGTATGTGCAATAAAAGCGGAGACAAACACAAGGGCAAAACCCGCATAAGTCCATTCTTTTACCCTTGCTGCAACCGGAAGGAGCAACAGGGCCACACCTATGAATTTGGCAATTGCCAATTCTATACGAAAGTAATCAGGAAAACCCAAGTGGTGAAAAGCCTGGGCCATCTGAGGGTTGGTGAGGTACGAATAAGCCGAATAAAACATCATCAATGCTACAATACCTGTAAGCACCCAATAAATAATTTTAGTTGTTTTCATAGCATTTTTTCCAAATTTACTTATTTTTGTTATCAAAAGGATACCAATATTATTTTGAACAACATTGGTAAAAATCAAATGAATATAGAAACAGCAGAACCTTTACGCGATAAAAAAAGCCTGTACAAGCAGCGTAAATGCTATAAAAGATATATTATATTTTTTAATGACAATAACCCCTCTTAAATATTCGTACTTATTTGAATAGGAATAAATGATAATGTTGATATCCAAAAGAAAAGCCATGCCTTAAGAAAAAGGAAGATCGCGGCCTGAGTGCTGATGCTGTTCCCATTCCGCAGCATCCCCAAAAGAAGAAGGTTCTTTAGCTTTAAAATTTAGAATGCGGTTTTTTAGGTTTTTGATAGAAGTCCTATTTAAATCAGCGTTCTTGTTCTAAATCAGTACGTCCAACTTTTCAACCAAAGCAATAATCTTAGCAAGGCTCTCTTTATTGTTGGATTTTAAGATAAGTTCCATTGTGATTTACTATCGTTATAAATGCAAAAATACTAAAAACAAATTATCCTTCGGAATTCCTTTGGCAGGAAATTAAACAAAATAAGCAGTCCAATAAGACTGCTTATACATTTCGGGTGGACGATGGGGCTCGAACCCACGACCCTCGGCACCACAAACCAATACTCTAACCAACTGAGCTACGCCCACCGTTTTGTTGGTACAAAAATAAAAATCTTATGGTAAATGTCAAGCAAATTTATACTGAAATTTTTAATGCTGTTTTTAGCACAGAAATTCCTCAATTGAAAAAATTACTTTTGCCTTCTTATGATCGAGATTTTTACAGACGGTGCTTCCAGCGGAAACCCCGGCCGGGGCGGCTACGGTGCGATATTAAAAGCAGGAAGCCATTACAAAGAACTTTCGGGCGGCTTCCGCAAAACCACCAACAACCGGATGGAACTTTTAGCGGTGATCAAAGCGTTGGAAGCTATCAAAAAGACTGGTCAAACCATTACAATCTATTCTGATTCAAAATACATCATTGATGCCATCGACAAAAAATGGGTTTACGGATGGATCAAAAAAGGTTTTAAAGACAAGAAAAACAAAGATTTATGGCTGATGCTGATGGAACTTTTTAAGCTGCACCAGATCCGTTTGGTTTGGGTGAAAGGCCACGCCGGCCATCCCGAAAACGAACGCTGCGACGAACTGGCCGTTGCCGCTGCCAAACAATCCAACTTACCAGCCGATGTGGTTTTTGAAGCGGAAGCAGCCAAAGAAAAATTGTTGTGATTTGGACAAGACAATGCTTCTTTTATCACCTAAAAATTGATAGGCTTGATTTTTCTGCGTTGTGATTTTTTGTCAGGGGTTTACAATTTCGATAACTTCTAAATCATAAATCCTTTTTTCAGAAATTGAAAACCGAAGCAAAGTCCGTGTCTTGTGCCAGCCTTGTTTGCCTGCCGCCCCGGGGTTTAAGTGCAGGCAATTGATCTTTTTATCAAAGATCACTTTCAAAATATGCGAATGCCCGCAGATGAACAAAGCAGGAGGATTTGTGTAAATTTCCGGTTTCACGGCCAGGTTGTATTTCCCCGGATAACCGCCGATATGTGTTATCCAAACATCCACTTCTTCACAAAAAAAGCGCAGGTTTTCTGGGTAAACTATGCGTACGTCTTTTCCATCAATATTACCATAAACTCCGCGCAAGGGTTTGAAAGCTGCCAGCTCATCTGCCAAAGCTATGTTTCCAAAATCCCCGGCGTGCCAAATCTCATCAACGGTTTCAAAATGTTTAAAAACGGCAGGGTCTAAATAACCGTGCGTATCAGAAAGCAAACCGATTTTTTTCATGGTAAAAGAAGTATTAAGCCTCACCCCAACCCTCTCCAAAGGAGAGGGCTTTAAAAAACGACGTCGAAGCTAACTCCCTCTCCTTTGGAGAGGGTTGGGCTGAGGCATTTGTTATAATTTAAAGTTTTAAAAGATCGTTAAAAACTCTTTCAGCAGATTCTGGTAAGCTATACTGTAAACATTTTGCGATTTATATATGGTAAAAGAAGCATGTAGAGCTTTAGTTTTTTTCAAGCCAAAAGAAAGTATATAACGATGCGGAAGGTTGTCCGGGTAAGAAGAAACAGCGATTTCTTCTTGTAAAAACAAATTATCTTGCGCTAAATCTTTTACAAGCAATGCTGTTTTTACCGGGAGAATTAACCAGAAGATACCATTTGGATTGAGAAAATCAGGAACACTTTTCATGAGGTTTTCAAAAAAAGCCGGAACAGCATGCTTGGCCAGCGTTTTGTTTTCCTTCAGGGAAGTTAACGTATCGAGATAAAATGGCGGATTGGAAACGATCAGCTCATATTGCTGATGCTTCTTTTGCAACCAAAAATCTTTGATGGAAACCGGATACAGAAAAAGCCGGTGAGCAAAAGAAGAACCCCTAAAATTTTGTTCTGCAGTTTTGGCTGAAGCCGGATCAATTTCTACCGCATCAATTTTTGCTTCTACAAAACGTTGCGCCAGCATTAACGCAATAACGCCGGTCCCCGTTCCAATATCCAAGATTGTTTTTGGGTTTTTTGCAGAACTAATGGCACCAAGCAACACGCCATCGGTGTTGATTTTCATGGCGCAATTGGTTTGATCGACCGAAAAATATTTGAAATTAAAAATACTACACATTAATTTGTCCAGCAATTTTTTCTACTGAAGTGGATCAGATCAAACGGTAATCCCAACTACTACTACAACTACCGGCACATATTGATTTTTATGCCATAAAAGAAGCATTAAAATAATAATTCAATTTAATAAACAAACTCTCCATATAAAGAACGGACCGTAAGTTTTTTAACAGAAGCAGCTTCTACATGCCCGACAATTTGTGCCGCAATATTAAATTTTCCTGCTATTTCAATAATTGCACCAGCCAAGTTTTCCGAAACGTACAGTTCCATCCGATGTCCCATGTTAAACACTTTGTACATTTCCTGCCAGCCCGTTCCGGATTCCTGCTGTATTAATTGAAACAGCGGCGGAACCGGAAACAGGTTATCTTTAATCACATGCACGTCATCCACAAAATGCAGCACTTTGGTTTGCGCGCCGCCGCTGCAATGCACCATGCCATGGATTTGCGGGCGGTAATTTTGTAAAACAGCTTTAATTACCGGTGCATAAGTTCTTGTGGATGAAAGGACTAATTTTCCGGCAGTCATAGTTTTGCCATTACCAATATCAATTAAATCGGTCAGGTTTTTAGAACCGGAAAAAACGAGTCCTTCGGGAACAGCAGGGTCAAAACTTTCCGGAAATTTATTGGCAAGGGCTTTATTAAAAACATCATGCCGGGCAGAAGTCAAACCGTTAGAACCCATTCCGCTATTGTATGAATTTTCGTAAGAAGCCTGTCCATCGGAAGCCAAACCAACAATCACGTCGCCGGGCTGAATATTTTCGTTGGAAATTATATCGGCACGTTTCATCCGACAGGTAACCGTGGAATCAACAATAATCGTCCGTACCAAATCACCTACATCCGCTGTCTCACCGCCGGTAGAATAAATGCCGATCCCGGCTTCGCGCAGTTGGATTAACAATTCTTCTGTCCCGTTGATAATCTCTGCAATTACTTCCCCGGGAATCAAATTTTTGTTTCTGCCGATGGTAGAAGAAAGCAGGATATCATCCGTAGCACCCACACAAAGCAGATCATCCAAATTCATGATCACGGCATCTTGCGCAATATCTTTCCAAACCGATAAATCGCCGGTTTCTTTCCAGTACAAGTAAGCTAAAGACGATTTTGTGCCAGCACCATCAGCGTGCATAATATTGCAGAACGCTTCATCATGGCCTAAAATATCAGGGATGATCTTGCAAAAAGCTTTTGGAAAAATACCTTTATCGATGGATTTGATAGCCTGGTGCACGTCTTCTTTGGAAGCAGAAACGCCGCGCAAATCATATCGTTGAGATGAAATCATGCGGCAAAAGTAGGAAATTGTGTTTAGCTTTTAGCTGTCAGCAATCAGCTTTCAACAAGGGTAACAATTTAAACAATCGAATACTGTTTTTATGCCATAAAAAAAGCTCCGGACAAAATCCCGAAGCTTTTTGATTTAAGCTGGTAGCTGAAAGCTGATTGCTAAAAGCTGACAGCTTATTTTATAAACAACAATTCCCTGAATTTCGGCAACGGCCATTGTGCGTCGTCCACCAGTTGCTCCAGCTTGTCCACATGGTAACGGATGGTATCGAAATAACTTTTTACTTTTTCATCGTAAGCAATAGATTTTTCGCGGACATCTTCTATCGCGTTTGCTTTTTTGCGTTCTTCCAGCATCTGTTTGGCATTGGTTTGAACTTCGCTGACATGCCCGGATATTTTGCGGATCAGATCCATCTGGGTTTGATAAGCAGCTTCTTCCAAGCCGATTTCTTTTAAACCTTTTACATTGTCAATCAGCTTGTTTTGATAAATAACGGCAGCCGGAAGGATAGAACTGTTGATTAGTTCGCCGATCACGCGCGCTTCGATCTGTAGTTTTTTGTAAAAGCTTTCCAGTAAGATTTCGTGGCGGGCATGGGCTTCGCGCTGGCTAAAAACGCCGGTTTTGTTAAATAATTCTGCCGTTTTTTCGGAAAGTAAAACATCTAATGCTTTTGGCGTGGATTTGATATTGGCCAAACCTCTTGCAGCAGCTTCTTTTTCCCATTCTTCGCTATACCCGTTTCCTTCAAAACGGATTGCTTTGGATTCTTTGATGTATCTTTTGATGACCGTCATTAAGGCCACATCTTTTTTCTCGCCTTTTTTAATGAGTTTATCTACATCGTATTTAAATTTGGTCAACTGGTCAGCTACAATCAGGTTCAGGATTGTCATTGGGCTGGAGGAATTGGCTGAAGAACCAACCGCACGCAGCTCAAATTTATTTCCGGTGAACGCAAAAGGCGAAGTACGGTTACGGTCAGTATTGTCCCTCAAAATTTGCGGAATTTTAGGAATGCCCGACCACAAAGAATTCTCATCTTTCATGATCCTGCTGATCCGGGCTGTTTCAATCTCATCCAAAACCTCGTTCAACTGGCTGCCCAGAAAAATAGAAATTATGGCCGGCGGTGCTTCGTTTGCACCCAAACGATGGTCATTGGTAACCGAAGCAATGGATGCGCGCAACAAATCTGCATGTTCGTAAACCGCACGAATGGTATTTACAAAGAAAGTTAGGAACATCAGGTTGTTCTTTGGGGTTTTGCCAGGCGATAAAAGGTTTTTGCCCGTGTTGGTGATCAAGGACCAGTTATTATGCTTGCCCGATCCGTTGATGCCGGCATAAGGTTTTTCATGTAGTAAAACCTTGAAATGATGGCGCAAAGCAACCTTGTCCATCAAATCCATCAGCAACTGGTTGTGATCGATGGCCAGGTTTATTTCTTCATAAATCGGGGCACATTCAAACTGCGAAGGCGCAACTTCATTGTGGCGGGTTTTTAAAGGGATGCCTAATTTAAAAGCTTCCGTTTCGAAGTCCTGCATATAAGCGTAAACACGGTCTGGGATCGATCCAAAATAATGATCTTCCAACTGCTGGCTTTTGGCAGACATGTGCCCGAATAAAGTACGGCCGGTCAGAAATAAATCAGGGCGGGCATTGAACAAAGCAATATCCACCAGAAAGTATTCCTGCTCTATGCCCAAAGAAGCGTTTACTTTTTCTATGCCTTTATCAAAATAATGGCAAACATCTACCGCAGCTTTATCCAGCGCAACCAAAGCTTTAAGTAAAGGCACTTTATAATCCAGTGCTTCACCGGTATAAGAAACAAAAACGGTTGGGATACACAGCGTTTGGCTGATAATAAACGCCGGAGAAGATGGGTCCCAGGCGGTATAACCGCGGGCTTCAAATGTGTTTCGGATGCCGCCGTTTGGAAAACTGGAAGCATCAGGCTCTTGCTGCGCCAAGGCATCACCGCTAAATTTTTCTATACCACCGCCATCACCCGTTGGCTCGAAAAAAGAATCGTGCTTTTCTGCCGTAGTGCCAGTCAGCGGCTGAAACCAGTGTGTGTAATGGGTTACGCCTTTGCTTACTGCCCAATTTTTTAAACCGGATGCAATTTGCTCTGCTATTTCTCGGTTGACCGGAACGCCTTTGTCAATAGAATCTATAATGCTCTGGTAAGCTTCTTTAGACAAATATTCCTTCATTTTCTTTTTATCGAAAACATTACACCCAAAATAATCAGAAATACGGGCAGAAGGTGCTTTTGCTTCCGGAATGGTACGGGTCAAAACAGACTGAAGAGCTTGAAAACGAATATTAGACATGATTTATATAATTTTTAGGTTTAAAAAGATTTTTTACAATAAAAGCAGCCTTAGAAGCTATAATATTTTAAGCAATTTAATGTTTTAATAAAAAAGCATTACTGATACTTCAGTTTTTTCAATATAATTGCAAGGAATGTACATTTTAATTAAAAAAAACTCATATTAATTTTTTGCATGGATGATATCTGTTCATTTTTTAATTTTTAGCAATATTTAAATTAAATAGGTTTATGATGAATGAACACTTTAATAAAACTCCATAGTTACAAGTTATTATGATGAAAGCATCAAAATAAAATAAATTTTAACTAAAACCAGATTCAAAACATGTTTTCTAAATGCTAAAACTATGAACTTAAAACGCTATCAAAAAAAACCATTCAATTATTTGCCCAAAGAAAAATGGAAATTCGGTCTGGTTATTTTTTCAGGCAAAATTATGGGTTTGATATTGGTTATGCTGGCCATGGCTACCCTGCCCGGAATTTTGGGCACTACTGTTTTTGGTGCCGATACTTACACACCGCACGAAACAGCAATAATCAACACGATCAATACCGTATGGACATTGGTGGCCGCTTTCCTGGTATTTGGGATGCAGGCAGGTTTTGTAATGCTGGAAGCAGGTTTTGCCCGAAAAACAGAAACTGTGAACGTATTGATGGAATGCATTTTTGATACCTGCCTTTGCGGATTGGCTTTCTGGGCGATCGGTTATGCTTTTATGTTTAGTGAAGGAAACGGTTTTATCGGCCAGCACTGGTTTTTCCTGTCGGGGATACCTGCCACTTACGGTACCACTGGCATCCCGGTAATCGCACACTGGATATTTCAGTTTGCTTTTGCCGATACGACTTCTACCATTGTATCAGGTGCCATGATCGGCCGTACCAGCTTCAGGGGCGATGTTTTGTACAGTATTGGTGTAATCGGTTTTGTTTACCCGATCATCGGGCATTGGGCCTGGGGACCTGACGGGTTTCTGGCCCTGATGGGTACACCAGGACATTTTCTACCGTCACTAGGCACGGGTTTCCGTGATTTTGCCGGTTCTACCGTAGTCCACACCATCGGCGGGATCGCTTCCTTAGCAGGCGGGATTGTGTTAGGGCCGCGCTTAGGGCGGATTTTTGTAAGAGACAATAAGCTGGAAGGTGGTATGCCACCGGCGCATAACCTCACAATTGCAGCAATAGGCGGTTTCCTGCTATGGTTTGGCTGGTATGGTTTCAATCCAGGCAGTACCTTATCTGCAATGGATACGCAGGGCATCGGCCGGGTTGCTACCAATACTACTTTGGCTGCCTGCACCGGCGGGATGGCTGCTATGTTTATGGCTTTATGGTTTGGCAGCACCAAAGGCAAGTTTGACCTTGGCTATACTTTAAATGGTTTTCTGGCGGGTTTGGTCGCGATTACTTGTCCATGTTACTGGGTAAGCCCGAACGGTGCTTTATGGATCGGGTTAGTAGCCGGTATTTTGGTTTATATTGGGATGAACGTGATAGAATGGTACCGGATTGACGATCCGGTGGGCGCCGTTACCGTTCATGGTATCAACGGCATTTGGGGGACTTTGTCTTTAGGGCTTTTTGCATCCGGCCAATACGGTGCCACCGGCCCAACGGGTGCAGATAATTCTGCACCGGTTACCGGTTTATTTTATGGCGGCGGCACTCAAATCCTGAAAGCACAGTTTATAGGGAGTTTCATCATTACCGTTTCTACTTTTGTAGTGATGTATGTATTGATGCTCATTATCAGTAAGTTGCCTCATCCCTGGGCTTTGCGTGTCCCTGCCGAAGCAGAAACAAATGTTGGCGGCCTGGATGTTTATGAACATGGTGTAGAAGCCTACTCTTAACAAAATTAATTTTCTTATTAAAAGAAGTATAGCAATCGTTATGCTTCTTTTACCTCACTTTTTTTTGCGTGGCAAAAACAGCCTGCCCTCTCCTTTTAGGTTTTGAAACAGTAAGAGTTGCAGCAAATTTCTGCCTGTTTAGTATTATTTTATCTGATATTCCTTTTAGGTAACAGGAAGCTCCCGATACTTTTCTTCTATCACCTGAATAAACAGCTTGAGGCATCCGCTTTTAAGCTGTTTGGTTTTTTGGCTAAGAAATCAAATCCTTACTCAAAAAAATTCTTAAAATAAATTAGGATTATAAATTTATTGATTTAGTTTTACGGCAACTTTAGGGGTGTCCCCGATTTCGGACTGAGATAATACCCTTTGAACCTGATGCAGTTAGCACTGCCGAAGGGAAAAGTAAAAGCAGCTTTTAGTTGTTTTTCCCTTCCTTAAAAAGGCCCATCGCTAAAGTTTATCATTTAAACAGATGGAAGTTACCGTAAACCAGCAAAATTACAGTGTTTCTGAAGATTGTTCTGTAGAGCAATTACTCAGTTTTGTGCTTAACAAACCCACAACTGGTATGGCCGTTGCTGTTAACCAAACTATTGTACCTAAGGCTGACTGGAAAACTTATCTTCTTCGCCCAAGTGATCAGGTTGTGCTGATCAAAGCAACTCAAGGCGGCTAATCCTACAATAAAAAGAAAATAATGAGAGAAGAAAAAATCCCAACCAGTCAGGGTGTTACCTGTACACCTTTTCCTGCCTCAAAAAAGGTATATGTAAAAGGACAGCTTCATGATATTCATGTAGCTATGCGTGAAATTAGTTTGAGTGACACCAAAATTTATGGAAAATTTGGCGAAACTGAACCTAATGCACCAGTAACTGTGTATGATACCAGCGGCCCTTATACTGATGTTAATGCGGAGATCGATGTGAAAAAAGGTTTACCGAAGCTGCGGGAGCAATGGATTTTAGACCGCAATGATGTGGAGCAGCTTGATGAAATTTCATCAGAATATGGCAACAAGCGTTTGCAAGACCAAAGCCTGGATAACCTTCGCTTTAACTATTTAAGCAAACCTTTACGTGCTAAAAGCGGCATGAATGTTTCGCAAATGCATTATGCTAAAAAAGGTATCATCACGCCGGAAATGGAGTACATTGCCATCCGCGAAAACCAGCGGATTGATTTGCTGAAAGAGCAATTGAACGGACAATATGCAACAATGGCGCACCAGCATCAGGGACAAAGCTTTGGTGCCAACACGCCTAAAGGATACATTACTCCGGAATTCGTTCGGCAGGAAGTGGCTTCCGGCCGTGCGGTAATTCCTTCCAATATTAATCACCCTGAAATTGAGCCGATGATTATTGGCCGTAATTTCCTGGTAAAGATCAATGCCAACATCGGTAACTCTGCGGTTACTTCCAGCATCGAAGAAGAAGTTGAAAAAGCGGTTTGGGCCTGCCGCTGGGGGGCTGATACAATCATGGATCTTTCTACCGGAAAAAATATTCATGAAACCCGTGAGTGGATCATCCGAAATTCTCCCGTTCCGATTGGTACAGTTCCAATTTATCAGGCATTGGAGAAAGTAAACGGAAAAGCGGAGGATTTAACCTGGGAATTGTTCCGAGATACACTGATTGAGCAGGCAGAACAAGGCGTAGATTACTTTACCATTCACGCTGGTGTTTTGTTAAGATATGTTCCGCTAACGGCAAAAAGACTGACTGGAATTGTTTCCCGTGGCGGTTCAATCATGGCCAAATGGTGCTTGGCGCATCACCAGGAAAGCTTTTTATACACGCATTTTGAAGAAATTTGCGAGATTATGAAAGCTTATGATGTTTCTTTTTCTTTGGGCGACGGATTGCGGCCCGGTTGTATTGCCGATGCAAATGATGCAGCACAATTTGGCGAACTGGAAACTTTAGGCGAGCTAACTAAAATTGCCTGGAAGCACGATGTGCAAACCATCATCGAAGGTCCCGGGCATATTCCGATGCACATGATTAAAGAGAACATGGACAAGCAGTTGGAACAGTGCGGCGAAGCACCTTTTTATACTTTAGGTCCGCTTACCACCGATATTGCACCAGGTTATGATCATATCACTTCGGCCATTGGTGCCGCCATGATCGGTTGGTTTGGTACAGCCATGTTGTGTTATGTTACACCTAAAGAACACTTAGGCTTACCCAATAAAAAAGATGTAAAAGATGGCGTGATCACTTATAAAATTGCTGCCCATGCAGCCGATCTGGCCAAAGGACATCCAGGCACACAATACCGGGATAATGCTTTGAGTAAAGCGAGGTTTGAATTCCGTTGGGAAGATCAGTTCAACCTTTCCCTTGATCCGGATACGGCAAAAGAATATCATGATGAAACCTTGCCGGCCGAAGGTGCCAAGATTGCGCATTTCTGCTCGATGTGCGGGCCAAATTTCTGCTCAATGAAAATAACGCAGGATGTACGCGAATACGCAGCCGGAAAAGGCATGGAAGATGAAGCGGCATTGCTAAAAGGCATGGAAGAAAAATCAAAAGAATTTGCCCAAAAAGGAAGTGAACTGTATTTATAAAATGAAGCTGATCGTTATTTCCAGTCCCGAAAACTTGCTGCAGGAAGCGCAACTGATCAATCAGCTTTTTGAAGCAGGGATGAGTTGTTTTCACCTGCGTAAACCTGAAATTAACGCAGATGCTATAAATGATTTGATTCAACAGATCCACCCGGGACACCATCCAAAAATTGCTTTGCACCAACATCATTTTTTAGTCGGTAAAAACAGCATCAAAAGGTTGCACTTTACAGAAACCATGCGGAATAAAACCAAAAAAGAAGAATTACAGCAACTAAAGGAACAAGGTTTTACGCTCAGCACTTCCATTCATCAGGTCGAAATGATCCCGGAACAAAAACATTTTGATTACGTGTTTTTAAGCCCGGTTTTCAACAGCATCAGCAAAGTTAGTTATATTGGTTTTGCCGATGCTTCTTTTACCATACAAAAAACGGAACCCAGACCGGAAGTAATTGCTTTGGGCGGGATTGATGCAAGCAATATCCATCAGCTTAAAACCATGAATTTTGATGGCGCTGCGGTATTGGGGGCTATCTGGCAAAAACCAGAGAAAGCCGTTTCCAACTTTAAAACTTTGCAAGAAATATGCCTTAAAAACAGTATTCCTTCCGCTAACTAACATCAAGGATTTTAAAATTGAATATATAAGAAATGATTGTCAGACTTCAATATATATCACAGGAAAATGCAGGACAAACGCATTTACAAGCAATCAAAAAAGCACTGGAAGCAGGTTGCAATTGGATACAGCTTCGCGTAAAAAACCAACCTGAAGAAAAAGTGCTGGAACTTGCTTTGGAAGCCAGAAAACTATGTGATGCCTTTTCTGCAAAGTTAATTGTAAACGATTTTCCACAAGCTGCACTACAAGCAAAAGCAGATGGTTTGCATTTGGGTTTACAAGATATGCCGGTTTTACAGGCAAGAGCTATTGTTGGAAACGAGATGATTATCGGCGGGACCGCAAACACTTTTGAACACATACGGCAAAGGGTGGCCGAAGGCGTAAATTATATTGGTTTAGGGCCATTTCGTTTCACCAAAACCAAAGAAAAATTAAGCCCGATCTTAGGTTTGGCAGGTTACGAAGCAATTATGCAGCAAATGCACGAAGCCCCAATCACCATGCCGATCATTGCTATCGGAGGAATTGAATTGACGGATATTGCAGCCATTATGCAAACCGGTGTTTACGGCGTTGCTGTTTCAGGGGCCATCACTCATGCAGAAAATCCGGTAGCAACTGTTCAGGAAATGCTGGCCAAAACAAATTCAGTATATCAGCAGGAATATTAATCGGAAGCAGCTAATGCTTCTTTTACCACCTAAAAAACAATGTTAAAAATAGCAGACAAAATATTTAATTCGCGCTTGTTTACCGGAACCGGAAAATTCAGTTCTTCTGTCTTGATGGAAGATGCTTTGCTGGCTTCCGGCTCAGAACTGGTAACCGTTGCGCTAAAACGAGTGGATACGCAAAATCATGAAGAAGACGATTTATTGCTTCGTTTAAAATATCCGCACATCAATTTGCTGCCAAACACTTCCGGAGTCCGTACTGCAAGGGAAGCGGTTTTTGCAGCGCAAATGGCAAGGGAAGCTTTGGAAACGAACTGGATTAAATTGGAAATCCATCCGGATCCGAAATATCTGATGCCTGACCCGATTGAAACGCTGAAAGCAACGGAAGAACTGGCGAAAATGGGTTTTATCGTTTTGCCGTACATCCATGCAGATCCGGTTTTGTGCAAACGTTTGGAAGATGCCGGGACAGCAGCCGTAATGCCATTAGGTTCGCCCATTGGCAGCAACAAAGGTTTAAAAACGATTGATTTCCTGGAGATCATCATTAGTCAAAGTAATGTTCCGGTTGTAATAGATGCCGGAATTGGTTCACCTTCTGATGCTGCTTGGGCGATGGAAATTGGTGCGGATGCAGTTTTGGTTAATACAGCAATTGCCGTTTCCAGTAACCCGGTACAAATGGCGGCAGCTTTTAAATTGGCGGTAGAAGCCGGCCGGATGGCTTTTGAAGCGAAATTAGCTTTACCAGTTTCTCATGCCGTAGCAAGCAGCCCGTTAACTTCTTTTTTAGATGAGTAATTTTACAAACCTCTTCGAATCGTACAGTTGGGACGAGACGAAGCAAAGTATCTATGCTAAAAATAGTATGGCTGTGGTGCGTGCACTGGCTTCACCCAAAAGAACATTAGAAGATTTTAAAGCGCTTATTTCTCCGGCTGCTGCGCCTTACCTGGAGCAAATGGCGCAATTGAGCCAGCAATTAACGTTAAAGCGTTTTGGTAAAACGGTGCAAATGTATGTACCGCTTTATCTATCCAATGAATGCAATAATATTTGCACGTATTGCGGTTTCAGTTACGATAACAAGGTGAAGCGCAAAACGCTTTCGCCCATGGAAATCATGCAGGAAGTGTCCGTCATAAAAGAAATGGGTTATGACCATGTGCTGCTGGTTACCGGAGAAGCAAACCAAACCGTGCATGTAGATTATTTTAAGAAAGTGCTGGATCTGATCCGTCCGCATTTTTCGCATATTTCCATGGAAGTGCAACCGCTTGACCTGGAAGATTACAAGCAGTTAACGCCTTATGGATTGAATACCGTTTTGGTTTATCAGGAAACCTACCATCAGGAAGATTACAAGAAACATCATCCCAAAGGAAAGAAATCAAACTTTCAATACCGTTTGGAAACGCCGGACCGATTGGGAGAGGCCGGCATTCATAAAATGGGTTTAGGTGTTTTAATCGGGTTGGAAGACTGGCGCACGGATTGTTTTTATACGGCTTTGCACCTGGATTACTTAGAGAAAAAGTACTGGCAAACGAAGTACAGTATTTCCTTTCCGCGGCTGCGTCCTTTTAGCGGTGGCTTGGAGCCGAAGGTTGAAATGAACGACCGCGAACTGGTGCAATTGATTTGCGCTTACCGCATTTTTAACGAAGAAGTAGAACTTTCGATTTCCACGCGCGAATCAGAAAAGTTCAGGAACAACATTATCAAATTAGGCATTACAGCCATCAGTGCCGGTTCTAAAACCAATCCGGGCGGTTATGCGGTTGAACCGGAATCATTAGAACAGTTTGAAATTTCTGATGAACGCAGTCCGGCAGAAATTGCAGCCATGATCACTGCACAAGGTTATGAACCAGTTTGGAAAGATTGGGACAGCAGCTTAGCTTTTTAAAAGATGTTAACAAAAGAAGAATTAAAACGATATAACCGGCAGATCATATTGCCGGAAATAGGACTGCCAGGCCAGCAAAAACTAAAAGCTGCCAAAGTGCTGATGGTTGGTGCCGGTGGATTAGGTTGCCCGGTTTTGCAATATTTAGTTGCAGCAGGCGTAGGCGAAATCGGAATTGTGGATGATGATCTGGTGGACAACAGCAATTTGCACCGGCAAATCTTGTATTCACCGGCAGATATTGGAAGACCTAAAGCAGTTGTTGCTGCCGAAAAGTTGAAGGTTTTTAATCCTTATGTTGAATTAACCGCTTACCAGGAACGTCTAACTCAAAAAAATGCAGAAGAATTGATTGAAAAGTATGACCTGATCATTGACGGTTCTGATAATTTCCCCACACGTTATCTGGTAAACGATACTTGTGTTTCTTTAAATAAAACGCTTGTTTTCGGCTCTATTTTTAAGTTTGAAGGCCATGTTTCGGTTTTTAATTATCTCGGCGGTCCGCATTACCGTGATATTTTTCCGGAAGCTCCTGCTAATAATGATGTTCCGAATTGTGCTGAAATTGGCGTTTTAGGCGTGCTGCCGGGTTTGGTTGGATTGTACATGGCAAACGAAGCCATCAAAATTATCTGCGGAATAGGAGAAACGCTTTCAGGAAAACTGATGACGGTTAATGCCTTAGATAATTCTGTAAGTATTTTTAAATTCGGAAAACAGGTTCATCAAAAACAACAGGCAACAGAAAAACAAGAAGTTGAAATTAAGGAAGATAACAGTCAGGGAATCAGCATAGAAGAATTAGAAAACTGGCTGGAAAAAATACCGGAAGAAGTTTGCCTCATTGATGTTCGGGAAGAATACGAGTTTGAAGATTATAACATTGGTGGCATCAACATTCCCTTTGATGACTTGATGGACCAGGCAGGTTCTCTCCCCAAAAACAAAAAAATAGTGTTTTGCTGCCGGAGCGGACAACGAAGCAAAATGGCCGTAGCATTATTAAAACCGGTTTTTGAAGGAGAACTTTACAACCTGAAAAACGGTATTTACTAATACTTCTTTTATCAACCTAAATTTATACACGTTGTCATTTCGAACGAAGAGAGAAATCTTCTTTAAATAAATAAGATGAACGCTTCGAATAAGATCTCTCCCTATGGTCGAGATGACAGTAAAACGATAATGTTTCATACTTCTTTTATCAACCTAAAATAGTGATTGCAAAAAAATATAAATATCCTATCGTGTTAACCATTGCCGGTTCTGATAGTGGCGGCGGTGCAGGCATCCAGGCTGACCTGAAAACTTTTTCTGCTTTGGGCTGCTTCGGCACTTCCGCCATCACGGCTGTTACCGTACAAAATACTTTGGGCGTAAGCGGCATCCATTCTATTCCGCAGGAGATTGTGAAAGAACAAATCATAGCTGTTTTGGACGATATAAAACCGGAAGCCATCAAAATCGGAATGGTACACAGCACAGAACTGGCTGTTGCCATTGCATCTGTTTTGCTGGACTATCCTCAAATTCCAATAGTTTTCGATCCGGTAATGGTGGCCACCAGCGGCGATAAGCTGATTGAAAACGGGACAATTAATACTTTAAAACAGGCGCTTTTTCCGATAGTAACTTTGGTTACGCCAAACCTGGACGAAGCTGCTTTGCTTACAGGAATGGAAATCCGGGACGTAAAAGACATGGAAGCTGCTGCTGCTAAAATCGTCCGGTCTGGCTGCAACGCCGTACTGGTAAAAGGCGGGCATTTAAAAGGAAAGTGTTTGTTTGATGTTTACTTGGATAAAAGCGGACATAAACAAGTTTTTGAATCGGAATTTGTAGATACCAATAATACCCACGGCACGGGTTGTAGTTTGTCCTCGGCCATTGCTTCTTTTATGGCAAGAAAACTGGAATTGCTGCCAGCCATTGCCGAAGCAAAAATATACGTCCAACATGCCATCGAAAGTGGAAAAGACGTAAAAACAGGCAAAGGAAACGGCCCGCTCAATCATTTTTTTAACCCGGTAAAACTCATTAAATATGAATTGGAGTGAAACAGCCTGGGAGCAGGGCGAACCTGTTTATCATGCCATTTTAGAAATGCCTTTTATCCGGGAGCAAATTGAAGGAACGCTGGATGTAGAAAAATTTAAGTTTTATATTGCCCAGGACTCTAACTACTTAGAACAATTTGGCAGAACTTTAGCCTTAATAGGTTCACGTGCGCATACTACAGAACACGCACTACGGTTTATCCGGTTTGGAGAAGGTGCCATCGTGGTAGAAAAGGCTTTACACGCCAGCTATTTCTTAGAATTTGGAATTGAAGGAAAAGCGCCAATTTCGCCGGCTTGCCATCATTACACTAATTTCCTGCTTAAAGAAGCTGCGCTATCACAGGTAGAAGTAGCCATGGCTGCCGTTTTGCCTTGTTTCTGGATCTACAAAAAGGTGGGTGATTATATTTATCAGCAGCAATCCAAAGAGAAAAACCCTTACCAAACCTGGATTGATACTTATGCCGGAGAAGAATTTGGCTTGCGCGTACAGGAAGCTATTGCTATTTGTGATGCTGTTGCCGAAACTTGTACAACGGCCCAGCAACAAAAAATGACGGAAGCTTTTGTTACGGCCTGTAAATTGGAATTTATGTTTTGGGATAGTGCCTGGCGGTTGGAGAAGTGGTAGGTTGAAAATCAGCAACACAATTTCAGGATGACAATTTTTACCCTATAAAAGAAGCATCCGTAACCGGATGCTTCTTTTATCACCTAAATTTTAGCCTTGCCGTCAGCCCAGGAAGTAAACACTGATATTCTGGATGCTATCAAAGCTACCTTTAAATCCAAATCGATTACAATTATTGTAGAGGAGGACGAAGACAATTATGAAATTACCGCAGAAATGAAAGGGTTTTGGATGAAAACTTGGCGAAAGACGAGGAAACACACCTTACTACAGTTTTATCTCAAATTTCGGTCTCAAATTTTCTCCACTCATCATAAGAAATTACCCCTAATTCTGGTCTTCCGTTTCCGTCTAAAATTGCAAGAAATTCAAGGTAATGTCCGTCAGGGTCGTTGAAATAAATTGCAATTGCTGGCACCCAGGCAAAAACCATTGGTCTTTCAGTTTCGTCTTTTAGAAAGTTGTAAGGGTTTAAATTGTGTCCTTTCAAAAAGTCAACCGACTTGTTCAAAATATATTCTTTATCGCAACGAAAAGCAAAATGTCGTTTGTCAATTTCAGCTTTTGGTTTTTCCCAAAGTCCCAACATTGCTTCTTTCGGTTTTCCGATCCAAAAAAATGCAGTTCGTCGGTCTGCTTCAAAATAACATTGTTCAAGTCCAAGTATATTTTTGTAAAAAGCAATCGAGGTTTCTAAGTTTTCAACAAATAAATGTGTTTCGAAAAGTCCTTTTATCATAGTTAATTTTCGTCAGTTGTGTATTTGTCGTCTTAATTTTCTTTTGCATTTCTGTCGACAATTTGAGTATGCAAAATTACAGCCAACGGAAAAAGCTTGGCGAAGGATGGGAAATTTCGGCAAAAATGATTGATAAAAGAAGCCTGCTTGTTAAAGCACAAATTTCCAAAAAAGCACTTCAGCCCGTCTTTTGCCAAACCAATATTGTGCGTTCGCCTTATTGTCACACAAGCTGTAGATATTGTTTTTCAAGTGTCACGTTAAAATGAATGTCTGCCTTTAATGCCTTGAACACTTTCAAAATTGTATCAATTGTGGCACTGTTGGCACTGCTCTCAAGTTTAGAAATTTGTGCTTTTTGTACACCAACAAGTTCACCTAACTGTTCCTGCGTCAAATTGCGTTCCTGTCTTGCTGTTTTTATCATTCTTCCCAAAACGTCCATGCGAAGCTCATATTCGTATTCGTCCCTGTCTATTGTACCTGGCTTGCCGATATATTTATCTTTCATTTCGGCAAGGGAGTATGATTTGATTTCTGCTTTCTTTGCCATGGTGTTATTTTTTTCTTTTACTTTCAAAATATTTTTTTCTGCTGTTTATTGCTCTTTCAATTTCGTTTGCAGGCATTTTATCAACTTTCTTAATCAAGCCATGTGTAGCAAAAACTAACGTTTCAGTTTCATTGTCTTTGTCCCAAAATGCAAGCAGCCTAATTTGTTGCCCGCCAAAATTTGTCCTGAACTCCCAAATATCTTTTTGCAGTTTCTTAAAAAGCTTGGGGCCGTTACTTAGTTCCGCAAGGTTAATGTTGTAAAACACTTTCCTTGCAGCCTTTGGATCAAGGCTGGCCATGAATTTGTCCGCTTCTTCTAAAAACCGTTTTTGCAAAGATAGCAATTGTTTCCAAAATTAGAAACTGTTTATATCGGTTAAAATGTAGGATTGTTCGGAAAGTTTATGGCCAACGGAAAGGTCTTGCGAAGGACCGGCATTTGAAACCCGTCTGCCAAAACCAAAGTTAAATTAATAAACCAAAGTTGATACTTCTTTTACCAGCTAAATTTCTATTCCGTCAGCCGAAAATGAAGTAAAATAGCGAAACAAAAGCTCAATAACTTCAGTCCGCCGGTTTTTTGCCAAACCAATGTTGCCTGCTGGCTTTTGTCAGTGTTGAGATTGTAACCATTTTATTGTTTGTTCCGGGTCTGCAATGCTCCAAGAATGTGGGTGTCTTGTGTTATTAGGTTTTCTGTATCCTTTTTCAGTTGTTGTTACTAAAACAGCTTTATTATTTCCTAATTTTTGTAACTCATTAATCATTGCTGCCTGGTCTGTAATATTTATGTAAGAATAATCGTAACCTCTTTGAGTAAGCCACCATTGAATGTCTGGCTCAGATATTATCATAATTGGCGTTTTGATTAGTGCTTTAATTGCTTTTTGTGTTGTGTCAGAAAAAGAATAAGGTGAATTACCATAGAAACTCTCTAATGCTGTCTTTGGTGTTCCGCCCATTTCTTTTTTAATTCGGTCTATCATATAAGTAACCTCGCCATTTATTTTGTCAGGACTTGAAAGCCGTACCACTCGTTTAGCCGCATTATAGAAGCGTTCCCAGTCAAGCGGCGGGTCAACCGCAAAAACAGCTTTTGGTTTTATCGGATAATTTTGTTGAACTGCTAATTCGGAATATTTTACCACACAAGTTCCACCAATTGAAAAGCCGCCGATATAAAAGTCCTTTCCCTTCAATTGATATTTTGTGACAACAAGACTGATCATGTCTTTTAATGATTGTTGTGAAGCTATATCACTTCCGAAGTACATAGGACCCGTTTTTAAAACAGGTATGATTGTCAATATGCCTTGCTGCGAAGCATATTTGGGCAAGTCTGTTTGAACTAAAACGTCTGGCTGTGAATTTCCGAATCCATCTAACAAAAACATAAATGAATTGATTTTTCCATTTTGAGGTATAACAGCAATGTACATGTTTGTTGTGCTGTCTTTCGTATTTAGATAAACTGTTTCGATCTTCTGTCCAAATAAAACGAGAGGAATGAATAGTATCAGAACAAGAAAATTAATTTTTTGCATATTGAGATGTGTCAATTTAAGCTTGCGTACAACGGCGGCAGCTTGGCGAAGAACTGGAATTTGAAACCCGTCAACCCGAACCAAAGCCAAATTTATAATTAAGTGTTGATACTTCTTTTATCGGCTAAATTTTTGTTCCGTCAGCTGGAACCGAAGCACAATAGCAAAACGAAAGTTCAATTACTTCCGTCTGCCGGTTTTTTGCCAAACCAATGTTGTGTGCAGCCTTGGCAGGTTTAGGAAAGTGTCAATTGTTTGTCGCTTAATTCCACATTGAAGTTCACTTTTGCGCCCAATGCTGCAAACACTTTAAGAATTGTTTCAAATCTGGCGTTTGTTATACTGTTTTCTAGCTTAGAAATCTGAGCTTTCTGCACACCGACCAATTCACCTAATTGTTCTTGTGTCAAGTGGCGTTCTTGTCTGGCTTTTTTTATGGCACTTCCCAAAAGGTCAATCTTCATTTCGTTTTCAAATGAGTCCCGTCTTTTTGTTCCAACTTTTCCAATGTGTTTGTCAATCATTGTGTCAAGTAAAACAGTTTTCAATGGCTTGTTTATATTCTTCATTTTTTTTGGTTTAAATATTGTTTGCGGATACTTTCAGCTTTGTCAATTTCTTTTGGTGGCGTTTTGTTAGTCTTTTTGATATGTCCATGTGTCGCTAAAACCAAAGTTTCAGAATCGTCTGTCTTGTCCCAAAAAGCAAAAAGACGGTAGGCTTTACTTTTGTATAAAGTTCTAAACTCCCAAATATTGTCGTTTAGCTTTTTGAAGAGTTCGTTGTCGGTAATATATTGCGACTTCTTGATGTTGTAGTAGATTTTTTCTCTGGTTTTGTCATCAAGGATTTCTAAAAACTCAACAGCATCAGGCAATAATTCAACAGAAAACTTTTTGTCCATTAGCTTTTTATCACAAATATAAAGTTTCTTGATTAGGAAACAAGTAGCAGTTCGGATTTATTGATTGAGGTCGGTCAGAAGGTTGCACACAACTCTTAAATATACGAAAGTTTCTTGTTTTATATAGTTCAATTACAATTTTGAATATTCTTGCTAAAAAACCTATTGTTATGCTTTGATATAATTAATTATCAGAGTTTTACTATACGCTTGATAACCATGTAATACAAAATTAGCAATACAAATTGCCAAGCACCAAATTTAAAAGACAAGAGTTAAAACAATACAAAATACGAAATTCCATCCAGTTTGCATAAATCATGCTTCTTTTACCGCCTAAATTTAGATCAACATTGTAAACCACCGATCATTCACATAAACTTCTCCAGCTTCCCTTTAAATTTTTAATTTTGCGCATCCATCAAACACAAACATATTGGAGCCGCAAAACTTAACCACCGTACAAACCGCCAAAGATCTTGGCCTGCTTCCCGAAGAATTTGAACGCATCAAAGAAATATTAGGCCGTGTGCCCAATTTTACCGAACTTTCTATTTTTTCGGTGATGTGGAGCGAGCATTGTTCCTACAAAAACTCCATTACCTGGCTCAAAAAACTGCCGAAAGACGGGCCGCGGATGCTGGCCAAAGCCGGGGAAGAAAACGCGGGGTTGGTTGATCTGGGCGACGGCATCGGCTGTGCATTTAAGATAGAATCGCACAATCATCCTTCCGCTTTAGAACCTTATCAGGGCGCAGCAACAGGTGTTGGCGGCATCAACCGCGATATTTTTACCATGGGTGCAAGGCCGATTGCACAGTTAAATTCGCTTCGTTTTGGCGACTTGAAAAACGACCGTACCAAATGGCTGCTCAAAGGCGTGGTAAAAGGTATCGGCGATTATGGTAATGCTTTCGGTATCCCAACCGTTGGCGGCGAACTGTTTTTTGATGAATGTTTCCAGGTCAATCCTTTAGTCAATGCGTTCTCCGCCGGAATTGTAAAGGCTGGTGAAACGGTTTCTGCTACTTCTTATGGCGTGGGCAACCCGGTTTATATTGTTGGTTCTTCAACCGGAAAAGATGGAATCCATGGTGCTGCTTTTGCCTCTAAAAATATTACGGAAGATTCGGTGAATGATCTGCCTGCCGTACAAGTTGGTGATCCTTTTCAGGAAAAATTATTATTGGAAGCTTCTTTGGAAGTGATCAAAACCGGGGCCGTAATCGGGATGCAGGATATGGGCGCAGCAGGGATTATCTGCTCCAATTCAGAAATGTCGGCCAAAGGCGAACACGGAATGATCATCGATCTGGATAAAGTTCCAACGCGTCAGGAAAACATGCAACCGTTTGAAATCCTGCTTTCCGAATCACAGGAACGGATGCTGATTGTGGTAAAAAAAGGCCGCGAAAAAGAAGTACAAGCTGTGTTTGATAAATGGGATTTAAACTGCGTACAGATTGGAGAAGTAACCGATACCAAACGTTTGGTTTATTACCGGCACGGAGAAATAGTTGCTGATGTGCCTGCCGATGATTTGGTTTTAGGCGGAGGCGCGCCGGTTTATGAGCGCGAATACCGTGAACCCGCTTACTTTGCGGAAAATAAAAAATTCAATATTGATCAGATTGCAGAACCGGATTTAAAAGCCGTTGCAGATCATCTGATTTCTCACCCGAATATTGCCTCCAAACGTTGGGTAACTGATCAGTACGATTCGATGGTTGGTACAGCAACTGTAACTACGAATAAACCTTGCGATGCAGCGGTTGTCGCTGTAAAAGGAACTGATAAAGCCATTGTTTTAACCTTAGATTGCAACTCCAGATATGTTTATGCTGACCCGGAAATTGGTTGCGAAATTGCCGTTGCCGAAGCTGCCCGGAATATTACCTGCGCTGGCGGTGAACCCGTTGCCATCACCAATTGCCTCAACTTCGGCAATCCTTATGTGCCCGAAGTTTACTGGCAATTTGTAGGGGCCATCAAAGGAATGAGTACGGCTTGTACAAAATTTGAAACGCCGGTTACTGGCGGAAATGTTAGTTTCTATAATCAATCGAGTGATGAAGGTCCGGTTTTTCCTACACCAACTATTGGAATGTTGGGTGTGATGGATGATCTTTCCACCCTGACCCGTTCTGATTTTCGGAACGAAGGCGATCTGATCTATCTCATCGGCGAATCTCAAAACGATATTGCTTCCTCTCAATATTTGGCTTCTTTCCACAAAATTTCTGCTTCTCCCGCACCCTATTTTGATCTGGAAAAAGAGTATGCCATGCACCAGGTAATCAAACAACTGATCCGCGAAAAGCTGTTGGTGTCTGCCCACGATGTTTCGGACGGCGGTTTATATATCGCTTTGCTGGAATCGGCCTTACCCAAACAATTAGGTTTTACGATAGAAAGCGATGAGGAAATTCGCAAAGATGCTTTCCTGTTTGGCGAAGCGCAAGGCAGGGTAGTGGTTTCCGTAAAACCAGAAAACCAGGAAGCCTTGGTAGAGTTGCTGGCCACATCAGAAGTTGAATTTAGTTTTTTGGGAACGGTTAATCGCGGTGATCTGCTGATTGACGATGCTTCTTTTGGCACGATAAAAGAAGCAAAAGCAGTTTACGATAATGTATTGCACGATATTTTGGGCGATTGATTTGCGCTGAAAAATCTGTGTAATCTTTTAAAATCCGTGTAATCAAAACAAAATGTTAAAAATAAACTGCATCCATCACATCGCCATCATCTGTTCCAATTATGAAGTTTCCAAACACTTCTATACAGCGGTTTTAGGTTTTGAAATCGAACGGGAGGTTTTTCGCGAAGCAAGAAAATCCTGGAAGCTGGATTTGAAAGTGGCCGGCAAATACCAGATTGAGCTTTTTTCCTTTCCCGGTCCTGCACCTCGCCCTTCGCGGCCGGAAGCTGCCGGTTTAAGGCATTTGGCTTTTGCAGTAGCTGACCTGGATGAAGCGATACTGTTTTTATCGGGGAAAAATGTGCAAACAGAACCTATTCGCATTGATGAATTTACAGACAAACGTTTTACTTTTTTCGCTGATCCTGATGGTTTGCCGCTGGAATTGTATGAAATTTGAACAAAAACAAGATAATCTTTTTTCTATAAGCATAGAAGGAAGTATAGCCCCTTCCCTATCCCCAATAATCCACCAACCAGCTTTCTAAGCTCAAATTCAATCCAAATCACTACCCGTGATGGTGCCGGTGCTTTTTGCTGCTATGGCTGCTGCTTCTTTTATGCGATGTTTTTTTAGTGGTATGGTGCCGCTCTGAAACGTGCTGTTTTTTTTGCGGAGTATTTTTGGCTGAAACAACCGGTGCTTCTTTTACCAATGCTTTTTTTATAGTATCTGTTGCCGCAGCGGCCTGCTTTTTAGCTTCATCTTCCTGCGAAGTTGTTTTTACCGTAAAACTATTGCCGCGGATGCCATACACTAAAACACGCTTGGCTGCTGTGGGCTTTGCATCGGTGCCCACTCCTTCAAAAACCGGAAATTCCCGCATCAAAATACCTCCCTTGATGTAGAAATTATCTTCGCCGCGGTAACCTTTTTTCTGTGCAGAAGTCAGTTTGGGGAAATCCAGTTTCTGCGCTTTATTGTCTTTGTACTCGAAAGCGTAAATCTGTGTGTATTTGGTAGAATCTTTTAATTTTGCCTGGATCAGGATTTCCGGGTTGCCGTCCATGTCCATGTCTGTGTTGTAAACATCGGTAACCGTGCCATCCAGATCGCCGGTGGTTGTGGTGTATTTTTTTGCTGATGAATCAGATTCCAAGATTAAAAAAGAACCTGTTTCCGTTGAACCCCTGCCCCAACTAAAAACATCAAAACTGTTTCCCGGTGAAACTTCTATCAATTTATGGAAACGGAAAGGCTGCGTTAATTCAGCTTTTTTTGCAGATAATAGTTGTTGCGGAACAACTGGTTTCTGATCGGAAGGATTACAGGCTGCAATTGTTACAATCAGCACAACGGTTGTAACTTGCAGAAGGATGCTTCTTTTATCACCTAAAAAACTCATAGTTATCAGTTAAATAAAATATCGGGCGGAAGTTCTGTTTGTGGTTTCCCTGCTAAATTTAAGTAAACTCTTAACGTGCTGGATGCGCCGGCTTCAAAATATTTGATTTTTATCTTGTGAAAACCTTTTAAAAGCGGAACCTGACTGCTTTTTTGGAAAAGTGAATGCTTGCCGTCGTTGTCCACTACCAGCTCATCGTCCAAATACAACTGCGAACCGTCATCCGAAGTCAGTCCCAAATTGTAATTTCCATCCTGGTCGATCCGCAGATAACCCTGATAAACCACACCAAAAACGCGGTTGGTTTTTTTAAAAGTTGCAACGTTGATCGTTTTGGTGGTGCCAGTATCGATAATTGGCGCCGCATCCAATTGAGCGGAATTGATAAAACTTCCGCTCATGACTTTATATTTCAAACCCTCGTTCATGGGCTGCACATTTAAAGCGGCAAAAGGCTCGCGGTTGTACAAAACCACTTTGCTGATAACGCTTCTTTTTCCGGCAGATGTAATTTCTAAAGTTTGCAATGTCCTGGTTTGGTTTTTTTCCAAATTAATGCTGATCGGATTTGTATAAAGCAGGTCTGTTTCCCGCGGCAAATACTCGTCTATGGTATAATAAATTTTGGCATCGGTTACAGAAGGCTTCAATTGATAACTCATTGTTGGGGCGATCATGAAAGAATCGCGGATACCAATCGGCTCCGGGACCCGAAAATTAATACAAGCTGCATCCAGGCGGTTTAAATGGCGTGGCAAACGGACTTCATCAAAATCTTTGTAATTTTTATTGGCCAAAGGTGTCCAGGCAATTTCCGACAGGGCGAGCAATCGCGGCAGCAGCATGTATTCTGCTTTTGCTGGCGTGCCAATATATTCTGTCCACAAATTGGCCTGTACGCCAATAATATATTTTTGTTGGTCTGCATTTAAAACCGCCGGAACAGGGTTGTAACTATAAGTTTGCTGCAAGGGAGCATAGCCACCGATAGAAAGTGGTTCCTGGTCTGATTTTCCCTGTGCTTTATCAAAATACAAACCCGAGTTTTGCGAAGTCATAATTACATTGTGGTCCATTCTGGCAGCAGCAATGCCCCCAGCTTCTCCGCGCCAGCTCATCACGGTTGCATTTGGTGCCAGTCCGCCTTCCAAAATCTCGTCCCAGCCAATAATGTTCCGGCCGTTATCGTTCAGAAACTTTTCGATCCGCTGGATAAAATAACTTTGCAGGCCATGTTCATCTTTCAGCTTTAACTTCCGGATCAAGCGCTGGCAAAACGGAGAAGCACGCCAGATACTTTTCGGCACTTCATCGCCGCCAATATGAATGTATTTGCTTGGGAACAAAGCCATTACTTCAGTCAAAACATCTTCCAGAAAATGAAAAGTATATTCCGACGGACAATAAACATCATCAAAAACACCCCAGGTTTCGGCTACTTTGTACGTTCTTTTCGGATCACAACTTAACTCGGGATAAGCAGCCAAAGCCGCCAGCGAATGACCGGGCATTTCTATTTCCGGGATAATGGTGATGTAACGGTCGGCAGCATATTTTACAACTTCCCTGATTTCATCCTGCGTATAAAAACCGCCATAAGGTGTATGGTCGAATTGCAGCGGTACACGGTCGTGCTTATTGCCGATCAAAGTTTGCGCACGCTGACTACCGATTTCCGTCAACCTTGGATATTTTTTGATCTCGATGCGCCAGCCCTGGTCGTCCGTTAAATGCCAGTGAAACGTGTTGATTTTGTAGGCCGCCAGCAAATCCAAGTATTCCTTGATAAAAGAAGCAGGAAAAAAATGCCGGGAAACATCCAAGTGCATTCCACGGTATTGAAAGCGTGGATGGTCTTCAATTTCAATACAATTGACGGAAGAAGTAACCTGGGTTTTGGTATCTGCCAGCAACTGGATCAACGATTGTACGCCGTAAAACAAACCCGCAGTCCGCCCGGTAACCGTGATTTTATTGGGGCTGATGCTTAAACGGTAGCCTTCCTCCGGCAAAGTTTCTGCCCCTGCCGAAGTGATTTGGATAATGGAAGCAGCGGTATCCGACTTTAAATTATCGTTTAGATTTTTGAATTGTTGTAGATAAGAATTTAAAAAAGCAACCGCGCGGTCATCTTTCAAATCTGTTTGTACGATGCTTCTTTTATGCAGGAAAAATTTGCCTGGGCTTTGCCGGATGGAAAAAGGTGCCGGAATTAAGCCAAAGTTTGGATCGGGGTTTTGCGAAAAACAATTGGCAGCAGCAAAAAGCAGGGCAGCAAAAAAGCAGGAATATTTGAAAGTCATCTAAAAAATCAATCAGGAATTCAAAACTATAAAAATATTCGGCCTTATGTTTAAACACTAAGTAATCACCGAAATAATACGCCCACTTTTCTGCCCGAAAAATTCTCGAGCATTGGCTTAAAAATCAGCAGTGCGTTTTGCTTTGTCTTCGGAAGGATTTGCATCTCCGAAGCATTTTTGAGCAAACGCTGCTCGGCAGTTTTGTAAATGCCTTCCACCAAATCTTTGGTATCGGTTGGAAACCAGGAACCGGAAACGTCATAAACTTTGGATTTCTGGTGATCCAATTTGACATAGCAGATTTCCGGCTGCGGCAGATAAACGGTCAGCGAATCTTCCCCAACTTTTACAACATCCTTTTTTTGTACTTTGATGAGATCTATGCAACCGGTTACTTCGCCCACGGCAACAAATAAAATGCGCTTGTCCGGCAAAATCGAGCGGACTTCTTTTTGTTCGATCACATCTTTCATTGCGTATTTTACCAGTTCCAATTTGCCCATTGAAGTGATTTTCTGCACCATCACATCTTCGTGAAATTCTTTACGGGAACCAAATAATTTGGTTTTAAAAAAGTAATAACCGGCAGCAAATAATCCTATTACAATTATCAAAAGGATTAAATATTTGAAAATGCTGCCAAAAAGAGAAGTATTATCAGCCATGATTTTTGTCTTATAAAAAAAGCTTCTGCCAATTGAACGGCCAGAAGCTTTCTGAATTTTATGGATTAGTTTTTGTTACGCTTCAACCACGCTTTCTTTTGCAGCCAGATAACGCTCGGCTTCCAGGGCAGCCATACAACCTGTACCGGCTGCGGTAATTGCCTGGCGGAAAACCTTGTCCTGCGCATCGCCGCAGGCAAAAACACCTTCCACATTGGTTTGGGTTGAACCCGGTTTGGTGATGATGTACCCAATTTCGTCCGTATCGATCCAGCCTTTAAAAATATCTGTGTTGGGGTGATGGCCGATGGCTACGAAAAAACCGGTTACATCCAGCAAACGCTCCACATTTGTTATATTATTTTTAATCAGGACACCGTTCACGCTTCGTCCGTCGCCTACAATTTCCTGCGTTTCTGAACTGTAGATAATCTCAATATTCGGCGTGTTTTGCACCCGGCTCACCATTGCTTTGGAAGCGCGGAAGTCTGCCCTACGCACAATCATATATACCTTGCGGCACAATTTTGCCAAATAGGTCGCTTCTTCTGCTGCGGTATCCCCTGCCCCAACAATTGCCACATCCTGATTTTTAAAGAAAAAACCATCGCAAACGGCACATGCAGAAACGCCGAAACCGTTATACTTTTGCTCGGATTCCAGGCCAAGCCATTTAGCAGAAGCACCGGTAGAAATAATCACGGTATCGGCCAAAATAGTTTTCACTTCATCTACCACCACTTTATGCGGCTGATTGGAAAAATCTACCGAACTCACATAACCAAAACGAATATCCGTACCAAACCGCTCGGCCTGTTTTTGAAAAAGTTCCATCATTTCCGGTCCCTGGATGCCATCCGGATAACCCGGAAAGTTCTCAACTTCTGTTGTTTGCGTCAACTGCCCGCCAGCCAGCATCCCGGTGTATAAAACAGGTTTTAAATCAGCACGGGCAGCATAAATGGCAGCGGTATAACCAGCAGGGCCGGAACCGATAATCAGGCATTGTACGTGTTCGGTATCTTGAGACATTTGTTTTGGTTTTTATGCAAAAATACGTTTTCAATTGCATAATTGGTTTAAAACAAATGTCAGACCAAGTTAATTTTAAGGTGCTAAAAGAAGTATGGAGGATGACAATTGGGCAGATGAAAAACTTTTACAATTTACAAGGCAACTTGTTCGCTATGCATTTACTTTTTTCTGCTTTTTAAATAATCTGAAAGCGAGATGCGCTCGCCATTATCTTCCTTTTTGGCTTCATCATAAAGTCGAACATCTTCTAATTCTTCTAACTCTTCTATCAAATTATTAAATTCACTAATAGGAATCACGACAAAAATTTTTTCACCTGAATGATCTGTAATATATTGCGGATGGATAGTAAGCATATTTTTTGTTTAATTTACAAATATAATTAATAGCACTTTCAATTCATTTTAAAAGAATCTTTTATAATATCCATGATCAACAATAAACCAACACCGGTAAATTTAACCGGAAGACTAAAATGGGTAGAGCACATCGCTTATCTTTTAGATGAAAAGTTCCGCTTGCCGGGAACAAAATTTAGGTTTGGTTTGGATCCTTTGATGAACCTGATCCCTGTTGCCGGCGATATTTCAGGGTTTTTAGTCGGTGCCGCTTTGGTTTGGGTGATGGCACGGCATGGTGTCAGCCGGAAAGTATTGATTTTGATGATACTGAACATCTTTATTGATGCTTTGATCGGCGCCATTCCTTTGATCGGACAAGTTTTTGATTTCTATTACAAATCCAATTCCCGCAACATCAAATTATTAAAAGAACATTACGAAGAAGGCAAACACCAGGGAAAAGGGACAGGTGTTTTGGTTATGGTGTTTTCGTTGTTGCTGGTGTTTTTTGCGTTGTTTTTGTTTTTGATGTATCAGGTGGTTGCTTGGATTTGGAAATTGGTTTAGAGATATTAAAATTAGATCTGACTTACGCTAATATTTATCAATCCTCTGCTGAATTATAAAATTTTTATGACAACTTGGAAAAAATGCAAGTTCGAAAATTGGATAGTTAATTCTTACTTGGATTACAAATATCGACTATTAGCTAACTAACAATTTTAATGCTTCTTTTAGCACTTGTTTTTGTGAATAGATTATTAAAGTATTTACACTAACAGTTATTCTGAGTCTTTTGATAGCTGTGTTCGAAAATCAGCCAAAAAATCATTTGCTTGATCGATGCTCATGATAATTTTATTAAATTTTATTGGGTTTCTGTATATCCGCTCAATGCTTACAGGATGTTTAAAAGTAAACAAGATATTGACACTGCTTTTCAGGATACCTCAATTAAAGCAATCTTTATCAACCTGATAGCTTTCTTTTATCTTCTCAATCGAAGCAATATTATTGGTGTTTACCAGTACCCGCCATCGTATCCCGGTACGTAGTAATAATTTGTCTTTCATGATCAATACCGGGCTTTTTACAATTGCAGAAAAATCAGCCACAATAAAAATAATTCCATAAAAACTAATTAGACTAACGATTAAATAAAGTCTAATGCTTCTTTTACAAGCAATAAATGGCTATAGTAAATAAAATAAGCCAACTACTCCTATTTCGCTTGAATTTGATCAATGCATTCTATACATCTTTTTTTTATTTAGTAAAATGACATGTAGGTAAAATCTATGATAGCAATTATCTTCGCCTTTCCCTATCACAATAATAGCATCAAAGAAAAATAGAATATGATAAAATTGATTTGCACTGATATAGACGGGACACTTTTAAACAAGCAACGAGAAGTGGATGATTACACCATAAAAGTATTTGCACAGCTTGATAAAAGTATCCGGGTTGTACTGGCATCTTCGCGAATGCCGAAAGCACTTTGGCACATCCAAAAAAATTTAAGCATTGAACAAATGCCGCTAATTTGCTACAACGGTGCTTTGGTATTGTCTTTAGGGGTAAGTTTTGATCCCGAAAAAGTAATTTCCTCCATTACCATCTCTGCAAAAACCATAAACCAAATAATGGGACTGGCAGATTTGCACCACGTTCACATCAGCATTTTTCAAAATAATACCTGGATGGTATCCAACTTAGATTTTTATGCCGAAAGAGAAATCAACAATACACAAGTCCGGCCTGACGGTTTGCTAAAAGACCTTTCTGCGGAAGGTTTACACAATTTTATCGGAAAAGGTGCCCATAAAATAATGATTATGGGAAAGCCGGAACTGATAGACGTTATTGAGAAAAGCTTAGGCACTGATCCTGCTTTGTCGATTTGGCGGTCAAAGGATATTTATTTGGAGGTAACGCCGCGAACCAATAAAAGTGAAGGTTTAAAGATACTTTTAAAAAATTTCCCGGAATATAGCGAGATCGCTTTGGACGAGGTAATGGCTTTTGGAGACGGCTATAACGACATGGAGTTATTAAAAGATGTTAAGTTTGGTATTGCAGTTGGAAACGGCGTGCCTGCAATCAAAGAAATTGCTTATGTGGTTACTAAGCCAAATGTTGAACATGGGGTTGCTTATTATTTAGCTAATTTCTTTGAAAAAGGAGATTGATAACAAAAGAACCTTACTGACTAGTTAATTTTAAAAAGATCGAGAAAAATTAACTTGGATTCCAGCAATATTAAATTGTTAAAAGAACATTACCAAGGAGCAAACATCAGGGAAACGATACCGGCGTTTTGGTAATGGTGTTTTTGATATACATTATTGCCAAGTAAGTTGTTGGATGGTTTCAAATTGGCTTTGAAATCTATTGCTAAGATTGGAATTGCAAATTTGGCCAGTAGGAACTAGCAAAATCAAATTTGTAAAACCTGATTAATTCAATTATATTTCTGCTCAGCCTCAATCAATGGAAGATGCCATTCCCATAATTCATAGCGTACGAAAGTTTGTAGGAATAGGATTATTGTTCCTAAATTAATAGGTAAAATATACACTCATTTCCCAATACTTATCTTTTCCCATTTCACATAATCACTCTGTTTTTTATTGTTTGTTACCGGTCCTTCCATCCAATTGTAATCATCATGCAATTTCAATCGATAATAAACATAGAACTTACCTTTAGGGTAGAATTTGTTCTGTTTTCTGAAACTTAGTTCTTTTCCATCAAACAATACCTGGTCTATCGCATATTTCTTCTTATTGGTGCAAGTAACAACTATATCTCTATTTTCAATAAGTTCAATTATATACAAGTCTGAAGATTTAACATTCGTTTCCATTCCAATTCCCCAGTGTTCTTTCCATTCCCCAACTAATTTTTGTTTTGGGTCAGCTTTAACAACTGTTGTGTCTTTAACAATTGTTGTATCTTTAACAACGCCTGTTTTCCCTTCTCTATTTTTATTATTTGTGCAGGAAAATAATAGAAGAAGTAACGATAAGAAATATAATTTTTTCAATTGCTGATGTATTAATATTTTAAATTTAATCTGTTTGAAAGTAACGGTAAAATAATTTCTAAGTTTATTACAACTTCCTGTTGAGCTTTGAACCTCCAATCCTATTGATGCCGAGCTTTTTCTAAAACCAAATTTACCCTTATAAAAAAAGCATCCAACCTCAGCCAACCAAAAAACTTTCTACCGCCAGCCAATAACTGTCCAAAGCAAAACCCACAATTATACCTTTGCAATTGGCTGATAAAAAAGAATGGTGCCGGAAAGTTTCCCGCTGGTTTACAAGTAATGTTAAGAATATCGGTCTTTCTTGGATTGGATTACCCTAATCACATCATCATGCAACTGTCCGTCAATCACGTCTTTCAAGTGCAATTGCTGGTCTGTGTATTGAACATGCAACCGCCAGCCGGATATTTTGTCTATGTATGCCCTGTAAATGGTTTGTTTTACACCAACTACTTTATGCAATCTGGTTTTAGGAAACTGACGGGTTTTTTGAGCATTATTATATTCTAATTCAGCCAAAGTTTCTAAAAATTTAATTTTCAAATCAACAGAAGGTAGTATCTTATTGGCTTCGTGAACAACGCCATAAGCATCCAACAAAACTTTTATTTCTGCCATGCCAATTATAAAATACCCAATTTAGAATAGATTTCCTCACCAACTTCTTTATATACAATTTCAGCTTTATCTTTATTTACCAAGCGGAAAAGTGTAAGTGAAATTTTATCAAAGATCGGGTCTTCATCTACCGCAGCAACCATACGGTTATCCGTGTCAACCCTGATGAGAAATAAGGAACTGTCGAGGCCGCCTTTTAAATTAAAAATGTAAGGTATGGATGAGTTTTCTTTGAAAGCCGTTTTGCCGTTCAGCAAAGATTGCGAAACAATATTGATCTGCTTTTCTATGTTTTCTCTTTGAGAAGAAGGCAGACGTGCAATATCCTGATTAAAAGATTGGGTTATATCAAATTCTAATTCCATGTTAAACAAAAATATGATTATTTTATGCAAATGTTGACTTGTATTCAAACTTTAATTTTACTGGAATAATTCTTTTTTAAAGGTTTAAAATCTTTTTATTATACCAATTTTTACCTTATAAAAAAAGCATCCAACCTCAGCCAACCAAAAAACTTTCCACTGCAAGCCAATAACTGTCCAAACCAAAACCTACAATTACACCTTTGCAATTAGCCGATAAAAAAGAATGATGGCGGAAAGCTTCGCGCTTATGCACGTTGGAGATATGCACTTCTACCACCGGTGTTTTTACCGCAGCAATTGCATCGCCCAAAGCAATGGAAGTATGCGTATAAGCACCGGCGTTCAGCACAATGCCGTCGTAATCGAAACCAACTTCGTGGATTTTATCGATCAGTTCGCCTTCTTTATTGCTTTGGAAATAGCTGAATTCTATTTCGGGGAAACGCTGTTGCAACTCCAAAAAATAGTCTGTAAAAGAAGCATGGCCATAAACCGAAGGTTCGCGCAGGCCCAGCAGGTTTAGGTTTGGTCCGTTGATAATTTGTATCTTCATCACCCAAACATAACAATTATCTGTAAACTATTTTGGACTGGCCTTCTACCATCAACGGTTTCCGCTCGTATTTAAAGCTTGAAAAGTTTTTGTCGCCCAATTCTGTGGAGGCGTATTTGCAGGATATGGACAAATTGCAGCAGTTTGCCGTTTCTTTAGTGCCCCAACGCAAACCGGAAACGATTGTCGAACAGGATTTAAAAGCTTTTATGCAATGGGTGAACGAACTTGGAATGACACCAGCTTCGCAAGCCCGAATTTTATCGGGCATCAAAGCATTTTATAAATTTATGCTGATGGAAAACCTGATTTCACACAATCCGGCAGAACTGATTGAATCGCCGAGATTGCAACGCAAGCTACCGGATACCTTGAATATTTTGGAAATTGATGCTTTAATTGGTGCAATCGACCTTTCCAAAGCTGATGGCATGCGCAACAAAACGATGCTGGAAGTGCTGTACAGTTGCGGTTTGCGGGTGACTGAACTGATCACTTTAAAAATTTCAAACTTGTACTTGGAAGATGATTTTATCAAGATTTTGGGCAAGGGAAACAAGGAACGTTTGGTACCGATTGGCGAACAGGCCAGCAAAATGACAACCATTTATTTGCAGGAAATCCGTGTACATCTCAAGATCAAAAAAGGCCAGGAAGATTATGTTTTTCTGAGCAAACGCGGCGCATTGCTTTCCCGCGTGATGGTTTTTATGATCATCAAAAGCCTGGCCGAAAAAATAGGCCTTAAAAAGAGTATCAGTCCGCATACTTTCCGCCATTCTTTTGCCACGCATTTAATTGAAGGCGGTGCAGATTTGCGTGCTGTGCAGGAAATGCTTGGCCATGAAAGCATCACGACGACGGAAATTTATACACATTTGGATAGGGAATATTTACGGGAAACGATTATACAATATCATCCGAGAAGTTGATGAAGTATTGGGTCGACATAAATTATTATTTTATTAGAGTTACCAATTTGGTAACAAAACTGTATATTTGTAAAAGAAAAATGCGTGTAATAGCTCTTAAAACTTTAAAGGATTATGCAAATGAGTTTCATCAGGCTGAACAAGCATTATTTAGTTGGAACGAGGAAGCAACAGAGGCCCTTTGGAATAACCCTAATGAACTTAAAGTACATTATAGAAATGCATCGATTTTAAATAATAAAAGAGCGGTGTTTAATATACATGGAAACAGCTATCGTTTGATTGTAGATATTGAATACCGGTTAAAAATAGTTTTTGTAGTCTGGTTTGGAACACATAAACAGTACGACAAAATAAATGCAAATACAATAAGTTATGTTAAAGCCAATTAAAAACGAAAATCAATATCAGGAGAGTTTAGCTCGTGTGTATGAGTTGATGCAGCCAGAAATCAAGGAAAACTCTAATGAATCTGATGAATTGGAAGTGCTCAGTATTTTGGTAAAGGAGTATGAGACAATACATTATCCAATTCCAAAACCAAATCCATTGGATGCAATCAAATTTCGTTTAGACCAAATGGGATTATCAGAAAAAGAATTAGGCGGAATATTAGGTTACCGTTCCCGAAAATCAGAAATCCTTTCCGGCAAAAGAAAATTAAGTTTAACTATGATCCGTAAATTAAATGAAGTTTTGCATATACCTGCTGAAATTTTAATCCAAGCTTATTAATGCTTCTTTTACCACATAAAAATAAGTGCAGGAAAAAATTACGCTTCCTGCCCTTATTAAATTTCAACTATGTTACTTGCTTACTTGCAATAAAATAGTTGCCGGTTTCAATCCATCTGCCGTTGCCGTAAAGCTAACTTTGCCGGCTTTTTCTTTGGCCTGGACAATTGCCAAAGCCAAACCATGAAAAGCCTTGCGGTAATTTACTTTGAAAGAATCATGGCTTACGGGATCGCCGTTGTCCACACCAGCAATTACAGCTTCGCCATCAATTTTAAAATTGACTAAGTTTTCTGCATCAGGTACAACGTTTCCATCCTTATCCAAAATTTTTACGGTGATAAAAGACAAATCTTTTCCATCTGCTTTGATGGTTGAGCGGTCTGCAATTAATTGGATTTTTGCAGGTTTTCCGGCTGTGTTGATTTCTTTTGTTAAAACCACTTTTCCATCTTTCCGCGAAATTGCTTTTAACGTTCCGGGCTGATATTTTATGCGCCACATTACATGCAAGTCATCTCCGTTTTTCTTTTTAATGCCGAGTGATTTTCCGTTTAAAAACAGTTCCACTTCATCTGCGTGATTATAGTAAGCCCAAACATCCACGGTTTTTTCGGCTTGCCAATTCCAGTGCGGAAAAATATGCAGCACCGTTTTATCTGTCCACTCACTTTGATACATATAATAAACATCTTTCGGGAAACCGGCCAGATCAATTATGCCGAAATAAGAACTACGCGCCGGCCAGGTATAAGGCGTTGGTTCGCCCATATAATCAAATCCTGTCCAGATGAACATACCCGACAAGAAATCGTATTTTTTAATCTCTTTCCAGGTTTCTTCATGCAAAGAACCCCAGGGCGCAGAAACATTATCATAAGCAGAAACCCGATATTCAGCATCCATCTGTCCTTTTCCATTCTCAAAGTTTTTATTGTTGGGCCAGCGGCGGATACTATCGGACGGCATATCATAAAAACCGCGGGTTTCTAAAGCAGATGTAGTTTCGGTGCCGATAAATTTTTTGCCTGGAAATCTTTGCTGAAAACCGGCATAATTTTGATGATGATAATTGTAACCAATGAGATCAACCGCGCCCGACTGTATGATTTTGTTGTTCGTTCCAGGATCGTTGTTTGCACTGGTAATTGGACGGGTGGTGTCCAAACTATGTATAATAGCAGCCAGGTCACGTGCAATACGGGTAGCACTGGTGTCCGATTGTTCCGGAATTTCATTGCCAATGCTCCAAATCATTACGCTTGGGTGGTTCCGGTCGCGCAGGACCTGATCTTGCAGATCGCGCTTGTGCCAATCTTTAAAATATAAATGATAATCGTATTTGGCTTTTCCCTTTTCCCAGCAATCAAAAGCTTCGTCCATCACCAAAAACCCCATTTTATCGCACAAGTCAAGCAGCTCGGGCGTTGGCGGGTTATGCGAAGTACGGATACCGTTCACGCCCATTCCTTTCAGTATTTCCAATTGCCGTTCCAAAGCACGTGTGTTTACCGCAGCACCTAAACTTCCCAAATCATGATGATCGCAAACGCCCAGAATTTTCATGGGTTTTCCATTTAGCGAGAATCCTTTATCCGCATCAAAGTTAAAATAGCGGATACCAAGTGTGGTTTCATAACTATCCGAAACAGATTTTTCATCCGTTACTTTGGATACAATTTTGTACAAGTAAGGTTTATCTACCGACCACAAGTTTGGATTGCCAATAGTGAAATCTTGTGATACTTCTTTTACCGTATCTTTTATGGTGATACCTGTAATTGTTTTAACCAAAACATTTTTACCCGCCGCGTCATAAACAACAGAAGTTAAAGTTACATTCTGTAATTTTCCGGTGTAATTTCTAATGGTAGTTTTCAGGTTGATGCTGGCTGATTGTGTGCTAACTTTTGGCGTAGTTACAAATGTTCCCCAATGGTCAACCGCAATTTTATTACTGGTAACCAACCAAACATTGCGGTAAATGCCGGAGCCGGAATACCAGCGCGAATTGGGCTGGACTGAATTATCTGCTTTTACAACCAGCACATTCTTTTTTGTGCCGTAAAACAAGTACGGCGTTAAATTATAGCGGAAAGAAATGTAACCGTTGGGCCGGAAACCCAACAAATGTCCATTGATCCAAACCTGGCTTTTTTGATAAACACCATCAAAATCAACCGAAATATTTTTTCCTTTGGAAGTTTCAGGAATTGTAAAAGATTTACGATACCAGCCAATTCCTCCAGGCAAAGCACCGCCTTCGGGAGTTGCCGGGTTGTCTTTACTAAATTTGCCTTCGATGCTCCAATCGTGCGGCAAATTGAGTTTTCTCCAGCCGGAATCATTAAAGTCTAAATTTTTGGCATCAGGGACATTGCCCAAATTAAACGTCCAGTCCTGGTCAAAATCCCGGATGTTTTTGTTTTGCGCCAATGCCGGAAAAGCCGGAAGCAATAAAAAGAGCAGGTAAAAAGAGTATCTTCTCATAAAACGAAATTTTATTTATTCAAAAAGAGGTTAGTTGGTTTAAAGGTTATTTCCCATGGCAATGATCCGGTCAAATTCTTCAGCTTTTAATTGCATTACCGATAACCGGCCCTGCTTTACCAAACTTATATTTTGTAATAGTTCATCGGCTTTGATCTGTTCCAGCGTAACTGGTTTTGCCAGACTTTCAACCGGTTCCAAATCAACCATTACCCAATTCGGATCAGCAGTAGTGGGGTCCTGATAAAATTCTTTTACCACTTTGGCAATGCCGACCACACATTTTCCGTCGTTGCTATGGTAAAACAAAACCAGGTCGCCCTGTTTCATCTCCCGCAAATTATTGCGTGCCTGATAGTTGCGGACACCGTCCCAATGCGTGCGTTTATCTTCGTTGAATTTTTGCCAGCTATATTTATGCGGTTCGGATTTGACTAAAAAGTAGTTCATGATCAATATTGGTTTTGCAATCTATCAGATAAATCTAAAGTTTGGTAAACATACCTAAAGTAGGTAAACTGAAAAAGTAAAAATAATTTGCTTCTTTGTGTTTGAAATTGTATTTATAAAAACGAAATTGTTTAAACTTTTTATTGTAAACCAAGTAAACGGGCTTAATAGGAAACCATCCTTAAATATGGCACCCATCGTTCTAACGTGCCTGGTAGGTTTTGGCAGGTGCTGATTGCAGGTTTCCAAAGGGGACGACCTTGTTTTTTATGCCATAAAAGAAGTATCGTACAAAAAACCATAATCAAAAACAAGTTTAAACAAATCAATTTATCAACCAAAAAAACCCAAGATTACAATGAAAAGAATAGTACCCATTATATGTTGCCTTTTAATCCCACCTTTAGCACAGGCACAATCCAACCAGGAAAAAGCGCAGGGACTGGCTGTTAGCTATTTGGCTGGTAAATCCAACTTAAAATCTAATCCAAACATAAAATTCAATCCCATCCGGGTTTCAAGGAGTTCTTACGCGGATACCAAACAATACAAAAATTATCTGCACAAGATTGACAGTTTGAAAATTGCCGGAAGAAGGATTGATGCGCGCATTGCAAAAATGAAAACTACTGCAGAACTAAGCCAGGCTAAAAAGGACAGCAACCGGCTATCACATGAATTGGTTGCCACAAGTGATGCGCTGATAGATTTTATGACGGGATATAAAGGAAATCAAAATGGCTGGCAGGTCCAATCCATTAGTCAAAACCGAAGCCGTCGTAAAAAAACGTTTTACCTGAACCAGGAGTTAACAAAAGTGGATTCCGTAAGATAATTGGATTAAGGCAAGACCGATGTTTTGTCCTGTCAGCCTTAGGAAGAAAGCTTTTTTAAATTAGTGTTTTAAATCAAAATAAGATTTCTCCCTTTCGTCGAAATGACAATACTTCTTTTATCACCTAAATTTTTATGCTGTAAAAGAAGCATCAGCATGTTAAGTTCAGAAAAAACGGCTTTACAATCCTGCAATTCCTTCACATTAAGTTAACGTGTTTATAACAACACGTTAACTTAATTGTAACATTGAATTAATGTGTTTACCTAATCTTTGTGTCCAAAATAAAGACACAATGAAGAAATTGTACCTATTTGTATTTTCCTGTTTTATCTTGTTGTCAGCAGGAAATCTACAAGCGCAGATTACCAGCGCGCAAATCAGCGGTAAAGTAAGTGACCCTAAAGGTGTAACCCTTCCCGGCGTTTCTGTAGTTGCTGTAAATACCAGTACCGGAACCCGTTATGGCACCCAAACCAATGGCGACGGCCGCTATACTTTGCCCAACGTTAATGCTGGCGGGCCTTATACCATCACGCTGACGTATATCGGTTTTAAGAAAAATGAAACCACGGGCATCACTCTAAGCCTGGGCAATTCTACCTATAATTTTATCATGGCCGAAGAAGTTACTGCCCTAAAAGAAGTAACGGTACGTTCTGTAGCCGGTGCACCAAAAACAGGTGCAGGTACAAGGATCAGCCAAAGCCAAATCCGTACTTTGCCAACCGTAAACAGGAATTTGCAGGATCTGACCCGAACCACACCTCAAAGCAGCAACAACTCTTTTCAGGGCACAAACTTTCGTTACAACAACGTAACCATTGATGGTGCCATCAATAACGATGCAATTGGTTTCAGCCCTTCTTTGGGCGGCCAGACCAACCAGTCCGGCCAAGTGGGAAGCAGCACGCGTACCAACCCGGTTTCTATTGATGCAATCCAGGATATCCAGGTTTACGTGGCCCCTTATGATATTAAAATTGGTAATGTTTTAGGCGGAAGTATCAACGCCGTAACCAGAAGCGGGACCAACAAAGTTACCGGCTCGCTTTATGGTTTTGGCCGAAATGCTTCTTTGATCGGTAAAAATAATATCCCGGCCAATGTGGGTGGCGATGGTTCAAAAGAGCCGGGCGGTTCTCAAGGCTTTTATGATTATCAAACCGGTATCCGGGTGGGTTTTCCAATCATTAAAAACAAATTGTTCTTCTTCACAAACGAAGAAATTACCCGCCGGCAGGACCCGGTAATTTTTGGTGCAGGCAGTGCAGGTTCGGCTAATATCCTTTCTGTAACTGATGCCCAAAACCTGACTGCTGCTTTCCAAAAATATACCGGCGGAATCAGCCCTGGCACTTACGACAACACTTCTATCTATTCCCATTCCAACAAATTTTTTAACCGGTTGGATTGGAATATAAACGATAATAACCAGTTGACCATCCGGAACAATTACATTACTTCTACCGCAACCAATTTAGAGCGCGACAATTTCAACTTTCGTTTTGGTGGGATTGATTACACTTCGCACAACAACTCCTCTTCTACCGTTGGGGAGTTAAGGTCAAAAATCAACAACTCGGTAAACAACAGTTTGGTGGTTGGTTATTCCAGCGTACATGATTACCGCGACCCGAATTCAAACCCGGCTTTACCACAAATAGAAATAACCGGTAATTCAAACGGTTCAACTATTTTTATGGGAACAGACCGCGAGGCTGCCATATTTGACATGCACCAAAAAACAACTGAGTTTACCGATAACCTGACTGTAACTACCGGAAAAAACACGTTTACTTTCGGTACACACAATGAGTTCTACGATATCACCTACAACTTTGTGAATGCCTGGAACGGCCGTGATAGCTACAGTAGTATTGCCAACTTTTTGGCTAATGCGCCAACCCGTGTCCGTAACAATTACAATTACACCAATAACGCGCGCGATTATATCCAGAACAATCCTTCTGCACAATTCAAAGTAAACCTGCTGAGTTTGTACGGACAGGATGAAATCAGTTTGGGAGATAATTTCAGGTTGACAGCAGGAGTTCGTTTGGATTATGCCAACGTGCCGGACAAGCAACCTATTAGCACTAAAACAACCAATGCGCCAGTTGATCCACTATATGGCAGTAGTTACACTTACACCAAACCAAGGGACATTACCAACGGCTACCTGAATAATACAGAAGTAAACCCGCGGGTTTCTTTTAATTATGATGTCAACGGTGATCAAAGCTTAGTGTTGCGCGGCGGCAGCGGAACGTTTACCGGCCGGATTCCTTTTGCCTGGTTTGGTTATGCTTTTTATAATAACGGTGTTACTTATGGTGCTTTTGATAGGAACAATATTGGAACGGGAACAAATCCTCCAATTACACCCGGAACAAATCCGGTTCAAGCTCCTGCAAATGGCGGTTTGGGTTTTGTAAATCAACAAACTAATCCCGTTCCAAATACAAGTGCTTCCGGCCCGACACAAGTGGATTTAATTGACAACAACTTTAAAATGCCGCAGGTTTGGAGAAGCAGTTTGGCTTTAGATATAAAAACCCAGGACCAATGGAAATTTACGTTAGAAGGGATTTATACGAAAGTCATCCACGACTTGCAATTTAAACAGGTGAACATCGTGGACAATACTGTTTATTATCCTTATGATACACAACATCAACAGCCGATTTTCAGCAATCAGCCTATAAATCGTTTGTACACCAATGCTTACGAATTATCCAATACCAGCCAGGGTTACCGTTACAGCCTGACCGGGCAAATCGAAAAATCGTTCCCTTTTGGCTTTACGGCAAATGCGGCTTATACCTATGGCCAATCAAAAGACGTAACCAACGGTATCCGTAACTCTATGGAATCTAACTGGCAATTGAACCAGGCTTTAAACCCGAACAACGCACAGGCTGCCTTTTCTAACTTTGATATCCGCCACCGCATCGTTTCTACTTTAAATTACCATTTGGTTTCTGCTTCAAAAGCTTTTGCGTCTAATTTCTCCATCTTCTTTAGTGCACAATCCGGAACGCCTTACACTTTTGGTTTTTACAACTTTACAGTTAATGGAACACCACAGCAGGTTAATTTAGCTTACATTCCAAATGCAGGTGAAACAATTAAATTTTTTAGCACCACACCAAATACGCCAACTGCAATACAGCAGGCACAAGCTAATGCTTTTGATACTTTTATTGATACAGACAACTATTTAAAAACACGCCGGGGCCGGTTTACCGAACGTAATGCAGCCCACACACCTTGGAACACGCAGGCAGATTTCCGTTTTGCGCAGGACTTTAATTTTGGCCCTGAAAAACACAAGCAAACCATCACCTTCACTTATGATATTGTGAACCTGACTGCTTTGTTAAGCAAAAAATGGGGACATTATTACTTCTCTCCAAACACGTTCAATTCAACTTCCAGCATTGGTTTATCCAGGGCTGTTACACCAAATGCTGCAAATGCCCCAACTACTTATCCAACGTACACCTTTAGAGATCCTGGCGTACCTTATGCAGTTGATCCTTTTCTGTCCCGCTGGCAAATGCAATTTGGTTTGCGTTACAGCTTCTAATACTTCTTTTAGCACATAAAAAAACCGGCAGATCAGCTCTGCCGGTTTTTTTGTTTTAATGAAGAGCCGGTTTTAAATATGTCCGATTTATTTTTATGCTTCTTTTACCATATAAAAAATAGTAAGCAGGCGGTTTTTATTTCTATAGATACAAATCAAATTTTTACCCGGTAAAAGAAGCATTGAAATTTTTGCTGATATAAATTTTGAATCAATGCTAAGCCAAATTTCTGCCGGCGTTTACAATTCCGTAAACTGTACGGATCACTAATTTGTTGTACAGGTTCCTTTCTTCTTCTTTTAAATTTGGTGCCTTCAATTGTTGCAAAGCATAATGCTGGATCACCACCAAAGGCAAAATAATTTTTTCGCGCAGCGCGATAGATTGTCTTTCCACAGGCGATTCTTCCATTAAAACTTTCGTGTTTGATAGTTTTAAAAGCAAAGAACAGGTAAGTTCATATTCGTTTTTCAGCATCGTCCAAAAAGCACCGTACTCCGGGTCTTCAGCCAGTTTTGCCGTTACGTTGAAGTTGGATTTAGACATCGACATCATGCAATTATCAATAATGGTTTTGAAAAAGCCCGATTGCCGGTACAGGTTTTGCAAATCTTCCCATTTGCCTTCATCTTCCATCTTTTTCAATGCTGTCCCTACGCCATAAAAACCCGGGATATTTTGTTTCAACTGGCTCCAAGCCGTTACAAAACTGATGGCACGCAAATCTTCCAGCTTCAATTCGGCACCGGAATTTCGTTTTACCGGTCGGCTGCTGATGTTTATTTCGGACAATAATTTCAGCGGGCTTAAATGCTCCAGATACGGCAAAAACAAAGGATCGCCGCGCAGTTCCATAAAATAACGGTAGCTTTCGGCAGCCATATTATCGATCAAAACCCGTCCGTTTTCATCAACCGTATCGCCGCTGTCCTGGTTTAAAGCTGATACGATTCCGGCATTGATCAATTGTTCCATGTTGAAACGGGCACTATCCACCGAGCCATATTGTGTACTGATGGTTTGCCCCTGAATGGTCAACTGGATATAATCGTTCGCAATTTCATGCCCCATGGAAGCATAAAAACGATGTGTTTTGCCGCCGCCGCGCGCTGGTGGCCCTCCCCGGCCGTCAAAAAAAGCCAGGTCAATATCGTACTTTCTGGACATGGCGGTCAACTCTACTTTTGCTTTGTAGATAGACCAGTTGGCCATCAAATAGCCGCCATCTTTTGTACTGTCGGAAAAACCAAGCATAATCGTTTGCCGGTTGTTTCTCTTTTTTAAATGCGCGGTGTAAAACGGATTGGTGTAAAGCTTTTCCATAATTCCGCTTGCTTCCTGCAGATCGTTCACGGTTTCAAAAAGCGGCACAAAATCGACGGTCAGGCTATCCGCTTTCCAGCCGCTCCACAAAAACAGATTGATCAGTTGCAGGATATCAGAAGCTTCCTGGCAGTTGCTGATGATGAACCGGTGGCAGGCTTTTTCGCCGTTTGTTTCCTGTATTTCGCGGATGTAACGGATCGTGTCCAACGTATCTTTTACCATATCATCAGCCGGATCCGGACTGTAAAAATCTGCTTCCACAAAACGGATCGTTTTTAATTTTTCTTCTTCCGTATGATCTGCATAATCGTTTGGCATCCTGTGCCTTAGCGGCGTTTCTGTCAAGCAATACTGATGCGTTTGGCGCAGGATCCGGCTGTCCTGCCGTATATCCAGCGTAGCGAAATAATTGCCAAAAATTTTTACTTTTCGGATCAGGTCATCCAGCAAGTTACTAAATAAGCCGTCATGCTCTTTTTGCAGTACATTTTTAATGGCTTCCAGGTTTTGCAGGATCACGGCCTGCTGGTTTCTATGATGCAACTCGCCGTCGCGGGTCTGCTTGTTAAACTGCTTGTCCAGTTCGGCCATAAATTGTTCTACACCACGGAAAGTCAGCCTTTTCCGCAATTCTTTGTAATCACGGGCGTAGCAGCGGTAAATTACTTTTCGCAAAAGTTCGGTTACCGCTTGTGTAGACTGTAGGTTAACATTGGGATTACCATCACGGTCGCCACCCGGCCAAAAACCCAATTCTATGGTTTGGTGCTCATCTTCTGCCAAAAAATCAAATTCGTTATCTAATTTTTCCTTGATAGAAGAAGCAGACTGATAAAACACATTCTCCAAAAACCAGGCTAAAGAAATGGCTTCGTCAACCGGCGTAGGTTTATTTTTATTTAGAAAAGGTGTTTTGCCCAACTGCTGCAACAGCAAATATATCTGGTTAATGTCGTTGGTTTTGAGGGCTTCCGTTAGTTCCGTGATGATCCCCAGTACACTGCCCGGATAAAACTGCGTTGGATGTGCCGTCAATACCAAGCGCAACGTAAATTTCTGCAAAGCTTTGCGCACCTTTTCGTGGGTGTCTGGCTGGTTGACCACCTGCTGCAGCAAAACCTGCATCGAGCTGCTGTCATCGGTTGTTTCCAACTTTGAAAATGCAGAATCTTCAATCGCATCAAACAAAACCACTTGCCGCTCAATGTACTGTATAAACCGGAACAGCAAATGGAAACGGTCTGCATCCTTAATATACTGCTGGTATTTGTTAAAAAAGTTTTCAATAATTTCTACCGGAGATAATTTATTGCTGATGCCTTCTTCCACATGTGATTTAAAAAACGGCAGTAAAGTTCCCGTGGATTTGACCTGGTAAAACGGAAGTGTTAAAAATAAACTGTTATACAAATCAAAACGGGTAACGACCTCGTTGTTAAATACAAATTCCTTCTGACTGATTTTCATACAATATTGTTAACCTTTTCTTTGCCAAAATAAAGATTTAATAAGATTATCGGCTATTTAATATCAATTTTTTAGTGCTAAAAGAAGCATTTCTTAAAATGCTGTTTATAAAATATTTTTGCCTGATGATTTTTCCCGGCAAACAGAAAAGCATATTCTAATCATACCTTCGTACCTACCATGCAGCTATCTACCAGAAATATTTACAGCTTCTTTTACAGCCAATATTTTTCGGATGGGTTGCGCATCACTATCGGCGTGCTTGTCCCGGCCCTTTTATTCAACCAGCTTAATCAATTATCCATTGGCGTTGATATGGCATTGGGTGCATTATGTGTAAGTGTAGTGGATGCGCCAGGGCCGGTTGTTCATAAGCGGAACAGTATGGTAATCTGTTGTTTACTGATTTTATTGGTATCGCTGATCACTGGTTTTATCCAGCATAACCCGATATTACTTGGGATAGAAGTCGTGCTTTTTTCCTTCTTTTTTTCCATGTTCCCCATCTACGGGACCAAGGCAACTTCTATCGGGACTTGCGCCCTGCTGATCATGATTTTTATGATCGAAAAACGCATGGCGCCACAGCAGGTCATTAATTCCAGCCTGCTGATTTTTGCCGGAGGGGTTTGGTACACCATTTTAAGTTTGCTGTTTTTCCGGATCAGGCCCTATCGTGCCGCGCAGCAGGCTTTGGGGGAATGTATCAGTCAGGTAGCCAAATATTTAAGGTTGAAAGCCAGGTTTTATGCAGTGAAAACCAATATTGACGAGAACTATAAAGATTTGGTTTCGCAACAGATCAAGGTAAGCCAGCACCAGGATGCGGTGCGGGAACTTTTATTTAAGTCGAGAACAATCGTCAAAGAATCTACTTATTCCGGCCGGATGCTCATCCTAACGTTTGTAGATTTAGTAGATCTTTTTGATCAGATTACTTATACGCATTATGACTACGGCAACCTGAGGAAAACTTATTTACAGAGCGGTGTGCTGGAAGAAATTTCCCGATTGATCCATCAAATGGCAGATGAACTGCACCTGGTCGGTCTTTCGGTTCAATCCAATAAAAAATACAAACGGAATATTTCACACACTTTACAACTGGAAAACATAAAAACGCATATTGATCAGATTGCTGCCGCCGACCAGGAAAACAGCTCTTTGTTTCTGAAAAAGATCCTGGTCAATATCCGCAATATTAATCAGCGTTTAACGGATATGGCGAGTTATACCAATGCACGGCAAACTTCTAAAAAAACCTCGGACAACCTGGAATTTGCCCGTTTTGTAACCCATCAAGATTATGCGCCGCGGCTTTTTTTGGAAAACCTAACCTTCAAATCAGCTTCTTTCAAACATGCTTTCCGTGTGGCCATCGTTTGCGGCATTGGTTTTATCCTGGCAAAAACAGTAGTCACAGGCCACCACAGTTACTGGGTTTTGCTCACTATTATCGTAATCCTGAAACCTGGCTTTAGCTTTACCAAACAACGTAATTCCCAAAGATTAATCGGTACAGTTGTGGGTGGATTGGTTGGCATCCTGATCCTTTTTTTAATTCCTGATAAAACCGTTCAGTTTCTGATCATGCTGGTCCTGATGCTTTTTACTTACAGTTTTTTACGTTTGGATTATGCGGTCAGCGTTATTTTTATGACACCTTATGTACTCATTGCTTTCAGTTTTTTGGGTGTCCCGCTGATCCACACGGTTGAAGAGCGTGTGCTGGATACTTTCATCGGTTCAGCATTAGCGTTTTCCTCCGCATTTATAATTTTCCCCAACTGGGAATCAGATCTGTTGAACGAAAGTTTGAGCAAAGTAATCATCAGCAATCAAAATTACCTCAAAACAGTTACAGAACGATTAAACGGTTTGCCGCTGAATATGGTAGAATACAAGCTGGCGCGAAAAGATGTTTATGTAGAATCGGGTAACTTGTCTGCCGCTTTTGAACGCATGATCTCCGAACCGAAAAGCAAACAAAAACATGCACAAGACATTCATAAGTTTTTGGTTTTGAACCACATGTTATCTTCTGCCATTGCGGCCATTGCTGCAAATTTGCCCGATAAAAACAGCTTCTGCCTGCCTGCCCAATTTAAAATTGCCCGCCATGCGCAGTTGATCTTAAAGGAAACCAATAAAAAATTAGGCATCGTCACCGAAAGTTCTACAGAAGCTGCTAACACAGAAATTAAAAATACTATCTCGAAAAATATGGCTGACAATAACCAGGCAGATGTTTTATTTCTGGAAGACCAACTTCGGTTTATCCTGAAAATTAGTTTGGATATTGCCAAGGTTACAGATACGGTTTTGAGCTGATGCTTCTTTTACCGTCCTAAAATTTCTCTGTCAAATGTTTCCAATAGCGTTTGGGCACGTGCTGCAAATGCAATTTTGTATTTTTTCGGGCCGGGATGTTCACGTGTTTAAAATAATCTTTCCACAGCGCCTGATACAGCATTTCATCTTCGGAATAAGAAGAAATGATGGTTTTGCCGTACTGCTTTCCGGAAACAAAATCCAGTTGTACAAATTCTGCTTCGTTCAGGTCGTAATAAATACCGTAAGCTCTTTTCAGGTCGTAAATAATCCAGCGCTGATCAGCATAACGGCGTTTGAAATGTGCTAAAATCAGCGGCAAAACATTGTAATCCGGCTCCACAGAAGCATAAAAGATACCATCGGCCATTTTTTGGAAACGGACAAAAGCTTCCATCCGGTGCTTTTCCCGGCGTACCATTTTAATCACTAAGGAAAGCCGGATGACATATTTATTGCCAAAATCATCTTCTACCGCTTCCTTACTGCTGAAAACGTAGCGAATAAAACCCAGCAAATTATCCTCTTCGCCTTCCAGTTCCGATAAATGTGCTGCATAAAGCCGCTGCACACCGCCCGCCGAAAGCCGCTCCGTTAAGCCTTTTAAAACCCGGTTTGCCTTGGCCGGATCGGAAGCGATGCTTCTTTTATCAGTAAAAAATACTTGTTGCGGCGACCCAGAACGGCAAATTTTTACCAAGCCCAATTTGTGTTCATACACCTCAAAAATCACGGTTAGCAAGCCTTCAAAAGTACCGTCGTATTCCAAAATTGTCATGTTAAAAAAGGCTTAGCTGGTTAGGTTTTTGTTTGAGGTATTTGCTTTGCGATTCGGCCAGGATAAACTGTTTGATCTTGGTTCCGGAGAATTCTTTCCGCTCAAAATCCCGGCTGTTGCAAGTGATAAAATAACGCGCCCGGTTAATGGCGATGCCCAATGATTTGAGATGTTCCCAATTGAGTTTGCCAAACTTACGGCCGCTTACAATTTTTTTTGCCGATTGCAGGCCAATTCCCGGCACACGTAAAATCAATTGCAGGTCAGCTTTATTAATATCGATAGGAAAATGCTGCAAATTGCGGATGGCCCAGCTCAACTTCGGATCAATGTCCAAATCCAAATGTGGATTATTTTGATCTACAATCTCCCGCACATCAAAACCATAAAAACGCATCAGCCAATCGGCCTGGTACAAACGGTTTTCGCGCACCATTGGCACAGCGGTACTTAATCCCGGCAAACGGTTATCATTACTTACCGGAACATAGCCCGAATAATAAACCCGTTTCAGGTTAAAGGATTTGTAAAAATGATTAGCGGTATATAAAATCTGGCGGTCGTTTTCGGGTGTGGCACCAATTACCATTTGCGTACTTTGTCCGGCCGGCGCAAACAACGGTGCTTTTTTAAACAAACTTTTTTCTTCTTTGCGAAGAATGATCTCGTTTTTGATGAAATTCATCGGCTTGATCATATCCTTTTGGTTTTTATCGGGAGCCAGCAATTTTAGCCCGGCTTCGGTGGGCAATTCTAAATTTACGCTCAAACGATCTGCGTATAAACCGGCTTCGCGCATCAGTTCATCGCTGGCCCCGGGAATAGATTTAAGGTGGATATAACCATTAAATTTATGCTCTGTACGCAGTTTTTTAGCTATGCGCACCAATCTTTCCATCGTATAATCCGCATCTTTAAAAATCCCGGAACTTAAAAATAACCCTTCGATATAATTTCTCCGGTAAAAGTTCATCGTTAAATCCACCACTTCCTGTACGGTAAAAGCAGCACGTTTGATATCGTTGCTTTTGCGCGAAACACAATATGCGCAATCAAAAATACAATGGTTAGTCAGCAGGATTTTCAGCAGTGAAACGCAGCGGCCATCTTCGGTATAAGTATGGCAAATCCCGTTGCTGGCATCGCCCAAACCTTTGTTGTCGTTTTTGCGCTTGCTGCCGCTGGACGAGCAGGAAACGTCGTACTTGGCGGCATCTGCCAAAATGGAAAGCTTTTCACGTATCCTGTCATCATTCATATCGCTAATATACTAATTATTTTAGCAACTTGTTTCACCAAAAATCAAACAAAATTTTTAAACACAGTGTTAACCATTCAAATACAAAAAAGAAATGGAAACATTATATACCGCAGTGGTAACTGCAAAAGGCGGCCGCGAAGGCACGGTAAAATCTGCCGATGGCGTAATTGATGTGGAATTGAAAAGGCCGGCAGAAATGGGCGGCGAAGCAGGTTATGCTAACCCGGAACTGCTTTTTGCTGCGGCTTGGGGAAGCTGTTATTTGGGTGCTTTGGGTTCTATTGGTAAACGAGATGACTTGAATGTAAGCGAGGCAACGGTGGATGTGCATGTTAGTTTCAACCAAGAAGGTGCCACATCATATGCTTTGTCGGCAGAACTGCATGTGCATATTCCTGGGATTGATTTGGAAAAAGCACAAAAACTGGCTGATGCCGCGCATAAAGGTTGCCCGTACTCTAAAGCCACACGTGGAAATATCGAAGTAAAAGTGATTGCAGAATAGAAATTTTACCACTGTCTTGTCTGGTTATTGCATAAAAAAAGAGCGAAAAATTTTCGCTCTTTTTTATAAGATACTTAGTTATTATTTTTTAAAGAATGGAGTTACAATTGCAACCACAGTAGCCATATCTAATGGTTCATCAAAAGCTTGTGTTGCTGTATCCATAGTAGTTGCACCGCTAACAGCAGGTAAGGTGGTAACATTAACACCACCTTGTGTAACGTTATCTTCACCTGCATAAGAAGCATTAACTGCTGCTCCAATACTGGTATCATTTGTACCGGTAATCCATGGTTTAATAGAAACACCTCTAGCCCTGCGCATCATTCTCAAGTGCGAAGCATGGCGAGCTTCCACAGAATGAATATCTAAAGCAGCAGTTAAAACGGTTTTATTACGAAGCAAAGCAGGAGCTTGGCCTTTATAAGCCCTTACACCTGTATCTTCAAAAGTTTCGGCAACCGCAAGCCATGTATCGCTGCTGCTATATACCGTAGGAAAAGTTCCCTGAGCAGTAAAATCAAAATTCGCAGCAGTAAATGAAACCGGCGTAGCCCCTAAAGATTTAATAGTATTTGTTAAAAACGTTACGTGATTATTCTCATCAGTTTGTATCAAAGTTAAACCTGCCAGTTCGCTTGCACTTAAAGTTGCTTTCATCCCGGCAAACATAGTGCTGGTTAAACCGGCGTTATAAAAATTAGCTTCTAAAAATTCTAATTGTAACGCATAATTTAATACACCAACAATTGTGCTGGTTGATTGCTGCTGTGCATAAGCTTTTTTAAATAAAGAGCCTAAAGCAAAAGGTAAAGCAGCAACCGCTACTTTTGAGCCAAAGCTGGTGATGTTTTTAATAGCTGCACGGCGCGGACTGATTTTGTCCTGAAATTCCGGGTCAACTTTTTCTATTTCTTCAATTACTTTTAATAAGTCCATGATAATGATTTTTTAAGAGGTAGGTAAATCGTCTGCGTTAATTTTAGTAGTAATATATGCACTGGCCATTCCCAAAACATACTGTGGTGTTTTGTCATATTCCAAACCATTTCCGGCAACATTAACCACATCTTGTCCGACAAAAGTATTAGGAGAAACTAAATCCCTGAAATAAGCAGCATGACGTGCCTCTACAGAAACAATTTTGCCAGCTACAGTTAAATACTTAGGATCTTGAATAAGATAACCTGCACCATTATAAGCAGATACACCTAAATCTTCAAATGCTTTTGCAGAAGCTAAAACACTTGCGCGACTTCCAAAATTGATGGCAGAAAAATTAAATGATAGAGAGGGAATTGCTTTATCAGCTAATGCAGCTTTGAAAAATTCGCGGTGTAAAACTTCGTGATCACGAACCTCTGTAATTAGCAATTGCTCATCAGCACTAAAATTAGTTTTAAAGCTTGCATCGGCTACAACTTTTATGTAAAATGCTGCTTCCAATTGCTCTAACGTATAAGCATAATTTAAAATACCAAAGTCCCCGCTTCCAAGGTAAACACCTGTGAATTTGGTTATGTCTTTTTTACAAGCTTCTGCTGCAAATAAACCTACTGCTGCAGTTCCTGCACCTGCATAACGCAAAAATTGTCTCCTTTGCATTTTTTGTGATGACTCTGCTTCCGGAGAAGTTAGAAGCTGATCATCTTTTTTTGTGAAAATTTCCATGATAGTTGATTTGATTATTTTATAGTTGATTTAAATTGACATACGTATAATATTTCCCGGCAGATTTTTAAGTATTTAGTTATTTTTAAGTAAAATTCAAAACCAGGATTAATTTTTTACAATTATTTATTATTTCGACTGCTGATATGCTGCTTTAACGAAATCTTTATCTCCTTTGTTTGGAATATTTCAATTAATATTTATAGCCAGATTATTTAATTTATAATTGTTTAAACTTCTAATAGCAAAGAGATTAACTTATAATTAAAGAATTACTTTAAAAAATCTGCAATAATAGTTATACACAAAAATTCCCTTCCGGCTGTCAATTTAACATTTTTCACACCGCAGCTTTTTTTATATTTGGGCTTCTAACAAAAAACAATGGTTATTACAGAAGTTAAGGATAAAAGAAGCAGGAAAGAATTTTTGAAAGCGGCAAAGATCATTTATAAAAACGATCCGGTTTGGATTTGCCCGCTTGATGAAAATGTAGAAGCTGTTTTTGACCCTAAAAAAAACAACTTTTTTCAACACGGAACCTGTACCAGATGGATTGTTAAAAATGATGCAGGGGAATTAATCGGCCGTATTGCTGCTTTTATCAATGAAAAAAAAGCTTATCAAAACGAGCAGCCAACCGGCGGAATGGGGTTTTTTGAAAGTATCAACGACGAAACAGTTGCTTTTGCGCTTTTTGATACTGCCCAAAACTGGCTGAAAGCACAAGGCATGAAAGCCATGGACGGCCCGATCAATTTTGGCGAAAACGATAGTTTCTGGGGATTGCTGATCGAAGGTTTTACCGCGCCTTATTATGGCATGAACTATCACCATCCTTATTACAAGGCTTTTTTTGAACGTTATGGTTTTTATGTGCTTTACGAGCAGATCACTAACCAATTAGATGTGTATAAACCTTTTCCTGACCGTTTTACACAAATTGCAAACTGGGTGGCCAAAAAACCGGGATACGAATTCAAAAGTTTTGATGCCAACAAGATAAAGATGTTTGCAGCAGATTTTTTGGAAATCTACAATGATGCCTGGCGGGATTTTAACAGCTTCACCCCTATCGATCCTAAAACCATTTTAGAAACCTTTGAAAAAATGAAGGCAATTATGGACCCAAACCTGATCTGGTTTGTTTACATCAATAAAGAACCGGCCGCTTTTATTATGATCTTACCGGATGCCAACCAGATGATCAAAGGCCTGAACGGTAAATTAAACCTGATTGGCAAACTAAAATTTTTATACCGCAGATATCGCGGTGTTGACCGGATGAGAGCTGTTGTAATGGGTACTAAACAAAAATTCCAAAAACATGGTTTGGAGTCGGCCATATTCATCAAACTTAAAGAATACGTTTATCCTTTAAACCAATATAAGGAACTGGAACTATCCTGGGTGGGTGATTTTAATGATAAAATGCTAGCCTTGCATGAAGCTATGAACGTGAGGTTTGGAAAAAAACATGTTACCATGCGCTATATTTTTAAATAATTTATCTTGCGGCAAACTTATAAGATACGCATTTATGCAATTGCTTTTGGCCGTCTCAGTTCTTCATAAAGTTCGATCACCTTTTTTTGCAGGTCAATCAGTTCCGCTTCTCTTTCCACTAATTTTTTCTGCATGGATTCTATTTCAGAAGCTGATTTTTGTTCCTGTTCTATATCGTTAAAAGTCAGCAATTGCACAACTGACATTTCATACAATTTTGAAATCTGTTCCAATCTTGATAAATTAATATCCGTGATACCGGTTTCAATTTTTGAAAACGCAGGTATCGATATGTCCAATTGTTTGGCAACATCTTCCTGGCTCCAGCCTTTTTGATGGCGCAACAACCTGATTTTTTTTCCTAATGACTTCATAGAGCTTAATTAATAGTTGAAAGCAATTTATAATAGTTACAATTTATACGGCTACTTTGGTAATTGGTTATTAGTATATTTAAATTTTAATCGAACTATAAAATTGTTTCCGCAAACTTGGATAAATCTGTACTTGCAAAAGTGCCCGAACTCATCAGCAATAAGTTTGTATCCTTATAATTCAATTGTTTAAGATGATTGAACAATGCTTCTGCCTGATCAAAAAATAAAATATCTTTTCGCTTAAAAGCATCTTTTACTTCCTGTGCCGGATAAGGTTCTAAGGTTTTTTGTAAAAAAGTATGCTGATCGATAAAAACAATGGCTTCATCAGCAGCGTCCATCGTTCCTTGATATTCATTTAAAAAAGCTTTGTTCAAACTGCTGAAGGTATGCAATTCAATACAAGCCACTAATTTCCTGTTTGGAAATTGATCTTTTACCGCTTTGATGGTTGCAGAAAGTTTGGACGGAGAATGTGCAAAATCTTTATAAACATTTGTTTTGTGATTACTGCCGATCAGTTCCAACCGTTTTGCAGCTCCTTTAAAACTACTGATGGCTTTATAAAAAACTTCTGGTGCAAGCTGAAGCTGAAGGCATATTGTTTTTGCCGCCTCTAAATTCAGCAAGTTATGATCGCCAAAAACTTGTAGCGGATACTCCTGGTTTTGGTAAATCAAACTGGTGATCCCGTTACTGATTTTATGCGCAGGCAAGCGGTAAGCAATTTTTTCAATAGCCGTTGGATGCGTTTCTACCATTTCTTTCAGCACCTGATCCTGCTCACAATAAATCAATTTTCCTTTTGCCTGAATTGTATCGATAAACAAAGCAAACTGCTGCAAGTAAATATCAAAAGTTGGAAACACGTTGATATGGTCCCAAGCAATACCACTAATCAACCCAATCGTAGCTTTATACAGATGAAACTTTGGCCTTCTGTCTATCGGCGAGGATAAATATTCATCGCCTTCGATCACAATTAAAGGTGCTTCTTCCGTCAGTTTCACCATCGTGTCAAAGCCTTCTAACTGCGCGCCGACCAAATAATCAAAATCCTGCGATGCTTCTTTTAGCACATGTAAAATCATGGACGTGATCGTGGTTTTGCCATGACTTCCGCCTATCACTACACGGGTTTTGTTCCGGGATTGCCCGTAAACATACTCTGGATAAGAATAAATTTTAATGTCTTTTTTTTGTGCTTCCAGCAGTTCCGGATTGTCTGCTTTAGCGTGCATCCCTAAAATGACGGCATCCAGATCAGGCGTGATAATTTGTGCGTCCCAACCCTGATTTGCAGGAAGCAAACCAAACCTTTCTAATCTTGATTTGGATGGCTCGGTAAAAACATCGTCAGAACCGGTAACTGTAAAACCTTTTTTGTGCAAAGCAATAGCCAGGTTGTGCATTGCACTTCCGCCCATTGCTATAAAATGTACTTTCATGTAAAACCTGAGGCTTAATTAATAATTATAAATATAAAGCATCAGCTATTATTTTGTTTGATGAAGAAAAGAATCAAAAGTTCAACGAACAAATTTTGCTGCTGCCCAATTCTGATCGTTTTTATGTTCCAGATAATGTAAACTGCACAAAGCAGCTTTTGCTTTTAAAATATCCAGGTCGGGATCCTGGTAAAAACCGCTTAAAAACAATAATCCGCCTGGTTTCAAACTGCGCCCATAAGTTTCCATCTGATCGAGCAAGATATTACGGTTAATGTTAGCGAGGATTAGATCAAATTGTTCATTCGGGATTACTTCTTTTGATCCGCATAAAATCCGCATGTCTTTGATATGGTTTAATGCTGCATTTTCTATAGTGCTTTCGCAGCAAACCGGATCGTAATCTATCGCAGTAATTTCTGCTGCACCTTTTTTAGCTGCCAGTATAGCCAGGATTCCGGTTCCGCAGCCCATGTCTAATGTTTTTTTGCCGGTAAAAACAGTATCCAGCATAAAATCCATCATCATAGAAGTGGTTTGATGATGGCCGGTGCCGAAAGCCATTTTGGGGTCGATCACAATTTCAAAAGGAAAATCAGGCCGTGGTTCATGAAAAGTTGCCCGAACCCAAACCTGACCCTTGATTTGGATCGGCTGAAAATTACTTTCCCAAACCGCGTTCCAGTTTTTATTCGGAATGAGGTTCACCTCATAATAAAAACTTAAAATATCATGAAAAGGTTCCAAGCGTTCATCCAATTTTTCCTTATCAAAGTAAGGAGCAGGAATGTAAGCTTTAAAGCCGAAATCCAATTCTTCAAACGTATCACAACCAGCTTCTGCCAGTTCGTTCATCAGCAAATCCTGCTGGTATTCTTCCTGAAAAATCGTAGTAAAAAGAAGCTCACAGTAATTCATTTTTAAAAAGTATCATGTAACAAGTATTTAGTATCAAGTAAAATGCAGGAAGCAAATTTCACTGTATGAATAATACGCGTTTCTTGATACTTGCTACTTGATACTCACTACTAATTAAAACGCCTTGATAATATCCACAAAATCCCTTGACTTTAAAGAAGCACCGCCAATCAATCCGCCGTCAATATCTGGTTGAGAAAAAAGCTCGTTCGCGTTTTTGGTGTTGCAGCTTCCACCATATAAAATGCTTGTATCATCGGCAATTTCCTGATTGTAGTTATCTGCAATTTCGTTGCGGATGAAAGCATGGATTTCCTGCGCCTGTTCTGCTGAAGCTGTTTTGCCGGTGCCAATTGCCCAAACCGGTTCATACGCAATCACTACCTGTGCAAATTGCTCGTTTGATAAATGAAAAATACCTTCTTTCAATTGTGTTTTAATCACTTCAAAATAGTGATCAGATTCCCGTTCTTCCAAAGTTTCGCCGATACAAAAAATAGGTTTTAAAGAGTTGCCCAATACAACATCAGCTTTTTTAGCCAGCAATTCATTGGTTTCCCCAAAATACTGACGGCGTTCGGAATGGCCCAAAATCACATATTGGACACCAACAGAACGGATCATCTTAGCAGAAATTTCGCCCGTAAAAGCACCGGCTTCTTCTTGATGGCAATTTTGCGCACCTACAGAAATTTTAGCGTGCCCTTTCACTAATTGCGACAAACTGTACAAATAAGTGTAAGGGCAGCAAACGATAGCCGTTTGGTTGCCCATCACTTCATCGTTTACCATGTTGATCACTTCAGAAAAAATGGTTAAACCTTCATTATATTCCAGGTTCATTTTCCAGTTTCCGGCAACTATTTTTTGTCTCATATTGATTTATATTGATCTGTAAGATGTAGTTAATTCAAAAATATGTTTTAAAATATCAGCTTCTATTGCGTTAAAATTCTTGTTCTTCCGTTCAAAAACACGCACTGCTGTTTCCAATGCTTTGTTTATGGCATAAACTTCTGTGTCTGAAATTCCTCCCCAACTAAAATCAGGGACAAATTTTGGCGGATAACCTGCACCGAAAACATTACTGCCGACACCAACAACAGTTCCGGTGTTGAACATGGTGTTGATGCCGCATTTGGCATGGTCGGCCATGATCAACCCACAAAATTGCAAACCCGTGTTGCGCAGTTTTTGTGTTTGATAATCCCAAAGTTTAACCTTGGCATAAGTGTTTTTGAGGTTCGAGTTGTTAGAATCGGCACCAATATTACACCACTCGCCTATTACTGAATTTCCTAAATAACCTTCATGGCCTTTTGAAGAATAACCCTGGATCACAGCATTTTTCACTTCGCCCCCAACTGTGGAATGCGGACCAATGGTGGTAGCGCCATAAATTTTTGCGCCCATTTTCACTTGCGAACTTTCACCCGTAAAAAAACTACCGCGAATGTTGGCCCCTTCAAAAACTTCCGAATTTTTGCTGAGGTAAACCGGACCCAAGTGCGTGTTGAAAGTTGCACATTCTGCCGCTGCGCCTTCTTCTGCAAAAAAATTATTGCCTAAAACAGTGTTTGTATTGCTGATGGCCGCACTTGTTTTTCCTTTTGTCAATAAAGCAAAATCTTTACGCAGCTCAGTATCATTCTGCATAAAAATATCTTCCGGGTAAACTATGCGAACAAAGTCAATTGTATAATTTATACCCTTAAAAGAAGCATTTATAGTTTGAAAGGTTTTTACATCAGCGGCGGCAACTTTTGCTGCAATCAAAAAGCCGTTTTGTTTCAGCATTTCACCTTCCTGCAAATGATTTACAGCTTCCAGCAGGGTTTCATCCGGACAAACGGAACCATTGATCATTAAATTTTCGTTGCTGATTTTAAGCGGAAATTTTTCCAGGAGATAATCCTGTGTCATAAATGAAGCTTCCTGACCTAAATATTTCTGCCATTTTTCGGCGATGGTAAGCATTCCGATCCGAAGGTCAGCAACTGGCCGTGTAAAAGTGAGCGGCAATAAAGTTTGCTGAGCGGCACCGTCAAAAAGAATAATTCCCATCTAACAAAAATAAAAAAGTCCCGGCTGCATAACCGGGACTATCCAATATTTTAAACAAGGCTTACTTTTTGTTGTAACGGGTACGGAATTTATCGATACGCCCTGCTGTATCCACCAACTTCATTTTGCCAGTATAAAACGGGTGCGAAGTATGGGAAATTTCTAATTTGATCAGCGGATATTCCTGGCCGTCTTCCCATTTTACGGTTTCTTTGGAATCAATGCAAGATTTGGTGATGAAAGAATATTCGTTAGACATATCTTTAAAAACCACTAATCTATAGCTGGAAGGATGAATTTCTTTTTTCATTTTGGTTGAGTTCTTTTCAAAAATAGGCGCAAATATACTTCTTTTATCGGTAAAAAAAAGACTGCTTTAAATTATGTAGCAATAAGCTGAAAAGACCCGGATGTTTAAGTTAAAAATACGAATTTTAAAATTGCAAGTTAATGACCAACAAGACCTGTTTTACACAGCAATTTGGAAAATTAACTTAAAAGATTTAATACATTTGCATCAACATTTATACTTAATCTAATTAAGAACATGGATCTTCCTATTTATCTTGATAACAATGCCACTACGCCCATGGACCCGCGCGTTTTAGAGGCAATGCTACCTTATTTTGTGCAAAAATTTGGCAATTCTGCCAGCCGGAACCATGCTTTTGGCTGGGTTGCAGAAGAAGCTGTTGATTACGCCCGCGAACAGGTTGCACAAATAATTGGCGCGAACGAAAAAGAAATCATATTTACTTCCGGTGCTACAGAATCCGATAACCTGGCATTGAAAGGTGTTTTTGAAATGTACAAGGAAAAAGGCAACCATATAATCACAATGGTTACCGAACATAAAGCAGTTTTGGATGCTTGTAAGCATTTGGAAAAATTAGGCGCGCGTGTTACTTACCTGGTACCAAAACCAGATGGGTTGATTGATTTGGAACAATTGGTTGCAGCAATGTCTCAGGAAACGATCCTGGTTTCGATCATGTATGGCAATAATGAAATCGGTGTAATCCAGCCGGTTAAAGAAATCGCTAAAATAGCACACTCTTTTGGTGCTTTGTTCATGACGGATGCTACACAAGCTGTTGGTAAAATTCCGGTTAACGTGATTGAAGATGGAATTGATCTGTTAGCTTTATCTGCGCATAAAATGTACGGTCCGAAAGGTGTTGGCGCATTATATGTCCGCCGTAAAAACCCACGTGTTAAAGTTACGGCACAAATGGACGGCGGCGGCCACGAAAGAGGCATGCGTTCTGGAACTTTAAACGTTCCCGGCATTGTTGGTTTAGGTAAAGCCTGCGAATTAGGGCGTTTAGAAATGCAACAAGATGCGGTAAGGCTTTCTGCTTTGCGCGATAAATTAGAAGCTTCGTTAACGCAATTGGAAGAATCATACGTAAACGGAAATGTAGAACACCGTTTACCGCATACTGCCAATATTTCTTTTAAATATGTGGAAGGCGAAGGTTTGATGATGGCCATGAAAGATCTGGCGGTTTCTTCAGGTTCTGCCTGTACTTCAGCTTCTTTAGAGCCTTCTTATGTGTTGAAAAGCTTAGGTCTGTCAGACGATTTGGCACACTCGTCTATCCGTTTTGGTTTAGGAAGGTTTACTACGGAAGAAGAAGTTGACCGCGCTATCGAAGTAACCAAAAATGCAGTTACACACCTTCGCGAACTCTCCCCGCTTTGGGAAATGTTTAAAGAAGGCATTGACCTGGATTCTATCGAATGGGCAGAACACTAATTTTTTAGGCGATAAAAACAGTATTGCCAAACTGACAAAAAATATAATCCGGTAGGATTTTTGAACAAATTTAATCAAACAAGTAAAACATAAAGCTATGGCTTATTCAGATAAAGTAATCGATCATTATTCAAACCCGCGCAACGTTGGTACTTTGGATAAAAGCAGTAACAAAGTAGGGACCGGATTAGTTGGCGCGCCAGAGTGCGGCGACGTAATGCGTTTGCAAATTGAAGTAGATGAATTTAACGTGATCAAAGACGCAAAATTTAAAACTTTCGGTTGTGGTTCTGCAATCGCTTCTTCTTCTTTGGCTACAGAATGGTTAAAAGGGAAAAGCATTGATGATGCCATGAAAATTGACAACATGGACATTGTGGAAGAATTGGCATTGCCACCGGTAAAAATACATTGTTCTGTTTTGGCAGAAGATGCCATCAAAGCAGCCATCAATGATTACCGTGTAAAAAATGGCCTTGCTCCGATCGAATCGGAAAAAGTACACCATTAAATAGTAGCAAGTATCAAGTAATTAGTATCAATAAATTGGTACTAATTTTTGAAAATGTCTTGATACTTGATACTAATTACTTGATACTAAAAGAATAAAATGATTACCGTAACCGATAAAGCAAAAAGTAAAGTAGAAGAACTCATCAAAACTTCCAACTTAAACGAATCTTATTTTCTACGGGTTTCTGTTGCCGGTGGAGGATGTTCTGGTTTATCGTACAAGTTGGATTTTGACAACGAGATCAAACCCGGAGATCAGTTTTTTGAAGATAAAGGGATTAAAATTTCATTAGACATGAAATCTTTTCTTTACCTCGCCGGTACAGAGTTGGATTTTTCTGATGGCTTAAATGGCAAAGGCTTTAATTTTCATAATCCAAACGCCAGCCGTACCTGTGGCTGTGGCGAAAGCTTTTCTGTATAAAAAGTTTTTACAGATCATATTAAAAAAGGGATGCTTCTTTTAGCATCCCTTTTTTGTTTTAGCACTTAAATAAATTAAGTTTGACAAGCCAAATTAAATTTACAAACCTACTATTTCATGAATCCAGTAACTGAGTATTCAACTGTTCCCAGTCTTTTACAAAATGTTATACATCATATCCATCCGGAAGATGCTGTTTTTATTACCCATAAAGTGGATGACCAATGGGAAGAAATTACCTACAAACAAGCTTTAGAAAACATCAATGCCATTTCTGCATATTTTTTGGATATTGGCATCAAGAAAAATGACCGGCTTTCGTTAATTGTAGATAATGGCCCCGAATATGTGTATTACGACCAAGCCTTACAGCAGATTGGCGCGGTAAACACTTCTATCTATCCTACCCTTTCGGAAACAGAAATTGAATATATTTTAAATGATTCTGGTGCCAAAACGCTGTTGATCGGCAGTCCTTTTCTTCTAAAAAAAATCTTAAAAATTGCTAACCGGTGCAAGGAACTGATACGGCTCATTCCAATTTTTGATGATTACCAAAAATTCACCGAAAAAGCTAAATTTAATGCCGGCATTATTTCCTTGTCTGCTTTAATAGTAGAAGGAAACCATGTTTTAAATCAATACACTTCCACGATTAGTGCCTGCCGCGAAAGCATTTTAACTTCCGATATTTCTACATTGATCTATACTTCCGGCACTACCGGTACGCCAAAAGGCGTCATGTTAACGCATTACAACTTAACGCAAAACGTGCGTGCATCGCTTGACCAGATCACAGTTATTACAAAAGACGATGTGTTCTTGTCCTTTTTGCCGCTTTCGCATATTTTTGAGCGCACGGCAACTTATCACGTTTGTTTGGCAACCGGATCTAAAATTGCCTTTGCACAAAGCCTCGAATTACTGGCGAAAAACATGGCAGAGATCAGGCCGACAGTAATGAGTTGTGTACCAAGATTGTTGGAACGGATTCATGACCGTGCCATAAAGAACGGACAGGCAGCAGGCGGCATTAAAAGTAAATTGTTTTTATGGTCCTTAGATAAAGGCCGGAAATTTAGGGTGATAAAAGAAGCAGGTAAAACCCCAGGTTTGATTTTGTCTGCCGAAAAAAATCTGGCAGACAAATTAGTATTCAGTAAAATCAAAGAAAAAACCGGTGGACGTTTGAAATTTATGCTTTCCGGCGGAGGTGCCCTGCCTAAAAATATAGGTGAGTTTTTTGGCGATTTAAGTATTCGGGTTTTGGAAGGATATGGGTTGACGGAAACTTCGCCTGTGATGTCGGTTACTGAATACAACCGGCAAATTTATGGAACCGTTGGAAGGATTATTCCGCGGATTGAAGTGGCGATCCAAAATATCGACACCCGTAAAATTTACACCATCCAAACCCACGATACTTTTAAACCTGGTTTTCAGTCCGAAGAAGGCGAGATTATTACCCGCGGACATTGTGTGATGAAAGGCTATTGGAACAAACCGGAGGAAACCCGAAACGTAATTGATGAAGACGGTTGGTTCCATACCGGAGATATTGGCCGCTTTTACCAAGGCAATTTACAAATTACCGACCGGTTGAAAAACATGCTGGTTAGTTCTTTTGGCAAGAATGTTTATCCAACGCCTGTAGAAAACACTTATTTAAAAAGCCCTAAAATTGAACAAGTATTTTTAATCGGCGATAAACGGGAGTACGTAACTGCTTTTATTGTTCCGTCAAAAGAACTTTTGCAGGAAACCTTTAACCTGGACGAAGCTTATTTTGAAAAGCCGGAAGTTTTTATCGACGAAAAAAACATTACCGATTGGATCAACGAGGACATCAAAAAGTTGTCCAACGAACTGGCCAAATTTGAACGCATCAAAAACTTCAAAGTAAAACGCAATCCTTTCAGTATGGAAGAAGGCGAAATCACACCAACTCTAAAAGCTAAAAGAAAAGTAATTGAGAAGAAATATGCAGAAGCAATTGATCAATTGTATTTGCAGGAGATTGATATGATTTGATGAATAGTTTAGTGGTAAAAGAAGTGTTTAAAATAAACTTTATACAAGTAGCCTTTTTTCAGCGACAATAATTACAGCAAGAATATTAGAATTACAATCTTAAAAAATAGGGTTGTTATTATTTTTTTACTAACAATATCTTTAAGTTAACTTCTGAATAGAAGTTTATGATTATCACTTATGAAAAATATAAATTAATGCAAAAACTTTCTGTTTTACTATGATAAAAATTCCTTTGTTTGTCATTTTTATATTAATTATTAAAAGTAGTTACTCACAATCAAGCTCAGTTAGTTTTCATATTCAAAAAGATGCAACTTACTTGCTTGACTCAGTGAAATCAAATGAAATTCTAAAATCCTTAGATCAGTTTTTAAAAAGTAAAGACAGTGATCGTGACCTTTTAACAAATCCTAAAAGTTTAAAGGAAAATGTAGAACCTTTTTTTTGGCTTAATAATTTTGAAAGAGAAAATAAGGGAGAAAAAAGTTATCAGCCAACTTTATTAGCTGTTGTTCCTTTAAAAGGAGATGATTATTTAGTTAAAATATCTTTTTTAGGAACTAACAATGATGGTTCTAAAGAACATTTACTTACATATACTTTAATTATAAACAATATTAATGGTAAATATCTATTTTCTAATTCAGTAAATTACAATGCCCAAAATTGGAATACTCAACAAATAGGATCAATTAAATACATATTTCCTAACAAGTTAAATTTAGCAAAGGCTAAAGAGTTAAATGAATTCAACATCTCTTTTGCCAAAAAATTTAATTCTCCCATTGTACAATTCACTTATTATAAATGTTATGATCCAGAACAATTATTTAAATTATTAGGGTGTGATTATATTCCTAATATGTATTATTCAACAAGTGGAGGACTTGCCGAATCTTGGCATAATACACTATTGGCTGGGAACAACTCAGAGCTATATCAACACGAGGTAGTACACTTTTATACTCATAAATTCTTCCCTCAATATAATAGAATTGTAGATGAAGGTTATGCAACATATATTGGAGGTAGTGGAGGAAAAAACACAAAAGAATTATCTGCAATAGCTGATGAGTATTTAAAAGCTAATCCAAAATCTGACATAATAAAACTATTTACAAATTTCAGTAGAGTTCAAGGGGGCATACCATTTACTTATATTGTAAGTGCATTAGTTTGTAAAGAAATAGAATCAAAAAAAGGATTTGAAAGCATCTTGCAATTGTTTAAACTAACAAAGGACGAAGATTCGTACTTCCAGCAGATTGAAAATATAATGCATATTGATAAAGATAGCTTTCCAAACTATGTTAAAAGTTTGATTAATAAATATAAATAAGATTTACCCATCACTTCCTTCGAATTTATTGCTTAATAACTTGGATAGATACAAATCAAAGTAAAAATCGTATTTCCGCCAATTCTCTTCCTATTTGTTGAACGCCCTCCAATATTCTTTGTGTTTGATGAGGAGAAGGTTTTTTAATTCCTTTAATATATTGTGCTAAAAGGCTTTGATTCATCCCAATACGTTCAGAAAGTGCCTTTGCATTAATAACGTTATAAAACTCAAAAAACTGTGGCAAATCAAGCGTTATCTTTAAATCTGTTTCGGTTATAGTTTTGCCTTGTTCCTTAAAATAGAGATTAAGGGCTTCCAGCATATTAGCTTTAAGTTCATCTAAAGTAGTGCCAACAGTATAAACCGGATATTTTTCAGCATAAGCAGAATAATCAGTTTTTGTTTTTTCAACAATTATTTCAATTTTCATAACAAGTAATCATTGTTTGATTTCGATAGTAAGAATTTAAGGGTTAAAAGAAGTATTTTAAACAAAATGTGTTATTTAAACTATATTTGTTATTGATTATAAAGTTCGTAAAAACTACGAAAAGTTTATGTTTGACTTACATCCACAATATATTAAAGATACTAATGGCGAAAAATCATTAGTGGTACTTCCCACTATAGAGTTTGAAACCCTAATGGAAGAGCTGGAAGAGTTACAAGATATTAGACTTTATGATGAAGCTAAAAAAGAAGATGATGGCACTCGGATTTTGTTTTCTGATTATCTGAAAAACAGAAAACAGAAAAATGGCTAAATACACCATTGTCTTATCTAAAAAAGCTCAAAAACAGCTTGATAAACTTTCCGACCATATTGCTTAGCCTATTCTGAATACTATTGTAAATTTAGAAAAGAACGCAAAACCTATCGGGTACAAAAAACTAAAAGGCAGGGATGGCTATAGGATAAGAGTTGGCAATTATCGTATCATTTACGATGTTTTTAATACAGAACTTATTATTGACGTTATCGCCGTTGGGCATAGAAAAGATATCTATGAGTAAAGTGGTTTAAAAAAATCCATTTCTCATTTCAACAAAACCACTTTTTACAGCCAGCTTATATTTATACTTCTTTTACCACCTAAAAATTAGCATTAAAACCTATTTTTGCCAGCTACAATTTTTGGTGAAAATATGAGTACAGCCTTATCAGAACAGGAGATTTTACGCCGTGAGGCGCTCCAAAATATACGTAAACTGGGTATCAACCCTTATCCTGCCGAAGCTTACGCGGTTACTGCAACTGCGCAAGAAATATTGCAGGAGTTTCCAAATCAGCCAGAAAAATACAAGGAAGTACAAATTGCAGGCCGTATCATGAGCCGACGCATTATGGGTAGCGCTTCTTTTGCTGAATTGCAGGATTCTACCGGCCGTATCCAGGTTTATATTAAACGCGATGATATTTGCCCAGATGAGGACAAAACTTTATACAATACGGTTTTTAAGAAACTTTTAGATATAGGTGATTATCTCGGCATAAAAGGTTTTGTTTTTACCACTCAAACCGGCGAAATTTCAGTTCATGTTCAGGAACTAACTATTCTTTCTAAATCTTTAAAACCGCTTCCAGTTGTGAAACGTGACGAAGAAGGCCACATTTACGATAGCTTTACTGATCCGGAATTGCGTTACCGCCAGCGTTATGTTGATTTAACTGTAAACCCTGAGTTTAAACAAATTTTTATCGATCGCTCTAAAGTTATCAAAACCATGCGCAGCTATTTCGATAGTCGTGGTTGGATGGAAGTAGAAACGCCAATTTTACAATCCATACATGGCGGTGCTGCTGCACGTCCGTTTAAAACCCATCACAATGCCCTGGACGTCCCGCTTTTTCTGCGGATTGCCAACGAATTGTATTTAAAAAAATTGATCGTTGCCGGTTTTGACGGTGTGTATGAATTCGGAAAAATGTTCCGAAATGAAGGAATGGACCGCACACATAATCCTGAATTTACCGGATTGGAAATTTACGTGGCTTACCAGGATTATATCTGGATGATGGGCATGGTAGAAGAATGCCTGGAAAAAGTATCGCTTGCTATCCATGGTCAAACAAAAATCAAAGTAGGAAACAACGAAATCGAGTTTGCCGGGCCGTATGAAAAACTGTCCATGTATGATTCTATCCTTAAATGTACCGGAATTGATGTTTCGGAAATGGATGAAAATACTTTGCGCGAAACTTGTAAAAATTTACAAATTGAAGTTGATGCTTCTATGGGAAAAGGAAAACTGATCGACGAGATTTTCAGCGAAAAGGTAGAGGCACAATTGATCCAGCCAACTTACATTACTGATTACCCGATCGAAATGACGCCGCTTGCCAAAAAACACCGCACCAAAGCAGGTTTGGTAGAGCGTTTTGAATTGTTTGTGAACGGAAAAGAAATCGCGAACGCTTATTCAGAATTAAATGACCCGATCGATCAGCGGGAACGTTTTGAAGAACAACTGTTACTGGCCGGTCGCGGCGATGAAGAAGCGATGGTTGTGGATGAAGACTTTCTGCGCTCTTTAGAATATGGAATGCCGCCAACTGCCGGTTTGGGAATCGGTATTGACCGCTTGGTGATGCTGATGACCAATCAAAGCAATATCCAGGAAGTTTTATTTTTTCCGCAGATGCGGCCGGAAAAGAAAGCCAGCTTTTCTTCCATAGAAGATTTTGTAAAGATTGGGGTACCGGAAGAATGGGTTACCGTAATTCAAAAAATGGGCTTTAACACCGTAGATGAACTGAAAAAAGCAGTACCGAACAAAGTATTTAATGATCTGGGCGGCATGCGGAAAAAGCTAAAATTGGATCTAACCATTCCTTCAAAAGAAACTGTTATGCAATGGTTTGCGTAAAACATCTTCATTCATTATCTTTTAACAATAAATAAAGACTGGGTTAATACTAATTGCCTCTTTTTGTTTTTGGAAAAGATTTAATATTAAAGTGATGGCAAGCTCAAGTTTAGAAACAACGGAAACCGAATACCTGATCAAGTTCAGCAAAAATCAGTTCGACATGGATTTTGTTAGAAGTATTTTTAGCTTTATCAACAATAAAATGTCGGTAAAAGAAGCATCAGAAAATAAAAACAACGTAAAAGACAAGGAAGAATACAGTTTTTCTAAACACGATTACTTTAGCCACCTCGACGAAAAATAACGAAAGATTTAAAACTTACGGTAACCGCCTCGTACCACTTGCTGTTTGTCCATTTGCGCCATCTGTCCTTTCATCATCTTGATCTGCTCGGCCAGCAACTTATTTTTATCGGCTTTTTGCGCTTCTTTTAAATACATTTCGGCCTCGCGCTTATTGCGTTTCGACATGGAAATACCGGCCAGGCTCAATTTAGCCAAAGCGATGTTGTGCGACATCGTCATGCCAAGTGATAAAGCTTTCTTAAAAAACTTCTCTGATTTTAACGGTGCTTTGTTGGATTCGATCAATCCCACCAGCAAATTGTAATAACCATGCTGGTTACGTAACAATTGCTTTTCATAATCCGTTATCCTGGACAAAAAAGCTTCTGCTTTCGGCATATTTTCTTTTCGCATAAAATATTGCGCAATCAGCATATTTTCGTTGAAAAAGAAAGTCAGCAGCAGAATCCCTCCGATAAAAAAAACCAAAACGGCCCACCACCAGAAACCAAAAACGGCCAGGGTAACCGCAGTGCCTAAAATAACACAGGCAATAATTAACCGAACAATATTACGCATTTGATGTATATAAAAATTACAGGACAAATATCCGCTAATTTGTACGTTAAATCAATAATTTGGAACATTTTATGTCGATTGCATTAGAACCTTCCTGGCTGGAAATTTTGAAAGACGAGTTTGAAAAAGAGTACATGCTCAAGCTAAAAGCTTTTTTACAGCAGGAAAAAGAAGCCGGTTATGTAATTTATCCCAAAAGCAAAGATATTTTTAACGCTTTTGCCAAAACGCCTTTTGATAATGTAAAAGTAGTCGTCATCGGCCAGGACCCTTATCACGGGCCGGGACAAGCGCATGGCTTATCTTTTTCCGTGCAAAAAGGGATTGCAGTTCCGCCTTCTTTGCAAAATATTTTTAAGGAACTGCAGCAGGAATATCCGGAGTACAAAATCCCGCAAAATGGTGATCTGACGCATTGGGCCGAGCAAGGCGTTTTGATGCTGAACGCTACATTGACAGTCCGCGCCAATCAGGCTGGTTCGCATCAGAAACAGGGTTGGGAAACTTTTACCAATAAAGTGATCGAGGAAATTTCCAACCGAAAAAAAGACGTGGTTTTTTTACTTTGGGGGAAATTTGCACAGGCCAAAAGCGAACTGATCGATCCGCAGAAACATCATTTGTTAATAGCCGCCCATCCTTCGCCTTTTGCTGCGCATAACGGTTTTTTTGGCTGCGAACATTTTTTGGAAGCGAATGTGATCTTGGAAGAAAACGGTATCGAACCAATCGATTGGCAAATCAACTGATGCTTCTTTTAGCAGGTAAAAATTGGTGTTGTCATTTCCTTTAGATTAGCTTCGACAATATATTACAAGTTATTATGATTGTTAAAGCTTTCTTTTTGCTTCTTTTTCTTTGTTAA